>Ga0207889_1000002_pt1 | contig 680507 bp, 613 predicted proteins | sample LinPmetageLP47_FD_184058 | JGI IMG/M metagenome (GOLD analysis project Ga0207889, IMG submission 184058) | Marine viral communities from the Pacific Ocean - LP-47 (SPAdes) | ecosystem: Environmental > Aquatic > Marine > Oceanic | place: Pacific Ocean | collected 2011-06-12 | reverse complement strand
TGTTGGAACCACCTGATCCCATGCCGAACTCAGAAGTGAAACGACATATCGCCGATGGTAGTGTGGGGCTTCCCCATGTGAGAGTAGGTCATCGTCAGGCTCTTAAATACAAAAAAGGCCCCCTAGCATTATGCTAGGGGGCTTTTTTTGTATTTAGGATACGGTGAATTATTCTCCCTACCTCGCGGCGAAGCCGCCATGTAACAAGCGATGCTCCGCAGGAGCCAGCTTGGTGCGCCGCAGGCGTCCCGAAGGGATGACGAGCATGCTCGTCACGCACTGTAGGTCATCGTCAGGCTCTTAAATAAACAGAAAACCCTCGTCGTGAAAGCGTCGGGGGTTTTTTGTGTTCAGGCTGGACAGAAGCGCGCTTCCTGTCACAATCTGGCACTGCCAGGCCCCCGCCCCTCCCTGTAATACCCTTGCCAAAAAGACACGCCACACTGCAGCGATATCCACGTTGCGGAGTCTTTGCCATGCTGTTCTATACCGTCGTTGCGGTCCTTCTTGTTGTTCTATTTATTTACCGGTATCACAAGCTGATGTATCACTTTCGTGTGGTCAAACCGGGCAAGCTTTACCGTAGCGGGACTCTGGGGCCTGTAGGCTTGCGTATCATGCATCGGGTATTGGGGATCAACACGATTGTCAATTTGCGCCTGGAATCGGAGTACAGCAAGAAGGGATGGTATGTACGGCAGCTCGCTTATTGTCGCCGCCATGGATTAAAGCTGGTCAATATCCCCATGGCTCAGGACACACCGCCAACGGAAGCGCAGATCCTGCAGTTTATGGATGAGATTGATCGCGGTGGAAGCCGCTGTCTGGTGCACTGCGAGATGGGCGTCATTCGAACCGGAATGATGGTGGTGGCAGTCGCAACACGTCGTTATGGCGTCAAGGACCTGGGGGTGTGGGAGCATTTCCCCCTGTACGGCCACAAGCTGGATCAACGTCGGCAGAAAGTTCGCGAGTTTGTCCAGCGTTGCGGCGGGCAGCAGGCATCAGCCTAACAGCGGGCTGTTTTCTGGCAGGTACAGGCGAAGTGCATTTGGAATGGAGCGGATGTGAAAGGTGGTATTTTGAATGGGCTCGCCGTCCAGGTTCAGGTTCATTGGCGTTGGTGTTTCAATGTGCATTTCACTGAGCCGGGTACGTATGAATAATCCTTCCTGGTTGGGGTCCTGACGGGCTTCGCTGTCGAACAGCTCTTTCACCCCAGCGAGCAAGTCCATGTCTGCGGGAAGGATTGCCACATCGAACAGGCCATTATTGACCAGGGCGTCAGGGCATAGACGCTGTCCACCACCTGCCTGGCGACCATTGCCCAGACCCAGGGCGAGAAATTCGCCCTCCCATTCAAAGTCTTCGCCCTTGAAGTGCCCTTTGGCGGATTCGATTTCCGAGAATCGACTCAGGCCGGTGAGCAGGTAGGCTGCCCCGCCAAGCATCTTCTTCAGGTCTTCCGATGTCTGGGTTGTGACTTCCGTACCGAAACCGCCGGTGGCCATATTGAGGAAATAATGGTCATTAACCTGTATGACATCGCAGGGGTGAGGGTCGTTTTCGAGCAAGCGAAGGCTGTCTGACGGCTCCGGTGAAATGTCCGCAGCAGTGGCAAAATCGTTAGCCGTGCCAAGTGGGAGGATCGCCAGCTCCAGATCTTGCTGGCCGCTTTCCATCAAGGCCTGGGTGATGTCGCGTACTGATCCGTCACCACCGCCGGCAATGAGCGTTGTAAAGCCGTTATTCAGGGCTTCCTGGACATAACGCTCGGCATCGCCGCCTTCCCAGGTGACTCGAACAGCCAGCTCGTGGCCCTGATCACGCCAGTTCATGACTGCGTCACGAACGGCCTGATTCGCGGCCTGTTTACCGTGGAGAATCAGTAAGGCTTTCTTGCTCATGGTGTAAACCCTGTCGTTGGCGGATGCCATAGAGTAAAGCACTGAGCGTGACTGGCGCATGATTTAGGGGGCAAGTTAACAATCCTTGATAATCGCGTAGTGATAATGATTGCTATTAGCTATTGTTGAGATATGGGAATAGCATTTCCCTATAGGGGTAGGGTTGGCGATGATAGTCGAAAAGGAGGGCATCTCATGGCCAAGACAATCAGTTTCGGAGTAATGCATATTTCAGTGGCGTTTCTGGTCGTCTGGGCGATGACCGGCGACTGGCGTATCGGTGGTTTGACGGCGCTGGTGGAGCCTTGTGTGAATACGGTGGCTTACCATTTCCACGAAAAGGTCTGGAAGCGTCGCCGAGACCCTGAAGCGGTGAGCGGAACGGTCATGGCTTAGGATAAACTCGGTGTTTACTCTGTGATGACCGTTGGTTAAGCTACCGCAAAGTATACATTGTAAGGGGTATTTGTCAGGTGCAGACAGGAAGCAGTGACATTGATGCGATTCGCCAGGTGGTGAATCAGGTGTTGGAAGTGCATGCCCGCGAAGAAGGGGGGCAACGCTCCCAGGCGCGGGCGGAGATCCTGATCCATTCCATGCAGGTTTTTGCCCAGCGCGGGTTGCAGCGTACGACAGTTCAACACCTGCTGGATGCTTCTGACGTGTCGCGCCGTACTTTCTACAAGTACTTCCGCAACAAGATGGATGTGCTGGAAAGCATTTACCGTATTTTTGTGGATAACATGCTGCTGCACTTCCACAAAGAGGTGAAGCAGGCATCGTCTGCCAATGACATCATCCGCAACACCACCAAGGTGTATTTCGATTATCACGTGAGCATGGGGCCGGTGATCAAGCTGATGATGGAAGAGGCCCGTTCTTCTGATTCGGCCCTTGCGCCACACCGTACTCGTGCCCAGACGCTGGCGTCGGAAGTGCTTGCGGTACAGATTAACCGGTTTACCGGCAAGAACTACGAGCCGCTGGTTTTCCTGACCATGCTATGGATGCTGGAAAATTACTCGCTGTATATTTTCGAGGACGGTGGTTTTTCCCAGGAACGCCTCGACCAGTGCTTGCGGGTAGCGGTGGGGGTGGCTGAATCTCTGGTGCTGGGTGAAGTCACGCCGGGCATGCTGGAGCGCCCGGCGCCGTAACGATTCTATCGAGCAGGGTTACTCCGGCTTGATAAACTTCAGTGTCATCCGGTCACTTTCCCCGATCGCTTCATAGGTGTCCCGGTCCTTGTCGCCAAGACGCAGGCTGGGGGGCAGTGTCCAGACCCCGGCCGGGTGGTTTGCCTGATCCTTGGGGTTGGCGTTAATTTCCGATTGATCCACCAGCTTGAACCCGGCCTGTTCGGCTTGGGCAATCACATATCCCTCGCTCATGTAGCCCGTTTCGATTTGTCGTTCCAGCGGGCGGACCTCCGGTGCACGATGCTCCACGATGCCGAGAATGCCGCCGGGTTTAAGGGCCTGGTAAAAGCTGGCAAACACCGCTTCCGTCTTACCCGCTTTTGCCCAGTTGTGCACGTTGCGAAAAGTCAGCACGCGGTCTGCGGTGCCCGCCGGGGCGATAACCGTGTAAGTGGGGGGATTGAGTGCAGTGACCCGAACATGGTCGTAAATTTCCGGGTGCTCTGCCAGCTTGGTCTTGAACTGGGTCACCGAGCGGCGATAGAACGGGATGTCACTGTCTTCAGGAAAGTGGGCGGCGTAATAGGTGCCGGACTTGTAAAGCCAGGGCGCGAGAATGGAGGTGTACCAGCCGCCGCCGGGCCATATTTCCACCACCGTCATGTCTTTTTCGACATCGAAAAATTTCAGGGTTTCCACCGGGTGGCGGTATTCGTCACGGGCCTTTTCCTGCGGGGTGCGGTGGGGGGCGTCGGTTAGCTGATCGAGCGTTCCGGCGTGAATCAGGGTGGTGGAAAGCAGCGCGGTAAAGATAACCATAAGTCGCATGATCTCGGCTCGTCCTATCTGAGGCCGCGGATCAACACCTTCATGTAGTCTGCGGCTTGTTGTTCGAGGCTGCCCTCACCTGTGAGGGCCCATGTATACGTGGTTCCGGTGACAAGGTTTACCATCATCAGAATCGTATCGCGAGTAGGCAGGGCAACAAAATAGCCGTCTTTGCGCAGTTCATTGAAAAAAGCATCGGCCACGGGCAGGTTTTGCTCCATCAGGGCCAGATACTGGCGCTGGATGTCGCCCATGAAGTCGCCGGCCTCCTGAATCAGCACCCGGGAAAAATCCTGATTCTGTTCCAGATACCGAGCCACGGCTCGGCACAGGCTTTCCAGCCGCTCCAGGGGAGGCGCAACACCGATCAGTTCGGACAGGATCAGGTCGCGGATGGTGTTCAGGTTTTCCTTCACAATGGTCAGCAGCAAGGCTTCCTTGGAAGGAAAGAATTTATAGATGGTGGCCTTGCCCACGCCGGCCCGCTCGGCAATAGTCTTTACCTCGGCACTACGAAAGCCTTCGCTGGCGAAGACTTCCTGGGCGCAGGTGAGTATGCGGGCGCGGCGGGGATCATCCATGATGGCCGTCCTTACAGGTATTTGATTTTTTCCAGCTGCTCGTCGAGCTTGGCCAGCTGGGAGCGATAGTCATCCAGCTTGGCTTTTTCCTTATCGACCACCGCCTGGGGCGCCTTATCGACAAACTTGGGGTTTTTCAGCTTGCCTTCCGCGCGGCCCACTTCCTTGCGCAGTTTGTCGGTTTCCTTGGATAGCCGCTCTATTTCCGCTTCCTTGTCGATCAGCCCGGCCATGGGCACCAGAATTTCCATGTCGCCTACCAGTGCCGTGGCGGAGGCGGGGGCGGAGTCTTCCGCTGCCAGCCAGGTAATGGATTCCAGTTTGGCCAGTTTGCTCAGGAAGACGCGGTTGGCCTCCAGCAGGGCCAGGTCGGAGTCCTTGCCGTTATGCAGGTAGATTGGCAGCGCCTTGCCCAGCGGGATGCCCATTTCGCCACGAATGTTGCGTACCGCACTGATCACCGCTTTCACCCATTCTGCACCGGTTTCAGCATCAGTATCGATTTTGGCGGGGTCGCTGGCCGGGAAGGCTTGCAGCATGATGGTGTTGCTGTTTTCACCTTCACTGTCCGCTGCTTTGCCTGCCAGCGGGGCAACCTTTTGCCAGATCTCTTCGGTAATAAATGGCATGAAGGGGTGAGCCAGGCGCAGGATGGCTTCCAGAACAGTGACCAGGGTGCGGCGGGTGCCACGTTTCTGGGCGGCGGAGTACTCGTCGCCCCAGAGCACGGGTTTGGAAAGCTCCAGATACCAGTCACAGTATTCATTCCAGATGAACTCGTAGGCAGCATGGCTGGCCACGTCAAAGCGGAAGCTGTCCAGCGCGTCGCTGACTTCTTGCTCGGCCCGTTGCAGGGCAGAGATAATCCAGCGATCCGCCAGGGACAGCTCGATGTCGCTGTCAGCCGTGACGCCACAATCTTCGCCCTCGGTATTCATCATCACATAGCGGGCGGCATTCCAGATCTTGTTACAGAAGTTCCGGTAGCCTTCGATGCGTCCCATGTCCCACTTGATGTCCCGACCCGTGGAGGCCAGTGACAAAAAGGTGAAGCGCAGGGCATCGGTGCCGTAGGGGTTGATGCCATCCGGGAAATCCTTGTGGGTGCGCTTGGTAATCTGCTTTTCTTTTTGCGGCTGCATCAGCCCCTTGGTGCGTTTGTCGATCAGCGCGTCCAGGGTAATGCCGTCGATCATGTCCAGCGGATCGAGCACATTGCCCTTGGACTTGGACATTTTCTGGCCGTCGTTGTCGCGCACCAGGCCGTGCACATAAACCTTCTTGAAGGGCACCTGGTCGGTGAACTTCAGGGTCATCATGATCATCCGGGCAACCCAGAAGAAGATGATATCGAAACCGGTCACCAGCACATCGGTGGGATGGAAGGTGCGCAGGGCATCGGTGTCTTCCGGCCAGCCAAGGGTAGAGAAGGTCCACAGGGCGGAGCTGAACCAGGTGTCCAGAACGTCATCGTCCTGGCTCAACGGTGTGTCACCAAGATTGTGTTCGGCGCGGACCTCTTCCTCGCTGCGGCCCACATAGACATTGCCGTCGGCGTCATACCAGGCAGGAATGCGGTGGCCCCACCAGAGCTGCCGGGAAATACACCAGTCCTGCAGGTCGCGCATCCAGGAGAAATACATGTTCTCGTAGTTCTTGGGCACGAATTGGATGTCGCCATTTTCCACGGCGGCAATGGCGGGCTTGGCCAGCTCTTCCACGGCCACGAACCACTGATCGGTCAGGTAGGGTTCGATGACAACGCCGGAGCGGTCGCCACGGGGCACCTGCAGGGTGTGGTCAGCTACCTTTTCCAGCAGGCCAAGGGCGTCCAGATCGTCCACGACTTTCTTGCGGGCATCCACGCGGTCCAGGCCGCGATAGGCCTCCGGCACTTCTTCATTGAGGGCCGCATCCGCAGTCAGGATGTTGATCATCGGCAGGTCATGACGCTTGCCCACTTCATAGTCGTTGAAGTCATGGGCGGGGGTAATTTTTACGCAGCCGGAACCAAAATCCGGGTCCACATAATCATCGGCGATGATGGGGATGTCGCGCTCAGCCAGCGGCAGGCGAATGGTCTTGCCGATCATGTCCTTGTAGCGCGGGTCTTCCGGGTGCACGGCCACGGCGGTATCGCCGAGCATGGTCTCCGGGCGGGTGGTGGCGACCACCAGATGGCCGGAGCCGTCGGAGAGCGGGTAGCGGAAGTGCCACATGTGGCCCTGTTCTTCCACGTTCTCCACTTCCAGGTCGGAGATGGCCGTGTGCAGGGCCGGGTCCCAATTGACCAGGCGCTTGCCACGGTAGATCAGGCCTTCCTTGTGCAGGCGCACAAAGACTTCGCGCACGGCGTTGGAGAGGCCGTCGTCCATGGTGAAGCGTTCGCGGGTCCAGTCCACGCTGGCGCCAATGCGGCGCAGCTGGCGAGTGATGGTGCCGCCGGATTCGCCTTTCCACTCCCAGACCTTGTCGAGAAACTTCTCCCGGCCCAGTTCGTGGCGGTTGGTGCCTTCGCCGGCCAGTTTGCGTTCCACCACCATCTGGGTGGCGATGCCGGCATGGTCGGTGCCCACCTGCCACAGGGTGTTGCGGCCCTGCATGCGGCGGTAGCGCACCAGGGTGTCCATGATGGTGTCCTGGAAGGCGTGACCCATGTGCAGGCTGCCGGTCACATTGGGGGGCGGGATCATGATGCAGAAGGAATCACCCTGGCCGCTCGGCTTGAAATGACCGGCCTTTTCCCAGTGTTCATACCAGGATTGCTCGATGCGATCGGGTTGGTAGGTTTTGTCCATGATCACCGCTTCTAAACCAGAAAAAATGAGGGCGAATTATAGCGAAGCGGGGCGGGTTCGTCGCGGGTTGTGAGAAAACGCCTGGCGCTGGGCGCCGGATGCCTGACGAGGCAAACAGAAAAGGCGGCTCACTTTCACAAAGGCATCAGGGCTGAGGTGCGTCAGGTCTTCCTGCGCAGGGCCGCGCGCAGCTTCAGGCGCAGGGCCTTTTCGAGCTTGGGCAGGGCCTCGGCCACCAGCTCATCAATGGCGGCGTCGATATCGCGGTTGGTCAGTGTCGGGCGCGGGGCTGCCGTCTGTGGGGCAGGGGTGGGGACGGAGGGCGCCGGTTGCGCTGGTGATGTGCTGGGCGCCGGACGACCGGACAGGAATGGATTGGCCCGTTCGCTGGCGAGCTGCCGGATCCGCTGAGAATCCGGAGCCGTGGTGTCTGCTGAGGGCTTCAGCAGGGGCGGCTGAGTCGGGCTGTCAGCATCATCCAGCAGGGACTGAACATCATCCAGTTCCTTGAGTAGCGCGTGTTTTGCCGTCTCCTTGTTGTTGCTCATCGCCGTGTCGCTCGCAGTGGTCAGCCCAGTTCATGAGTGGTAACGGGAAAGCCCCGGTCCCGGTAGAAGCGGAAGCGCTCTCGTCCCTGTTGTCGTTCGGTATCGGCGCCGCTGATCATTTCGGCCACTCGCTGGAAGCGGGACGAAAAGTCCGGCACCTGATCGGTGAGGTTGATCAGCACATCGTGATGATGACCGGGATCGTCGCCGAACCCGAGCAACACCGGTGCCTGGCCTTCCCCGCCCAGGGCATGGGGCAAGAAGCCTGTAGCAGGAGATTGCCAGAATTGTGCGTCCACCTGTCGTGCATGGGCCTCATTCTGGCAATGCACATAAACCTGGCGACCTTGCTTCAGGGCTTTGTCGGCAATCCGCCAGGCCAGCGCCTGGCGTACACCGTCCCCGACCTTGCTGCTGAGATAGAACGTGACTTCAGTCATAAGTTAAAGCCTAACGCCCGACGCATAGTGCCTTGTCAGGCGTTTGGCATCTGGCATCAGGCGTTGTCCATCAAATAGCGAGTAAGCATGGGCACAGGGCGGCCGGTGGCGCCCTTGCTCATGCCGCCGCTGACCCAGGCGGTGCCAGCGATGTCCAGATGCGCCCATTTCACGTCTTTGGTGAAGCGGGACAGGAAGCACGCGGCGGTGATGGAGCCGGCCTTGGGCCCGCCAATGTTCTGCATGTCGGCGAAGGGGCTGTCCAGCTGGCTTTGGTACTCGTCCCACAGGGGCATGGGCCAGCCGCGGTCGCCGGTTTCCTTGCCCGCGGTGAGCAGGGCTTCGCTGAGGGCATCATCGTTGGCGTAAACCGCCTGGGCATGGGCGCCCAGTGCAACCACGCACGCGCCGGTGAGTGTGGCGATGTCAATGACGGTATGTGGCTTGTGCTTCTGCTGCACATAGGTCAGCGCGTCACACAGCACCAGACGGCCTTCGGCGTCCGTATTGAGGATTTCCACGGTCTGCCCGGACAGGGTCTTGACGATGTCGCCGGGGCGGGCGGCCCGTCCGTCCGGCATGTTTTCGGCGGCCGCCACCACGGCGACCAGATGGATCGGCAGGCCCAACTCACACACGGTCTTTACGGAGCCGAAAACGCTGGCCGCACCGCCCATGTCGTATTTCATTTCATCCATGGTGGCGCCGGGTTTCAGGGAGATGCCACCGGTGTCGAAGGTAATGCCTTTGCCAACCAGGGCAACGGGGCCTTGTTTGGTCGGTTTGGCACCCTTGTATTCCATCACGATGATCTGGCCCTGGCGTTCGGACCCTTTGGCCACCGCATGGAAGGCGCCCATGCCCATTTTTTCCGCCTGTGCCTGGCTCAGCACTTTCACGGTGAGTTTTTCGTAGTCCTTGGCCAAGTCGCGGGCCACGCCGCTCAGGTATTCCGGGTAGCAATCGTTGGGGGGCAAATTGCCCAGATCCCGGGCCAGATTGACCCCAACACCAACCGCCTTGCCGGTTTTGTGGGCCTTGGCGAGAGCGGCGTCTTTTTCGGGGTGCCAAAAGGTCAGCTTGGCCAGTTTGCTGGCCGGCGCCGGGTTACTGCGGTAGGCGTCGAAACGGTAGGTGCTTTCTTCCACCACCCGGCTGCCTTCGCGAACCTGCCACTCCAGTGTTTGGGGCAGGGCGTTATCCAGCAGCCAGAAGGCTTGTTTCACCGGGGCGGCCGTCAGGGCCTTGGCGGTTTTTTGCACCAGGGAGAGCCAGCTGTGGTCGCTGAGTGGGCTGTCACCGGTGCCGACCAGCAGCAGACGGGCCGCATTGATGCCCTGAGGGGCATGCAGCCAACCCAGTTGACCTTTGCTTGCGCTGAAATCGCCGGCCTTCATGAACTGGGAAATGTGTTCGCGGGTGCTGTCTGGCAGGGCCTCGGGAAGGTCACTTTTCTTGCTCAACAGTACGATCAGGGCGTCTGCCTTGCTTTTTTCCAGGGGCCTGTTGCTTACTGCGAAGTCCATGCTGTCTCCAGATCAATAAAAGGGTGGGGGCGCTATTCACCCGATAAATAAAGGAAATAGTGGGCCGTCACGCACGGAAACGCAATCCGTTCGGCGCTATCCATCGGTGGCCTTGTTCACACGGAATTATCACCTTGGTCGAGCACTCAGTTACACTAGGTGGCATTCACTGCTGCCGCAGGCGTTTTTTTGCCCGGCGGTGTGTGCCGAGCCGCCGGCTATTCGCCTGCCTTTATTGTGCCCGGTGCGTTTTTGCAGACAGCAATGAGTGGGCCTGCCCTTGATTCTTCATCGATATATTAACCGGCAAGTGTTCATGACCACGGTACTGGTCACCTTTATTCTGGTGATGGTGCTGGTCAGTGGGCGCTTTATCAAATACCTGGCGGAAGCGGCGGCCGGTGAAATTGCCGCCGATGCGCTGTTCCTGGTAATGGCGTTCCGGATGCCGGAATTCCTGCAGATGATCGTTCCCCTGAGTTTGTATATCGCCTTGCTGCTGGTGCTGGGGCGGATGCACATGGATAACGAGATGGTAGTGCTGCAGGCCGGTGGACAGGGTAACGGCCGGGTGGTGCGTTCGCTGGTGGTGCCCATTTTGATGGCCACGACCCTGGTGGGCATGTTTTCTCTCTACGTCACGCCGCGCGGGGATGCAGAGGTGAACCGGATTTTTGAGGAGCAGAAAGACCGGTCGGTGCTGGAGTTGCTTACCCCAGGACGGTTTCACGTCAAAGGTTCCAGCGATTCCCAGCGCGCCACCTATGCAGAACACCTGAACCGGGAAAAGGGGGTTCTGGAAAATGTGTTCGTGGCCGATGCCCGTTTTGAAAGTCAGGGCGAGGCCGGCCGTCTGCTCACCGTCTGGGCAAAAAGCGGCAAGTTGGTGGTGGAAGAGGGTATCAGTTACCTGTTGCTGACGGACGGTTTCCAGTATCAGGGCAAGCCGGGTCAGCTGGACTACAAGGAAGTGGGCTTCAAGGAAGCTCGTGTGCGTATTGGTGGCGAAAAAACCGATAGTCGCCCCCCAAAAGTGCGGGGGCGCTCTACCCAGGAGCTGGTGGATCAGCGAGCCGACAACAAGGCGGCGCTGGCGGAGCTGCAGTGGCGCCTCTCGCTGATTCTCACCGTGCCAATCATGGCGCTGGCGGCGATTCCGCTGGCGCGGGTCAACCCACGGCAAGGCCGTTTCTATCGCCTTATCCCTGCGGTGCTGGGCTATATGTTGTACGTGGGTATGTTGCTGGTATGCCGCAGCGCCATTGAAGACCATAAAGGGGCGGTGCCCTGGTACCTGAGCATGGTCTGGATCCACCTGAGTGCCGGAGCGGTGGTCTTCCTGCTCTACTTTGGCGGGCGGCTGTTCCGGCGGAGGGCGCGCTCATGACATTGCTCAAGCGCTACTTCTGGCGGGCGGTAATGATCCCGACCCTGGCCATCCTGTTTATTATTGTCGGCCTGGATTGTCTGTTCGGCTTTGTTTATGAGCTGGAGTTTCTCCGCGGCAATTACCAGGTCATGGAAGCTCTGCAGTTTATCCTGACTACCACGCCGCGGCGGTTTTACGAGTACATGCCCATGGCTATTTTGCTGGGCACCCTGATTGGTCTGGGGCTGCTGGCAAATAGTGGTGAGCTGTCGGTGATTCGTGCGGCCGGGGTTTCCACCCTGAAAGTAAGCTGGCTGGTGTTGCGCCCGGTATTGGTGCTGATCATTCTGTCGATTCCCCTGGGGGAATACTTGACGCCTTACAGCGAGCAGGTGGCGCAGAGTAACCGCTCCATGGCCGAGGGCGGCGGTGAAGCGCTGCGCTCCAAGTACGGTTACTGGCATCGGGAAGGGCCCGAATTCATTCATATCAATGCGGTGCAGCCCAACGGCGTGTTGCACGGTCTGACCCGCTATCGCTTCAGCGACAACCAGAAACTGACAGAAACCCAGTATGTGGATCGGGCGATCTATCAAGGGGATTTCTGGTCGCTGGAGGGGATCCACGGCACTCGTTTGTTCGATGATCACGCCGAAACCTACCAGAAAGATCAGGGCGAATGGCAAACGGAGCTGACGCCGCAGTTGCTCAGCATCGTGGTGCTTCAACCGGACAATCTGGCGTTGGTCAAACTGCTGGAATATACCCGCTATCTGAAGCGCCAGGGTCTGGAAACCGCAGACTATATGCTCAGCTTCTGGCAGAAACTGTTCATGCCGCTGGCAACCATCGGCATGGTGTTGATCGCCATCTCCTTTGTGTTCGGCCCCTTGCGGGAAGTCACCATGGGCCTGCGGCTGACGGCGGGTATCGTCGCCGGGTTGATCTTCCATTACGGCCAGCAATTCTTCGGCCAGTTGTCGCTGGTATTCCATACTGACCCGCTTCTGGCTGCCATGCTGCCGCCGTCCCTGTGTCTGGTGCTGGGTGTCTGGCTACTGCAGCGAGTGCGATGAGATGAGCTGCTGGCGGGGGCAGGGACGCACCCACGCAGGCCGCCGGCCGGCCAATGAAGATGCGCTGGTGTGCCGTGACGGTGAGGGGTTGTGGGCCGTTATTGATGGCATGGGCGGCCATGACGCCGGCGACCTTGCCGCCACCATGATCCGTCATGCACTGGAGAATCTTGCCCTCGGGGGTAGCATTGCCCATCGGTTGCTGGCGGTGGATGCCGCCCTGCAAAGCGCCAATCATGCGATCCGTCACCACGCCGCCATGCACCTGGGCAGCAAGCCCATGGGGGCGACGGTTGTTGTGCTGCTGATTCATGATGGCGAGGCCGGTGTGCTGTGGGCCGGGGATGCCCGGCTTTACCGGCATGAAGCATCGCGAACCAGTGCCATCACCAAGGACCACACCCCTGTGCAGGCACTGGTGGACGCAGGTGAGATCAACGAAGAAGAAGCCATGCGCCATCCCCGTAGTCACGTGATTTATCAGGCCATCGGCAATGGTGACAAGCTGAAACTGGAGCAGGCCCGGTTTGTGGTGGAGGCCGATCAGCAATTCCTGTTGACCACCGATGGCGTCCATTCCGTGCTGCGGGTGCCTGAGATACATCAATTGCTGGTCGAGGGCGCCAGCGAGTCTGCCATTCTCAAGGCAGCCTTGAACGCGGGCAGCCGGGATAACGTGACCGCGATCAAAATTGCGTTAACGTAAAGGCTGGAAAAGCCGTGAAGGGCTGGTATACTCGCGCCCCACTGCCAGAGTGGTGGAATTGGTAGACACGACGGATTCAAAATCCGTTGCCTTCACGGGCGTGCCGGTTCAAGTCCGGCCTCTGGTACCAAACAATAAAAGAGCCCGCTTCCAGCGGGCTTTTTTATGTCGGGCGTCGCAGGCTCTCGATAGCTCAAACTCGTCTGTCCAGGAGAGTGATCATGACCGACTATGCCCCGCCCGCCGGTTTGCTTAAGCGCCTCATGGCGCTGGTCTATGATGGCTTTTTGGTGCTCGCCTTGTGGTTTGTGACCACGGGTATCTTCGTGCTGGTCTACCCCAAAACCGGGTTGCCGATGGAAGATATTAATGGCGTCACCCGCGCTGCTCCGGACTACCTGAAGGGGATTTTGCTGCCGCTGCTGCTGGTGGAAACCTGGTTGTTCTATGCCTGGTTCTGGATGCGTGGTGGCCAGACCCTGGGCATGCGTGCCTGGCGGTTGCAGGTGCGGGACTATCGCGGTGGGCCGGTTAAGCTCTGGCAGACACTGGCTCGCTTCCTGGGTGCCTGCGTGTCATGGGGTCTGTTCGGGGCGGGCTATCTGGTGGTGCTGATCGCGCCGCATCAAACGCTTCACGATCGCCTGTCCGCTACGGCGACGGTGCAGCTGTCGAAGAAACCCAAGACGCCCTGAATCGCACCTTGCTTCCTAGCGAGCCGGTGACGCAGACCGCTTGGTGTGAGGGGGTTTAGCAGGTATCCTTGCCACCCCTTGAACTTCCGTGCCGGTACAGTACGTGAACGTCGACGATTTTGATTTTGAGCTCCCCGACGGGTTGATTGCCCGCCATCCGCCTGCTGAGCGCCGTGATGCGCGTCTGTTGGCGCTTACCCGCGATGCGCTACTGCATCAGCAGTTTCCTGATCTGCTTTCCCATGTGCACCCCGGCGATTTGCTGGTCTTCAACGATACCCGCGTCATTCCTGCCCGGCTGTTTGGCCAGAAGGAAAGCGGTGGCAAGGTTGAAGTGTTGATCGAGCGGGTGGTGGATGACCACGAGGCACTCGCCCACGTGCGCGCCTCCAAGTCACCGAAACCGGGAAGTTGGCTGGAATTTGATGAGGGTATTCGTGCCCAGGTGACGGGGCGTCGTGACGCCCTGTTCATCTTGCAGTTCTCGCTGCCGGGCCAGGGCTGCGACACCCTGCTGACCGCACTGGAGAAAATCGGCCATGTGCCGTTGCCGCCGTATATCGACCGCCCGGATGAGGATGGGGATATGGAGCGCTACCAGACGGTTTATGCCCGCGAACCTGGCGCTGTGGCGGCCCCAACCGCCGGCCTGCATTTTGACGATGCGATGCTGGCGGCCCTGGAGCAGCACGGGGTTGATATCGGTTTTGTCACCCTCCATGTAGGAGCAGGGACGTTCCAGCCGGTGCGCGTGGACAAGGTGGAAGACCATCACATGCACAGTGAGCGTTACCAGATCCCCGATTCCCTGGTTGAGCAAGTGGCCCAGGCCCATGCCCGGGGTGGCCGGGTGGTGGCGGTTGGAACGACCGCACTGCGGGCGCTGGAAGCGGCCAGCCAGTCCGGTGGTTTGCAAACCGGGCAGGGCGAGACGGATATCTTTATCTATCCGGGTTACCGGTTCCGGCTGGTGGATGCCCTGGTGACCAACTTCCACCTGCCCAAATCGACGTTGCTGATGCTGATCAGTGCCTTCGCGGGCCGTGATCGGGTGATGAACGCCTATCAGGCGGCGATTGAGTCCCAGTACCGTTTTTTCAGCTACGGCGATGCCATGTTTATTGAAGGAACGCAGCATGCATCACGCGACACGCAACACGCGGGTGGAGCTGACGAATGATCCTGTGTTTCCCGTTTTTTGGCATGCTGCGTGAAGCATGCCGCGTGCAAGCGAGCTCTTACCCATGTCCCGAATGACCTTCCAGCTCAACGCCACCGATGGTGCCGCCCGCCGTGGTGAGATCACGTTTCCGCGGGGCACCATCCAGACGCCGGCGTTCATGCCGGTGGGGACCTACGGGACGGTAAAAAGCATGTTGCCCCGAGATCTGGTCGAGACCGGTGCCGAGATCTGTCTGGGGAATACTTTCCACCTGATGTTGCGCCCGGGTACCGAGGTCATCGAAGCCCACGGGTCCCTGCACGGCTTTATGCAGTGGGACAAGCCGATTCTCACTGACTCCGGCGGTTTTCAGGTATTCAGCCTGGGCGATATGCGCAAGATTTCCGAGCAGGGTGTGGTGTTCAAAAACCCCATCAATGGCGACAAGGTGGAGTTGAGTCCGGAAAAGGCCATGCAGGTGCAGCGCTCACTGGGCAGCGATATCTGCATGATTTTTGACGAATGCACGCCGTTTCCGGCCACCGAGAAACAGGCCCGCGATTCCATGGAACTGTCCCTGCGCTGGGCGAAACGCTCAAAAGACGCCCATGAAGGCAATGATGCGGCGTGTTTCGGCATTGTTCAGGGCGGCATGTACGACGATTTGCGCCGCGAATCCCTGGCCGGGCTGGTAGATATCGGCTTCGATGGCTACGCCGTGGGCGGCCTCAGCGTGGGCGAGCCCCAGGAAGAAATGCTACGCACCCTGGGCAACCTGACCCCGCATATGCCTGCAGAGCGCCCCCGTTACCTGATGGGCGTGGGCAAGCCGGACGACATCGTTGAAGCGGTGCGCCGTGGGGTGGATATGTTCGACTGCGTCATGCCCACCCGTAATGCCCGCAATGGCCACCTGTTCATCGCCGAAGGGGTGGTGAAAATCCGAAATGCCCGACACCGTCATGATCTGGCTCCCCTGGAGGCGGATTGTGACTGTTATACCTGCCAGCATTTCTCCCGCAGCTATCTGCATCACCTGGATCGCTGCAACGAAATGCTGGGCTCCCAGCTCAATACCATCCATAACCTGCGTTACTATCAGCGGCTGATGGCTGGATTGCGGGGGGCCATTGAAGGGGGTACATTGTCCGCCTTTGTGGACGACTTCTATGCGGCGCGTGGCCAGACTACGCCAGCGCTGTAGCTATTTATCGATTGGAGTATGTAATGAACATCGCAATGCGTTCCCTGCTGGCCCTGTTGGCCACTGCCATGGTTTCTCCGGCGTTTGCAGCCCCTGCTGCCCCTGCCGGCCCGGGCGGTGTCGAGCTGATCATGCTGGTCGTGATGATGGTGGTTTTCTATTTCTTCCTGATTCGCCCGCAGCAGAAGCGTGCCAAGGAACACAAAAACCTGGTCCAGAGCCTGAGCAAGGGTGATGAAGTGGTCACTAGCGGTGGCATTCTGGGCAAGGTAGCGAAAGTGACCGATGATTTTGTGGTGGTGGAAATCAGCAACAACCTGGAAATCAAGCTGCAGAAAAGCAGCGTCCAGGCCACTCTGCCCAAAGGCACCATCAAGTCGATCTAGAAGAATAGCAGCCCCGTCTTGAGCGGGGCTTTTGCTGTTGCGGTAACGCCAGCAAAACCCAATGTATCGAGCGGTTGATTAATCGTGCATGCCGGCCGCCTTTTTTCGGCGCTCGACGCACTGTCGCACTATTAAAAAACCGGCACTACCGGAAAGAACTATGACCCGCTATCCACGCTGGAAATTTTTCCTGCTTTTGGCTGCCCTTGTTGTTTGCGGCCTTTATGCGCTCCCTAATTTGTACCCGGATGCCCCCGCTATCCAGATCAGCCATTCCGAGGCGGGTGGTGAAGTGTCTGATGTGGCCAGGCAGCGAGTGCTCGGCGCCCTGGATGATGCAGGCCTGAGCCACGGTGACGGCGAAGTGGTGGGGAACTCACTGCTGGTGCGTATGGGCGATACCGAAGCGCAGCTGCGCGCCAAGGACATCGCTGCGGCGACGCTGGGCGATAACTACGTGGTGGCTTTGAACCTGGCGGCGACCACGCCCCAGTGGCTGCGTGAGATCGGCGCCAGCCCCATGAACCTGGGCCTGGACTTGCGTGGCGGGGTGCACTTCCTGCTACAGGTGGACATGGATTCGGTGGTGAAGAGCCGCATGGAAGCCTGGGAAGGTACCGCCAAGCTGACCCTGCGTGATGCGGGCGTGCGTTACCGCGCGGTGTCTGTGGATGGCACCACCCTGACCGCCACCTTTGGCGATCAGGTAGCTGCTGACGCAGCCCGTGCACCGCTGCGTCAGGCGCTGGACAAGCTGGCCATGCAGCCGGCCGGTGACAGCCCGAAGATTGTCATGACGCTGAACGAAACGGCCCTGAAGGAAATGCAGGATTACGCCGTGGACCAGAACCGTACCGCGCTGAACAAGCGGGTCAATGAACTGGGTGTGGCGGAAGCCGTGGTGCAGCGTCAAGGTGCAGACCGCATCGTCGTGCAGCTGCCGGGGATTCAGGATGCGGCCACCGCCCGCCGGATTCTGGGCCGCACCGCGACCCTGGAATTCCGTCTGGTAGACAACAGTGTGTCTTCTGCCCGCCTGCGTTCCGGCATGGCGCCTCCCGGCCTGGAATTCTTCCCGTTCAAGGGACAAGAGGGCCGTATCGTCGCGTTGAATAAATCCAGCATTGCCACCGGTGATCAGGTGATCGATGCCAAGATGGGCTTTGATCAGCAGAACGGTCAGCCGGAAGTGAACGTGACGCTGGATTCCGATGGCGCCCGTCGCATGCAGCGTGTTACCGGCAAGAACGTGGGTAACCCCATGGGCGTGCTGTTTATCGAAACCAAGACCGACGTAAAAAAGGTGATCGACGAGGACGGCAACAGCGTTGATCAGATGACCAGCAGCACCGACAAGTATGTGATCAACGTGGCTACCATCCAGAGCACTCTGGGTAGCCGTTTCCGTATTACCGGGCTGGATAATCCTGCCGAAGCCTCCGAACTGGCATTGCTGCTGCGCGCGGGTTCTCTGGCGGCGCCGGTGAGCATCGTGGAAGAGCGCACCGTGGGCCCGAGCCTGGGGGCGGAAAACATCGAAGCCGGGCTCAAGTCCATGGCGCTGGGTCTGTCGCTGGTGCTGGTCTTCATGGTGATCTGGTACAAGCTGTTTGGCCTGATTGCCAACGTGGCCCTGTTGGGTAACCTGGTGATTATTGTCGGCGTCATGTCGTTGATCCCCGGGGCCACCATGACCTTGCCGGGGATCGCCGGTATCGTGCTGACCGTGGGGATGGCGGTGGATGCCAACGTGCTGATCTTCGAGCGTATTCGTGAAGATTTGCGCAGGGGGCTCAGTCCGCGCCAGGCCATTGAAGAAGGTTACGCGCGCGCATTCACCACCATTATCGATGCCAACATTACCACCCTGATTGTGGCGGTGATTCTGTTTGCGGCGGGTACCGGTTCGGTGCAGGGCTTCGCGGTTACGCTGTTCATCGGCATCCTCACCTCCATGTTCACGGCGATTATCGGTACCCGTGCCATGGCAGAAATGATTTACGGTCGAGGCGCCCGCGCCCCGAGCAAACTGAGCATCTGAGGCGGTTATGAGCAAAGCACCCATGAACATTAATTTTATGGCCGCCCGCAAACCGCTGGGTGTCCTGTCGCTGGCGCTGGTCGTTATTTCCGTGGCGCTGCTGCTGACCCGGGGTCTGAACCTGGGGCTGGATTTCACCGGTGGCACGACCGTGGTAGTAAAAAGCCCGGTAGATGTGGAACTGTCTGAAGTCCGTGCGGATTTGGCCGATGCGGGGTTTGGTGATGCGGTTGTTCAGCATTACGGTTCGCCAAAAGAGGTCAATATTCGAGTCGCCCCCAGGGACGGCAAGGATGCAGACCAGGTTGGCCTTAATGTGGTCGCGGTATTGAAAAACCACAACCCGGACCTGGAAAAACAGAAAGTGGAGTTCGTTGGCCCGCAGGTAGGGGACGAGCTGCGTGACGAGTCGGGCACCGCCATGTTGTTGGCGCTGGGTCTGATGATGGTCTACGTGTGGTTCCGGTTCTCCAACAAGTTCGGCGTGGCCACCGTGGTCGCATTGTTTCACGATGTGATCATCGTGTTGGGATTGTTCTCGCTGATTCAGTGGCCTTTCGACCTGACCGTGCTGGCGGCGGTGCTGGCGCTGATCGGTTACTCGCTTAACGACTCCATTGTAGTGGCTGACCGTATTCGGGAAGATTTCCGCAATTCACGGCAGACGGACCCGGTGGCCATTATCAATGGTGCGGTGAACCAGACGTTGACCCGGACAATCAACACCTCCGCGACTACCTTGTTGGTGCTGGTGGCGCTGTATTTCTTCGGTGGCGAAGTGATGCGTTCCTTTTCGGAAGCCTTGCTGGTAGGGGTCTTCGTGGGTACCTACTCGTCCATCTATGTGGTCAGCAATATCCTCTTCATGATGAAGGTCAGCAAGGAAGACTTCATGGTTCCGGAACCGGAAGAAGTGGATGAAATGCCATAACGGCAATTGATCATTGATAGTGGTTAATTGATAGTAAAAGGCCGTGATTCGTCACGGCCTTTTTGCTTTTCAGGCTGGCGGTGTTGGCACCGCAATGTTGGAGATAATCATGAAAAAAATACTGACCGTACTGTTGCTGTCTTTCCTGTCGGTAACCGCACTGGCATCGGAACAGGCGGACAAGACGGCTGCCGCCAAAGAGGTGCTGGAAGCCAGTAATGCCAAAGCCATTTTCAGTGAAGCCCGGCGACAGATTGAAGGCATGACCGACCAGGCCCTGACGCAAACTATCCCGGCTGACAACAAGGCCATGATGGAGCGTTATACCTCACGAGTGCAGACCATTCTGGAAGAGGGGCTGGACTGGGGTGCCATGGAAGAGCAGATGCTGGCAATTTATCAGCGTACCTTTTCCCTGCAGGAGCTGCGGGACATGGCCGAGTTTTATCAGTCAGACAGTGGCCGGGCGATCATGAAGAAAATGCCCCAGGTAATGGCTGAATCGGTACAGATTTCCCAGCGCCAGATGCAGCATGTGATGCCGTCCCTGCAGCAGATGTTTTCCGATATGGAAGCGGAGTTGGCCCAGGCAGACGCACAAAAAGGTGCGCAGAAACCGTAATCGAAAAAGCCGGTATGGGTCGAACCAGGTGTAGTCGTAATCCGGCATTGGACTCAGGACGATCGCGGGCCGGTTGGGTGCGTTGTTTACGCCCAAGCCGGCCCGTTTTTTCTGCGGCTTTCCTTAACTGAAGTTCTGTTTCTCCATCCAGGGAATAATTCGGTTGAAGGCTTCTTCGATCTGATCCAGCGAGGTGGAGTAACTGATGCGCAGAGCGTTGCGCCCGGCGTCCCCAAAGGTATCGCCGGAAATGGTGCAGACCCCGGTCTCGCGCAACAGTTTCAGCGCCACGTTGGCCCCGTCGACGCCTTCCGGTAACGAGGGAAACAGATAGAAAGCGCCATCCGGTTTGTAGCCGGTGAGGTGTGGCGTCTGTTCCACCAATTCCACCAGCCGATCCCGCCGGCGCTGATATTCCTCCACCATGTTGTCGATAAACTGGTTGCTGCCACGCAGTGCGGCGACGCCGGCCCACTGGCAGGGCGTGTTGGCCACTGTGGTGGTGAACATGTGGTAGCGGCGCAGTTTCTTGATGGCGCCCTGGCTGCCGATCAGCCAGCCGATGCGCATGCCGGCCATGGAAAAGGTTTTCGAGAAACTGCTGATCACCATGACGTGGTCCAGATCCGGGCAACAGGACAGCACGCTGGGGTAATCCTTGCCGTCGTAGATCAGGTGGTCGTAGACCTCGTCACTGATCACATGGATGCCACGATAGGCCGCTTCTTCGACAATGGCTTCGATGGTTTCCCGCGGGTAGATGGTGCCGGTGGGATTGCTGGGGGAGTTGAGAATGACCGCGAAAGTGTTCGGCCCCATGGCATCAATCACTTCCTGGGGATCCAGCTGATGGTTGTTCTCGGCGCGGGTGGCAATGTTGCGCACGATGCCACCGTTCATGCGGATCAGTGGGCCGTAGAGCATGAAAGACGGGTCCGGCACGATGAACTCCCGGCCGGGGGCCGAGGTGGCCGTTAACGCCAGATACAGGGCTTCGGTGGCGCCGGTGGTCACCATGAAGTTTTCCGGCACCAGGGTGCGTTGATAGCGTTTGCTGTAGTACTCCGCCAGCGATTCCAGCAGCTCCGGCAGGCCGGCGTCCATGGTGTAACCGGTCTGGCCTGCGTAGAGCGCATCCACCCCGGCCTGGATGACGTGCTCCGGCGGTTTGAAGTCGGGCTGGCCGATGGACAGATGAATCACATCGTCCAGGTCGGCAGCCAGATTCACCATGCGGCGGATACCCGGCACCGGAATGGTCAACAGGGCCGGGTTCCAGATCGGGTCTTCGCTTTCGTAGAAATCCGTGTCCAGATTGCTGTTTCCCATCATCTGCTCCTTATCAAACGCCGGACGCCAAGCGCTGGACGCCTGACGCTAAAAGATAGCCCTATGCGCACCGTCGCGCTCCTAGTTCTGTAGCATCGGTGGTCGCTGGGTAAACGGCTGAGCCTGTTCAAAGGCGTGGCCAGCGGCGAGCACTCGGGCATCGTCGAAACGGGCACCGACAATTTGTAGCGCCATGGGCAGGCCGTTGCTGCTGAGCCCCAATGGCACAGACAATGCCGGCTGGCCCGTCAGGTTGAAGGGGTAGGTGAAGGGCGTCCAGGTGGGCCAGCGGGTGCTGGGCCAGTCCACCGGCACTTCCCGGTTGGTGTCGAAGGCCTCGATGGGCAAGCAGGGGGTGATCAGCAGGTCGTACTTGGTGTGGAATACGGCCATACGTTCACTCACCGCCATGCGTTCGTTCATGGCGCCCAGGTAATCCAGCATGCTCAGCTTTTCTGCCTTGGTGGCCACTTCCACCAGTGCCGGGTCCATCAGGCTGCGCTGGCGCTCGCCCAGGTCGCGCATGGCATTGGCGGCGCCGCTGTAGAACAGGTGGCTGAATGCCGCCAGCGGGTTGCTGAAGCCCGGGTCGACTTCGCTGACGGTGGCGCCCAGTGACTCGAAAACCCGGGCGGCCTCACGGGTGGCTTTTTCGATTTCCGGGTTCACGTCGGCATAACCCAGAGTGGTGCTCAAGGCGATACGCAGACCTTTGATGGGCTGTTGCAGGGCGGCTACATAATCAATGCCGCGGCGTGGCGCGGCCAGGCTGTCGCGGGCATCGGCTTCGCTCATGACGGTCATCATCAGCGCGGCGTCAGCCACGGTGCGGGTCATGGGGCCGGCGTGGGCCAGGGTGCCGAAGGGGCTGGCTGGCCAGTGGGGGACTTCGCTGAACGTGGGCTTGTGGCCGACGATGCCGCAGAACCCGGCGGGAATGCGGATGGAGCCGCCCGCGTCGGTGCCCAGTGCCATGGGCGCCATGCCGGCGGATACGGCGGCCGCGCTGCCGCCACTGCTGCCCCCGGCAGTTTTGCTCGGGTCCCAGGGGTTGTTGGTGGGGCCACACAGGGGGCTGTCGGTAATCCCTTTCCAGCCAAACTCGGGGGTGGTGGTCTTGCCCAGCGGCACATAACCGTGGCGTTCCAGTGCGGCGACGGCCGGGGAGCGTTTTTCCAGGGTACTGGCGGGATCAATGGTTTTCGATCCTTTCAGGGTGGGCCACATGGGGGTAAGGAAGACGTCTTTGACCGCCACCGGCACCCCGTCAAGCAGGCCGTCGGCGTTGCCGTTCTGGTATCGCTGCTCGGCTTCGCGAGCCCATTGCAGGGTGGTATCACGGTCGATCAAACACCAGGCGTTGAGCGCCTCATCATGGCGCTCAACATGATCCAGCAGGGTGTTGCACACCTCCACGGGTGACAGGGCGCCGGTCTGGTAAGCGGCTTTCAGCGCCTGGGCGCTCATGGTCAGTAATTCCTTACTCATCGACGATCCTCCTGGGGTGGCCCGTCGCGGCGGGCTCACCGGTTGGTTACATAGCCGTGTTCCTTGCTGACGGGGTTGTCCAGTGGCTGACCCCGGCGCCAGCGGTGGAAGTTATCGACAAATTGCTGGCCCAGCGCCTGGCGCCAGCCAATGAAGTCCCCGGCCATATGCGCCGAGATCATCACCTTGGGGTGATCCCATAGCGGATGGTCGGCGGGCAGGGGTTCCGCTTCGAACACATCCAGTGCTGCACCGGCCAGCCGGCCGCGTTGCAGGGCTTGCAGCAGGGCGTCGGTGCGCACGATGGGGCCGCGACCGACGTTGACGAGAGCCGCGCCGGGCTTCATCTGCCGGAAGGTGGCGGCGTCGAAGAGGCCGTCGGTGTCCGGTGTTAGCGGTGCGGTGATCACCACATAGTCTGCGTCACCGAGCAGGGCAGGCAGATCCTGTTGCCGGTGAACCCGATCAAAGGCGCTGTCCTGGCGTGCATGGCGGGCGGTGCCGATCACGATCATGCCCATGGCGCCGAGCACCGTGGCGACTTCCCGGCCAATAGAGCCGGCGCCCACGATCAGGGCATTGGCGCCGCGCAGCATGCGTGTTTCACGGTGTTGCCAGCGGTGCTGTTCTTTCAGTGCCAGGTTGCCGAGCGTGTCCTTGGCGAACATCAGCAGGGCGCCCAGCACGTATTCGGCGATGCCGCGATCGAAAATGCCGCGGGCGTTGGTGACCACGATGTCACTGTGTTTGATCGGGTCGATCATCAGTGCATCCACGCCGGCACTGGTGGCGTGGACCCAGCGCACCGGGCAGTTATCCGGCCACACTTCCTCCAGCAGATCTGTGCGGAAATCGGTAACCACCAGTACCTGGGTGTCCGGCAGCGCGGCCCGAAGTGCATCAGGTGTGCGCACTTCCCGCACCCGGGCGTGGTCGCTGAGGGAGTCCAGGCCCGGCAGGGACGGTTCGTCTTCGGCCAGCAGGACGGTGATGGTGGTGTCGGTCATCGAATCTCCTTTTGAGTTGAAAGTGAAAAGTTCAAAGTTGAAAGATCCGGGGTAGCTTGTCGTAAGACAAAAGCCTTGCCCGCGTATATTCAAAGTACACGCGCGGCTTCATAGGGGCCTGTTAACCCTATGCCGGGATCGCGTTTAAACTTTTAACTTTCATCTTTTAACTCATGTTTCTTTCAGTGCGGCATCAAACAGTTCTATCGCTTTTTCGATTTCCGCTTCGGTGACGGTGAGCGGTGGCAACCAGCGTACCACCTGGCCCTGGGTGCCGCAGCGCAACATCAGCATGCCGTTATTTTCGCAATGCTTGAGCAGCTTGCCGGCGCGGTCGCCATCGGGGGTGTGTGGGGCACTGACAATTTCCAGGCCCAGCATGAGCCCCATGCCGCGAATTTCATCAATGCAGTCATGCTGTTTTTGCAGGCCCTGCAAGTGAGTAAGGAGCTGCTGGCCGAGCTTGTCGGCGCGGGGCACCAGCTGCTCTTCCTCAATGACGTCCAGGGTGGCCAGTGCGGCGGCGCAGGCCACCGCATTGGCGCCATAGGTGCCGCCCTGTGAGCCGGGGTAGCCGTGGGTCATCAGGTCGCGGCTGGCGGCGATGGCGGAGAGTGGGTAGCCGCTGGCCAGCCCTTTGGCGGTGACGATGATGTCGGGTTTGACATCGAAATGTTCGTGGCTCCAGAACTTGCCGGTGCGGCCAAAACCGGCCTGGATTTCATCGGCAATCAGCAGGATGCCGTGCCTGTCGCAACGTTCGCGCAGGCCTTTCATGAAGGCGGCCGAGGCGGGGTAATAGCCGTACTCGCCCTGCACCGGTTCGATAATCATGGCGGCGGTGTCGGCCGGGTTGCACTCGGTGGCGAAGATATGGTCCAGCTCGTTGAGGCAGTCGGTGACACACTGATCCATGTCCTGATTATAGCGATAAGCGTGCGGGAACGGGGCGATGCTGACCCCGGCCATCAGCGGCTGCCAGCCGGTACGTACCTTGCTGGTGGACGTGGTCAGCGAGGCGGCGGCCAGGGTGCGGCCGTGGAAGCCACCGCGAAAGGCGATGAGATTGGTGCGGCCGGTGGCCTGGCGCGCCAGGCGAATGGCCGCTTCCACGGACTCGCTGCCGGAGTTGGAAAAGGCCACCGCATCAAGTCCTTTGGGCAGGTGTTCGTAGAGCCGGTCGGTGAGGGCCAGCATGTTGGGGTGAGTGACGGTGGCGTACTGGGCGTGAACCAGCTTGGCGGCCTGAGCCTGCGTGGCGGCGACCACTTTGGGGTGACAGTGGCCGGTGGAGGTCACGCCGATGCCGGAGGTGAAGTCCAGCCAGCGGTTGCCTTTTTCATCATAGAGCCAGCTACCTTCGCCGCGCTCTGCGCAAATCCCGCTGGACTGAACCAGTAAGGGGGACAAATGACTCATGGTGCCTCCTTTCTCATCGCTCATTGCCGTCGTTGTCTGATGCCAGCGGGATGAAAATACGCCCCGCTGGTGCTCTGACGTTACCGGCCCGTGTTACGGAGCCAGCAATGCGTAAAGCCGTTGTCCTGTTTCCCGGGTGCCGGTGGCCTGAGCCCCGCCAGTCAGTGTGGGATCGCTTTCCCTGGCCAGATCCGCCGTTACCGTGTCATGCAGATGTTGTGCCGCATTGCCCAGGGCCGGGTGGTGGGGGGCGAGCCATTCCAGGGTCATGGCCAAGCTGAGCAGGGTGGCGCGGGGGTCGGCCAGATTCTGCCCGGCAATGTCCGGTGCGCTGCCGTGGACCGGTTCGAATAACGCGGGAATACTGTTGTCGGCCGGGTTCAGGTTGGCGGAGGGAGCGAGTCCGGGGCCGCCACAGAGTACCGCCGCCAGGTCGGTGAGGATGTCGCCGTGCAGGTTGCTGGCCACCACCACATCGAAACGCCAGGGGCACTGGACAAATTTCATGCAGGCCGCATCCACCAGTTCGTGGTGGGTGTCCACATCCGGGTACTCCCGGGCCAGGCGCAGGAAGGTTTCGGTGTACAGGTCGCCCCAGAAGGGCTGGGCGTTGCGTTTGGTGATCAGGCAGACCTGTGAGGCTTTTTCGTTCTTGAACTGGCGCGGCCGATGACGTTGGGTGGCCCGCTGGCGGGCGCGCTCAAAGGCATGACGAATCAAACGCTCAGTGGCGGAGGCGGTAAATACCTCCACCTGCGTGGCCACTTCGTGGGGCGTGCCGGCTCGCAGGCGACCGCCCTGGTTGCTGTATTCACCTTCGCTGTTTTCGCGAATCACCAGCATGTCCACATCGTTGGCGCGTGGATCGCTGAGGTATTGGGTCGCGCCGGGCTGCCATCGGGCTGGCCGCTCACAGGCCCACAGGTCCAGTTGTTTGCGCAGTGCCAGCAGCGGCGAGAGAGAAATGCTGTCGGGAAGCACAAAACGGTCCGGATCATCCAGTGGCCCCGGGTCGCCCAGGGCCCCCAACAAAATGGCATCAAAGGCGCGTAGCTGGTCGACGCCATCATCCGGCATCATCTGCCCGTGTTGTTGATGCCAGGCGTGAGACGGCCAGGGGAAGGAGGTGTAGGACAGCGGCAACTGAAAGCGATCAATCAGCAGTGTCAGCATTTGCTCAGTCACGGCCATGACTTCGGGGCCGATGCCGTCGCCGGGGAGCAGGGCGATGTTTAGCCGTTTCGTCATCCTTAACTCCTTTAACCCAGCATGCTCCACGCTACACGCAACAACGCGCCTTGCGTGTGGCGCTGGCTTCACGTCTTGTCACCGCGGGATCACGTTGATGCGCGAAGCTCGAGGGTATGCGTTATTACAGGCATTGCCTCGTGTTGCTGCGTGAAGCGTGTTACATGAGGTGTCTCAACTTCCCATGCACAGGTATTTTGTTTCCAGATACTCTTCCATGCCCTGGTGGGAGCCTTCGCGACCCAGGCCGGATTCCTTGACCCCGCCAAACGGTGCGGTGGCATTGGAAATCAACCCTTCGTTGACGCCGACCATGCCGCTTTCCAGTGCTTCTGCCACGCGCCAGCAGCGGTGGATATTGTCGCTGTAGAAGTACGCTGCCAGCCCATAAGGGGTGTCGTTGGCAATGCGGATGGCGTCTTCTTCGGTTTTAAAGGGAATGATGGCCGCCAGCGGCCCGAAGGTTTCGTCCTGGCAGAGTTGGGCATCGGTGGAAACGCCGGTGATCAGCGTGGGCTGAACGAAGCTGCCGCCCCGTTCGTGGCGTTGGCCACCGGTGATGACCCGGGCGCCCTTGCCCAGTGCATCTTCCAGATGCTCCATGACTTTATCGGAGGCACCCCGGTTGATCAGCGCAGCCTGGGAGACGCCTTCTTCAAAGCCGTCGCCCACTTTCATGGCCTCGATGGCAACCTTGAATTTCTCCACAAAGGCATCGTGGATGCTTTCCTGTACCAGGAAACGGTTCACGCACACGCAGGTCTGGCCGGTGTTGCGAAACTTGCTGGCCATGGCGCCTTCCACGGCTTTATCCAGGTTGGCATCGTCGAACACCAGGAAGGGGGCATTGCCGCCCAGCTCCAGTGAGACTTTCTGGATGTGTTTGGCGCACTGGGCCATGAGCTGGCTACCCACTTCGGTGGAGCCGGTGAAGCTCAGTTTGCGAACCTTGGGGGAGTCGGTGATTGCCGTGGAGATGGCGCCGGCGCTGCCGGTGATGACATTGAACACCCCTGCTGGAATTCCGGCGCGGTCGGCAAGTTCGGCCAGCGCCAGTGCGGAGTACGGGGTGGCGCTGGCGGGTTTGACCACCATGGTGCAGCCTGCGGCCAGGGCCGCCCCGGCTTTGCGGGTAATCATCGAGGAGGGAAAGTTCCAGGGCGTGATCGCGGCGGTGACCCCGATGGGTTGTTTGATCACCACGATCTGCTGGCCGGGTTTGGACGCGGGAATGGTGTCGCCATAGGCCCGGCGCGCTTCTTCGGCAAACCATTTCAGGAAAGAGGCGGAATAGGCGATTTCCCCTTTGGCCTCGGGCAGGGGCTTGCCCTGTTCCAGAGTCATCAGGCGGCCCAGGTCTTCCTGGTGCTCCATCATCAGATCGTGCCAGGCCATCAGCAGGTTGGCCCGTTCGGCGGCGGTTTTGTCGCGCCAGCCGGGAAAAGCCTGGTGGGCGGCGTCGATGGCGCGGCGGGTTTCGGCTTCGCCCATGCGGGGCGAGGTGCCGATGTCTTCGCCGTTTGCCGGGTTGTCGACCGCAAAGGTGGCGCCGTCGTCAGCATCACACCACTGACCATCGATGTAGCACTGTTGGCGGAACAGGGTGCTGTCCGTGAGAGAAACCGTTGCCATGAAGCGTCTCCTTGCTGAACCGTTATACCTGACACGCTAGCAAAGCGTGCCGAGATGTCCATGCCACAGACAGCACTTTCGTATTGAAGTCTAAGGAGTTTTTACAAAACGGGGTGAGGGGACAGGCAAGAAAAACCCTTCCTCCGCAGCGGGAGGAAGGGGGAAGGTGAGGCTGTGCGGGGGTTAGCGCTTCAGGCTGTCGTTCAGATGAGGTTTGATTTTTTGCAGCAAGCCCTTAAAGACTTTCGGGCTGCCGGCGACGATACCGCCGCTTTCCAGGTACTTGTGGCCACCGCTCAGGTCGCCAACCAGGCCGCCGGCTTCGGTAATCAGCAGTACGCCTGCGGCCATGTCCCACTCTGCCAGGCCGAATTCAAAGAAGCCGTCCAGCCGGCCGGCCGCCAGCCAGGCCAGATCCAGGGCTGCGGAACCGGGGCGACGCAGGCCGGCGGTGGAAGCCGCGATATCCGCGAACATGCCCAGGTAGGCGTCCATATGCGGGGCCTGGTCCTTGCGGAACGGGAAGCCGGTGCCAATCAGACAGCCATCCAGTCCTGCCCGGTTGGTGCAGCGAATGCGGCGGCCATTGAGGGCAGCGCCACGGCCACGGCTGGCGGTGAATTCTTCGTCGCGGTTGGGATCGTAAATCACCGCATGCTCGATTTTGCCTTTGAATTTGAGGGCAATGGAGACGCAGTACTGGGGGAAGCCATGGATGAAGTTGGTAGTGCCGTCCAGTGGGTCGATGATCCACTGGTAGTCTTTACCGTCGCCACTGCCTTCGAGCATACCGGATTCTTCAGCCAGAATGCTGTGGTCCGGGTAGGCCTTGCGAATCACATCGATGATGCGCGCTTCCGCAGCGCGATCCACTTCGGTGACGAAGTCGTTCATGCCCTTTTTCGTGACAGACACGGGATCACTGCTTTCAGCAGCTCTGCGAATCAGATTTCCCGCCTGACGGGCGGCTCGCAGGGCGATATTCACTTGCGGCGCATGCATGGCATCTATCCTCAATATGACGTGTGGCGTAACGGTGTTAAAGAGCGCGGGGGCAGGGAAACTCGGGGTTCCCGTTCCGGGGCGCGGATTGTAGCAGAGCCCGCGCGATCAGGGCAGCCGCCGTGTTAAGATTAGCGCCTTTTTTAACGAGAGGCCTCCCATGTTGGAAAATGTGCGCATTGTGATGGTGGAAACCTCCCACCCCGGCAATATCGGCGCGGCTGCCCGGGCCATGAAAACCATGGGCCTGTCGGATCTGCGTCTGGTGCAGCCGCAGGCCTACCCCAGTGTGGAGGCGACGGCGCGGGCCTCCGGTGCCGGCGATGTGCTGGAGGCTGCACAGGTATGCAACAGCGTGGACGAGGCCCTGGAAGGCGCCACTCTGGTGATTGGCACCAGCGCCCGTCAGCGGCGTATCCCGTGGCCCTGTCTGACGCCGCGCCAGTTGGCGGCACAGCTGTCCCACGATCTGGCCAATGCGCCGCAGGACACCCGTATCGCGGTGTTGTTCGGCCGTGAGGACCGGGGCCTGACCAACGATGAGCTGCGCCGCTGCAATCTTCATGTGAGCGTGCCCACCAACCCGGAGTATGGGGTCTTGAATGTGGCGTCGGCGGTCCAATTAATCAGTTACGAGCTGCGCCTGGCGTTGTTGGGGGACGACTTTGAGCTGCAGGAATCCCGTTCCCGTCGCGAGGTCATGCCGTTGCCGGAAATGTTCTGGGATGAGCCGCCGGCCACCAACGAAGCGGTATCGGGTTTTCTGGACCACCTGGAAAAGGTGATGGCGCAGAGTGGATTCCTGAATCCGGAACAGCCCGGGCAGGTGATGACGCGCATGCGCCGTTTGTTTATGCGCGCCCGACCGGACAAAATGGAAATGAGCATTTTGCGGGGCGTATTGGTGGCGTTGGAGAAAAAAATGCCGCGAGATGATGGCTGATATGCCGTAACAAACGGTTATTGGCGTCATCCTAACGGGCTCAGGCCCAAGGCTTCGATGTTGAGGTAGTTATGTTTGATCAAGTGCGCGAGGACATCCGTTCGGTCTTTCACCGGGACCCGGCGGCCCGCAATACGCTGGAAGTGTTGCTCAACTATCCCGGTTTGCACGCAGTGCTTTTCCATCGGTTGGCCCATGGGCTATGGACGCGCAACTTCAAGCAACTGGCGCGGTTGTTATCCACGTTTTCGCGCTGGCTCACCGGTATCGAAATTCATCCCGGTGCCAAAATTGGCCGTCGTTTCTTTATTGATCACGGCATGGGGGTGGTGATCGGTGAAACCGCAGAAATCGGTGATGACGTGACGTTGTATCACGGCGTTACCCTGGGTGGCACCAGCTGGAGCAAGGGCAAGCGCCACCCGACCCTGGAAGACGGTGTGGTGGTTGGTGCAGGAGCCAAGGTGCTGGGGCCGTTTACGGTGCACAAGAATGCCAAGATCGGCTCCAATTCTGTGGTTACCAAGGAAGTGCCGGAAGGGGCGACAGTGGTCGGTATCCCGGGCCGGGTGATTAGTCATCCGTTGACCGAGAAAGAAAAGACTCGCCAGGAAATGGCCGAGAAGATCGGCTTCCAGGCCTATGGTGTCAGCAACGACATGCCTGACCCGGTGGCCGAAGCGATTCACCTGCTGCTGGATCACATGCACGCGGTGGACAACAAGCTGGATCGGGTCTGCACCAACCTGAAAAAGCAGGGCATTCAGGGTTGCGATGAGAAGCTGCCGGAGCTGAAGGATGAAGACTTCGAGCCAGTGAATGCGGGCGGTACGGACTAAAAGGGCAATTAATCGTTAACAGTTAATAATTAATAGCTAAATAAAAGGCCGCCCCGAAGGGCGGCCTTTTTTATTCGCGTGTTGCATGAAACGTGGTGCGTGCAGCGTTCTCTTATACGTTAAACCGGAAATGCACCACGTCGCCATCCTTGACGATGTATTCCTTGCCTTCCAGGCGCCACTTGCCGGCTTCCTTGGCACCCTGCTCGCCGTTGTTGTCGATGTAATCATCGTAGCCGGTGACTTCGGCACGAATGAAGCCTTTCTCGAAATCCGTATGAATCACGCCGGCAGCCTGGGGCGCGGTGGCGCCAACCCGAACAGTCCAGGCGCGCACTTCCTTAACGCCGGCGGTGAAGTAGGTCTGCAGGCCGAGCAAGTCAAAGCCGGCACGAATCACCCGGTTGAGGCCCGGTTCTTCCATGCCAAGGTCAGCGAGGAAGTCGGCTTTTTCTTCGTCGTCCAGCTCAGCAATTTCCGATTCAATCTTGGCGCAGATCGGCACCACGGAGGAATTTTCTTTCTCGGCCAGCTCGCGCACAGCGTCCAGCAGGGCGTTGTCCTCAAAGCCACCTTCGTCCACGTTGGCAATATACATGGTGGGCTTCAGGGTCAGCAGGTTGAGGCTTTTAATTGCCTTGCGCTCATCGTCAGTGAGCTCCACGGAACGGGCCGGGTCGCCTTCGTTCAGGGCGGGCAGTACCTTGTCCAGTACCGGCAGCAGGCCCTTGGCATCCTTGTCCTGGCCCTTGGCGGCCTTGGTGGCGCGCAGGTGGGCTTTTTCTACCGTGTCCAGGTCGGCCAGGGCCAGCTCGGTGTTGATCACGGCGATATCGTCCAGCGGGGATACCTTGCCGGATACGTGGATCACGTTTTCATCGTCGAAGCAGCGCACCACGTGAGCGATGGCGTCGGTTTCACGGATGTTGGCCAGGAATTTGTTGCCCAGCCCTTCGCCTTTGGAGGCGCCAGCGACCAGGCCGGCAATGTCCACGAATTCCATGGTGGCGGGCATGACCCGCTCCGGGCTGACGATGGCGGAGAGTTTGTCCAGACGCGGGTCTGGCACCGGTACCACGCCGGTGTTGGGTTCAATGGTGCAGAACGGGAAGTTCTCGGCATCAATACCCGCTTTGGTCAGCGCGTTGAACAGGGTGGATTTGCCCACGTTGGGCAGACCGACGATACCGCATTTGAAACCCATGACAGACCTCCATTTTTCGAGGCCGCAATGCTACATGAGCGGCAAGCGACAAGCTACAACGCGCCGCAGCCATGGAGGAGGCGTGTTCGCCATGAAGTCGCTCTCATGGTCAGGGCGCGGCTCGTTGCTTCAAATCAAAGAAAGCGGCTCTCGCGTTGTCGCGTGCAGCTTGGGGCGTGTGGCTGATCTTAAGCCTTGAAGCCGTTGAGGTGGTTCATGGCGCCGTTCAGGTCGCCGCGGAGCATGTCGGCGGTGTAGTGGGCGGCTTCATCGATGGCGCGATCGATCAGGTCCCGGTCGGCCTTGGAGGGCTTGTTCAGCACGTGGGGGGTAACTCGGTCTGCAGAGCCGGGGTGGCCGATGCCCAGGCGCAGCCGGTAAAAGTCGCGGCTGTTGCCATGTTTGCTGATGATGTCGCGCAGACCATTGTGGCCTCCGTGGCCGCCGCCTTGCTTGAAGCGGGCACAGCCGGGGGGCAGGTCGAGCTCGTCATGAGCAACCAGCATCTGCGTGACGGGAATCTTGAAGAAATTTGCCAGTGCGGCGGTTGCCTGACCACTGCGGTTCATGAAGGTGGTCGGAACCAGTAGGCGAATCGTTTCGCCTTCAAAGGAGAAGGTGGCGGTGAGGCCGAAATATTTCTTGTCTTCGGTAAGGAAGACGCCCTGGCGTCGGGCCAGGGCGTCTACATACCAGACGCCGGCATTGTGGCGGGTGTCTTCGTATTCGCGGCCCGGATTGCCCAGGCCCACGATCAGTCGAACAGGTTCCGCCACGGTGCGTCTTATTCCTCGCCTGAGGCTTCTTCGCCTGCCGCTTCGTCGGCATCGTCATCAGCGGACGCACGGACTTTCGGCTGGTGAACCGCAGCTACCGGCTGGTCGTGGTCGTCGCCCAGAGCAAGCTGGGTCAGTTCCACGCCTTTCGGCAGTTTCAGATCGGACAGGTGAATAACGGTCTCCAGCTCAGCGTTAGCCATGTCCACTTCGATGAACTCGGGCAGGTGCTGGGGCAGACAGCTCACTTCCACTTCCGCGTAGTTGTGCTGAATCTCGCCGCCTTGCTTCTTCACGCCGATAGAGCTTTCTTCGTTGATGAAGTGCAGGGGAACGTTCATGGTGATTTTGTGGGTCTTGTCGACGCGCAGCAGATCCACGTGCAGCGGGTGGCCCTTGGCAGGGTGACGCTGCATGTCACGCAGTACGGCCTGCACACTGGCACCGTCCAGCTTCAGGGTCAGGATGTGGCTGTAGAACGCTTCGTTTTCCAGGGCTTTTTTCAGCTCGCGCAGTTCAACGCTGATCATCTGCGGCTCGGCTTCGCCACCGTAGAGGATGCCGGGAACACGTTCTTGCAGACGACGCAGGCGGCGGCTCGCACCTTTCCCTGTATCGCTGCGGCTTTCAGCATTAAGCTGGAATTCATTGGACATGGTCTGTCTCCAGTATGCTCTCGGGCTTCCCGCGACCAGGTCGGCCAGAGAGGTTGATAAAACCACGGAGGATTCCGCGGGGGCGCGATTATGCATGAAAAGCACGCCAGACGCCAGATGCCTGATGACGGACGCGCCAAAAAGCAAAAACCCGCTCGAAGAGCGGGTTTCAGCGTCAGGCGTCGAGCATCTGGCGTCAGGCGTTCTATACCAGCTCCAGCCGGTCGAACATGGCGCTCAGGGACTCTTCGTTGTTCACCCGGCGTACCGTCTCGGCCAGCATGGGGGCCAGGCTGAGGACGCGGATGTTGGCGCAGGCGCGGCCGGCTTCGGACAGGGGGATGGTGTCGGTGACGACCAGTTCGTCCAGGGCGCTGCTGGCAATATTGTCGATGGCCGGGCCGGACAGGATCGGGTGGGTGATGTAGGCAATCACCTTGGCGGCGCCGTGGTCTTTCAGGGCCTGGGCGGCTTTGCACAGGGTGCCGGCGGTATCGACCATGTCGTCCACCAGTACGCAGGTGCGGCCTTCCACTTCACCGATGATATGCATCACCTGGGACACATTGGCCTTGGGGCGGCGCTTGTCGATGATGGCCAGGTCGGCGTCATTGAGCTGCTTGGCCAGGGCGCGGGCACGGACTACACCGCCCACGTCCGGGGAGACCACCATCAGGTCGTCATGGTTCTGGCGTTCGATGTCCGCCACGATCAGCGGGGTGGCGTAGACGTTGTCTACCGGGATATCGAAGAAGCCCTGAATCTGGTCGGCGTGAAGATCCACGGTAACCACGCGATCAATACCAACGGCGGTGATCATGTCGGCGACCACTTTGGCGGTAATCGGCACACGGGCGGAGCGCACGCGGCGATCCTGGCGGGCATAACCAAAGTAGGGGACAACAGCGGTGATGCGGCCTGCGGAGGAGCGACGCAGGGCGTCGGCCATGACCAGCAATTCCATCAGGTTGTTGTTGGTCGGGTTGCAGGTGGATTGCACGATAAAGACGTCTTTGCCGCGCACGTTTTCCTGGATTTCCACGGCAACTTCGCCATCGCTGAACGTGCCCACATCGGCATTGCCGATCGGCAGGTTCAGGTTGTTGACCATGGCTTTGGCCAATTCGGGATTTGCGTTACCGGTGAAAACGACGAGCTTGGACACTGGCGCCCCCTGGGGTCTTGCGTCGTGAATTTGGGAACCGCTAAGGGGAAGGGTAAGAGGTTCCTCAGAAGAAAATGGCTGGGGTACCAGGACTCGAACCTGGGAATAACGGGATCAAAACCCGCTGCCTTACCAACTTGGCTATACCCCAACACTCGGTCTCAGGCCCGCTTAAGCGGGTTTGCCTGAATTCTTTGTCTCTCGAAACTTCGCCAGTGTCTCTCCCAGAATCTGGTGGAGAGGAGAAGTATTACAGCTTCGAGCGACGAAACCTGTCCAGTGTTGTGGCAACTGTTGCAGCAATCGCTGCCCCTGTTGCAATCCGGTCAGGCGGGAAAAACAGCAAGCGCCTGTGCCGGTCATACGAGCATTACCCGTATGCTGTTTGAGCCAGTCCAGCGTTTTTCCGATTTCCGGAAAATGCCGGGTTGCCACCGCTTCACAGTCGTTGTGAAAGTCGCGGGTTAGCACCGCCTCAAGCGAGGCCGGTAATTTACTGATGGGTGTATCCCTTGTCAATTGCCGGTCGCCGAAAATTCGAGCAGTTGATACATGAATTCCGGGGTGAACGACCAAAAAAGCGTCATTTGGTAGTGTGACGGGGGAAATTTGTTCGCCGACACCTTCTGCCCAGGCGCTGTGCCCCAGCACAAAAACGGGCACATCGGCGCCCAGCGCCAGGCCGATATCGGCCAGCTCCGGCAGTGTCAGGCCCAGCTCCCAGAGTTGGTTCAGACCCAGCAGGGCGGTGGCGGCGTCGGAGGACCCGCCACCTACGCCGCCACCCAGTGGCAGGCGCTTGGTCAGGGTGATCGCCGCCCCCTTGTTGCTGCCGGTGTGCGCCTGCAGTGCTCTGGCGGCTTGCAGAATCAGGTTGCTGTCATCCGTGGGGAGGGCGTCCTGGTTGTTTTCCGTGTGGCATTGCAGCGACAGGGCGTCTGCCGGGGAGAATGCCAGGGTGTCGCCATGGTCGAGCAGGGCGAACACGGTCTGCAGTTGATGGTAGCCATCATCGCGGCGGCCAGTGATGTGCAGGAACAGGTTGAGCTTGGCCGGGGCCGGCAGTGTCAGTGCCGGGGCGGGTGTTGGTCGGGTCACGGGGCGCTGCTGCCGGGCTGCCAGTCCTTGATCAGCAGGGTGAAACGGTTGCTGTTCTGCTGGGCCTTGATGCGGTAGGGCAGGGCGACGCCGGCGATGGGCGCGTAGCGATCGAAGCTGAGCGACCAGCCCAGTTGCTCCAGTGAAATCAGGCGTTGCTGGTCATCGTATTCGGCATCCGCTGGTGCGCCGGGCCAGGGCAGGCCACGGGCCCAGTATTGCAGGGCGGACACGGGCAGCCAGAAGCCGGTGAGGTGCCAGGCCAGTTCGCCGGGGCTGCGGGCCTGGTAGGTTTCCTTGGCGGTGACTAGTTCCGCGCGGCCGCTATCCCAATGGAGGTCTGCGCTGCCAAAGCCCAGTGGCCCGGAAAAATGGATGTCGCCCCGCTGGGGTTGTTGGCGCCAGTCAAAGGTGGCGCTGCCGCCGTCGTTGGCGGTGCGGTAGCCGAGCTTGCCGCTTATCTGCCATTGCTGGATCTGGCCGGGGTGTTCGAACTGGGCGGTCGTGGTGGGGCGTAGCTGGCAGGCACTTAATGCCAGGGCAATCAGCGCCAGGCCAATAAGGCGGGTAAGGCTCAGGGTCACAGGCGGGCTCCGAGTTTTTCCATGACTTCGCGGATGTGGGGGGCGTCCGGGTCGCTTTCCAGGGTGTCGCGCCAGACCTGGCGAGCCTGGTTCTGGGCGCCCAGAACCCACAGGACTTCACCATAGTGAGCGGCGACTTCCGGGTCGGGGAATTTTTCATAGGCCCGGCGCAGATAGTCCCGGGCGGCTTCCGGCTCGCCGCGCTGGTACAGCACCCAGCCCATGGAATCGAGAATGGCCGGGTCGTCGGGGCGCAGCTCCAGTGCCCGGGAGACGTATTGATAGGCTTCGTCCAGACGATCAGTGCGGTTGCCCAGGGTATACCCCAGGGCATTGAGGGCGCTGGCATCGTCCGGATTCAGCGTGATGATGCGCTTCAGGTCCTTTTCCAGCTGTGCCAGGTCGCCCACCTTTTCGGCGGTCATGGCACGGCTGTAGAGCAGCTCGGTATTGTCGGGCTGGTCACGCAGTGCGTCGTTGATCAGGGCGATGGCGCCTTGAGGGTCGCCGTTGCTGCTGCGCATTTCCGCTTCGGTGATGATCAGGCTGTCCTGCAGTTCCGGTTGTTGCTGGGCCAGATCCTGCATCAGGGCGTGGGCCTGGCCGGCATTACCTTGCTGGTACAGCAGGCGGGCGGCTTGCACTCGGGCGCGGATGGCCTGGGGGCCACCGACTTTCAGGTAATGGTCGATGGCTCTGTCTGTGTCCATCTTCTGCTCGGCGGCCTGGGCCAGGTACAGATGAATATCGTCGGGGCGATAGTTCTGTGCGAGCAGGACGTTAAGCTGGGTCTGCGCGGCATCGCTGGCGCCGGCCTCCAGGGCAAGCAGGGCCAGCGAGAAGCGCAGGTCCAGATCCTGCGGGTTTTGCTCTGCCATGATGGTGAGTTGCTCGCCAGCCTCTTCCAGCTGGCCGGTGGCCAGCAGCATGCGAACGTAGGCGATGCGGGGGCGGCGCGCTTGCGGGTACTTGCGGACCAGCTTTTTCAGGTGGCGCAGGGCTTTTTGGGGCTCGCCGGTTTCGTAGAGCAGCTGCGCCTTGAGGAGCAGGGCATCTTCATGGCGGGGCATTAATTTGAGTGTGCGCTCGGTGGCGTCCAGGGCCGGTTCGGGCTGTTTTTCGTGTTCAAGCCACAGGGCGCGGGCGTACCAGAGAGGTGCCTGATCCGGATAGCTGTCGGTGAGCTGGGCCAGGGCCTCGACCAGTTGCAGGTTGCCTTGCTCGTCCAGGCCGCGTGCCTGGTTGACCAGACGGCCCAGGGCGTCTTCGCCATGGGCGCTCAGTAACTGATCCAGATGCCGGGTGGCCGCTGAAGTGTTGCCCAGGCGAATCTCCGAGAGGATGGCCACTTGCAGAGCGTCTTCGCTGTCCGGCGTGGTGTCCAGCCAGAGTTCGCTCATGGCCAGGGCTTGCTGGGGGTCTTCCAGATAGTGGGCCAGCTGGGCGGCCTGGCTGATCACGGCCGGGTCACGGGTGCTTTCCGCTGCCCGGCTATAGTAGCCGAGGGTCACGCCCAGGGATTGGCGCTGGGCTGCCACTTCTGCCACGAGCAGGTCGGACAGGGTCTCGCTGTCATAATTCGGGGCGCTGGCCACCGGCACCGTGGGTTCCGGGGTGGGCTCAGGAGCTGGGGTCTGGCTGGCGCAGCCGTGGATCAGGAGTGCGCTGCAGAGCGGCAGAATCGCGTAACGGATCATTAAGGTCGGTATGCCTGTTTTCTGTTTGGGCTATCATGGCACAGCGATTGGCCATTGCCCAAACCGTGAAGTGGTGTGCGCTACCATAACGGTTTGCTCTCCGGGCCGACATTGTTTTGGCAGGCGCTTTCGCGCAAAATGCCACACCCTTGCGCCCCGGCTTTTTCGGGGTTTTCGGGCTGGCCACGATCGCCCGCTGTCACTGTCGCGCACAGGAATGTATGAATCTAGTCGCTGTTGGCGTCAATCACACCACCGCGGATGTGGAGTTACGCGAACGTCTGGCGTTTTCAACGCAGCAGGCGGAAGCGGCGCTGGCCAGCTTGCGTGAGATGCCCGGTGTGCGGGAGGCTGCCTTGCTGTCTACCTGTAATCGCACCGAGCTGTATTGCCTCACCGACGACGTTTCCCCGAATTTTACCCAATGGCTGGCCTCGAGCCGTAACCTGTCCGCCGAACGGTTGTCCACGGTGCTGTATCAGCACTCCGGGGAGCAGGCGCTGGAGCACATGATGCGGGTGGCAGGCGGCCTGGATTCGCTGGTGCTGGGCGAGCCCCAGATCCTGGGGCAGATGCGTGAAGCCTATGCCCGTGCCCACGAAGCGGGCCTGCTCAATGGCGAACTGTCGCGCCTGTTCCAGGAAGTCTTTTCGGTGGCCAAACGCATTCGCACGGAAACCGGCATTGGTGCCAATCCGGTATCGGTGGCCTATGCGGCGGTTTCATTTGCACGCCACATTTTTGCGGACCTGAAAAAAAGCCGGGCGTTGTTGATTGGTGCCGGTGAAATGATCGAGCTGGTGGCCCGTCACCTGGGCGAGCAGCAGGTGCAGGAAATTACCATTGCCAACCGCACCCAGGAACGGGCGAGCGAGCTGGCAGCGGCCGTGGGCGGCCGGGGCATCAGCCTGGAAGAATTGCCGGTGGCGCTGGAAAGTGCCGATATCCTGATTTCCTGTACTGCCGCCCCGTTGCCGATTCTGGGTAAGGGCATGGTAGAGCGGGCCCTGAAAAAACGTCGCCACCGGCCCATGTTCATGGTGGATATCGCCGTGCCACGGGATATCGAACCGGAGGTGGGTGAGCTGGACGACGTTTACCTGTACACGGTGGATCACCTGCAGGAAGCGATTCAGGAAAACGTCCGTGCCCGTCAGCAGGCGGCCCAGGAAGCCTCGGAATTGATCCGTGATGCCATTGTGCGGCATCGCCGTCAGCGTCGTGAGCAGGATGCCGTCAAGGTGTTGCGCGACTACCGTGAGCAACGCACCAGCATGGCGGAGAGTGAACTGGAAAAAGCCCTTCAGCAGTTACGCAATGGTGGCGATGCAGAACAGGTGCTGCGCAAGTTTCAGCATTCGCTGGTGAACAAGTGGCTGCATACGCCCAGTGTGACCTTGCGAAAAATGGCGGCTGATGGTCGCGCCGAAGCCCTGTTGCTGGCCCGCGAGCTGCTGCTCGAAAATCCGGGTTCCTCGTCCGAAGAAAACGAATAGCTCACCCGAATACACCCTGAATAAAGCTCTGTGCTTTAGAGGACTCTATGAAAGCGTCATTGCAAGGCAAGCTGGACAAGCTCGCAGACCGGTTCGAAGAACTGGCGGGATTGCTGTCTGACCCGGATGTGATCGGCAATCAGAACCAGTTTCGTGATTTGTCCCGGGAGTACGCGGAAATCGATCCGGTGGTGAAATGCTATCAGGCGTATCTGCAGGCTGCGGATAACCTGGACGCGGCCAGGGCCATGCAGGACGACAGCGATCCGGATATGCGCGAAATGGGCGCGGAAGAAGCCCGTGATGCCCAGGCGCGCATGGAGGAGCTTGCCGAAGAATTGCAGAAACTGATGCTGCCGAAAGACCCCCGCGACGGTGCCAACGTGTTCCTCGAAGTCCGTGCTGGCACTGGCGGCGACGAGGCGGCCATTTTTGCCGGCGATCTGTTCCGTATGTATTCCAAGTACGCCGATCAGCGTGGCTGGAAAGTGGAGATGGTCAGCGCCAGTGAGGGCGAGCACGGCGGGTACAAGGAGGTGATCGCACGGGTGATCGGTGATGGCGTCTATTCGCGCATGAAATTTGAATCCGGTGCCCACCGGGTGCAGCGGGTGCCGGCCACGGAATCCCAGGGGCGTATCCATACCTCCGCCTGTACGGTGGCGATCATGGCGGAAGCCGAGCAGTTGGGCGATATCACCATTCGCAACGAAGACCTGCGTATCGATACCTATCGCTCCTCCGGCGCCGGTGGGCAGCACGTTAACACCACCGATTCCGCGGTGCGTATTACGCACTTGCCCACCGGTGTGGTGGTGGAATGTCAGGACGAGCGCAGCCAGCACAAGAACAAGGCCCGCGCCATGAGCCTGCTCAGCGCCAAACTCTATGATGCCCAGCAGAACGCGGCCCACGCGGAGCAGGCGGCGGAGCGCAAATCCCTGGTGGGCTCCGGTGACCGTTCCGAGCGCATCCGGACCTACAACTACCCGCAGGGCCGGGTGTCCGACCACCGCATCAACCTGACCCTGTATCGCCTGGGCGAGCTGATGGAAGGGGACATGGATGAATTGCTGGGCGCCTTGCTGGCGGAGTACCAGGCCGATCAACTGGCCGCGCTGGGCGAGAGCTGATCACCATGCGCATTGACGCGGCCCTGCGCGATGCGCGTAGCCGGTTGAGCGACTCGCCGAGCGCCGCACTGGATGCGGAGTTGCTGCTTTGCCACGTGCTGGGCAAGCCGCGCAGCTATCTCTTTACTTGGCCCGAACGCGAACTGAGCACTGCGCAGCAGGCCGACTTTATGTCCTTACTGGGCCGACGGGTGGCGGGCGAGCCGGTGGCGCATTTGATCGGCGAGCGGGAGTTTTTCGGCCACCTGTTTCGGGTGACCGCCGATACCCTGATTCCCCGCCCGGATACGGAAACCCTGGTGGAAAAGGCCCTGTCGCTGGATGTGCCCGCCGAGGCGCGGGTGGTGGATCTGGGCACGGGGACCGGAGCCATCGGCGTTTCCCTGGCGCTGGCGCGGCCGGAGTGGCATGTCACCCTGGTGGATCTGAGTGAGGCCGCCTTGCAGGTGGCCGCTGACAACGCTCATCGGCTGGGGGCCGCGGTGACCTGTCTGCAGGGCAGCTGGCTGTCGCCCAGCCCGGGGCCGTTTGATTTGATCGTTAGCAACCCGCCCTATATCGAGGAAAGTGACCATCATCTGGATGAAGGGGATGTGCGTTTCGAGCCCCGCTCGGCACTGGTTGCGCCCAATAACGGGTTGGCGGATCTGGCTGCCATTACTCAGCAAGCCGCCGGCAAACTGGTTGCCGGCGGTTGGCTGTTGCTGGAGCATGGCTTTGAGCAGGGTGAGGCCGTGCGTACCCTGTTGACGCAGGCCGGCTTCGTGCAGGTGGGTACGGCGCAGGATCTGGGTGGCAACGACCGGGTCACCTTTGGGCAGCACCCGGTGTAGGCGAAAGCCTGCTTGCGATCTTCAGGCTTCTGCCGTCACTTTCATAGACCGGCTTTGCGTGTCAGCGTGAAGCGTGTTGCATGCAGCGAGTCTTTTCATGTTTAACGACGAGCAACTCAATCGCTACAGCCGCCAATTGATGGTGGATGAACTGGATCTGGACGGGCAGGAGGCGCTGGCAGCCGCCCGGGTATTGATCGTCGGTTGTGGTGGCCTGGCCAATCCGGCGGCGTTATATCTGGCGGGCGCCGGTGTCGGGCAGCTGGTGCTGGCGGATGACGACCGGGTGGAGCTGAGCAACCTGCACCGGCAGGTGGCCTTTCGCGGTGACCAGGTCCGCCAGCCCAAGGCTGAGGCGCTACGAGATCAGCTGCAACTATTGAACGCGGATGTGGACGTGCGCTCGGCGGTGGTGCGCGTGGATGATGCCTGGCTGGATGACGCCGTCGCGGAGGTGACCCTGGTACTCGATTGCACCGATAACTTCGTCACTCGACAGGCCATCAACCGTGCCTGTGTGGCCCATGCCAAGCCTCTGGTCAGTGGCGCCGCTATTCGCATGGATGGCCAGTTGGCGGTGTTTGATTTGCGCGCCGTGGACAGCCCCTGCTACGCCTGTGTGTACGGGGACAGCACGGACGGTGATCTGGCCTGTAGCGAGGCGGGGATTCTCGGGCCGGTGGTCGGTGTGGTGGGAACCTTGCAAGCTCTGGCTGCCATGCGAACGCTGTCCGGTGCGTCGGTAGCATCGGTGCTGCATTTGTTCGACGGCCGGACGCTGGGCTGGCGCCAGGTGGCGATTCCCCGCGACCCTCAATGCCCGGTTTGCGCGGCGCGTCAGTTGCCGGACTGATTGCCCGTGGCGGCCGGCGTGTCCTGCATGCCTTCGGCCATGATCGGCGGGTCCTCCGCCATGACGCCAATCAGAACCAGAACAATGACCACAATCAGAAACGCCCATCCGATGAGATGTTTCATGGTGAGCCGCCCTCCCTGGGGGTTGCTGAGGTTGCGCTTTCGGGCCTGGAGGCGAACGTCGCCGGATCAGGCCGACAATTCCACCACCTGACCATTCAATGATTTTACCTGCCGGGCCATATCTGTCAGCAGGCTGTGGATCATGCCCGGGTTGGTCCGGATCAGGTTCTTGAACTGGTGCTTGGGAACCTTGACCACCGAGCAGCGTGATTTTGCCCGCACCGTGGCGCTGCGTGGTGAATGTGTGAGCAGGGCGATGGCGCCGAGCACTTCTCCTTCGCTGACATGACCGACGACCACATTATCCACCAGCACATCCGCTTCACCTTCGAACAGGCTGAAGACATAGTCGGCGGGTTCGCCCTGGTGAATGATGATATTGCCGGGCTCAAAATAGGCGAAGCCCGGTGTGGTGTGATGCTCTTCGGGGACATGGGCGGCGAGAAGCCGTGTCAGCATGCCTTGCTGGGTGGTAAGAATCCGGGTCCACAGCCGTGCCATCTGTTCGTCGGCGAGAACCGCATCCACCAGTTCGACGGTGGGGTAGGCCCCGAGCAGCACGGAGCTTTCTGCGTAATAGGTAATTTCATCGTTGCCGGCGTCGGGGAGAATCAGGTCGCCCTCGTCCCAGGTGAACAGCTTGCGGTCCTGACAGCGCATACCCAGCATGCCGCCTTTCACCACATAGGTGGTGTCGCGACACATGCCGTATTTCAAGGCATCGTCCGTGGGCGCCAGGGGCAGGGTTTGTGGCTGCAGCGGTAGCTGACCGATCAGTTCGTTGACGAGACGTTTGTACAGGCGGGTCAGGGCGGAAAAGCCGCCGCTGGCTTCGGCTACAGAAATCATACGCTGCCTCAATAATGGTCGGTTTCTGCATTGAGTATGCCGCAAGATCCCGAGAGGAAACAGGACTCGCTTGGCAGATCGATGAGGAGGGAAAGACACCGGGGCAAGGCGCCCCGGTGTGTGCGAATCGGTTCAGTAATCCCGTTCGCGAGGGCCGAATGTTGGCGCTTCTTTTTTCATGTTGGCCTGCATGGCGCGGCGCTGGTTTTTGCTGCGCAGCATTTTGAATTGCAGTTTGCTTTCCACGTCGAAAGCCTGGGCTTCCGGCACGTTCCAGCTTTGCTGAAACAGGGCCTTGCTGGCGCTGATGGCATCCGGTGAGCGGGTCTTGATCGCCTGTGCCAGTTTTTCAGCTTCTTCCAGGGGGGCGGCTGCCACGCGGGTGACCAGGTTCATGGTTTTGGCTTCGTCACCGGTGAACAAACGCCCGGTCATGGTCAGTTCCTTGGCCACGTCCATGGGCACCAGTTCACGCAGGGTCACGGTGCCTGTCATGTCGGGAATCATGCCCCACTTGATTTCCATGATGGACATTTCGCAGTCCGGGGTGGTGATGCGGAAATCCGCTGCCAGCGCAATCTGCATGCCGCCACCGTAGCAGTAGCCGTGCAGCACGGCGATCACCGGGATGGGCAGTTCGCGCCAGCACCAGCACACTTCCTGAAAGAGATTGGTTTTCTTGATGCCGTATTTGGTGAAACTGCGCAGCAGTTTTACCGGCTGTTTCATGACGGTGCCGAAATCCAGACCGGCACAGAATGCCTTGCCGTCGCCCTGAAGAATCACGGCGCGTAATTCACGGTCCTTGCGAATCAGGCGGGCGGTTTCCACCAGCCCTTCCATCATCGGGAAATCCAGGCCGTTATATTTATCGGCCCGGCTCAGGGTGACGTAGGCAATGCCGTCTTTCTTTTCCAGTTTTACCCGGTCATGGATCAGGCTCATTGCAGTTTCTCCTGCAACAGTTTGTTCAGTTGTTGTGGGTTGGCTTTGCCCTGTGTGGCCTTCATGGCCTGGCCCACAAAGAAGCCGATTTTTTTCTTTTTCTTGGCGTCGTCAGAGTTGCGGTAATCGTCTACCTGGGCGGCGTTGTTGGCGATGATGTCATCGACAATTTTTTCCAGTTCGCCGGTGTCGCTCATCTGTTTGAGGCCCTTGGCTTCAATGATGTCGTCCGGGTTGCCTTCGCCGGCCCAGCAGGCTTCGAATACCTGTTTGGCAATTTTCGAACTGATGGTGCCGTCTTTCAGTCGAGCAATCAGCTGGCCCAGCTGTTCGGCACTAACCGGGCTGTCGGCAATATCTTTTTCTTCGGCGTTCAACTTGGCGGCGAGTTCACCCATGACCCAGTTGGCGGCCAGCTTGGCGTCACCACCGGCTTTGGCGGCTGCTTCGAAGAACGCGGCAGTGGCGATGGAGCCGGACAACAGGTCTGCATCGTACTCTGACAGCTGATAGTCGTTGATGAAGCGTGCCTTGCGAGAATCCGGCAGCTCTGGCATGGCAGCTTTCAGCTCTTCGATGTCGGCATCGGTAATTGCGACGGGCAACAGGTCCGGGCAGGGGAAGTAACGGTAGTCGTTGGCGTCTTCCTTGCTGCGCATGGAGCGGGCGGTGTGTGTGTCGCCATTGTACAGGCGGGTTTCCTGAACGATTTCGCCGCCATCTTCCAGAACGTCAATCTGCCGCTCTACTTCGAGGGCGATGGCCTTTTCCATAAAGCGGAAAGAGTTGAGATTTTTGGTTTCGGTGCGGGTGCCCAGTGGCTCGCCGGGTTTGCGAACGGAAATGTTCACATCGAAGCGCATGTTGCCCTGGGACATGTCGCCATCGCAGATGCCGATGGAGGTGACGATGGCGTGCAACTTGCGGGCAAAGGCCACGGCTTCTTCGGCGTTGGCCATGTCTGGCTCACTGACGATTTCAATCAGCGGGGTGCCGGCGCGGTTCAGGTCGATGCCGGTCATGCCGTGGAAGTCTTCATGTAAAGACTTGCCGGCATCTTCTTCCAGATGGGCATGATGGATGCGAACGATTTTTTTCTCGCCCTCTCCACCTTTGTTGCCCTTCGGGGCCAGCTGGATTTCGACTTCGCCGGCGCCGACAACCGGTTCAGCCAGCTGCGTGGTCTGGTAGCCCTTGGGCAGGTCCGGATAAAAATAATTTTTCCGTTCAAAAACGCTGTGGCGGCAAATGTCGGCATTGATGGCCAGGCCGAACAGGGCGGCTTTGCGTACCGCTTCCCGGTTGACCACTGGCAGGGTGCCAGGCAGGCCCAGATCAACCAGTGAGGCCTGGGTGTTCGGTTCTGCGCCGGTGGACAGCTTGCTGCCGGAGAACAGTTTGCTGACGGTGTTGAGCTGGACGTGCACTTCCAGACCGATAACCACTTCCCAACTCATTGTGCACCTCCAAACGCTGGCGCTTGCTTGTGCCAGTCAGTGGCCTGCTGATATTTGTGGGCCACGTTGAGAATCTGCCCTTCACGGAAATAATTGCCGATGATCTGGGTGCCGGTGGGCAGGCCGTTGATAAAGCCGGTGGGCATGGACAGCGCTGGCAGACCGGCCAGGTTAACGCCAATGGTGAAAACGTCAGCCATGTACATGCTGACCGGATCGTCCTTTTTGGCGCCGAGCTTGAAGGCGGTTTCCGGCGCCGTGGGGCCCATCAGCACGTCCACTTTTTCAAAGGCGCGGGCGAAGTCGTCGCGGATCAGGCGACGGACTTGCTGGGCGCGGCGGTAGTAGGCGTCGTAGTAACCGGCGGACAAGGCGTAGGCGCCGACCAGGATGCGGCGTTTTACTTCGTCACCAAACCCTTCGGAGCGGGAGCGTTTGTACAGGTCTTCCAGGTCTTGTGGGTCGTCACAGCGATGGCCGAAACGCACGCCGTCAAAGCGGCTGAGGTTGGCGCTGGCTTCCGCCGGGGCAATCACATAGTAGGCCGGCACCGACAGCTTGATACTGGGCAGGGAGACGGACACTACCTTGGCGCCGAGTTTTTCCAGTTCGCGAATGGCGTCGCGGCTATTGTCGGCGATGGCGCCATCCAGGGTGTCGGGAAAAAACTCCTCCGGGATGCCGATGGTCAGGCCGCGGATGTCCTGTGTGAGAGCGCCAAGATAATCATCCACCTTTTCGTTGAGGCTGGTGGAGTCGCGATGATCATGGCCTGCCATGGCTTGCAGCATCAACGCACAATCCTCGGCGCTCTGGGCCATGGGGCCGGCCTGATCCAGGCTGGACGCAAAGGCAATCATGCCCCAGCGGGACACCCGCCCGTAGGTGGGCTTGAGGCCGGTAATGTTGTTCAGGGCAGCGGGCTGGCGGATAGAGCCGCCGGTGTCGGTGCCGGTGGCGCCAGGGGCCAGGCGGGCGCCCAGGCAGGCGGCCGCGCCGCCGGAGGAGCCGCCGGGAACCCGTTCCAGGTCCCACGGATTCTTCACCGGCCCGTAGTAGCTGGTTTCATTGGAGGAGCCCATGGCGAACTCGTCCATGTTGGTCTTGCCCAGCATGACAGCGCCTTCGGCGGCCATTTTTTCCACCACGGTGGCGGTGTAGGGGGCAATAAAGTTGTCCAGCATTTTTGAGCCGCAGCTGGTGCGTACGCCCTCGGTGCAGAAAATGTCCTTGTGGGCGATGGGCAGGCCGGTGAGCAAGCCGGCCTTGCCGGCGGCAATGGCCGCGTCGGCGGCATCGGCCTGGGCCAGCGCCTGGACGTCGGTGACGGTGACAAAGCTGTTGAGGTCGCCGTCGTATTGCTGGATGCGGGCCAGGAAGTGCTCGGTCAACTCCCGGGAGGAGAAGTCCCGGTTGGCCAGGCCAGCCTTGAGTTCGGTCAGGGTCTTGGTATGCATGGTCAGTCAGTCGCCTTTATGCGGTCGTCGTTATTCGATGACCCGGGGAACCAGGAAGCAGCCATCTTCGGCTGCCGGGGCTATTTCCAGTGCCTTGTCGCGGATATTGGGCTCGGTGACCACGTCGTCGCGCAGGGGCTGGGTGACGTCCAGCGGGTGGGCCAGGGGGGCCACGCCGTCCACGTCGGCCTGTTGCAGCTGGTCCACCATTGCGAGGATGTCATTCAGGCGGTTGGACAGGGCGTCGCTGTCCTGGGGGTCCACTTTCAGGCGCGCCAGATGGGCTACCTGGGCAACCACCTTGGAATCAATGGCCATGGTTCTCTCCGGGGTTCTTTCCGTAGGCACCCTGCGCCGAAGGCTGGCGGAGGGGAGGTAAGGGACTTGAAAGGCGCAAAAAGTACCATAGACCGCCCGTCCGGGGCCACTGTCCGCAGAGCACGCCAGCTTGCCCAATGCCCCTGCCGTTGCTAGAGTTGCGCCATCTTATGAGATGCCCGGCTTTTTCCCGCCAGGCATCGTTTTTTCGCGAAAAGTTCAGGAAACTGGCTAGGATGTCCATGATCAAGCGTATTCGGGGGATGTTCTCCACCGATTTGTCCATCGATTTGGGGACCGCAAACACCCTTATTTACGTACGCGGCCGCGGCATCGTGCTGGATGAGCCCTCCGTGGTTGCCATTCGTCACCATGGCGCCCAGAAAAGTGTGGCGGCCGTTGGCGCGGATGCCAAGCGCATGTTGGGCCGTACCCCCGGCAACATTACCGCTATCCGGCCCATGAAAGACGGCGTGATCGCCGATTTCGATGTGACCGAGAAGATGCTGCAGTACTTCATCAAGAAAGTGCACGACACCGGATTTTTCCCGCCTGCACCCCGGGTGCTGGTGTGTGTGCCGTGCAAGTCCACCCAGGTGGAGCGCCGCGCCATTCAGGATTCCGCCTACGGGGCCGGAGCCCGTGATGTGTATCTGATTGAAGAGCCGATGGCCGCTGCCATCGGTGCCGGCCTGCCGGTGGAAGAAGCCCGCGGTTCCATGGTGGTGGATATCGGTGGTGGTACCACGGAAATCGCCCTGATTTCCCTGAATGGTGTGGTGTATTCCGAATCCGTACGTATTGGTGGCGACCGCTTCGACGAAGCGATCGTGGCGTTCGTGCGCAAGGAATATGGCTCGCTGATCGGTGAATCCACCGCTGAACGTATCAAGCACGAAATCGGTACTGCCTACCCGGGTGCTGAAATCCGTGAAATTGATGTGCGTGGCCGGAATCTGGCCGAAGGGGTGCCGCGCAGCTTTACCCTGAATTCCGAAGAAATTCTGGAAGCGCTGAAAGAACCGCTGGCGGCCATCGTCAATGCGGTGAAAAATGCTTTGGAAGCCTCCCCGCCGGAACTGGCCTCGGATATTGCCGAGCGCGGCCTGGTGATCACGGGTGGTGGCGCCCTGTTGCGCGATATCGACCGTTTGCTGTCGGAAGAAACCGGCCTGCCGGTGATTGTTGCCGATGATCCTTTGACCTGTGTGGCCCGAGGTGGCGGCAAGGCGCTGGAGCTGATGGACAGCCAGGGCTTTGACATGCTGGCCATGGGTTAACTCCCATGGTGGCCCCGGCCAAACCCTCCTACCGACTCATTATCGCGTTGGTCCTGGCTGTCGTCATGATGGTGCTGGACCAGCGTACCCCTTGGGCTGCGCCCGTGCGCCATGCACTGGGCTACCTGACGGCGCCCATTCATTATCTTGCCCACTTGCCGGTGGACAGTGGTGAGTGGCTGTCCGAACAGACGCAAAGTCGCGGCACCCTGCTTGACGAAAACCGCCGCTTGCAACGCCAGGCGTTGATTCTGGAGCAGAAGGTGCAGCGTCTGGCCGTGCTGGAAGCCGAGAATGTGCGGTTGCGTGAGCTGCTCAATTCCTCGGCGGATCTGGATGCCAATGTGCTGGTGGCGGAAATCATCGGTGTGGATCCTGATCCTAACCGCCAGGAAATCGTTATCAACAAAGGGGCGGGAGACAATGTTTCCCGGGGGCAGGCGGTGCTCGATTCCCAGGGCCTGATTGGCCAGGTGGTGGATGCCGGCCCGCTCAGCTCCCGGGTGTTGCTGATCACCGATGCCAGCCACGCCATGAGCGTGCAGGTAAACCGTAATGGGGTGCGCGCCGTATTGGCCGGGGTGGGGCAATCCAGCGGTTTGAAATTGTTGTATGTGCCCGACACGGCAGATATCCAGGAAGGCGATCTGCTGGTCAGCACGGGGCTCGGCCAGCTATACCCCCGCGGCTATCCGGTGGCCAGCGTCACCTCGGTGAATCATCAGGCGGGCACCCCCTTCGCGCATATTGCTGCTCGCCCCACTGCGCAGCTGGATCGTGCCAGCCATGTGTTGCTGGTGCAGCCCACGCAAACCCCGGTACGTGCGCCCACCCCTGCGGAGGCCGACAATGATCAGTGATCGTCCCGCCGGCACCGGCGTTATCATCGTCACCCTGTTGCTGGCGGCACTGCTGGAAGTGATCCCGCTGCCGGCGAGCATTGATTGGGTGCGCCCGGAATGGATGCTGTTGGTGCTGGTGTACTGGGTGCTGTCCCTGCCGCATCGCATTGGTGTGTTGTGGGGCTTTTTTGTGGGGCTCTATCACGACGTGCTGGTGGGCACCACGCTGGGGCAGTGGGGGCTGGCCACGGCGCTGGGCGCCTTCGTGATGCTGGCGGCTTACAAGCGTATGCGCGTATTCACCGCGCTACAGCAGTGTGCGGTGGTCTTCCTGCTGGTGGGCACGGTGAGCCTGCTGGCGTTTCTGGTGCAGGAATCCGTGGGACGTACCCTGTACCCGCCTTACACCATTCTCTACTCTTCTGTGACCAGCGCGCTGTTGTGGCGTCCGGTATGTGCGGCGTTACGCTGGGTTCAGTTGCGATTTCTAGTACGATAAAAGCGTCGTTCGCAGTTGATAATTGATCGTTGACAGCGAAACCCCGGATTACTTTGGGCGCGGCTTCAATTTTTCAGTTCTCGGCATCACTGGGTCGCGCAGCTATCAATTGTCCATTATCAACTAGCAACTAATTCTATGATTCTTTACCTTGCCTCCGGCTCTCCCCGCCGGGCGGAATTGCTCCAGCAGATTGCCGTTCCCTTTACGGTGTTGCCCGCTCCGGCCATCGATGAAACGCCCCGTCCCGGTGAGGTGCCGCTGGACTATGTGCAGCGTATGGCCAGCGAAAAGGCGGCCGTGGGTCTGACCCGCATGCCGTTGCCGGGTGCTGTACTGGGTGCAGATACGGCGGTGGTGTTGGGGGAGCGTATTCTGGGCAAGCCTGCCGATGATGCCGATGCCCTGGCGATGCTGGCGCAGCTGAGCGGACAGTCCCATCAGGTCATCTCGGCGGTTTGTCTTTGCCTTGAGGGTCGGCAAGCCGTGCGCCATTCGGTGACTACCGTGCACTTCCGGCCACTGGATTCCGCGCGCCTGCAGGCCTATGTGGCCACAGGTGAAGGACGCGACAAGGCGGGCAGTTACGGCATTCAGGGGCTGGGCGGCGCACTGGTGGCATCGTTGTCTGGCAGTTACAGTGGAGTGGTTGGCCTGCCCCTGGAGCAAACGGTGGCGTTGCTTGAATGGGCCGACATTCCTTACTGGCAAGTCGACTGACTTATGGCATCGACCCACACTTCACGCTGGCGCCGACTGCTTCCTTCCCTGTGGTGGGCAGCCGCGATCATTTTATTGCTGATGGCTGCCTATGTGGTGGTAGGCCGTCAGCTGATGTTGCTGGTGCCGGATTACCGTGAGCGCCTTGAGCATCTCTTCGAAGAACGCATTCAGACCCCGCTGACCATCGCCGAATTGAACGGCACCATGTCCGGCCTGGTGCCCCAGTTCGTGGCCCGCCAGATTCGCCTGCCCGCCCCGGAAGGGGAGTCGCCATTGGTGCTGGATGAAGTGGTGCTCAGCATTGATGTGTTTCGCTCCCTGTGGCACCGGGACCTGGTGCTTGAGGAATTCAGTGTGCGCGGGGTGGATTTGAATCTGGTGCGCGGTGAAGACGGCAAGATTCGTCTGCGTGGCCTGGATGTGCTCGGCCAGAGTGACCCTGAATCCCGGCCGCCGCTGGAGCGTATCCTCAAGTTGTTTTACCGCCAGCAATTGTTGTCGATCAGCGATGCCCGCTTGTCCCTGGAATGGCCGGGCATGCCACCGCTGGCGGCATCGCAGCTGGATGCCACCATGACCAACACGGGTGGCGAACACCGGCTGGCGGTGCGTGTGGAAGCCCGGGACCGGCCTCTTTCCCTGCTGGCAAAAATACACCTGCACGATGATGCCTACGCGCTGGATGAGGTGGATGCGGATATCTATACCCGCTTCGAGGGCAAGCGCCTGCACGAATGGTTGCCCGATATAGACAAAATGCCGTTGGACCTTGGCTCGCTGGATGCCTCCGTGGCGCTGTGGGGCACCCTGGAAGGCGGTGAGCCGATCAGCGGCCAGCTGCAGGTTGATGTGCCCACGTTGACGCTTACCGAGGCAGATACGGCCTGGCCGTTAACCGGTTTGTCCCTGCGCGCATCGCTGCTGCGTGAGGATGATGAGGCCACCCTGTCGTTGTCCAATCTGTCCGGCAAGACACCCTCCGGCCCGCTCACGCTGGGTGACATGGCGTTGCGCTGGGAGACCCGGGGCGAACTGCGCCAGTGGCAGCTGCGCGCCAATGAACTGCCCGTGCATGCCATCAGCCAGCAATTCCAGAGCTGGCCATTCAGCCTGCCGGCGCCCGCCGACAAAGTGCGTCAGCAATTGTCGGTGTTGTCCCCGCGCGGTGTGGTGGAGGGGGTGTACCTGAGTGGCCACGCGCGGGATCTGGAGCAGTTTCAGGTGCGCTTTGCCGGCCTGGCCAGCCAGGCGGATGACCGGATTCCCGGCGTCAAAGGTCTGAACGGGTGGGTTGCAGGGTCGCCGGATGCGGGGCTGGCGCATCTGTACAGCGATGATCTGGCGCTGCGTCTGCCGCGCCTGTATGACCACGAACTGGGTGGCCAGATGGCCGGGGTGTTTGGCTGGCAGCGTCAGGGCGATGCGCTCACGGTGCGTTCCAGCCGCCTGCGCGTGGTGAACCCGGATGCCCACGGTGAGGCCATGGTTGCGGTGACCGTGCGCCCGGAGCAGGTGCCCGAGCTGCGTCTGGCGGCAGAGATTTACGATGGCAATGGTGCCCGTGCCAACCACTACATTCCGCTGAAGCGGTTGTCCGATGGCCTGTCCGGCTGGCTTGGGCAGGCCATCGGCGATGGTCATTTGCAGCGGGGCCAGCTGCTCTATCAAGGGCCGGTGAAAATCGATAAAAGCCGACAGCAGGACCGGACTTTCCAGATGCGTTATCAGGGCGAGGACGTGCGCCTGTCGTTTCTGCCTGACTGGCCGCAGGCCACTGGGGTTAACGCGGATGTATGGATTAATGGCCGGGAAGTGCAGGGGGTGGCCAGCCGGGGCAATCTGCTCAATAGCCAGGTGGCGGATGTGCACGTGGACGTGCCGGCGTTTGATGATGAGACCGGGCCCCGCGTGATTGTCACCGGGAAGGTTCACGGCCCGCTCAGCGACCTGGATACGGTGTTTCAGGACACCCCGCTGACAGAACAGTTACCCGACGAGGTGAAAAACTGGCGCTATCAGTCCGGCACCATGGGGGGGCAGCTGACGTTGAATATCCCGCTCAAGAAAGGTGAAGGCGCGCCCATGGTGATCGTGGATGCGTCCGTGGCCGATGGCCGGGTGGAAAATACGGAACGCAACCTGCTGCTGACTGAGGTGCAGGCGCCGGTGTATTTCCATCTGCGCGACGGGTTGCAGATGTCGCAGCTCAGCGCCTCCACGCTGGGTGGCAAGGTGACCGGCAAATGGACCACCGACGCGGGCAAGAGCACACTCGCCCTGGAGGGAGCGGTGCCAGTGAAGTCGGTGCGTGAGTGGCTGGGTTTCAACTGGCTGGCCCCGGCCAGTGGTTCGTTGCCGTTGGCGCTGACCATTCAGGTGCCCTGGCAGGGCACGCCCTTTGCCCTGCACGCGACCTCCTCCCTCAAGGGCGTGACAGTGAAGGCGCCAGCGCCTCTGGGCAAAAGTGCGGCGCAGACCCGGGCGCTGACGCTGGACCTTACCGGCAATGGCCAGCGACTGGGGCTGCAGTATGGCGATGTCGTGCGCGGCGCCTTTGCGCTGGGTGAAACGGTGCGGGGCGACCTTCGATTGGGGGCCGGGACGCCGCGCATCCCCGCGTCTGGCATCGATGTGCATGGGCGCTTGGCCCGCGCCAGCGTGGAACCCTGGATCGATTTTGTCAGCGACCAGCTGGCGCCTGCCATGGAGGACAATACGTCGGATAGTGGCGATTCTGGCGGCCAGCAAGGTGGGCTGAACAAGGTAAATGTGCAGGTAGCCACGCTGGATTTGTTCGGCGTGGATGTGCCCGGAGCGAGCCTGTCGGTGCTGCCCAGCGGCAAAGGCTGGGACCTGGCCCTGAGCAGCCCGTCCGTGGCCGGCTCCATGAGCATTCCCGAAGGGTTTTCTGCGCGGGGAGAAGCGCCTCTGGATTTGTCCGTATCGCGGATGAATCTTGCCCTGCCGGAAAATGCTGATCCGAAAGCCGGTGCGCCGCTGTCGCCCATGAGCCTGCCACCTGTGAATGCCCGGTTGGCCAACCTGCGTATCAACGGTGAAGACTTCGGTGAATGGCAGGCGGACCTGCGTCCCACGGCGCAAGGGGTGCGCATCAACAATCTGCAGGGCCGCTGGCGGGCCAGCCGGATACAGGGCACGGTGGACTGGACAGAAGACAGCGGCAATCAGTACACCCGCTTCAATGGATCGATGGCGTCCGATAATCTGGGGCGTTCCCTGAGTGCCTGGGGGCTGCCGGAAATGATTGAATCCGATGACGCCAGTGCCAAGGTGTCGCTGGGCTGGCCGCAGTGGCCGCTGGCGCCGGATTACCTTGCTCTGGATGGTCAGGCGCGGGTGGATATCGGTGAATGCCGGATTCCCGATACCGACACCAAGACCTCGTTTTTGCGGCTTTTGGGTATCCTCAATCTGGGCACCATTCAGCGCCGATTGCGGCTGGATTTCTCCGACCTGTACAAGAAGGGGCTGAGCTGTGACAGCATCAGCGGGGACTTCGCCATCGACGGCCCCCAAGTGTCCACCAGCAATCTGGCCATTGATTCGCCCTCGGCCGCCATTCGTGTGAAAGGGGCCATCGACCTTGAAAAAGAAACCCTGAACCATCAGATGGAAGTCACGTTACCCCTGTCCAGCAACCTGTATGCCGGGTGTCTGGCCGGGCCTGCCGCCTGTGCCGGTATCTTTGTGGTGGAGCGCATCTGGGGCGATAAACTGGACAAGACTGCGACCATGGAATACCGCGTGAGCGGCAGTTGGTCGAACCCGAAAGTGTCTGAAACCGAAGGGATTTTCGAATGACGGTGCCTAACGCAGCGGCACAGGTTGCCGCAATACAGATGACCAGCGGTAAAACGCCGCAGGCCAACCTGGAGCAGGCTGCCGAGCTGTTGCAGGCGGCCCGGGACAAGGGCGCCAGCCTGGCGGTGTTGCCGGAAAATTTTGCGGGCTACGGCGGTGATTACCGGGTGCTGGCGGCAGAATACACCATGCTGGAGCAGTGGCTCTGTGAGCAGGCGTCCCGGCTGGGCATGGCCATCATTGGTGGTAGTGTGCCGTCGTTGCATCGCCCGGACGGTGAGCCTGTGCCCGCTCCACGGGTACGCACGCGCTCCCTGGCGGTAACGGCGGATGGCGAGATCGTTGGCCGTTATGACAAGCTGCATTTGTTTGACGCTCAGGTGCAGGACGCTCAGGGCCAATACCGGGAGTCGGATCTTTTTGAGCCCGGTGAAACCATCGTCACCGTGCCCCTGGCGGGTGTGCAGGTGGGCATGGCCATCTGCTATGACCTGCGCTTTCCGGCCCTTGCCCAGCGCCTGGTGAGTGCCGGCGCCCAGTTGTTGGTCTATCCCTCGGCGTTTACCGCCGTGACCGGTGCCGCCCATTGGGAGCTGCTGCTGCGTGCTACTGCGGTGCAGACCGGTTGTTATGTGCTGGGTGCCAACCAATGCGGGCAACATGGCCCGCGTCGTGCCAGTTATGGTCATTCCATGCTGGTTTCCCCCTGGGGGGACGTGGTGGCAAGTCTGGAGAATGCGCCCGGCGCGCTTGTGGCGCCGCTGGACCTTGCTACCATGGACGAGCTTCGCCAGCGAATGCCTGTACAGCAGCATCAACGATTACGTATTGAAGGTCCTTATGACGCAAACTGATGACGCTCTTTCTATTGCCGAATCCGTGCTGTTGGCTCCGGCCAATCTGCACACCCCGCAACTGGCGTCACTGCTGAATGGCAAACTGACCGGGCAGGCGGATTACGCCGATATCTATTTTCAGCACAGCCGCCATGAGGCCTGGGTGCTGGAGGATGGCATTGTTCGTGATGCCAGTTTCAATACCGAGCGCGGCGCCGGTGTGCGTATCGTGCAGGGCGACAAGACCGGCTTTGCTTACAGCGACGACATCACCCTGGCGGCATTGCAGCAGGCCAGCGGCGCCGCGCGGGCGATTACCCGGCAAGGCCAGGATCGGCAGATCCAACTGGCCAGCCGCGCCGCAACCGCCCGTTACACCGCCATCGACCCCTTGCTGGGCTGGCCCGCCCAGGAAAAAGTCGCTCTGTTGCAGCGTATTGATGCCATGGCTCGCTCCCTGGACCCGGCCATTGTCGAAGTCACCGCCAGCCTCAGTGCAGAGCAGGATGTGGTGATGGTGGTGGCCAGTGACGGCACCCTGGCGGCGGATGTGCGCCCGTTGATTCGCTGCAATGTGAGTGTGATTGCCGAGCGGGCAGGCCGCCGTGAGCGCGGCAGTGCTGGCGGCGGTGGCCGCGTGGCCTATGACTGGCTGTTGCAGGAAGAGCGCATCGAAACCTGGACCCGCGAGGCGGTACGCGGTGCCTTGCTGAATCTGGAGGCCGAAGCGGCGCCGGCAGGGACCATGCCGGTGGTGCTGGGCCCCGGCTGGCCCGGGGTGCTGTTGCATGAGGCGGTGGGCCATGGCCTGGAGGGGGACTTCAATCGCAAGGGAACCTCCATGTTCGCCAAGAAAATGGGCGAACGGGTGGCCTCGCCACTGTGCTCGGTGGTGGATGACGGCACCCTGATGGATCGCCGGGGTTCCCTGAGTGTGGACGACGAAGGTACGCCTTCCGCCTGCAATACCCTGATCGAGAACGGCAAGCTGGTGGGGTACATGCAGGACAAGACGAATGCGCGCCTGATGGGGGTTGCCCCCACCGGCAATGGTCGCCGTGAATCCTATGCGCACCTGCCCATGCCGCGCATGACCAATACCTACATGCTGCCGGGCGAGAGCGATCCGCAGGATATTATCGCCAGCCTGGATCGTGGCATCTATGCGGTGAACTTTGCCGGCGGCCAGGTCGACATCACGTCTGGCCGTTTTGTTTTTTCTACCAGCGAAGCGTACCTGGTGGAGAAGGGCAAGATTGTCTGTCCGGTAAAAGGAGCCACCCTGATTGGCAGTGGCGCGGAAGTCATGCGTGGCATTTCCATGGTGGGTAATGACCTGGCGCTGGATTCGGGTATCGGCGTGTGTGGCAAGGATGGCCAATCCGTGCCGGTGGGCGTGGGCCAGCCGACCCTGCGCGTGGATGCGCTCACCGTGGGAGGGACCGCCTGATGTCCCAGGTTCTGGATATTCTGTCGCGCATGCGCCTGTTTGCCGGCCTCAGTGATGAGGAGCTGGCGGTGCTGGAAAAGCTGGTGTTCGTGAACCGGGTGCCGGTGGGCGACGTGGTCTGCCGGGAAGGCGACCGCAGTGATTTTGTCTGCTTTGTGGTGCGCGGTTGCCTGGATATCGTCAAGGATAATGACGGCGGTGGCGAAGTCGTGATTGCGCATCTGCGCCCTGGTGATTCCATGGGCGAAATGGCGCTGGTGGACCACGAGCCCCGTTCGGCAACCGTGCGCGCGGCGGAAGACGCTACCCTGATTGTGCTGACCCGCAAGGGTATTGAGCAGTTGCGAAAACGCAGCCCCCATGCGGTGAGTCTGGTGATGGAAAATATCGCCCGCCTGTTATGCACTCACCTGCGCCGTACCTCGTCCCAGCTGGCTCAGTTCAAGCTGCCAGTGGGCTAATGAAAGCCTGTCGCTTATGAGAAACCTGTGTCTGTTGGTATTGCTGGGGCTGCTGTCTGGCTGTGAGCCGGTGCAATTGCCGGCGGATGTGCGCATGCCTGATGGCGCCGTGTATGACGGTGACACAGAAGATAACCTGTTCCACGGTCAGGGGAGCCTGACCTGGCCGGACGGTCGGCATTACGAGGGAGAATTCCAGGAAGGTTTGATGACCGGTGAGGGGCGCCTGGAAGGCCGGGATGGTTGTGTGCAGGAAGGCCACTTTGTGAATGGCGTCCTCAATGGTGAAGGGAGTTATACCTGCCCGGATGCGTCCTATCAGGGGCAGTTCACCAATGGGGAGCTGACCAAAGGCTCGGTGGCGTATCTGGACGATAATTCCTACCAGGGAGAGTTCCGTGATTTTCAACCGCACGGGAAGGGGCTCTGGGTCACCGCATCAGCAGAACAGTTTGAAGGCACCTTTGCCGAGGGTTACATGGTGAAGGGGACTTACCGCAACGAGGAAGGTTACCACTATCAGGGCGAGTTCGATTTCTTCACCTTTGAAGGCAAAGGGGAGTTGACCCGTCCGGACGGCGTGGTGATCCGCGCCACGTTTGAAAACGGCCACGCGGAAGGCCCGGGGACGCGCACGCGGCCCCGTGATGAGGGCGAGCCAGTGGTGGAAAAGGGCTTTTTTGTGCAAGGCGATTACTACCCCAGTGAAAAAGCCTGGCGGCAGCGCAAGCAGCAGCAGGCGGCGGCCATGGAGGCGCGGCTGTATACCGAATCCAGCCGATTGCAGTCTGTCTTGTCCTCGTTGGCGCCCCAGCGACCCGGTGTGCGGGATGTTTATTTACTGGTGGTGGGCGGCGACGGCACCGAAGCGGTGTTTGCCCGTGAGGTGGACTGGGTGGCTGAACGGTTGGGCTCGGTGTTTGATTTGAAGCGCCGCCATGTACGCCTGATCAATGGTGGCAGCGATGAGTTGCCGCTGGCCACCCGTACCAGTGTGCAGGAAAGTCTCAAGGCGCTGGATGCCTTGCTGGACCCTGAGGAAGATTTATTGCTGGTGCATTTTGTCAGCCATGGCTCTCCCGACGGTGATCTGCTGCTGGATGACAAAAGCCTGAAGCTCAACAACCTCACCGTGGCCGATGGCAAGCAATGGTTGAATGGATTGTCTGCCCGGCATCAGTGGGTGATTGTGTCGGCTTGTTATTCGGGCAAGTGGGTGGAAGGCCTGGCGACGCCGGAGCGAGTGGTGTTTTCCTCTGCGGCGGCAGATCGCACCTCGTTCGGTTGTGGCGATGATTCCGAACGGACCTGGTTCAGCAAGGCGTTGTATGGCGAGGTGATGGCCGCCGGGGTCAATGATCCGCAAGCCTGGTTCGAAGCAGCCAACGAAAAAGTGTCGCTGATGGAGAAAGAACAGGGCATCGAGGGTGACGCCCATTCGCAGCCACAGAAATCCGTAGGCGGGCGTTTTTTACGCTGGTGGCAAGCGGATAAAGCCGCCCTGGTGGTTCCGGGACGGCCTTGATATGGCTTTGGGCAACGCGCCGATGTCAGTACAGCGGTGCCGTCTTGTCCAGCTGGTTCAGGTAATTGATTAGCTTGCGGCGCTCGCGTTTGAATTTTTCCTTTTCCGCGGGGGGCGCGTCGGCAGGATCTTTCACCCGGGCCTTCAGTGCATTGCGCGTCAGGTTGCGCAGCTGCTGGCGGTCACCGTGGGGAAAGAATTCCAGAATTTGTTGCACGGTGCTTTCCGCATCTTTGGGCTGTTCGCAGATTACAATCTGCTCCACCCAGTTGCTGAGACGCTGCTGGCGAAACGGATCATTGAGTTGCTCCAGCGCCTGAATGATCTGTTCGCTGTTGGTTTCGCGAATGAGCCGGCCGATGTATTGGGCATGGCGGCGGCGTGCCTCGTGGCTGGTGATGCGTGTGGCTTCAACCAGCGCGTATTGCAGATCGTCACGCAGGGGCAGGCGCTCGCGCTCCACCTGTTTCATGTCCATCAGTAACAGACCCAGCTCTTGCAAGGCATTGTCTTCGCGCTTTTGCTGGCCCTTGCTGGTGATCTGGTCGTCGCTATACTCGGTCATAACTGTTTAATACCCATCAATGGAACCGCTATTTTATGTCTGATTCCTCCCCAACGACAGCCGAACTCGACAATACGCAGTTACAACAGGCCAAAGATACGGCTGCCTGGCTGATAGAAGAGGCCAAACGGCAGGGCGCTGATGCGGCGGAAGTGGGGGTAAGCCTGTCCCAGGGCTATTCGGTCAACGTGCGGCAGGGCGAAGTGGAAACCGTGGAATTCCACCGTGACCGGGGTGTGTCGGTGACCGTGTACAAGGGGCAGCGCAAAGGCCACGCCAGTAGTTCCGATGATAACCGGGACAGTTTGCGCGCCACCCTGGCTGCTGCCACGGCTATTGCCGGTTACACCGAAGAAGACCGTTATGCGGGGCTGGCGCCAGCGGCTGATCTGGCAAAGGAAGTGACAGACCTGGATCTGTATCACCCCTGGGCCATGGATACCCAGTCTGCCATTGAGCAGGCATTGCGTTGTGAAACCGTGGCCCGTGACGATGCGCGCATCGTCAATTCCGAAGGTGCCTCCGTCAACAGTGGGGCCAGCCTGCGGGTGTATGCCACCTCGGAAGGGTTTTTGCACGGCTACCGTGGCACCCACCACAGCCGTGTGTGCAGTGTGGTGGCGGAAGATGAGGCCGGCATGCAGCGCGATTACTGGTATGACGGTGGGCGTGTGGGAGATCGTCTGGCGTCTGCCGAAGCCGTGGGGGAGCAGGCCCGCGAGCGCGCCCTGGCCCGGTTGGGTGCTGAGGTGCCGGAAACCGGTGAGCTGCCGGTGATCTTCGCCCCGGAAGTGGCGTCGGGTCTGTTGGGACATTTGGTTTCTGCGATCAGCGGCGGAGCACTGTATCGCCGTAGTTCTTTTCTGCAGGACTGCCTGGGCAAGGCGGTGTTACCGGCCGGGTTTCAGCTCACGGAAAATCCGCACCTGGCGGCGGGAAACGCGTCGGCGCCTTTCGATGGTGACGGCTTGCCCACCCGTGCTCAGGCGTTTGTGGAAGACGGTGTGCTGAAACAGTATGCGTTGGGCCTGTACGCCAGCCGGCGTTTGGACATGGCGCCCACCGGCAATGGTGGCGGGGTGCGCAATGTGCGCATTACCGATACCGGTGATTCGCTGGCGGAGCTGATGGCCAAGGTGCCGAAGGGGATTCTGATCACTGAGGTCATGGGGCAGGGCATCAACTTGGTCACCGGAGATTACTCCCGGGGAGCAAGCGGTTTCTGGTTTGAGAACGGTGTCATACAAGGTGCCTTGCAAGAGTTTACTATTGCCGGTCACCTGGGGGAGATGCTGCTGGGGATTCAGGGTAGTGGCACGGATGTGGATTACCGCGGGAATATTGCCTGTGGGTCCCTGCTGTTGTCGCCCATCAAGATTGCCGGCCGGTAATGGCCTCCGGTGTGATTCGATTATTTTTTTGACTTGGGAAAGGGAAGGAACCAGCTAATGAGTGATATGAATCCGTATCAACAGCCGCAATCGGATGTGGCCAATGCGGCGCCAGCCAGCGCCAATGAGTTCACCATCATCGCGCCACGCAAAATTAGCGTGGGTGATGCCATGGGCTGGATTGGCAAAGGCCATGGCATGCTCAGCGGGCATTGGGGTGTGGTACTGGGCGCGCTGGTAGTGACTGTGCTGATCACTTCTGCCTTGCAGATCATTCCGCTTCTGGGTGCGATTGCCCAGATACTGCTGACACCGCTGCTGTACGCGGGCATTGTGAAAATCTTTCATCGTATCGATACGGAAAACCGTTCTGATTTCTCGGATCTGTTCGCCGGGTTTTCTGACCGTACCAGTCCACTGATTATGACCGCGGTGGCGCAGTTGGTGGTGCTGTTGGTGGCGGGCGTCGTATTGGGTGGCCTGTTTTTCCTGCTCGGCCGTGACGGCGGTACTGCGGCCATCGTGGTGCTTGGCCTGTTGGCCACGGTAGCCATGTTTGTCTTCATGTTCCTGTTTTACTTCGTCGTGCCGCTGATCTTTCTGGGGCAAAAAGGGGTGGTCGACGCCATGAAGCTGAGCCTGGATGCCTGCCTGAAAAATATTATTCCCTTCATCGTTTATACCCTGGTGATTTCCCTGATCCTGGTGGTAGCAGCGATTCCGCTCCTGTTGGGGTGGTTGTTCGTGATGCCGATTCTGGCCGGTGCCTACTACGTATCGTTCAAGCAGTTGTTTGTGGAATAAGCGCGACGGGCAATGATGCAGTGATAAAAAGGCGCCGGGTACGGCGCCTTTTTTTATGGTTCTTCGCGGACTGGAGTGAAGAACACGCTTCTCAACGTTTAATTGGGTTATCGCGAATGCCCGGCACGTTGCCAAACGCTTGACGCCGAATGCCTGACGTAAAACCCCTGGCCTGAGCGGCTGTCGTTATTGTGGGGGTTTCAGGGCCATCATTAAGGTCGTGATCGGGTAATGCATTCTGCGCAGAGAGCATCGGGCCAAGGTGTTCAGGTTTTGAATGCAAGCGTCCGTCGTCTGGCATCTGGCGTCCAGCGGCTGCCAAGGCGGGATAATGAGACAAGTTCTGAAGTCGGCTGATTACTCAATTCCGTGATGAACCTTTTTTATACCGCTCTGCGGCAGCAGCATGCTGCAAGTCATCATCATCGCGGCTCAGGTGAGGAGATGTGCATACAGCACCGTGGCAAGGCCGAGGAAGGCAAAGAAGCCGACAATATCGGTAATGGTGGTCAGCACCACGGAGCCGGCCAGGGCCGGATCGATGCCGAGACGTTTCATGGTGATAGGTAGCAGAGCACCGGCGCTGGCGGCCATCACCAGGTTGATCACCATGGCGGCGGCGATGACCAGTCCGAGGTTGGGGTCGTTGAACCACAGCCCGGCGGTAATGCCGATCACGGTTGCCCATAGCAGGCCATTGATCGCGCCCACGGACAGTTCCTTGAACAGCAGGTAGCGGGTGTTGTTGGACTGGATCTGGCCCAGCGCCATGGCGCGGATCACCAGGGTCAGTGTCTGGCTGCCGGCGATACCGCCCATGCTGGCCACGATGGGCATCAGGATGGCCAGCGCCACGACTTTTTCCAGGGTGGCTTCAAACAGGCCGATGACGGCCGAAGCGGCGAGCGCGGTCAGCAGGTTGATGCCCAGCCACAGGGCCCGGCGGCGAGCGGTTTGCCACACGGAGCCGAAGGTATCTTCGTCTTCATCCAGACCGGCCATGCTCATCAGTGAGTGATCCGCTTCTTCGCGGATTACGTCAACAACGTCATCAATGGTGATCCGGCCCACCAGCATGCCGTCTTCATCTACCACCGGGGCAGTTACCAAATCGTGGCGTTCGAAGATCTTTGCCACTTCGTGGGCGGGCAGGGTGGCAGTAATGGATTCCGTGTCGGTGATCATGGCTTCGCGCACGGTGGTGCCCGGGTCGCTGATCAGTACCTTGGTCAGCGGCAGCAGGCCGATGAACTGGTTTTTCCGGTTCACTACGGCCAGGTTATCCGTGGTGCGAGGAATTTCGCCGCGGCGACGCAGGTAGCGTTGAACAACTTCGAAGGTGATCTCCGGGCGCACGGTGATCACGTCCGTGTTCATCAGGCCGCCGGCGGTGTCTTCCGGGTAGCTGAGCACATGCTCCAGCCGTTCGCGGTTCTGTTCGTCCAGGCTGGCCATCACCTGGGAGGTGACATGGTCCGGCAGCTCTTGCAGCAAATCCGCCAGGTCATCCGTGTCCAGTTCTTCGACCAGCGAGACCAGTTCGTCGGTAGACAGGTTACGCAGCAGTTCGACCCGGACCTCTTCGCCCAGGTATTGCAGGACTTCGGATTCCTGATCTTTATGCAGCAGCTGCCAGAGAATTTCCCGTTCCCGTGGCGGGGAGGATTCCAGTAAATGCGCCGCTTCCGCGCCGGGCAAATTGTTGATCAGCTGACGTACCTGGGTATAGGTACCGCTGGCCAGGGCGCGGTTAATGGCTTTTAAATGCTGTTGGCTACGGCTGCTATCAGCGGGCATGGCTCCTCCTTGCTGGAAGAGAGTTTACACGAGGCGGTGTGAAGGCCGAAGCGTCGCCGGTGGGATGGCGGTAAAGAGTGGTAAATTTCCCGGTGATTCGCGGGTTACTCGCCTTCGTCGAAACAGCGGGCGAACAGGTCTTCCAATTCGTCCATGGCGTGTTGTTCGTCTTCCCCTTCCACCTGAAAAGTGACGCTACTGCCTTTCGCTGCGCCAAGCATGAGCAGGCCCATGATGCTTTTTGCGTCGATGGTCTGGCTCTTGTGCAGGACCAGAATGCGGCTGTCGTATCGGGAGGCCACGCTGACCACTTTGGCAGCAGCGCGGGCATGCAGGCCGAGTTTGTTGATTACGTCGAGCTTCTTTTCAATCATCGGGTGTCTTGTGGTCAGAAGTGATCTGAAAGGGAAAAGGCCGGGTGTCAGGTCATGGCCGCGTTATTGCTCTCTGGGCAGTTCCCGGTGGCGAACCTGAAGGGCAATGCCTTTGGCGCGCAGAGTCCATGCCAGCTGTTCGGTGATAAAGACTGAGCGATGGCGCCCGCCGGTACAGCCGATAGCGACGGTCACGTAGCTGCGATCGCTGTGGGCAAACGCCGGTAACCAGCGCGCCACGAAATCGCCGATGTCCTTGAGCATGTCGTGGCTGGCCTGATGCTGGCTGAGGAAATCGATGATGCAGTCATCCTTGCCGGTAAAGGGGCGCAGGTCTGCATGCCAGTGCGGGTTGGGCAATACCCGTACGTCGAACACCAGGTCCGCGTCGGTGGGCAGGCCATTCTTGAAGCCGAAGGATTCCAGCTGTAGCGACAGGGCGGCTTCACGGCGAGCCACCCGCTCGCGCATCAGGTTGCGCAGGGTGTGAACGTCGTGGTTGCTACTGTCGATGACCAGATCGGCGCGCTGGCGGATGTTGGCCAGCAGTTCCCGTTCATGGCCGATGGCGTCGGCCAGTGAGCGCTCGCCGGTGCCCAGCGGGTGGCGGCGACGGGTGGCGCTGAAGCGGGTCTGCAGGGTGTGGTCATCCGCGTCCAGGTAGATGATTTCACTGCCCACCTGCTGTTCGTTCAAGGCTTCAAGGATGTTGTCGAAAGCCAGTAGCTGGGCGGGGAGGTTGCGGGCATCAATGCCCACAGCGACCCGCTCAATCGGAGGTTCGCCCTCGCTGAGCTGTTTCGCCAGTGTCGGCAGCATGCCGGCGGGCAGGTTGTCGACACAATAAAACCCCTGGTCCTCCAGCGCTTGCAGCGCGGTGGTTTTCCCGGACCCGGAGCGGCCACTAATAATGGTGAGTTTCATGATTGCACCGCTGGCACGCCACACGCAGCACCCTGGCACGCAAGATCGATAGACAAGGGGGCGTTTGGGGCGTGTTGCATGATGCGTGAAAGCTTGTTGCGTTCCTTCATGATGCCAGTCGCAACTCCGCTTCGGACTCTACGGCCGTTTGATAGAGGTGTTGGTTATCGGTGCTGTGGCGCAGTTCCGCACGGTAGCTGTCGTCGTTGAACAGGGATGCCAGGTGGCTGAGTGTCTTGAGGTGCTGTTCCGGGTTGTCCTGGGGGACCAGCAATACAAACACCAGGTCCACGGGGTGCCCGTCAACGGCGTCGAAATCGATGGGGCTTTCCAGTTTCAACAACAGGCCTACTGCTTGCTGGCAATGTCCGAGCCGGCAGTGGGGAATGGCAATGCCTTCGCCAATGCCTGTGGAACCCAGTTTTTCCCGGGCGACCAAAGCATCGAAGACCTCCTGTTCATTGAGGCTGTCACAGCTGGCCGCGGCCAGCTGTGCAACCTGATCCAGCAGTTGTTTCTTGCTGCTGGCCTGCACGCCGTGATGGGTGCGGGCCAGAGTCAGTAGTTCGCGAACTCGCATAATTGTCGCTTTGGGTTAGTGACCGTGCTTGTGGCTGACGGCCTTTTCCTTGTGTTTGAGAATCTGGCGGTCCAGCTTGTCCGTCAGCTTGTCGATCGCTGCATACATGTCTCCGGCCTCAGCGGTGGCGAAGACATCGGCCCCGGAAATATGGATTGTGGATTCAGCTTTATGGGTTTTCGGTTCCGGAGAGAGAATGACCTGGACGCTGGTGATTTGATCGAAGTGGCGCTCCAGGCGGGAGAACTTATCACCCACATAGGCACGCAAGGCATCGGTAATATCCAGGTGATGACCGCTGATATTAATTTGCATGGCTGGCTCCTTTACCTGTTTGGGATCCGTCCTGGCGCCCTACACCAAACGCTTGCGGGCGCTGGAAGACGGTATTCGCATCGCCTCTCTGTATTTGGCGACGGTCCGGCGCGCTACATTGATTCCCTGCTCATTCAGCAAGCTGGCCAGCTTGTTATCGCTGAGCGGCTTGCGGGGATTCTCGGCAGCGACCAGCTTCTTAATAATGGCACGAATAGCGGTGGAGGAACACTCACCGCCGCCGTCTGTTCCCACGTGACTGGAAAAGAAATATTTCAGCTCAAAGACACCGCGGGGTGTCATCATGTATTTCTGGTTGGTGACCCGACTGATGGTCGATTCGTGCATCTCAACGGCATCGGCAATATCCGCCAGAACCAGGGGTTTCATGGCCTCATCGCCATAATCGAAGAACCCCTGCTGCACATCGACAATACGGGTGGCTACCTTGAGCAGGGTGTCGTGGCGGCTCTGCAGGCTCTTGATGAACCATTTGGCTTCCTGAACGCAATTGCGCAGATATTGGCCGTCTTCGCCGCTGGTGTTGCGGGCGATGTTGGCGTATTGCTGCTGCAGGTTGACCCGGGGGAGCACGTCGTCGTTGAGGCTGACCTGCCAGCGGCCCTGATGCTGACGGACGATCACGTCGGGAACGGCGTAGTCCACCTGGGGCTCGCCGATCTGCTCGCCGGGGGCCGGGTCCAGGGTGCGTAGCAGGGACAGGGCCTCCAGCAGGACGTCTTCGCTGGTCTGCAGGGTGCGACGCAGGGCGGCGTAGTCGTGTTTTTCCAGCAGATCCAGATGAGCCAGCAGGGCGCAGGCTTCGTCGCGCAGGGCAGTATCGGCGGGCAGTTGGCGCAGTTGCACGCCCAGGCAGTCCGCCAGATCGATGCTGGCTACGCCGACGGGGTCGAACTGCTGCAGACGGTGCTGCACGGCAAGCACTTCGTCGCGCTCCAGTTCGTCGCCTTCGGTGAGCAGCTCCGGCTGGGCGTTCACCATGTCGACGATGTCATCCAGGGGCACAGTGATGTAGCCGCGGTCGTCCAGGGATTCAATGATTGTCATGGCGATAATGCGGTCCACATCGCTCATGGGCGTCAGATTCAGCTGCCAGAGCAGGTGGTCCTGAAGATTGCCGGAGACCGCGTGGCGTTGCTGCCATTCGTCTGCATCGTCGGGGAGGGAGGCGGTGGCGCTGCTGGTCTGGCCGGAATAGACATCGTCCCACTCGGTTTCTGCGCCGGGTTCGTCCTGCACCAGTTCTTCCAGGGCGTCGTCACGCTCGGTGTCCAGCTCCTCGTCCTGACGTTCTTCGTCATGTTCGGGCAGGCTGTCGTCACCGAAATCGTCGGCCAGTTCCAGCAAGGGGTTGCTCTCCACGGCCTGCTGGATTTCCTGGCGCAGGTCCAGCGTGGACAGCTGCAAGAGGCGGATGGCCTGCTGCAGCTGCGGCGTCATGGTGAGCTGCTGGCCAATTTGTAGTTGTAATGTGGGCTTCATACTGCTCGGTATTCTGCGGATCCCCAAAACACGAGAATACCAAGCTGATCACACAACAAGCAAGAATTGTGCCACTGGCCTTTGTGTGCTAGGTGAGTGACGTTGGCGGTAGATAGTGGGCCGTTGGTGGCGAGGCGAGCAGCAATGGGGGTGTGCCAGCAGGCAGCCGCGTCCAGGCATCGGGCGCGGCTGCCTTGCTTTCAGGCCGGTCCGTGCTTTCACGGCGTCGCTGGCAGTCTGTTTAGAGCCTGAAGTCGGCGCCCAGGTACACATCCCGCACCTGCTGGTTGGCGAGGATGATGTCCGCATCGCCGGAGGCAATGATGTGGCCGGCGCTGACGATATAGGCGGTGTCGCAGATATCCAGCGTTTCACGCACATTGTGGTCAGTGATCAGGACGCCAATGCCGCGGTCTTTCAGGTGGCGGATAATACCCTTGATATCGTTCACCGAGATCGGATCCACCCCGGCGAAGGGTTCGTCCAGCAGGATAAAGTCCGGGTCGGTGGCCAGGCCACGGGCAATCTCCGCCCGGCGCCGCTCGCCGCCGGACAGGCTCATCCCCAGCGAATCGCGAATGTGGCCGATGTGGAATTCCTTGAGCAGGCTCTCCATGCGCTCGTGGCGCTCTGCCTTGCTCAGCTCTTTGCGGGTTTCCAGAATCGCCATGATGTTCTCTTCCACCGTCAGGCGCCGGAAGATGCTGGCCTCCTGGGGCAGGTAGCCAATCCCGCGCTGGGCGCGACCGTGCATGGGCAGGTGGGTGATATCGCTGTCATTGATCTCAATGCGGCCGGCATCGGCTTCCACCAGCCCGACAATCATGTAGAAGCAGGTGGTCTTGCCGGCGCCGTTGGGGCCCAGCAGGCCGACAATCTGGCCGGCTTCCACGTCCAGGGAGACATCCTCGATGACCCGGCGGCCCTTGTAGCTTTTTGCCAGGTGGTGGGCGCGTAAGTGGCTCATGGTGTGCTGGGCTCCGCGTCGGGTGAGGCGGTGTCGTTACCGTCACCGGGGGTTTCGTTTGAGTTGCTGGTGTCTTCGTCACCGGCAGCATCATCGTCGTTGCGGGTGGCGTTGGTCTGATTCTCGGCCGGGATCACCAGGCGAACGCGCTGGTCGCCTTCACTACTGGCGTCCACACGTTTGGAGTCCAGGCTGTATTCCACCTTGGCGCCTTCAAATGTATTGCCCTGATGCTCGATGTAAGCGTCGCCGGTGAGGACCAGAGTGCGCGCGTTAATGTCGTATACCAGGTTTTCGGCGTGGGCATTCAGCCCCTCGCCTTCCTCCATGCGCACGGGGGAGCCGGTGGCTTCCACCCGGACCAGGTCGCCATTTTTGGTGAACAGGCGCATTTCGTCAGCAAACAGTTTGCGCTTGCCCTGAATCAGTTCCACGTTGCCCCGGTACAGGCCGCTGCCCGCATCCTGTTCGAAGCGGCCACTGTCTGCCGTGACCTGGATGGGGCCTTCCATGGGAGCGGCCTGAACGGCCAGGGGCAATGTCGCCAGCAATGCCAGTGCGGCGAGGCGGCGGGTGCTATGAAGCCGGTGCTTCAAACTCACTCTTTACTCCTTGTTTCAGGTTCAGAATGCCCTTGTCGAGATCGGCTTCCAGGGCGCCGGCACGAGTCTGGCCGGAGTCGAATGTCATTTCCACATCGCCGGGGGTGGTGGCGATATTGGTGTCGCTGTTGAAGCGCAGTTCGTCGGTGTCCAGGGTCACTTTCTGGGTGGGGTTGTCCACATTGACCTTGCCGAGAAAGGTGATCAGGTCGCCATTGTCTTCCACGGTGCCTTGCTCGCTGGTGATGGTCCAGCTGCCCTTGTCGTTCGCCATGACCAGCACCGGCGCTTCCATTTCGGTGAGGGGATTGTGGTCAAACTGCACCAGGTTGTCGGCGGTCAGGTGATATTGCAGGGTGCCGTCTTTTTCGCTGAAGGCGCGGGCGGTCACGTCGTCGGCAATAATGGCCGGCGCCATCATTACGGCATTGTCCTGGCCGGGCAGGGTGCTGTCCCACTCGTGGAGCGTCATCAGCATGACCAGCCCCAGCATCAGAATGCCGGTGGCGCTGAGTAGTCCCTGTCGTTTCATGCCTGGCTCCGCAGGGCGAGAATGGCATCGCAGATTTCCCGTACTGCGCCTTCACCACCGCGGCGTTCGGTAACGTGATCGGCGGCGGTTTTGGCGCAGTCGTGGGCGTTGGCCGGGGCAAAGCTGAGCCGGGCCCAGAGCAGGGCGCTCACATCGGGTTCGTCGTCGCCGGCATAACCGGTTTCATGGGCGGCGATGCTCAGTGATTCAGCCAGCGCTTCCAGTGCCACCCCTTTGTCTTCGCGACCCTGAATCACGTGTTCAATGCCCAGGTCTGCCGCGCGTTTGGCCACCATGGGGGAGTTGCGCCCGGTGATGATGGCCAGGGTCACGCCGCTGGCGGCCAGCTTTTTCAGGCCGTGGCCGTCCAGGGTGTTGAAGACTTTCAGCTCTTCGCCCTGGGGGCCGAACAGCAGGCGGCCGTCGGTCATTACGCCGTCCACGTCAAACGCCATCAGGCGCAGGTTCTGGGCATCAACGGAGGAAAATTGCATGGGCATTTATACCACTCCTGCGCGTAGCAGGTCCTGCATGTTGAAGGCGCCGAGGGGTTTGCCTGCATTATCGCAAACCATCAGGCCGTTGATTTTGCGGGTTTCCATGATCTGCAGCGCTTCTGCCGCCAGATGGCCCTGGGCGATGGTGATCGGGTCGGTGACCATGACCTCGGCAATGGTGGCTTTGCGGATATCAATGTCCCGGTCGAATATGCGGCGCAGATCCCCATCCGTAAAGATGCCGGCCAGGGTGCCGTCCTCGTGAGTGACGGCGGTCATGCCCAGGCCCTTATGGGTCATTTCCAGCAGGGCTTCGCTGAGCGACGTGTCCGCGCTGACCACGGGAAGCTGTTCGCCGGCGTGCATGATGTCATCCACTTTCAGTAGCAGGCGGCGGCCCAGGCTGCCACCGGGATGGCTGAGGGCAAAATCTTCCGGAGTGAAGCCGCGGGCTTCCAGCAGGGCGATGGCCAGGGCGTCGCCCATGGCCAGGGCGGCAGTAGTGGAAGAGGTGGGTGCCAGATTATGAGGGCAGGCCTCTTCTGCCACGGCCACGGTCAGGTGCACGTCGGAGAGTTGCGCCAGCGCGGATTGCGGCCGGCCGGTCATGCCGACCAGGCCGGTGCCTTTGCGTTTGATCACCGGGAGAATGGCCAGCACCTCGGCGGTTTCGCCGGAATTGGAGAGTGCCAGTACCACATCGTCCGGGGTAATCATGCCCAGGTCGCCATGGGAGGCTTCGCCGGGATGCACAAAAAAAGAGGGGGTGCCGGTGCTGGCCAGGGTGGCCGCCAGTTTGCTGCCCACATGCCCGCTCTTGCCCATGCCGGTGACGATCACGCGGCCTTTGGCATTCAGCATCAGATCGCAGGCAGCAGAAAAGCTGGCGTCCAGGCTGTCTTTAAGGGCATCCACGGCCCGGGCTTCGATATCCAGTACCCGTTGACCGACGCTGATATGGTCGTGACTCATGCGTTCTCCTTGGCGTTGGCGGCGATTATACACCGGTTGCCCCCTTCACGTTGACCCGTAATCGGTAACCCGGCCTTCCGCGCGGGAACCGTATCGAACTCTGTGACTCCAATAAAACAATCAAGGTTCACGATGTTGCCGCTGTTGATGACTGGACAGGGGGTAAAGAACACCGTAAAACCGCCGGAGACTAACAGGGAGTAATCTATGCATTTGCAACGGTATATTCGAACGTGGCTGCACGCCGGCCTGGTGCTGCTGCTGGCAGGCATGGCCACACTGGCCCATGCCGAGAGTGACCCGCGCCAGGTGGTGTCGGACGCCGTGGAGCGCATGACATCCCGCATCGAGGCGGAGCGCGAGGCGCTCAAGGCGGATCCGGACAAGGCCAAGGCGCTGGTCCGTGAAGAGCTGGCTGACCTGGTGGATTTCAAGCGCATCACTCGCATGGTCATGGGCGACTACTTTGGCCCGTCCAGCAAGGAGCAGAAATACCGTTTTCTGGATGTGTTCAAAAACAGCCTGATCAACACCTATGCCTCCGGCATTACCCTGTATGACGGCCAGAAGATCGAAACCCTGCCCATGCAGGACGGTGACCGTAAAGGCGACTATGCACGGGTGCGCATGGAGGTAAAAACCAACTCCGGGCAAGTGGTGCCGATCTACTACACCCTGTTCCTGCGTGATGATCAGTGGAAAGTGATCAATGTGTATGTGAATGGCCTGGATCTGCGCGATACCTTCAAGAGCCAGTTCGCCCAGGGGATGCAGCAGTACAACGATATCGACAAGGTGATCGACAACTGGTCTGCGGATGCCAAGATTGATGCCGGCATCGACGAGGCCAAACAGGGCGAGTGAACCCGCCTGCCGTGGTAAGGGGCAGCGTGCTCGCGTATTATTACGCCCTTGATGACGATTTGATGGAGCGGCTGCAGGCCGCTTCAGTGCTGTTTGGGCCTGACCAAGGCCCTGATGAGGAGTAAAGATGAATCCGGAAGAAGTGCAGGCATTGGTTGATGCCGGTTTTGACAATGCCGATGTGGCAGTGGAAGGCGGCGGTGACCGGTTCCAGATTCGTGTGGTGTCAGAGGCCTTTGCCGGCCTGATGCCGGTGAAACGCCAGCAGCTGGTGTATGCCACCATCGACGAGCAGATCAAAAGCAACACCATCCATGCCGTGCAGATTATTGCCTTTACTCCGGCGGAGTGGGAAAAAGCCCAGAATCAGGGCCTGTCCTGACCCCGGCCCCAGGCCGAAAACGGGTTGGAAGAACGCAACCATCTAGAGATTGTTCATGGATAAATTGATCATCACCGGCGGCCAGCGGCTGGACGGCGACATTCGTATTTCCGGGGCCAAGAATGCGGCACTGCCGATTCTGGCGGCCACGCTGCTGGCTGATGAGCCGGTGACGGTGGGAAATCTGCCGCACCTGCAGGACGTGACCACCCTGATCGAATTGCTCGGCCGGATGGGCGTCCATGTGGTGATCGATGACCGCATGAATGTGGAAGTGAATGCCACCACCATCAAGGAGCTGACCGCCCCCTACGAGCTGGTGAAAACCATGCGCGCGTCGATCCTGGTGCTGGGCCCCATGGTCGCGCATTTCGGCAAGGCGTCGGTTTCCTTGCCCGGTGGTTGTGCCATTGGCTCGCGGCCGGTGGATATTCACCTGCGCGGTCTGGAAGCCATGGGTGCCGAGATCGAAGTGGCCAATGGCTATGTGAATGCCAGTGTGGACGGTCGCCTGAAGGGCGCTCGCATCGTTATGGATGTGGTCACCGTAACCGGTACCGAAAACCTGATGATGGCGGCGGCGCTGGCCGACGGCACCACCTACCTGGAAAACGCCGCCCGTGAGCCGGAGGTGGTGGATCTGGCCGATTTCATCAATGCCATGGGCGGCAAGATCAGCGGTGCCGGCACCGACACTATTGTCATTGAAGGGGTTGAGCGCCTTACCGGTTGCCACCATCAGGTCGTTGCTGACCGGATCGAAACCGGCACCTACCTGATTGCCGCCGCCATTACCGGTGGCCGCATCAAGACCAAGGACACCGTGCCGGGCATTCTCGATGCGGTGTTGCAGAAGCTGGAAGAAGCCGGGGCGAAAATCACCGTCGGTGACGACTGGATCGAGCTGGACATGGAAGGGCGCCGCCCGAAGGCCGTGTCCTTGCGCACCGCCCCTTACCCGGCCATGCCCACGGATATGCAGGCCCAGTTCATGGCCCTGAATTTGGTGGCCGAAGGCACCAGCACCATTGTCGAAACCATTTTCGAAAACCGTTTTATGCACGTGCAGGAAATGAACCGCATGGGTGCGGACATCGAGGTGCAGGGCAACACCGCCATCTGCCGTGGTGTCGAGCAACTCACCGGCGCACCGGTGATGGCCACGGACCTGCGCGCGTCGGCTTCACTGGTGATCGCCGCGCTGGCGGCGTCCGGTGAGACCACCGTGGATCGCATCTACCATATTGATCGCGGTTACGAGTGCATCGAAGAGAAACTGCAATCGCTGGGCGCGATTATCCGTCGCGTACCACGCTGATCGGATCGGGATCTGTGATGAGCAAGCCATTGACCATCGCCCTCTCCAAAGGGCGCATTCTCAAGGAAACCCTGCCGCTGCTGAAAGCCGCAGGCATTGAGCTGCTGGAAGACCCGGCGGCCTCACGCAAACTGATTTTCGACACCACCCGTGACGATGTGAAAATCATCATCATCCGCGCCACGGACGTGCCGCCCTATGTGCAGCATGGCGCGGCGGATATCGGTGTGGCCGGTAAAGACGTGCTTATGGAGCACGGCGGTGACGGGGTCTTTGAACCGGTGGATCTGGACATTGCCCGCTGCAAATTGATGGTGGCGGCCATGAAAGACGCCCCGGAAACCGGCAGCCGCCTGCGAGTGGCCACCAAGTTTGTGAATGTGGCCAAGGCCTACTACGCCCAGCAGGGCAAGCAGGCAGAAGTGATCAAGCTGTACGGCGCCATGGAACTGGCCCCGTTGGTGGGGTTGGCGGACCGCATCGTGGATATCGTCGATACCGGCAATACCCTGCGCGCCAACGGCCTGGAGCCCACCGAGCTGATCGCCCACATTTCTACCCGTGTGATCGTCAACCGGGCCAGCATGAAGACCCGCCACAGTGATATCCAGACGATCCTGGACAAGCTGGCCGAGGCCGTGGCGTCCCGCGAAGCGGGTTAAAAGCGGATTAAGTTAACGCTTGCATGCAACAGGCTTCACGCGGTCACGCGGGTTGCTGAAGGTGTGCGGGTCTGTTGCGTTGAACGAGAGAGATCATGGAAACCACCTGGCTGAATGCCCAAGACGCTGATTTTGATGCCAAGCTCGCCGCACTAACCGCCTGGTCGGAAGAGCGCGACGAAGAAGTGGCGGATCGTGTGCGCGGCATCCTCAAGGATGTGGCCAAGCGTGGCGATGCGGCACTGGTGGAATACACCAACCGTTTTGATCGTCGTGACGTCGCGAGCATGGATGAGCTGGTGGTGGATCACGCCCAGTTGCAAGCCGCGCTGGCGCGCATCCCTGCCGAGCAGCGCGAAGCCCTGGAAGCCGCCGCCGAGCGCGTGCGTCGTTACCATGAAAAGCAGAAGCAGGATTCCTGGCACTACCGCGAAGCCGATGGCACCTTGCTGGGCCAGCAGGTGACGCCGCTGGATCGCGCAGGCATTTATGTACCCGGTGGCAAAGCGGCGTACCCGAGTTCCGTATTGATGAATGCGCTGCCGGCAAAAGTGGCCGGCGTGGGCGAAATCATCATGGTCTCGCCCGCCCCGGACGGCATCATCAATGACATGGTGCTGGCGGCAGCGGCTATCGCCGGTGTCGACAAACTCTTTACCCTGGGCGGCGGGCAGGCGGTGGCCGCGTTGGCCTATGGCACCGAAACCGTGCCGGCGGTGGACAAGATCGTTGGCCCCGGCAACATCTATGTGGCCGAAGCCAAGCGGCAGGTGTTCGGCAAAGTCGGTATCGACATGATTGCCGGCCCGTCGGAGATTCTGGTGGTTTGCGACGGCAAGACCGACCCGGACTGGATCGCCATGGATCTGTTTTCCCAGGCAGAGCACGACGAAGAAGCCCAGGCGATTCTGGTGTCCCCGGATGCGGCGTTCTTGCAACAGGTGGCCGAATCCATGGAAACGCTGGCGGCGACCCTGGAGCGTGAAACCATTATTCGCACGTCCATGAAGCACCGGGGCGCGTTGATCCAGGTGCAGGATTTGGATCAGGCCATCGACATTGCCAACCGCATTGCCTCCGAGCATTTGGAATTATCCATTGATGATGCGGAGCAGTGGGCGAAAAAAATTCGTCATGCCGGTGCCATTTTTCTGGGGCGCCACACCCCGGAAGCACTGGGCGATTACTGTGCCGGGCCGAATCATGTGCTGCCCACCAGCGCCACCGCGCGTTTCTCCTCGCCGCTGGGCGTGTACGATTTCCAGAAGCGCAGCTCGCTGATTGGTTGCTCCCCGGAAGGGGCCAGCACCCTGGCAAAAATCGCCTCGCCGCTGGCGCGCGGCGAAAGCCTGACGGCCCACGCCCGCAGTGCGGAATATAGAATTAAACGCTAGATGCCAGACGCCAGACGCCTGACGTGCGGCTTCTTTGTCCGGCGTTTGGCGTCAGGCTTCCGGCGGAGAACTTATGAGTAAATACTGGAGCGACTTCGTTCATGGGCTGGAGCCTTATGTGCCCGGCGAGCAGCCCAAGATGGACAAGCTGGTAAAGCTGAACACCAATGAGCATCCGCTCGGGCCGTCGCCGAAAGTGATCGAGGCGATCCGCGCTGAAGCGGATGATCGGCTGCGGTTGTATCCAGACCCGGACAGCAGCCAGCTCAAGCAGGCCATCGCCGATTACTATTCCAATCAAGGCTACGGGATCAAGCGTTCCCAGGTGTTTGTTGGCAATGGCTCCGACGAAGTGCTGGCGCACCTGTTTATGGCGTTTTTCAAACAGGATCAGCCGCTGTTGTTTCCGGATATCACCTACAGTTTCTACAAGGTGTATTGCGGCCTGTATCAGATCGACTATCAGCCAGTGCCGCTCGATGATGCGCTGGGCATTGCGGTGGATGATTATCTTGAGGGCGACAAGCCGCGCGCCAACGGTGGTATTATTTTTCCCAATCCCAATGCGCCCACCGGCAAGCTGTTGCCGCTGAGTGAGATTGAGCGCCTGTTACAGATCAATACGGAAACCCTGGTGGTGATCGATGAGGCGTACATCGATTTTGCCGGCAATCCGGGGCAAGGCGATGCCACGGCAATTGCGCTGGTAAACCGCTACCCGAATCTACTGGTTACCCAGACCCTGTCAAAATCCCGTTCCCTGGCCGGTTTGCGTATCGGGTTGGCTGTGGGTGATGAAGCGTTGATTGACGGATTGAATCGCATCAAGGATAGCTTCAATTCCTATCCGCTGGATCGCCTGGCCATTGCCGCCGGCGTGGCCGCGTTTGAGGATCAGGTGTGGTTTGAAAAAGGTTGTGAGCAGGTGATTGGCCAGCGCGAGTGGCTCAATGAACAGCTGGCGCAGCGTGGCTTTGAGAGTTTGCCCTCGGCGGCCAACTTTCTCTTTACTCGCCACGAGAAGCATAGTGGTGCTGAACTGGCCCAAGGGCTGCGCGAGCAAGGCATTATCGTTCGCCATTTTGGCAAACCCGAGCGTATCGCCGACTACCTGCGCATCACTGTGGGCACGCCAGAACAGAACCAGGCGCTGATTGCGGCGCTGGACGGATTGAGTGAAAAGCTGAAAACTGAAAGTTAAAAAGCGTGGAATACGTTTTGCCACATGCAGACAAAGAGGCCGCGCCCACACTCTGGGCGCGGCCTCTTTGCGTTAACGGGTAAAGCCGTGCTTGAATTTTGCATTTCCTGAAGACGGCGATGCTACTGTGGGAAGCGATGCTTGCATCGCGAAGGCGCTTTAGCTTTCCACCGTTATTCGTGATGCAAGCATCACTTCCCACAGATATTACCAATGTTGGTTTTTTTCAGAGGTCTTATCGCTCGTAAATCGCCTCTTGGCCGATGTCAGGGTTTGCCCGCTTGAACCTTTCGCATACCTGCGGTACTAACAGGCATCGCCCAACGGAAAGGCCTTAATAATGAAACGTTCGTTACTGCTTGCCTGTGCCCTGATCCCGATTCCCCTGTTTGCCGCTGACTTTGCTGTCACCGCCCCGGTGAGCAAGGCGGTGTTGTTTCCCGCCCAGGCTCATCTCAGTCGTACTTTCTCCCAGGCCTTGCCCGCCGGTGAGCACCAGCTGGTGGTGAAAGGTTTACCAGAACTGGATCTGGATAGTCTGCAGGTGGCGGTGAAAGGTGCCGAGTTGCTGGGGATGCGGCAAGGATTTGCCATTGCTGAGGGCGATGTCTCGGCCCGTCGTGCCGAGCTGGATGCGGCGATTCTCGAACTGGAGCAGTCCATGGCCGCCGCCCGGGCAGCAGACAGCCTGGACCAGCAGCAGATTAATCATCTGCAATCCTTGATGGGGCAGGCGCCACAAGGTGAGGCCGTATTTGCCCAAGTGCCGGTGGAAAAATGGGCCAGTGCCTGGGCGTCCATTGGCAAGGCGGTGGCGCAACGGCAGGCGTCGATTAATCAGCGTGTGGTGACCCGAGAAGAACAGCAACGCAAGCTGGAGGCACTGCGACAGGAGCGCCAGCAGCTGGGACAGGGTCAGACCCGCAGCCGCGAACTGGTGCTCACTGTCGGTGCCGAAACGTCGGCTACCGCGCAGGTTGAATTGCAGTATTTTACCGGCCAGGCCGGCTGGCAGAATCAATTGCGGGTCGATCTGGATAGCGGCAGTGAAACGGTAGCCGTTACCGGGATTGCGCTGATTCATAACCGCACCGGCGAGGACTGGCAGAATGTCAGTGCCACCCTGGGGCTGGTGCCGGCCGGTTACCGTCACCTGCCGGATCCGCAGCCCTGGATTGTGCGTCTGGCGACGCCGCAACCGGAAATGCGTAAACAGTCCCTGCGCAGCGTGATGGCGGAACCGGCCGCCTTCGAAGCCGATATGGCTGAGCGCATGCAGGCGATGCCGGTGGCTGCTCCGGTGGCTCACGGTTTTGATATGCGCGTGCCGCTTTCGTCTCCGCTGTCTCTGGCCAGTGCTAGCGCCAGTGCCCGGGTGCCCTATCAGCAGGCTGAACTGCCGGTGACGCTCAGCCGCGAAAGTTACCTCTGGCAGCAGCCGGCGGTGTTGCTGGTGGGGGAATGGAAGAATACCAGCGCGCTGCCCTGGCTGGCGGGGCGCGTCACTCTGTTGCGGGATGGTCAGCGGCTGGCCCGTTACCATCGCGGCGACAGCATCAAGCAGGGTGAGCAGGTGAAGATGAGTTTCGGCGATGACCCGCGTCTGCAGATTGAGGTGGTTCGCGAACCATCACAGCAAGGAGAGGTCGGCCTGATCAGCAAGGAGAATACCCTTTCTGCACTGAAGAACATCACTCTGACGTCCCATTACGACAAGGCGGTGACGGTGAATCTGCTGGATCGCCTGCCGGTGGCCGGCAACGAGGATATTACCGTCACGGCCAAGGGCAAGGCCGCAGATGCCCGCGACGTGGATGATGTGAAAGGGCTGCAACGCTGGCAGTTCACCTTGCCCGCCGGGGGGGACGAAAGTTTCAAACAAGGCTTCGAAATTCGCTACCCGGAAGAATCTACTCTGAGCGGTGTGGAAGGGCTTTAAAGGCAATTAATAGTTAATAATGAATAATTAATAGTGCGCGACACAGGTTCTCTGTCTTGAAACGCAAGAGGCCGCGCCCATGGTTTGGGCGCGGCCTCTTGCTATCGGCTCAAAGACAGGCATTGTCTGCGTTGTTGCGTGAAGCCTGCCGCGTGTTGCGTCTCTTAGTCCGCTGGCGGGCGGGTGCCGATGACTACGTCCACGGACAGGGGCTGACGGTTGCGGATGACTTCCAGTGTTACGTTATCGTCCGGTTTCATACCGGCGATGCGATTCATGGCTTCGTAGCCGTCGGCCATCACGTCGCCGTCGATTCCCACCAGCACGTCGCCGGGTTGCAGGCCACCTTTATGGGCCGGGCTGTCGACCACCACTTCGGTGACTACGCCCCCGCGCACCTCTTCCATGCCAAAGGTGTCGGCCAGTGAGGGAGTCATATCCTGCACGGTGACGCCCAGATATCCACGAATCACCCGACCGTGTTCGATCAGATCATTCATGACTTCCTTGGCAATCGAGGCGGGAGTGGCGAAGCCGATGCCCTGCCAGCTGCCGTCCGCAGAAAGGATGGCGGTGTTGATGCCGATCAGATGGCCGCGGGTATCAATCAGCGCGCCGCCGGAGTTGCCCCGGTTAATCGCTGCATCGGTCTGGATAAAGTTCTCGAAGGTGGCGATGCCCAGGTGGCTGCGGCCGGTGGCACTGACAATCCCCATGGACACGGTCTGGCCCACACCCAGCGGGTTGCCGATGGCCAGTACCACATCGCCCACCTGCACCGGGCCGTTGCCGTTCAGTTCCACTTCGGGCAACGCTTCCAGGGCGATATGCAAGAGCGCCAGGTCGGTTTCCGGGTCTGTGCCCACTACCCGGGCGGGGGCATCACGGCCATCACGCAGGGCCACCAGAATTTCATCCGCATCGCGGATGACATGATAACTGGTCAGCACATAGCCGCCGTCGTCGACGATTACCCCGGAGCCCAGGCTGCTCAGGGCGCGTTCACGGCGGGGCTGCTCCATAAAGCGGTTGAACAGCGGGTCTTCAGCCACGTCCTCGTTGGTGATGATCTGGGTGGTGTAGATGTTCACCACTGCCGGGGCCGCATGATTCACCGCACCGGCATAGCTGGCAACGCCGGTGTCGTGTTGTGCGGGCTCGGCGTTGGGTCCCCACTGGTACCACCACAGGGCGACAAGGCCGACGGCCAGGCCGGTAATCACCGGGCCGGCCAGAAAACGAAGCAGTTTGATCACCGGTAATGCCCCCGTTAATGCTGTTCCCCGGTCTCGTCAGGGCCTGGTGAAGGGCGCCCGGCGAGACAAGTGCGGGGTCAGATAGGTAAACTGCGCGCAATAGTAGAACCTGTGAATACTGATTGCTACTGCCGCTTGGCTGTGGGCGATGGCCACCTTGCAAGGCTTGGCGCGGCTCTCACCTGCGGTTTACGTGGGAAACAGGATACACCGCACTCTCCCCGAGCGGATTGGCGCGGTGATCCGGGTTCACGGGTTTCGTGACCAAATGGCTCACTTTTTATTGTTCCGACCTTTATCCGGTAGGTGTCATGCTCAAGCGCGATTACATGTTGTCTCTGCTCGATCAGGAACTGGCCACGGACCGTTTCCAGGATTTTTGCCCCAATGGACTGCAGGTGGAAGGCCGCGAGCAGATCCACCGGGTGGTGTCCGGGGTGACCGCCTGTCAGGCCTTGATTGACGCGGCCATTGTGGAAGAGGCGGATGCGATTCTGGTGCACCACGGTTATTTCTGGAAAGGGGAAAGCCAGCAGGTCCGGGGCATGAAGAAGCAGCGCCTGCAGACCCTGTTGCGCCATGACATCAACCTGTTTGCCTATCACCTGCCGCTGGATGCCCACCCCACGCTGGGTAACAATGCCCAGTTGGCGCTCCGTCTGGGGCTGATCACCGAGGGTGGGCTGGATGATTCCCCTCGGCCCATCGGCAATGTGGGGCGGCTGGACAGCCCCATGAGTGCGTCAGAATTTGCCGCTCATGTAGAAGCAGTACTGGGCCGAACGCCCTTGCATATCGGCGATCCCGGCGACGAAATTGAAACCATCGGCTGGTGTACCGGCGGCGCCCAGGGCTTTATCGAAAAGGCTCAGAGCAAGGGCGTGGACGCCTACCTGAGCGGCGAAATTTCCGAACCGACCACCCATTTTGCCCGGGAAACCGGCATGCACTATTTCGCCTGTGGCCACCATGCCACCGAGCGTTATGGCGCCATGGCACTGGGTCAGTGGCTCAGCGACCATTACGGCATTGAGCATACCTTTATTGATATCGATAACCCGGCCTAGCAGGCAATAGGTTATCCAATAGCCTGCTAAACCGGGAGCAGTACGAGGGTTTCCTGTCTGATGAAAGTCACTGTGATTTACAACCCGACCGCCGGTGGCGGTCGGGAGGCGTTGCTCTGCCGTTTTGTGGCCGAGCTGGAGCGCCAGGGGGCCAGTGTGCGCCTGTATTACACCAAAGGCCCCAACGACGCCACGGACTACCTCAATGGGCTTTCTGACCAGGGCGATTGCGTGGTGGCCGTAGGGGGCGATGGCACCACCAACGAAGTGCTCAACGGGTTGGCCGCCGGGGTGGCGCTGGGCGTGTTTGCCACCGGCACGGCGAATGTACTGGCCAAAGAGCTGGGGTTGCCGAAAAAGCCGGAGCAGGCCGCGCAGGTGGTAGTGAAGGGCAAAAGCGTATCCGTGACGCCGGCCCGTCTGAACGGCCGGCGGTTTATCATGATGTGCGGCATCGGCTATGACGCCTGGGTGGTCAATGGGGTCAATCTGGGCATCAAGGAGCGCTTCGGTAAACTGGCCTATGTGCAGTCCATGCTTGGTCAGATTGGCCGTTATGGCCAGCGTCACTACCGGGTGGAAGTGGATGGCCGGCCACTGGATTGTTTTTCCGCCATTATCACCAATGGTCGCCATTACGGTGGCAGCTTCGTGTTGAGTAACGAGGCCAATATCCTGCGCCCACAGGTGCAGGTGCTGTTATTCCAGAAGCCCGGCGTGCGGTTTTTACTGCGCTGCCTGATTGCCTTGCTATTTGGGCGTATGGAACGGGTGGATGGTGTGGCCAGCCTGCGAGCCCAGCGGGTGCATATCCGCTGTGAGAACGGTGATGAGCCGGTTCAGGCGGACGGCGACCCGGCAGGTAGCTTGCCCGCGGAGATTGAGGTGGAAGACGCGCCGGTGCCCATGCGGGTAGCGGTCCTGTTTGATTCATAGGGTTTTACGTCAGGCATCCGGCGTCGAGCGTTTGGCAAAGTGCGGAGTAGTAACGATAAGCCAGTCAAACGGAGAGAAGCGCGTTGTTCACTCCAATACGTGATGAACCATAAAAAAGCCCGCTCAGAGAGCGGGCTTTTTTTGTGTTCGCTTGCTGTGATGGAGCGGCAATCAGCCGGGTTTCTTGTCATCCGCCGTGTCGTCATCTCCCTCGGCATAATCCCGGGGCGGCTCGACCACGGTGTCAGGAATCGGGTTATCCGCCACGTCCACCGGCGCAAAGGGGCCGGTGGGCTTTTGCTGCAGGCCAAAGTCTTCCGAGAGCGTGCCCTTGGCGCTGGGGGCATAATCCAGCGGTGGCGCCATGGGTTCGCTATTCTCCTTGTCCGGTGCGGAATCCAGGGATTTGGCCACGGCCCGTTTGCGGCCCACTTCAGAGCAGAGTACCTGGGCGCCCTTGGACAAATGCTCATGCACGGAGCGATACGCCTGGGTCATATCGTTGACCAGATCGGCGGTCTGCAGAAAATGATCGTCCACCTTGTCCCGATAATGATTCAGCGCCTGACGGGCCTCGTCACGGTCACGAATCAGTTGGCCGGCTTGCCGCCGTGCCGGTAACAACCAGAAAAGCAGTCCTGCACCTACTACCACGCCGGCAGCAAAGCACAGCACCCCAGTTGTCAGCATATCCATGGCATACTCCTGTAAGGTATCGCCAAGACGCTGGCGATAACGCTGAGGCTATTGCAGCACAGAGCTGCGCGGCCGCCAAGGGTGAAAGGCGTAACAGGATGCGATAGGAGTAGAAAATGGCAACACAACGGCAAACCTTATCCGGTCCAGCCGGGCAGCTGGAGGTCGTCGTGGAACAGGGCAGTGACACGCCACCGTTTGTGGCCATTGTCTGTCATCCGCATCCGCTGTTTGGTGGCACCATGGACAACAAGGTGGTGACCACACTGACCCGCCTGGCCCGGGATGAAGGTGCCGTGGTGGTGCGCTTCAACTTCCGTGGTGTCGGTGAGAGCCAGGGGGCCTATAGCGACGGTATCGGTGAAACCGAAGATCTGTTGGCGATCCACAGCTGGCTGACCCACCAATATCCGCAATTGCCGCTGTGGTTGTCAGGTTTTTCCTTTGGCAGTTTTGTGGCGGCGCGCGGGGCAGAAATTCTCAAGGCCAACGGCATGCCGGCGCGGGAACTGCTGCTGGTGGCGCCGCCGGTGCACCATTACCCGTTTGACGAGATTGAAAATACCGGCTGTCCGGTGACGGTGGTGCAGGGTGAGGACGACGAAGTGGTGCCGGCGGAGCAGGTGTTTCGTTGGGCAGAGCAAACACCCCTGGCCCCCGATCTGGTCCGCTTCCCGGATTGCGGCCATTTTTTCCACGGCAAGCTGGTGGACCTGAAGGAGGTGGCGGCCAGCCACCTGCCGGGTTAGCTTTGCCCTGCGAGTGGATTTTTCCCGGACGGTTGTCAGCTGGCGGCCCCGGCGCTACATTGGCCCGCCCTTGCCGGGCCTGTTTCAGGCCCTGAGCCGGTTTCAACTACACAGTGGCAGGTCCGCGACCCATGACCCCTCTTGAGCAATATAAGGCCGACCTTCAGCGCGATGATTTTTTCCAGGACCCGGCCCAGGAGCGAGCCGTCGCCGCGCTGGACGACCTGTACCATCGTTTGCTGGCGGAACCCTCTTCGGGCGGCCTGTTCGGGCGTTTTCGCAAACCCCGTCCGCTGACGGGGTTGTACATGTGGGGCGGCGTGGGGCGTGGCAAGACCTACCTGATGGATGTGTTCTTCCAGGCGCTGCCGTTCAAGGAAAAGCGTCGCATGCACTTTCACCGTTTCATGCAGAAAGTGCATCGCGAAATGCGTGAGCGCCAGGGGGAAAAGAATCCGCTGATCAGTATCGCCCGCAGATTCGCCAGCCAGGCACGGGTGCTGTGTTTCGACGAATTCTTTGTTACCGATATCACCGATGCCATGATTCTGGCCGGCCTGATGCAGGAGCTGTTCGCCAACGGCGTTACCCTGGTGGCCACGTCCAATATCGAGCCCGATGGTTTGTACAAGGATGGCCTGCAACGGGCCCGTTTTCTCCCTGCCATTGAGTTGCTGAAAGAGCACACCCAGGTAATGAATGTGGACGGGGGGAATGACTACCGCCTGCGCTTGCTGGAACAGGCCGAGCTTTATCACTGCCCCCTGGGAAAAGGGGCCGATGCCTTTCTGCAGGAACGGTTTCAGACCCTGGAGCCGGACCATTCCCGCCACCGGGATCGTGGCAATGTGCTTATTGAAGGTCGCAAGATTGCCACCGTCATCTGTGCGGATGATGTGGTCTGGTTTGAGTTCAAGGAACTGTGTGATGGCCCGCGCAGCCAGACCGACTACATCGAGATTGCCCGGGAATTCCACACCGTGTTGCTGGCCAATGTGGAGCAGATGGGGGCTGGCAAGGACGACATGGCCCGGCGTTTTATCAACCTGGTGGATGAATTCTACGACCGTGCCGTGAAGCTGGTGGTCGCCGCCGAGGTGCCCATCGAGGACATCTACGCCGGTGGGCGGCTGGATTTCGAATTCGAGCGCACCCGCTCGCGCCTGCAAGAGATGCAATCCTCTGAATATCTGGGCCGTGAACACCGCGCCTGACCAGTTTCCGGCAAGAGGGTCATTGGCCGGGTTTCACAGCCGGGCAGGGGCCTGAGCGTTTCGGTCATTGCCCGATGGCAGCGACAGTGAACATCATGGGGCATTCTGTGCCCCTGCCAGTCCGGCGTTGGGGCCACTCCCGATAACCTGATGCCGGAGAGCATGATGATTCCCCGTACGCTGTTTAGTTCTGACCACGAAACCTTCCGCGATACCGTGCGCAAATTCCTGGAAAACGAAGCCGTTCCCTTCAATGAAGAGTGGGAGCAGCAGGGCGTGGTGCCCAAAGACGTATGGTTAAAAGCTGGCGAACAGGGTTTCCTGTGCCCCATGGTAGGCGAAGAGTACGGTGGTATCGGCGCTGACTTCCTGTACAGCGTGGTGATCAACGAAGAAATTTCCAAGCTGGGCCTCACCGGTATCGGCTGGGGGCTGCACACTGAAATCGTCGCCCCCTACATTGAGCATAATGGCTCTGAAGTACTGAAGCAGAAATACCTGCCGAAAATGGTGACCGGTGAAATGATTGGTGCCATCGCCATGACCGAGCCCGGCGCCGGCTCCGACCTGCAAGGCGTGAAAACCACCGCGGTGAAAGACGGCGATCATTACGTGCTGAACGGCTCCAAGACCTTCATCACCAATGGCCAGAATGCGGATATCGTGATTGTGGTGGCAAAAACCGATCCGACCAAAGGCGCCAAGGGCATCAGCCTGTTTGTGGTGGAAACCGATTCCGAAGGGTTCGAGAAAGGCAAGAACCTGAAGAAAGTGGGCATGAAAGCCCAGGACACCTCCGAGCTGTTTTTCCAGGACGTGCGCGTACCGGCAGAAAACCTGCTGGGTGAAGAAGGCATGGGCTTTATTTACCTGATGAAGGAATTGCCCCAGGAGCGTCTCGGTATTTCCATTGGTGGTCTGGCCATGGCCGAGTCTGCGCTGGCGCACACCATCGAATACGTGAAGGAAAGAAAGGCCTTCGGCAAACCGATCGCCGGCTTCCAGAACACCCAGTTCAAGATTGCCGAGATGCACACCAAGCTTGAAGTGGCCCGCGCCTACGTGGACCGCTGCCTGGAACTGCACCTGAAGAAAGAACTGGATATTCCTACCGCGGCGGCTGGCAAATACTATATTACCGACCTGCAGTGCGAAGTGATCGACGAGTGCCTGCAGTTGCACGGTGGTTACGGCTACATGTGGGAATACCCGATTGCCCGCATGTTTGCGGATTCGCGGGTTCAGCGGATTTATGGCGGCACCAATGAAATCATGAAGGGCATTGTTGCCAAGGCGGTGCTGGCCGATTAGAGGCATGCCGGTGCTCCACAAAAAGGGCTGCTTCGGCAGCCCTTTTTTTGTGGCTGAAGATTTTACAAACACTGGGGCTAATGGAAAAGTATGAGCCTTTTTCCGGCCTTGCTGTTATTGGCCTAAGTTGTGTATAAGTGGAATCAGATCGAGGAATGATCTGGCGTGTACGCCCATAATTTTAGGACATTCAGGAAGAGGGAGAGCAACAATGAAAAAAACAGGTGCGCTACTTATCGGTTCCGCTCTGGGACTGGCAGCCGGCCAGACCATGGCCAGTGGTTTTGGTGTGTCTTATCAGTCCGTCTCTGCGATGGGTACGGCCTATGCGGGTTCGGCAGTACTCAGCGAAAACGCGTCAAACCAATGGTATAACCCGGCGACGTTGGCTGAGCTTCGCTCTACAGAAATTTCTGTGCCACTGCACCAAGTGTGGGTGGACACGACCTTTAATTCGGACTCCGATGGCACCTCTTTGTTTGGCCCCCAAATGGGACAAGGCACAGGTGATTTTGAAGATGTTGAGCCCTTCGTTGGGAGCGTTTTCCTGGCGGTTCCTATGGGTGACACCATGACTTTCGGTCTTAGCGTTGTTTCGCCTTTTGGTACCAAAATTGAATATGAGAGTGGATGGGGTAATGCCTATCTTACACCGCCACCTCCTGGTGGGTTAGGTACGGTAACGGCTGGTGACTTTTATGCCACGGAGTCAGATCTTCAGACGATCAACATTAACCCGTCTCTGGCAATTCAGTTGACCGATAGCTTAAATCTTGGGGTAGGCATCAACTACCAGATGCTGGATGCAGATATTCAAAATGCGGCCACCCGTCTTGAGGGCGATGATGATGCCATTGGTTGGAACCTGGGCCTGACTTTCAGCGCTGACGATAACAATCACTTCGGCGTAGCGTATCGCTCAGAAATGAGCTATGAAGTGGAGGGTGATATTACCTTCAGTGATGCTGGCGCTGCGTTGTCGACTTTGGGAGGTAACCCAGTTGCACCGGGTACTTATGACGGGTCAGCGGATATCGATCTTCCAGCATCCTTGCAGTTGTCCTATGCAGGGGATTTGTCTGATCGAACTCAGCTGTTGCTTGGCGTGGAGTGGACAGAGTGGAGCTCATTGGACGCTCTTGTGGTGGAGAGTCCAGGGTTGGCGTTCAATCCCACAGAGGAATTTGACTGGAATAATACCACTCGTTATTCCCTTGGCTTGAACCACGCGCTTACCAGTGGAACTGTGCTGCGTTTTGGTGTGGCCAAGGAGGAGTCCACGCAGGGAACGGATAACCGTTCGGCTATCTCGCCTGACTCTGATCGTATCTGGGCCACTCTTGGTGCCGGTTTTAATCCGACCGATAATATGACCATTGACGTGGGTTACGCACACATCTTTGTGGAAGATGCGGATATCAGCCGTTCTGATAAAGGTGCTCAGCTGAAAGGTACCTATGAGTTGGAGGCCGATGTGATCGGTGCGCAGATGACCTACCGCTTCTGATCTGAGTGGTGGTTAAGCAGAAAAAGCGAACCTTCGGGTTCGCTTTTTTTTGGCTTTCGTTTTGTCTCACAACAGACGCTGGAGCTGTGCCATGGGATTTTCGTGGCCAGGTTCATCGCGTCGATAAAGCCGTAATGCGATTCAATCGGGATTCGTATCGCTGGGCCAGCGTCTGCGTCATGCAAGCATGGCTTCCCGGAAACGCCTGACGTTTGTGGGGCAGAGGGCGGGGTATGGCGAAGCCGTGCCGATGTACGCGAATCACTTGGGTGGTGGTATGCTGCCAGAGAAAAGCCAGATGGATCACAGGGGCACGGGATGAAACGAGTTGTATGGGGTGGCATGGCATGCCTGTTATCACTGCCGGCATTGGCGGAAATTCCCAATAGTTACCGGGCGGAGCGCTGGGAAGGCAGCTTTCGTGTGATTGGCCTTGAGGGGCAGTCATTCACGGGGGATGGCGGATCTCAAGCGAAGGTGGATGACGATATCGGGTTTGGTTTCGATATGGCCTATAACCTGGATGAAAAGCTGTCGCTGGGGTTTGCGCTGGAGTGGGTGGATACGGATTTCAGGACCACCACGCAACCGGTGGCCGGGGGCAGCGCCTTTGATGGCCGTGGCGACCTGGAAATGACCACCATGAACGTGAACGGTACCTACCATTTTTTCCGCAAGGCGCTAACGCCCTATGTGCATGGGGCGATGGGGGCCACTTACCTGGATACCAATGTGCCCACTGGGCCGTCGACGCCGGTGTGCTGGTGGGATCCGTGGTGGGGCTATTACTGCGGGCTGGATACGCCGACTCTGAACGATACGGTATTCAGCTATGAAGTGGGCGCAGGTGTGCGCCTGGATGTGAATGATCAATTCTTCATGCGTGGTGGCTACAGCCAACAGTGGCTGGATGTGGACCGCAGCGCAGGCACGGTTGATCAGGGCTTGTGGCGTTTCGGTTTCGGGATGCTGTTCCAGTAGTCCCCTGTATGACGCCTGTCGTGTAGGCCGTGTTAGCCGCAGGCGTAACCCGACAGGTGTGCATTGCAGCCCTGCGCTTTTGAAATACGCCCGGTAAATCTGTCGGATTACGCCTGCGGCTAATGCGACCTGCGCGGGCGTGCTGTTGTCTTCTCGGTGCGCTTACCTTCCTGCTGTTTCTGTATTCCTTTCGGTGTCACGCTCCTTGCTGGCTGTTCAGTTGCTCTGCCAGTGCGAGTGCCATGGCGCGGTAGCCGCTGGCGCTGGGGTGGTAGCCGTCTTCGGCGAGCAAAGTCGGATCCTGCAGGGCGGGGTAGCCGAGGTAGAGCAGGGTGTTGTCGTCGGCGACCACATGGCGGTGTTGTTGATCCAGTTGTCTGGCGCGCCACCCGAGCAGTTGTCTTAACGGGATGGGCAGGGCGGTAAAGCGGTGCATGGGGGGGACGGCCAGCAGGGTGACGCGGCCAGCCGGGTGCTGCTTGCGCAGTGCCTGGACCAGGCGGAGTAGCCCTGCGCGGTAGCGCCGCCGGGAAGTCAGCCCGGTGGTGTCATTGACGCCCATGCTGATGAAAACCTCATCCACCTCTGGCAGAGCGATGTCGGCAAGGTTGGTGAGCAGTGCCTCCAGGCGAATGCCGTTAACGCCGAGGGTGTGCCAGGCGACGGCTTGCCCGGAGTGCTGGTGCAGCTGCAGGGCCAGCTGGCTGGCCAGCCCCTGGCGATGATGCAGGGTGCCAACACCGGCCGCCGTGGACTCGCCGACGACCAGCAGGCGTGTTGCCGGCGCCCCTTGCCCCCATTGCCCCCGGGGTTCGCCACTGGCCTCCGGGAGCCGCACGGTGGTGCGGCGGGTGTAGAGTGCCAGTGGTATCACCACAGGGCTGAGCGCGCCAACGCTGAACCAGAACGGCAAATGCATGGCTTAGCCCACAAACATTTTCTTGGCCAGCGGCAGGCCTTTCAGGCCGCTGATCGCTACGGTGGTAAGCAGGCCGCCGACCATGGCACCGACCACGCCGCAGGTCATCACATCCTGCCCGGTAAGGTACAGGCCGGGGATGCGCGTTTTCGGTTTCAGCCAGTCCTGTTCGAACCGCTCGGGGTTGTGATCCAGGCCATAAATCTCACCGGTGCTGTAACGGCAGAAGTAGTCGGTGGAGAGCGGCGTGGACAATTCATAGTAGTCCACCTTGCCGCGCAGCTGCGGCATCTTCTCGTACAGCTTTTCCAGCAGACGCTGCGAGTACGCTTCCTTTTTGGCTTCGTAATCATCACCGCGTTTGCCCCAGGGCTTGTCTGCCCAGTCGGCATACCACTCGAACGGACCGGGCGCGACAATTTCCACGGTGGCGCGGCCGGGGTAGCGTGCCGCGAAGCTGGGATCCTTGGCAGAGGGAAAGGAAATATAGGTGAGCGGAATGTCGTGCTCATCCGGCGCCTTGAGGAAGTTGTCCACTTGGTTGGCGTGATCGGTGCCCGGGTAAATCCAGAAGTTGGTCTTCGGCAGTTGCAGGTTTTCCGCCGTGTCCTGGATGCCGATGTAGAGGCAGACGCTGGCCATGGAGCGCTGCACGTTGCCCAGTTTCATCTGGTAGAAGGCTTTGTGCGGGGCGTTATCGGCCAGCAGCGGGCCGAAGGTGTTGTAGACCCCTGCGTTGCTGATCACTGCCGGGGCGCGGACGGTTTCTCCGTCGGCCATCAGCACGCCGACAGCGCGGCCTTTCTCAACAAGGATTTCTTTCACGTCTGCGTAGGTAAACACCTCGCCGCCGCTTTGCTGGATGACGGGAATGATGGTCTTGGCCATTTCCGAGGCGCCACCGACCGGGTAATAGCCACCATAAAGATAGTGGCGGGCAATCAGCGAGTGAATAATAAAGCTGGATTCGGTGGGGACCAGGCCGTTATCGCCCCATTGGCCGGTAAGGGCGGCGATCAGCTCCTGATTACCGGTGAGGCCTTCGAGCACCTCCTGGGTGGGGCGATTGAGGAAGGCAGGCGCCTTGCGGTTGGCCAGGCGGCGGAAGGGGCCGGCCAGCAGATTGGGCAGCACCTTTGCCAGGGTCACACCGGGCAGGGCCTTGGCGACCTGATTGAGGTAGCCCATGTAGGTATCGATGGCCTGATGTTCATCCGGGAAATCGTTTTTTAGGCTATCCACGAAGGCCTTGGGGCCGGCCATCAAATCGATCTGGCGGTCGCCAATAAACAGCCGGTCGTAGTTGGCGTCCATGGGGGCCCATTTCAGCTCACCGTCGGTGACATGGTCGAACAGGCGTTTGGCCATGGTGTGGTCGGCGCCCATGTCGCCGATGTAGTGCACGCCCACATCCCATTCGTAGCCATTGCGGTCATAGCTGTGGGTAAAGCCCCCAGCGGTGTAGTGCTGCTCAAAAACCACCACTTTCTTGCCCATTTTGCTCAGGCAGGCGGCAGCGGTGAGGCCGCCAATGCCGGAACCGATGACGATGGCGTCATAGGGGCCGTTGAGTCGTTTGGCACGATAGCGGCGGCCGACACGGAGGGTGCTGGGAGTTGGGCTGCTCATGGGGTGTCCTCGTTGTTATCAATATGGTTATGAGTAGGGGCAATGGCACCTTCCAGCAACAGGCTGGTGATGCCTTCGGCGAGTTGGGGCTCGGCATCCGCATTGGGCAGATGGCCGTCAATAGTCAGCTGTGAAAGGCCGTGAACCAGCGACCAGGCGGTAGCGGTCATCAACGCGAGCGGTGCGGGCTTCAGATAGCCCGCCCGTTGGCCACGGGCGATGGTGTCCTGCAATACGTTGAACGCGTCGAGTCCGGCCTGATCGAGCCGTGGGTGAGCGCCTTTGGGGAGCACCCGGCCGCCAAACATCAGCCGGTACAGGTTGGGCTCGGATTGAGCAAACGCCACATAGGCCAGGCCGATGCCGATCAGCGCTGCGCGGGGCGCATGTTGATCCACGCTAAGCAGCTGCTGGCGCAGAGCGGCAAAGCCACTGATAGCCAGTTCAGCCAGCAGGCTTTCCCGGTCCGCATAGTGGCGATAAAGCGCAGGGGCGCTGACGCCAATCTGCTTGGCAATGGCGCGCAGGCTGATGGCGCCGTCGCCTTCAAGGCGCAGTACGGCCAGGGCCTGATCGTGGGCCTGCTGGTGGAGATCGCCGTGGTGATATGCGGTGCGTGCCATACTGATCCGTTGCTCCAAGTTAACGGTGTTAACATTGGCATGGATAAACGGCCTGCGTCAATGGTGTTTAGTTGGTTGGGAGTTGGTCAGGATATGCCGTCGCGCAGGCCGAAGATTGGCTTGTGTCGTTTTTTCGCCCGGTGATCTTATGGTTGGCGTCAGGACTCAACGCGGCGTGCTGCATGCCGCGTGAAGCGTGCTGCGTCTCTTGCTACGGCGCCGGATACGGGAAGCGGGTATGGATGGCCTCCAGGGCTTTATCCAGCGCCTTGTCCCAGGGTACATCGATGCTTTTCAGGTTCTCTTCCAGCTGCGCCAGGTTGGTAGCGCCAATAATGTTGCTGGTCACGAACGGGCGTGTGGTGACGAACTGCAGCGCCAGTTGGGTCGGGCTGATGCCTCGCTCGCTGGCCAGTTCACAATAGGCCTCGGTTGCCGCGATAGCCTGGGGGTTGGTGTAGCGGGCGAACTGCTTGAACAGGGTGAGGCGAGCGCCTTCCGGCCACTGATCGTTGCGGTACTTGCCGCTGAGCATGCCGAATGCCAGTGGCGAGTAGGCCAGCAGGCCCACCTGTTCCCGGTGTGCCACTTCCGCCAGGCCAACCTCAAAGCTGCGATTGAGCAGTGAATAGGGATTCTGGATGCTGACCGGTGGCGCCAGGCCGATTTTTTCTGCTTCATGGATAAAGCGCATGGTGCCCCAGGGGGTTTCGTTGGACAGGCCCCAGTGGCGGATTTTCCCTGCATCCACCAGTGCTTTCAGCCCGGCAACGGTTTCGCTGATGGCAATGCCGTCCTCGCCGTCCCGGTGTTTATAGCCCAGACGGCCAAAGAAATTGGTGGTGCGCTCGGGCCAGTGGAGCTGGTAAACGTCGATCACATCGGTCTGCAGGCGCTTCAGGCTGCCTTCAACGGCGCTTTGCAGGCTGTCGGCGCTGAAACGTGGGCCGCCACGGATATGCTTCACGTACTCGCCGGGGCCGGCTGCCTTGGTGGCCAGTACCACCTTGTCGCGATTCCCGGTGCGGGCAAACCACTCGCCAATGATGGTTTCGGTGCGAAAGGAGGTGTCCGGGCTGGCGGGAACGGCATACATTTCGGCGGTATCAAAAAAATTGATGCCGTAGTCCAGCGCCATGTCCATCTGTGCATGGCCTTCTTCGGCGGTGTTCTGGCTTCCCCAGGTCATGGTGCCCAGGCACAGGGCGCTTACCTCAAGGTCGGTGCGTCCGAGACGGCGGTACTGCATTGTCTGCTCCTTTAAACAGGGGGCTGCAAGGGTGTAGAATCGCGCTCAATCTCAACATGGCGCCGCCGGCTTCACAATGACCCGCTTGCACAGGGGGCATGGCTTTATTTGTGGCCATCCGATGTCATGACAACAAATGCCCCCGAACTGCTTGTGTTCTTTTGGGGGCTTGGGTAGAATTCGCGCTCTCTTGCCCGGCGTAACCGTCGCCGGCGGGTGTTTACTACCCGTAACATATTGAATTTAGGGCAGAATTCCATGAAGACCTACAGCGCAAAACCGGAAAGCGTAAAGCGCGACTGGTATGTGGTAGACGCCTCCGGCAAAACGTTGGGTCGGTTGGCTACTGAAGTCGCCAGCCGTCTGCGCGGTAAGCACAAGCCGGAGTTTACTCCACATGTCGATACCGGTGATTACATTGTTGTGATCAATGCCGAGAAAGTGGCCGTTACCGGTAAGAAAGCGTCAGACAAAATGTATTACCGTCACACCGGTTACCCGGGTGGCCTGAAGGAAGCCAACTTTGCGACTCTGCAGGCGGAAAAGCCTGAGATGATCATCGAGAAGGCGATCAAGGGCATGTTGCCGCGTAACCCGCTGGGCCGCGCCATGTTCCGCAAACTGAAAGTTTACGCAGGCACTGAGCATCCGCATACCGCTCAGCTGCCGCAGCAGCTGGAAATTTAAGGGGTTTGTCGATGGCAACTGTAGAAACCAACTACGGAACCGGTCGCCGCAAGACCTCTTCCGCTCGCGTTTTTCTGCGTCCGGGCAGTGGCAAGATCAGTGTTAATGGTCGCCCGCTGGATGCCTATTTCGGCCGTAAAACCAACCAGATGGTTGTTCGTCAACCGCTGGAGCTGGTAGAAGCGACTGACAAGTTTGATGTGCTGGTTACCGTTAGCGGTGGCGGCAACAACGGTCAGGCTGGCGCCATCCGTCACGGTATTACCCGTGCACTGATGGAGTATGACGGTGAGCTGCGTGGTCAGCTGCGTCGTGCCGGCTACGTGACACGTGATGCTCGTGAAGTGGAACGTAAGAAAGTGGGTCTGCGCAAGGCGCGTCGTCGTCCGCAGTTCTCCAAGCGTTAAGCTTCAAGCACTACAGTTATACAAAAAAGCCCAGCAATGCTGGGCTTTTTTGTGTTCAAATCAGGTGTTTAGCGATTCTGTCGGGATAATAACCGGTTGTCAGGTGTGGGCTTTTTCTTTACCATTTGCGCCGCCTTACTCCGCCCGTAACGCGAGGATAAACCTCGAGTCTCGGACTAACCCCGAGCGTGGGATCTAAGGGGAGAATAACTCAATGAGCAACGACGGCGTTAATAGCAGCCGCCGCACTTTCCTGATCGGCTTGACTTCGGCGATTGGTGCCGCAGGAGCCGTTGGCGTGGCTGTACCTTTCGTTAAGTCCTGGCAGCCCAGTGCCAAAGCCAAAAATGCCGGTGCGCCGGTAAAAGTGGATATTGGCCGGTTGGAAGCAGGGCAGCGCGTAGTAGAAGAATGGCGAGGCCAGCCCATCTGGGTGGTGCGTCGCACGGACGATATGCTGGATACCCTGCCGAAGCTGGACGAGAAGCTGCGTGACCCTGCGTCCGAAGCGGATCAACAGCCGGAATACGCCAGGAACGAATGGCGTTCTATCAAGAAGGAATACCTGGTTCTGGTCGGTACCTGTACCCACCTGGGCTGCTCCCCGCTATTTGAGGATCAGCCGACGGTAGAGCTGGAGCACGGAGGCTTCTTCTGCCCCTGTCATGGCTCCAAGTTCGATCTGGCCGGCCGGGTGTACAAGAGCGTTCCGGCACCTACCAACCTGGTGGTTCCGCCGCATTCTTACCTGAGCGAAGCTGTCGTTATCGTCGGCTCTGAGGAAGGGGAGACCAAGGCATGATGGGAATGGTGAATCGCGTTGTCGATTGGGTAGATGCCCGTCTGCCCGTGGTGGACGCCTACAAGCGTCACATGTCCGAATACTATGCGCCGAAGAACTTCAACTTCTGGTACTACTTTGGTGTGCTCTCCATCGTGGTGCTGGTAAACCAGCTGCTCACCGGCATCTGGCTGACCATGTTCTTCTCTCCCAACGAAGGGTTTGCCTCCGTTGAATACATCATGCGTGATGTGGAGTGGGGCTGGCTGATCCGTTACATGCACGCAGTGGGCGCGTCTGCGTTCTTTGCTGTGGTGTACCTGCACATGTTCCGTGGCCTGATGTACGGCTCCTACAAGCCGCCGCGGGAGCTGGTGTGGATCTTCGGTATGCTGATCTACCTGGCGCTGATGGCCGAAGGCTTCCTCGGTTATGTGCTGCCCTGGGGCAACATGTCCTACTGGGGTGCCCAGGTAATTATCTCCCTGGCGGGCGCGATTCCGTTTGATCTGCTGCCGTTCATTAGCGCGGCAGACGCCAAGGAAATCGGTGAAGGCCTGACTACCTGGGTGCGCGGCGATTACCTGCTGTCCACGGCCACGGTGAACAAGTTCTTCGCGCTGCACGTTGTGGCTATTCCGATTGTGTTGCTTGCCCTGGTGGTGCTGCACATTCTGGCGCTGCACGAAGTGGGTTCCAACAACCCGGATGGCGTGGAAATCAAGCAGAACAAGGATGAAAACGGTGTACCGGTAGACGGCATCCCGTTCCACCCTTACTACACCGTGAAGGACCTGCCGGGCGTGATCGTGTTCCTGATGATCTTTGCCGTGGTGATCTTCTTCTTCCCGGATGGTGGTGGTTACCTGCTGGAGAAGCCGAACTTTGAACCGGCTAACCCGCTGAAAACCCCGGATCATATTGCACCGGTTTGGTATTACGGTCCGTATTACGCCATGCTGCGTGCCACAACCATCGACTTCATCATGTCTTCCAAGGCATGGGGTCTGGTGGCCATGGGCGGCGCGATCGTGATCCTGTTCGTGATCCCGTGGCTGGATCGTCACCCGGTGAAGTCCATCCGCTATCGTGGCATCTGGAGCAAGGTCTTCATGACGCTCTTCGTGCTGGACTTCCTGATGCTGGGCTATTTCGGTACCCAGCCGGCAACACCAGGCAAGACGATGATGGCGCAGTTCGGCACGATCTATTATTTCAGCTACTTCCTGCTGATCATGCCGTTCGTGCATAAATTCGAGAAATCCAAGCCGGTTCCGGAACGGGTAACGGGGGGACACTGATGAAGAAACTAGCGGTTATTCTTTTCAGCTGCCTGCCGTTGGTCGCGTTCGCGGCTGGCGGTGGCCACAACGAGTACGTGGTGAAAGCGCCGGTAAACCTGCAAGACAAGGTTAGCCTGCAAAACGGTGCCAAGTTGTTCGTGAACTACTGTCTGGGTTGTCATACCCTGCAGTACCAGCGCTACAGCCGCATGGCGGAAGATCTGGAAATGCCGGAAGAGCTGGTGATGGAGAACCTGAACTTCGTCAGTGACAAGTTCGGTGACCAGATGCATAACGCTATGGACCAGGACGACGCGAAGAAGTGGTTTGGTAATGCACCGCCGGATCTCACCATGGTGACCCGGTACCGTTCTTCCGACTGGGTGTATTCGTACCTGATCAACTTTTACGAAGATGAGTCCCGTCCGTTCGGTTACAACAACCATGTGTTCCCGAGCGTGGGTATGCCCCACGTGATGGCGGGCCTGGAAGAAGAGTTGGGCGAAGACGAGTTCAAGCAGGCCATGGGCGATCTCACTAACTTCCTGACCTACACCGCGGAGCCGATTCGCCCGCAGCGTGAACGTCTGGGTGTTTATGTGCTGGTCTTCCTGGGCATCCTGTTGATCCCGGCTTACCTGCTCAAAAAGGAATACTGGAAAGACGTACACTGATCCTTCAGTGTACGATTCCAGCGTTGAACAGGGTATCCGCGTAAGCGGTTACCCTGTTTCTGTTATAGATCACTAGTGCGGAGATGACTCGACAATGGGTGTGGTGACCAAGCGTTCTTCAATGACTTTCTTTTCTTCCCCGGAAGATCATTACAGCCATCGCGTGCGTATCGTGCTGGCAGAAAAAGGGGTCACGGTCGATATCGTTGATGTGGATAGCAGCAACAAGCCGGAAGATCTGGCCTCGCTGAACCCGTACAACGAAGTGCCCACGCTGGTTGATCGTGAGCTGACCTTGTTTCAGTCCACGGTGATCATGGAATATCTGGATGAGCGTTTCCCGCATCCGCCGTTGTTGCCGGTTTACCCGGTGGCGCGTGCCCAGAGCCGCCTGCTGATTCACCGCGTGGAGCGTGACTGGTGTGGCCATGTGGATGCGATTCTGGCCGGTGAAGAGAAAGAAGCCAGCCTGAACAAGCGTCGCAAGGAGCTGCGCGAGGCGATCATCGCCACCGCGCCGATCTTCAGCGAGCTGCCGTACTTTATGAGCGAAGAGTTCACCTTGGTGGATTGTGTGGTGGCGCCGATCCTGTGGCGGTTGCCGGCACTGGGGATTGAGCTGCCTGCCAAGCAGGTGAAGCCGCTGCTGGACTACGCCGAGCGGCTGTTTGATCGTGATGCGTTCCAGGCCAGCCTGACGGACGCCGAGCGCGAACTGCGTAACCCGCTGTAATCATGTCCGAAATGACCTCCAATCGCCCGTATCTGATACGGGCGATCCACGAATGGATCTGCGATAACGGCCTGACCACCCACCTGGCGGTAAATGCCAGTTTCCCGGGTGTGGAAGTGCCGCAGGACTTTGTGCAGGACGGCCAGATCGTGCTGAACATTGCGCCGCGCGCCGTCACCCAGTTCGTGGCGGATAACGATGAAATTGCCTTTTCTGCCCGCTTTGGTGGCATGCCCATGACGATCCGGGTGCCGGTGAATGCGGTGGTGGCGATCTTTGCCCGTGAGAACGGGCAGGGCATGGCGTTTGACCCGGTGGATCCACCGGAGCCACCGACGACCCCGGAGCCCGAGAAGAAAGAGGAAGGCAAAGGTAAGGTCAGTCACCTGAAAGTGGTAAAGTAAGAAAGTGAGACGCAGCACGCCTCACGCTGCATGCAACACGCAAAAGCCCGCTCATTGAGCGGGCTTTTTGTTTTCCCTTCGTGGGGCGTGAAGCGTGTTACCGGCGCGCAGCGCCTAATCTATATATTCAATGATCTTCACGATCTTCTGTACGCCATACACCTTCTGTACCTGGGCGACCACTGCATCGGCTTCGGCATGGGTGAGCAGGCCCATCAGGTAGACCACGCCGTTTTCCGTCACCACCTTGGTGCGCCAACCCGGCGCGTCGCCGTTAATCAGCAGGCGGCTTTTGACCTTGCTGGTGAGCCAAGTGTCATTGGTACGCGCCAGGAAGGAGCCGGAGCCCACTACCTGTAGTTCGTTGTGCACGTTGCGCACATGGCGTACCTGGCTGGCGATATTTTCCGCCTGGGTGCCCAGGTCTTCATTGGCTACCTGACCTGCAAGCAAGACGTTGCCGTTGTAGCTGACCACCACAATGCGGGACTCGTCCAGCTCGGCGCTGGCCCGTGACAGGTTGACGGCGACTTTTCGCTCGATGTTGCCATCTTCCACGAAGGCGCCAAAGGTCCGTGAGCCATGGTCCTGGTCAGTGGGCTGGTCGGACATGCCCTTGGACAGGGATGCGCACCCGGTGGTCAGGCTGAACAACAGAGCCAGGGTTGCAAGAGTCGATAAACGGATGAAGCGTGCGACCATTACTGGCCTCCGAACAACTGCTGGTCGATGTAATCGCACAGCGAGTGGATGACCAGGAGGTGCACTTCCTGGATGCGGGCTGTGGAGGTGGCGGGTACCCGGATTTCGATATCGTTGGGGCCATACAGGTTGACCATTTCACCGCCTTCTTTGCCGGTCATGGCGACCACGCGCATTTCGCGATCGTGGGCGGCCTGGATAGCCTGGATCACATTGGCGGAGTTTCCGCTGGTGGAAATCGCCAGCAGGATATCGCCACTGCCGCCCAGGGCGCGGACCTGCTTGGAGAAGATCTCGTTGTAGCTGTAATCATTGGCGATGGAAGTCAGCGTGGACGAGTCTGTGGTCAGTGCGATGGCGGGCAGCGCCGGGCGCTCCATTTCAAAGCGGTTAAGCAGCTCGGAAGAGAAGTGCTGGGCGTCGCCAGCGGAGCCGCCGTTGCCACAGGTGAGGATCTTGCCGCCGTTGAGCAGGCATTCGACCATGGCCTGACCTGCGGCTTCAATCACGGTAGGCAGTACTTCGCCGGCTTTTGCTTTGGTTTCGATGCTTTCGGCAAACAGTTGCCGGATACGGTCCACGCTCATAAATTGTCCCTTCAATGTCCTGTTCGCTGAGTTCAGGGTCGCTCAATCTTTCACATTCTGCTGTGTAGCTTATTCGCTATAAAATGCGTTTTGTATCCATTGGTAAAGGACAGCCTGCTGGCTGCCCGGTTCCATGCCCAGTACATCGAAGCGGCAGGGCCGGTGATGATGTTCCGGGTGGCGGGCCAGAAAGTGCTGGGCCGCGTTGATCAGTCGCCGTTGTTTATGCTGATCCACCGAGGCGAGCGCGCCACCATGGCTCTGGTGTTTGCGCCAGCGCACTTCGGTGAAGACCAGGGTGTCCTGATCCAGCAGGATCAGATCAATTTCCCCCTGACGGCAGTGGAAGTTGCGCTCCACAACGGTCAGCCCCTGTTCAGCCAGCCATTTCGCGGCACGTTTTTCCGCGTCGCGGCCGGTGTCTTTTTTACTGCGAAGTAATGGCACGGGAGCTGTTTTGGCCTGGTTCGGCCACTTGTGGCAGCGTCTGTGCCTTGCCGCCTACGAAGACGGCCCAGTTAAGCTGGCGAACGATGCGCTGGTTTTCCATATGCAGCCGGCCAGTCACGCCGGGGAGCTCGCTGGAAGGCAGGGCATTCAGCAGGTATAGACGGCCCTGCAGTCGATAGGCATCGATGCCCATGGCAAACAGGCGCTCGTAGCGGCCATGCCCGTCCGGCCATTGTTCGTTGGCGGCGTCGTGCAGGGCCTGGTTATCGTCGGAGAGAATCCAGGGCATATCCACAAAGCGGATGCCGTTCAGATCCTGATTCCGGCGCGGGTCTTCACCACTGTAGATTAGGGAAGTGGCGTAGACGGGCAAATCTTTCGCGTAGTGGAAATTCAGGGCCGGTTTCACCTGGCGCCCCTGATTGGGGTCGGCGAGCAGGAACAGGAAATCCATGTCCTGGCGACGGCGAGGCTGGTTATCCATCTTCAGGCTGGTGAAACGGCTGACCGCATTACCGCGCTTCTGGCTTTGTGCTACCAGCAGCATTTCCTTGACGGTTTCTCCGATGCTGGGCCCTTCCTGGTAGGTGCGGGTGATGGTGACTGAGCCGCCCAGTTCCTGCCAGCGATCGACGAAGGCCTGGGCAACGCGGTCGCCCCATTCCCCTTCCGGGTAGAGGATGCCGGCCTGCAAGGCGCCACTGCGGGCGCCATGATTGGCGATCTGGCGAGCTTCATCTTCCGGGGCCAGGCCGAACTGGAAAAAGTTGTCGGCGCGGTTGTCGGTGTCGATGTAGTTCAGTGCCAGGGTGGTCACTGGCAGTGTGCCCTGGGCGGCAATGGTGGCGGCTTTGTCCTTGGCCAGGGGGCCAAGAATGAAATCGGCGCCATCGGCCACGGCCTGCTGGTACACGGCGAGGACATCGTCGCCACCGGAGTCGTAAAAACGCAGGGTCGGCGGCTGGCCGTTTTTCTGCTGCTGGTAGAAGGCGGTCATAATGCCTTCCTGCAGGGCCTTGCCGGCAGTTTGCAGTGTGCCGGTGGTTGGCAGCAGGATGGCGACCTGGCTGGGGCGCTGGCTGGCGGCTTTTTCCAGAGCTTCCAGCATTTGTGGCACATCGTCGATGGCCGGGTGGGTGCGCCACTGGGCGCTCCATTGGTTCAGGCGGGTCACCTGGGCATCCAGGTCGGCAATGGGGTCGCGGTACAGTTGGGCCAGGGTCAGCCAGCCACGCAGATCGCCACTGCTACCGTCAATGGCGTCGGCCAGATCGGTGTTGGGCAGCTGCATCAGCAGTTGCCAGATCATGTTGTGGTTGTAGCCCTGATCATCATTGCTGAGTAGCGGGTGCGCGGCGACGCGTTGCTGAAGGCTGTCCAGCAGCTTGCCTTGCATGGCCAGGGCGTCGGCGCGCAACAGATCCAGTTGGGCCTGATGCTCGGCGGGATATTGCAGTATTTCGTCCTGGTATTGCTGCAGCAGCGTCAGGGTCTTGTCCGCTTGCTGTTGGCCGAGCTGGGCGCGGCCACTGAGTAGCAACCAGGTGAAACGCTGCTCACTGCTGAGTTGTCCGGGGTTCAGGTCCGCGAGCAATTGGTTTGCATCGGCGGCCCGTTTTTCGCCCAGATAGGTAGAGGCCCAGGACAGCGTTGAGGTAATGCGTTCGTCGGCATCCATGCCGGCAAGTTGGTTGCGGGCGGCAGAAAGCGCAGCGGGCGCCTCTGTCGGTGCGCGGTGCGTGGCAACGGCGGGCGTTTCATAGACCTTGGTCTTTGATGAAGGGGTGGTGGAGCAGCCGGCCACAACAGCGGCAGCCAGAAATGCTGCCAGATAAGCCTTTCTAAATTCCATGGCGAGGTTCGTATTACCAGAATGAAGCGGCTATTGTAGGCGCTTTCCGGGCGTCTTAACACTTGAGTAGTGCACGAATATGAGCGGGACTTTGTTTATTGTCAGTACTCCGATCGGTCATTTGGATGACATTACCCGTCGGGCAATTGACGTACTGGCGGCGGTGGACTGGATTGCCGCGGAGGATACCCGGCACAGTCAGCGGATGCTTGATCAGTTGGGTATTCGCAGCCGCATGATCAGTTGCCATGATCATAATGAAAGCCAGCGCAGCGATGAGTTGGTGGCGCGGTTGCAGGGTGGCGAGCAGGGGGCGTTGATCAGTGATGCCGGGACGCCGTTGGTCAGTGATCCCGGCTACAGGCTGGTGCGCGCCTGCCAGGAGGCCCAGGTAAATGTAGTGCCGATTCCGGGCGCGTCAGCGTTATTGGCTGCGCTGGCGGCAGCGGGGCAGCCCTCCGACCGGTTCCTGTTCGAAGGCTTTGTGCCAGCCAAGGGCGCACCGCGTCAGCAAGCCATTGCGCGCCTGGCGGCCCTGTCAGTCACAAGTATTATCTATGAGGCGCCTCACCGGGTGCTGTCCTTTTTGGAAACCCTGAAAGAGCTGGTTGAAAAAGATCGTGAAATTACCCTGTGCCGTGAGCTGACCAAGCAATTTGAAACGATTCGTCGTGGCCCGGTAGGTGAGATTTGCGACTGGGTGGCATCGGACAGCAACCAGCGGCGCGGTGAACTGGTGCTGGTGCTGTCGCCGGTGGCGCAGTCTTCGTCGTGGACAGACAAGGACGAGGCGCTGGCGAAAAGCCTGTTGACTGAGTTGCCGGTGTCACGGGTGGCCAAAATCATGGCGGCCCATACCGGGCTGAAGCGCCAGGAGCTGTATGCGCTGTTAGAGGCAATGAACAATTAATAGTTAATAATGAATAACTTGCGATCCGGTTTGGTCGTTTTTCAGGCACAAGAGGCTGCGCTCAACTTTGGGGCGCGTGGCCTTTTGCGCTTCAAGATCAGAAAACCTGGTCCGCGCAGCTATTAATTATTCACTATTAATTATTAACTGTTTAGACTCCGCCCCGGACCGGTTAGGCAGTCGCTGGCGGCGATTCTTTTTAAGGATGGCCGTTGGAGGAAAGTCCGGGCTCCACAGGGCAGGGTGCCAGGTAACGCCTGGGGGCCACACTGGGAACGGTGTGGTTACGGCTAGTGCCACAGAGAAGATACCGCCTGTTCCGTCCTTGTGTCGGAATCGGTAAGGGTGAAAAGGTGCGGTAAGAGCGCACCGCGCCGTTGGCAACAGCGGTGGCAGGGTAAACCCCACCCGGAGCAAGACCAAATAGGGATCCGTTGGCGTGGCCCGCGCTGGATCCGGGTAGGTTGCTAGAGGTTTGTGGCGACGCAAACCCGAGATGAATGACTGTCCACGACAGAACCCGGCTTATCGACCGGTCCACCTTTTTCCATATGTGACGCAAGCGACGAGTGCGATGACCTGAAAGGGCTTCGTGTCTCGTTGCTTGTTTCTCGCAATCGCTCTCCTTGTTGACCTGGATCATGATTCAATAATCGTGCGCCGTTAGGCTTGCCCGCTCACGCAGTTCGGAGCTCGGCATGGCACAGGTGGATACCCTCTTTAGTAGTGAAAATGGGCATGAGGTTCTGCGCTTTGCTGACCTGGTGGTGGGCGAGGGGGTACAGGCCAACCAGTTCTGCATCCGTCATAACGATAAGGCCGCGCTGATCGACCCCGGTGGCGATCTCACCTATACCCCTTTAACCATTGCGCTCAGTCGTCGCGTTAATCTGGACGGGCTGGAGTATATCCTGGCGTCCCACCAGGACCCGGACATCATCGCATCACTGCCGCGCTGGTTAATGCATACCCGCTGTCAGGTGGTGGTCAGTCGTCTGTGGTCCCGCTTCTTGCCGCACCTGGCATCGTCCTATGTCACCGGCAAGATGGGGGAGCAACTGCAGGCGCGTATTCTGGGTGTTGCCGACGAAGGCAAGGTGTTGCCGTTTGCCGGTACCGAGCTGTGGGTGTTGCCGGCGCACTTTCTGCATTCCGTGGGCAATTTCAGCTTCTATGATCCGCTCAGCGGTATCCTTTTTTCCGGCGACGTGGGCGCCAGCCTGGGCGGGGAAGAAGGGCGGGTGGATAACTTTGCGGATCATTGTCACAGCATGCAGGGATTCCATCGCCGCTATATGGCCAGCAATCGAGCCTGCAGGCTGTGGGTGGCGATGGTGCGCAAGCTCGCGCCGCGGATGATTGTGCCCCAGCATGGCGGGTACTTTCAGGATGACAATGTGGGGCGATTTCTTGACTGGCTGGCGCAGCTGGAGTGCGGCGTGGACTTGCTGGATAGCGGTAGCTATCGGCTTCCCTCGGCGGATTGCTGATGCGTCATGTGAATAATGGTATATAAATAAAGTTAGTAATAACTAATCTGTCTAACACTTAAAGTGCTTTCTCATCTGCGCGTCCCAGCGCTCTGATTCGTCACGAAACTCCTTCCGTTTATCGCTTCCCAGCTCCCTCTTCTCTGCTCAAATAGCCAGCTAACAGGCTGATTTATTTGGAAATTCTTTTACGTTTCCCTGTGTCGTCACGCTTGACTTGGGCTTTGCAGTGGCCCTAGAGTGTCTCAATGTGGTGAAAAGTGGGAAAAAGTGGGAATTCCGTCGTGACAGGTGTCACGAAGTGGGGCGAAAGGCCCCGGGAAGGAACCGCATAACCAAGAGCAAGAGGACGGCCAGTGTTTACTGGGAGCGCAGCACTCAATCTGGATGCCAAAGGGCGGTTAACCATGCCGACCCGGTACCGTGCGTCGTTAATTGACACGTGCGGCGGCCAGCTTGTGCTTACGTTGCACCCGTTTGATGACTGCCTGGCGCTCTACCCACGCGCCGAATTCATGGATACCGCCAAGAAGCTGTCTGAGCAGCGTGATTCCAACCCGCAGGTGCGCCAGCTCAAGCGACGCTTCCTGGGGCAGGCTGCTGAAATCGAGATGGACAGCAATGGCCGTTTGCTGGTGCCGCCGGAGTTGCGGGCGGCGATAAGCCTGGAAAAGCGCGCCATGCTGATCGGTCAGATGCACCGATTCGAGATCTGGAAAGAGGAAAGCTGGTCCGACGTGGATGGCACCCTGGATCCGGCGGCCTTGCCGGAAAGTGTGCAGGAGCTGTCGTTCTGATGACGACCGAAAACACGCAGTACGAACACCAGCCGGTCATGCTGGAAGAGGTGCTGGATATGTGGTTCAGCCAGAGCGAAGGCTTTTATGTGGACGGTACCTTTGGCCGTGGTGGCCATAGCCGTGCCTTGCTCGCGCGCCTGGACGACAACGGCCGTCTGGCCGGCATTGATCGTGATCCGCAAGCCATTGCCGCCGGGCAGGAACTGGCAGCCAGTGATAGCCGTTTTCATATGGTGGCCAACCGTTTTGATTGCCTGCCGCAAGTGGTGGAGCAGGCGGGCCGGCCGATCGACGGGTTGTTGCTGGATCTGGGGGTGTCTTCACCCCAGCTGGACGATGCGGCGCGGGGGTTCAGCTTTCTGCGCGATGGTCCCCTGGACATGCGCATGGACCCGACCCAGGGCGAAAGCGTGGCCGAGTGGTTGTCCCATGCGGCGGAAAAAGACATTGCCAATGTGCTGTATCGCTATGGCGAAGAGCGCAAGTCCCGCTGGATTGCCAAACGCATTTGCGACACCCGTAAAGAGCAGCCGATTACCCGCACCCTGCAGCTGGCCAATTTGATCGAGTCCGTGCTGGGGCGCAATGAGCAGGGCAAGCACCCGGCCACGCGCAGCTTTCAGGCGCTGCGAATACATATAAACGGGGAACTGGATGCGCTGAATCAAGTGCTCGAACAGTCCCTCGAGACGCTCGCCATCGGCGGGCGTCTCGCCATTATCAGCTTCCATTCTTTGGAAGACCGGATCGTGAAACTGTTTATTCGCGACCATTCCGGCCGAGCGCCGAAAGGGCGTGGCGGTTTGCCGTTGGGCAATGAGATGCCTCAACGGCTGGAGCCGGTGGGCAAGGCCATGCGCGCCAGCAAGGCAGAGCTGAAAGTGAATGTGCGCTCGCGCAGTGCGGTGTTGCGGGTGGCGGAGAAGGTGGCCTGATGGCCGCCCCGTGGTTGATTCGCGCCCTGGTGGTGCTGGTGGTGATGTCTGCGTTGGCAGTTAGCTACAGCGTGCATCAGGCGCGCCGTTTTACCGATGAGAGTCAACGTTTGCAGCAGCGTCAGACTCGACTGGAAAGCCAGTGGAGCCAGTTGTTGCTGGAGCATAGCACCTGGGGTAGCTACGCCCGGGTGGAGCGCCTGGCCAGGGAAAAGCTGGGCATGAAATTACCTAAGACCGATGAGAGAGTGCTGATCCGGCCATGAAGAAACAGGCCCGCAAGACACGGCAACCGAATCACCCGATGCGCTGGCGCTTTGTGCTGGGCTTCTGGGCGGTGTGTGCCTGTCTGTTGCTGGTGCGGGCGGTGGATCTGCAAGTGATTCAGCATGATTATCTGGCGCACCAGGGCGACATTCGCAACCTGCGTGTGGAGCCGTTGGCGGCGCATCGTGGCGTGATTCGTGATCGTGCCGGCAAGCCGCTGGCGGTGAGTACGCCGGTGGTGACGCTGTGGGTGAATCCCCGCGAAGCCATGGAGCATCAGGATCAGTGGGGCCGCCTGGCCGGCAACCCGGTGATCGACCCGAAAGCGTTTGCCCGCAAAGTCCGCCGGCATGAATCCCGCGAGTTTATCTATCTGGAGCGTGGCCTGGCCCCGGAAGCGGCCAAGACGGTGTTGAATCTGAATGTGCCCGGCGTTTATTCGCTGACAGAGTACCGTCGTTATTACCCGGCCGGCGAAGTGGCCAGCCATGTGGTGGGCTTTACCAATATTGATGATCAGGGGCAGGAAGGCATTGAGCTGTCCATGGAAGATCATCTGTCCGGCCATTCCGGTCGCAAGAAAGTGGTGCGCGATCTGCTGGGCCGGGTGATTCAGGATATTGAAGTGCTGGAGCCGGCAGAACCCGGTGAAGACGTTACCCTGAGCATCGACCTGCGGCTGCAATACCTGGCCTACCGGGAGTTACTCGGCGCGGTGCAGAAATTCAAGGCCAAGGGTGGCAGTGCGGTAGTGCTGGATGTGCGCACCGGTGAAGTGCTCGCCATGGTCAATCAGCCGGCCTACAACCCCAACAATCGCGGCAATCTGGATACCGGCGCGCTGCGCAACCGGGCAGTGACGGACCTGTTCGAGCCGGGTTCCACCATGAAGCCGTTTACCGTGGCGGCGGCCCTGGAAATGGGCATGGTGACACCGTCCACCACCATCAATACCCACCCGGGTACCTTGCGGGTGGGCAGCAAAACGATTCGTGATCACCGGGATTACGGTGTCATCGACATCACCACGGTGCTGACCAAGAGCTCCAACGTGGGCACCAGCAAGCTGGCACTGGCCATGGAGCCCCTGGCCCTGCCGGGCTATCTGGAGCGTTTCGGTTTTGGCCAGTCCACTCACATTGCTTTCCCTGGTGAGAGCAACGGCCTGCTGCCGCTGCGCAGCAAGTGGCGCGATGTGGAGCGGGCGGCGCTGTCCTATGGTTACGGCTTGAGCGTGTCTGCGGTGCAGCTGGCCCAGGCCTACGCCGTGATCGCTAACGATGGCGTCAAAGTGCCGTTGACCCTGAAAAAAGTGGATGGCGTGCCGCAGGGCGAGCAGGTGATTGGCAAGGCGACGGCCCGGCAGTTGGTGCAGATGCTGGAAACCGTGGTCAGCCGTGTGGGTACCGCGCGCCGTGCGCAGGTGCCGGGCTATCAGGTGGCCGGCAAGACCGGCACGGTGCACAAGGTGATGGCCGGCGGTTATGCCGATGACAACTATATTGGTTTGTTTGCCGGGCTGGCCCCGGCAACGGATCCGCGCATTGTCACCGTGGTGGTAATCGATGATCCAGGCGGAAAAGCCTACTACGGGGGGTTGGTCGCCGCGCCGGCGTTTTCCAACATCATGAGTGGCGTGTTGCGTTCGCTGCATGTGCCACCGGACAAGCCCGACGGGCTGCTGGCCGGCGGCCCGGATGCGGAGGATCGCTCATGATGACCCTCCAGCAACTGCTTCCCGATGTCACCCTGCCAGCTTCTGCGGCGGGGGTTGTGCTTTCAGGGCTACAGCTCGATAGCCGTAACGTTGCCCCCGGCGATCTGTTTTTGGCCGTGCCGGGCGTGGCCAGCGATGGTCGTCAGTTTGTCAGCCAGGCGATCGCCGCCGGTGCGGTGGCGGTGCTGGCGGACGCAGAAACCTTTGAGATTCAACAGGATCAGGCGGTGCCCTGTGTGGCGCTGCCGGGGCTGGGGCGTCGCGTGGGTACGCTGGCGGCGCGCTGGTACGGCGAGCCCGGTGCGGCCATGAATGTGGTGGGCGTGACGGGCACCAATGGGAAGACCAGCATCACCTGGTTCCTGCGCGATGCCCTTAATGCCTTGGGCCACCGTTGTGCGCTGGTTGGCACCTTGGGGCTGGGCCTGAAAGGCGATGAGCAGACTACCGGCCATACCACGCCGGATCCGATTACCCTGCAGGCCGGTCTGGCCCGGGTGCGTGATGCGGGCGCTGATTGTGTAGCCATGGAAGTGTCATCCCATGCGCTGGATCAGCACCGCCTTGGTTCCACGCCGGTACCGGTGGCGGTGTTCAGCAATCTGAGCCGGGATCATCTGGACTACCACGGGGACATGGAAGCCTATCTGGCGGCCAAATCCGTGCTGTTCACCCGCGACGGCGTCAAGCTGGCGGTGATCAATTGCGATGATCCGGCGGCTTATTCGCTGATCGGCTGCCTGGCCGATGGCGTGCGCTGTGTCACCTTCGGCGATCAGCCGGGCGCCACCGTGCGCTGTGCCGCTGTCACCTTTACTGCCGACGGTATGCGCGCCGAGCTGACCGTGGGCGGTGACCCGTTGACGGTCACGCTGCCGCTGTTTGGTCGTTTTAATCTCAGCAACGTGATGGCCGTTGCCGGCATTCTGCATGGCCAGGGTATCAGCACTGCTTCGCTGGGTGGCGCGCTGGCGGCGGTAACAGCGGTGCCCGGTCGCATGGAACCGGTACAGCAACCGGGGTGTCCCACCGTGATCGTTGATTACGCCCATACCCCGGACGGGCTGGAAAAAGCCTTGCAGGCGTGCCGCGCCCATTTCCATGGCCGGTTGTTCTGCATCGTGGGGTGTGGCGGAGACCGGGATACCGGCAAGCGCCCGCAAATGGCCGCTGTGGCCGAGCGCGGCGCGGATCGTGTGGTGCTGACCAGTGACAACCCGCGCAGCGAAGACCCGCAACAGATTATCGACGATATGCGAGCTGGCCTTGCCGATGCAGCGTCAGTGCAGGCCATTGTTGAGCGTGCCCAGGCGGTAATGGATACCGTGCAAGCGGCCAGTGACGGCGATGTGATTTTGCTCGCCGGCAAGGGTCATGAGGATTATCAGGAAGTCGATGGCGTGCGTTACCCCAGTGATGACCGCGACCTGGCCCGCAAGGCGTTTATCGCCCGGGGAGGTGCGCAATGATGTGGCTGTCACAGATCGCCCAGTGGACCGGCGGCACCCTGCAGGGTGACGACCTGAAAGTGAATGCGGTGGCCACCGATACCCGCGCCATCGAACCGGGCTGCTTGTTCGCGGCGTTACGCGGTGAGCGGTTTGACGCCCATGATTTTCTGGCCTCGGCCAAAACCGGTGGCGCCATTGCGGCACTGGTGGACCGTGAGCAGGACAGTTTCGAAAGCGCTGTGCGCGTAGCCGACAGCCGTGAAGGCCTGGGTCGACTTGCCGGCGGTTATGCCGCCCAGTTCGATTTGCCCCGCCTGGCGGTCACCGGCAATGCCGGCAAGACCACGGTGAAGGAAATGGCGGCGGCCATGCTGGGTGACGGTACCCTGGCCACCCATGGCAACTTCAATAATGACGTGGGAGTGCCGCTGACCCTGTTGCGCCTGCGCGCAGAGCATCGTTTCGCGGTAATCGAACTGGGCGCCAATGCGCCGGGCGAAATCGCCTGGACCAGTTCGCTGACGCGGCCGCAGGTGGTGCTGGTTACTAACGTGACCGGCGCGCACCTGGAAGGCTTTGGTTCCATGCAGGGTATTGCCGATGCCAAGGCGGAAATCTTTGGCGGCTGCACGCCGGGTGGTCAGGCGATCATCAACAACGATGACAGCTTCGCGGATTTCTTCGCCGAAAAAGCCCGTGCTGCTGGTTTGACGGTAGTGCGGGTCAGCATGGATGAAAGCACACGAACCGGTGCCGACCTGTATGCCGAAAATATCACCCTGCATCGCGATCGTGCGGAGTTTGTGCTTCAGCCGCTGGGCGAAGCGGTGACGGTACCGCTGCCCGGTGCACATCAGGTGAGCAACGCCCTGATGGCCTGCGCGGCGGTGCGTGCCTTGGGCGTAAATTTACCTCAGGTGTTGCCGCGTCTGGCAGCACTGAAACCGGTCCCCGGACGAATGCATATCCGGGCCGCCGGTGCCGGCGCCGTGGTGGATGACACCTACAACGCCAACCCGGGTTCAGTGCGCGCCGCCATCGATTGGCTGGCCGCGCAGCCGGCACCACAAATGCTGGTGCTGGGCGCCATGGGCGAGCTGGGCCCGCAGGCCGATTCGCTGGTAGAGGAACTGGGTGAATACGCTCGTCAGGCCGGGCTTTCCGGTTTGGTTGCCATGACCGGTGCAGCGGCGGCCGCACGGGGTTATGGCGAAGCAGCAAAAATTGCCGAGGACTATCAACAGGCGGCGAGCTGGAGTGCTCCGGTGCTGGCACAAGGCGGCACGGTGTTGGTGAAAGGATCCCGTAGCGCCGGTATGGAAGCGGTGGTGCAGCGGCTTACACAGGAATGCACACACACAGAGGGGGCACGCTGATGCTGCTTTGGCTGGCGGAATATCTGGCGCAATACCACAGCGGTTTTTTGGTGGTGCAGTACATCACCCTGCGCGGCATCTTGAGTGTGCTGACGGCCTTGTTCATCGCGTTCTGGGTCGGCCCGATCATGATCCGCAAACTGCAGGAAAAGCAGGTGGGCCAGGCCATTCGTGACGATGGTCCGAAGAGTCACCTGAGCAAGGCGGGTACCCCCACCATGGGCGGCGCGCTGATTCTGGTGGCCATCGTTATTTCCACCCTGTTATGGGGCGATCTGGAAAACCGGTTTGTGTGGATCACCTTGGGTGTGCTGTTTATTTTCGGCGCCGTGGGCTGGGTGGATGACTGGCGCAAGGTGGTGGAAAAGAACCCGCGCGGCTTGCCCGCCCGCTGGAAATATTTGTGGTTGTCAGTGGGTGCGCTTGGTGCGGGTTGTGCCTTGTTCTTCACCGCGCAAAGCCCGGTGGAAACCCAGTTGATCGTGCCCTTCTTCAAAAGCGTGGCCATCAACATGGGTTGGTTCTACATCGTGCTCACCTATTTTGTGATTAACGGCACCAGCAACGCGGTGAACCTGACTGACGGTCTGGATGGCCTGGCCATCATGCCCACCGTGCTGGTGGGTGGCGCCCTGGGCATTTTCGCCTACGCCGGAGGCCATACGGAATTTGCCACTTACCTGCAGATTCCCTATGTGGCCGGTGCTGGCGAGTTGGTGATTATCTCTGCTGCCCTGTGTGGTGCCGGCCTCGGTTTCCTGTGGTTCAACGCGTATCCCGCCCAGGTGTTTATGGGCGATGTGGGCGCGCTGTCCCTGGGGGCGGTGCTGGGCGTGATGGCGGTAATCGTGCGCCAGGAAATTGTGCTTTTCATCATGGGCGGTGTGTTCGTGATGGAAACGGTATCGGTGATGTTGCAGGTGGGCTCGTACAAGCTCACCGGCCGGCGGATTTTCCGCATGGCCCCCATTCATCACCATTTTGAACTGAAGGGGTGGCCGGAGCCGAAGATCATTGTGCGGTTCTGGATTATCACCGTGATTCTCGTACTGGTGGGTCTGGCGACCCTGAAAATCCGATAGGGGATTGAGTCAATTTATGGCGAAAGACGGGTTTGATCTGGTCATTGGTCTGGGTGTAACAGGCCGCTCCGTGATCCGTTATCTAACGGATCAGGGGATGCCCGTGCGCGCCATTGACACCCGTGCTGAGCCGGCCGGGCTGGATGCCCTGTGCGCAGAATTTCCGGACCTGAAAGTGCACACCGGTAGCTTCAAAAAAGGCTGGATGGGCAAGGCCCGTCGCCTGATCGTGAGCCCGGGCGTGGCGGTATCCACGCCGGCCATTGCCGAGCAGGTAGTGGATGGCAAAGAAGTGATTGGCGACATTGAGCTGTTCGCCCGTGCGGCCAGCGAGCCGCTGGTGGCCATCACCGGCTCCAATGCCAAGAGCACAGTGACCACTCTGTTGGGTCAGGTAGCGGATGCCTGCGGGATGAACCCGGGCATCGGCGGCAACCTGGGTGTGGCGGCGCTGGAACTACTGGACGATCAGGCCCGGTTGTATGTGCTGGAATTGTCCAGCTTCCAGCTGGAAACCACTTACAGCCTGAGTGCAGAAGTGGCCACGATTCTCAATGTGTCCCAGGACCATCTGGACCGCTATGCCAGCTTTGCCGATTACCTGGCGGCCAAGCAGCGTGTCTACGACGGCTGCCAGGTGGCAGTCTGGAATCGCGATGATCTGGCCACCCGCCCGCCGGCCACCGTGGCTCGGCAGATCAGTTTTGGTGCCCATCCGGAAGCGGATTACCGGCTGGACAGCGAGAACGGTCAGTTGTTGTGTCGGGGGGAGCCGTTGTTGTCGCTGTCCGAACTGGCCCTGACTGGCCACCACAATGCCATGAATATTCTCTCGGTACTGGCGATCAGCGACGCGCTGTCCCTGAACCGGGACAAGGCCCTGGCCACGGTGAAAGCCTTCACTGGCTTGCCGCACCGTTGTCAGTTGGTAGCGGAAGCCGGTGGCGTGCGCTGGTTCAACGATTCCAAGGCGACCAATGTGGGCGCCACCCTGGCCGCGCTCACCGGTATCGGTGAAAGCATTGAAGGCAAGGTGATTCTGGTGGCGGGCGGTCAGGGCAAAGGGCAGGACTTTTCCCCGCTGGCCGAGCCGGCGCGCCAATATTTGCGTGCCGCCCTGTTGATGGGCGAAGACCGCAATACCGTGGCTCAGGGTATGTCCGCTGCCCCCTGCGAACTGGTGGCTGACATGGCCGCTGCCGTTGCCCGTGCCCATGCGCTGGCACAGCCGGGTGACGCGGTGTTGCTGTCGCCGGCCTGTGCATCATTCGACATGTTCAGCGGTTTTGCAGCCCGCGGCGATGATTTCACCGCCCGTGCCCGGGAGGTGTGCCATGACTGAGCGCATGATCCTTAAAGTAGATAGTACGGGGATCGACAAGCCGTTGTTGTGGACTGCTGTCCTGCTGTCGCTGGCGGGTCTGGTGATGGTGTCCTCCGCCAGCTTGCAGATTGCGGAAACGCGCCTGGGTGACCCCTTCTATTACGCCATGCGCCACGGCATTTATCTGGCGCTGGGACTGGGTGTCGGCACCTTTGTGTATTACGCGGTGCCGTTGGCGCTGCTGGAGCGTTTGCGCTTTGTGATGCTGCCCGTGGCCCTGGTGGTACTGGTGATGGTGTTTATTCCCGGGCTGGGACGAACAGTGAATGGCTCTACCCGCTGGATTGCGTTGCCGGGCCTGACCATTCAGGCCTCGGAAATCGTCAAGCTGTGCTTTGTGCTGTATCTGGCCGGGTACGTGGCCGAGCGCAAAGCTGCGCTGGAAACCGAATGGAAAGCCTTCCTGTTGCCGCTGGGGTTGCTGGGTGTGTTGATGCTGCTGCTGTTGCTGGAGCCGGATTTCGGCGCGGTGGTGGTGCTGGGCATTACCGCCATGGGCATGTTGTTCCTGTCCGGCGTGCCGACCCTGCGCTTCCTGCTGATCGGTCTGATCGCGGTGGCCTTGGGTGGGCTGGTGGCCTTTGCCGAACCTTACCGGGTGGCGCGCCTGATGACCTTCACCGATCCCTGGGCAGACCAGTTCGGTTCCGGCTATCAGCTCACCCAGAGCCTGATCGCTTTCGGGCGCGGCCACTGGTTGGGCGTGGGGCTGGGTAACAGCGTGCAGAAACTGTTTTATCTGCCGGAAGCGCATACGGATTTTGTTTACGCGGTGATGTCCGAAGAGCTGGGCTTGTTGGGCAATGTGGCGCTGATCAGCGGCTTTATTCTGCTGGGCTGGCGGGTGTTCCGTGTCGGCGATCGTCTGGAAGAGCGTGGGCTGCTGTACCACGCCTATGTGGTTTATGGCTGTGCCTTTGTCTTTTGCTCCCAGGCGTTTATCAACCTGGGCGTAAATATGGGGCTGTTGCCCACCAAGGGCCTGACGCTGCCGTTTATCAGTTACGGCGGCTCTTCCTTGCTGATTTCTGCGGCCATGGTGGGGCTGATCCTGCGCGCCGGGGCGGAAGCCGATCACCTGAAAGCCAGAGGGAGGGCTGCACGATGAGTCGCACCGTCCTGATTATGGCTGGTGGTACCGGCGGGCATGTGTTCCCGGCGTTGGCCGTGGCTGATCAACTGCGTGCGCGGGGCTTCGAGATCCTCTGGCTGGGTGCGGAAAACGGCATGGAAGGCAAGCTGGTGCGCCAGTATGGCTACGAGATTGCCGAGCTGTCCGTGTCCCGTCTGCGGGGCGGGGGCATTAAGCGCAAGCTGACGGCCCCGTTCAATTTGCTGCGGGCGGTGTTGCAGGCGCGCCAGTTGATCCGTACCCGTCAGCCGGTACTGGCGGTGGGCTTTGGTGGTTTTGCCAGCGGCCCCGGTGGCCTGGCAGCGCGGTTGTGCAAAGTGCCGGTGGTGGTCCATGAGCAGAATGCGGTTCCCGGGCTGACCAATCGCCTGTTGTCCCGCCTGGCCACGGTGACCCTGGAAGGGTTTCAGGGTGCCTTTGGTAATCCGCAGGCTTGTTGGGTGGGCAACCCGGTGCGCCCGGAAATTACCGCTCTGGATGAGCCGGCTCGTCGTTATGCCCAGCATCAGGGCGGCTTGCGGGTACTGGTACTGGGCGGTAGCCAGGGGGCCCTGGTGCTGAACCAGGATTTGCCCGAGCTGCTGCTGGCAGTGCTGGGTCGCGATATACAGGTGCGTCATCAGTGTGGCGCCGGACGTACTGCGGAAGCGGCGCCGATTTACCAGGCGCTGGGCCTGCAGGCTCAGGTCAGTGAGTTTATTGATGACATGGCAGAAGCCTACGGCTGGGCGGATCTGGTGATCTGTCGGGCTGGTGCGCTGACCGTGGCGGAAGTGGCTGCGGCGGGTGTGGCCGCCATGTTTGTGCCACTGCCCAGTGCAGTGGATGACCACCAGACATTGAATGCCCGTTGGTTGTCAGAGCGCGGAGCCGCGCTGCTGTTGCCCCAACGGGACCTGGGTGCGGCAAGCCTTGCCGGCACCCTGAAACCGGTTGCAGAGCGTGGCTTGCTGGCGCAAATCGCCGAGCGGGCCCGCGAGCAGGCGATGGCGGATAGCGCTGAGCGCGCCGCCACGCTGTGTGAGGAGGTGGCCAATGGCCGATAACGACATGATTCATACGGTGCCGGAGATGCGCCGCATTCGCGGGATCCACTTTGTGGGGATCGGCGGTGTGGGTATGTGCGGCATTGCCGAAGTGCTGGCCAATCAGGGCTATGCCATCAGCGGCAGCGACATCAAGGAATCACCGGTGGTAGAGCGGCTGCGCAGCCTTGGCGTGCGGGTGGACATCGGCCACCGGGCATCAAACATTGATGGCGCCGACGTGGTGGTGACGTCCACGGCGGTGAATACCGAAAACCTGGAAGTGGCGGCGGCCCACGAGCGCCGTATTCCGGTGGTGCCACGTGCCCAGATGCTGGCGGAGCTGATGCGCTTCCGCCATGGCATTGCCGTGGCCGGGACCCACGGCAAGACCACCACCACGTCACTGACTGCAGCGATCATGGCCGAGGCCGGACTGGATCCGACTTTTGTTATTGGCGGGCGCCTGAATAGCGCTGGCACCAATGCACGTCTGGGACAGAGCCGTTATCTGGTGGCGGAAGCGGATGAATCCGATGCCAGCTTCCTGCACCTGCAGCCCATGAGCGCCATCGTCACCAATATCGATGCGGACCACATGCACACCTACGGCGGCGACTTCGCCCAGCTGGAGAACACTTTTATCGAGTTCCTCCACAACCTGCCGTTCTACGGCGTGGCGGTGATGTGTGTGGATGATCCGGTGGTGCGCAAGTTGCTGCCCCGGGTCAACCGTCAGGTGATTCGCTACGGCTTTAGCGAGGATGCGGACCTGCGTGCGGAGAACGTGCGCCAGGACGGCATGGTCACCCATTTCCGGGTAGTGCGCGCCGAAGGCGAGCCACTGGAGGTGTCCCTGAACATGCCGGGTCGCCACAACGTCTTGAATGCGTTGGCGGCGATTGCCGTGTCTGCGGATGAAGGGGCTGATGATGAAGCCATTATCCGTGGCCTGAATAACTTTACCGGGGTGGGGCGTCGCTTTGATGTGCAGGGCGAGTATCACTTCGAGGGCGGCAGCGCGACCCTGGTGGACGACTACGGTCACCACCCCCGTGAAGTGGCCGCCACCATTGATGCCATTCGCGAAGGCTGGCCGGAGCGTCGCCTGGCCATGCTGTTCCAGCCGCACCGTTATACCCGCACCCAGGACCTCTACGAGGACTTCGTGGAAGTGCTCTCCGGCGTGGATGTGCTGCTGATGCTGGAAGTGTATGCCGCCGGGGAAGACCCGATTCCCGGGGCGGATGCCCGGGCATTGTGCCGCAGCCTGCGAAAACGCGGCCTGGAGCCGGTGTTTGTGGATGACCCGGACAAGCTGGCGGGCCTGCTGGCCAGCCAGCTACAGGACGGAGATCTACTCGTCACGCAGGGCGCCGGTAATGTCGGTGCCATTGCCAAGCAGTTGGCTGCTCAGGGAGGCCGCCGTGGATAAGCGTGCATTGCAACAGCGATTGAGCCGGGTGGGCCGCGTGGCGGTGCTGGCCGGCGGTAAATCCGCAGAGCGCCCGGTGTCGCTGAAGAGCGGCGCGGCGGTGCATCAGGGCCTGCGCAATCTGGGCCTGATCGCAGAGCTGGTGGATCCGGCTGACAAGAGCGTGGAGACGCTGAAAGGCTTTGATGCCGCCTTTATCGCCCTGCACGGTCGCGGCGGCGAAGACGGCGTGATCCAGGGCGTGTTGGAGCATCTGGAGATTCCCTACACCGGGTCCGGGGTGATGGCGTCTGCCATCGGCATGGACAAGGTGCGCACCAAGCAACTGTGGAAAGGCGCGGGTTTGCCGACCCCGGCGTTTTATGTGTCCGGCCGCGATGAGGCAGACCTGGGCTTCCCGGTCATCGTGAAACCGGCCCACGAAGGTTCTTCAATCGGTATGGCCAAGGCGGATAACGCTGAAGAGCTGGCCGAGGCGCTGGTCGCCGCAGAAAAATTTGACCAGGACGTGCTGGTGGAAGCCTGGGTCAACGGCCCGGAATACACCGTGGCGGTGCTGGGCGATGAAGCCTTGCCGGCCATCCGCCTGCAAACGCCCCATGCGTTTTATGACTTTGAAGCCAAGTACCAGTCCGACAGCACCGAGTATCTGTGCCCGGCAGGGCTGGATGATGCCGACGAGCAGGCGCTGCGGCAGCTGGCGCTGACGGCATTCCGGGTCGCCGGTTGCCGTGGTTGGGGCCGGGTCGATGTGATGCGCGATGCGCAGGGCCAGTGGCAGTTGCTGGAAGTGAATACGGTGCCCGGCATGACTGATCACTCGCTGGTGCCGATGGCGGCGAAGGCCACCGGCCGGGATTTTGACGTGCTGGTGGGGGAAATCCTGCTGGACGCACTGGAACGGGGTCGTGGCTAGAAACGCCCCCGCGCCACGTGGCGCCCGCCGCAAGCCGGTGAAAAAGGCCGGCGTACCGCTGCGCGAGCGCCTTGCAGCGGCGGTGCCGTGGATGCTGGTGAGCTCGGTGGCACTGGTCATCCTGCTGGCCGTGATCTACCTGCCGGCGGCGCTGGATGGTTACCCCATTCGCAAGGTGGGCGTGGATGGTGTCACCGATGTGCGTCGCCAGCAGCAAATCCAGACCGCACTGGCGGCGCTGGTACGCGAAGAGAATTATTTCTCTGTGCCGCTGGAGGATATCTACCAGCAGTCACAGGGATTGAGCTGGGTGGAGGAGGTCTCCGTACGCCGTCAGTGGCCCGATACCGTGGTACTGACGGTGGAAGAGCGGCGCCCGGTGGCGGTGTGGAATGACACCGTGCTGGTGTCGGACAGCGGGCAGCCGTTCAAGGCGCTCAAGCAGTACGACCTGTCCGGCCTGCCGCACCTGAGTGGCCCGCAACAGCGGCTGGAGGAAGTCATGGGCTTCTACCACAGCATGGGCAAGACGCTGGCGGATGTGGATCTGACCATTCGCAGCATGGACGTCAACGCGCGCCTGACCGCGCGCCTGACGCTGAATAACGACATGGAACTGGTGGTAGACCGTGAACATTACACCACCAAATTACGCCGTTTTGTGCGGCTTTATCGTGGCGTGCTGAGCACGGATAGCCGCCAGGTAGCTCGGGTCGATCTGCGTTATGCGGACGGCATGGCAGTGACCTGGCGCGAGCAGCAGAGTTAGGAGAAAGGGTGACATGGCGACAGCAACAGAAAACATGATTGTCGGACTCGATATTGGCACCTCCAAGGTGGTTGCCATCGTCGGCCAGACAGCAGCCGATGGCACCTTGGAAATCGTCGGGCTGGGCTCGCAACCGTCACGGGGCATGAAAAAGGGCGTGGTGGTGGATATCGAAGCCACCGTGCGTTCCATTCAGCGCGCAGTGGAAGAAGCCGAACTGATGGCGGGCTGCCATATCCACACGGTGTACGCCGGCATCGCCGGCTCCCATGTGCGTAGCCTCAACTCCCACGGCATCGTTGCTATTCGCGACCGGGAAGTAGCCCAGGCGGATATCGACCGGGTGATCGACGCGGCTCAGGCGGTGGCGATTCCGGCGGACCAGAAAACCCTGCACGTGCTGCCGCAGGAATACGTGGTGGACAACCAGGAAGGGGTGCGCGAGCCCATTGGCATGAGCGGTGTGCGCCTGGAAGCCAAGGTGCATCTGGTGACCTGTGCGGTGAATGCGGTGCAGAACATCGAGAAATGCGTGCGTCGCTGCAACCTAGAAGTCGATGACGTCATCCTTGAGCAGTTAGCGAGTGCTCACGCCGTGCTCACCGAAGACGAGCGTGAACTGGGCGTTTGCATCGTCGATATCGGCGGTGGCACCACGGATATCGCCATCTTCACCGAAGGCGCCATTCGTCACACGGCCAACATTCCCATCGCCGGGGATCAGGTGACCAACGATATCGCCATGGCCCTTCGCACGCCCAAGCAGCACGCGGATGAAATCAAGATCAAGTACGCCTGCGCCCTGACCCAGCTGGCCGGCGCGGACGAGACCATCAAAGTGCCCAGCGTGGGCGATCGCCCGCCACGCACCCTTAGCCGCCAGAACCTGGCGGAGGTGGTGGAGCCGCGTTACGACGAGCTGTTCACCTTGGTGCAGGCGGAAATTCGCCGCTCCGGTTTCGAGGATCTGATTCCCGGAGGCATCGTCCTCACCGGTGGTTCCTCGAAGATCGAAGGGGCCGTGGATCTGGCCGAGGAGATCTTCCATATGCCGGTGCGCCTGGGCGCGCCGCAGGGCATTTCCGGGCTGATCGACGTGGTGAAGAACCCGATTTATTCAACCTCCGTGGGCTTGCTCTTGTACGGCCAGCGCATGGAGAAGGAAGGCACCAGCGCCAAGGCCCAGGCCGGCGGTGGTGAGCTGGACTGGCTGGAACGTATCAAGAGCTGGTTCAAAGGGAATTTTTAACAAGAGTCGCAGCGCGCTTCACGCATCAGGCAACACGCGGGAAGCGTAAAACCGAGCGCAAGCGGTTGTTCCGGGCCGCGGCAAGATGACCGGAACACTTCGACGTAATGAGTAGTAAACAGGGAAGCAACAACGGGAGATCAACCATGCAATTCAAACTGGAAGACAGCGTACCGCATGGTGCGGTAATCAAAGTGGTAGGTGTCGGTGGCGGCGGCGGTAACGCCGTGGATCACATGGTGCGTTCCGGTGTGGAAGGGGTGGATTTCATCTGCGCCAACACGGACGCCCAGGCCCTGCGTAATGCCTCATCCAAGACCGTGATTCAGCTGGGTAGCCAGGTGACCAAGGGGCTGGGTGCCGGCGCAAACCCGGAAATCGGCCGTCAGTCCGCTCAGGAAGATCGCGATCGCATCGCCGAGCTGCTGGATGGCGCAGACATGGTCTTCGTGACCGCCGGCATGGGCGGTGGCACGGGTACCGGTGCTGCCCCGGTTGTGGCTGAAATCGCCAAGGAACTGGGCATCCTGACCGTGGCCGTGGTCACCAAGCCGTTCCCCTTCGAAGGCAAAAAGCGCATGCGCTCTGCCCAGCAAGGGATCGAAGAGCTGAAAGAGCACGTTCACTCCCTGATCACCATCCCCAACGAGAAGCTGCAAGCGGTTCTCGGTGGCTCCACCAGCCTGCTGGACGCCTTCAAGGCGGCCAACGAAGTGCTGCAGGGCGCGGTGAAAGGGATTGCGGACCTGATCGTTCGCCCCGGCATGATCAACGTGGATTTCGCTGACGTGCGTACCGTGATGAGCGAAATGGGTACCGCTATGATGGGTACCGGTACTGCCAGCGGCGAAGGCCGGGCGGCAGAAGCGGCCCAGGCGGCTATCTCCAGCCCGCTGCTGGAAGATGTGGATCTGCGCGGCGCGCGGGGTATCCTGATCAATATCACGGCCAACGAGTCCATCGCTCTGGATGAGTTCTCTGAAGTGGGTGATATCGTCAGCGAGCTGGCCAGTGACGATGCCAACGTGATCATCGGTACCGCTATCGACCCGGATATGGGCGAGAGCATCAGTGTTACCGTGGTAGCGACTGGCCTGGGCGCGGCGGCACAGGAACTAAAAGTGGTACGTGGCCGTCAGACCCCTGTCGCGGCAGACGGTCGGGTGGACTACAGCGACCTGGATCGCCCGGCTGTGGAGCGTAAACGCGCCGCCCAGCAGGCTGCCGGTGGCCGTGGCCAGCAGGCAGTGAGCACCGCAGAAGATCTGGATTTCATTGATATTCCGACCTTCCTGCGCCGCCAGGCCGACTAACGGTCTGGCGAGATTGGTGCAAAATCGGGGTGTTCCAGTATAATCGCGCCCTAATTTTGTGTTGAGGAAAGCGGTATCCTCAAGGGTACCCGCAGCTGTGTGACAGACTGATGATCAGACAACGAACGCTAAAAAACGTGATCCGCGCCACTGGCGTAGGGCTTCACACCGGCGAAAAGGTCTACATGACCGTGCGCCCGGCACCGGTAAATACCGGTATCGTGTTCCGGCGTGTGGACCTGGACCCGGTAGTGGAGATCAAGGCTGCCGCGGACGCGGTAGGCGAAACCACCCTCTCTTCCACGCTGGTTCAGGATGGCGTGAAAGTGGGTACGGTAGAGCACTTCCTGTCCGCCATGGCAGGCCTGGGCATCGATAACGCCTTTGTGGAGTTGTCCGCCCCGGAAATGCCGATCATGGATGGCAGTGCCGGTCCGTTCGTCTTCCTGTTGCAATCTGCCGGTATCAAGGAGCAGGAAGCCGCCAAGAAGTTCATCCGCATCAAGAAAGAAGTGACGGTGCGTGAAGACGACAAAACGGCGACATTCGTGCCTTTTGACGGCTTCAAGGTGACTTTTTCCATCGAATTCGACCATCCGGTGTTTGAAGATCGTAACCAGCTGGCCAGTATCGACTTCTCCACGACTTCGTTCGTGAAAGAAGTGGCCCGTGCCCGGACCTTTGGCTTTATGCGCGATATCGAGTTCCTGCGCAGCCAGAACCTGGCCCTGGGTGGCAGCGTGGATAACGCCATCGTGGTGGACGAGTATCGTATCCTCAACGAAGACGGCCTGCGTTATGACGACGAGTTCGTCAAACACAAGATGCTGGATGCCATTGGCGACCTGTATCTGCTGGGCCACAGCCTGATTGGCGAGTTCATCGGCCACAAATCCGGCCATGCACTCAACAATGCGCTGTTGCGGGAAATTCTCCGTCAGGAAGATTCCTACGAGGTGGTGACATTTGAAGATGCCACCGATGCGCCTGTGTCCTATATGCGTCCTGTTCTGGCAGCAGAATAAGTGGCGGCAAAGTAGTAAGAAAGTGGTTGGCCGCTTCGGGTCAGGATGACCCGGAAAGATGGCTGACTCTGGCCGAAGCGATTCGGCTGTACGTCGAAGCCCTGTTGGCCACCTGGCTGTCTCCCGCAGTCAGGTGGCTTTTCGTTTCAAGGGTGGAGAGATAGAACGGTTAGCGTTTCTTAATCGGGTTCACCGCGGCTTGCCAGCCGCTGCAATGACGCTTTTAGCGCGTCATCCTCAATGGCTTCGGCCACAGCTTCGATGTGTCGAGCGCTTTCCTGGGTCAAATGCGGCCCCGCCGGTTTGCTGGCATGGTTATTGCTCGACATGGGTTGGCGCTTGCCGCCCACCACGATCTTGATTTGTTGCCCGGGCATGGCTTGTTGCAGTTTCGGGAGATGAAAGCGCAGCAGTTGTGCGGTAGCACTGGTTTCCGCGATAGCCAGCCAGCGATGCTGGTCTTCTACCAGAGTGACTCGCTCACGCAGGGCTGGAGGCAGGCAATGCAAAGGGTCATTTTGCTCCTGGGCAGGGGTCTTCCTGGCTTCTTTCGCCAAGGCCGAAAGAGCGGGGTGACCGCTTAGCAGGGCGAGGAGGGCTTTGGGCGACGTTGTCTTGCTCATGGGTTTTACTTAGACTAGCCTGCAGATTGTAAAAAAATTTATAAAAGAAAGATGCAACATATTGAATTGACTGACTTTTAGCCGGTGCGCTACGAAATCTTATGAACATCATAGTCCTTAACAGCAAGCGCGGCCATTCGCGCACACTGCCCGTTCCCCGCCATTGGCCCTGGTTATTGGCTGCGGCGTTGGTGGTGTTTCCCGCTATTATTGGCGTTAGTGCCTATCTTCTGGCCTATCGTGTGGGTGGTCAGCCTGAATTTACCCCGGTGATGACGGAGCGTTTCGCAGGTCAGCTGGAACAGCAGCAGGAGGTTCTCTCCCAGCTGGATCAACAGAGTCAGGAACAGTTTCGGGCTTTGACGCTCAAGCTGGCACAGGCCCAGGCCCGGCTGGTTCGTCTGGATGCACTGGGTGAGCGGCTGGTGGAAGTGGCCGATATCGGCGGTGACGAATTCGATTTCAGCAGTGTGCCCGGTGTCGGTGGCCCGGAGTCCCCGGAAGAGGGGGCCAGCTATGAGTTGCCTTCCTTTATGGGCGCGCTGGATCAAATGACGGCCACTTTGGAGCGCCGTGAGCGGCAGCTGGATATTCTGGAAGATCTGTTGGCTGACAAGCAACTGGAAGATCAGACCTACCTGTCAGGCCGTCCACTGACCAAGGGCTGGATGTCCAGCCGTTTTGGCCGCCGTTCCGATCCTTTTTCCGGCCGTGTTGCCTGGCATAAGGGGGTAGACTTCGCGGGCAAAGAGGGCACGCCGATTGTGGCCACCGGTGCGGGGGTTGTGACCTATTCTGGTGAGCGTTCAGGATATGGGAAAATGGTTGAGATCAATCATGGCAATGGCCTCTCCACCCGTTATGGGCACGCCAAGGAGTTGCTGGTTGAGCCGGGTGAAATTGTTCGAACCGGTGATGTTGTGGGCAAGGTGGGGAGCTCCGGCCGCTCCACGGGCCCGCATGTGCACTACGAAGTGCTCAAAAACGGCGCTCAAGTGAACCCGCAGCCTTATATTTACCGCGCCCGTCGCTAAAACTGAAAATGCAAAACGGCCCGATGGGGCCGTTTTTCGTTATCGGGCCTTGATTACGGCGAATACCACCTTATCTCTCAATCCTATTGTGTTTAGAATGGCTCACCTTGCGGGGGAATAACCTTGCCGCCATCGGACTGTTTGTCCTGACTTTTACTGAACCGGAAGTTTTATGCTGGGTACCATCGTAAAAAAAATCATCGGCACCAAGAATGATCGTGAAATCAAGCGAATGGCAAAGCTGGTCGACGCCATTAATAGCCACGCAAATGCGATGGGGCAGCTTACCGATGGCGACCTGCAGCACAAGACAACCGCTTTCCGGCAGGCCTTTAAAGATGGCAAAACCCTGGATGAATTGCTGCCCGAAGCCTTTGCGGTAGTTCGCGAAGCCTCTACCCGGGTGATGGGAATGCGCCATTTCGACGTGCAGATGATGGGCGGGATCTCCCTGCATGAAGGTCGCATCTCCGAGATGCGTACCGGTGAAGGTAAAACCCTGACGGCGACCCTGCCGGCCTACCTGAATGCGCTCTCCGGTGAAGGGGTGCATGTGGTCACGGTGAATGATTACCTGGCCGAGCGTGACGCCAACTGGATGCGCCCGTTGTACGAATTCCTGGGCCTGTCAGTGGGGATCATCCTTTCCCAGCAGCCCACCGAACAGAAACGTGCTGCGTATGCGTCGGATATCACCTACGGGACCAACAACGAATACGGTTTCGATTACCTGCGTGACAATATGGCTTTCCGGCTGGAAGACCGTGTGCAGCGCGGGCTGAACTACGCCATCGTCGATGAGGTGGATTCCATCCTGATCGATGAAGCGAGAACCCCACTGATTATTTCCGGCCCGGCGGCGGACTCCTCCGAGCTCTACCAGGCGGTGAATCAGCTGATGCCGCAACTGGAGAAAGAAACGGAAGAGAGCGAAGGCGATTACTTCGTTGATGAAAAACAACGGCAGGTAGAGCTGACTGAATCCGGCCATCAGAAAATTGAAGGGCTGTTGGTCAGCAACCAGTTGCTGGAGCAGGGCGAAAGCCTGTACGCGGCCCATAACCTGGCGCTGCTCCACCATGTGCATGCGGCGCTGAAAGCCCATGCCCTGTTCCATATCGATCGGGATTACATTGTTCAGAACGACCAGATCGTGATCGTGGATGAACACACCGGCCGTACCATGCCGGGGCGTCGCTGGTCCGAAGGTATTCATCAGGCCATCGAGGCGAAAGAAGGGCTGAATATCCAGCAGGAAAACCAGACCCTGGCGTCCACCACCTTCCAGAATTATTTCCGTCTTTATAACAAGCTGTCCGGCATGACCGGTACTGCGGACACCGAGGCACTGGAATTCCGCCAGATTTATGGCATGGATGTGGTGGTGGTTCCCACCAACAAACCCATGGTGCGGATTGACGCCAATGACTTGGTGTACCTGAGCCTGCAGGAAAAATTCGAGGCTATCGTCAAGGAAGTGACCGAGGCGGTGGCCAAGGGCGCGCCGGTGCTGGTGGGTACTGCCACCATTGAAGCGTCGGAGTATCTGTCCAAGCGGTTGAAGCAGGACAAGATCGCTCACGAGGTGCTGAACGCCAAGTTCCACCAGCGCGAAGCCCAGATTATTGCCCAGGCCGGGCGGCCGAGAGCGGTCACCATTGCCACCAACATGGCGGGTCGGGGGACGGATATCGTGCTCGGCGGTAATCCCGAAGAGCAGATCAAGCATATGGACACCCCGTCCGAGGCAGAAGCGGAGAAAATCCGTGCCGAGTGGCAGGCAAACCACGATACCGTTATGGAAGCCGGTGGTTTGCACATCATCGGTACCGAGCGCCATGAGTCCCGCCGTATCGATAATCAGTTGCGCGGACGTGCGGGTCGTCAGGGTGATCCGGGCTACACCCGTTTCTTCCTGTCCATGGAAGATGACCTGATGCGCATCTTCGCATCAGACAAGATTCGTAACCTGATGCGCTCTCTGGGCCTGGAAAACGGCGAAGCCATTGAGCACCGCTGGGTAACTCGCGCCATCGAAAATGCCCAGCGCAAGGTGGAAGGGCGCAACTTTGATATCCGCAAGAACCTGCTGGAATACGATGACGTTGCCAACGACCAGCGTCAGGTCATCTACGGCCAGCGTGACCAGATTCTGGAAGCCGATGATCTGGTAAATTCCGTGAAAGGGATTCGTCGCGATGTGGTGACCGAAGTGGTCCACGATTACATGGCGCCGGGCTCTGTGGAAGATCAGTGGGATATCCCGGGCCTGGAGAAAACCCTGGACGCGGAATTCCAGTGCCATGCACCGATTGGCCAGTGGCTCAACGAAGACAATCAGCTGCATATCGAGGGCCTGATCGAAAAGCTGGTCGAGCGCATGGACGAGGATTACCAGCGTAAGGAAGGCGAGATCGGTACCGAGGATTTGCGCAAGATCGAGAAGCACCTGATGCTGCAAATTCTGGATCGCCACTGGAAAGAGCACCTGGCGAGCATGGATCACCTGCGCCAGGGCATCCACCTGCGCGGCTACGCCCAGAAAAACCCCAAGCAGGAATACAAGAAAGAAGCTTTCGAGTTGTTCCAGGGCCTGCTTAACCAGATCCAGCATGAACTGATTCGTGTGCTGCACAGCTTCCAGGTGCGTCGCGATGACGAAGTGGAGCGTCTGGAGCAGCAGCGCGAGGAAGAAGCGCGCGTTCAGGCGGAAAAAATGAAGATGCAGGCGGTAGCCGAGCCGGGCACTGACGGCGATGCCCAATCCCGTCAACAGGGTGAGCAGCCCAAGACGGTGGTCCGGGATGGCCGTAAAGTTGGGCGTAATGAGCCTTGCCCTTGTGGTTCCGGCAAGAAGTACAAGCAGTGTCACGGGAAGATTGAATAAAAGCCGCCTCAAGCAACAAGCTTCAAGTGGCAAGGAAAACCAAAAGCACCGGCAACGTCGGTGCTTTCTTTGTTTGGGGCTGTCGTTTTAGGCTTGGAGCTGGTTTTTTAATTTGTAGGTCGAATTAGGCGAAGCCGTAATCCGACAAATAGGCTGAGAGAAAAGCGGCAAATCTTAACGCTTGGCAGGGCGTTTTTTTCGTAGCAAGCTTTCAATACATGGATAGCAGGAAAAGTGTGATGACACAGTCTGAGTGGTTGCCGGTTCCGGGCGTGCGGCTTGCCGCCGTCGAAGCGGGCATCAAAAAAGCCAATCGCAAGGATCTGGTAGTGCTGGAGCTGGCACAGGGGAGTCGTGTCAGTGGTGTGTTCACCCTTAATCGTTTCTGTGCTGCGCCAGTACAGGTAGCCAAGTCCCGTCTGGCTGCCACTACGCCACGCTACCTGATGATCAACACGGGTTATGCCAATGCAGGCACCGGCAAGAAAGGCCTGGAAAACTGCCTGGCCAGCTGTGAGTTGCTGGCGAAAGCAGCAGGTTGTGATGCGGATGAAATCCTGCCGTATTCCACCGGGGTTATCGGAGAACAGTTTCCGCTGGAGGCCTTTGCCACCGGCTTGCCCAAGGCGCTGGATGCACTGGACGTCCATCATTGGGGGCGGGCGTCGGAAGGCATCATGACCACCGATACCTACCCAAAGCTCACCAGTCGGCGGGTGGAAATGGATGGTGTGCCAGTGACGATCACAGGGATGTCCAAGGGCTCCGGCATGATCAAGCCAAACATGGCCACCATGCTTGGTTTTATCGCCACCGACGCACCGATTGCCAAGCCACTATTGGATGAGTGGGTGAAAGCCCTGGCGGATAAATCCTTCAACCGGGTGACGGTGGACGGGGATACCTCCACCAATGATGCCTGCATGTTAATCAGCACGGCTCAGGCTGAAATGGATGAGATCACCGCGCTGGATGGTCACAGTCAGCTGCTGTATCAGGCGCTGGAAGAGGTCTTCACTGAACTGGCTCAGGCGCTGGTGCGTGATGGTGAAGGGGCCACCAAGTTTGTGGAAATTACCGTGACCGGGGCCGCCAGCGAGAGTGACGCACGAGCGGTGGCTGAAACCATTGCCCATTCCCCCCTGGTGAAAACGGCGCTGTTTGCCTCGGACCCTAATTGGGGCCGTATTTTGGCTGCCATTGGCCGGGCGCCGATTGCGGCGCTGGATGTGGACAAAGTCAGTGTTTGGCTGGGTGATTTGCTGCTGGTAGAACAGGGTGGTGTGGCGGACAGCTATGAGGAAGCACAAGGCGCTGCGGTGATGGCGAAACCGGAAATCACCATTCGGGCGGATCTGGCGTCGGGTGATGCGCAGTGCACCGTATGGACCTGTGATTTCAGCTATGACTACGTAAAGATCAATGCGGAGTATCGGACCTAGACGCACCACGCACCACGCACCATGCTTCACGCCTGACGCTAGACCGTAGGTCGAATTCACCCAAGGGCACAGAGAGCCTGAAAGGCGTAATCCGCAAGCCGCTGAGAACGAAAGGGGCTTGCTCGCAAGCGAAACTGCCTGATCGGCACGCCAGGCGGTTCACTTGCAAACAGGCCCCACAGACATTCGGAAAGAGTCCCATGCCAACACGCTCAACCCCTGCCATTACCGTCGTCGCGGCCATCATCCGTGGCGAAGATGGCCGTATTTGTCTTAGCAAGCGCCCTGACAATAAGCATCAGGGCGGGCGCTGGGAGTTTCCCGGTGGCAAGGTGGAGCAAGGTGAGGCGCTGAGCGAAGCGTTGGCTCGCGAGCTGGAAGAGGAGCTTGGCATGGCAGGGGCGACGTCCAGCCCTTTTATGACGATTGCCCACCAGTACGATGATCTGCACGTGACCCTGCACTTTCGTGATGTCTGCGTCTGGCAGGGTGAGCCGGAAGGCCGGGAAGGGCAGTGGGTGCAGTGGTTTCTCCCGGGTGAGCTGGCGGACCTGCGCTTCCCGGCGGCCAATCAGCCGGTGGTGAATGCCATACAGCTGCCTGAGCAGTTAGTGGTCGCGCCGGAAGATATCACTCTTCACGAGTTGTTGGCCGGGATTGATCGGTTGAATGGGGAGCAGCAGGGACTGTATTTGCGGCAGTGGAGTGACCATGCCGAGGTGGCTGCGGTTGTGGCGCAATGTCAGCAACGCGGCGTAAAAGTCTGGTTGCGTGCTGTGGACACGCAGAGTGTGGCGACAGCAAAAACGCTGGGTGTATTTGCCGTGCATTTTCCAGGCAGAACACTGGCCCAGCTGGATGAGCGTCCCGCATTTGATGGAATCACCAGTGCGGCGGTGCATGATCAGGCGGCCCGGGATAAGGCAGGCAATCTGGGCCTGGATATGGCGCTGGTTTCACCTGTCCTGCCCACGCCGACACATCCGGGTAAGCCCGCATTGGGCTGGCCGCAAGCGGAGTTGCTAATGAAGGGGGCGCCGCTTGCCTGTTATGCGCTGGGAGGTGTGGCACCGGGCGATCTGATCAACGCCCGTGATCACGGCGCGGTGGGCGTGGCGGGTATCCGCGCCTTCTGGCCGTGATTAGTGTTCCCTGAAACAGGCCTCTTGTCGCGTAGGTCGGGCACAGAGAGCTGCGAAGCGGCGTAACCCGACATTCTGCAATCCGAATGACAACAATGCAGAGTTTTACTTCATCCGTTGCGTTGAACGCTTACTAAAACTCTTCAAAGTCTCCGGGCGCATCGTCATCACCCGGAATAGCGTGGCGCTCTGTTGCCCAGTCCCCGAGATCAATCAACTTGCAGCGTTCACTACAAAACGGCCGCCAGGGGTTGTTGTCCCAGCGAGTGAGGCTTTTGCACTGTGGGCAGGGGTAAGTCTGGGTAGCTTTCTTGGCCGGGCTTTTGTCAGTCATGTTTTTACGCGCGCTATTTCTCTGTGCAGGTTTTCCCTCTTCGAGAAGAGGGCGAATTGTGGGGCGGATGTATCCTCTGCCGGTGCCGAATTGGGATGGCGGAGCGATGCTGGCGCCGCTTTCCGCCCTATGAAGATGTCCCGGCCAATTCCAGATAGTACTTATGCAGCACCCCCAGTTGCTCGTGGAGTGCCTCCAGAGAACCATGATTCTCTACGACATCATCCGCCTGATCCAGTCGCTTGTTGCGCGCCAATTGCGCTTTCATGATCGCCGCGACCTGTGTTTCCGGTACCTGATCCCGTGCCATGGTGCGCTCTACCTGCAATTCTGCAGAGGCATCAATGACCAGAATGCGATCTACCAAGGCTTTTTGCGATGTTTCCAGCAGAAGAGGGGAGACCAGTACGGTGTAGGGCGATTGGCTCGCCCCGATCTGCCGGCGAAGTTCGTCACCTATGGCGGGGTGGGTAATACCTTCGAGGGTTTTTAGTGCGTCCGGGTCAGTAAACACGATCTCGCGGAGTGCCCGCCGATCCAGCGCGCCGTCGTCGGCGATGACATGCTGGCCAAAATGCTCGGCGATGGTGAGTAAGGCGGGTTGCCCGGGCTCAACCACCACGCGTGATGCAAGATCCGCATCCACGATGGTGATGCCCTGTTGAGCAAGGTAATCCGTGGCAGCGGTCTTGCCGCTACCAATGCCACCGGTGAGGCCAACAACAAACATGATGAGTTCCGCTTGCATGCATCACGCGGCACGCATCACGCGGTGCCTGTTGGCGTGCCTGCGTGTAGCGTGGGGCGCGTTTGCGTAATCAAAGTTTAAACATACCCAGATACGAGCTGACGATACTATCGCCCCAGAGCAGGGCAATCCACCCGGCCGTGGCCAGATAAGGACCGAAAGGGATTTGCGTGCGTTTTTCGCCGCTGAACATCATCATGGCGATAGCGAAGACCAGCCCGACCACCGATGACAAAAGAATAATCACCGGCAGGTATTGCCAGCCGACCCAGGCGCCCAGCGCGGCCAGCAGCTTGAAATCGCCGTAGCCCATGCCTTCTTTCCCGGTGATCAGCTTGAACAGCCAGTAAACACTCCACAGCGAAAGATACCCGGCCATGGCGCCGGTCACCGCATCGCTCAATGAAACCGGCGATACGCCCATTACGGCCGCCAACAAGCCTGTCCACAGCAACCAGTAGTTCAGGCTATCCGGCAGCAGGGTAGTGTCAGCGTCAATCATGGCGGCGGCCAGCAGTAGCCAGGTAGCAAAAAGCGTAAACACCAGCCAGGGACCATACCCGAAGTGCCAGGCACACAGTCCGGCGAGCACACCGCTGACAAGTTCGATAATCGGGTAGCGTTTGCTGATCGGGGTTTTGCAGCCCTTGCACTTGCCGCGCAGGGCCAGCCAGCTAAACACGGGAATGTTTTCATACCAGCTGATCGCATGGCTGCATTTCGGGCAGCGCGAGCGCGGTGCCACCAGGTTGAAAATGCCGTCACTGTCTTCCGCTGGCAGCTCAAGGACTTCGCGGGCTTCCTGCTTCCAGCTCCGCTCCATCATCAGCGGCAAGCGGTGGATGACCACATTCAAAAAACTGCCTACCAGCAGCCCCATAACAACACAAAGCCCGACCAAAAGGGTCGGGCTGGAAGAGAGAAGGTTAAGTATTTCGGACACGTTATACCACTGCCCCGAGCTGGAAGATGGGAAGGTACATGGCGATAATCAGGCCGCCGATGAGTACCCCGAGTACCGCCATAATCAGCGGTTCCATCATGCTGGTCAGGCCGTCGACCGCGTTGTCTACTTCATCTTCGTAGTATATCGCGACTTTTTCCAACATGGCATCGAGTGCGCCGGATTCTTCGCCAATGGCGGTCATTTGCAGTGCCATTGACGGAAAAACACCAGTGCTGCGCATGGCGAACTGAAGTTGTTGGCCGGTGGAAACGTCTTCTTTTACTTGCAGTACAGCCTTTCTATACACCACATTGCCGGTAGCACCGGCGCAGGCATCCAGAGCATCAATCAATGGAACCCCGGCGGCAAAGGTAGTAGACAGAGTTCGGGCATAGCGAGCGATAGTGCTTTTGAAGGTGATGTCTCCAATAATAGGTAGCTTCAGCAAAGTACGGTCAATCCAGTTCCTGAAAGCCTCAGACCGCTTGCGTGTTTCACTGACGGCAATGCCGAATACGATTAGCGATACCATGATTATAAAAAAGTTGGCTTGAAGAGCTTCGGATAAGCCAATGACGAACTGAGTAAATGCTGGCAATTCAGCACCAAAGCCATCAAAAAGTTCTTTAAATGTTGGTACTACTTTAATCAAAAGAATAGCGGTGACAATAATCGCAACACAAATGACGGCGATGGGATATTTCATTGCTTTTTTGATTTTTTGTTTCAGGGCTTCACTTTTTTCTTTGTACAGTGCGACTCGATCCAGCATGGTTTCTAATGCACCTGATTGCTCGCCGGCGTCAACCAGGCTGCAATATAGATCATCAAAAAGTAGCGGATGTTTTTGTAGTGCCCCGGCAAAGTTATTACCGCCTTCCACATCTGCTTTGATTTTTAGGACTACATCCTTCATTGAGGGGTTGTCTAGCCCATCCGCTACAATTTCAAAGGCTTGAACTAGCGGTACGCCGGCTTTCATCATGGTCGCCATTTGGCGGGTGAAAATAGCGATATCCATGGGCTTGATTTTTTTCTTGCCGCCCAGGTTGATTTCCCGCTTTTTGGCTACTTTTTTTGCATTAATACCTTGCTTGCGCAGTTCTGCACGAACAAGGGCGGCGCCTTTCCCGGAGGTTTCCCCTTTAACCTTTTTCCCCTGACGGTCCAGGCCTTCATAGGTAAACGTAGCTGATTTTTGTTGTGCTGCTTTAGTCGCCATAATTAATGTCCGCTGGTGACACGGTTAATTTCTTCCAGGCTGGTAACCCCCTGCATTGCTTTTACCAGGCCGGAGCGATGAAGATCATTAAAGCCTTCTTTCCGGCATTGGTCGGCAATTTCAATGGAGTTCCCTTCTTCCATAATAATGCGCGCGATACCGTCAGTGATTTTGACAACCTCATAGACACCTACGCGCCCTTTGTAACCGTTCTTGCATTTATCGCAGCCTTCCGGCCCGTACACAGTAAAACCGCTGGAGATGTCATCTTCCGTGAAACCCATCTCAAGCAGCGATTGTTTGGGGATATCCACGGCCGTTTTGCAGTGCTCACAAAGACGGCGCGCCAGACGCTGAGCAATAATCAATAATACCGAGGTGGCAATATTGAAGGAGGGAACCCCCATGTTGCGAAGGCGTGTCAGGGTTTCCGGGGCGCTGTTGGTGTGCAGGGTGGAAAGTACAAGGTGCCCGGTCTGGGCGGCCTTTACCGCAATTTCGGCGGTTTCCAGATCGCGAATTTCCCCGACCAGAATCACGTCAGGATCCTGGCGCAGGAAGGCGCGCAGGGCAGAGGAGAAATTCATGCCCTGCTTCGGGTTCACGTTGACCTGATTTACCCCTTCCAGGTTGATTTCCACCGGGTCTTCCGCCGTGGAGATGTTGAGTTCCGGCGTATTGAGGATATTCACCCCGGTATACAGCGAAACGGTTTTCCCCGAGCCAGTAGGGCCGGTGACCAGGATCATGCCTTGGGGTTTGTGCAGGGCATCCAGGTACATCTGTTTTTGTTCGTCTTCGTAGCCCAGCGCCTCGATGCCCATCTTGGCGGATTCCGGATCCAGGATACGTAAGACAATTTTTTCGCCAAACAGGGTAGGGCAGGTGTTTACCCGGAAGTCGATGGCCCGGGTCTTGGAGATTTTAAGCTTGATACGGCCGTCCTGAGGAACCCGGCGCTCGGAGATATCCAGTCGCGACATTACTTTTAGGCGGGCGGATAGTTTGCTGGCAATATTGATAGGCGGCTTCGATACGGTTTGCAGAATACCGTCCTGGCGAAAGCGTACCCGGTAGGTTTTCTCGTAGGGCTCGAAGTGCAAGTCGGATGCTCCTCCCTTAATAGCATCAAGAAGAAGCTTGTTAACGAAGCGAACAATCGGTGCGTCATCGGCCCCTGATTGGGTTTCATCCTTCTTCTCTTCGCCGCCGCCGATGTCCAGGTTATCCAGTCCGTCATCCAGATCGCCGAAGGCATCGCCTTCAGTTTCAGACTCTACCGCGTCGATCCATTGTGTTAATTTGTCCTCTTCGACAATCACCGTCTCAACGTTTAGACCAGTATTAAAACGGATTTCTTCCAGCGCCGGGAGGTTGGTGGGATCTGAAACGGCAACGAACAGGCGACTTCCCCGCCGGAAAAGGGGCAGAACGTGGTGCTTGTTGATCAGCTTAGGGTCAACAAGATCTTTAACCAAGCTGTCACGTTGAAAGCTGCTCAGGTCGAGAATCGGGTCCCCGAATTCTTCTGCTACGGCACCTGCAACTTGTCTGGCCGTCAGTTTTCCGCTGGCAACGATCTGGCGTACCAAGCTGGTCTTCTCCTGGCGAGCCTGCTGTAGAATTTGCTCAGCGCTGTCTGCGTCTAACAGACCCTGTTGTATCAATCGGTGCGGTAAGCCGCTGAATGAGGCGGTTTGGCTAGTCATGGCAACCTGCTTGTTTATGCTTAGTCTGGTCGGTGCGCCCAACACTTTTTTCCTAACATACCGTGTGTGTACGTGGCTGGGAAGGCCAGATGTCGCAAAATCAGTACCTTGCCACCGATTTCTCACCTACTTCTACAATTTGCCTGATCGTATGAAACGGGGGCGCAGGACCGAAACCAAAACGGGCGAGAGCCCGTATCGGTCATCTTTGGAGTGCATCGCATTGGCTACGATTATCAGCAGCAATGCGGATGGGTTGGGGGAGGGGGTGAGGGCAAAAGGTGTCAGTTGTTGGCGACATGAGTGACATGGAGTGTCATGAGGTGGCATTCCATGTCATAGGGCGGAGCTTCGGCGGTTGATTGCCTGATGGTTGTAATCCTCATGAGTGCTTGAAATAGCCCGTTTTCAATAAAATTTCCTCAATAGGATCAGGTTGGCACGCTCCATGCTTTGAAAGCACACAGATGCTCGCCTAGGGTGGGTTCAAAAAAATTTGCCAATGATTGGAGAAATCAAAATGAAGAAGCAAATCCAGAAGGGTTTCACCCTTATCGAATTGATGATCGTTGTGGCGATCATTGGTATTTTGGCTGCTGTCGCGCTGCCAGCTTATCAAGATTACACAGTACGTGCCCAAGTGTCTGAAGGTATGATCGCTGCGAGCGCCGTGCGTACAGGGGTGACCGAAATGTTTGCGAATGGCGGTATGAATGGTGTTAACGCCTATGCCACTGAAATTGCCAATGATCAAGCGGCTCTGACGACTAATCGAATTACTGCGATCGCTGTCGATGGTGCTACTGGCGCTATTACTGTGACTCTTGCTGGTATCGCCCAGCTTGGTGGTGACAACGTGTTGGCTATGGTTCCTCAGATTGGTGGTGCTGCCATTTCTAATGCTAATTCTACGGGTTCTGTTGAGTGGGTTTGTACCCAGGCGGCAGGTGCTCCGACGACTATCGAAGCTAAGTACCTGCCGGCTGAGTGCCGAGTATAAACTACGATCGATAGAAGTTATGAGAGTAGCTTCGTTGGATTGACAAAAAACCCGGCTTTTGCCGGGTTTTTTGTGCTGTTGTGTCTGGCACTGATTGTGAGCAATGGGCGCTATCCTTCTGCATCTTCAGAGCTAAGTCGCAATGATAGATCGGCCGCCTGCACATGTTTTGTCAGCGCTCCGGACGACATGAACCAGTGCCGTCCGGCCGGCAATGTTCTGGCACTTTTAACGGTCAGATTGCCGGATACTTCCAGTGCGGGGCTCAAAGCCATTCCAGCCGCTTCTTTCAGCATCTCCACACTAAAATTATCCAGCATGATCTGGTCCGGCATTAGCCCAGCCGCTTCCTCCAGCTCCGCCAGGTTTTCCACTTCCACAATAATCTTCTTGTCTGGCGCCAGTGCTCGTGCCCGCTCAATAGCGGCGGTGATGCCGCCGCAGGCGGTGACATGGTTTTCCTTGATCAGAAAGGCGTCGTAGAGGCCGATGCGGTGGTTTTGGCAGCCGCCGCAGAGCACGGCGTATTTCTGGCCGGCGCGCAGGCCGGGAAGGGTTTTTCGGGTGTCGAGGATGGTGACCTGGCTGCCGGCCACGGCATCCGCGTAGCGGCGGGCGGTGGTGGCGGTACCCATCAGGGTTTGCAGGAAATTCAGGGCAGTGCGCTCGCCGGTGAGAATCTTGCGGGTATTGCCGCGCAGAGTGCACAAAGTGGTTTCGGCTGGGAGGCGGTCGCCATCCTGGACATGCCATTCAACGTCCACGTCGCCCAACTGCCGAAACACTTCGTCGGCCCAGGGGGTGCCGCACATGACCGTGTCTTCGCGGGTAATGATGGTGGCGGTGCTGCGGCTGTCCGCGTCGATGAGCTGGGCGGTGATATCGCCATCGCGGATATCTTCTTCCAGAGCAAAGGTCACATTGCGGGTGATGTCGTCACGAATATAGTCGGGCAGGTTGGCGCTGAAGGTCATGGGATCTCTGGATACGGTTACAGGTCGCGGCCCCGCGCGCATTCATCGAATGCTGGCGGCGGTGGGGCGTGACAGTGACGGTTGACGGCTGTAGCCGTCAACCGTCAGGAGTTAATCCGGGCGGTTGGCGAAGAACTCACGGCTTAGCCGAACCACAATGGGGGACAATAATAACAGAGCGATCAGGTTTGGCACGGCCATCAGGATATTCATGATGTCGGCCAGTGCCCAGACGAAGTTCAGGCTGACAATGGCGCCTAACGGCACGGCCAGTACCCAGATAATCCTGAACGGCATGACCGCCTTGTTGCCGAACAGGAACTGGGTGCAGCGCTCGCTGTACAGGCTCCAGCCCAGCAAGGTGGTAAAGGCAAACACGGCCAGGCTGCAGGCCACAATGATGTTGCCGGCACCGCCAAAGGTGGATGAAAACGCCATGGCGGACAGGGGAGCGCCTTTGACGCCACTGTCCCACACGCCGGTAGACACAATCGCCAGGCCGGTAACGGAGCAGACAATAATGGTGTCGATAAAGGTCCCGAGCATGGCGATGGAGCCCTGTCGGGCGGGATGGTCCGTGTTGGCGGAGGCGTGGGCGATGGGGGCGCTGCCCAGGCCAGCTTCGTTGGAGAAGATCCCCCGGGCCATACCGAAGCGGATGGCTTCTTTCACCAGCGCCCCGGCAAAACCACCGGCGGCGGCGGTGCCACTGAAGGCCCCTTCAAAGCACAGGGCCAGAGCATCGGGGATGGCGCTGGCGTGATCCGCCAGAACCACCAGGCCTGCCAGCAGATAGGCTAGTGCCATAAAGGGCACAATGAAGGTTGCCACGGTGGCGATCCGTTTCATGCCGCCCAGCACCACCATGCCCACCAGGACCGCCAGAGTGACACCGGTGATCCAGGGTGGCAGACCAAAGCTGTCACTGAGTCCGTGGGCCACGGAGTTGGCCTGGACGCTGTTACCGATCCCGAAACCGGCAATCATGCCGAAGACGGCAAAGGCGATGGCCAGCCAGTGCCAGTTCTTGCCCAGGCCGTTCTTGATGTAATACATGGGGCCGCCCACGTATTGCCCGGCGGCATCTTTTTCCCGGAAATGGACGGCGAGGACCGCTTCTGCGTATTTGGTCGCCATGCCCACCAGGGCGATCAGCCACATCCAGACCAGGGCACCGGGGCCACCGGAGTGAATGGCGGTGGCCACGCCGACAATATTACCGGTACCAATGGTGGCAGACAGCGACGTGGCGAGGGCGGCGCCGGCACCGATGGTGCCCACCCCGCGCTGCGGCCCCAGCATTTGCCGGAAACCGAAACCCAGCTGGCGCAAGGGCAGGAAGCCAAGAATGAGGGTGAGATAAATGCCTGTGCCGGCGATGAGAATCAGCGCCGGCCATCCCCACAGAAGACCACTAATCTGTTTGAGTATGGTTACCGTCTGTTCCATGGCTATCGTCCAATGCCCCGAAAGGCCTTAGGCTAGGGGAATTTCCGGGGTAGGGAAAGTGGGGCGTTTTGTTTGTGAGTGCTCGCACACTATTCTGTCAGTGCCAACTAGTTCAAAATTCTTACTCTTGATGCGTGGTAGCGTATTAAAGTATTAAAACGTTGGTGCCATACACGCCCTGTTTTGATGTATTTCACCCAGCCTGTCGCGGGTTCGCCTGCCGGGGGAGCAATGTCCAAGGTCACACAGCTAAAGCCGGTTTCCGGGAAAGCAACGCCAGGCAGCATGCCGCGGCCGCTTGAGAAGGTGTGTGCGCGTTACTTGTCTCTCAGTGCGGCCTACCTTGGCGATATGCTGGATGGTGCCGATGACAAGCTCTTTGACCTGGCCGAGAAGGAAACCGATAGCGAGCGAGAGCGCTATTTCGAGGCCATGCGCGAGCTGCGCATTCAGCGTGCTGGGCTGGTGGGCAGCTTCAAGCAGGCTATCAATCATCAATTTCTGACCCTGGCGCGCCCCCCGGAAACCGAGACACTGGAACAAACGCCGGTAGATCTGGATTCCCTGACGTTGGTTCACGAGGATGAGCTGGAAACCTCGGTGGCGCTGGACAACATGGCACGCCGGGCCCGAAATGGCTGTAACGAGCAGCTGAAGGTCCTCTGTCATCGCATCGAATACCTGTTTGAAAGCAAACGGGAAGTGAATGAACACAACAACCCGTTGGAACCCCGCCAGTTGGTGGCCTGTTTCAGTGAAGGGCTGGAAAAGCTGTCGCTGGATATCAAGGCCCGTCTGATCATCCTCAAGCTGTTCGAGCGGGAAGTGATGGCGGAAACCGGTTATCTGGTCAGTGAAGCCAACAAGGTATTGATCGATGCCGGGGTGCTGCCGGAAATGAAGTCCGCGCCTATCGCTCCGGCTCGCAAGCCCGGTTCCCGCTTACTGGCAAGCCAGAGCTCTGACAGTGTGATGCCGACGGCGGGGAATGCCGGCGGCCCCAGCAACGATCAGATGTTCGGTTTATTGCAGGAATTGCTGGTGACCATGCGCGGCATGCAGGGTGGCCCGGGTGGGGGTGCGTCCGGCGGCGCGCCGGGCGTAGCCAGTGAGGCGGCCATGGCCGTTATGCAGAACGGGGTGCCCTATATGAATGGCGCGCCGGTGGCTAACGCGGCGTCTGTGCATCAGGTCAGTTCCGATGATCTGCTCGGTGTCTTGAACCGCCTGCAGCGGGTAGAGCGTAGCCTTGGTGAGGATGAAGGCGAAGACCGTGCCGATCTGAAAACAGACCTGTCCGAGTTGCTCGACAATGAGCACGGCGAGGCCATCCATGCCCTGGATCAGGCCGATGATGATGTCATCAATCTGGTGGCCCTGCTGTTCGATTTCATTCTGGATGACGAAGGCCTGCCCTCGGAAATCAAGGCACTGATTGGCCGCCTGCAGATCCCGCTGTTGAAAGTAGCGATCATCGATAAAACCTTTTTTAGCAACGACAACCATGAAGCCCGCCTATTGCTGAACATGCTGGCCAGGGCCGGTAGCCAATGGGATCCGCAGCAAGGTATCCAGGACGACCTCTACCAGCGGATTAATCAGGCGGTGCACCGCATCATTGATGATTACGAAGATGATGCCAGCCTGTTCTCCTCGCTGTTGCAGGAGTTCCAGCAGTTCTTCGATAACCAGAAAAGCCGTTCCGATCGTGTGGAACAGCGAGTTCGCGAGGCTGAAGAGGGCAAGGCCCGTGCGGAGCAGGCCCGTAGCGAAGTGGTGGCGGTGCTGGATAAGCGGATGGCCGGGCGGCAGCTGCCGGATGTGGTGGTGCGTCTGCTGCGCCAGGGTTGGCAACAGGTGTTGTACTTGACCTGGCTGCGCGAAGGCGATGATAGCGGATTGTGGCAGCAGCAGGTGAAGGTGGTCGATGCGGTGGTCTGGAGTGTGCTGGAGCACCGGGAGCAGGCGGCCCTGGAAAAACTGAAGGATCTGAGTCCGAAGCTGCTCAAGACTCTGCACAGTGGTCTCAGCCAGATTAACTACGATGCGGTGGAAACCAAGCAGCTGCTGGTTAAATTCCGTGATGTGCATCAGCAGCTGCTCAAGGGGCTGCAGACGGAGCGGGTGGCGGTGGAGCCAGAGCAGCCCGCCGAACCGGCCCAGCCGGAAACGGTGCCGGAATTGCCGGAAAATCATTTCCTGGTGAAGAAATGCAGTCAGCTGGCGCCGGGGCAGTGGATTGAAATTCAGGACGACGGCGAACCGCGCCGTGCCAAGCTGGCGGCCAACATCCGAGCCGGCGTGAAAATGGTGTTTACCAACCGCCGGGGTATCAAGGTGCAGGAGTTTTCTGCTTACACCTTGGCCGTTGCCCTGCATAACGGGACTGTTAAACTCATTGAAGAGGGAGCCCTGTTTGATCGGGCTCTGGAAGCAGTTATTGGCGATCTGCGTCGCATGCAGGGCAACGTGCAACACTAACCCCTGCCGTATTCATCCCGGCGCAGGCAAAAGGAGCTTGCGCGGGTGCTTACCCTTTCCGGACATCGTGTCGATCAGGCGCAATGGTGCCCATCCCCCAATTTTAACGAACGCCCTGATCCGGCCGATATCTCGTTGCTGGTGATCCATAACATCAGTTTGCCGCCGAGCCAGTTTGGCGGCGGCCATATCGAAGCGTTTTTTCAAAACTGCCTGAACCCGGCGGATCACCCCTATTTTGAAACCATCCACCAATTGACGGTGTCGTCCCACTTTCTGATTCGTCGTGACGGTGGCCTGCTACAGTTTGTGCCGTGCGATAAGCGAGCCTGGCATGCCGGCGTCTCCACGTTTCAGGGGCGGGAAAACTGCAATGATTTCTCCCTCGGTATCGAACTGGAAGGGGCCGATAACATCCCCTACGAAAACGCCCAGTACGCCACCCTGGCTGCGCTGACGCAGCTTTTGCAGCATCACTATCCTGCTATTACCGATGCCCGCATTACCGGCCATGAACATATTGCACCGGGAAGAAAAACGGACCCCGGCCCGGCGTTCGACTGGCGGCGTTACCGTGAACAACTGGCCGATTTCAGGGAGCAAACGGCATGAAGTTTATTGTGTTGATCGTGGTGATGGGGCTACGCCGGATGGATGCAGGCTGGTCGCCGCTGCTGGCCGGTGAGGAACGTCACCAGCGCTGGCTGCAACGCTGCGGTAGCCGCATTGGCCAGCCGAACCGGGTGTGGTGGGTCGCGGTGCTGCTTCCTGCGGTGTTGATCGCCTGGGGGGCGTGCTGGTTGTCCGGTTTCTGGGGCCAGTTATTGGTGCTGGGTCTGGGCACATTGCTGCTCTTGTGGCTGCTGGGCAGTCACAGCGAGTTTCGCCATGTGGATGAATTACTGGTGCGCGGCCGTATGAATGACCCGGATGGGTTTGCCGCCCTGGCCACGGACGAATTTTCCGTTAACGGGGTGCCCGGTGACCCGGCCTACCACCAGCAATTGAGTGAGCAGATTCTGGCGCGGGAAGAACGCTTGTTCGTGGCGATTTTCTGGCTGGTGTTGCTGGGGTTCGGTGCGGCGTTTCTGGTGGTCATGAACCATGCCTGGCTGCAGCGTCAGCGGCGCCACTGTAGCGAATCAGAGACCTTGGGTTGGCAGCAAGCACTGGATGACTGGTTGAGCTTGCCTGCCCGGCAACTGCTTATTGTCAGTATGTCGCTGGCCGGGGACTTTACCGCGGTAATGGAAAGAATGCGCGGCGCCTGGTGGCAGCTGCAGCCGACCCCCTCGCTGATAGTGTCCGTGGCCAATGTGGCACAGGAAGAAAATCATGACGCCAGCCCCGGAACCTTGCACACCGCCATGGATCATCTGGAAGGGTTGCAGGGCCTGCTGCTGCGCTGTGTGGCCATCTGGCTGATTATGGCCGCGTTGTGGATCATGTTGCTGTGAACGTGCGGGCGTGAATAGCGTTTCAATAGAACCGACCTTGGTCGAATTCCGGTTTCGCTGCACCGGGTTCAGGATAGGGACATAACCGAAAAAATGGCCAACATACTGTGTCGGCTGATTTTTTTCGTCACTGGCCAACTTGACCGCCAACCGGTCTACGGCGCTAGTATTAACGTACATCGGCGATTTGGCAGAGATGCCACTCCGTGCCCGATGTCGTGAGACTTCAGGTCTCAAGCCCAGCCACCCTTGGGCCTCTTTCAGCGTCGCTGCAGTGATCCTGCGGCGGCGCATGGCAACGCGAAAAAGGACGCAAGCCCATGCAAAAACGCAGTTTTTTTGATGACGTTGATCCCGCAGAAACCCGGGAATGGCTCGAAGCCCTGGAATCCGTGGTCGAGCGGGAAGGTCCCGAGCGGGCTGCCTGGCTTCTTGACGCCATCACCAACGAAGCCCAGGAGCAGGGCGTTTATCGCACCCATCTCAACACCCCTTATCTCAACACCATTCCCCCCAAGGACGAAGCTTCTATCCCCGGTGACATGTTCATGGAGCGCCGTATTCGTTCACTGGTGCGCTGGAATGCGCTGGCCACCGTCATGCGGGCCAACATGGATAACGATGATGAGCTGGGTGGCCATATTGCTTCTTTTGCCTCTTCCGCCACCCTTTACGATGTGGGGTTCAATCACTTCTTCCGCGCCCCCAGTGACGAGAACGAGGGCGACCTGGTGTTCTTTCAGGGGCATTCGGCACCGGGTGTGTACGCAAGGGCCTACCTGGAAGGACGTATCAGCGAAGAGCAGCTGGATAACTTCCGCCGGGAAGTGGATGGCAAGGGGCTGTCGTCCTACCCCCATCCCTGGCTGATGCCGGACTTCTGGCAATTTCCCACCGTATCCATGGGGCTGGGGCCGATTCAGGCCATCTACCAGGCCCACATCATGAAGTACCTGCAGAATCGGGAGTTGATCCAGCAGGATAACCGCAAGGTCTGGGCATTCCTGGGTGACGGTGAAATGGACGAGCCGGAATCCCTCGGCGCCCTCGCTCTGGCGGGGCGTGAAAAGCTGGATAACCTGGTGTTCGTGGTGAACTGCAATCTGCAGCGACTGGATGGTCCGGTGCGGGGCAATGGCAAGATTATCCAGGAGCTGGAAGGCGTATTCCGTGGTGCCGGCTGGAATGTGATCAAGGTGGTCTGGGGGCGACTGTGGGACCCGCTGCTGGAAAAAGACAGCGAAGGTCTGCTGCGTCGCCGCATGGAAGAATGTGTGGATGGGGAATATCAGGCCTACAAGAAAAACGGTGGCGCCTACACCCGTGAACATTTCTTTGGCGACAATCCGGAACTGAAGAAACTGGTCGAGCACATGAGTGACGAAGATGTGTATCGCCTGAACCGGGGTGGCCACGATCCGTTCAAGGTGTACGCGGCGTATCACGCTGCGGTGAATCACACCGGGCGGCCGACGGTGATTCTGGCCAAGACGGTAAAAGGCTATGCCACCGGTGCCGGTGAAGCCGTCAATAAAACGCACCAGATGAAGAAGCTGGATTTGGAAAGCCTGAAGGATTTCCGCGATCGCTTCGATATGCCGTTCACTGATGAACAGCTGGAAGACGTGCCCTATTACCGCCCGGCGGATGACTCCCCGGAGCTGCGTTACATGAAGGAGCAGCGTGACAAACTGGGCGGCTATATGCCCGTGCGCCGTCAGAAAGCCAGCCAGCAATTAACCATCCCCGGATTGGATGTATTCGCCAACTTTCTGGAAGGCAGTGGTGATCGGGAAATCTCCACCACCATGGCTTTCGTGCGCATGATGAGCACGCTGATCAAGGACAAGCAGATTGGTGAGCGCGTGGTGCCGATTGTGCCCGATGAAGCTCGCACTTTTGGCATGGAAGGACTGTTTCGCCAGTTGGGCATTTATTCATCCGGCGGCCAGAAGTATGAACCGGAAGATGCTGGCCAGGTGATGTATTACCGGGAAGACAAGAAGGGGCGCATTCTCGAAGAGGGCATCAACGAAGCTGGTGCCATGTCCGGCTGGCTGGCGGCGGCCACCAGTTACAGCGTCCATGACTTCGCCCTGATTCCGTTCTACATCTATTACTCCATGTTCGGCTTTCAGCGTGTGGGCGACCTGGCCTGGGCAGCGGGGGATTCGCAGGCACGGGGCTTTTTGCTGGGCGCCACGGCCGGGCGCACCACGCTTAACGGTGAAGGGCTCCAGCATCAGGATGGTCACAGTCATATCCTGGCCGGCACAGTGCCGAACTGTGTCAGCTACGACCCCACCTACAGCTACGAGCTGGCAGTCATTATTCAGGATGGCCTCAGACGCATGTATGAGGACAACGAGAAGGTGTTCTATTACCTGACCCTGATGAATGAAAACTACGTGCACGGTGCCATGCCGGAAGGTGCAGAGGAAGGTATCCGCAAGGGCATGTATCTATTGCGCGAAGGCAAACCCAAAACCAGGAAAACTCCGCGGGTTCAGTTGCTGGGCAGCGGTACGATACTGCGCGAAGTCGAAGCGGCGGCAGAATTATTGCGAGAGGACTTCGGTGTGGCGGCGGACGTCTGGAGCGTGACCAGCTTCAACGAATTGCGCCGTGAAGGGCTTCGCATGGACCGCGATGACATGCTCAACCCGGAGCAGGAACGTGAGCTTAACTGGGTGGAGAAATGCCTGAAAGATCGCGCGGGCCCGGTGATTGCGTCTACCGATTACATGCGCGCCTTTGCCGACCAGATTCGTCCCTGGGTGAACGCCCCGTATTCGGTGCTGGGCACCGATGGGTTTGGGCGCAGCGACTCGCGTCAGAAGTTACGCCATTTCTTTGAAGTAGACCGCTACTTCGTGGTGCTGGCAGCGCTGAATGCCTTGCGCAAAGAGGGCAAGGTTGACGCAGCGGTGGTGAAACAGGCTATCGAGAAATATGGCATTGATACGGATAAACCCTATCCGGTGATGCATTGATCGCACCCGTCACTGATTATCGATCAGTGATCTCACTATAAGGAGTTCAGGTGTGAGTAAAACGCAAATTCATGTTCCCGATGTGGGCAGCAGTGATCCTGTTGATGTCATCGAGATCAGCGTGAAAGTCGGCGATACCATTAGCGCCGAAGACACCATTATTGTGCTGGAATCCGACAAGGCCACGGTGGAAGTGCCAGCGCCCCAGGGCGGAAAAGTTGCCGCAATCACTGTCAAGGTGGGTGACCGCGTCAAGGAAGGTGATGCGATCATGGAGCTTGAGGCCGAAGAAGCCAATGGCAGCGATGATGCTGTTGCCGCGGATGACGAAGGCGACACGGCGAAAGGCAACGGTGCAGGGTCCCAGGGGCAGAGTAAACCGAGTAAGCAGAGCACTAAGAGCAGCGCAGACTCCAGTGATAAAGCGGAGAAACCGAAAGAGCCGACGGGAAGCCGCACGGAAACCGTGAAGGTGCCGGATCTCGGCGATATCGATTCGGCAGAGATTATCGAAGTCAACGTGGCTGTGGGTGACGAGCTCGACGAAGAGCAAGTCATCGTGGTGGTGGAATCCGACAAGGCGTCGCTGGAAATTCCGTCGCCGAACGCCGGCAAGGTGGAGTCGGTTAACGTCAGCGTTGGTGACAAGGTTGGCACCGGTGATGCCCTGATTACATTGGCGGTTGCGGGTGGTTCGGCATCAGCAGAAGAAAGCGAGCGAGAACCGGAGAGTGAAAAAGAGGCTGATGCCGAAAGCGCCAATAAGGATGAGAAGGAAACCGGGGAAGAAAGCGACACAGGCGCACAAGGCAAGCCGACACAGAAAAGCGAGCCTCCCTCTTCATCCCGGGGGCAAGCCGCCGACAGTGGTGCGTCTCCGTCCACGCCTGTTCACGCTGGCCCAGCGGTGCGCAAGCTGGCACGGGAAACCGGGGTGGATTTGTCACAGGTTCGCGCTACTGGCCCGAAAGACCGCATTCTCAAAGATGACGTGCATGCCTATGTGAAGCAGCGCCTGGAAGGGCAGCCGGCCGGGGGCGCTGGCGGTGGGCTGGCGGTAGAGTTACCAGAGATTGATTTCAGCCAGTTTGGCGACATCGAACGGGTCGAACTGAACAAGCTGCGCAAGGTATCCGCCCAGAATTTGACGCGTTCCTGGTTGACCATCCCCCATGTGACCCAGCATGACAACGCGGATATCACCGATCTGGAAGCGTTCCGCAAAAGCCAGAACAAACGCCTTGAACGCGAGGGCGTGAAGCTCACCATGCTGGCGTTTCTGGTGACAGCCTGCGCGCGAGCGTTGAAGGAGTACCCGCGTTTCAACAGTTCGCTGGAAAACAGTGGCGAGGCGTTGATTGAAAAAGGCTATATCAATATCGGTATCGCGGTAGACACGCCCAACGGTCTGGTCGTGCCGGTGATCAAGGATGCGGACAAGAAAGGGTTGAAGGAGATCGCTCTGGAAATGGGCGAGCTGGCCGAGAAAGCCCGTAACCGCAAACTGACACCTGCGGACATGAAAGGTGGGACCTTCAGCATTTCGTCCCTGGGCGGTATTGGCGGCACCGCATTTACCCCGATTGTGAACTGGCCGGAAGTGGCGATTCTGGGGGTGAGCCGCTCTGATATGCAGCCGGTGTGGGATGGTAACCATTTTCAGCCGCGGCTGATTCTGCCGCTGAGCCTGTCCTACGATCACCGTGTCATTGATGGCGCGGCCGCAGCGCGGTTCACGACCTACCTGAGCCAACTATTGACGGATATGCGTCAGGCGTTGCTGTGAAGATGACTGTGAAAATGGTTGTGGAACAGGCACGTGATATTTCGAAAACCTACGTGATCTGCATAAACAAAAAAGGCCTTCATATGAAGGCCTTTTTTGTGAGTGGTGCCGCGTTATTGATTAACGCTCTTTGCGCTTTTCGTGGCGGTCGTCGCGGCGCTCTTTACGGTCTTCTTGCATTTTGGCCAGCTTTTCTTGCTGCTCGGGCGTCAGTAGTGCATTGATCTTTGTCTGGGTCTCATCGTGCAAGGCTTTCATTTTTTTACCCTGTTCTTCAAAGACGGTCTGCATCTGGGCGCTTTGGGTATCGGTCAGTTCCAGTTTCTTGGTCATGTGCTCGACCATTTTTTCGCCGCCCCGTTGACCGGGACCCATGGCAAAAGCGGATGTGGCAAAAACAGCAAGAATAACGATAGCGATTTTTTTCATGGGGCTCTCTCCTTATGACTCCATTGAGTCCTTGAATGTGATGGGGAGAGTATTGCGTAACAAGGTGCAAGGAATATGCAGGAAATGTGGAAGAACAGTCACAAGCTTAAAGCCTCGAGCGGCAAGGAAAATCAAAACCGGAACGACGCCTGATTTGTGCTGTAGGAGTTCCCTTCCTGGGGACGAACCTCGCGAAGCGAGGCGCTAGACGGGCGTTCCGCACGATTGATCGCCTTTCGGCGGCACGGTTCGTCCCCTGGAAGGGAACGCCTACAAGTCCGTGCGGTATCAAGGCGTTTCCAGCCGATACCCCACTCCGTAAACACTGCCGATCCAGTCATGGGATTGCTCGTCGCCGTCGCTGAGTTTACGGCGCAGTTTGCGGATATGGCTGTCGATGGTGCGGTCGGAAACCACGCGGTGGTCCTTATAGATTTCGTCCATTAGCTGGTCCCGTGACCAGATACGGCCTGGGTGACGAGACAGGGTGGCGAGCAAGGCAAACTCGATAGCGGTAAGGGCGATGCGCTGCTGGCCCTGTGGCTGTTTGAGAATGGCCTCGTAGCGCTCTTCATCAAGTTGTAATTCGTGCTCTTGTTCGGTGGGTTCGGGGTTGGCGCGGCGTAGCACCGCTTTCACCCGTGCCACCAGTTCACGGGGGCTGAAGGGCTTGCAGATGTAATCGTCAGCGCCCAGCTCCAGGCCCAGCAAGCGGTCCACTTCATCCACCCGGGCGGTGACCATGAGGATCGGCACGTTGCTGTGTTGACGGATCGCTTTGCACACTTCCATGCCGTCGCCGTCGGGCAACATCAGATCCAGCAATACCGCTTGAAAGGATTGCTCACGGGCCAGGGCAATGGCGGCTTTGGCGCTGTCGGTCTGTTCGGTCTGGTAGTGGGCGTGTTGCAGGTAATCCGCCACCAGCTGTGACAGGCGCGGCTCATCTTCTACGATCAGGATACGGCTCATTGGGCATCTCCCGGTAGCGAGATCTGGATGCGCACACCGCCCAGCGGGCTGTGTTCTGCATGAAGCGTACCGCCGTGGGCCTCGACAATGCGCAGGCATATGGCGAGCCCCAGGCCGGCTCCGCCGGTGCGGCGATTGCGTGAGCTTTCCACCCGGTACAAGTGGTCAAACAGTTTGGGCAGGGCATCGTCGGGGACGCCGGGGGCGCTGTCGTCCACCGTCAATTGCCAGGTGCTGTCTTTCTGTTGGTTCAGGGAGACGGCTAACTCGCCGCCGTCGGCGGTGTACTTGAGACTGTTTTGGAACAGGTTATCCAGTAACTGGCGCAGCCGCACGGGATCCTGCTGGATCACGGCCTGGTCGGGCAGAGTGATTTTGCAGGTGATGTCACGCTGCGCGAACGCACCTCGATAACTGTCGAGTACCTCTTCCACCAGGCTGCTCAAGTCTTCCAGGCGGAACTGATAGCGCAGGTTGCCACCGTCGGCCAATGCCAGGTCGTGCAGGTCGTTAATCAGGTGGGTCAGTTGAGCGACTTCATTTTCCAGCCCTTTCAGGTTTTCCTGATTCAGGGGGCGTATGCCATCGCACAGTGCTTCCAGCTCACCCTGGAGAATGGCCACCGGAGTGCGTAGCTCATGGGCGATATCCGAGAACCAGCGTTGCCGTGCCTGCTGGCCCTGGTCGAGACGCTCGGCTAACTGGTCAACCTGGCGGGTCAAGGTGCCGAGCTCATCCCGGCGGTCGCTGGCCAGACGAGAGTCGTAGTTACCTTCCTGCAGTTCAGCGGTATGGCGGGAAAGCGCCAGAATTGGTGCCACCAGGTGGCGGGCCAGCAGCCAGGAAACCAGTAGAGACAGGCCGAGCCCTACGCACAGCATCCACAGGGCAAAGCGAAGCTGGCGGCCCATGAAACGGCGGTCGAGTTTATCGCGAATGGCTTCCTGGTCTGGGTAAGTCAGATAACCCACGATGCGGCGATCATCCTGAATGGGCACATCGACACGGTATTTTTCCGGGGCAGGCGGACCAAGCAGCACACGCTTGCGGGCATCGAGCAGTTGCAGGTGGCGGTGGTCGCCGCGGTCGTCTTTGCCTTCTTCCCGATCACCGGCCAGCCAGTAAAGTCGCTTCAGGCGGCGGGGATCGTCGCGCAGAAACTGCCATGATCCCTGCTGTTGGTAGAGAGTGCCCAGGTGATTGGCCAGGCGCTCTACCTGGGATTGCTGGCGTTCGTCCAGGTAGGTGTCGAGGCTGCGCACAAAAGACAGATAATAGAATCCGCTGGCGGCCACGATCAGCACCAGAAAGGTACCCAGGAAAATCAGAAACAGTTTATTGCGAATGCCCATGGCGCTACATCATCAGTCAGGACCTTCAGTGTAGCGCGCTAGCAGTAGAGGTGGGCCGGTTTGCACAATCTTTCCATAATGCGGCGCCGGATACCTGGCCAGACAAACACGGGCCACGAAGGGGCGGTTTTTCGCCTCTGGCGCTCCCTCACCTCACCGATCTGCTTTGGGCATCCACAAGGTTTCCGGGGCTTCGTGGCGCAGGTTGATCAGGCGGGCCATGACGAACAACAGGTCGGAAAGCCGGTTGATCAACGCCTGGCTCACCGGATTGATCGCCTCTTCGTCGGTCTCGTGCAGGGCGATAACGTGGCGTTCCAGCCGGCGCGCTACGGTACGGCAGTGGTGGCACCAGGCGGCATCCGGGTGGCCGCCGGGGAGCACAAATTCTTTCAATGGGGGCAGTTCGGCATTGATGGTGTCGGCCTGGGATTCCACTTCCACCAGGTCGTGATCATCAATGACGCGGTGGCCGGGAATGGCCAACTCGCCGCCGATGTCGAACAGCATTTGCTGGACCAGGCCCAGTACCGCGTCCAGATCGCTATCCAGCGGGCGGGCACGCAGTACGCCCAGGGCGCTGTTCAGTTCGTCCAGCTCGCCCAGTACCACGATGCGCGGGTGACACTTGCTCACCCGTGAACCGTCTGCCAGGCCGGTTTCGCCGGCATCGCCGGTGCGGGTGATGACCCGGTTGATGCGGGTCTTGTCGCGGTTTCCGGTTCCGTTGCTATCACTCATTACAGCTCCATGCCCAGTGCGACCCGGTAATGGCGTTCTGGCAACGGGTAGAGTACCGCGTTGCTGCTGCCCGGGTTGTAGTTACCGTAGTCCGCATTCACGTTGTCTTCCAGATTGTAGACACCGGCTTTGAGATAGAGTTTGCGATAGCGGGCGGTCAGTTGCAGATCGGTGGTGCGGTAGTGATCCAGTTTGCGGTACTCATTGTCCACGTCACCGTCGTAATGACGATCGCCCACGTAACGGTGGCTGATCTGGGCGGACAGCCAGGTGAGCGCCTGCCAGTCGGCAATCAGTTCCATGGTGTGTTCGGGCACCAGGGGCACGTCGTTGCCGCTGAAGGGGCCGCCATCAAAACGGGCTTGCTGGGCGCTGGCGTTGGCGGTGAAGGTGATGTCCTTGTCCAGCCGCCAGCGGGAGTTGATGCTGACGCCCTTGTGCACGGTGCGGTCGTCCAGATTGCGATTGGCGAAGGCGATGGGGTCGTAAACGATTTCGTTATCAATCTCGGCGCGCCAGAACGTCAGCGTGGAGTGCTGCCGGCCCTGCGACCAGCTGGCGCCGGTGGTGTAGCTGTGGCCGGTTTGCGGATCGATGGGCGGGTTGAACGGGGACAGTTCATCCACATTGGCGATGCGTACACTGCGCTGGGCGCCGGCGAAAAGGGCCAGGTTGCCGGTGAAGGTGTAACGGATGCCGCCCTCGTACATTTCGCCGTCCTGCTCCTTGTCGGCTCCTTCACCGCTGAGCGTGCTTTCCAGTTGGCGGGCGCCGGCGCTGACAGACAGTTTCGGGGTCAGGCTGACCAGGTTGTGCAGATACCAGGCGCGCTGGCTTTGTTCCAGTTCCCGGTCGCCGAAATTGGTCCGGCTGGTGTAATCGTATTCGTGCAGATCCACGCCCAGCGTCCAGTTATGCATGGCACTGCCGGTGGCGGTCTGACCTTCCAGCTTGGGAGTGAAGCTGTAGCTGTCGACTACGGACTCGCCGTTGAAGCCACTGGAGGGGTAGCGGTATTCCTGGGTCTGGCGACGGCGGCTGGCGTCCAGGGTGAGCGCGGTGTTGCCGGCCATGGCGATGCGCAGGCCGGGCATCAACCAGTAGCTTTCCTGCTCCGCGTCGTCGTCGGGGGTATCGGAGCCTTGCGGATCATTATTGAATTCCATGGGGTCGCGGCCCCCCGGCAGGTCCTGGGATTGCCGGGTGCCATTGGCGGTGAAATAGGCTTCAACACGATCCTGCTGGTAGCGCAGGTCTGCGAAGACGTTGTCGTTACGCAGGGCGTTGTTGTCGCGATAGCCATCGCTGTCCAGGGTGCTCAGCGCCACCGCACCGCTCAGGTTGCCGTGGTTGCCGGTGGCGTAGCCGTTGCCCCCGAGGCTGTTGTAACTGCCGCTGTTGATTTCCAGCCCGGCGCTGTTGCGGTAGCTGCGGCGGGTGACGATATTGACCACGCCGCCCACGGCGCCGTTGCCGTACAGGGCCGCACCGGCACCGGGCAGCACTTCGATGCGCTCAATGGCCGCCAGGGGAATGCCGGCCAGTTCCGGGGTGCTCAGGTCGATGTTGGAGAGTCGGCGGCCGTTCAGCAGGATCAGGGTGTTCTGGTTGCCGGTGGCGCCGAAGCCGAGCAGATCCACGCTGGCGTTACTGCCGTTGATGCCATACAGGCGACTGCTCTGCAGGCCGCCCACGGTGTCGAGCAGATCCGCCAGATTGGTCGCTGGCAGGCTGTCGATGGCTTCCCGGTCGATCACCACGGTGCCGGTGGGCAGCTCGCCGGCCAGGCTGGTGTTGCGGGCGCCACTGACTTTCACCGTGCCCAGGGCGTGACGGTCGCTGGCCGCGTCCGTCGTGTTTGTTGTGTCAGTGGGTTCACCGGCGATTCCCTGCAACGGGGCGGCGAGTAACAGGCTGACAGCAGCAGGTAAAAAAAGCGCGGGGTAGCGAGTGGCGTGGCGAGTGGACATTCATCCTCCGAACAATGGGGTCTGCACGCAGGGGAGCTTACCAGAGCCAGCCGCTGAGGGCCTGTGCGTTTATGTGGGCGCCTGGCCTCTCAGGGCCTCAACCAGGCGGCGGTGGGTGGGCAGGTCCAGGCCGTGGCGTTGTGCCTGGCGTAGCAGCCAACCGTTGATGGCCTCGATTTCCGTGGTGGCGCCGCGCTGCCGGTCTGCGCGCATGGAGGAGGTATTGCCGGCGGTAGCACGGGCCACCTGCAGCACGGCGGAAAACGAATGGCCGGGCCAGCGGGAATCCAGTGCAGTCAGTAGTGTGTCGGCCTCGGCGCAGAGTGCGCGGGCTGCCTGTTGCAAGGCCGGATCGTCAACGACGGCGCCGTTGGGCACATCGTGCAGGGCGGTGAGCGGATTGATCACCGCATTGGCCACCAGTTTTTTCCATTGCACCAAGCGTATGTCTGCTTCCCAGTGCAGGTCGGGCCAGTGGCACTGCAGGCCTTTCAGCCATTGCGGTGGCTGCTGGGTGCCACCCAACCAGGTGGTGTTTTCTGCCACGATGGTGTGCTGTGGTGACTGCCCTTTCACGGCGCTGGTGGTGATGGCCTCCAGCACGGCAGTACCGGCAGGGAGTCTGCCATCCAGTGCTCCCATGCCATTCTGAAAGCGCAGCACCAGGGTCTTGTCACTAAGATGGCCTTTCACCCGGCGTAACGCTGCTTCTGTGTAAGGCGTTTTGCTGGCCACCAATAAATGCGTAATGGTCGCGGGGAGCTGTTCCGGGCTGGCGCAGGAGAGGGTGAGTGACACGCTTTGGTCAGCAAAAAAAAGCTGTTTGTGCAGTGGCGGTTGCGGGTTGTCGGTAACGATGCTGACGGTATGGCCCGCACGGGTCAGATACCAGGCGGCCAGTGTGCCCATGTTGCCGGCACCGAGCAGATACCAGTGAGGGAGGGATTCAGTCATGGGGGGAATGGTAAGCCCTGACGGGCATTAAATGGAGCGTTTTTCTCTGCGTGTGTGTCTCTGGTCGCCTGGTATGTCAGGCGCTTGCTGCAGCGGAGACGATCCGTTTTTCTGCCAGGGCCTGCTCCAGCTCCAGGGTTGCCTGCTCGAGCATGCCGTCCGCACTGTTTCCGCCAGCCGATGCGGCCAGGGCGATGCTGACTTGCAGGCTGAGAAAGCCTGCGGCGGTCTGGTAGGCGCGGTGGTTCAGGCTGTCGTACAGACGCCGGAAGCTGGTGGGGTCGCAGTGGCTCAGCTGTGGCTGGTAGGTAATCAGTGCAAAGTGATCCTGCTGCAGGCGACACAGATGGTCCATGGGCCGGACCGATTGGCGCAGACGCCGGCTGAAGGCGAGGACGCCTTGTTGCATGACCTTGTTGCCGCGCTGGCGTTGTTGTAGCTCGAAGTCTTCCAGGCGCATCAGCAGCATGCAGGCGGCGCCGCCGCGTTTCTGGGCGTGTTTGAGTGTGCTGTCCAGCGCGCGCAGGGCGTCCTGGCGATTGCCAAAACCGGTGAGCGGGTCGATCAGGGCCTGACGTTTGAGCTGGCGGTTCACCGTCAGCATGCGCTGGTAGTCGGCCTGTACCCGATTGTGGCGCTGGATAATGCGGTCTGCGGCCATCACCCGGTGTTGCAGCTGTTCGGTCATGGTGGACTTGGAGACGAAATCGTCCACGCCCTGATCAAAGGCCTGCTGCAGGGCGTCCACGCCTTCGCGGGCAGTGAGCAGCAGCACATAGGTATAGCGGTTGTTGGCCTCGTCGTTCTGGCGGATGCGGCGGGTCAGCTCCAGGCCGTCCATGCCGGGCATCAACCAGTCGGCCACCACCAGATCGGCCGGTTTCTCGGCAAGCTGGCCAAGGGCATCGTGGGCGCTGTGGGCATGGCGGATACCGGTATAGCCGGCGGTGGCCAGGGTGCGGTTGACCACGGCGGCGGAAAAGCGGGCGTCGTCTACCACCAGGATATCGAGTTCAGAGACGGTCATCGGATTTCTTGTTGTTTTTTGTAAGTCTCCACTATAGCCGGTTTGCGAATTGATTGAAAAGTAGCCGATGAGCGGTGTTTTGGGTTAGTTCCTAAACGCGCTGTGGCGCTGGATCAGGTAGATCAGGCCCAGCACGGGCACGCCCATCAGGCTGGCCAGCAGGAAGAAGCCCGGGTAGCCCAGGTTGTCCACCATGCTGCCGGAGTAGCCGCCAATGGTTTTTGGCAGCAATGTCATCAGGGAGCTGAAGATGGCGTATTGCACCGCAGTGAAAGACACATTGGTGAGCTGCGACAGGAACGCCACAAAGGCGGCACTGGCCAGGCCGGCGGTGAGATTGTCGGCGGAGATCACCGCATAGAGGATGCGGATATCGTGGCCCGCATAGGCCAGCCACAGGAACAGCAGGTTGGTGGCTACGGTGAGGAAGGCGCCCAGGTAAAGCACCCGGATAACACCGTGGCGCATGGCCAGCACCCCGCCCAGAAAGCCCCCGGCAATGGTCATGAATAGGCCAAAGGTTTTTACCACGCCGGCAATTTCGTTCTTGGTGAAGCCCATGTCTTCAAAGAAAACGTTGGAAATCACCCCCAGCACAATATCGGAAACGCGATAAAAGCCCACGAAAACCAGCAGCAACAGGGCCAGGCGTTTGCCATAGCGCTGGAAAAAATCCTTCACCGGGTCGAGATAACTTTCCTGGACCAGCTGTTTGTCATACAGCGGGGTCAGGGAGAGTAGCTTGATCAGTGCGGCCACCAGCGTGATCGCCAGGGCCAGGCGCAGGGTTTCCACCACCAGGCCGGATAAGGCTCCGTTGTTCACCGCATCAGTGAGTGTCTGGCGGAAGGTGGCGGCGGACTCGGCGGTGAAGATGTAGACCGACACAAAGGCGGCGATGCCCACCACGAACAGGCTCAGAAATTTGAGGTACTGACGACTGGTGTACTGCGCGTTGGAGGGCCGGTGGTTTTCCGGTTCGCGAATGATCAGGGTGGTGACGGCCCCGACCAGCATGGTTAGCGCCATGATGGCATAGGTGCTTTGCCAGGCGGCGTAGCTGTAGGACTCACTGGTGGAGCCCAGCCAGCTGGCGAGTACTAAAGAGCCGGCCCCGGAGGTGAGCATGCCGATCCGGTAGCCGGCGATATAGGACGAGGACATCAGCGCCTGCAATTCCGCCCCCGCGGATTCAATCCGGTAGGCGTCAATAACGATATCCTGGGTGGCGGCGGTGAAGCCCAGCAACACCACGGCAAACGCCATGACATTCAGGGCGCCGGGCTGGGTGGGGTCGACCAGGGAAATACTGAAAATGGCGGCGGCGACCGCCAGTTGTGCCACCAGCAACCAGGCCCGCCGTCGGCCCAGCCAGCGGGTCAGGAAAGGAATAGGCAAGCGATCAATCAGCGGCGCCCAGAGAAATTTGAACGAGTAGGCCAGTGCCGCCCAGCTGAAGTAGGTCACTGTGGAGCGGTCTACGCCTGCTTCGCGTAGCCAGAGCGACAGCGAAGAGAAAATCAGCAGCAACGGAATGCCCGCCGAAAACCCGTAAAAAAACATGGTCTCTACACGGGGGTGCAGGAAGGCCTTCAGGGATTGCTGCCAGCTGGTCGATTGTGGGGGCATAGGACTCTTAGCGGGTATTGCCGATTGGCGAAAGGCTCATCATAGACACTTTGTTCGCAGGGGGCGATGCGGGTTCCCTAGATGAAATACTGTCTGGGCACGCGGTCGCCCAGCACCGGAATATTTTCATCCAGTAGCCGTTGTGTCTGAATCTCCCCCGAGGGGGTGCCGGCAAGGGCAATACAGCCATCGGCGCGCAATACCCGGTGCCAGGGCAGGCGGGTGTCCTTGGGGAGCTGACTCATCAGCCGGCCAACAAAACGGGCATGACGGGGAAAGCCCGCCTGCTTTGCCACGGCGCCATAGCTGCTGACGTACCCGGGGGGAATAGCGGCGACGATCTGGTAAACGGCATCTCGGAATTCAGGGTTCATGAAAGGTAGCTTCCAGTGGCTAGCTTCCAGCTGCAAGTAAAAACGCAGAGCACAATAAAAAGAGGAAACCGGTGCCAGCCGATTTCCTCTTTGGGGTTGCCGCATCCTGCGTTTGGCATGGGGCGTCAGGCGTTGTTACCGTAACCCGCCGTCCATATCGATGCAGCGACCGGTGAAATAGTCGGTCTCGAAAATAAAGGCCACGCTGCGGGCAATGTGCTCGGCTTCGCCCAGACGTTTGAGGGGCACCGCTTGTACCAGGCGCTCGCGGGCTTCCGGTTTCATGGCGGCCAGCATGTCGGTGTTGATGGTGCCCGGCGCCACCGCACCGGTGCGAATGTTGTAGCGGGCCAGTTCTTTCGCCCACGTCTCGGCCATGGCGGCCACCCCGGACTTGGCGGCGGAGTAGTTGCTCTGGCCGAAGCTGCCCTGGCGGGCCAGCGAGGAAATGTTGACGATCACGCCTTCCTCGGCGCCGGTTTCGACCATCTTGGCGGCGGCCTCACGGCCACACAGGAACACCCCGGTCAGGTTCACGTCGATCACGGCCTGCCACTGTTGCAGGCTCATCTTGCTGACCAGCTCTCCGTCTTTGGCCTTGATCAGCAACCCGTCACGGGTGATGCCGGCGTTGTTGACCAAACCGTGCAGGGCGCCGAAATCGGCAACCACATTGTTGAACAGGGCTTCCACCTCTTCCTCTTTAGCCACATTGGCCAGGTAGGCGCGGGCTTCGCCGCCAGCGGCTTCACAGGCTGCTACAGTGGCGTCCAGGTCTTCCTGGCTCAGATCCACACAGGCCACTCTGGCGCCTTTGCCGGCAAAAAAGGTGGCGATGCCACGGCCCAGGCCACGGCCGGCGCCGGTCACAACAATCACTTTCTGGTTCAGTTCCATGGTGATTCCTTACACTGTCGGTTCACGTTGCAACGGATTATGGTGAGGTGCAGCGGGCAGGCCAATGACCGGATTGCTCAGGCCCGCCGTAAAACGGGAAACGGGAAACGGAGAGCAGGACCACAGATGCATCAGGAAGCAGAAGCCCAGTCGTTTATCTATCAGCACAGCCATGCGGCACTGGCTACCGTGGACAGTGAGGGGGCGCCGTTTGCGTCTGCCGTCAATGTGGTTCCGGACCATGAAGGGCGCCTGTTGATGCTGGTCAGTGCGTTGGCGGCGCATAGTGTGAACCTGGCGGCCAACCCGGCGGCATCACTGGTGTGGGTGGAGCAACAGCACAGCGACTGGCAGGCGGCCATGCGGTTGACCGTGTCCGGCGAGGTGGTGGCTGTGCCCCCGGCCGAGGGGGAGCGTTACTTTCAGGTGTTTCCTCACGCCCGCGAGTACCTCCAGCTGGATTTTCATTTTCTGGCGTTGCGCCCGACGACGGCGCGCTGGATACCGGGTTTTGCCCGGGCGACCTGGTTGAATGCCGAAGCGCTGGTGCAGCCGTGGGGTTGGGACCTGGCCCGTGAACAGGCCATGGTCGGGCACATGAATGATGATCACGCCGAGGCCATCGACCACTATCTGGCCTTGTTGGGCGCGCCGGGGCAGGGGGCGCAAATGCTGGCGGTGGACCCCTGGGGTGCCTGGCTGTGGCATGAGGCGCGGTTACGTCGGCTACCGTTCCCGGCCCGGGCTGAAGACGCTGGGCAAGTGCGTGACACCCTGGTGATGCTCGCCCGTACTCCTCCAGAGGATTTTTTCCTCGTCCGCCCTTGAATCCCGCCGTTACGACCCCATTCCACGGCCAGCAGGCAGGCGCAGGGAGCCCCGGCGATGATCGGTATTTCCTGTTGACTGTGCTGGCGTCCTTACTATGATTAGCACTCCACTCATGAGAGTGCTAATTCAGACTGTCGAGTTTGGCCGCTGTGGCCGACTTGGGTGTCAAAAGAACTAACTGGGAGTTTAAGGAAAAATGAGCATCCGTCCTTTGCATGATCGCGTGCTGGTTCGCCGTGAAGAGGAAGAAACCAAAACCGCTGGCGGTATTGTGCTGCCCGGTTCCGCTGCCGAGAAGCCGTCCCGTGGCGAAGTCATTGCCGTAGGCAATGGCAAGATCACCGAAAACGGTGATGTACGCCCGCTGGATGTGAAAGCAGGCGACAAGGTGATCTTTGGCCAATACGCAGGGTCCACCGTGAAGGTGGAAGGCGAAGAGCTGCTGATCATGAGCGAAGCCGAAATTCTGGCCGTCGTTGAAGGCTGAACGCTGAATACGGCCCGGATAACTCTTCCGGTCTAGACAGATATCGAACGCCCGCAAGGGCATTCAGCCCATCACTGGGTAAAGAATCGCAGAGGTATATAAAACATGGCTAAAGAAATTTTGTTCCGTGACGAAGCGCGTCAACGTATGGCCAAAGGCGTCAACATTCTGGCCGACGCTGTTAAGGTCACCCTGGGCCCGAAAGGCCGTAACGTGGTGCTGGAAAAATCCTTCGGCGCCCCGTCCATCACCAAGGATGGCGTTTCCGTTGCCCGCGAAATCGAACTGGAAGACAAGTTCGAGAACATGGGCGCCCAGATGGTGAAAGAAGTCGCGTCCAAGGCCAACGACGAAGCCGGTGACGGCACCACCACTGCCACGGTACTGGCTCAGGCATTCGTAAACGAAGGCCTCAAGTCCGTAACCGCCGGCATGAACCCCATGGACCTGAAGCGTGGTATCGACCAGGCCGTGGCCGCCGTGGTGGAAGAGCTGAAGACGCTGTCTACTCCGTGTGACAACACCAAGAGCATTGAGCAGGTCGGCACCATCTCCGCCAACGCCGATAAATCTGTTGGTGAAATCATTGCCCAGGCCATGGAAAAAGTGGGCCAGGAAGGCGTTATCACCGTTGAAGAAGGCCAGTCCCTGCAGAACGAGCTGGACGTGGTTGAGGGCATGCAGTTTGACCGCGGTTACCTGAGCCCGTACTTCATCAACAATCAGGAAAAGATGCAGGTCGAGCTGGAAGACCCGTACATCCTGTTGGTAGACAAGAAAATCTCCAACATCCGTGAACTGCTGCCGGCCCTGGAAAATGTGGCTAAAGCAGGCAAGCCGCTGCTGATCATCGCTGAAGACATCGAAGGCGAAGCACTGGCGACTCTGGTTGTGAACAACATGCGCGGCATCATCAAGTGCGCCGCCGTGAAAGCGCCGGGCTTTGGTGACCGTCGCAAGGCCATGCTGCAGGACATCGCCATCCTCACCGGCGGTACCGTGATCAGCGAAGAAGTGGGCCTGAGCCTGGAAAACGCGTCCCTGGAAGATCTGGGTACCGCCAAGAAAGTGAACATCGACAAGGACAACACCACCATTGTTGATGGCGCTGGCCAGCAGGCAGATATCGACGCCCGTGTGGAGCAGATCCGCAAGGAAATCGAAAACTCTTCCTCTGATTACGACAAGGAAAAACTGCAAGAGCGCGTGGCCAAGCTGGCCGGCGGTGTTGCAGTCATCAAGATCGGTGCTGCCACCGAAATTGAAATGAAAGAGAAGAAAGCCCGTGTGGACGATGCCCTGCACGCCACCCGTGCTGCGGTAGAAGAAGGTGTGGTACCGGGCGGTGGTGTTGCCCTGGTGCGCGCTCTGGCCAACGTTGGCTCTATCAAGGGTGACAACGACGAGCAGAACGCCGGTATCGCTCTGACCTTCCGTGCGCTGGAAATGCCCCTGCGCCAGATCGCTTACAACGCCGGTGCAGAAGCCTCCGTCATCGTGCAGGAAGTGCGCAATGGCAAAGGTAACTACGGCTACAACGCGGCCACTGGCGAGTACGGCGACATGCTGGAAATGGGTATTCTGGACCCGGCCAAGGTGACCCGTTCCGCGCTGCAGGCAGCGGCTTCCATCGCCGGCCTGATGATCACCACCGAAGCCATGGTGGCGGACAAGCCGGAAGAAAATGCCGCTGGTGGCGCCCCGGACATGGGCGGCATGGGTGGTATGGGCGGTATGGGCGGCATGATGTAAATCAGCCGGTCATTCGACCATTGAAAGCCTTAAAGAAAACCCCGCCTTGCGCGGGGTTTTCTTTTTTGGGCATCTGTCCTGAACCCGCCGTAGGAGAGTCGCTCGCGGCGCGATAATCCTGGTGTCGAGGTACGAGAAGCGAAAACCAGGCCTTTAAGTGCAGGTTTTGATTTTCGAAACTCGCTTCTCGTAACTCGTAACTGAGGTTCTTGGCTTGCACCCTCTGTTGTCGCCTCCCCATAATGTCCGCTCTTTTTTCAGCCGGTATCTCCATGCAACCCAGAGACAGAAAACTCCTCCCGCACTTTGCCCTGGTCGTCGTCGCCATGGTGATGTTGGGGCTGGCGTATGCCTGGGTGAATCCCTGGCTGGCGTTTGATCGGGGGGCGATTGAGCAGGGGCAATGGTGGCGACTTTTTACCTGCCATCTGGTGCACCTGAATCACTGGCATATGCTGCTGAACCTGGCTGGCCTGCTGTTGTGTGGTTACTTTTTCACGGACCTGCTTGATCGAGCGCGATTCTGGAGCTGGTTGCTGTTTTGTGGGGTGCTCACCGGGCTGGCGTTGTATTTTCTGGATACCGGTTTGCAGCACTATGTGGGGCTGTCCGGTATCCTCCATGGCTTGCTGGTCTATTGCCTGCTGCAGGGCTGGCGGGGGAATCCCTGGTTGCATTCACTGGTGTTGCTGGTGATCGCCGGGCGCATTGTCAGTGAGCAGCAGGCAGGCTATGACGTGGAGTATCTCCGTAGCTGGATCGACGGGCGGGTTTATGTGAATGCCCACCTGTACGGTGCCCTGGCCGGAGTGTTGTTGTTTGGGGGAATCACGGGTGTCGAATACGGCAGAAAACGCAGAACAGGAAACACAGAAAGATAATAAAGCATCAGGGTGCATGACCATCCTGTTTCCAGGGGTTTTCCTGGTGGCAGGCCTGGCGGTGATGTTCTTTGTGGGTCTCAAACCCGCCTTTCAATACTGGCAGGCCGGAAGCTGGGACCGGGTGCCGGCCACTGTGCTTAGCAGTACGCTCAATCGCAGTTATTCCGACGGCTCCACCACCTACAGTGTCAGCGCCCACTACCGCTATGACTATCAGGGGCGCAGCTATTCCAGCAGCACCGTGAGTCAGTACAGCGGTAGCGATAATTTCGACGATTACTGGCAGCGTCTGGCCAGCCGGCTGGAGTCCGCTCGCTCCCGGGGGCGAACCGTCATGGCCTGGGTCAACCCGGCGAATCCCTCCGAGGCTTTTCTGGATCGCACTCTGCGCTGGGGATCATTGGTGTTTGGCCTGGCCTTCGGCGGCGTCTTTGCCTTGGTGGGTGGCGGCCTGATGTTCCTGTTCAACCGGAGAAGCAAGGGCAAGGCGGATTTGGCAGAAGGGGGGCAGTACCACAGCAAGGAAAAATCCGGCCACTGGTTTCTGGTGGGCTTCGGCGCCATCTTCATCCTGCTGCCATCGCCGGCCTATCTGGCAGTCTGGGACAAGGTCAGTCGCGGTGACTACGCGATTCTGATGGTACTGCTGTTTCCCGCCGTGGGTGCCGGTATTGCCTGGGCGGGCTGGAAAATGCGCAGCAATTATCAGTTCTTCGGCCCTACCCCGCTGGAACTGGATCCTGAGCCTGGCCATGCCGGTGGTCAGGTAGGGGGCGCCATCCACCTGGGCAAGGCGTTGCCCCGGGAGACGGATCTGGATGTGTGGCTGAGCTGCATCCGTGGCCGCGAAAGCGGTAGCGGTAAAGACCGCAAGACCGTGGAAGACATTCTCTGGCAGGCCGACCAGCGCGCCCTGTGCCAGCCCACACAGCAGGGCAGTGATATCCTGTTCTGTTTCGATGTGCCGGCGGAGCAGCCGCCGTCATCCGGTAGCGGTCGCAATTATATCTGCTGGCGAGTCGAGCTGGAGGGCATGGTTGAAGATCGCAAGCTGAAACGCAGCTGGGATATCCCGGTAGTGGCAGGAGAGAGTGAGAGCCGTTTCCGGCTGCCGGAGTCCCACGTCATGGCCGACCAGCGCGAGCGGCAGGTGGAGGCACTGGAATCCGCCAATGAACAGATACGGGTGGAGCAGACCAGCCAGGGCCTGCATCTGCAAAGCCGTCCGGGCCGCCACCTGGGGATGAAACTGGCGCTGCTGGTGTTTGGTGGCATTTTCGCCGCCGTGGGCACCGGGCTGTTTATCGCCGCCGCCAGCGAAGGCTTTATGTTGTACTTCATGGGCAGCATTTTCGGGCTGATTGGTTATCTCATTGTGGGGATTACCGTGTTCACCCTGGGCAGGGGTCTGGATGTGTGGATTCGCGGTGGCGAAGTGCGCAGCCTGCGTCGCTGGCTGGGAATCCCCGTGTTTACCCGCAAGGGCCAGTTGCTGCGGGCAGAGCAAGTGGTGCTGAAGACGGGCATGAGCAGTACCAGCAATGGCCGCCAGACCGAGTACATGGCGTTGATCGCCGAGATCGATGGCAAAAAGATCCGTTTGGCTGAGGGCATCGCCGGGCGCGAAGCGGGTGACGCCTTGCGTGAGGCCGTGCTGCGCACCCTGCGACTGGTGTAAACTGTTCGCAAATCTGAACTGGTGACGCAGGAGCGCGCAAGTGTATTCCTGTAGCGACTCCTGTAGCGAATGGGGCGAGCCAGTGGCCCCGACAATTTGCGAGATATCCGATGAGCAAAGACCGCCTGATTATTTTTGATACCACCCTGCGTGACGGTGAGCAGAGCCCCGGTGCCACCATGGACCAGGATGAAAAACTGCGTATCGCCCGGGCGCTGGAACGCATGCGGGTGGATGTGATCGAAGCCGGCTTTGCCATCGCCAGCCAGGGGGATTTTCGGTCCGTAAAAGCCATTGCCGATACCGTGCGTGAATCCACCATCTGTTCCCTGGCCCGTGCCAAGGCGGCGGATATCGACCGGGCGGCGGAAGCACTGGCCGGGGCAGAATCCGGGCGGATTCATACCTTTATCGCCACCAGCCCGATTCATATGCAGCACAAGCTGCGGCTGGAGCCGGATCAGGTCATCGAACACGCGGTGGCAGCAGTCAAGCACGCGCGCAACCATATGGGTGACGTGGAGTTTTCCTGTGAAGATGCGGGCCGCTCCGAGATCGACTTCCTGTGCCGTATTATCGAAGCGGTGATTGATGCCGGCGCGCGTACGATCAATATTCCGGACACCGTGGGCTATGCCATTCCCGAGCAATTCGGCGACACCATCAGCCAGCTGCTCACGCGTATTCCCAATGCGGACAAGGCGGTCTTCTCCGTGCATTGCCATAACGATCTGGGGCTGGCAGTGGCCAATTCCCTGGCGGCGGTGCAGGCCGGGGCGCGGCAGGTGGAATGTACCATCAACGGGCTGGGCGAACGGGCCGGCAACGCCTCTTTGGAAGAGATTGTGATGGCGGTGCAAACCCGTCAGGACCTGTTCAATGTAGATACCGGCATTAATGCCCGGGAAATTGTGCCCACCTCGAAAATGGTGTCGCAGATTACCGGCTTCCCGGTGCAGCCGAACAAGGCCATCGTCGGCGCCAACGCTTTCGCCCATGAATCCGGCATCCACCAGGACGGGGTGCTCAAGCACCGCGAGACCTACGAGATCATGTCCGCCGAAGATGTGGGCTGGCACACCAACCGCATGGTGCTGGGTAAGCATTCCGGCCGTGCCGCGTTCCGGGCCCGGCTGGACGAGCTGGGCATCGTGTTTGCGTCTGAAGCGGCCATGAACGAGGCCTTTTTGCGCTTCAAGGACCTGGCGGACAAGAAACACGAAGTGTTCGACGAGGATCTGCAGGCGCTGGTCAGCGACACCAAACGGGCCGTTGAACAGGAACGCTTCAAGCTGGTATTGCTGGAAGCCAGCGCGCGCACGGGTGAAACCCCGCAGGCCCGCATTGTGATGTCCATTGATGGTGTTGAACAGGACGCTACCGCCACGGGTGCCGGTCCAGTCGATGCCGCCTTCAAGGCGATTGAAAAGCTGGCGGACAGCCACACGGCCCTGCAACTGTATTCGGTTAACGCGATTACTGCGGGCACCGACAGTCAGGGGGAAGTGACCGTGCGCCTGGAGAAGGGCGGCCGTATCGTTAACGGCCATGGTGCGGATGTGGACATCATTACCGCGTCGGCCAAGGCCTACCTCAACGCCTTGAATCACTTCGCAGCCGGCGTGGAACGAGCCCACCCTCAAGCGGCGGATGTATGAAGAAACTGCCTGACGCCGGATGCCTGAGGCCTGACGGTAAGAGAGTCGGTGGTGCTCTTCTTGCGTGGTGCGTGGTGCGTCCGGCGTCTGGCGGCACCGGAGGTGCTCAATGAACGAAGCGCAGCGGCAGAGTTATCTCAAGGCCATGGGGCTGACGCCCTGGGTGGCCCGTGTGGCTTTGCCCGGGGCGGCGCCGTCACCGGCATTGGACTGGCCGGAGGAAGAGCAGGCTAATGCTCCTGCATCGGCAGGGCCTGCTGTTGATGTGGCGGTGCCGTCCCGGGAGCCTGAAAGTGCTCCTGTCGATGCTCCCTTGGCCGCCGCTGAATCCAGCCCGGCCGAGCATGCACCTGAGGCATCGGCAGCCGATGCATTGGCGAAAGCGCCATCGGCCCGTTCCGTGGCACCTGCCCAAGAGCAGGCGAAGGAGGAGGCCCCTGCACCAGCCAAGGCGAAAGTGAAAGGGCTGACCTTTACGCTGGAAGCCCACTTGGGTGGCACCACTTGGTTGCTGTGTGCCCAGGAAGACAGCCAGGCTCCGGGACTGGGGCGTTTCGAAGCCCCGTTGATGGCCAACCTGTTGGCGCTGTTTCAGGGGAGTGCGCAGCGCCCGCGTCGTTTCTTCTGCCCTCTCACAGAGCAACCCATGCCGGCGCACGAAGCCGCCCAGGCCTTGTCCGCCTTTGTGGCCGGCCTCAGCGAGCAGAGCGGCGGAGAACGGGTGCTGTTATGTCTGCCGGAAACGGTGGCCGAGGCCCTGTTTGAACAGCCCCGTTACCAGCCTTTCGAGCTGGGACGGTTGCCGGCACTGGTGATCAGCAGCCTGGCAGAAATGCTGGCAGACCCGGTGCAGCACAAGAAAGCCAGCTGGCAAGCCATGCAGGCCCACGGCTACGATGGCGTTTGATGATGCCGGCCCGATTCGGGCCATGCAGGAGGTAGACCTGGAGGCGGTGCTGGCCATTGAAACGGCGGCGCAGTTGACCCCCTGGAGCCGTAGTCACTTTCTCGATTGCCTCGGCAACGCCCATTATCTGTGTCAGGTCGTGGAGGTTGAGGGGCAGCCGGCGGCGTTTCTGATTATGTCGCGAATTCTTGATGAAACCCATGTGCTCAATATCGCCGTGGCCCCTGCTCGCCAGCGTCAGGGGCTGGCCCGTGGATTATTGGAGCAGGCCATAGACGCGGCCCGCCGCGATGCCATGAGTGTGATCTATCTGGAAGTGCGGGAAAGCAATCACAGTGCCCGGGCGCTGTATGAGTCACTGGATTTCACGGTTTCCGGCATCCGCAAAAACTATTACCGCCGGGGCGATGGCCACGAAGATGCGGTACTGATGCAGTGCCTGCTGGCCTCGGGGCATAAATAGCGACGAGCTACGTTGGAGCCGATAGGGAAAAACAGAAAGGTTTTTCTGGCATCGATCTTTCTACGAAGCTGCTGTAGGAGCACCGTTTAGGGTGCGAACCTCGCGCAGCGAGGCCATCGCCAGGAGAGCGATCAGGGATATCTGAGCTCGGCAGGTTTCAGAGTTTCCCTAGAGCCAACGGTGTGGTCCGACCCCCGGTTTTCCTTTTCAATTTTTCACTTTGAACTTTCAACTGAATTCCGCGGGCAGGGCGGCCGTCGTACGGCTCCATCCCTAAACCGCGTGTAGCGTGAAGCCTGCAGCGGCTTCCTATTCCAAGGGCATCCAGCCCTTTTCTGTATCCCGGAAGTGGATGACCCGTTGGCGCTGGAAGGTGTCGCCTTTCTTGAAATTGCCGTGCTCCACCCGCAACGCGCTCAGCGCCATGATCATGGCGAACCGGTCCAGGCCGGAGAGTTCCTCGTTGCCTTTTACCTGGTTGGTATAGCCCTCCAGGTCTTCCTGGGCCTCCAGGCTGTAGCTGACTTCCACGGTGTAGCGGCCATCGCCATCCTCGTAACCGTTGTGCTTTTCCACATCGGTGACTTCCAGCAATCCATCCAGATGGGCGTTACGCATTTCCGCTTCCAGGGCTTTCTGGGCATCGCCGGCATCGGGGCTACGGCTACAGGCGCTCAACAGGGTAAGGGCGAGCAGGGCTGTCACAATGTGAACGCAACGAAGGGTGGCAGACATGGCTGTGTCCTGATTGAAAAGAGGAACGGTCACTCTAGCACCGCTTTAGCCGCTGACCCAATGGCGCCATTGTTAGCTACTGGACAGCGGGTCGATTAATGCCAACGATAGGGGGAACAGAAAAACTTACCCAAGGAGGGATTGCCCATGTCCGAAAGCCTGTTTCGTCGTTTGCTGATCATGGTGGCGCTGATCTTTTGCGGCGCTTTTGCGGTGCTGATCATCCCGCCGATCATGGCCAACCCGGATATACTGGCTGCCGCCGCTGGCGGTTTCGTCAATCCTTATGCGGCTGGCTACGCCACCGATGTCATCCTGTGCTGGGTGATTCTGGCGATCTGGGTGCTGTTCGAGCGCCAGCGTTACCAGGTGCGTGGTGGCTGGCTGGCCTTGTTGCTGGGCGTGGTTCCCGGGGTTGCGGTGGGCTTTGCCCTGTACCTGCTGATGCGCCAGCGCCAACTGAAAGGGTCCGGGCTGGTCTGACGGGAAATGAGGCCGCGAAGGCTGTTATACTCGCGCCCTCGAAATACCCAGTCAGAGATTGAGTACCATGAGCCTGCAAGACCAGGTGGCCAAGCGCCGCACCTTCGCGATCATTTCGCACCCGGACGCCGGTAAAACCACTATTACCGAAAAGCTGTTGTTGTACGGAAACCTGATCCAGAGCGCGGGCACCGTTAAAGGCAAGAAGTCCGGCAAGCACGCCACCTCCGACTGGATGGAGATGGAGAAGGAGCGGGGCATTTCCGTGACCACCTCGGTGATGCAATTCCCCTACAAGGACGCCACGGTCAACCTGCTGGACACCCCCGGCCACGCGGACTTCTCTGAAGATACCTACCGCACCCTCACCGCGGTGGACTCAGCATTGATGGTTATCGACGCCGCCAAGGGTGTGGAGCAACGGACGGTCAAGCTGATGGAAGTGTGCCGTCTGCGTGACACGCCGATTCTTACCTTCATCAACAAGCTGGATCGGGATGTGCGCGATGGCATCGACGTGCTCGATGAAATCGAGGACGTGCTGAATATCGAGTGCGCGCCGATCACCTGGCCCATTGGCATGGGCAAGAGCTTCAAGGGTGTCTACAACCTGCTCACTGACACCACCGTGTTGTACAAGACCGGCCAGGGCCACACCGTGCAGGACGTGCGCGAGGTCAAAGGGCTCAATAACCCCGAGCTGGATGAGGCCGTGGGGGCTGACTACGCCGAGGAGCTGCGCGATACCCTGGAGCTGGTGCAGGGCGCCAGCCACGAGTTCGATCTGGAGCGTTTCCTGGCCGGCAAACTGACCCCGGTTTTCTTCGGTACCGCGCTGGGCAACTTCGGTGTCGATCATATGCTCGATGGTCTGGTGCAGTGGGCGCCGCCACCCCAGCCCCGCGATGCGACGGCTCGCACCGTGGCGGCCGATGAGCCCAAGATGACGGGCTTTGTGTTCAAGATTCAGGCCAATATGGACCCCCGCCACCGGGATCGCATTGCTTTCATGCGCATTTGTTCCGGCACCTACCGAAAGGGCATCAAGCTCAAGCAGGTGCGGACCGGGAAGGATGTGCGCATTCCCGATGCCCTGACGTTCCTGGCCGGTGAGCGGGATAATGTGGAAGAAGCCTTCTCCGGTGACATTATCGGGCTGCATAACCATGGCACCATTCAGATCGGTGATACTTTTACCGAAGGCGAAGAGCTGGCCTTTACCGGCATTCCGCACTTCGCTCCGGAGCTGTTCCAGCGGGTGGTGCTCAACGACCCGCTCAAGAGCAAGCAGCTGCACAAGGGCCTGACCCAGCTGGCAGAAGAAGGTGCTACCCAGGTGTTCTTCCCGCTGCGCAATAACGATGTGATTCTCGGTGCGGTGGGTACCCTGCAGTTCGATGTGGTGGCGGCGCGGTTGAAAGGCGAATACGGGGTGGATTGCCGTTATGAGCCGGTCAGTGTGGCCACGGCTCGCTGGGTGGAAGCCGAGAGCGATAAAGAGCTGTCCGCCTTTGAACGCAAGGCCTATGACAATCTGTCCCGTGACGGTGCCGGGCACCTGACGTACCTGGCACCCACGCGGGTTAACCTGCAACTGGCCCAGGAACGTCACCCGGACATTCGTTTCCGCGAAACCCGGGAAATATGAGAAGGCAATTAATAGTTAACAGTGAATAGTTAACAGCGAAAATCGAAGAACCTGATCCAGGCTAAACATGGCCGTTTTACTACGGGTCGGGCAATGGAATCCGCATTTGAAACGAGGTGGACATGGATGTCGATACCGCTCGCCAATATCTTCTCGGCAAACCCGAAGCGATGGAGGATTATCCTTTTGGCCCGGATGTGGCGGTGATGAAAGTGCGCGACAAGATGTTCGCAACGCTGGGGCAGGAGGGTGGCGAAGGGCGCATGAATCTGAAGTGCGATCCGGATCAGGCCCTGGCGCTGCGGGATATCTTTGCCGCGGTGCTGCCCGGCTACCACATGAACAAGAAACACTGGAATACGATCAAACTGGATGGCTCCATTCCTGAAGGGGAAATCCAGCGCATGATCGATCATTCCTTCGCGTTGGTGGTGGGTGGTTTGCCAAAAAAAGTGCGCGAAGGCATGGAAGTGCGCCACGGCCGCGAAGCGCTCTATGGCGGACAGAACTGAACAGGCAGGGAGACGGCAATGGCAGTAGTCATCGGTGGCATTATTATTATCTGGCTAGGCCTGACCATGGGCGCGGCGGGCTTGCGTTGGTTGGGTGTGGAGCTGCATTACCCGGCTCGTTTGGTGGCGCCGGTGTTGGTGGCGCTGCTGGAAACGCTACTGTTCTTGTTGTTTGTTCCCGGCACGGAGTTGTTGCCACAAAGCTGGGGCTGGCCCATGGCGGGCGGTCTGGTGGCTGCGGCCTGGCTGATCAACGGCGCTGTCGCCGGCCTGGACTGGCATCGCAATCGGCCAGTGAAAGAATCTCCGGCGACAGAATAACCCCCAGCGTTTTATTGCCACTGTAGAACGTGCTTGCACCCGAATTGCATTAGGAGTGAGGGAAGAGGTTTGAGTTTCGAAAAGCTTTTTTCCCTCGTGCCTCGTTTCTCGCAACTCGGACCTAAGCGTTCGCGCTTCAAGTGGCGCTCCTACGGCGTCTATTCCTAAAAACTGCTCCAGCCAGTGAATTCCATTCCCCGATACAGCCAGTACTTCCATACCGAGTCATCCGCATACACCGCATAGTCGGTGCTGTGTTTTTCGTCGTAACGATTGTCCCAGCGCCGTTCGAAGGTGTCGCCGGCCTGTTGCATGATGGGGTGGTCGGGGGCGGCGATCAGCCGCACGCTACTCTCCAGATTCAGGTTATCCAGATTACGCCGGGTGTAGTTGGCGGAGCCGAGGATCAGTTCGGCGCTGTTGGCGCTGCGGCGCAGCAGCATTTTGGTATGGCATTGTTCACCCTGGGTGTTGCACCAGCGCACCGGGATGCCGGCGTTGTGCAATTCACTCCCCACCTGGCGGTTGGGAATCCCGTTCTTTTCACGTCCGAAGGCATCCTTGTTGGGATCCAGCAGGACGCGTAGTTGTACGCCCCGTTGCTGTGCCGCGAGCAGGGCCTTCATCAGCGGGCGATGGGACAGATAGAACACGGACACATCAATCTGGTCGCCGGCCTGGCTGTGGTTGAGGGTAGCGAGCAAGGCATCACGAATGGCGCCTTCGGTGAGCAGTTGCAGGCGTGCGTCGGCGGCCGGGTCAGCCGGTTGTGTTGGCAAGGTGGGTAGTGTGGGCAGTCGGGTGGCGGTCAGCTCTGCGATAGCCAGTTCACTGGCCAGCAGGTCTTTGACCGCATTGCCCTGAAAGCGTAGGCCGATATTGCTGTGGGCGCTGCTGCCATCGTGGGCATTGGCGGAGGTGACCAGGCCGGTCCAGTGTTCACCTTCGTCCACCACCAGGGTCTTGCGGTGATTGGCCTTGAAGTTCAGCAGCGTCAGGTAGCTGCGCAGGGGGACCTGTCCCGGCCCCATGGGATTGGGCAGCCAGCCCTTGTCCGGGTTGTTGCCCAGCCACTGACAGCACACCCGCCACAGGCCGGACCAGCTGGGGTTGGAATCGCGCAGTGCCGGCAAAGGCGTAGTGACGACGGTGACGCCGGCTTTCTTCAGGCGCGTAAGGTGCTTGCTGTGGAGCCCGCCATAAAGCGTATTGATGGGGTCGGTGATGACCACGATAGGCATGGCTGGATGGCTGGCCCGTCGGGCCAGCAAGGCGTCGGTGAGCTCGCTGGACAAGGCCCGGCCGCTCTCGTTGGCAGTGCCCTGAAAATCGTTGAACAGGAACATGTCGACCACGATGAGTTTTTCCGCCTGGCCAATTAAGCGGAAGAATTCGTCGAAGATATGTTGCCGGCTGAGCCGCGTGGTTCCGACACCGTTGTCGCTTTCCCAAGTATCGTCTACCAGCAATTTGAGCCCCTGCACCGCATGGGTTTCCCCTTGCACGTTCAGTCCCGGAGGAAGCGGCTTGTAGCGGTGCCAGAGGGCAGTGCTGGCGGTCAGTGCGACCAGCATCAGCAGGGCGAGTTTCAGGCGGGTCATAGGCAGTCCTGTGCATTCGATGGGGCTACCTTATCAGCTAATGGGGTGTGCGCCATGCGGTCCTGCCATTCCTGTCTCATTAGGTGGCACATTCGTGCAACATTCTGAAAAGAATGCCGCCATGCCGGTAACTATGGCACCACCGTACCGCAACAGTGTGGCGGCGGGATCTCTCTGACAATCAAGGTCTACCCGTGCGTATTGCACGGATCTTAACAAGAACAATCAGCGGTCCACGCTGATCCCGGCGCGCCAGCGGTTGCCGCCCGGGGAGGAGCCTGCGATGAAAATGCCTGCGTTTGTCATGCCTGTCACCCTGACCCTTTTGCTCACCGCCTGTGGCGGGGGCGGCTCATCGTCGGTGCCGGTGACCAGCACCCCCCCTGCCGAGCCCACCCCCAATGAGCCCGCTGAGCCGATTGCCGGGGAAGGTGAAATCCGGGTGCTTTCCAACCGGGCAGACCTGATCAGCGGTGGCGATGCACTGGTGGAGGTGATCACCCCTGATGCGGCCCAGCTTGAAGGCGCGGTGGTGACACTGGGGGATAGGGCCGTCACCGACCAACTGACGGCTACTGACGCCGGTACCCTGAAAGGCCTGATCAATGGCCTGGCGCTGGGCAACAACCGGCTGACTGTGGTGCTGGCGGATGACAGCGTGCTGGAACGGATCATTATCAATCACCCCAATGGGGGGCCGGTGATTTCCGGGCCGCAGATTCAGCCCTGGCAATGCACCAATGCGGCGGCGGTGGATGCCCAGTGCAACCAGCCGGCTGAGTACAGCTTCAAGTATGTGCCCGCCGACAAATTGCAGAATTTGCTGACTAATTTTGATCCAGAGAACCCGGGGATTCCCGGCGCCTTTCAACCTTACGACCTGGCCAATCCACCGGCCCAGGAGGCCATTGCCCGGATCACCACGGATGCAGGTGTGGAGGTGCCCTTTATCGTGCGCATGGAAGAGGGCGTGCAGAACCGGGATCGCTACCTGATCATGACCCTGTACCAACCGGATCAACCCTGGACCGCGCTGAACCCGCAGCCCCAGTGGAACGGCAAATTGCTGATTCACCACGGCGGTAACGTGGGCGTGAGCTATGGTATGGGTAACCCTCCCCAGGGTGATATCGCCGGTACGGCCCCGGAAGGCGCCGAGCTGTTGCTGGGTGACAGTATCACCACTGCCCTGGGACGCGGTTTCATGACCCTCTCCACCGCCCAAGGTAACCTGGGACATAACGGCAATCTGGTGACGGCGGCGGAATCGCTGATGATGGGCAAGGAGCGCATCGTCGAGCAGTACGGTGAAATCCGTTACACCATTGGGACGGGGTGTTCCGGTGGTTCCATCACCCAGCAGCATGTGGCCAATGCGTATCCGGGCATTTATCAAGGCATGATCGTGCAGTGCTCCTACCCGGATGTGTGGACCACGGCCACCCAGTTCGCCGATTACAATTTGCTTAGCCAGTATTTCGGCAATCAGCTGCCTTCCGACCCGCAAGGCTTTCAGGATGTGGTCACCCGGTTGTTGAGTTCCGGGGTGATTCCCGCTGCGCAATGGTCCGCGTTCTATGGCCATCTGCCGTTGAATCCGCTGGTTTCAGACCTGGCCTTTTTCCCGGCAGCCTACCCTGACCAGGAAAGCTGCCCGGGTCTGGAAAACGGGGTGACCGTCTATGACGCCCAGGACGCTCCGGATGGATTGCGTTGTGGCTTGCTGGATTACATGAAGTCTCAATTCGGCCTGCGCTCACCAGAAGTGTGGTCTGCGAACGAACAATTGCTGTCGCGGGGATTCGGGGGCATTCCGCTGGATAACGTGGGCGTTCAATATGGCCTGCGGGCGTTGCAGAGTGGTGTGATCACCGGTGACCAGTTCCTGAAAGTGAATCGGGAAATTGGCGGCTTCAATGTGGATATCGACTACCAGCCGGAGCGCACCGTGGCCGATAGTCAGGCGCTGCACAATGCTTACCGCACCGGTGCCATTAACACCGCCGAGCACCTGGCCAATGTACCGATTATTGATCTGCGCGGCCCTGACCCGGGGATCGCCCACGATGCCTATCACTCCTGGCAGATGCGGGCCCGCCTGGAAAAGACCCAGGGGCACGCGGACAACCAGGTGATCTGGTACGGTCCGGCGCCATTGTTTGGCGATACGGTTTATACCACCGAGGCGCTATTGGTGATGGATTTGTGGCTGTCGCAAATTGAAGCGGACGCCTCGGCATTGAGCATTGAAGAAAAAGTCCGTGAGCACAAACCGGTCTACGCCCGTGACCGTTGTTTGTCGGTGTCTTCGCTGGTGGGTCCGGAAGGCCCTATCGTGCCGCTCAGCGGTAACCTGTTGTACCCGACCCCGATTCTGCCGGGGCTGGACCTGTCGTTGTTGCCGGCGGCGCCGGCAGAGGCGGGCGTGGTGGTGGATGCGCTGACCGGTCAGGTCTGCGGGTTGGACCTGAGTGAACTGCCGGTGGTGTCCGATATCCCCGTGGTGGGCGATCTGCTGGGCACCGTGGCGGATTTGTTATCGCCGATTACCGATCCCTTGGTGGGCCTGCAGCAGACCGTAGTGCAGACCCGTTTTGGCACACCCCGCACGGTGGCAGGGGACAGCATTGAAACCCTGACCAACAAGTGCCAGCTCAAACCCGTGGACCCGGCGGATTACCCCACTGCGCTGGACCCGCAAGGGTTTGCCGAGCAGGTGGCGGAGATTTTCCCGCAGGGGGTATGCGATTACAGCAAGCCCGGGGAAGGTGTCGCACCCACCGAAACCTGGCTGCAATACGGTGATGCACAGCAGGTGATTTATGGTGGTGCCCCGCTGGCGGCTGATGCTCCTTCGTCAAGGCAGGGCTGGGCGTCGCCCGCCTTTGAGGTGGAGATTCGCTGATCTTCAGTGGCTGGGGATGCTGAGTGTCGAGAAACGAGAAACGAGTTGCGAAGACCGGGAAAGGTTTTCGCAACTCGAAACTCGTACCTCGTTACTCACCCTTTCCCATCCGAGCAGCGCTAGAGATCGATTTGGTAAGCCGCCAGGCCGTTGTCGTCATCAAAGGTCATGACTGGGCCGTTATTTAACTGCACCGCCTTGTCACTCAGGGTGACGTGCTCATCTCCCAGTACCCCCTCGTTAAAGCGGTAAACCGGTTTCGGTGCCTCGGTCAGGCAGTGGTTGCGGAAACCCGCTTTCGCTTCACGTACTCCCTCGCGACGCTGCTGCCAGCCGGCGAATGCCTGTTGGCCGTGGCGCTGTTTTAGCATGATTTCGGCGACCGTAGGTGATAGCGCCACGGCGGTGGCGTTGTTACCGCCGAAGCCCTTGGAGTTGATCAGCGAGGCCTGCAATGCATCGTGGGGTTGATGCTCCAGACAGAAATTCAGGTGATCGCGGTGCACATCGTCGGCAATGTGGTCCACGGTGCGAATGCCCGGTAGCCAGCCATGGGCAAAGCTGCCCAGCGTGGCAGACAGCTGGTCGCCACCGGCACTGCCCAGGGAATGCCCCACATAGGCCTTGATGGCGACCACCGGCCAATGCTCAATCCCGAAGGCTTTGGCGGTACGTTCCAGAATCACGGATTCGGTGATCCGGTTCTGCGGCGTACCGGTGCCGTGGGCGTGCACAAAGCTGTGCTCGCGCAGGCCCTTTTCGCCGATCAGCTGGCGGGTGAGGGCCGCAGCCTTGCCCACAGTCAGGTAGTTGCCCACGCCGGGAGCCGATATGGATTTTTTGCCACCATCCGCATGGATGAACACATCCGGCACGGCGCCGAGAATATCGGCCCCCAGCTCCAGCGCCAGGGCATCGTCCATCAGCACCGTGAACTGGGCGGATTCCGCCATGGTGAAGCCACAGTTATCCGAGAAGGGGCGACAGGCCCGGTTCAGGTCGGCGCTGGCGGTACCGTCCAGGGCGGCCAGCGCCTGGTCTTCGGCCAGTGCGCCCATGGCCCGGTATCCTTCCATGATTTCTGGTACCAGGGGGGCTTCGCTGGTGCCCACAATGGCGACCCGCACCCGGCCACTGCGAATGGCATGGACGCCTTTTTCCAGGTTGTAGAGGAAAGTCGCGCAGGCGCCCAGCATGCCCCCGGTGGTGCCGACGGAGTGCAGCACATAGGCATTGAGAAAGTCGGCGGTCATTTCCCCCAGTCCCAGCGGCACCTGTTTGGAGGTGATGCGCTGGCCGTTGGGCGGGAAGCGCATGACGCCGCCCAGGCCGTTGTCATCCATCTGCGACATGGCATTGCTGGCATACACAGCCACCTGATCGGGGCGAACCCGGGCGGCGACCTGCGCCCAGTCCATGCCCAGATCACCCAGCGCATCACTGATGCCAAAAATGGCCATTTGCAGCGCGCGGGGATGGTTACGGGAGGCGTAGAGCGCGCCGGGATCAAAACCGTCCGGTAATTGCCCGGCGGCGCTGACCCGGCGCGGGGTGTCGTGGGGCACTCGTAGCCCCAGCCCGGCAGGCAGGGTGACGCGGCTGCGGCGTTTGTCCACGGCGCTGACCTGCCAGCCCGGGGGCAGGCTGTCGGGCAGGTCCATATTGCGCATTTCCAGGGTAATGGTGGCGTCGCTGGTGCCGGCGAGGGCGGCGTGAAGCTGGTGGCTGTCGGGGAGCGCCCGGATCAGGGTACGGGCCAGCACGGTCTCGCTGTCATTGCCGGTGAGGCGGGACAGCGCATTCAGCGTGTCGCTCTGTCGGGCGTGATCCAGGGCATCGAAAACAAGCCGCTGAAAAGCGAAATGCTGGGCACTGCGGCCGGCTGCATTGATGCCGCCCATGGCGGTAATAACGGGTAATGCTGACATGGTGCTCCCGGGCTTGTGCCCAACCCAAAACGGTGACTAGCCGGTCAGGGTACAGGTGAAATCCGGGTTTGCGTATACGACAGAGGGCGAATCCGGTCAGGAAAGTGCAACAGAGTTTTAAAATGAAAGCGGATGTTTCGGGGTGGGCACGGTTGATAGTCGATGGCGAACGCGGTTGCGGCGGTCGGTGGTGAGGAATCAAGGGGGATCGCGAGGTACGAGTTTCGAGGAGCGAAAAGCTTTTACGGGTTTCGTCACTCGCTTCTCGTAACTCGGTACTTGGTCATTTTCCAACAAAAAACGGGGCCCGAAGGCCCCGTTTCGTCTGGCATCAAGCGTCCAGAGCTGGCGTTTTACACCAGTTCTACGGCCACTGCGGTCGCTTCACCGCCGCCGATACACAGGCTGGCCACACCGCGTTTGCCGCCGGTGCGCTTGAGCGCGTGGATCAGGGTCAGGATGATGCGTGAGCCGGTGGAGCCCACCGGGTGACCCAGGGCACAGGCGCCGCCGTGGATGTTCACTTTCTCGTGGGGAATGCCCAGATCGAGCATCGGCATCATCGCCACCATGGCGAAGGCTTCGTTGATTTCGAACAGATCCACATCGTCCACGCTCCAGCCCACTTTCTTCATTACCGCTTCGGTGGCACCGATGGGGGCAATGGTGAATTCGCTGGGGTGCTTGCTGTTGGTAGCGTGGGCGAGGATGCGGGCCAGCGGCTTCAGGCCGCGCTCATTGGCCACGGATTCGCGAGCCAGTACCAGTGCTGAGCCACCATCGGAGATGGAGCTGGCGTTGGCGGCGGTGACGGTGCCGTCTTTGGCGAAGGCCGGGCGCAGGGTGGGGATCTTGTCGATTTTGGCGTTGCCCGGTTGCTCGTCGGTGTCGACAACCACTTCACCTTTACGGGTCTTCACGGTCACCGGCACGATTTCGTCCTTGAACCAGCCGTTATCGACGGCGGCATTGGCACGGTTCAGGGATTCGATGGCGTAGTTGTCCATGTCTTCGCGGGTGATGCTGCGCTTGTCAGCCACTTCCTGGGCAAAGGAGCCCATCAGGCGGCCGGTTTCCGCATCTTCGAGACCGTCCAGGAACATGTGATCCATGACCTGACCATGGCCCATGCGCATGCCGGCACGGGCTTTTTCCAGTATGTAGGGGGCGTTGGTCATGGATTCCATGCCGCCAGACACGACGATGTCGTTGGTGCCGGCCTTGATGGAATCGTAGGCGAACATGGTGGCCTTCATGCCGGAGCCACACAGCTTGTTGATGGTGGTGGCACCGGTGCTGTCCGGCAGGCCGGCCAGACGCATGGCCTGGCGGGCGGGGCCCTGTTTCAGGCCGGCGGGCAGTACACAGCCCATGATGACTTCCTGCACGTCCTCGGCTTTCAGGCCGGCGCGAGCGACCGCTTCACGAATGGACGCGGCACCCAGTTCCGGGGCGCTGACAGCGGACAGGGAACCCTGGAAACCGCCCATGGCGGTGCGGGCACCGTTTACAATGACGACTGCATCATCAGACATGCTTTTCTCCTGCCAAACAGTTGAAGGCGCTCTAAACCGCACAAGACGAAAAAGAAACGCCGCGGAACGTAAAAATTGGGGCGCATTGTACTTGAAACAAGGGCATTGCGCCCCATCTGACAAGGACCTGCCGGTCACGGGGCCGCTGGCGATTGATAGGTTTTGTCTATGATAGTGAAAGGCAATGCCTTACCTGCCAGTACCCGCAGTAGAGATCACGACCGGTAGCTTGTTATTATCGTTTGGCCGCAGGCCACCGGCAGGTTGTCTGCGGGGAATTTCGGCCCGTTGCAGTGAGCAATGGGACAACATGATGTCAGGGGACAAATTATGGCTTTTGAATTACCGCCGCTTCCGTTCGAGAAAAATGCACTGGAACCGCATATTTCTGCCGAAACGCTTGAGTACCACCACGGCAAGCACCACAACGCTTACGTGACCAAGCTGAACGACATGGTTGCCGGCACCGACAACGAAGGCAAATCCCTGGAAGAAATCATCAAGAGCGCCGAAGGCGGTCTGTTCAACCAGGCAGCGCAGGTTTGGAACCACACTTTTTACTGGAACAGCCTGAGCCCCAACGGCGGCGGCGCTCCCAGTGGTGATCTGGGCGCAGCCATCGACAAGGCGTTCGGTTCTTTCGACGAGTTCAAGAACCAGTTCAACGCCAAGGCAACCGGTAACTTCGGTTCCGGCTGGACCTGGCTGGTGAAGAACAGCGATGGCAGCCTGGAAATCGTCAACACTGACGATGCGGACACCCCGATTGCTCATGGCAAGGGTCAGGCCCCGCTGTTCACCGTGGACGTGTGGGAGCACGCTTACTATGTGGACTACCGCAACGCTCGTCCCAAGTATCTGGAATCCATCTGGAACCTGATCAACTGGGATTTCGCAGCCAGCAACTTTGCTGCCTAAACCGGGCTGCATAAGCCTGACGGCCCATCGCTGGGACCGTTCAGGCAATGAAAAAGGCCGCTTTTGCGGCCTTTTTTGTGTCTTTATGGCGGCAGAAGGGTAAGTTTGGTAGCGTCCGACAAGCTCGGGATCTTGTTGGCCGGATGACGGTCAAATCCTGGGATAATGATGACAATAACAAGGTGTTGTATGCGTTTTATTGGATTGGTGATGTTACTTGCCGGGCTGTGGGCGAACCCGGCCATGGCTGCCGAGCAGGCCAGTGACACAAAAGCAGCGCAAACAAAGAGCGCTGACGAAGCAGCAAAAAGCCCGGAACAACAGGCCATGGATGCCCTGGCCGAAGCGGGTATCCGCCAGGCCTTGCAGGCAATTCAGCGTTCCGGGGGCATGTACCCGTTTGGCTTGATCCGGTCTGGCGAAACGGTACAAGCGGTGGGCTATTCGGGCGAAAAAGAGGATGCGCCACCGGCTGATGAATGGGCGCGGGCCTTGTTTGGCAAGTTGCGCGCCATTGGCAATGAGCAACCGGATGTGGACCTGATGGCCCTTTTTCGGCTCCATGAGATCACCAACGACAATGGCGAAACAATCGTGGGTGTGTGGGCAGAAGTGGACCACCGTAACGTTCGGCCGTGGGTGATTTTTTTGCCCTTGGTGAAAAATGAAGAAGGCAAACATGAACTGGGTGAAATGATTTATTTCGCCACTGAGCAACCGCTATTCGATAAGGCCGTAGTGGACAAGTGATACGGCGGCTGACAGCACATCGGTTGAACGAAAAGTAGAGACCGTAAACGGTATTTTGGTGTGAACCTTGGCAACATATTAACCGAGGCTCTGGATTAGGATTTTGGAATGACGCGAGATCGTGAAGTCAATCTTGGTGACCTGAATGAGGTTACTGTTGATGAACCCCGAGCCAACACGTCCCGTGCGGCGTCGGGTGGTAATGGCAAAAAAGCGCCCCCGGGTGGCGGCAAGCCGGCGCCGAAACCGCAGAAACCGGCATCTTCCGGTGGCGGCAATGGTGGCTGGATGGCGGCCTGCCTGGTGCTGGTGGTGCTGATTGCCGTGCTGGGCGTCTGGTTCAATAAGCAGGTGACGGGCCTGCAGGCGCAGCTGGATAATCGGCTGACGGAATCCAGCGAAAAAATGGGCAACCTTCAATCCCGTTTGTCAGCGACCGATGAAAGCCTCAACCAGTCCTCCGGCAAGCTGCTGGATACGGTTCAGTCCCACGGCAAGAAGCTGGAAGCCAATGAGGATGAAATTCGCAAGTTGTGGGATCTAAGCAACAAGCGGAATAAAGCCGCCATTGCAGAACAGAAGAAAGCGCTGAACACGCTGTCGTCTTCGGTGAAAGAAGTGAAAAAAGGGCAGGCCGGTGTGGACGGTAAATTAAAAAGCATCAGCACCGATGCCGCTGTGCTGAAAAAGCAGGTGGAAAGTGCTGTGGCGGCGGTGAACAAAAGCAGCGATCAGTGGCAGAGCCAGATCGGGCAAATGCAGACCCGGGTGGAAGTGCTGGTGGACAGCATCAAGCAGCTTGAGCGCCAGCAAGCCAACCTGAAAAAAGGTTTGGACAAGGTGGAAAAAGCCCAGAGCAAGATTTCGACACTGGATTCCCGTGTGGATGATGTGGAAGCGGCGGTGGCGGCGTTTGATGCCTACCGCCTGCAGGTCAACAGCCGTCTGGATTCACTGGAAGGGCGTTGATTGGCTAACCGGCAGTGGGCTGGATTCTCCGGGGGGAGAGGCAGGCTCACTGCTGACTTCAATGTGAATAAACAATAATCAAAAAGAGCGTTTTGCCATGGCCAAGATGCCGCATAGCCCGTTATCGGAAAGTAAGGCAAACCGGTTGCAGGGCTTGAACCAGGATGTGTTGGCGGTTGCGCCGCCGGCGCCATCGCCCGATACCGAGTCCACCCCGTTTATTTCCCCGCCCCGGCAGAGGCCGGTCAACATGTCCGAAGGAGGGCGCTCCGGGCTGCTCTGGTTGTCCCTGGCGTTGGGTATGGTCGCGGTTGTCCTGGCGGTGGCGCTGTGGCTGGGCCAGCGAGCCGCCAACCGTGAACTGAGCGAGGTTCGGCAACAGTACTATCAGCTTGCTGCGGAGCTGGCAGAACAGACCTCCCGTTCCTCAACGGCGCCGCGGGCCTCTGCCGGAACATCCGCTGATGTGGCTGCGTCGGTGCGTGATGACCTGCGCCAGTTGAGTGCCAAGGTCCGTGGGCTCACCGTGGCGGTGGCCAAATTGAACAGCGCTGATAACGGCGAGGCGACCGTGGCACTGGAGAAACGTCTGGATGGGTTGGGTGTCAGCGTCAAGGCGTTGTCGTCGCGAGTGAGTGCGCTGGCGAATACGCGGCCACAGGTGCAGCCGGTCGCGCAGCCAGTGTCACAGCAGGATGATTCCCGGTTGAGTACGCTGCAAAACCGGGTCAGCAAAATCGATCAGGATCTGCAGGCGCTTTACCGCATTCTGCAGGGCGGTTAACCGGTTGGCGGGGCTGGTAATTAGCCGATAGCCTGCTAGAATGGCCGCCCACTGCGCCAGTGGTGGAATTGGTAGACACGCCAGATTTAGGTTCTGGTGCCGAGAGGTGTGAAGGTTCAAGTCCTTCCTGGCGCACCATCACAAAGAAAGGCCGCAACAGTTTCCTGTTGCGGCCTTTTGCGTTTTCTCTCCCTATAAAAATATGCTCGAGTGTCGCAATACTGTCGGTGGCATGGAGCTCCTGGATACGCCAGCCGTTATTCCGCCGCTTGCGGATTTATGCCAGAAAAATTCTGGGCTTTATGACTGAGCAGGGCGGGTATGCCAATGGCATCCCGCCGGGTGGTGGAGAACCGAGGGTTCTCCATTGCACAGGCACTAGAAGTTGTAGCGAACATCCATGTTGATGGAGCGGCCCGGTTCCAGCAGGGGTTCCACAGTGGCGAATTCCTGGCCATAGCTGGCGCGCTCGGTGTATTCCTCGTTGTTCAGGTTGTCCACTGACAGGCGCAGGGACAGGGCATCGATGGGGGAGTAGTTCACGTACACATCGACCACGGTGTAACTGTCCTGCTTCTCCCCAAGGCCACGGGACTCCAGGTCATCATTCTCCAGGGCGATTTCCGTGGTCAGGCCCAAGGCCCATTGTGTGTTCGGCCAGTAGAGTTCACCGCTGATGGCCACCTGTTCACCCAGCGGCACGGTGAAATAGTTGCCGTCGTAAGAAGTGGCAAATTCGTCATCCATTTTGGATTCGATATCGGCATAGGTCACTGCCAGTCGGCCCAGGTCGGCACGGTAACCAACAGTGGTATCGAAGCCGTTGATATCAAAGTCCGAGAACAGATCCGGGCCACCGCCATAGGTGGGTACGCGGGCATCGCGCAGGCCGGTTTCGAACTGATTCGCTTCGACGAAGAAACCGTTCCAGTTAACTTTGAACCCCACGGTGTGGTTGTGGGACTGCACCGGTTTCATGTCGTTATAAACCCAGGCGCCGTTGAGAATAAAGTTCTCGGCCAGCGCAGTGCCACCCCAGACATCCGCGTAACCGGCATTGATGGCAAAGTGTTCGTTGAAATGAAATTCGGCGAAGACGTTGCTGCTGGCGCCTTCGTCTTCATGGCTGGAGCCATCGGTGCCGGTGAAATCCTGCTGGTCATAACGCAGGCCGTAGGACAGGTCCAGGCGCTGGAACAACGTTTGGCGGAACTGCACGAATGCGCCGGTGTTTTCGGCTTTTTCTTCCAGGTCCGGATCTCCCGCGTACTGGAACAGGGCGCTGTCATCGTAGTAGTCCATGCCGGCGGTGATATCCACGAAACCGGTGTGGAAGGTGTTTTTGGCGGTGGCCGAGACGCTTTCGGTGATGCCGGTGTATTCCACGGTGGTGTTGGGGGCGGCCAGCGGGTTTTCGCTGGTGACCAGCTCGGTCTCGTTATTGGCGAGAGTCACTTCCGGGTTCCACAGGCCACTGCCTTTCAAGTGGCTGTAGCCGAGCACGGTGTTCTGGCGGGTCAGGTCATAGTTGCGCGATGCCGGTACTGGCCGCCCGGCGGTGAGGCCGGAAAAATTGGCTCGATAGGGGCGCTCGGAATCGTCGTTGACCACTTCGTGGCTCAGCTCGATTCGCCCGACGTCGGCATTCTCGTAGGCCAGCTTGGCCAGGCCGCTGAGCAACCCGGGCTCGGTGTAGGGCACGTTATCGCCGTTGGCATCTTCGTAGTGATTGCCCTCTACCTGCTTCACATAACCCAGTGCTTCGAAACCGTTACTGCGACCGAATAGGGAGCCGGCCGTGGTGACGGCATCGCCATTGGAGGCATAGCGGCCGTTCAGGAAGCCACCCAGGTTATCACCAGGGGCGAGCATATCGGCCACATCCACGGTTTCGTATTTCAGTGCGCCGCCCAGTGCGCCGGGGCCGTCATCGGCAGAGGCTACGCCTGCGGCGGCACTGGCGGACTTCAGAAGAGAAGGGTCGATCAGGTTGGTGGCGTTGTGGTGGAACACCTTGTTGTTCTGCCGGGCGCCATCCACGGTGACCAGCATGGCGGTTTCTTCCACGCCGCGCACATAGACCTTTTCGTTGACCGGTATGGAGCCGCCCACGGAAACGGAGGCCTCGTTCTTGAACAGGTCCTTGGTGTCCTGGGGCTGCTGTCGTGAAATATCGCTGTAGTCGTAATCAAGAATATTCTGCAGGTTGTCACCATTGGTCGCGCTGACGTTAACCGGCTCCAACGTGGAAACGCTGTTGTTGGCTTTGGCCAGTGAAAACGATCCATCCGGCTGTGCCTTTGCCACGAGGCCGGTGCCGGCGAGGATCTGGCTCAGGCCCTGTGCGGGGGTGTAGCTGCCTTGCAGGCCCTGGCTCTGCTGGCCTGCGGCAAGCTGGATGTCACCGGCAATCAGGGTGCCGGAGGCAGTGGCAAAGCGGGCCAGCACAGTATTGAGTGGCCCCGCCGCGATATTGTATTGCTGCTGGCCGGTTTCTGCCTGGGCAGGAAGAGTCAGGGTCAGGGCGAGGGGAAAGGTCAGGCCCATGGCAAGGCGCAGTGTCATTGCCCGCAATGCGGGTCGGGCAGGTTGGTAACGGCTCACGGTCACTCCAGTATTATCAGGATTGTGGTGCCCCTTTTTGTCGGGACTTACTGATATATCGAATAGCGCCCTGCAAAGCGGAAACGTTTTTTCGTTTTTTTGCTCAGGGGTTGGCGGGGTGGATATTGGTCCAGCCGGGCAGGGGGCGGGTGACCCGAATGGGCAGCGCGGATGCCAGCATGTCCAGAGCCTGCTGTGGATCGGTCAGCGGGAAGCCCCCGAACACGCGCAGGTCGGCCACTGCCGGGGACAGGTTGATGTAGCCATGCTGGTAGCGCCCGAGTTCATCGACCAGATCGCCCAGGCGGATATCGTCTGCCACCAGAATCCCCTTGTGCCAGGTTTCCCGTGCGGGGTCGGCGGGGTGAATCGGTTGCAGGGCGTTGGCGGAAAAACGGGTTTGTTGCTGAGGGTGCAGGACGCTTTTCTGCCGTGCCTGGTTGGTGATCTCCACCGCGCCGTCGTAGACCGCAAGGAAGGTCGTGTCTGTTTCCCGGCGCACCGTGAAACGGGTGCCCAGTGGCTGGAGTTGACCTTGCGGTGTGAACACCACCAGTGGGCGCGGGTCTGCCTTGCCGGTTTCAATCAGCACTTCGCCCTGTATCACCTGAATGTGCCGCTGGGGGCCGTCCAGTACCGTATTGATAGCGCTGTTGGTGTTCAGCCACAGGCGGCTGCCGTCGGCCAGTTCCAGGGTGCGGATTTCGCCCGTGCCGGTGCGGTACTGCGCGTTCCAGCCCGCCACCAGGGTGGGCAGCGGGCTGTGCCGCCAACTCATCCAGCCCAGGCCGCCGGTGCCGATGGCCAGAGCCAGGCCAGTAATGACGCTGCGGCGCTGGATACGGTTGTGGCGGGCCTGTTTCAGGGTGGCTTCGGTATGCGCCGGGTGGTTGGCACTGGCGGTGCTGAACTGTTGTTCAATGTGCTCCACTATTTGCCAGCCGCGCAGGTGGTCCGGGTGCTGGCGGAGCCATTGCTGCCAGCGCAGCTTGTCGCTTTCGCAGGCCTGCCCGGAGCGCAGCAGGGCAAACCAGTCGGCGGCGTCACTGAGAATCTGGTGATCAATGTGTGCTGTGCCGTTCATGGCTGGGCGGCCACGCAGGTGCCTTCCAGTCGGGCCTGCAGGCGCAGGCAGGCAAGCATGGCCCTGGACAGGTAATTGCGCACGGTCCGTTCGGATACGCCCAGCTGTGTGCCGATTTCCTTGCCGGTGAGACCATGCACCATGGACTGGATAAAGGCATGGGCCACCGCCTCGGGTAGGCGGCGGAGCATGGTGTCGACTTCCACCAGGGCTTCCAGGGCGGCGGTCTGCTGTTCAGCGGATGGGCTTTCCGGTTCGGGCAGGTGGAGCAAGGTATCCAGCCAGGCCTGCTCGATTTCCCGGCGCCGCCACAGGTCTACGCACAGGCCTCGGGCCATGCGGCTCAGGTAGGCACGGGCGGTGTGGTGGTTCAGGTGGCGAGGTTTGCTGAGCAGGCGAATAAAAGCGTCGTGGGCCAGGTCGGCGGCATCATCACGGCTGCCAAGACGTCGCTGCAATATGCAATGCAGCCAACTGTGGTAGTCGGTATACAGCGTTTCCACTGACAGGGATTCCTGCGCCACCCCGGACATGATCCCGCCCCCCAGCGTTGTTCTGTAAAGAATGAATGCCGAATACTATTTGAGAATGGATATCATTACAATAATGAGAATGAAGCGCATGATGTGACGCCTGCCCTGGTTTCCGTTTTTATCCGAGAAAAAATGTCACCATCGGTGGGCGTCATTCGTCTTCTATAGAGACAGGGAAAAAATGCGCGATGCAGAAGGAGCTGAAGATGGCAGGTAAAGGCATGGATGAGGCCCCGGGGCTGACCGTTGAGGTGAGTGAGGGAGAAGAACGTGGCGGGGCGGCCAAGAGTAATGAGCAATGGTTGACCGGTGCGGGGCTGAAAGCCACGTTGCCGCGGGTGCGGATCCTGCAGCACCTAAAAGCCGCCCACGATGAGCAGCGCCATCTGGGCGCTGAAGAAATCTATGCCCGCTTGTATCAGGCAGGGGAAAGGATAGGCATCTCTACCATTTACCGGGTGTTGCTGAATCTGGAGCAGGTGGGGCTGGTCACCCGCCATCAGTTTTCCCAGGGCGCGGTGAGCCGGTGTGTGTACGAGCTGTCGTTCGGTGAGCGCCACGACCATATGGTGTGTGTGGAAACGGAGCGGGTGATTGAATTCCGTGATCCGGTCATCGAGGCGCGGCAGGAGCAGATTGCCCAGGCCCACGGCTATGAGGTCGTTGGCCGGGAGCTGGTGATCCGGGTTCGCCGTATCACGCCGTAGCCGGCAGGGCGCGGCGCTTGTCAGACAAGCGGTCTGCCCGTGTCTTGTGCTTGCCCGGCTGGGTGGGTACAACCATAGATAGTCGGTATGGGAGGCACGGTGCGAGATACGATACAAGACAGCCACGATGACAATAACAGTCGCAATCGCCGCGAAGAGGCGTCGCGCTCGCCGCTACGGCGCGTGCTGGAAAAGGAAAAGCTGATGCTGCTGGCGTTGGTGGCTCTGGTTGCGGGCGCGTTGATGCTGGGCTTCTTTGCACACTCGGAAGGGATCGAGGCGCGCACGGCCCTGAAAGATATCCACGTAACCCTGACTCAGGCGGCCAATTCCCTTTAGGGCGCCTCTGCACGACGCCTGTTGTGTTCAGCAATACGGCGCTTGATCAGGGGCAACAAGGCCGGGATGTCCCCGGCCTGTTTCCGTTAGCTCATCAGCCTATGGCCATGCGTACCGTTTCTGCGGTGGTGATTTGCGCCGTGTCGTAGACCTGCCGGCGTCGTTTCGGGTCCATCATGTTGTAACCGAAAGCAGTCAGATCCTGCGCATTGGGTTCGATGCGGATGACGCGCTTGCCGCTTTTTTCCAGCAAGGCCACTTCCCGGTCCACGATTGTGGTCATGTAGCGGCGCACCTGCCGTTCTATCTTCATCAACGGAGAGCGGGGCTGGTCCGGCTGGCGTGAGGCCATGGGGGCCAGCACGATCACTTCATCCACTGCACTGTCGGCCAGCAGGTCTGCGGAAGTGGGCGAGGCGACGCCGCCATCAATGTAGGTGCGGTCGGCCACGGTGACCGGCGGACACCAGAACGGCACCCCATAGGATGCGCACACCGCATCGGCAATGGTGGCGCTGGGTGCGCCGCCCTTGCCGAAAGGAATCCGTTTGCCGCTGTCTGTGTCCACCGCCATGATCCAGGTGGCCGGGTGGCTGACCCAGTCCTTGCCGGCGGTGGCGGCATTGACCAGCTGACGGAAGGGGGCCATGTCGAACTGCCCCCGTGGCAGCAGCCCGCAGATCGCCGTCAGCGGCGAAATCTCTCCGCGCAATCCTTTCAGTGCCAGTTTGGCGCCGGTAAACCGGGCCCCGGGCAAGGGCGGTAGTGCGCCGCCGGTATCGGTGTCGTGGTCCCATTGGCAGTGGTCGCTGGTGCCTTGTTGGCAGTCGCGCAATTGGGCCACGGACACGCCGCTACCCAGCAGGGTGGCGAGCACGGCACCGGCGGAGGTACCTACCAGAATGTCCGCATCGCGGGCGTCCCAGTTCAGTTGCTGTTGCAGATGGTGCAGAGCAGCAATGGACCAGGCGCCGCCGGCGACGCCACCACAGCCGATGACCAAAGCCCGGCGTGGTGAAGATGAAGAGGCAGAATCAGCCATGATCAGAATACCTCTTGGGCGGCAGGGGTGAGGGTGTAATTGTCAGCGTCGAACGTTTTCAACAGCCGTTGCATTTCCAGGGTGCTCCAGGGGAAGCCGACGCTGTTCAAGCCGTTCTTGTCCAGGTAGTAACTGGAGCAACCGCCGGTGTTCCAGACCGTGCCCTGCAGGTCTTTCTGGACCTTGCGGTTGTACTGCTGCTGCACCTCGGCTTTCACTTCAATGCGGTCCAGCTGCTGTTCGCGCATGGTTGTCAGGGTGCTGACGATGTAGTTGATCTGCGCTTCGATAACGATAAACGCGGAATTGTGGCCGATGCCCAGATTGGGGCCGAGCACCATGAAGGCATTGGGCAGGCCGTTGATGGTGGTGCCCCGGTAGGCCTGCATGCCGTCTTCCCACATCTGGCTGAGTGACTCGCCGGCATCATTGAAAATATGGTTGGCGATGGGCGGTTCGGTGACAAAAAAACCGGTGCCGAGAATCACCGTGTCGACTTCACATTCGCTGCCATCCTGGCCCACCAGCGTGTTGCCGCGGACTTCTTTCAGGCCGGTGTGGAACACATCCACATTGGGTTGGTTCAGGGTCGGGTAATAGTTGTTGCTCATCAATACGCGCTTGCAGCCAAGGGTGTAATCCGGGGTGAGCTTGGCGCGCAGTGTTGCGTCCTTGATGGCCACTTTCAGATGCGCCAGGCCCAGCTTCTGAATCTGGCGCAGGATGGCCGGGCGGCGAAAGCCGATGCCGAAAGTTTCAAAACCGCCGTAGAGCATCTTGCGCCAGGCGCTCAGGGTGAACGGCAGGCGGAAGAAGTTTTCCTCGATCTTGGGAATGCTGTGATCCGGCTTGGGCAGCACCCATTGCGGGGTGCGCTGGAACAAGGTCAGGTGTTGGGTTTTCGGCTGTATTTCCGGGACGAACTGAATCGCCGAGGCACCGGTGCCCACCACCGCCACGCGCTCGCCGGTCAGGTCGTGGTCGTGGTCCCAGCGTGAGGAATGAAACAGCTTGCCCGCGAAGTTTTCCAGGCCGGGAATCGCCGGAATAATCGGTTCGTGCAGGTAACCGGAGCAGGCCACCACGGTGCGAGCCCGATACAGCTGGTCGCCGGTTTGCACTTCCCACAGGTTCTGGTTCTCGCGCCATTGCGCCCGTTCTACTGCCTGGTTGAAACGAATCGACGCAGGAATGTCGTAACGCTCAGCTGTATCGCGGACGTAATCGAGAATCTCCGCCTGGCCAGCAAAGGCCCGGGTCCAGTCCGGTTTCTGGGCGAAGGAATAGGAATACAGCGCCGAGGGTACATCGCAGGCGCAGCCCGGGTAGGTATTGTCCCGCCAGGTGCCGCCCAGGTCAGCGGCTTTTTCCAGGATCACAAAGTTATCGAACCCGGCCTCCTTGAGGCGAATGCCCAGGCCGATGCCACTGATGCCGGCACCGACAATCAGGGTGTCATAAATCGGAGTGTTGGCTTGCTGTGTCATGGTCGGTCCGTGGTTACTGGTTCGGTTGTGGGCTGAAGAAATCCATCGCCCGGTTGGTCAGATTCAGGTTGGCGACTTGCTTGGCCAGGCTGTAGATATCCGGGTAGATCACCCGAGCGCTGCCCTTGCGAAAAGCGTTGTAGATTCGCTCAGCCAGCACATCCGGCTTTCCGGTGGGAATAAACCGGGAAGCGGGGCCTTTTTTAACCTGGCTGCGGGCATGGCTTTCCAGGCCGGAATAGATCGGCCCCGGGTAGACAGTGATTACATTGACGCCCTGCTTTTTCAGGTCCAGCCGGGCAATTTCCGACGCCAGGCCGATCCCCGCCTTGGCGCCGCCGTAATAGCTGCAGCCGCGAATGGGTACGCGCCCGGCCATGCTGGCCACATTGATCACACAACCGTGACGGGCTTCCACCATGGCGGGCAGCGCCAGGTCCATCAGCCGCATGGGGGCGGTGAAGTTGATGTCCATCAACAGCTTGCCTTTCTCCCAGCCCGTACCGGTGATGCTGATGATATCCATGATGCCGGCGCAGTTGACCAGCACGTCCACCGGGCCGTGGCGGTCTTCCAGTGATTGCCACCAGGCGGGCAGGGCGTCGATATCCGTCAGATCACAGGTTTCGGCCTGGGCGCCATGCTGGTCGGCGGCCGCAGCAAGGGCCTCTGCATTCAGGTCCACGAGGGTGATGCGGGCCTCGGGGTGGTGCTGGCGAAATTGACCAGCGAGCTGGCCGCCAATGGCGCCGGCACCGCCGGTAATCAGGATATGGGTTGGGGTCATGGCTGTTGTTCCCTAGTGGTTGTGGTTGGCAATGGCGAGCCAGCAGGCGTCCCTTGCCTGTTTAAGGTCGCTATCACTGAGTGTCAGGTAGCCCAGACGCTCTGCCTTGAAGATGCCGACAAAGGCACCCCAGAACAGGGCGATGGCCAGGTCCGGTTTCATGTGGTTACCGAGCAGGCCGGTGCGTTGGCCGATGATCACCATCATCCCCAAAGGGATTAGCAGGGCCTGCTCCTGGTGGCGGCTTTCCGCATCCAGATAATTGTGGTGGTCCTGAATTTCCAGAAACCGGAAGGCTTCAGGCTCTTCACGGGCAAAGGCGGTGAGCCGGGCCCAAAGGTTGTCGAACAGACTGCGCGACGGGTGCAGCAGGTCGAGATCACTGAGCAAGCGCTCCTGGAGGCGGTGTTTGCTGTCCTGAAAAACCGCATTGATCAGGGCTTCCTTGCTGTCGAAGTAGCGGTATAGCGTACCGACGCCGACCCCGGCCTCCGTGGCAATGGGGGGAACCGGTGTGCCGTGCAGACCATGTTCGGCAAACACCTTGAGGGCTGCCTGGACAATCAGGTCACGCTTGCGGCCTTCACGGGTATCGGGTGAGGGGCTGGCGGTCAGGCTCATAGAGGGCACACCAAATCAGAATGAATGTTCATTCCATTAATGTGCCATTGAATGATGTCTTAGTGAAGGGCTGTTTCGGTCAGATGGGGCCAAATGACGATGGTGAATCGCAGGCGCGTCGCTGGCGGCGCGATCATTGAGGGTTGGAAAACTCGATGTACTCTAGGGCTGAGGAAAAGCAGAGGCGCTGTTGCGTTAACGGAAAAACAGTTTAGCCGGGATCCGGAATCGCGCCGCTAGCGACGCTCCTACGGATAGGGGGCTAGATTAGCCCCTTTTCCCGGGCGGCGTGCTCGGTGAGTTCCGCCACCAGGGTAACCGGGCGAGCGTAGGAGCGGTCGTAGTGGGCCTGGGACAGGGCGTGGCATTCGGCGCTGATCTGGTCGTACAGCTGGCGTGGTGTCAGGCCGTCGCTGGGGGGCAGTGCCCGCAGGCCGAAATGGTCATAGGGGATCATCTTGGAGCCGGCGGCCTTGAGCAGCTCCGGCACCCAGCCCTGGGGAGACAGCTGGGGTTGGTAGCGAAGATTCTGAAAATCCAGCTCCGCAGCCAGTCGGTCGGCGTCTGCCACCACAAAATAGTTATCCACGACCTGGCATAGCAACAGGTTCAGGCGCCGCCAGACGATGGTTTTTTCCTCGTTGGTGTAGCCATTCCAGTGCACGACCTCGTGGCTGAAACGACGACAGCCACGGCAGACTGTGTCACCGAACACGGTGGAACAGACGCCAATACAGGGGGTGTGGATTCGATTTACTGCCATGGCGAAATCCTAACAGAAAACCCCGGGCCTGGGAGAGTCGCGCCGGTCGGTTGCCGGTAATTTGAGCGCTTGCCTGTTACGCCGCAGGCGGCGGGCTTCAGGGCCTGTGGGGGCGGCGCCTGCGGCTTGAGCAATGCGGGCAAATCGGCCATAGTTGGGCGTTCAACATTGCTTTACGTTGCACCCAATAATAAACAGGGCCGATCTGGACGCACCGGATACGGCAACGCTGGAGAATAATAATGCGATTGGCTGTGCTGCTGGCGGCTTGCCTTTGGGCACTTTCGGGTTGTTCCGGAGTCGGGATGGGGATTCCTTCCACGCCGGGTGCTTTTCTGGATGCGCCGAAGGGAAAAACCTTTGCCCCCATGGATACGCTCGATCCGCGTAATGCCATGGTCTACATCTACCGTCCGATTACCCGCTGGGGCTATGAAGAAGTTCAGGCGCCGGTATTTTTCATGGACTCTTCCCAACTGTTCGGCCTGAAGGCCGGGGCCTACGAATGGCTGGAGTTGCCTGCCGGCACCCACGATTTCTACGCCCGTCGCCCGCTCAGTGTGCTGTACCTGAAGATGGTGTTTGAGATGCCATTGCAGGTGGATGGTGGCCAGGAATACTTCTTCCGCTATTCGGAAACCCGTCCGCTGGACATGGAAGAGCTGGTTGCCAACCCGGAAGACTACCAACAGGCCGGGCCACTGCAGCAGGTGCCCCGTGCGCTGGCTCTGCGGGAAATTGCCGATCTGCGGCTGGATGAGCCGGGCGTGTATTACGGCGGCGATGACGTGAAAAAGAAGCGTTGGGCGCCGTTTTATACCTATTCGGCGGAGTGAGTTGAAAGTCTAAAGTGTAAAGTTGAAACGCGAGATCGCGTCTCATCTGCTTGAATAAAAGAGGCCGCGCCCATAGCTTGGGCGCGGCCTCTTACGTTTTAGCTACAGGTAGCTGCCGACGCGTTTCAACTTTGAATTTTAAACTTGCTTCTTAGTCGCTTTCCGTCAGTCGCCGCTTGGTCTGCAGCAATCGCTTCCACTGCTCCACGTACTCCGGCAAGGCGGGGGAGGTCAGGTTCATGCCGGTCATTTCCTGCACGGTCTGGGGGCTGACAGATTTGCCGCCGTAGACGTTGGCGACACGCAGCAGGGCGTGGGTGTGCAGTTTGCGCTGGGACTCGAAGCGCTGGTCGTAGTACATGTACTTGTCGTCCCAGCCGAGAATTCGGGTGTGTACCTGGAATTGCTGATAGGGGCGCAGTTCACGGATATAGGCAATTTCGGTATTGGCTACCACGCCATTGCAGCGGGCCTCGAGCATGCGGTTGAGCAGGCCGGTGACCACCGCGTGTTCCAGCCGGCTGCGGTCCATGAACTTCAGGTATTTGGCATTGTTCAGATGCATGTTCAGGTCAATATCCAGCAGGCCCACCCGGAATTCCATGGTGACCACATCAAACAGCTGGTGCGTAGGCGGCCGTTTACGGCGTCGCGCTGCGCTGATCAGTTCAAGCATCCGATCTCCCTATGCCACGGTTATCACCGCAGCCCCATTTATTATCGTTGGTAACGTGTGGACAGAAAAACGCCGTTCAGTATAACGGCACTGGAACCGGTTCACACTATTTGCGGGATCGGAGGGTGACAGCTTTTACGTTCCCGCTATACCTGGGCCAGATGCAGGCTGAACAGGTTTTGCGGGTCTGTCCAGCAGCTTAGCGGGGTGAAGCCGGCGGCGACCAGCTCGGCACTGAAGCTTTCCACGGTGAATTTATAGGAATTCTCGGTGTGGATACGGGTGCCGCTTTTCAGGGTGAGGGTGCGTTCACCCAGGTGAATGTGTTGGTCGCTCAGGCACTCCAGGTGCATTTCGATGCGCTGCCGGGCGGTATTGTAGAACGCCACATGCTGCATGTTGTCGGTATCGAACTGGCAACCCAGCTCCCGGTTCAGGTGGTGCAGGGCGTTCATGTTGAAGGCGGCAGTAAGGCCTTCGGCATCGTTATAGGCGGCATTGAGGCGCGTATCGGGTTTTTGTAGGTCGGCGCCGATCAGCAGGGCGCCACCAGGGCCAGCCAGGGTGCGCAGCCCCTTGAGGAATTCGCCGCGGGCGGCCGGTTCAAAATTGCCAATGGTGGAGCCGGGAAAAAATACCACCCGCCCGGGTTGTGCCAGGGCTTGCGGCATGGCTATGGCCTGGCAGTAATCGGCGCACACGGCGCTGATGTGCACGTCGGGAAAATCCTGGGCCAATTGGCGAGAGGCACCAAGCAGACATTCACGGGAAATTTCCAGTGGCATGTAGTGGCGGGGCTGCCAGGCATCCAGCAACAGGCGCACTTTTTCACAGCTACCGGCACCGGGTTCGGCAATGGTTTGCGGTTGGTTGAGGCGTGCCCGGATTTCTTCAGCGTAACCGGTGAGCAGCGAGGTTTCCGTGCGGGTGGGGTAGTACTCCGGGGTGCGGGTGATGCGGTCAAACAGGGCGGAGCCCGCTTCATCGTAAAAATACTTGGGGTGCAGGGACGGGGCGGGAGCAGAAAGGGACTGGCTGACCTCCGCAAGCATATCGGTGGCTGGCGGGTACAGGTCGTAAAACGTCAGGTTCGGGCAAAGCTGCTGGTGGTTCAACGGGGTGTGTTGATGCTTCATCTTAGCCTCTGCAAGAAGTCGGGGTGGCGTGCCTGTCAGCCATCATTGGCCCGCTTGTCGCAGGCGAGCCGAATGCCACTGAACTGCCAGCGATGATGGGGGTAGAAAAAGTTGCGGTAACTGGCGCGCAGATGATCGGCGCTGCTGGCGCAGGAGCCGCCGCGCAGTACCATCTGGTTGCACATGAACTTGCCGTTGTATTCGCCCACGGCCCCATGGGCGGCCTGGAAGCCCGGATAGGGCAGGTAGGCGCTGGCGGTCCATTCCCAGACATCGCCGAACAGATGGGCAAGGCGGGCGTCGCGGGCAGCACCGGGTTGAAACGAGCGATTATCGGACGGGGAATCCGCGAAGGTGCCGGCGATCGCCTGGCTGAGGGCCGCGTGTTCCCATTCCTGTTCTGTGGGCAGGCGTTTGCCCGCCCAGCGTGCGTAGGCGTCAGCTTCGTAGTAATTCACATGGGCCAGGATCTGGCTGTCGTGGAGGGGTTGCTGGCCGGCCAGGGTGAAATGCTCGGTCAGAGGCGGATTCCAGTACAGCGGGCGTTCGACCTGTTGCTGTTGCACCCAGCTCCAGCCATCGGAAAGCCACAGGTCCGGTTTGCGGTAACCGCCATCCAGAATAAAGGCGCGAAACTCCCCCTGAGTCACAGGGCGGTTGGCCAGCAGGAACGGTTCCAGCCAGACCTTGTGGCGAGGTGTTTCGTTATCGAACGCGAAGCCACCGCAAGCGCCAATCTCCACCAGCCCGCCCTCGAAGCTCTGAAACGTCAGCGGTGGCGTGTCCCCTGGGATGTCCACGGGCTGTGTGATGGCCGGTGACAGGGGGTTGAAGGAGAGGCTGTATTTCAGGTCGGTGAGCAACAGTTCCTGATGTTGCTGTTCGTGGTTGAGGCCCAGCTGTACCAGCGGCGTGAGGCTATCGGTCCGCGCCAGCAAATCGTCCATGGCGGCATCCACCTGGTGGCGCCAGGCCATCACTTCATCGTTAGTGGGGCGCGATAACAGATGGCGCTGAGGGCGAGGGTATTGCTCGCCGATGCCGTTGTAGTAGCTGTTGAACAGGTATTCGAATGCGGGATTGGCGGGCTGATAACCGGGCAGGTGAGGCTTGAGCAGAAACGTTTCGAAGAACCAGGTGGTGTGCGCCAGGTGCCAGCGGGGTGGGCTGGTTTCCGGGCAAGCTTGCAGGCCCATGTCTTCGGCGAGCAGGGGGGCACATAATTGCTCGCTGAATTGCCGGATGCGCCGGTACGAGTCGGCGAGCCAGGTGGTATCGTCCTGTCTGACGGTGTCGGGCAAGGCTTTCCCTCCCATGCCATGGGTCAAGGTGCGGTCCTGATGAATAATGACTGCAATGACGCAATCTCACCTTAAAGCAGTCCCGGTTTGAGCGAAAGCAACAATGAGACGCTTGGCCGGGCTGGGTATACTCCGGGTAACGTTTAATAGCCCGTTACCTTTCTACCTTTCACAAGAAGGAGAGCATATGAATATTACCGATAAAGTGGCCGTGATTACTGGTGGTGCCTCAGGCCTGGGCCAGGCGACTGCAGAAGCCATTATTGCCAAGGGTGGCAAGGTCATGATTTTTGATCGTGACGACAAGAAAGGCCCGGAAGTGGCGGCCCAGCTGGGGGACAATGCAGCCTTCACCCAGACCGATGTGACAGACGAAGCCTCGGTGAAAGCCGCGGTGGATGCTACCGTGGCCAAGTTTGGTGCCATTCATGTGTGCGTTAACTGCGCGGGTGTGGGCTCTGCCATGAAAACCGTGGGCCGTGAGAACAAGCCGCACGATCTGGGCGTATTCAACATGGTGGTGCAGATCAACCTGATTGGGACCTTCAATGTGGCGCGTCTGGCAGCGGCTGCCATGGCCGAGAACGAGCCGGGCGAAGATAATGAGCGCGGCCTGATTGTGAACACCGCCTCGGTAGCAGCTTTTGATGGTCAGGTCGGTCAGGTTGCTTATGCGGCAACCAAAGGTGGCGTAGTCGGCATGACCCTTCCCATCGCCCGTGATCTGGCGCCGCTGGGGATTCGTTGCAACACCATCGCCCCGGGGATTTTCAACACCCCGCTGATGAATGCGGCACCGGACAAGGTGAAGCAGCCGCTGATCGAAATGACCCAGTTCCCGAAACGCCTGGGGCATCCGCAGGAATACGGTCAGCTGGTGTGCCACATGATTGAGAACAAGTTCCTGAACGGCGAAACCATCCGTATCGATGGCGGTATCCGTATGCAGCCGCGGTAGCACAGGAGACGCAAGCACGCGTCACGCTACACGCAACACAAAAAAGCCCCGGTTTTCCGGGGCTTTTTGCTGTCTACGAAGCCGCTGTAGGAGTTCCCTTCCAGGGGACGAACCGAGCGCAGCGAGGCGACAGAGATAACCGTCTGCTGCAATCGACGGTTGAGCAACTCGTGATTTCGATCTTTCCATGTTTACGGGCCGGTTCGTCCCCTGGAAGGGAACTCCTACAGTGTGGCTCGTGATTAGCCGTTATCTGTTATCCCACCAACTCATAACACGGCTCGTAATGGCTGCCCGGCAGTTTCATGCGTTGCTGCTCCACAAATGCCTTGAGTAGTTCGTCTAGGTGAATCATCAGGGCGTTGGGGGCGTGCAGTTTGTAGGGGCCATGCTGTTCGATGGCGTGGATGCCATGTTCCTTTACGTTGCCGGCGACGATGCCGGAGAAGGCGCGGCGCAGGTTGGCGGCCAGTTCGTGAACCGGTTGATCCGTGTCCAGATCCAGCGCGGCCATGGCCTCGTGGGTGGGCAGGAACGGATGCTGGAAGGCCAATGGCACGTTGAGCCGCCAGTTGAAATAGAACGCATCGTCGTTATCCCGGCGGAACAGGGTCAGGCGGTCGATGCCGTGGCACATGGCCAGGGCCACGGCTTCCGGGTCATCGATAATGATCTGATAGCGCTCTGCCGCTTTTTCGCCCAGCGTGTAACGAATGAACGCATCCACCTGACGAAAGTAGTCGGCGCTGCTGGCCGGGCCGGTGAGCACCATGGGCAGGGGAATGTCCGCGTTGTCCGGGTGCAACAGAACGCCCAGTAAATAGAGGATCTCTTCGGTGGTGCCGACCCCGCCGGGAAACACGATAATACCGTGAGCCAGACGTAAAAATGCCTCCAGTCGTTTTTCGATATCCGGCATGATCACCAGTTCGTTGACGATGGGGTTGGGCGCTTCGGCGGCAATGATGCCCGGCTCGGAAATCCCCAGATAGCGGCCTTCCTTTTCCCGTTGTTTGGCATGGGCCACATGGGCCCCTTTCATGGGGCCTTTCATGGCGCCGGGGCCGCAGCCGGTGCAGATATCCTTGTGGCGCAGGCCCAGCTGGTAGCCCACGCTTTTGCTGTAATCGTATTCGTGGCGGGAGATGCTGTGCCCGCCCCAGCAAACCACCATGTTCGGCGAGGCTCCGGCTTTCAGTACCCCGGCGTTGCGCAAAATATGGAATACCGCGTTGGTAATGCCTTCGCTGTTGTTCAGGTCGAAACGGTCGTTGTTCTGGATCTCGTTGGCCACGTAGACGATATCGCGTAGTACCGCAGACAGGTGCTCGCGGATACCGCGAATCATGCGTCCGTCCACGAAGGCGCCGGCCGGGGCGTTGTCCAGCTTCAGGCGCAGCCCGCGGTCTTCCTGGATCACTTCGATTTCGAAGTCGTGGTAGGTTTCCAGTACCTCGCGGCTGTCATCGGTGGGGGTGCCGCAGTTCAGCACGGCCAGGGCGCAGCGGCGCAGCAGGTCATGCAAGCCACTGCCAGAGGTATCGCGCAGGCGCTCCACTTCATGTTGGCTGAGTACTTCCAGGCTGCCTTCCGGCGCCACAATGGTCGATACCGTTTCGGTCATAAGGTCGGTCCGTCGCAAATAATCAGGTCGGTTTAATACCGGTATTGAGCTTGTTCTGTCATCGCTTTCAGAGAGAGTACCAGAGAGGGTACCGTAGTCCGGGCGAGAAAGGAGTGTTGGGGGGTGAGGGCGCTGCTTTCAAGCTGGCAGCCCGCCCGTCGGCGGACAAGTGTTTTTACATTTTGCCGGGGAACGACGGGCCGGCACGTGCGTCCGATTTAACATCAAGGCGGGAATGTTCACTGGCATTGTTCATGCAGGAACTTCCCGATACAGGCCAGGGCGCCTGTTATGTTGATATGGGGCAACGCCTTGTCATGAGGTTGTCGCCATTATCGGCCAGACTTGATCAGTTTCGGGGCCGCTGAACAGGCCTCAGCAGAGAGTGAGACTCAGGAGCAAACCATGTTGCTCAAGTATTTGAACCAACTGGAACAGGCCGTGAAAGCGGCGTCCGAACACCCGGATTCGGCTACCGTTACCCGTTGTGCCGATTGTGTGGCGACGCTGGATGCCTACCTGGATGCACAAATGGAGCCGGTGCAACGCCGCGGCCGGGAATTGATGGACGGGCTGATTCCGGCGCATCTTCACGACCGGGTTTGTCAGCGGCTGCACTAGGAACGCCCGCCACACGCTGCACGCAACAGGCGTCAACGCGACTCTCTCTTTGGCGCTAACAATGAGCGCGAAGCGCCGCGGGCCACCAGCAAAATGTCGGATTACGCCTTTCAGGCTAATCTGACCTACGTCTGAAAGGCGTAATCCAACCTACGCTTCTGCTGATGTAGCCTCCGCGCGGGGCGAATGAATAGTCGTTTGCCCCTGACCTATCTCCGTGTTGTTGCGTGCAGCGTGCCGCGCCTCCTGTCACATCCTGTTTCGCTGGCTATGCAGGGCCTTGTCCCGTTCTTCCGGGAACAGGTCCGGTTGTTGGGGGGCTTTCAGGTCGCGTAGCCGGGCGCCGATGCCCAGCAGGCGGGCCGGGCCTTCGCGCCGCTCCCAAAGCTGGCGGAACAGGGCCTCGAAGTGGGCGGAATCCAGGTCATCGCCAGCCTTGTCGCAGCTCATGCTGACAAAATCCTGATACTTCACCTTGGCGGTCAGCCCGCTGATCAGGTAGTGCTGATCCAGTTTGGCAAACCGCTCCTTCAGCTTTTCAATCAGCCCCTCCAGTTCCCGGAGCCAGTCTGTCAGGGTGAGCTGGTCCTTGTCGTAGGTGCGTTCTACCGATACCGACTTACGCCGTCGGCCGGTCTGGATTGGGCGGCTGTCTTCGCCGCGGCACAGGTGATAAAGCCGCTCGCCAAAACTGCCAAAGTGCTGGCCCAGCTCCAGTCGGCTTAGCTGTTGCAGGTCGCCGCAGGTTTTCAGGTTCAGGCCGGCCATGCGTTCGCCAGTGACCCGGCCCACCCCGGAAATCTTGTTCACCGGCAGGGCGGCCACAAATTCCTCGACCTGGGTCGGGGGGATCACAAACAGCCCGTCGGGCTTGCGCCAGTCGCTGGCGACCTTGGCCAGAAATTTATTGGGGGCGACGCCTGCTGACACGGTAATACCCACCTCCCGGCGAACGTCCTGGCGCAATGCCTGGGCAATACGGGTGGCACTATTATCGAATTGTTCGCTGGCGCTCACGTCCAGAAAGGCCTCGTCCAGTGACAGCGGCTCGATCAGGCTTGTATAACGACGAAAAATGTCATGGATCTGGGCGGAAACTTTGCGGTATTTGTCAAAGTTCGGAGGCACAATAACCAGTTCCGGGCAGCGTCGCAGGGCCTGGGAGGATGCCATGGCCGAATGCACACCAAATTGCCGCGCCGGGTAGTTGCAGGTGGCAATTACGCCGCGCCGGTGGGGGTCGCCGCCCACGGCCACCGGGCGGCCGCGCAGGCTGGGGTCGTCACGCATTTCCACGGCGGCGTAAAAGCAGTCGCAGTCCACGTGGATAATTTTGCGCGATGCTGGCGCCATGGAGGGCGTCATGGAATGTGCCATGATGGGCTCGGGTAAGCGTTCACGTGTTGGCGCGGCTGTTGCAGGCCACAGGCACAGAAACGTGTCCGGTGGACTGCAAGACAGAACCGGGCTATCCCCGTGGGCATAGTCGTGCCAGGCAGGGGCGCCAAAGGGGTGCCATAAGGAGAGTGTACCATCGCCATTACCGAGAACCGCACACCGCAGGTGCTGATTGTCGGTGCGGGCCCCACCGGGCTGGCACTGGGTATCGGCTTGCGCCGCCATGGTATCAACTGCTGCATCATCGATCGTCTTGAGGCGCCATCACCGTATTCCCGGGCGCTGGGCCTGCATGCCCGTTCGCTGGAAATCTTTGAGGCGCTGGATGTGCTGGCGCCGATCCGCAAGGCGTCGCGGCGCCTCAAGGCCGTATCGGTGTACGGCGATAAAGGGTTTCTCTTCGAACTGGATCTCACCTCCCTGAAAGCGCCGTACCCGTGGGTGCTCAGTTGCCCGCAATCCGAAGTGGAAACGGTGTTGATCGACCGATACCGGATGCTGGGCGGGGAATTGATTCGCAGTACCGAGTTGCTGGATTTCCGCCAGGACGGCAGCGGTGTGCAGGCGCGCATTCGCCAGGGGGCGGAGGTGCAGACATTGAATGCCGAGCTGCTGGTGGGGGCCGATGGCGTGGGCTCCACGGTCCGTGAGCAACTTGGCATTGGTTTCAACGGGGTGGATTACAGCGAGCATTTCCTGTTGGCAGATGTGCCTTGGGATACTGCCCCCTGGAGCAACGATCGCTCCCATGGTTTTTTGCAGGAAGAAGGGCTGTTGCTGGCCTTGCCTTTGCCGCAGGGCTGGCGGCTGATTATGGCCCGCCGTGAGCCGCCGGAAACACCATTTAGTCTGGCGCCCTTTAGCGAACGGCTAACGTCGATTCTTGGGGACGTGCCTGATTTGGGTGAACCCCGCTGGCTGAGCCAATTCTCCGTGCAGCGCCGGCTGGCGCAGCATTTTCGGCGCAATCGGGTTTTCCTGGCTGGCGATGCCGCTCACGTGCAAAGTCCATTGGGTGCTCAAGGCATGAACACCGGCCTGGCGGATGCCTTCAATCTGAGCTGGAAGCTGGCGTTTTACCTCAAGGGGTTTGGGCAGGGTGCCTTGCTGGATAGCTACGAGCAGGAACGGCGCCCGGTGGCGGAGAAAATGCTGTATGGCGTGGATATGCTGTCGCGGGCCTCATTGGTGAAATTGCCCTTGCTGCGGCGCAGTCGCGATTCGCTGCTGAAACTGGCGGGCAGCCGTCGCAATATTTCCAGCCGACTGCTGCGCACGGCCAGCCAGCTGGATGTGCATTATCGCAATTCGCCGCTGGTCACCTGTGGGCCGGAGGCCGACGTGGGCTGGCGGCATCAGGGGCCGCTGCCGGGCGATCGGCTGCCGGATGCGGCGCTGAAATCCGTGCGCACCGGGCACCTGCATCAGTTGCACGGTTTGTTGCGCAAACCGGTACATCATTTGTTGCTGCAGCTGAGCGAATCCCCCGAGCATAACGAGCGGCTGGTGATGTATGCCTTGAGTGATCGTTTGGGGCAGGAATACCGTGAGCGCGTGCACCTGACGGTGATTGCGGCGCGGGCCACCGCAAATGAAGATGTGCCCCGTGAAGGTACCACCCGTATCTGGCGTGACCATGAGGGCGAGTTTGCCAGCGCATTCGGCGATCAGGGCCGGCTCTGGTTGATGCGCCCGGATGGGCATCTGGCTTACCGGGCGCCGGTGAGTAATGCGGATGATTTGTTGGGGTATCTGGAGCGAGTGCTTGGGAAGAGAGTGGGGTGATGGGAGGCGTTTGCGTCGTGTTGTCGGATTACGCGTAGCCGTAATCCGACAACACGCGTGATAAAAACGAAATCTACGCCACCCGCCGCCAGCGTTGAATCACAAAATGTCCGTTCATGGGCTGGCCGGCCAGGGCGCCAATGCCGGCTTTCGCATCCGGTCGTGCCCGCCAGTGGTGGGGGGTCATGGCCAGCAGGTTACGGAGCTCTTCTTCTGAGTCAGGCACCCATTCGCAATGCAGGGTCTCGCTGGAGATCAGCTCGAAGCGATCATCCAGAAACTTGCCCGCATCGAAACTGCTTTGCCGCACATCGTCGTACAGGGCTTCGCGCAACGGCAGCAGGTGCGTTTCCCCGGTACCGACAACAATCAATTCCCCACCGGGTTGTAGCACCCGGGCGATATCATCCACGAACAAGCGGGTGAACAACACAAATACGGTTTGCTGGCTGGCATCAAACAGCGGTAGCCGGGCGCCGCTGGCCACCAACCAGGTGATGCGCTTGTTGCGTTTGGCAGCCGCATCCACCGCGAACTTGGAAATATCCACGCCCACACCATTCACGCCGCCCAACCGCTGGGCAAACTGCTCGGTGTACCAGCCTTCGCCACAGCCGATATCCAGCCAGGCGGGTTCTTCATCCGGCAGGTGAGCGAGCAGGGCATTTGCCAACGGCTGATAACGGCCCAGCTCAAGAAACGCCGTGCGCGCCTGCACCATGGCCTTGTCGTCCCCCGGTGACCGGGAGCGGCGCTGCTGCGCCAGCAACAGATTGGTGTAACCGCGCTTGGCACGGTCGAACTGGTGGCCGTTATCGCAGTGCCAGCTATTGCCTGCAAGGCGCAGGACCTGTTCGCAACTGGGGCATTTGAGTGTGGGCATGGCAAACCGTGTTCCGGGGCGTGATGCCGGCAGTGAACCACAGGATGCTGGGAAAAGGTAGGGCAGAAGGCAGGGAAGGCGAAAGCATGCTGAGCGGTGGAAGAAGAGAGAAAGGGCAAGCCGCCCTCGTATTATGGAGAAGCCGATATTTGTATTTCTGCACGTTGCAGCTTTGCTTCTGCGGTCAGGTTGCGCAGGTCACTTAAATACGCCTGATAGCTTTTATTCAGCACCGTCTCCACGTCGACCTGACTTCCCTTGAGTTGAGCCATGGCTGCACTGTGAAGTTGGCGGGTCTGGCGGTCGATCTTGTCAATAATGCCGGGCAGAGACTCACTTGCCTGGTCGATGAAGGCGATTTGGGCGTGCAGTCGGGTTTGCTGGTTGGTCAGCCGGGTCAGTTGCTGGCGGATGTGTGTCTGGTCAGGGCTGAAGTCATTGGGGACCAGCTGTTCTTTAAGCGAAGTGAGTTGGTTGGCATTGCTGCTGAGGGTGGCTTCTATCGCACTGCGTTGCTTTTGATACGTGGCCAGTTTTTGCGTTAATGCGTTGAGCTGTTCGGTTAATTGTCTGTTTTGTGCCTGCAGTTGCAGAAGGGTAGCCACTGCCTCTTGGAGTCGGGATGACGCATGCAGCAGGTTCAGTTCTGGGTGGTGAAGGCAGTTTTTTAATAGCGTCTTGCGCACATCATCATTTATTTCGGAAGGAAAAATAACGGCCAGCGGATCGATGTGACCGCTTGCCCTCAGGATGCTCAGCTGGTCTTCGGCAAATTGACTTTGTGTTTCCACTTCCTGGTAAAGGGCAAGGGAGAGGCCGGGGTTTGTGGTCCGTTGGTCGTGGGCGGCGCTCATCAAGCCAGAAAGGGTTTGCGGGCGGTAAGGGAAGTGCCGGGCCGTGCGTAGAAACCAGTTTTTTGCCTGCTCGGTGTTGTTTTCCAGGCGAAAACTTTCGGCCATCAACAGGCCTGCCTGAGCGCCCGAGGGGCTGGCGGTTTCTATTGTGCTCAAGATTTCCCGGGCCTGACTAAACTGGTTGTTAATCATCATCATGGCGGCTTGCCGCAGTCGCAGGCGGTTCTGTAAAACCAGTTGTTCTGCTGGCTTCAGAGCCTTGCTGGCCTTGAGCGCCTCTTCAACCGCATGGTCAGAATTGGCTGATGGATCCGTCAGCGGGGCGATGGCTTGGCGTACGTCGCAATGCACTGCCGTACTAAAAAAAGCCAGAAAAAGGGCCAGGAAAAACCGTTGGGCAGTTTGTGCCGGTATCAGTGTGATGAAGTTCACGTCCGTGTTGTCTCTCAAGTCCGTTTTGTCAGGGGAGAGTGTAGACTCGCCGCCTGTTTATTCGCCGCAGCACAATACACAACTACGAGAAGGCAATGAACCTTCCCGCTGCGGCAGTGTGATGATAATCGGCAAGGATAGCCATGTTGGGGGAAAACCCGTTGTTTCGTTACGGCGTTATCGCCGCCTGTCTCTGTGTGGGTATTGGAGGCGTTGGGGCGGTAACGGCCGCTCCTGCCCCGAATTCCCAGCAACGCATGTTCGACCGCCTGCAAGAGCAGGAGCGCCAGCGTCAGCAGCAGCAGCTGGAAGACATGCAGGTGCCCGGCGAAGGGCCGGATCTGCGCATGCCTGTTCCGGAAGGCTCTGGTGCATCCGACCGCTGTTTTGAGATTGAATCGGTTCAACTCAAAACGTTGGGGGATGCTCCGCTTCCTTTTGGTCGCTGGTTTCGGCGGCCCGCCGATGCGGTAGAAGGAACCTGCATTGGTATGAAAGACATTCGTGCCTTACAGGCGGTGCTTTCCAATGCGTTGATCGACAAAGGTTATGTCACTAGCCGTGTATTGATTCCGGAACAGGATATCGCTTCCGGCACCCTGTTGCTTCTGGTGGTGGCCGGTCGTGTGGAGTCCTTCGAGGCCGTGGGCATGCCTGTGCGAGTGCTGGGGTGGGCGGTGCCTGCGTCGCCCGGTGATCTGGTCAACCTGCGTGATCTGGAGCACGCGGTGGAAACCCTGGCGCGGTTACCCCATCTGGATGCGAAGATGGATCTGGCGCCAGGGGAGGAACAGGGTGGCACGGTCGTGCTGGGTCAGGCGGAATGGCCACGGCGCTACCGGGGCACCCTGGTGCTGGATGAAGAGCACTATGGGGATGTTACCCATGGCACCGCTCAAGCGGGGCTGGACTGGGGCAGCCCCTTCGGACTCACCGACAGGGTCTCTCTATCCCTGAATAGCGATCTGGATACGGAATTTTCGGATCGTGCCTGGGGGGCCGGGCTCAGTTATGACATTAGCCTGGGCTACTGGAACCTGGCGTTGAGCTATAACCGCCAACAGTATGAAAACGAAATCCAGGGGATCTTCCAGCGTTTTGAAACCACTGGTGCCACCGATACCTCCCGTATTGAGCTCACTCGTACTTTGTATCGCAGCAACCGTTCCCGGTTGTCGTTCTCGCTGTTAGGCGCCTACTCCGATACCGAGAACCTGTTGGACGATGCGGTCATCCGGGTGAGTTCCTACCAGCTGAAAGCCCTGGGTGGGCGCATCAATGCCAAACACCTTTGGGGGCGCACTCAGCTGGCGGGCACCGTCACCGTGGAAGAAGGCTGGGGCACGGGGCCGGCGACGAACCTTCCGGGTGACGTCTCAATTGCAGAGAAAACGCACACTCGCTATCAGACATATCTTACAGCCAATCGCTTTATAAAGCCGTTATATGGCGCCCTGTCATTACGGTTGAATGCACAGTATGCCAACGACGTGTTGTTTCCTTCGGAACGGTTCTCGGTGGCATCCAGCTCAGTGGTTCGGGGGTACCGAGATATTACTCTGAACGGGAATTCAGCCGTGGCGGGCAGCGTGCAGTTCGATGGTTACCCGCCGATCACCGGCCCTGTTTCGGTGATCCCCTTTGCCGCGTATGACTCCGGAGTGGTGCCGGGCAATCAGAACGAGTTTGGTTTTTCACGCATAGATTCAACCACCGCCGGAGTGCGGTTGGGCTACCGCTCGGTGCGCCTCACCACCGAAATTTCCTGGCCCATGGAACAGCATTCAACGGAACTGACAGACAGCGAGTACACTCTCCATGCCTCACTTTATGCCGAATTCTGAGTCCTCCGCCAAGCCAGTCCGTCGTGGTCTGGTGTATACGCTGTCGTTAATGCTGATTTGGCAGCCCATGCTGCTGTCCGCACAACCCATCACACCTACCCATGGCACCAATGGGCGGCCGACGATGGATAAAGCCGCCAATGGCGTGCCCGTGGTCAATATTCAAAACCCCAACAGCAAAGGGGTGTCGCAGAATTTCTATAACGATTTCAACGTAGGCAGCAAAGGTGTAGTTCTCAATAACAGCCAGCAGGTAACGCAAACCCAACTGGGTGGCTACATCGAAGGCAACCCGAACCTGCACAATGGCTCCGCCAGCCTGATTCTCAATGAAGTCATCGGCCAGAACCCGTCCAACCTGAGCGGTTACATCGAAGTCGGCGGCGCCCGCGCCGATGTGGTGGTGGCCAACCCCAATGGCATCAGCTGTAACGGTTGTGGCTTTATCAATACCAACCACGCCACTCTGACCACCGGTAAATCCATCATGGAAGGGGGTGAGCTGCAGGGGTTTGATGTGCAGGGTGGCCGTATTGGTATTGGCGAGAATGGATTGAACGGTTCGAATACCGACCGCTTCGACCTCATCGCCCGCTCCGTCAAGGTGGCCGGCGAGCTGCATGCGGACTCCTTGAACATCGTCACCGGTCAGCAACGGGTAGACCGCGACACCCTGGCCACCTCGAATGAAACCACCGGCACCAACAAGCCGGGCTTTGCCATCGATTCCAGTGCACTGGGCGGCATGTACGCCAACCGCATTCGGCTGATCGCCAATGAAGAGGGCGTGGGTGTGAAGCTGGATGCGCCAGTGGCGGCCCAGAATGGGGATATGGTGCTGTCGGCGAAGGGAAATGTGGTTATTGCTGATGCCAGTGCTAAAGGGGATATGCAGGTTGCATCGTTAGGCGCTGTGAGCGCAGTGGGAAGTATCGCTGCTGAAGGGCATTTATCGATGAATGCTGGGGACATCCATCTTCAAGGTGGTGATGTTAATGCTGATGCAATAACGATCATTTCTGACCAGACCCGTATCGAGAGCGATGTTTCCGTAACCGGTGAAGATCGGGTAACCATCCTGTCGGAAGAACATGTGACCAATAATGGCGATGTTCTGGCTGGGGGTGTAGCAGAGATCGCAACTGAGAATTTGACCAATACAGGAAAAGTGGCGGGCCAGAGTGACGTGAAAGTCAACGCCTCTGGCAGCCTTGTCAATAGCGGGGAAATTGATGCGGTTGCGAATCTGGAAATTACGGTAAGAGAATTGAACAACGAGGCGGGTGCCTTGCAGGCAGGCCAGACGATATCTCTTACGACTAAAGACTATGTACATAGGGGCGAGGTAGGGGCTGATAATGCGTTTAATTTGAACGCGGAAACGGTATCCATTGGTCCCGAAGCTGATTGGCAGGTGCATGGTGATGTGTCAGTTACTGCAAACCAATTGCGCAATGAGGGTGTGTTTAGCTCTGCAGGTGATATGAGCCTGGCAGTAAGTGACTTGGAAAATCATGGAGACATGGCGGGGCTGCAAAGTCTGACCTTTAGCGGCGAAAGGCTCCGAAATGGAACGCACTCTCTATTGTTGTCCGCCGGTGAGATGCAGCTATACCTGGATGATCTGGATAACTACGGGGATATTTATGCTGTAGGTAATTTGGATATTGCAGGTAGTTATCTCTCGGAGAGTATTGATGCCATTTGGGAAGATAAGGCCAGCTGGGCACGACGAGTAAACAACGAATCCGGCCTAATCGCCAGTGAAGGGAAAATCCGTATTGTGGCAGCGGAGTTCGAGCAAAAGCTGGCCAGTGAACCAGAAGTTGAAATCGTTTGGGATGACCCTGTTTATAGCTATGACAGGAATTATGATCGTCGCTGCTTCAATCGAAATAGAAACAGTGCCTGTCATGACTCGACCTATCGTCATAAATATCAAAGACAGATTGTGCAGTCTTATTCCTCGCCCCGGCAATCACAGCTATTGGCTGGCGGTGATCTCTGGCTCATGGGTGATTATCTGTTCAATGATGCCAGTGTAATTGCGGCTAATAACGACATAGCTATTAAGGCAAACCGCTTCGATAATACAGCGTATACGGTTGATTTGAAGGAGGTGACGCGTGTCGATAAATCCTGGCTTAGGAAGAAAAGCTCGGGAGGAGGCACCAAGAAAAAATACTACACCTACACGACTATTCCGACCTCGGAGAACTGGCATTTATGTGACAGTAGCCGGGTTCGCTGTAACCGTGGCGGAGCAAGCAGCCATACGAATATTCTGACAGAAACCGTAATCAATGCGCTGGTGAGTGCAGGTGGGAAGCTCACTATTGATGCTGAGAAAGTGAGTAACGGTGATGAGAGAGAAGGCGCCGCGTTTAGCTTTGGCTCTGCCATGGATGCCATTTATGGCGACACAGGTGAGAACAGCTCGGATACCTTGTTTCGGTTTGATCCTCTCTCGCTGGGGTTTGATCTTCCCGGAGCTCACGGCCTTTTTATCTTTAATGATGACCCCGGCCACCTCTATCTGATTGAAACCAACCCACTGTTTGCAACGCTAGATGGTTTTCTGGGCAGCGAATATCTGATCAATCGCCTTGGCATGGAGCCGGACCAGAGCATTCAAAGGCTTGGTGACAGCTATTATGAAACGACCCTTGTTCGTGATGCGGTACTGGCCGCAACCGGTACCCGGTTTCTTGATCCTGACTTCAAGAGTGACGAAGAACAATTTCGCTGGTTAATGGATAACGCCTTTGCTGCGGCTGAATCTCTACAACTGAGCGTGGGCGTGGCCTTGACAGCAGATCAGGTTAACGCCCTGCAGCAGGATATGGTCTGGCTCGAGGAACAAGATGTGGCGGGCTATCTGGTTCTGGTGCCGGTGCTGTATCTGGCCCAGGGTAGTGCCGTCATGGATGGCCCACAATTGCGTGGTGAAGATGTAGCCATCAGCGGGGATAACGTGACTAATCACGGCGATATTGTTGCGGAAAACAGCGCAGCGGTGGCCGCAGAACAGGGAGACATCACTAACACAGGCTCGATGGTTGCGGGTAATGTGCTGAATTTGCAAAGCGCGCAGGATATTCAAAACCTTGGTGGGGAGCTGGTGGCCAAGTCTCTGGCGTTGGATGCCGGGGGTAATGTTGAGGTAGCCACCTTGGCCGACGCAGTAGGGGATCCCCTAAACTGGATGACACGGTTAACTGAACAGGCACAGTTGAGGGCGGATAACCTGTCTGTAACCAGCGGTGGAAATATCCGTTTGCAGGGGGCCAAGGTAGATGCCGGGTTGCTGACGCTGGTGGCCGATGGTGACCTTTCCGTGAAAAGCGTTGCCGTTAGCCAGGGTAGCCACATGGATCAGGGAGATGTGAAGTTCACCCAAAGCAAGGTCCGACAACTCGGTAGTAACCTTAATAGCAACCTGGATATGTTGCTGGAGGCAGAAAATGATCTGTCCATCATGGCCAGTAACTTGAATAGCGAAGGTGATATCAAGCTGAAGGCGCAGGGCGATATAACCGTAGGTTACGCGTTGGAAAGCGATTCTCTTTATAGCTACCGCAAGGATGATGGGAGTTTTGGGAGTAGCAAAGAGCAAACGATTGAAGCGGAATCGCAGCGAGTTGTTGGAAGTAACCTCGCTGCTCTGGGTAACCTTATTCTTAATGCCGAGTCCGGTGGTATTGCGTTGTTTGCATCTAGTGGGCACGGGGAACAAGGTGTTGAAGCTGTGGCAGGTGATGGTGTCCGTATTGAGTCCGCAGTGAATAGCGAATATCGCCGAACACAGGTTGAGGAAAAGAACGCCGCCAGAATCAAAACCCGTGATACCGGAAGCATGACCCAGACATTGGCGCGTGCCGGTCTATCCTCTGGTGCGGACATCTCACTGGATGTCAAGGGCAATGTCGTATTGGCCGCAGCCGAGCTTGAAGCGACAGGTGATCTTCGAATCGGTGATGCAGCGCTGGCAACTGATGAAAGCGGCGCGATGAAGCTGGATGAAAATGGTAACCCCATTATTGAGAGGGGCAGTATCGATAATCTTTACATCGGCACCGTCGCTCTGGAAAATGAAAACTGGGATATAAAAACCCGTTCTTTGCGTGGCCCTGTTAAGGAATTGGCAAAAGCTTCCTCCGTTATCATGGGGGCCGGCGGTTTGTACTTGCCGGGCCTGGCACTGGGGACTAAAGACATGGAAATAAAGCTTTCCGAAAGTACGGAAAGCCGAGTCCATGAGCGGCGCGAGGTTGGTTCGGCGTTGCAAGCAGAGAATATTCAGCTTTCTGCCCAAAACGATATGACCTTGACGGGGTCGAGTCTGGAAGCTGACGAAGAGAGTGGCAAAGTCGTGATGCTGGCCGACAATATCCTGCTGGATACAGCGGTCACCGAAACGACGATCACTGAAAAAGATGAAACCGAGACCGCCTCCAGTATCGATCCCTCACTGAAAAAGGACGAAATCAGCCTGGGCGGGCTTCGGTTGACCGAGTTGGAACAGGCAACGGTTACCAATACGCTAACGCATAGCGGTAGCAGTATTTCAGGGAATCAGATTGTCCTTGAGGCAGACAGTGCGTTAAGCCTGATCAATGCTGATATTGAGGCCACAGGGGAAGACGGTGTTTTGTCCTTGGCTGGTGACAGCGTCAGCATTACCGGGGTGCAGGATGAAAAGACGGTTACGGAAACGCTGAAGGAAAAAACCACGGAAACGTCGGTGGGTATTCGTAATGCCTACGTGGATGCCGCGTATGCCATTGAAGGCTTGAAGAAAGCTGGCGACGCCGTTGGTGACGCTAAAGATGCCCTGAAAGACGCGGAAAGGCGCGTTGAACGGGGCGAACTGGCCAAAGAGGCTCTGGAGGACTACCGCATCATGCTGGCCGCAGCCTCTGCCAACCTGGTCCAGGCGGAACTGGCATCGACTCAGGCTCTGGCGGCCACCGCCGCAGGGGCTGCAGCGGGGGGCACCGGCTTTTACGTCAGCGGCAGTGCCCAGCATAGCGAAACCACCTCCACCAGCACCGCCACAGAAAAGACCTGGCAAGGCAGCAGTCTGAATGCCGCCGCCATGAGTATCAATGCGGACAAGACAGCCAGCATCATCGGTAGTGAGGTTAATGCCGGAGTTCTGGATTTGAATGCAGCGGATATCCTTATTGGCGCGGGCACTAACGAACAAAGCAGCCGCTTTGAACAAGAGAGCAAAAACGGCGGCTTTAGCGTTAGCACCAGCGGCGCGGGTAGTTGGAATGCCAATGCCGGCTTTAACGAAGCCGAGTCAGAAAGCCAGGCGACCCAGTACGTCAACAGCCAGCTCAATGTGGGCCATCTGAACAGCACCAGCGACAGCCTCATCGTCAAAGGGGGCGTTGTGACTGCCAATACTGCGAATATTGATACCGGCACCCTGCATATTGAAAGCCTGCAAGATACGCATAGCAGTAGTAACAGTAGTGTTGGCGCCAACGTGGGTATCGGTGCGGGCACCAGTAGCACCGGCAAACCGCAAAGCGGCAGTGCGGGCTTCAATACAAGCAAAGGCAGCAGTGAAGGCGCCCGGACCAATCAGCAAAGTGCCATTTTCATTGCCGACGGTGAAAGCAGTCAGGTCACCGCCAAGGACACCACCCTAGTCGGCGGCATGATTGCTAATGCCAGCTACGAGGAAGCGGCTGAAACCGGTGAATTAGCGCTGGTTGATCACGGTAACCTGAATTTCAGTACCGATACTCTCACCGTCGAAGACTTGCGCGATTACAGCCGGTCGAGCCAGAGCGGTGGTGGGATTCAAACGAACTTTGGACAAGGGATTTACGACGGCACTGACGAGCAGCTTGATAGGCGGGGTAGTAGGCATCTGAAAGGCGAGGAATATGCCACCGGTTCCACCACCGTCTCGCTACACAATGAAGGCAACCGCATGGAAGGCCAGACACTGGCTACCCTTGGTGGTGGCAATGTGCGGGTAGGAGGTGTCGCGTTAGATGAGCAGGAAGAGTTTTCCGGTCTGAACCGCGACGTAGACGCCGCGCAGATAATAACGCTGGAGCAACAAACCGGGGCACTGAATGCCAGCATGTCGATGGATCACCGGATGTTCTCTGAGGTAGGCCGACAAGTTATTAAGGATCAGCACGTTGACTTCAAGAACAACGTCAAAGGCACTATTGGTGGTGCCACCGGAGACTTGGCACGGGTCGTTGGCACAGCGGCCGGCGCTCTGCACGTTAGTGAAGTCGGTAACTTGTTAGACAAAATTTCCGGCGGGCAAACTGCGGGCTATATTGAGGGCGGTAAACTCGCAGGTGATATTGAAGGTATTCGTGACGGCGATGTGGAAGATGCACAGTACGCTCAGGATTCCTTAAATGATGTCGATAAAGTGATCAACGGTGCAAAGAGTGATCGCGTTAACGTCACGGAAGATGCCTTCAATGAAAACGGCGAGCGAGTAGCGGGAGCTTCCAATACGGACACTAACACCCTGTATCTGGATTTGGGTGAAGACAGTCGCAAGAGCATCGTCAACACACTGGCCCATGAAGGTATGCACCTGGAGGGTTCGGGCGAATATATGGCGGGCCTTGCCGGGTGGCTGACAGGCCTGACCTACAGAGCCAATGCCTGGGCGAATAGTGATCAGATTGCTCAGCATCATGCGGTGGTGCCGATCCAGAATCAGTTTGAACATCAGCAGTTATTGGGGCAGAACGGTTATCGGTTTGCGTCTGATGCCAGCCGAGGGGCGTTGAAGTATCGGCAAATAGACAATACCGAGATCACCGCGATACGTGCAATGGCTCCGCAAATGGCTGGATCGCTGGGGATTACCGAGCAGCAAGCAGAGAAACGCATGACAAAAGAGCTGCTCGGGGCTGTTGATGTGGGGTGGAATGAAGTCTTTGGTGGCCGCTTGCGAGAACCAGATAGCGAAGCCATGGACTATCTTTCTGAAGCGCTGGTGGAGTTGGGGGATCGCTATGCCCCCTTGGATACCAGTGAGATTCCTTCTCCTATGGAAGAAAACCAGTCCTATACCCCTGAAGAAATAAAGGGGTACTTACAGGATTACCGACAGAACCATGCCGGGCTTTATGTGGATCAAACAGCTTATGGGGAAGGGCTTTCTAACAGGCTAAGTCCCCAGCGTCAGTTCTATGACCAGCACTTTTATCAAGGGGTAAACCCGGGGGATTCTCTGCTGATTCTGGGAGGTATTGGTGCGGGTGGCCTCGACAATGTGGCAGGCATGATGGACGGGCTGGCTTACCTCATGGGTAACCCGGAAGATGCCCTGGAAGGTATGTATCAGGGTATGTTGAAACCAGTTCTGGATCCTCCCGGTTTCCTGGGGGGGATCGCTGAAGCTCGCAATGATGCCATGGTGAGCACTTACCTTTATCAGTTGCAGGGGAACAACTTCGATGCTGCCCGGGTGTCGTCAGCCAGTGATATTTCGTTAGGGCTGGAGTTTGCGGGGATGCTGCCTTATGGGCGTTTGGGGCAGTTAGGGAAGGTTGATGCGGGTACGATGTATCCGGAATTTGTTGTTCCAAACAGCAAAACCTTGCCGGGGCCGGCTGTTCCCGAATATCACTTAGGTAATTACACCGATGGTATTGCGGTTAATAGACAGGTTTCAGGTGATGAGGTTTTCTATAAATATCATGGGAAAGATAATAGGTTAGGAAAGACTCATAACTACGTGACTAAAAAGCAATATACAAGTGAAGTTGATTTGAGAAATGATCTAGCAATACTTGATGAGTGGGGTGTCGCGATTGATCGAGTTACCACTTTTAAACCACCTAAGGGTACTTGGGTAAGTGAGGGGGCGGCGGCTAAACAAGTCGGCGACTTTACTGACGAGTTCCGTCCTGGCGGGGGCTATCAAGGGCTTATTGATATCAACAGTTTACCGAAGTCCTCTTGGATAAGAACGGATAAATTACCGGAGGAATTTAAGCAATGATTGATAAAAATACACTATTAGCTCACGTCGGTCGTTTGTTGGAATTAGCAAAGGCTAGAGATACGAACCAAGGTGTTAAAGTTTATGAAGGAGCTTTAAAGAAAATCGGAGAAGCGTCGTCACAAAGCGAAGTTGAAATTTTCGCAGAAAAGCTTAGACACGCTTTAGCAGGCATTGAGGCTCATGGCCATTTTACTAGTGAAGAGTTTGAGGTAGTGAAGGCAATACGCGCAATGAGCTAGCAAATAAGCTAGCTCTGTTTGAATCGAGGGTGTTCAAAACTCTGTGTCACAGGCAGCAGCCTCATAGGCTGATGTATTCGTCCAGGCGCTAGGGGAAGTGGATGGTCATCTGTGACAGCGTGAGATTCCAGTTCTGCACCGGGTGCGTCCAGCGCTCGGATGCTTTGAGTATACCGGCATAGAGCAGCTTCAGTAAGGCGTTCTCGCTGTCGAAGCCGCCCTTGGTCTTGGTCAGCTTGAGGGAACAATGTGAGGAACCATGGGGGTCAGGTCTCCCATTTCCCACCGCAATAAGGGTCAGGTCTCCCATTTCCCCCGAAAGGCTTTAACCGCTCGGTTTACGGTTGATCGCCCGCAGCCGAAGTGCTCGCCAATTTGGGACAGTGAGTAATGCCCATCAAGCCATGCGCGAGCCATGGCTTGATTCCGATTTTTGTATGTTTCTTGGTAGTGAGACAGGGGGTTGATCGGCTTCAGTCGCTGTGGCCTTGGGGTTTCAGTTAGTTTCCTGTTGGGCTCAAGGTGGCGCTGTGCCGCTTCAATAAACGGGTCTGAGCCAAGATAAATTTGGTTGCGCAGTTTCTCCCAGGGAGATGGCTGGTTGCTGCCTTCGGCAACAAGCTGCTCGTAGCCTGTGCGAGAGCTCTTCAGGTTGTCGCTGAAAGCTTGCAATATCCATTCGGTTGTCAGGCAGGGAGGGATTTCAGCCAACCCTGCAGTAGGGCGATAGCTGCTCCAGGGCCACTCAGCAGCAGAGTGAAGCATGCGTGCGCGTACGGGATTCAAGACAATATAACGCGCCAATGCGAGTAAGTAGCTTTCCTTCTCTACCAAGATTGCCTTGAATCGACCTTGTAGCAGATGACCTACACGCTTATGGCGTATGTTGAAATATTGAGCATAGACACCGTTTAAATGCCGCATTCCTTTTGACAAATTGGCATCGCCGGTTTCGATAAGAAGATGGTAGTGGTTACTCATCAGGCAATAGGCATGACATTGCCAGTGATAGGTTTTGGTGCAGTAGGAAAGGGTTTCGAGAAAATAACGTCGATCCTTGTCATCGACATAAATATCCTGCCTCGCATTGCCGCGGGCGGTTACATGATATAAAGCACCAGAGAATTCGAGGCGTATCGGCCGAGCCATTCCTATCTCCCAAGGTTTTTAGGTGATAGTGCGGTCTAGTTAGGATAAGAGATATCAGCCAATGTTGATTGTTGCTTGGAGATGTCTCGGGTGGCCTGTGTGGTAAATGGGAGACCTGACCCTGGTGTTCTGAAGGATTTAATGGAAGGTGAGAAGTGATATATTCCTTTGCTGTTTATTTCACGATGGTGGTTTGCTTTTTTGTGTTTGTTGTTTCAAAGCTATTAATTTCAAAGAGAAAATCATTAAAGTCAAAAAATGCAATACGATTTCTTTCATTCGGTTTGGCGATGCTTCCGATGAATTTCATACCCATTTTGACAGATGGTCCTATGTTGAATCGGTATAATGAAACGGTTAGTCCATTTTATTACTCAAAAGCTTCTATTATTGTATTAGTGCTTTGTATATGGGGGGCGTACTTTGTCGAGAAGTGTGCTGGCAAGAAGAAAAATAGCTAAGCATAAATAAATGTAAAGGAAGAAAGAGGAAAGCAATGAGGGCAGTTCTCCCGTCCCTTATACGAGCCTGTGCCGCAACAAGGATCGGATCTATACTTTATACCTCTTCTGACGTAGCGTTTGAGTATGTCACGCCCAATTCGAATTGAGTTTTCAGGTGCCCTTTATCATGTCTCCTCGCGGGGAGATCGTCGGGAGGCGATTTATGAGGATGATACTGATAGAGAGCGTTTTCTATCGGTGCTAGGGCAGGTTTAGGAAGATTTTAACTGGGTCTGCCATGCCTGGTGTTTAATGGATAACCATTACCATCTTGTAATCGATACACCGGATGGCCATTTGTCGAAGGGTATGCGGCAGCTTAACGGGTTTTAAAGAAGCAATGGGCGTCAGGTCTCCCATTTCCCCCGAAAGGCTTTAACCTACCGATTTACGGTTGATTGTCCACAGCCTAAGTGCTTGCCAATTTGTGCGATCGCATTGGTCTACGGAGACCATTTTTCTGACCAAGGCGACGGGTGTCCAGCTAATAGGTTTTGGATCGCCTGGCGTCCTTGGTTGGTGTATTTCTTTGCTGCCTTTTCTGTTTTTCCGATTTCTGGCATTGCCATCTAAACGTAAGATATCTCTTACGTTTAGATGGCAGATGTCGTAAATATTAAGACCAGTCGACATATTTTCAATGCTCTCAGTTTCCCCACGTCGCCCTTTCTGTACCCTCTCACGGTTTGATCTCCCCAAGCTGGGAGATTTGCCATGGAAGCGATAACCAAAGATATATGTGGGGATGTATGAGTTCGAGATTAAATAAATATGCTGTTCTTTTTCTGGGCGCAACCCTTTCTGCCTGTGGCGGTGGCGGCGGGGGATCTTCCTCCGCTACTACTGGCGGCCCGGGTGGGGGCAATCCCGGTGGAGGAAGTAATGGTAGTACGTTGTCTGAAACCGTGACTGTCTCGGCTTCTCTGGGGCGTATCACCAATGCCACCGTTAAAATCTATGGAGCCAATTATAGTGAGGTTATTGGTGAGGGGGTCCTGGACGAAGCAGGCAAGGCCGCTATCGAGGTTACCTACAGTAGCCTTGAGCCGGCAATTGTAGAGGTTACGGCGGGTGAAAATAGCAGCTACTTCGATGAGTCGGCGGGTGAAATTGCTCTTGCTGAGGGCAGCCAGTTTCATGCGATCACTAAAGATCCTGCCAGCACGGCTGTTACTCCTTTCACTGAAATCGCCTGGCAACTTGCGTTAAGCAAGGGGGAATTCCCGCTTGATGCTGAAAGGGTGGAGTTGCTGAATGATTCGGTTGCGAAGTTGGTCAATGGAGGCATTCGCTCCATTACGTCTTCTCCCGATATCCTGTCGGAGATGCCTGCTCCCAATAGCCAGACTATTGCGCTTGGGGACCTGCATGCTGCGGTGCTGGGCGCTCTGGCACGAGTTGGCGATGCTCAAGCTATGCCGGTGCTGGCTGTGCTTGAAAGCCTTTCTACGGATGTGACTGACGGGATGCTGAACGATTTCAATGGTGGCTATGTTTATTCAGATTTTGGTGCCGAATTCAGGGAGGAGTTGGAAAGCTGGGTTGAAACTTACGGCAACGAAGACGCGCAGAATGCGATTTTCGCCATGCCGCTTACGGATATGACTGTAGATTACCGCGCCAATATCCCGCTTAGGCAGCGCATTCTGGAGATGGAATATGGTGTCGGAGCGGAAATTGCCTATTCTCAGGATGGCGGATCTGAATGGGCGCTTTTCCCCAAGGGTGAGGAGGTCAGTTACCACCGTGAAGGCACGATGATTGGTGTTGCGGCAGGTGATAACGGTCAGGACCCAGAGGGCGGAGAGTTTATTCCGGGCTGGTCTGTTGATATGGAAACAGCTGAGTATGTAAGTCTGTTCGATGACCCGAGTGTTAATGGCGTACGTGTCGAAATTCCCACAGGTGACCCGCTCATCCAGAGAGCTATGGTTTTTGTTTCAAGGGATGGCCTTGATATGGATGATTTGATTCTGATGGAGACGAATCTATCAGGGCCAGACAAGCTGGCACATGTTCTGGCTTATGAAACGCTGGACTTCATGGAGCCGGGCGTTGAAGCATTCTTTAACGAGGTTAATGACAGGATTGGTGAAAGCCTTACGGTAGTCACGAGTGATGTGGCAGAACGCGTATGTGAGTCTGCAACCATTGGCACGGACAACAAGGCCCGCTATCCCAAGTATGTCGGCTTGATCCATTTCGACGACCTAACGGAGACGGAATCTCTCCAGCCGCAACGAGTGCGTTATGCTGAAGCTGGCTCACAGCGGGAAATTCTGTTCGCCCACGATACGCTGTTCCGCATCAATGACGATACTGACAGGGTGGACTATATTAGCCTGTCAAACGGCGTGCAGATCACTCAGTGGGCGACGAATGATAGTGCGCTGATTGCCAAATACTGCCCGTAGGGCAATGATCAGCAAGCTGAGTTTCAGGCCCCGGTAATCCGGGGCTTTTTTGTTTAAGCGGGCTTCCGAGAGAAACGAGGTGCCGAGCCGTTGTTACTTCCTGCTGCTGAATGGCGGGGCGCGACCAGGGCTGATGCAGGCACGATAATTGTGCTCTCGACAAACTGCGGGTTAATCAGAAATCATGGGTGCCCGTTGTTTGCTGGATTTGGAGTGTGCTGTGACGAAGTCTGTGCCGTTTTCCCTGTTGGAGCTCGCCTCGGTCCGCGAGGGCGATACCGTGGGCGAGACGCTGGCCAACAGCGTTGCCTACGCCCGCCATGCGGAGTCGCTGGGTTTTCAGCGGTTCTGGCTGGCCGAGCACCACAATATGCAGGGGATCAGCAGCGCCGCGACTTCGGTGTTGATCGGGCATATTGCCGGGGCGACCGAATCCATTCGGGTGGGGTCCGGGGGGGTGATGTTGCCGAATCATCCCCCGCTGGTGATTGCCGAGCAGTTCGGGACCCTGGAGAGTCTCTATCCTGATCGGATTGACCTGGGCCTGGGCCGTGCGCCGGGAACCGACCCAATGACTAGCCGTGCCCTGCGTCGTGAAGGTCTGGGGGCGGAGCAGTTCCCCCAGGATGTGGCGGAGTTGCAGCGTTTGCTCGGGCCGCTGGATGCGTCACGGGCTGTGAACGCGGGCACCGAAGTGCCGATCTGGTTGTTGGGCTCCAGTTTGTACAGCGCGCAGCTGGCCGCACAGCGTGGCTTGCCCTATGCCTTTGCCGGGCATTTTGCGCCACGGCTGTATCGTGAGGCGTTGCGTATCTACCGGGATCAGTTTCAGCCTTCGGCCCAGCTGGACAGGCCCTACGCCATGTTGACGGTGCCTGCGGTGCCTGCCGATTCTGATGAAGAAGCTCATTACCTGACCACCACCAGTTACCAGCGCATTCTTGCCCTTTTCCGGGGCCAGCCGTTATGGATGAAACCGCCGGTACAGAGCATGGACGGATTGTGGAATCCACAAGAGGAAGCAGGGGTAAAAGATTTCCTGGGCTTGCAGTTGCTGGGAACGGCAGCCTCTATGCAGGGACAACTGGATCAGTTGCTGGATTCGGTAGAGGTGGATGAGCTGATGGTGACGGTGGATTTGTATGATCCGGTGAAACGCCGCCATGCGCTGGATATTCTGGCGGCGTTGGAGCAGTTTCGGACGATGTGATACGTCTTCGTTTTTATTGCGTACCTGGATGTCGGATTACGCCTTATAGGCTAATCTGACCTACGGTCCGAGATTCGCCAGTGGTTCCCGCGAAACCTGCCGAGCGCCATGAGAGCAGTAAGCAAAGCAAGGGGCAGGCTACCGCCTCCACTACTGCTTCCTCCTCCACTGCTTGCTCCGCCGGTTTCTGTATTGCTGCTTTGCGTGACCTCAAAACGGCGAGCATAAATATCCGGCGCGTCGTCATCATTCGCTATCCAGCTTTCCCAGGTAACGATGAGCGAGTCATTGCTGTCTGTGGCAAGAGCCACATGGTTCTCTTCAGGCGTGGTGTAGGTGGATACTTGTTGAGGGCCGCCTATAAGGCCGTTGACCGTGAGCTGTTGAGTGTAAAGAGTTTTATCGTTATATCCGCCGTTGCGGTTCCAGACGATAAAGGCATTGTCATCCTTGCCCATTGCGATAGCCGAGATGGCATTATCTTCCTGCGTTTGTTGGCCCATGACGCTGCCAAGAACCCCGGTTAGCGAAACAGACCGTGCCATTGGGTCCCGGCTTCCATAATCACCGCTGTCCCAGGCTGCGATGAAGTGGTTTTCGTCTAGTGTGGCCGCGTGAACGTCGCTAGGGTAGCTGCCCACATCGGTTATGCTAAACAGGGTGGATGTTTCGCCTATCGGATTATCATTCGCAGCGAAAAGCGCGCCTCTAATAGCGTAATGCGGTGACGTTTCTTCTCCGGTTTTCTTGCCCTGCATATCTGCGCCCCATACGAGGAATATCGCGTTATCGGTATTCAGGGCAACGGCTGGAATAGCCCCCAGGTTGGTGAGCGGCATAGGCTGCGGGACGGTGACTCTACTATTTGTGGCGTTGCCGCTTTTGCTATAACGCCGGAATGACAGTGTCTTGCTATTTATAGGCTTGCCCCGTGTAGTGGGAAAAGTTTGCCAGGCAATTACCAGACCGGTGTCGTTGTGGGCGAGGGCGGGTAGCGCTTCTTTGCCGTCGGTATTTGCAACGGTGACGGGGTCACCTGTTGGAGAGCCGTCGTTATTGAAGAATTGAAGCACCAGATTGTAGTCGTTATCGGTGTCACTGATGGGATCGCCGGTTTCCGACCAGGCGAGGGCAAAATCACCATCGTTCCACATGGTCATTGCAATGTGTGGGTAGTCGTTCTGTTCAGGAATGCGGGCGATATTTTGGTCCGCATCGACCAAGACTTTCTCTGGGCCAACGGTCTCACCAAATTGATTATAAAATTGGCCTTTAATGGTTGGGCCAACATCGGAGAGGCGGTTTTCAGAGGTCCAAACAATCAGTGTCTGATTGTTCCCGTCTACGGCTATGTGCGGTGTTGCCTCGTAACCGGATGATATGGTGTTCACAAGGTATTCGGGGCCTTGGGCTTCCAGGTTCGCAAAGCCGGGTGTCGCAGCGCTGAACAGTAAGAGTGAAATAACAGCACGATTAATACGATACCACTGAGTACTCACTATGATTCCCCTATATTTGTATTCGGCGTTTTTCATCGGACCGGAAGTATAAGGTGCCGAGAATTTTTTCCTGTCAGCAAAGACTTACAAATCAGGGTGAATTTTTTTTGGCGAAAGAGATTGTGATGCTTGTCACGTCTTCACGACCCTTTTTGCAGGGGAAAAGCGGGGCAAGGAGGGCGCCGAGAACATCGAAAGTCAAAACCGGTTACAGAGAGAGAAGGCGCGGTTCTGTTGCGCTGACAGAACCGCTGACAGAGGCGAGTCCAGGGGGTTAGTGAAGGGCGTCAGGCAGCGGGTTGCCGAAGCGCTTCAGGTATTCCTTGCCAATTTCAATTCCGCCCACGTTATTCAGATGGCTTTCATCGCGGTAGAGCGGGATGCCGTTCAGGACGGTCTGGCAGCGTTCGTCATCGCACAGCACTTTTCTGGGGTTAATCCACTGCACGTCCGGGTAGCGCTGCTGGGCGGCTTGTTTGTACTGGTAGAAATTGCTGAGTGACTCTTCGACGTCGGCCGCACTGATGGAGCAGTCCTCCATGTTTTTCAGCAGGCATTCCGCGTAGGAGGAAGACGGTAATTCGGGCACATCTTCCAGAACGATGACGGTGTGTCCCTGGTCTTTGAGCCAGCCGATGGTCTCGACAAAATAAGCCTGGTAGGCGTCGTGCTTGAGATAGGCACTCCACCAGGCGCCGATGAAGACCGTCATGGGGCGTTGGCTCAGAGTGTCGCTGATCGCCCGGTTGCGGGCCACTTTGGTCGGGTCGGCGGCCTGGGCCTTTTCGGCGATGGCCGGAGGCAGGAACGGTGTTGAGGCCCGGGTGACCATCAGCACGGAGTAGTCTGTGCCTTTAAGCAGCTGTTCGAGAAAACCGATCTGGGCAATGGCGTGGGAATCGCCGATCAGCATGCTGTTGGGCTGGCCGTTTTTGGGTTCGGCGCCGAACAGGCAGGCGTCGCTCTTGTTGAAGTCCACCGGGTCCCCCTTGAAGCAGCGCTTGTAGAGGTCTGCCGGGTTGTTGTTGGCAATGATCTTGTACAGTTCGCGACGCTCTTCGGGAATGCGGAAGCTGATGTCATCGGCGATGCGGATGGTGGACTGGATCGCCCAGATGCCGATCAGTGGTGCCAGAATAAAGATCAGGAACGATTTCTTGAAGCTCCACTCCCGGTGCCGATAACGGTTTTCCACGAAGCGAAAGCTGAGCCAGGACAGAACGACGACGCCAGCGATCAGCAGCAACCGGTTTAACCAGGTCAGCTCGATCAGCTGGTAGTGCATCAGTGCCACCGGTGGCCAGTGCCACAAGTACAGGGAATAGGAAATGCCGCCGAGGAAAACCATCACCGGCAGGCTCAACAACCGTGCGGTGAAGGTGCCAGGCTGATGCAGGCCGGCGTAGATGACCATGGCGGTGCCAAGGGTGGGCCACAGCGCGTTATAGCCGGGGAAGTGATCGTGCTTGGTGATCAACAGGGCAGTGGCCACAATCAGGGTGAGCCCGATCAGTGCCAGAGTTTCGGCGCTGCCCCGGTTCAGGCGAGGCAACTGCTGGCTGAACAGTGCTACGCCGGTGCCGAGCATGAATTCAAACAGGCGGGCGGGCAGCAGATAGTAAGCGGCGGCGGGGTGGGCGCTGGCCATATAGACCGATAACGCAAAGGTGGCCACCAGGGTAATACGGAATGGCCAGTGGGCGTTGCGGCCTTTGCCGAAGCGGTAGGCCAGGTACAGGGAGGCAGGCCAGAGCAGATAGAACTGTTCCTCCACGGCCAGCGACCAGGTATGCAGGAGGGAAAGCGACAGGGTTTCCGGAGCGAAGTACTGGGTGAGCTCGTTGAAATAGTAGACGTTGCTCAGCCCGATCAATGAGGCCAGCCAGCTCTTGGCGAAAATATAGTAAGCGTCGCCGATATAGAACGGCGAGATCATCAGAAAGGTGGCGGTGGAGACCAGCAGAAACACCGGCACCAGCCGGCGGATACGGCGGGCGTAGAAATCGCGAAAGCGGAAGGTGTCTTTCTGGAAGGCCCGCTCCAGTAGCTGGGTGATGACGAAGCCGGAGATAACGAAAAAGACATCGACACCGATAAAGCCGCCAGTAATGCCGGGCACCTGATAGTGATACAGGATCACCAGGATGACGGCCAGTGCGCGCAGGCCTTCGATGTCGGCGCGATAACTTGGCTTGGCCTTCACGTGCGTCTCCCCGGTGTGCTGATCAGTAAACCGGGAAGAATAAAGGTGCGGTGACAGGCAGACAAGTCAGTTGCGTCGTCGGCGCACGCCCAGTATCAACGCCATGAGCCCCAACCACAGTGACGCACCACCGCCCCCGCTGCTGCCACCTGCCGCTGTGTTAACGCTGGCGTTGTACTGCACGGTGATGTCGGCTTCTGTGTCGGTGTCTCCAGGCAGGTCGCTCTGATCGGCGCTGGCGTTGAAGGTAAAGGTCTGGCTGATGCCGGTGTCAGTGGTGAACTCCAGGGTCAGGGTCTGGTTTTGTTCCGGGTCGAGATCGCCGACAGGGCAGAGCACCGGATTGCCTTGTTGGCAGCCCAGTTCCGCGCCGTTGACCAATTGAGTATTGGCGGGGAGCGGGAAGCTGATACCGGTGTTGGTGGCGGCATTCAGCGGAGAGCGATTGCTCAGGGTTAGCGTTAGCCTGGCTCGGGTGGGGCTGCTGGTCTGTTGGGCGGCGGACAGGGCCAGGTCGGGATTGTCGGAGAAGGCGATTTCCTGTACCCGGTCATCGTTGCGGCGGCGGTAGTCGTTTTCATCGGCGCTGGCGCTGAGCGTGAGGGTCACGACCTGGTCGGTGCCACTGCTGTCCGTCACCTCCACGCTGCCAGTGCGGGAAGCGCCTGCGGCCAGGCTGCTGGCCACGGTACAGCGGCTGGCAGAGGTTAGGGTGCTGCAGCCGTTCCAGTCAAAGCGGGCGCTGGTGGTCAGGCTGCCGCTGAGCGCTCGGCTCACGGTGGCGTTGGTGGCGGTATTGCTGGTGCTGTTGTTGCGCAGGGTAGCGGAGATGATTTGGGTGCCGTTCAGGGGTTGATAGTAGCGGGTCGTGTTGGCGCCATTGACGGTCATGTCCACCAGCGGTACTCCGCCCAGCGTGGTCAGCCGTTCGATTTCGGCGATTTCAGTGGTTACATGGTTGTACCCGGCAGGGGCGCCAGATGCACAGTTTTCCAGGCCGAAGCTGGTCAGGCCCACCAACCAGGGGTTGGGTTCTTCGCCGATAAACAGGGGGCCGCCGCTGTCGCCGAAGCAGGTGTCCTGGTTGATGCCGTTGATGGGGTTGAGCTCAGCGGCGCAGATGGTCGATGCCGGAATCGACAGGGTGGATCGCTCATTGCAGATCGTTCTGGGAATGTAATCCAGTTGCACCTCGCGCAGCCGTGTACTCAGGTCGCCGCTGCCCGTTTGGCCCCAGCCCAGGGCGGTTACCGCTTCGTCACGTTGGTTCAACGAGCGACTTTCCAGTTCCGCAAAGGTGCCGTTGTCCGCCAGGCTGGGCCATTGGTTGTTACTGGTGGCAGGTATGCGCAGCAGGGCCAGATCGTGAGCAAAGGAAAAATTGTTGTAGCTCTGGTGGCGGTAAATACCCTCCACCGCGATGCGCCCCGGCTGGGGGAAGGTGCCTTTGCGTTCGGTTTCGCCGATATAAACAAATATGCGGTCGGCGGTGGCCGGGGCATCGTTCTGGTACTGGGTGCAGTGATGTGCCGTGAGCACCCAGCGCGGGCTGATCTGGCTGGCACCACAGAGCAAGTAACCGTTGTCTAAATTGGGGTCGTCGATGGCGAGTTGTGTCATCCACGGCCAGAAGCCAGAGGGAGCCTGATTGCCCCCGACAATACGCGGGCTGGGGCCGTCGGCGGCGAGCAAGAACGTGCCCGGGGCGGTCAGCAGACAGACGAGCAGGGCTGCGGAAACGGTACGAAGGGGCATGAAGGCGGCCTTGTCATTGTTTACGCCAGTTTAGCGCAAAGGGTGACAAGGCTGTGTGAGCGAAGCGTGTCTTGTTTGTTTCTGGTGCCCTGTGGCGGCGGTGTGCCGACAGCCAGCCGTTGGGGCTGGCCTGTGAGGGTTCAGTTCATCGGTGGCGCATGGGCCAGCCAGTGGTTGTCCTCTTCCGTGGTGCGGGCCATGGACGTCTGCAGGTGAGAGAACGCCTGCTCCAGGGCCGCGTCGCCATCGGTCAGCGTCATCACCGCGGCACGCAGGCCCGGGTGCCGGTCGCGTAAGTCATTGAGCAGCTGCTCGGCGGCGGCCGTGGCGGTGCAGGGCAGTAGCAGGGCCAGGTGCTGTTCATCGTAGCGGGCCGCCACATCGCTGCGGCGAATGCGCTGGGCGACCCGGTCGGCCAGGAGTGGCAGTTCGTTGTGTTGCACCAGCGCCAGGGTCAGCGGCGAGGAAATGCGATCGTGGAGGGGCACCAGCCAGCCAGCGGTGCTGACCAGGGCCTCGCGGCTGATGAAGTCGGTATCCGGGTCGCGCCAGGTGGCTTCCAGTGCGGCTCGGGAGAGGTGCTGGTTGCGCCAGATCATCAAGCCGAAGTAGAGCATGCAGGCGCTGAGTGCCGCCACCAGAAACAGGCTGGCGGAAGCCGTAGGAGCACTGGTATAGCTGAGCCGGATGGGCAGGACAAAGGCCAGCACGATCTCCGCACCGATGAGCATGATCAGAAAACGTTTGAGACCGTGCAGCAGGCCGTTACTGAGCACGGCGATAAATAGCAGTGCCATGGTGGGAGGCGGATCCCCCGCGTCCAGCAGCAGCACGATACCCAGGGTGAGCAGGTCCAGTGCGGAGGCAAAAGCGTCGGCATTGACCGGGCGCCAGATCAGCAGCAGGAGCTGGATGCCGATATAGGCGCAAAACAGCAGCCACGGAGTCGCCTTGGGCAGAGTGAAGAAGAAATGGTCCGCGTGGTGGAAATACATCACGGCGAGACCGGCAAACAAGGCCCGCGCCAGATACTGCATCAGTACCACCCCCTGATCCGAGGTGATACGGCTTGAGGTGTTCATCATTGAGTCGATCCCGGGTTTATTAGGGGGCCTATGTTGCGGCACCGTGGCAGCGGAATAAAGATGCCCGGCAGTGTAATCTTGTTAAAACTGTACGTTGAGATGAATTTGCCGGTCATGGTTTCGACCTGAAGAGTGAGTATTGTAGGCGCCGGTGAATATTCCTGCACCGTAAGGAGGCACAGTGGATCACAATGTAAATGCACCATTGCGTGATGATGTCCGTCTGTTAGGCGATTTGTTAGGTGAATGTCTGCGCCAGCAGGCGGGCGACGCCATGTACGAGACGGTGGAAAAGATTCGCCAGGCATCGGTGGCAACCCGCACCGGCGGGGGCGAGTCACTGGCGTCACTGCGTGACCTGCTGTCCCCCCTGGACGATGCTACTCTGCTGGAAGTGGCACGCGCGTTCAGCCAGTTTCTCAACCTGAGCAATATTGCCGAACAACATCACCGCGAGCGGCTGCACCGTCAGCACCAGCGGTATCCAGGCGATGCGGGCACCGATCAGGGGCTACAGGATGTGTTGCAGCGTCTGGCGGATAACCAGATTGCGCAACCGCAGATCTCGGGCACGCTGGAAGACCTTTCCGTGGAGCTGGTGCTGACCGCGCACCCCACCGAGGTCACTCGCCGTACCCTGATTCGCAAGTACGATCAGATGGCCGACCTGCTCAGCGAGCTGGACCGTTCCGATCTCAATGATGACGAGCGTGAACTGCGCCGTGAACGGCTACGCCGGGTGATCCTGGCGGCCTGGTGCACCGATGAAATTCGCCGTGAAAAGCCGACCCCGGTGGATGAAGCCAAATGGGGCTTTGCCACCATTGAGCAATCCTTGTGGCAGGCCGTACCGGATGTATTGCGCCGGTTGGAAGCGCAGTTGGCCGAGCAGGGCCTGCCCGCGCCGCCAGCGGATTGGGCGCCGGTGAGGCTGGCCTCGTGGATGGGCGGTGACCGGGACGGCAACCCCAATGTCACCGCCCCGGTGACCCGCGAAGTGCTGTTGCTGGCTCGCTGGATGGCGGCGGATTTGTACCTGCGGGATGTGGAAAACCTGCTGGCGGACCTGTCCATGAAAGCCGCCAGTGACGAACTGCTGGCGGCCACCGGCCCCACCCACGAACCGTACCGGGTGTTGTTGCGCGACGTGCGCAGCCGTCTGCGCTTGACCCGCCGCCAGATGGAAGCCCGGGTGGAAGGCTTGCCGGTGCCGGAGGGGGACGCGTACCTGCGTCGCGAAGAACTGATGGCGCCACTGCAGATGCTGGACCGTTCGCTACGTGCGGTAGGTTTGAGCGATATCGCCGATGGTGATTTGAAGAACACCTTGCGCCGCCTGAACTGCTTTGGGATTACCCTGTTGCGGCTGGATATCCGCCAGGAATCCACCCGCCACAGTGAGGTGCTGGATGCGATCACCCGCTATCTGCAGCTGGGCAGTTACAACGACTGGGATGAAGCGGCCCGCCAAGCGTTTCTGGTAGACGAACTGCAGGCGCGCCGGCCGTTGATTGATGCCGCGTTTCGGGATAGCGAACACTGCACCCCCGAGGTAGCCGAAGTGTTGGCCACCTGTGAGGTGATCGCCGAGCAGGGCAGTGAAGGGCTGGGGGCCTACGTGATTTCCATGGCGACCACGCCGTCCGATGTGATGGCGGTGATGTTGCTACAGAAAATCGCCGGTGTCCGCGAGCCCATGCGCGTGGTGCCGCTCTTTGAGACCCTGGATGACCTGGACGGTGCCGAGCAGACCATGTCGGCCCTGTTGGCGTTGCCGTTCTACCGGGAGCGAGTCGCTGCGGGCCAGGAAGTCATGATCGGCTATTCCGATTCCGCCAAGGACGCCGGTTTTCTCGGTGCCGCCTGGGCCCAGTACCGGGCCCAGGAAAAGCTGACGGCGCTGTTTGCCGAGAACGCTATTCCGCTCACCCTGTTCCATGGCCGGGGTGGCTCCATTTCCCGCGGCGGCTCGCCCACCCGCATGGCGTTGTTGTCGCAGCCGCCGGGATCGGTGGCCGGGCGTATCCGGGTGACGGAGCAGGGCGAGGTGATTCGCTTCAAATATGGCCGCCCGTCAGTGGCGGTGTTCAACCTGGAGCAGTATGTGGCGGCCACACTGGAAGCCACCCTGTTGCCGCCCCAGGCGGCGCGGCCGGAGTGGCGCCAGCAGATGCAGGCGCTGACCGATACCTCTGTGGCGGGCTATCGCGGGGTGGTGCGCGATGAGCCCGAGCTGGTGCGTTACCTGCGTACCGTGACGCCGGAAACCGAATTGTCGCGATTGGCGCTGGGCAGCCGTCCGGCCCGCCGCAAATCGGATCAGGGCATCAGCTCGTTGCGGGCAATTCCCTGGGTGTTCGCCTGGACCCAGATCCGCCTGATGCTGCCTGCCTGGCTGGGCACCGGTGCCGCCCTGGAAGATGCCCAGAACGATGCGGCACAGAATGGCATGGTGCGGGAAATGGCCAGCGAGTGGCCGTTTTTCCAGGGCGTGGTGGATATGCTGGAAATGGTGCTGGCCAAATCCGACCTGCGGGTGGCGGCCTGGTATGAAGAGCGCCTGGCTGGCGATGATGCCGGCCTGATGCGTTTGGGCGAAGTCCTGCGCGAGCGGCTCACCGCCACGGTCAGTGCTCTGTCAGCGCTCACCGGCCGTGAAGATCTGCTGGATAACAACCCGGTGATGCGCTGGTCCATCCGCGTGCGTGACCCGTACACCGATCCGTTGCATTTGCTGCAGGCAGAGCTAATGGCGCGGCTACGTCAGCAGGACGGCGACGAGACGCTGGAAAGTGCCTTGATGGTGACGATCGCGGGGATTGCGGCAGGCCTGCGCAACACGGGGTAAAGGCAATGGATAATTGACCGCTGACAGCTGCGCGAAATCGGCTGTCTTGATTTAAACGGAAGAGGCCGCGCCCAATCCTTGGACGCGGCCTCTTTGCTTCGACAGGCATGGCAACGCAATCGCGACGTTTTTGGCTGGCGACTATCTACTGTCCACTATTTTCGAATGACTGCCATCGCAGATCATGCCTTTGCTGCTGTGTTTACAGCCGCAGAAAAACACAATCCTGTCCCGCGTGGCGGTGTAGGGAACCGGAGCGAAGCCGGTGCCCTTGTGGCTGCCGTCGCAATAGGGCTGTGTCTGGCTCAGGCCGCAGGCGCACCAGTAGACCGTATCGCCTTTTTTGACGGGTAGCGGGAACGGTACGGTGTGGGCGATGCGGGGGGCGTCCATGGTGCTCTCCAGGGGGCTTTCGTTAACGTCAGGCGCATTTTTCGTGTGTCGCGCAAATGTCATGCAAATGTCACTGCCTTGCCACGGCGGCTGACGACACTGGCCGAAACTGCCAGTGGAGTACACTATGCTTGCGCAAGCTGCAGGAAAGATCAAAGCGTTAAGCCCGCAATTGAAAGGGGCCTTCGCCAAGCCGTTCGTGGCCACCGCCGAGATTCTTCGCTTTCCCCGTGATATGGCCGCCGAGAGGGTCGTTGACGCCCCGGCGCCGGGGCGCTTCACGGCGTATTTCACCCGCTCGCGCCGCGAGATTCTGAAAATCCAGCGCCTGCGCTATCGCATCTTTTCCCAGGAATACGGCGCCAGTTTCAGTGCCCCATTCGGGCTCGACCGGGACCGCTTTGATCGTCACTGCCTGCACCTGGTGGTGCGTGATAACCGCAACGGCGAAATCGTGGGTTACACCCGTGTGCTGCCTGGTGATCGCTTGCATCGGACCGGGGGTTTCTATTCCAGCGGTGAATTTGATCTCACCATGCTGGGTCGACTGGATGGCAAGCTGGCAGAGATCGGCCGTACCTGTATCCACCCGGAACACCGCAACGGGGCCGTTATCAGTGTGCTGTGGGCGCGGCTGGCGCAGTACATGCTGGAAAACGATGTGCGCTACCTGCTGGGCTGCGCCAGTATCGCTCTGAGTGAAGGTTATAACGTGGCAGCGGTGAATCAGCGTATCCAGGCGCGCCACCTGAGCCAGGCAGGGCATCGCGTGCAACCGCATCTACGCTTGCAGGCGCTGCCAGGAGATGCCCAGGCGGATAGTGTGAAAATGCCTCCGCTGCTCAAGGCCTACCTGCGCATGGGGGCTCAAGTGTGCGGTGAACCGTGCTGGGACCCGGATTTTAACTGCCTGGATTTCTTTGTGTTGATGGCGGTGGAGGACTTGCCCGCCCGTTATGTGCAGCACTTCATGCAGCCGGCCCAGGCGGTGTAAAGCCGGTTGGCAATGCATCGTGGGCAGTTGACGGCTAACGGGCGGGATAGATGAGCGAGATGAACCATAGCGCCAGCGTTTGCGCGTATTCCCAGGGCGGGCTCTGGCCGCAACTGCGCCGAGTGGGGCGGGTGATCCGCGTTGTACTCTATCTGTTGTGGGGTTTTGTGCTGGCGTTCTTGCTGGGGGCGTTCTGGTCTCCGTATCGGCCTGTGGTGCTGGCGGCGAAACAGCGCTGGTGCCGGCATTTTCTGCGTATCCTCGGGGTGGAGTTGACGGTCACGGGGAGCCGGGTGGAAGCCCCCGTGTTTCTGGTTAGCAACCATGTGTCGTGGCTGGATATTCCTGTGATTGCCAGCCAGCGGCATCTGTATTTTCTCTCCAAGGCGGAGGTGGGTGACTGGCCGTTGATCGGCACACTGGCCCGGGCCATGGGGACCTTGTTTATCAAGCGCGGCAGTGGTGAGTCGGTTCGCAAGGCCCAGGAAATTGCCGGCCGCTTGCAGCAGGGGCACACGGTACTGGTGTTCCCGGAAGGCACCACCACCGATGGCTCCAGCCTGCGCCGCTTTTTTCCGCAATTGTTTGATGCCCCCTTGCTGGCGGGCGTGCCGGTGCAACCGTTAGCGGTACGCTACTTGGATAACATGGGCGCTCCGGACCGGGGCCTGGCCTTTATTGGTGACGATGAGTTTCATCATCACCTGTGGGCCATGTTGCTCCGCCAAAAAATCCGCGTTCGCCTGCACTTCTGTACGCCCCTGGATGGTGAAGGCATGGACCGCAAACAATTGTGTGCCCAAGCTTACGAACGGCTTGAGGGGCAATTGAAAGTTCAAAGTTGAAAGCTTAAAAGCGCAAGAACGTTCAACTTGTCTCTCGGCTCTCCCTGCCTGACGTCTCGCTTTGTTGTAGCATTGGCGCATCAATTGCCCAGGACCGCTTTCCATGACCCGCGCCAGTGAACTGAAAAAATCCGACGTTATCGAAGTCAACGGCACCCTGTATGCCATCCGCCAGATTGAGGTGCAGTCGCCTTCTGCCCGCGGCGCGGCCACCTTGTATCGGGTGAAGGCCAGTGCGGTTGGCGGTGGCCCCAAGTTTGAAGAGCGCTTCAAGGGGGATGACGACGTGGCCACGGTGGAGCTGCAGCGCCGCCCGGTGCAGTTTTCCTACGTGGACGGGGATGACTACATCTTCATGGATAATGAGGATTTCTCCCAATACTTGCTCAAGCAGGAAGATATCAGCGATGAGCTGGCGTTCATCACGGAAGAAACCGAAGGGGTGTTGGCCCTGAGAGTGGAAGAATCGGTCATCGGCCTGGAGCTGCCGGCGTCAGTGGTACTGGAAGTGACTGAAACCACCCCGGCCATGAAGGCTGCGTCTGCATCCGCCCGCACCAAGCCAGCCACCCTGAATACCGGCCTGGTAGTGCAGGTGCCGGAATATATCGTGGAAGGGGAAAAGGTGCGGGTGAATACCGCCGAACGTAAATTCATGTCCCGGGCCTGATTGCCAGCAGATGCGGTTATCTCCCCTGTGCAAGTTGCCTGCTGTCGCTGTGTTGTTGCTGTGCGGCGTTTTGGCGGGGTGCCAGGTGGGGTATTACGGCCAGGCGGTGAAAGGCCACTGGTCGCTGATGGGCAAGCGCGAGCCGGTGAGCACGGTGCTGGCGGATGCCAATACGTCGCCGGCACTGGCCGGCAAGTTGCGCTTCAGCCAGCAGGTCATCGCGTTTGCCGGTGAGGCCCTGTCGTTGCCGGCCGACGATGTCTACCACCAGTATGTGGCGCTGGAGCAGGATGCGGTGGTGTGGAATGTGTTGGCGGCACCGGCATATTCCCTGGCACCGAAAACCTGGTGCTACCTGGTGATTGGCTGTGTCAGTTACCGGGGGTATTTTGACAAGGGGCGTGCTACCCGCGAGGCGGAGGCCCTGGCTGAAGACGGGATGGACACCTTCGTGGGTGGCGCCATTGCCTACTCCACCCTGGGTTGGTTTGCTGACCCGCTGACCACGCCCATGCTCGACCGATCCCGCCCGGCGCTGGCGCAATTGCTGATCCACGAGCTGGTGCACCGCAAGGTGTATATCAAGGATGACACCCGTTTCAATGAATCCCTGGCGACCCTGGTCGGCCGGGAGGGCGCAGTGGATTATTTTGCCCATAGCGGTGAGCCGCTGGCGGCGGACTACTGGGAGCAGCGCGAACAGGTGCAGGACGCCTTTATGGCCATTGTGCAGGCGACGCGTGGGGCCCTGAAAACACTGTATGCGTCGCAGCAGGATGAAGACGCGCTGGCGCGGGAGAAAACCCGTATCCTGCAGCAGGCCCGAGACCGCTTTGCCCGCGATAGCCAGGCGCAACCGGCCCTGAAAGCCTACGCGGGGTTTTTCGACGGGCGATTGAACAATGCCCGCCTTAACGGCGTCAGTGACTATAACGATTATGTGCCGGCCTTTGCCCGCCTGCTGGACCAGTGTCGGCGGGACTGGGGCTGCTTCTGGCAACAGGTGGATAACCTGGTGGCCATGAAGGATACGCAACGCAAACAGGCCCTGGAGGCACTCGCATGGAACTGATTCGCACCCCCCAGGCAGAGCTGGCGGACCTGATTGAGCGCACGCTGAAGCGCAATGGTTTTCAGGTGGACCGTCATGAGGACGAGGGGCAATTTGTGCTGGGGGTCCCCGATGCGGAGCAATACCCCCATGCGCGCCAGCTGACCGCGGAGCTGATTGCCGACTTGAAACGGGGCCAAAGCCAACAGGCTGTGGAGCCCCTGACCGGCCAGCCGCAGCCATTGTTGTCTGGTGGCTGGCTAGCCAGCATGGGGTGGGTGACCAGGATTGGGCTGGTGCTGTGTGTGGCCATCTTCCTGACCCCTTATTTATTCGGTGACGGGGTCTATCGTGCCTTGCTGTTCCCCGCGTCCATGGAGGGATTGACTAGCCAGCCCTGGCGCTTGATCACCCCCATGCTGCTGCACTTTTCCCTGCTCCATATCATCTTCAATTTGCTGTGGTGGGCGGATCTGGGGCGTTTGATTGAACGCCATCAATCAAGCGCCCAGCTGTTGCTGGTGACGCTGGTGACGGCCGCGGTGTCCAATGTGGCTCAGTTCTTGTACAGCGGCCCCATGTTCGGGGGCTTGTCCGGCGTGGTGTATGGTCTGTTGGGCTATCTGTGGATCTTCGGGCGGCTCAATCCCGGGGCCGGGTTTGCTCTGCGCCGGCAGATTGTGGTCTTCATGCTGGCATGGATGGCAATTTGTTTCGTAGGGCTATCGGATGTGGTGGCGAATGCGGCGCATCTGGCCGGGTTGGTAAGCGGTTGTTTGCTGGGTGGCATTTTCGGCATGGTGCGGCGCAGCCAGAAGAGCAGGGCGGTTTGAGTTACCCCCGGGGGGCTGCTATAAAGACAGCCAAAACGATGAAGTCACAATAATGAAAGGATGCCAGCGACCTATGCAGTGGCGCTCTGTACCTTACTGGGTACCTTCTCTCTTTTTCGCAGCGGTGGTTACCCTGCAAGGCTGCTCTCTGGCCCATGTTGACGACAACCTGCCCTATGGTGTCCTCAACAACAATGACCTGCAGCTGGTCGAAGACGGCCTGCCCACCTATTTGCTGATGGTCGATGGCCTGATTGAGAACTGGCCGGAAAGCGAATCCCTGCTGAGTAGCGGCGCAGACCTCTACGGTGCCTACGCTGGCTTGTTTGTGGAAGACCCGGAACGGGCCCGCAAACTCAGCAACAAGGCGCTGGAATACGGTTTTCGCGCTGCCTGCGCCCACCACAAGGATTACTGCGATCTGCGCAGCCTGTCGGTGCCCGAATTTGAATCCCTGCTGGATGATGCCGGTAAAGGCGATGTGCCGGTGCTGTTTTCCCTGGGCAGCGCCTGGGCCGGTTATATCCAGCAGAACACCAGCGACTGGAATGCGGTAGCGGAACTGGGCCGGGTGGAAGCCATCATGGCGCGCATCGTGGCGCTGGATGAAGGCTACCAGTACGGCCAGGCACATATGTACCTGGGGGTGCTGAACAGCATCCTGCCGGCATCGCTGGGTGGCAAGCCGGAACAGGCCAAGGCGCATTTTGAAGAGGCGGTAATGCTGTCCGACGGCAAGAACCTGCTGGCCCAGGTGCTGTATGCAGAAAAGTACGCGCGTCTGGTGTTCGATCGGGAGCTGCACGACAGCTTGCTCAATGAGGTGCTGGCGGCGGACCCGGATGTCCACGGCCTGACCCTGCAAAATACCTATGCGCAGCAGCAGGCTGAAGCCTTGCTTGCCGACGCGGATGATTATTTCTAGGAGTGTTTATGCTGCGCCTTGTCACTGTTCTGATCGCGCTGTTGCCGCTGGTAGCCACCGCTGCGACCACCTTGAAAATTTCCACTCTGTATCCGGATGGCACCACCATCGTCACCGGCCTGAAAAAAGCCGGCAAAGACATTGCGGCGCAAACCGAAGGCCGGGTAAAGCTGAAAATCTACCCTGGTGGAGTGATGGGGGATGACCGGGCGGTAGAGCGCAAAATCCGCATCGGCCAGCTCCATGGCCTGGTGGCCCAGGGCGGTGCCTTTGCCTCCGCTTACAAGGACAGCCAGATTCTCAACGTGCCGCTGGCCTTCAACAACTACGATGAAGTAGACGCGGTGCGCAGCGAGTTGGACCCGGTCATCCAGAAAGGCCTGGAAGACGGCGGCTGGGTCAGCTTTGGTCTGCTGGATGGCGGCTTTGCGTATGTCATGTCTGAGCAGCCAGTGAAAAGCGTATCCGATCTGCGTGAACAGAAACTGTGGTTGCCGGCCAATGATGAAGCCTCTGCCAAGGCGGCCAAGGCGTTCGAACTGTCCCCCATTTTGCTCAACATCGGTTCGGTGCTCACCTCCCTGCAGACCGGTGCAGTGAATGCCTTCGCAGCCCCCCCGGTGGCGGCCCTGACCTTGCAATGGTATTCCCGGGTGAACTACCTGACCGACATGCCGCTGCTCTATACCTTCGGCATGCTGGGTATCCATGAAAAATATTTCAAGCGCATGAGCGCGGAAGATCAGCAGGTGGTCCGTACGGTACTGGAAGCCACCTTTGACAAACTGGATGCGCAAAGCCGCAAGGAAAACCTGAGTGCCTTTGCCGCTGTCCAGCAGCAGGGGCTGGAAGTGATCAAGCCCAGCGACGAACAACGCGAGGAATGGCACAGCTACGCCGAGCGCGCTACTGCAGAACTGGTGGAAGAAGGTGAAATCAGCCAGGCCATGCTGGATCGACTTAACGGCATTCTTGCCAAGCAACGCGACGGGCAATGATGGCAGCGCTATTACGTGGGGTGCATCGCACCCTTCATCATATCGAGGACGGCCTTATCGTGGCCGTCCTTTTGTTTATGATCCTGCTGGCGGTGGCGCAGATTGTGCTGCGTAATTTCTTTGGCACCAGCCTGGTATGGATCGAGCCGCTGCTGCAGAACGCGGTGCTATGGATTGGCTTGCTGGGCGCGATGATTGCCTCACGTAATGACGAGCACATCCGCATTGATGTGGCCTCGTCACTGTTACCGGAAAAGTACCATCCCTTCCTGACCACCTTCGTGGATCTGTTCACCGCCTTTATCTGTCTGCTGGTGGCCTGGTATAGCGTGCACTTCGTAATCGAAGAGTATGAGTACGCTTCGCCGGCCTTTGCCAGTGTGCCGAGCTGGTTGTTGCAAGCCATTATCCCGGTGGGCTTCTCGGTCATGGCACTGCGCTACGTGGTGCTGTTTGCCTTGGGATTGATTGGCAAACGGCCGAAAATGCAGGAGCCGACGCCATGATCATTGCGGCGATTGTCCTGCTGGTGGTGTTGGCGCTGATGGGCGCTCCTCTGTTTGCCATTATTCTCGGCGCAGCCGCACTGGGTTTCTATACCCTGGAAATCGAGCTGGCGGTGCTGCACATCGACATCTACCAGCTGAGTAATTCCGTCGTGCTGATGGCGTTACCGCTGTTTACCTTCGCCGGCTTTTTGCTCAGTGAATCGAAAACCGCCGATCGCATGTTGCGGCTCAGCCAGGCCGCGTTCGGCTGGATGCCCGGTGGCATGGCCTTTGTTGCGCTGATTGCCTGTGCCTTCTTCACCGCCCTGACTGGCGGCTCCGGTGTCACCATTGTGGCACTGGGTGCGCTGTTGCTACCGGCGCTGGTGAAAGGCAATTATCCGGAAAAATTCAGCCTCGGTCTGGTGACTTCCTCGGGGAGTCTGGGGTTGTTGCTGGTGCCGTCGGTACCCCTGTTGATCTACGGCATTATTGCCCAGCAAATGTCCCAGCAGCTGGAGATGCCGACGGTAGAAATTGTCGATCTGTATCTGGCTGGTCTGTTGCCTGCGCTGCTGATGATCGTGCTGCTTTACGGCTACTGTGTGTGGGCCACGCGGGGCACCGATGTGCCTCGGCAGGCGTTTGATTTTCGTGAATTGGTGGATGCGCTCTGGGAAGCGCGCTGGGAGCTGCCGCTGCCGCTGGTAGTGCTCGGCGGGATCTTCTCCGGTTTCCTGGTGATCAGTGAAGCGGCGGCGGTGACGGCGCTGTATGTGTTGGTGGCGGAGGTGTTCCTGTACCGGGAGATCTCGCTGCGCAAGCTACCGACAATCATGCGCGATTCCATGATCATGGTGGGCGGTATCCTGCTGATTCTGGCGGTGGCGCAGGCCTTTTCCGATTACCTGGTGTATGCCGGTGTGCCGGAGAAATTGTTCGAACTGATCCAGACCCACGTTGAGAGCAAGATTACCTTTCTGATTCTGCTCAATATCCTGCTGCTGTTACTGGGCGCGTTGCTGGATATCTTCGCGGCGCTGGTGATTATGGTGCCGCTGATCCTGCCGGTGGCGTTGCGGTATGGGATTGACCCGGTGCATCTGGGGATTATCTTCGTGGCGAACATGCAGATCGGCTACATCACTCCGCCGGTGGGCATGAACCTGTTTATCGCCAGTTACCGCTTCAAGAAGAAAGTCACCGAACTGTTCGCGGCGACGATTCCTTTCATGCTGATATTGATCATTGCCTTGTTGATGATTACCTATATGCCGCAGCTCAGTCTCTGGTTGGTGCGGTAAAAGGCAGTTAATAGTTAACAGTGAATAGTTGCGCGGTCAGCGGTTGTTGATTGCTGGAAACGAGGAGGCCGCGTCCATTATCTGGACGCGGCCTCTTGCGTTTCAGTTGGTTGGTGAAGGAAAAACGTTATTTTCGTAGGGTTTTTACTTGGATGCTTTTGCCTTGCCCTTTCTGAATCTGGAACCATTTTGGGTAGGCACGAATCATGTCGCTGAGTTTCTTGTGGCCGAACAGGCGGGTGTCAAAATCGGGTTTGCGCTTGCTCAGGTGCTGGCCCACCGTGCCCAGATTGGCCCAGTCGTCCTCATCGGAAATATCATCGATCACGTTGGCGATCAGTTGCAGCGGCGGGGGCTCCTTGCTGACAGGTGTTTCTGCCTGGGCGGGGGCATCGGGTTTGTCTGAGGTGCTCTCGGGGGCATGGTCGGAGCGCAGTACTTCGGTGTAGATAAACTTGTCGCAGGCGGCCACGAAAGGCCCCGGTGTCTTGCGTTCACCGAAGCCATACACGGTCAGGCCTTCTTCCCTTAACCTTGCCGCCAGGCGAGTGAAATCACTGTCACTGGACACCAGACAGAAGCCGGAAAGCTGTTTGGTGTAGAGCAGATCCATGGCGTCGATGATCATGCTGCAATCGGTGGCATTCTTGCCCTGGGTGTAGGCAAATTGCTGGATCGGCTGTACGGAATGTTTCAGCAGCACGCTTTTCCAGCCACCCAGATTGGGTTTGGTCCAGTCGCCGTAGATTCGCTTGACGCTGGCGGTGCCAAATTTGGCAATTTCCTCGAACAGTCCGTCGACGATTTTGGGGGGTGTATTGTCTGCATCGATCAATACCGCCAACGATGTGGTGCTGAGCGGTGGGGAGTCCGTGTCACTGTTTGCGCCTGCCATGAGCCATTCCTTTTCCTGCGATATCCTCAACATAACGGATTCGGCAGGGAAGCGACATGGGGTGAGCGAAACGGGCGCCGGTGGGCGCTTGAGCCGCGCAGCGAGTGACGAGTTTCGAGTTACGAAAGGCAAAAACCAAAACCGGGATCTTTGGGAGGGCTTTCGAAACTCGCTTCCCGCGACCCGCAACGGTCTTGTTCGCGCCTCATATCCGCAGGGCATGGGGAGCTTCGTTTCTAGCGGTTTGTCGGTCAGCCATTCATCTCTTTTACCGATTTTTTATAAACGAAACTGGCCATGGCGCGCAGGGGCATCATGCGGATCCAGATGCTTTGCAGGGTGACAGACAGGCCCGGCAGGGCGTAGCGCTTGCCCTTGTTCAGGGCGGCGTAACCCGCTTGAGCCACCTCCTCCGGGGTGGCGATTTGTGCGGAGACAAACTCTTTGATGCCACTGGAGGATTGGTGTTTGCTTTCGGCGGTATCCAGAAAAGCCGTTTTGGTGGTACTGGGGCAGAAGCAGGTGACCTGCACGCCGTAGGGTTTCAGTTCTTCGTGCAGCGAGGCACTGAGGTTGATCACGAAGGCCTTGCTGGCGCTGTAGGCGGCAAAGAAGGGCATGGGACAAAAACCGGCCAGGGAGCCGATGTTCATGATTTTGCCTTCGTCGCGGGCCTTCATTGTTGCACCCACCAACATGCATAGCTTGCTGAGCAGGATGTTGTTCAAGGTAAGCATGCGCTCCAGCTTTTGGCTGTCCTGTTCAACGTGTTCGCCCATCATGCCGAAGCCCACGTTGTTCACCAGCACGTCCAATTCGATGTTTTCACGATCCAGCCACTGGATGATTTCTTCAGCGGCACCGGGTTGTGACAGATCCATCTGCACCGGGCGGTAATCCACATCAGCTCGTTGGCTTTTTAGCTGCTGCCCCAGTGCATCCAGTTCCTCTTGAAGCAGGCTGAACACCACGATGCGGTAACCGTCGGCATTAAACAGCTTGCAAAATTCCCGGCCAATACCGCCGGCGCCGCCGGTGATCAAAACGGTTTTTGTCATTGTTGTTCTCCTGTCAGGCGTTGCCGGGCTGGTCGTCAGGACCAAGCTGAAAAGGCGAAATGATCATGCTGCCGGAATGTTCCCGGTGGTATTGCTCGCGGGCCTTCCACACCTTTCCGTAACGATAGAACGGCACGGTGGGGTAAAGGTGATGAACCAGATGATAGTTCTGGTACATGAGAATCGGAGTGAGCAGCCATTCCTTGCCCATGCGCATCAGCGCGGTGGTGTTGGGGTTCTCATCCTGGCGGCCCGTATGCGGGTAGTGCGGCAGCACCATGAACACCAGGCACATCAGGTAGAACGAAATGTATGAGGGGATCAGCCATAGCATCAGCGCTTCGTAGGGTGCCCAGAGAAACAGGGCGGTCAGGGCGACGCCGGCCACGGCCAGTTCACGCCAGACTTCAGCCGGCTTCACGTTGGGCAGCACGTCCGGTTTGCGCAGGAAGTTGATCAGGTAAATGAAAGGCCAGAACCCCCACAGCGGCATGGTCCACAGGCTGCTGGCCATCCAGTGATCCGGATCCTTCTCCGGGTCGTTGGCGAAACGGTGGTGGCGCATGTGCAGCAGACGGAACATTTTGCCCTTGCCAAAGGGCACGGCCACAAAGGTGGCAATGGAGAGGATCAGGTCGTTGTGCTCGGACTTCTGCGCCGCTGCCCGGTGGATGGCTTCATGGGCGGGAGTGAACATGATGTAGCCGCCAATGCTGTTAATGATCAGGCCAACCCAGGCGGGCCACAGATCATTCAACACCATGACCCAGCTGAGGATGTTGGCACCGTGCGCGAGGATCATCAGGGTGACTGTGGGCCAGGCGATTTTGGGCGACACTTTCAGCCTGGCCAGTGTTTTCAGGGCGTCGCTATCGGTTGTTGTACTTGTCATGGCAGTCTCCCGCTTAGTCTGAAAACACAGTGTTTACCGTTGACAAGGAAAAGGTAAGAACCGAAATTGCCATCAGGGGGATAAAAAGTGACAAAGAACAGCAGCAAGCCTCAAGCTACAAGCTGCAACACGGTACAGGCCCTCGCACCAGCAGCACTGTGCTTGCGAATTCAGGTCTGGCGCGGGCACTGCCGCCGCATCCCGACCCCTTTCTCCCGCGTTGCAGCTTGCAGCTTGAGGCTTGTCGCGTTGTTTTATTCCCGCCGGAAGCTGCCGGGGGTGGTGCCGAACCAGCGCTGGAAGGCGCGGCGGAAGCTGGCCACGTCGGTGTAGCCCAGATCTTCGGCCACGGCGGCCACGGTGTAGTGCGGCAGCCCGAGCAGTTGGGCGGCGCGGCGGCTGAGAGTCTGGTCACGGAGCTGCTGGAAGCGGGTGTTTTCCTGTTTGAGTTTGCGGATCAGGGTGCGTGGGCTCATGTGCAGCTGATCGGCCACGGTATCCAGGCTGGCCTTGCCATGGTGTTGATGCAGTAGCGCCAGCACCTGGTCGCTGACGGTGCCACGGTTGCGCAGTGCTTCCTGGCGGGCCTCGCATTGCTCGATGGCGATCCACAGCAGGTCTCGATCATGGCTGGGCAAGGTTTCATCGCCGTAGCGGGCAGGCAATTTGATGGCCGTGTAAGCCGCGTCAAAGACCAGCCGGGTGCCGGGGAAGGTTTGTGCGTAACACTCCGCGTAGTCAGGGGCCGGGTAATTGAAATGGACTTCTCCCCCGTCAATCGATTTGCCGCGCAATACCACATGGCAGGCGAACGCGGAGGCCATGACGGATTCGACCAGAAACTGCACGTTGTCATCCAGTGGGTAGGCGAATTCCTGTCGCAGCGTAATGGTGTCCTGCTGTTCTTCAAACACCGTGGTAAAGACTTGTGTGCGGGTGTTGATAAAGCGGGCAAACAGCTGCATGGCATCGCGCAGGGTGGGGCTGGCCATGGCCGCCATACCCATGGGGCCGTGCATGGCAGGGAGGGCACGCAGGCCGGTTTGCAGTGCGATATCCGGGCGGTCGCTGAGCTGGCGGGCATTGCTGATTAACTGGCGGGCGCCGGGCCAGTCGATGAAGCCATCGCTGTGTTGCAGGGTGTCCACGTCCACCCCGGTATCGGTTACCAGTTTTTCCAGGCCGCCCTGATCCAGGCCCAGGGTCTGGGCAATCATGCGGCAGTAGGTCATGGCCAGATCCGGTGTCATTACCGCGTGCCCTGGTGATCGGGTGGTGTGGCCATGTAACCGGCGACCATGCGGGTCAGCTCGTTGGCCAAATCGTCCTCGCGAATCAGGCCGTTGTTCTGGCTGATATGGCGGACCATGGTGAACAGCACACTGTTGGTGACGATAAACACCCGCACCTCCAGATTGCGAATCGGGTAGTCCCGATAGTGACGCAGGAAGTAGAGCCTGGCCAGATCCATGAAATGCTGCTGCAAGGTATTCACGACCCGGTCGGTGGGCAGCCGGTGCCAGTTGCGCACCAGTTCCAGGTAAAGCCCGTCGCGGGAGTTGAGCACGGCGAAACCAAATCGGATGGCGCTGCTGATCATCGCGTTCATATCCACATTATCCAGCAGCGGCAGGCGCTTCAGGCCTGCGCCGATATCGTCTGCCAGGCTCTCCATCAGCGCCTCGATAAGGCCGTCCTTGTCGCCGAAATACTGGTACAGGGACCCTACGCTGACCCCGGCTACTTCGGCGATGCGGGCGGTGGTGGTGTTGTCCAGGCCCTGTTGCTGGATGACTTTCGCGGTGGCGTCGATCAGTGCTTTTACCAGCTCCCGGGAACGCTGCTGTTGGGGACGTTTGCGCATGGAGCCTCTAATGCGAATTGAATGCGAATATATATTCGCATTATGTTTCCGGCCAATGCAAGCACACCGTGGAGGCCGAGATGACGGTTCAGGCTCATATTGATGCGACCCCAAGCCGGGCGCGCCCGTTCGAGAAAACCCAGCAACCCACGCCGGCGTTGCTGCGCAAGCTGCTGGGCCGTGATCTGGCCCCCAGCCGGGGCGAATTCAGTGCCGTGCTGGAGGCGCTCAATGTGGGGGATCCGGCCATGGATTCATTGGTGGACTGGATGATGGATTATGGCCCCCGTGAGTCACGGGCGCTGTTTGAAACCGCCACTACCGAGGGGCTGGCTGCCATCCCGGATTGCCCGGAACCGCTGCGGCTGTTTATCAAAAGTGTGGAAAGGCGCCCGGCCTGGGTCGACTTCGACCTGATTGATGAGGGCGCCCGCTTTATTCACTCCACCGGGATGACCGCGCCCTATGTACTGCGCGATCTGGCATTGATGGGGGGCTACCTGCTGTCCGGTTTCAATCAGTCGCTGGTGTTGACCGGGGCATTGAATCAGGGCGCTTCGCGACGCATTGCCGAGACCGGGAAGTGGTGGGTCGATTGCACCGAGCAAGGCGGCCTGAAACGTTTCAGTGCCGGTTTCCGGGGCACCTTGCATGTGCGCCTGGTGCATTCGCTGGTGCGCCGCAACCTGGCGAGCCGTGACCAGTGGGATGCTACCCGGTGGGGCATGCCCCTGAGTCAGGTGGACATGGTGGCCACCTACCTGGGGTTCTGTGTGGTGATGCTGGGTGGCTTGCGCAAGATGGGTGTGCCGGTGACGCCGCGGGAATCCCGTGCGGTGATGCACCTGTGGAAATACGCCTGCTGGCTGATGGGGGTCGACGAAAAGTGGCTGGTGGATCGGGAGCAGGACGGCATTGTGTTGCTGCACCATACCTTGATGACCCAGAGCCAGCCGGACTGGACCAGTCGGGAGCTGGGCAAGGCCCTGGCTGAAGAACCGCTGGAGCGTCACTTCCGCCGATTTGAATCCCTGCAGCGCAAGCTTGCCTACCAGAAACACCTGAGTGTCAGCCGTTACTTTCTGAGCCGCGACAAGATGGCGCAGCTGGGGCTGCCGGAATCGGTATCGGCCTGGTACCCGCTGGCCACACTGTTGCCGCGACTGCTCTCGTTCAGTGGTCAGCATTATCTCCCGGGGCTACGCCAGTGGCAGCAGCATAGGGGACGTCGTGCCCAGCGCAAGGTGTTGGGGCAAATGTTCGGCGACGCGGAACAGGATCTTATCCGACCGGGCACCAATCACCCTGGCCATGCCTGAGGGTGGTGGTTCAACGGATCAGCAATAAAGGAAAACAGAATGACTGCAGTGCAAACGAAAACCGTTTTTATCACTGGTGCGTCCTCCGGCATCGGCTATGCCACGGCACGATTGTTTCAGGACAAGGGCTGGAATGTGGTCGCGACCCTGCGCAAGCCGGAGCAGGCCGAAGCGCTGGCCGGCTTGCCGCGGGTGTTGTGCCTGCCACTTGATGTGAATGACCGTGCCAGCATTCATGCGGCGGTTGAAAAGGCCATTGAACATTTTGGCGCCATTGATGTGCTGGTGAACAATGCGGGGTACGGCCTGATGGGGGCGTTTGAAACCCTGGATGAAGCCCAGATCATTCGTCAGTTCGATACCAATGTGTTTGGCCTGATGGAAACGTGTAGAGCAGTGCTGCCGCATTTTCGTGAACGCAAAAGCGGCGCGCTGGTGAATGTGGCCAGCATGGTTGGGCGCGTACCGTTGCCGCTTTACAGTGTGTACAACGCCAGCAAATGGGCGGTGGAAGGATTCACCGAAGGGCTGGTGTATGAGCTTTGTCCGTTGGGCATCGGAGTGAAAATCATTGAACCGGGGGCGGTGAATACAGCGTTCTTCGGCCGCTCGGCGGATCGGGATAACCGCACCGGTGTCAGTACCTACGATCAGTATTCCAAAGTCCAGTTCGGCGTTATGGACAAGACCGGGCCGGGCGGTTCTAGCCCGGAAGATGCGGCGAAGGTGATTTACAGGGCCGCCAACGATTCCAGCCAACGGCTGCGCTATAGCGTGGGTACGGATGCTCGCATGTTGTTGCTGGCGCGCCGGTGGCTGCCGGAAACCTTATTCCGCGCCATGATTCGTATGAGTCTGTCGGAAAAGGCGTTTAACAGTGTGGGAAAGCTGCTCTACAAGTCCTGAATCACATATACGATCTAGTGGCGTGTTGCATGCAGCGTGAAGCATGTGGCGGCCGCGGAGCGGCAAAAAAATGGCCGTCGGGGGGACGGCCTTAAGGGGGAATCAGTGGGCCCTGATGAGCCCGGGGTATAACCACAGAGTGAGCGCAATGTGATTGGGTAGCTGAAGCGGGGTTCTCTTCAGCAATGGGATAAGTATAGGGGGCGTCTGCCGACCAACCCACGGGAATGGCTCGACCGGTTTGATCAGATTAATTGATCAATGGGCGGAGCAGGGAGATTCAGGGCACGCTCCGGTAATTTGTGTTGCCCAGAACGCATGGAGCCCGGTCTTTTCAGATTTTGAATGAAAGCGTCAGTCGTCGGGCATCCGGCGCGCAGCGGTTGCCCGTGTTGCGTTCTGCGTGAGGCGTGTTGCGGTTCTTGATTCAGACCAGTGACTTGCGCATGTGGTGCCGGGGCAGGCGCACGCCATCGCGTTCAGCCTCTTCCTGACCTTCACTGGTAAACCCCATGAAATGGAAAAAGTCATGGGCTGTGAGGCTGGCGTGGGCGTTGAGTTCGGTGATGCCTTCCACTCGCGCACCGTCTTCCAGGTGCTGGTAAAGCAGCGTGGCGATACCCACGCGGCTGGCATCCGGGTGTACGAAGACCATGTTGATATAACCATTGACCCGGTGAGCAAAACCCACCTGCGCGTCGTCCCATTCGGCGACCACGGCTTCCCCTTCACTGAGAGCGGAAATCAGGCTCTCGTGGCTTTGTGCGCGGCTCCAGGCATCCCGTTGTTGTTGGTCGTATTGGTCGGCGGCGCTGATCTGGATAGCCTCGCGGAATACGCCCAGCAGTTCACCAAGGTCGGTGCTTTCCAGTGGGCGAATCTGGAAGGGCAGAAACAGGGCCAGAGGATCGTCAACAGTGTCGGGGGTATCCTGGGCGACGTCGGCTGGAGTGGACGGTTCCGGTGTGGCCGCTCCGGCGGGCGCAGTGGGCCGATGGGTGCGACGGAACAGGCGTTGCAGCCATTGCCCAATCATGGCTGCGTGCCTGCCGGGTTGGCGGGGGCGGATGCGTTATCCGAGGCTTTCATCGACTGGATCTGGGCGCGCAGTGCATCCAGATACTGCTCTTGTTGTTCCAGCAGTTCGCGGGTGGTTTGCTGTTGGGCTTGCAGCTCGCTGGCACGGGCTTCCAGTTCCTGCTGTTCGCGCAGGCGGGCATCCCGTTGTTCTGCCGTTAGCAGATCCGCGTCGCTGGTTTGCGATTGGGCGATGGCCTGACTGCCCAGTAGGCAGCAAAGAAAAGTGAAGACGATACGCACGGAGTTCCCCGAAACCCGGTGTGGAAGACAGCCAGCATAGCAAAAACCGGGCGAGGGGTGCTACGCGCGACTCGCGATCGACGAAGCCGCTGTAGGAGTTCCACTTGAGGGACGAACCTTGCAGCGCGAGGCAACAAAAATCCGGTTGTCGTACAACCCTTTCCGGGATTCTATCAAGCCGCAGCAGCCCTGATCGCCCTGCAGGCAACCTCTTCTCTTCGCAAGGTTCGCCCCTCAAGTGGAGCTCCTACAGGCGAGAAGACCGAAGGTGGTGGGCGCCCCAAATGCAGAAGGCCGCGTCCGTTTCCGGGCGCGGCCTTTTGGGTTTGGGGCAAACAACGCGGCCGGGCCGCGTTGTTGCCTGTTGCGTTAAGCGTGCTGCATCTCTATTTCATCATCTGCCGCAGCACATAATGGAGGATGCCGCCGTTTTTGTAGTACTCCACTTCTGCCGCGGTATCCAGGCGGGAGAGGGCGTCCACTTTCTGCTCCTTGCCATCGCGGCGGAAGACCACGGTGACGGTGTCGCCCGGTTTCAGATCGTTGTCCAGATCCGGAATGTCCACCTCTTCACTGCCGTCCAGGTTCAGCGTCTTGCGGTCGGTGCCTTCCGGAAATTGCAGGGGCAGCACGCCCATGCCGATCAGGTTGGAACGGTGAATCCGTTCGTAGCTCTCGGCGATCACCGCTTTGGCGCCCAGCAGATTGGTGCCCTTGGCGGCCCAGTCGCGGCTGGAGCCCGTGCCGTATTCCTTGCCGGCGACCACTACGGTGGGGATGCCGTCTTTCTGATAACGCATGGCGGCGCCGTAGATGGAAATTTCCTCGCCTTCGGGAAGGTGCTTGGTAAAGCCGCCTTCGATGTCCGGGGTCATTTCGTTACGGATACGGATGTTGGCGAAGGTGCCGCGCATCATCACTTCGTGGTTCCCCCGGCGTGAGCCGTAGGAGTTGAAGTCGATGGGCTCCACATCGTGCCCCTGCAGGTAATGGCCGGCGGGGGAATCCGCCTTGATGGCCCCGGCCGGGGAGATGTGGTCGGTGGTGATGGAGTCACCTAACATTGCCAGGATGCGCGCGTTTTTCACCGGTTGTACATCGTCCATCTCGGCGGTGAGACCGTCGAAGAAGGGTGGGTTCTGGATGTAGGTGGAGCTGCTGTCCCAGTCGTAGGTTTGTGAATCCGGAATGGGCAGGCTCTGCCAGATTTCATCCCCTTCGAACACGCTGGCGTACTGGTTACGGAACATGTCGTCGTTGATTTTCACCAGCTCGGCCTGAATTTCATCGGAGCTGGGCCAGATGTCTTTCAGGTAGACCGGGTTGCCGTCCTTGTCCTTGCCGAGGGGATCGGAATCCAGATCGATCTTCACGGTCCCGGCCAGGGCATAGGCCACCACCAGTGGCGGTGAGGCCAGCCAGTTGGTGCGTACGCTCTGGTGAACCCGGCCTTCGAAGTTACGGTTACCGGACAGCACGGAGGCCACCACCAGGTCGCCGTCGGAAATGGCCTTGTCGATTTCCGGGGGCAGCGGCCCGGAGTTGCCGATGCAGGTGGTGCAACCGTAGCCCACCAAATCGAAGCCGATATCGTTGAGCGGTTTCTGCAGGCCGGTGACATCCAGGTAATCGGTGACCACTTTGGAGCCGGGCGCCAGCGAGGTTTTCACCCAGGGCTTGCGGTTCATGCCTTTTTCGGCGGCCTTTTTGGCTACCAGGCCGGCGGCCAGCATGACGCTGGGGTTGGAGGTGTTGGTGCAGGAGGTAATGGCGGCAATCACCACGTCGCCGTGGCTCATGTGATGTTTCTTGCCGTCAATGACCACCGGCACATCGCCGCCACTGGGCTCGTGATTGCCCACGGCGGTTTGGCCACCTTCGCCTTCCAGCTTGCTGATTTCCTCGTCATTGAGTTTCAGCGTGTCGGTGACCACGTCGATAAAGGTGCGTTTCACCGCAGTTAGCGGCACCCGGTCCTGCGGGCGTTTGGGGCCAGCCAGGCTGGGCACCACATCGTTCAGGTCCAGCTCCAGCACGTCGGTGAATTCCGGGTCCGGGTCGCTGCTGGAGCGCCACAGGCCCTGCGCCTTGCAGTAGGCTTCCACCAGCGCAATGGTGTCTTCGTCGCGACCGGACAGCTTCATGTATTCGGTGGTGCGCTCATCGATGGGGAAGAAACCGCAGGTGGCGCCATACTCCGGTGCCATGTTGGCGATGGTGGCGCGGTCGGCCAGGGTCAGGTCGGCGAGGCCGTCGCCAAAGAATTCCACGAACTTGCCCACCACACCCCGGCGACGCAGCATTTCGGTGACGGTCAGCACCAGGTCGGTGGCGGTGATGCCTTCACGCAGCTTGCCGCTGATCTTGAAGCCGATGACCTCGGGAATCAGCATGGCGATAGGCTGGCCAAGCATGGCTGCTTCCGCCTCGATGCCGCCAACGCCCCAGCCCAGTACGCCCAGGCCGTTGATCATGGTGGTGTGGGAGTCGGTGCCCACCAGGGTGTCCGGGTAGGCGTAGGTGTTGCCGTCCTCGGATTCGGACGACCACACACCCTTGGCCAGGTATTCCAGGTTCACCTGGTGGCAGATACCGGTGCCCGGTGGCACCACGCGGAAGTTGTCGAAGGCTTTCTGGCCCCAACGCAGGAACTGGTAACGCTCCCGGTTGCGCTGGTACTCGATTTCCACGTTCTCTTCGAAGGCTTGCGGGTTGCCGAACTTGTCCACCATCACCGAGTGGTCGATGACCAGATCCACCGGTGTGAGTGGATTAATGCGACCCGGATCGCCGCCGGCCTTCTTTATGGCATCGCGCATGGCCGCCAGATCCACCACACCGGGGACGCCGGTGAAATCCTGCATCAGTACCCGGGCCGGGCGGTAATTGATTTCCTTGTCGGAGCGTTTCTGTTCCAGCCAGCGCATCACGGCTTCGATGTCGGCGCCGGTGACGCTGTCACCGTCTTCAAAGCGGAGCAGGTTTTCGAGAAGGACTTTGAGGGAAAAGGGGAGCTTGCTGAGATCACCCCAGCCTTTGTCGGCGACCGCATTGATATCAAAGTAATGATAGGTCTTGCCGTTGGCTTGCAGCGTTTTTTTGCTGTTCAGGGTGTCCTGGCCAATCCGTGTCACTACACACCTCCTGGGCTCTGATTGGAGTCCCGCGCGGGCGGAATAGAACGGCCGCCAACACGGAACACTGGCGCAGGATCAGTACAGCATTGCCACAAACCTAGGCACTGATGACCCTGCGTTATGACGTTAAGTCATTTCATACTACGCCCTTATGGCGGGGACATGAAACTGCCGGCCATGGTCTTTGCCGATATTCGCGATCGGGAATGTAAATGCTTGTTGAATAAAGAGGTTTTTGACGTTTTGGTGCTGTTGGGGCGTGGCGTCAGGGGGCGGTTTGGTGCTTGCGGGCGGTGCCTGTGTCAGCGGTTGCGTGTGTCCTGCCAGAGAAGCCAGAGCCGGGTATCCAGTTCCAGTTGATGGTAGTCCGGCGCCATGTGTGAACAGAGCTGATAAAACGCCTTGTTGTGGTCGGTTTCTTTGAAGTGAGCCAGTTCGTGGACCACGATCATGCGCAGAAAGGCTTCCGGCGCTGCCTTGAACTGGCTGGCGATACGCAGGCTGTTATGGCTGCGCAATTTGCTGCCGTGAATGCGGGTTTGCCGGGTATGCATGCCCAATGCCTGACTCAGCGTTTTCAGCTTGGCATCGTAATGGGCCTTGCCCAGCGGCGGCGCCTTGCGCAGGTATTGTTGCTTCAGGCTGTTGGCATACTGGAACAGGGCTTTGTCACCTTGAATATCATGCTTGTCGGGGTAGCGCTGTAGCAGATAGTCACCCAGCCGGCCCAGATCCAGCAGAGCCTGGGCCTGTTGTTGAATCTGGGAGGGATAGCCTGTCAGATAATGCAGGGTATGCATGGGGCCGATTATCGCTTCGTGTGTATTTTGGGCGTTAGTGCCAATGTGATCCTTGGGCTGCGTGCGTATGATCGCCGCTCTCTTTGCAATGGACAATCCCATGTCATCAGCCCTGGACTCTGATTATCCCCGTCGCGGTAATGCTTTCTCCCGGTCGCTTGCCCGCGGTTTTTTGCGTCTGGCAGGCTGGCGGGTGACCAACCCCATGCCGGCAGTGCCCAAGGCGGTGATTATCGGCGGGCCGCACACCTCCAACTGGGATGGTATCTATACGCTGGCGGCCATGATGCAGCTGGGTCTGGATGCTCACGTGATGATCAAGGACAGCGCCTTCAAGGGGCCGTTTGGGGCCATGCTGCGCTGGATGGGGGCGTTGCCCATTGCCCGGCACAAGGCGGGTGGTGTGGTTGAGCAGACCGTGGAGCAGTTCAATAGCCGCGACAAGCTGGTGATGGTGGTGGCGCCGGAAGGCACCCGGGGCGGGGCGACACAATGGAAGACCGGCTTCTACCGGATCGCCCAGAAGGCCGGTGTGCCGATTGTGGTGGCCACCGCAGATTACCGCAAAAAGGAAATTACCTTTGCCCGTGTCATTGAGCCGTGTGGGGATGTGGAGAAGGATCTGGCCGAAATTTTTGAATGCTATGCGGCCATTCACCCGCGTCATCCGGATAAATTGTCTGCACCGTTGAAAGCCATTCGAGATAGAAACAGCAACATTTGAGGTAGGGCGCCTTTAGCCTGATGCATGCTGCGTGAAGCGTGAAGCGTATAGCGGCCGCAGAGCGGCAATAAGAACCCTCCCTTTGCAGGGAGGGGGTGTTGCACTCCCCTCCGATGGTGCTGGAGAGGAGGGAGGGGGGTCGATCAGTTACAGGCGCTAGCGTTCGTATAGCTGCTATCCACCACATTATTGATCCACTGATCCATCAGCGCGGTGGCTTCGCCATGGGCAACGCTGCGGGCAATCGGTGGCATCATTTTCTGCGGATCATCTTCTGCGCTGAGACGGCAAGAGACGATGGAGCTGCCCGCGCTGCCGGGTACCAGCACATGCTGGCGTCCACAGGAGCCGCCGCCGGTGGCCGTGGGCTTCTTGCAGACGCCATAGCTGGCGTTCACATCCCGGAAGTGATCCAGGTAATAACCGGTGTTGGACGCGGCACCCTTGTCGTTGTGGCAGTGCTGACAGTTCACTTCCAGGTAGGCACGCACACGGCTTTCGATATCCGCCGCTGAGTTGGCGGTTTCACCGCTGTCACCGGGCACATTCCAGCGTGGCAGATGCTCAATGTTGGTGGCCACCCCATTGCTGATGGTCAACTCCGGCACGCCGGTCAGAATCCCCAGATCTTTCCACTGCTTGATCTGGTTTACCGCCGGGAAACCGGCCTGACCGCTGGTGCCCATAAAGGCAGATTCCGCTTTGTAGGCACGGTTCAGGTTACGCGGCTTGGGCCCAATGGGGGCACTGCCAGCCGGCTGGTCATCATTGGCGTGACAGGTAACACACTGGTTGCCGTTAGGAATGGTGTAACCATCGGTACTGCCGGTGAGCAGGGTGTTGGAATCCGCATCACGGTAATGCCAGGCAACCGACGCGGTGCCCCCGTTCATGGCCAGGCGCGCAACCCTCTTGCCGTCTTCTTCCTCCCAGATGTAGGGCAGGCCTACCCAGACGGCGCTGTCCTGGCTGTTCCTGCGTTTGATCAGCAAGCGGGTTTCTACCGGTACTTCGGTGCCCTGGCTTTCGTCGGTGAAAGCAAAGGTTTTGGCAATCACGGTGCCTTCCGGGAACACGATGCTGCCGTTAACGTTGTTGCCGTCCTGGCCATCGCTATACACCGCTTGCTCGCCGGGTGGTACAAACACGACCCGATACTTGGTTGAGTAATCAGAGAACAGCTTGGTGTTCAGCACAAAAGGCTGGCCGCTCTCGTTTGGTGTGCTACGTGGGTCTTGCGCATCGGCAAACAGGTTGTACTGATCCAGCGTCGGGCAGTTGTAGTTCAGTGCTTCGCGGTTGATCTCGCCGTCTGCAACGTCTGCACTACAGTAGAACTCTACAACTTCATCCGAAGGTGCGGGGTCGAACTCACCGCTGGGCTCGAAAGGCGGAATTTCTACCCGCGGCAGTGTTTCCAGTACTTTGCCGAAACGGGCCTGGCAATCATGCTCGGACATGTCGGTGTCGGAGGCGATATTCAGTAACCCTTCAATGGCCCCTTTGATGCCTGCAGGATTGAGAATGGAGAAGTCCTGCTCGGCAATGGCCAGTACCAGCTCCAGGCCATCGGTGCCGTGGAAGTTCAGGTAGGGGGCGCTGTCGCTGTTCAGCTCGTTATCGTGGATACAGGTGCCCCACTCCGGCAGGATGCGGTCGCCGTTTTCGTTGAACTTGTAGGCGTTGTAGTGACAGCTGGGGTTCGGGTGCTCGTTGGTATGAATGGGCTTGCCGCTGTCCCACATGGGAACCGGATCGCCATTGTTGTCCACCGGGTAGGGGCAGTCTTCATCCAGATCGTCACGCAGACCGTCCCAGACAATATGCGCGCCTTTACCCTGATTCAGAAGGTTAGGCAGGCTGCCCAATACTTCCAGAAGATTCGGAGAAAGCTCCGGCAGGTTTTTCAGGCCGATCAGGGTCGGCAGTACGCTTTCTACTTCGCCGTTGGCCAGTTTTTCCAGGTCCGGTGGCGGCAGATCGTAACCGGAGTTTTTCATCACATTGTTATGGATGTGAAGCCCCTCGGTATAGGGGTCGATTTTTTTATCGGCGGTGTTGTTCTTGCCATCAATCAGCTCATAGCTGACGTGGATCACCGCCGCGGTGCTGTGATCTTCGAAGGTGTTGTTAAGGACTTCGATGTTGTCGTAACCCAGGGTAATAAAACCTGTGCCACGGGGCACCACTGACACCAGACCGCTGTGGGCAAAGTTGTAGGTGTTGTTGTTGCGGGCCACGTTGTTGATCATCACCGAGGTATCACCGTAACGGGTGATGTTTTCCAGGTCGTAGATCAGGAAGGCGCCGGTATTACACTCGGCAATGTTGTTGTCGTACTCGCCGCCCTGCACGTTTTCGATTTCAAAACCCATGACGTTATAAGCGGCACGGCTATTACGAATGATGGCGGTGTTGGTCTGGCCAACATAGATGCCTGCATCGCTGGCGCCGATGGATTCACTGTCTTCTACCAGAATGTTCTCTGACTCTACCGGGTAGATACCGTAGCGGCCGCTGGCGGAACTGGGGGTGTAATCCGGGCTGGAATCTCCCTCGTTGTAGGGGGGCGCGGTACAGGATACATGGATCTTTTCCGCGTAGTTATCTGCGGTGATCGGTTCGCCGCCACCGGACCACATGGCACGTACGCCACGCAGGGTGCCCCACTTTACGCTCTTCAATTTGAAGGCGTCGCCGGGGGAATCGAGGATGGTCAGGTCTTCCACGGTAATGCCGCGAATGTTCAGGGCTTCCAGACCGGTCACGTTGACACTGTCTTTGAACGACAAAATGGTTTCGTCTTTGCCGCAACCTTTGATTAACACATCTTCGGTGGCCTGGATCAAGATACCCTGGTCCAGTTCGAAGTAGCCGCACTCGAATTGCAGGGTGTCTTTTGGACGCAGCTGGACCATGGCGTTGACCATGTCTTCGGTGGCATCTTCACCGGGGCTGATGAGGAAGGTTCGGCCAACGGTATCGGGGGGCGTGGTGTCGCCACCGTCACCGCCATCGCCTCCATCATCGCCGCCGTCACCACCGTCATCCCCTCCATCGCCGCCGTCATCTCCACCGTCGCCGCCATTGTCGGGATTGTTGGGTGTGGCGGAATTATTGGCCGGTGATGAGCCGCCGCCGTCACCGCCGCAGGCGGTGAGTACCAGAGTGACCGCCAGTGCGATGGCAGGCCAGAATCGGTTCATGTTCATGATCGGTTCCCCGTTGTCGTTTATTGTTGCTGCTGCCTGAAAGGTTGCATGTTTCATGTGGAGGTATGGCCGCTATTGCGCGGCCTGCTCCAGTCGTTCCCACATCCGTATGTACGCTTCTGCCGAGGTGAACAGCTGGTTCACCGCGTCATCAATTTCTTCCTGTGGACGATCGCTGTTGAGCATCATGTCGGCGATCTGGTCCGCATAGAGTCCGTAGTGCGCCACGCCACGGCCTTCATAGAGACTGAAGGCGTGGTCACCGGTAATTTGTTTGTTGAATTGCACCTGGCCATCCACCGAGGTGAAGGGATAAAGCTCGGCTTCCTGATCGGGTGTGCCGGGGTTGCCGGCCAGATTGGCAATGCCGTTGACGTCAGACGCAAACGGGGCACCACCGAAGGGGCCAACCTTGAAAGCCGGGTCGCGGGGGCGATTGCCGTCGCGGGTCAGCTGGTCTACCCAATTGCCGCGCACGCTACCGAAGGACGCCGTCACGCCGCCCTGGCTGGCAATCTGATCGCGCAGGGCTTCGGTGCCGGTCCAGTTGCCATGGCTGTTGATAATCGGGTAATCGCGTGCACCGGTAACATCGAGAATCTGGGTGGCGGCCTTGCGGCTGATGTGATCAATCTCGATCATCATGCCGCGGCGGGTCAGTTCTTCGATCAGGAAGAAACCCAGGTCGGTGAGGCCGCGGGTGTTACAAAGGTGGTCGGTGCCACGGCGTGGATCGTAGGCGGCGAACTCTTCCGGCGTCGCCGGGAAGCGGTCGCCGACGTAGTCGATCTGGAAGAGCAGCTGGTCAAAAATGCCCAGCGGTTGCAGCGGGTCTTCCAGCGCAATCGCGTCCCCTTCGTGGTCATGATCCGGGCAGTCCTCGAATTCCACCAGGTGCCCGGTTTCCAGCAGGTTGCCGCCATACAGCACGGCACCAATACCCACACCTTCCGACAGATCGGGCAGGTGGCCCCCGAAGGCATTATCGAACTTGTGTACCGGGAACAGGCTGCGTACATCCATGGCGTAGAGCCGGTCCAGCCGCTCTACGATTTCTTCGCGGGTACATTCCGGTGCATTGAGAAACTCGCCACAGTTGAGTGCCTTGGATGCTTCCACGCCGAGGATGACCGCCATTTTTCCGTCGCCGATGACCTGCCGGGCCTGGGCGGGATCGGTGACGATGCGGAACCAGCCCTTGCCGGGGCCACCGTTCTGGGCGTCGATGTAATCCTGCATGCGATGCATCTGTGTGGCCTGCATTTCAATGGCGGCCATGGTGTCGCAGTCATTCTGTTTCTGCGGATTGAGCTGGCAGAGGATCTCGTTATGCACCAGGTGGTTGACGAGAATTTTCATGCCCGCCAGGTGCGCCCGTTCAATCCATTTGTAGTAGCTCTGATGGTGTTGCAAAGAGTTGCTGCGGGGCCAGAATGTGTAGTCCGGCCAGCCCCGGGTTTCGTGGGGACCAGGGTTGCTGGTGACTTGTTCGATTAGCCCGGTGAGCCCCTGGGGGCCATGGTTGACGGCACAGTCGTGCAGGGCATGGTCGACCCCGAACTTGTGGAAGGGGTCGCCGTAATTCACCCGCCCGCCGATAAATTCATAGGCAGAAATATGGCTGTGGGCATCCACGAAACCGAAGATGTCATCGTCGTCCAGGCCGTCCACATTCTGGAAACGGGGAACCTCGGTCAGGTAATTGGCCGGGCCGTCATCAGCGACGGCGGCGTTGAGTTCGGCTTCCGGGTAAGTGCTACATCCGTCGCTGGGCGCCAGGGTGAAACGGTTGTTGTCAGCTTCCAGTTGCGGGGAGGTGAGAGTCAGACCGTTGTCGCCGGCGGTGAGTAGCAGGCCGGTCACGTTGGAGGCCAGGGTAAAGGTGTCGCCGTCGCTGCGGTTCAGGTTCCAGACGGCCAGATCGTTGGCGTCATCGACCATGGCCAGGCTGGGCTGGATATTGGTGTCACCCAGCCCCGTGCCGATGCCTCCCAGACTTTCACCCAGTTCACGCAGCAGGCCACCGAGGGGGGCAACCGGGTCCAGCACCAGATTGAGGGTGTCGCCCAGCCCGGATACCAGATAGCTCAGCTCTCCGACAAAGTTGCCGCTCTGATCAAGAAACTCTCCGGCTGGATCGCTGATGCCGAGCAACTGTTTGCTGCCGGCACTGCCGGGGTCACGTTGATAATCGGAAAGCAGCAGGTAGCGGCCCAGGTCGGTGGGCTTCATGTAGAAGGCGGTGGCCTGACCGGCGTCGTTGGTGAGGCGATAGCCGTCTTCGCTGGTGGCCAGAAACTGTTGCTGGCTTTGCAGGGTGTAGCAGCCATTGGCGAACTGGTAACGGTTCAGGGGCTCGGGTTCTGGCTCAGGCTCGGGTGTGGGGTCCGGCGTTTCCGGCTCCCTGGGGGTTTCCGGGGTGGTGGGGGCGTCACCGGCAACGGCCGGGGCGCTGCTGCTGCCTCCACCACCGCAGGCGGCAAGCAGACTGGCGCTGAGCAGTAGTGCCAGCGCAAGCCGGTGAGAGATAAAGGCGGGAGCCTGGCTGAGTGGATACATTGCTAACCCCTTGGCGGTGCCTGTGGTGGGCACTGTTCTTGTTTGTGCAATGCGCAAGGTGTCGTGCGAATGGATGGCACGATCGTACACATTGATTGGTACAAGTGTGCACATTAACCAGGGGGCGGTGCTGTAGCGTTATTGTCAGTATTGGTGACAGTTTCTTTTCATAGGGATACAAAACGGCAAGGCCGGACGGGCCGGACATTGCCGTTTGCAGGGACCAGCGGAGGGATTGTGTAGGCTGTCAGGCCGCCTGGCTGGTGGTGTGAGCGGTGGTGGGGCCGTCCAGCGGGCGGGTCAGGTAGCCGAGTACCAGGGTGGCCACATCCACATTGGGTTGATAGTGGAGAAACAGGCCGCCCAGGGTGCCGAAGACTCGGGCCAGCATGATGAAATCGCCGGGCAGGGTCTGTACCGGGTCATGTTCCAGCTGGCCGAGCAGTTCGCTGACCTGCTGCATCATGGCTTCCGGGCTGGGCCAGCCGGCCTGCTGGTCGGGGTTGATAATGGCATCGCGGACCTGGTCGAGCACGGCAGACACGAATGCCAGCAGGGTGGCCGGATCGCCGCTGCGGGTGACAAAGCCGAGGGCGGTGAGGGTATCGGCGATGACGGTTTCATCACCCACGATGCAAGCCTGCAGCACCCGGAAGTAACCCCGGCGGGCGTCGTCGGTGAGTGCTTGCGCGCAGCCGAAATCCAGCAGTACCAGCGTATTGTCCGGGGTGATCATGATATTGCCGGGGTGCGGGTCGGCATGGAACAGGCCGCCGTGCAGTACCTGGCAGAACCAGGCATCCAGCAGAGTACTGAGCAGGGCGCTGACCCGTGCAGGATCCGATGTTTTCAAACGATCCAGAGTCAGTGTGAGCTTCTCGCCCTGAATGAATTCGGTGGTGAGCACATGCCGGCTGCTGCACTCGGGCACCAGTGTCGGCACCCGAATCCCGGGGATGGCCGCGAGCTGCCGGCCGATGTCTGTCATGACCCGGGCTTCGCGCTGGTAGTCCAGTTCTTCGCGAACGGTGCGCTGGATTTCGTTGACGATGGTGTCGATATCCATGGGCGGCAGGGCGGATTTCACCGCATCCATGAAGACCTTGAGCAGCGTCATGTCCAGTTCGACCACCTCATCAAGCCCCGGGCGCTGTACTTTGACGGCCACTTCGCGGCCATCGTGCAAGCGGGCGCGGTGCACCTGGCCGATGCTGGCCGCCGCCAGGGGCTGGGGGTCCACATGGGCGAACAGTGTATCCAGTGGCTGGTTGAACTCCTGTTCCAGTACTGCGGCAATGTCGGCAAAGGCCACCGGGCTGGCCTGGTCCTGCAACACCGCCAGTTCATCGACCCAGGCCTGGGGCAGCAGGTCCGGACGGCTGGAGAGCAGCTGGCCGATTTTCAGGAAAGCGCCGCCTTGCTCCAGGGAGGTGTCACGAAAACGTTTGGCGTTGCGCTTGTGCAGGTTGGCCAGCGCGGCATCGCGCATGCTGCCCGGTAGGAACGCGGCCCTGGTGCCCCACAGGCGGTAGCTGGTGACCACCTTGGTGAGCATCCAGCCGGTTTTGGTCAGGCGCTTGAGGCGTGCGGGCCAGCGGCGGGCTTCGTCGGCGAGCAGCTGCATTTCTTCGTTCACCGCGCTGGCACCACGGGTGACGGCCTTGCAGGCAGTAATGGCCTGGTCGGCGATCTCCCGGCCTTGCCAGGCGGTTTTTTCGATGGCCTTGATGCAGCCCTCGACCACGGCAATCCAGGCTTTCAGTCCGCTGTCTTGCTGTTTGCGCTCGGCAAAGTCGTTGAGCGGTTGCCAGTTCGGCACCTGGTCCGGCTGCGGCTGAGCAGGCTGGACAGGGTTGTTTTGCACTGATGTGGCTCGCATGGGGACGGGCCCTCCACAGGATTTGTGTATAAGTGTTCACAAAATACTGTGAAGCCGCGCAGTGGGCAAGTCAAAAGTGAACAAGTGTTCCTTTTTGTTTGACAATGCCGCCTGGCATCCTTTTGTTGCTTATGAAAGGGCTCTGACCAGCATGGCGACCAGCTCTGTCTGTTTTCGGTAGCCGTTCTTGGATAGCAAACTTTTGATGTGCTGGCGGGCTGTGTGAACAGAAATGCCATTTTTATCGGCGATTTCAGCGGCATTGAGGCCGTGGATCAGCTCGGCGGCGATGCCCGCTTCGGCCGGGGTGCACTGGAACAGCGATTGCAGTTTTCCCAGGTCCGGTTCCATGTTGCTGTCGTAGCGGAACAGTTCTGCCAGCACGCCGTTGTGCTCTTTCTCGTCGGCGATCAGTGGTGTCAGGCAGATGGCGATTCGTTCGTGGCGGTTACTGACGAACAGGGTTCTGGTGGCGGGGGTGCCTTTCTGGGAGAGGATAAGGCAGGCGCTGATGGCGTCGCTGAGTTTGCGATTCAGGCGGGTGTCCCGACACTGGAGCCGTTGGCTTTCAGAAATGCTCAGGGTGTCGCTGTGGGCGAGCAAATCCAGGGCGTTGCGGTTGGCCTGGGCGATGGTGGCCAGAGCGTTGAACACGATGATGGGCTTGTTGACGTGATTGAGCGCCAGCGCCAGGCTTTCGTTGTTGCTGCGTGACTGGTAGAGCTTAAAGTGAAGGCTGACGGCATTCTCCACATGGGGCGCGAGCAGGTTCATCTGCAGAATGTCGTGGTCCGTGTAGGGGCCAAAATCCTGATGGCGGTTGGCCAGGAAGACCACGTTGCAGTCGTTCTGGCGGCTCACCAGCATGCCGGCGCTGTCCCCCATGCCGACGGCTTGCGCCCAGGTGCGGCTTTCCTCGCTGAGCATATCGAGAATGGTTTTGCTGGCATCGCCGCGCAGGAAGGAATCGAACTGGCGGGGAGGCAGGGCCTCGTAGCGGGCCAGGGCTTCATCGCGCTCGGGCAGATCACTGTGGATATACCACTCTTCAAACCCTTCCGGGTAACCGAAGGTCCAGCCATAGATCATCCGTCGTGGATGGTTACTCAAGCCGAGAATGCCACCCTGGAGCGCGTTGAAATGGGCCTGGAAGGCATCGAAAAAAAGCTGGAAGCCCTGGCTGAAATGCAGGCAGCCGTAGAGAGTGCTTACTAACTGGTTGAAGCGCTGCAGTTCGTCGTGTGTCAGTGACGGAGCGGCCGGGCTCTGCTCGTCAGCCGGTTCCTGCGGGTTCACCAGAGTAATGGAGCTGGAATGCATGCTGCGTTTTTCCTCACAGAAAACCCGGCGCTGGCCTGCGGCGGTTTGCCATTATTCTCGTCTATCGAATTGCCATCGTCAGAGATGAAATATTGTTATATCGCTGCGCCCCGGGCAAGGCCCCTGGCCGGGGAATGGCTTCCGCTTGTCTGCTGCCTTGCAGGCAGATCAGCCGCCCAGCAAACGGACCTCGGCGGCTTCCACGGCCTCCAGCGGGCCGTAGAGAATCACGGTATCTCCCTGTTCCAGTATCAGCTCTTCGTCCGGGCTTTCGCGGGTTTGCTCGGCGCGTTTTACGGCGCGAATTTCCACGTCACGCAGTGCGCACTCACGGATACTCCGGCCGATGCTGCGGGCTTTCTCGCTGAGTGTCACGGCGTGTAGCAGCCGGTACGGGTTGCCGGCGCTGTCGGTGGTGGGGAAGGAATCGCCGTGGTAATAGCCTTGCAGCATGCGGTAGCGGTCGCGGCGGGTCTTGCGCAGCATGGCCAGCACCCGTTCAAAAGGCACGTCCAGCATCATCAGGGCATGGGCCACCAGCATCAGGGAGGCTTCCAGCACCTCGGGTACGACCTCAGCGGCACCGGCTGCCGTGAGTGCATCCAGGTGGGTGTCGTCCCGGGTGCGTACCAGCACGCGGACATCACTGTTGAGATCCCGACAGGTGTGGATGATCCGTTCTGCCAGGCGCGCGTCGTCGAAGGTCACCACCAGCAGGCGGGCGCGGTGAATACCCGCCCGTTCGAGAATGTCCTTGCGGCTGGCATCGCCAAACAGGATATGTTCGCCGGCGGCACTGGCTTCCTGTAGGCGTACCAGGTCCATATCCACGGCCACGGCATGGTGGTGGAAGCGGTTCAGGTAGCGCATCAGGTTCTGGCCCACCCGGCCATAGCCGCACAGGATGACATGGCCGGTGATGTCGTCGGATACCGGGCTGTCCTTGGGGATTTCCATCCAGGGGCGCAGCAGGCGACGGCTGAGTTTGCCGCTGTGTTGCAGCAGGGCGGGGGTCACCGCCATGGTGAGTACGGTGATGGACACCAGCAGGCCGGCTTTACCCGGCGACATGACCTGATGAGACACCGCCAGGGCAACCAGCACAAACCCGAACTCGCCACACTGGGACAGAATAAGGCCGCTGCGTGTGGCGGTGTCGGCAGGTTCTCCCAGCAGGCGCAACAAGACGAAAATCAGCACGGCCTTGAACAGCATCAGCGAGACAGCAGCGAGGATGATCCAGTGCCACTGTTCGGCAAACAGGTTTGGGTCTACCAGCATGCCGACACTGATAAAGAACAAGCCGAGCAGCAGATCGCGGAAGGGGCGCAGGTCCGCTTCGATTTGATGGCGGAAGTGGCTTTCCCCCAGCATCATGCCTGCCAGAAAGGCCCCCAGTGCCATGGAGAGGCCCAGCCAGTGGGTGACCCAGGCGGCGACCAGCGCCAGCAACAGGGCCGTCATCACAAACACTTCATCGGAGCGGGCGCGGCCGGTTTCTTCCAGCAGCCGTGGCAGTATCCATTTTCCCACCACGTAAATGCCGGCGAACAGCAACAGGGATTTTCCCAGGGTGATGCCGGCCATGGCCCACAAGGCGTCATCATTGCTGTTACTGATTACCGGCAACATCACCAGCATGATCACCGCCGCCAGATCCTGAAACAGCAAGATGCCGGTGGAGGCCCGACCGTAACCGGTATTGACGGCGCCGCGGCCGATCAGGTCACGAATGACGATGGCGGTGGAGGACAGGGCCAGCGCCCCGGCGGTGATGCCGGAGGTCATGGGTTGAAAGCCCAGCAAGCGCATTACTGCGAATACAGCGGCGCCGGTAAGAATGACCTGCAGCGGACCGGCGCCGAACACAATGCGGCGCAAGGTCAGTAAACGGGGAATGGAAAACTCCAAGCCCAGGGTAAACAGCAAGAAAACGATGCCGAATTCCGCCAGATGCTGGATCCCTTCCACGTCGCTGATCCAGCCGAAACCGAAGGGGCCGGCGGCGAGTCCGGAAAGCAGGTAGGCAAGAATGGGGGGCATGCCCAAGCGGCGGAACAGCACCACGGCGGCCACTGCACTGCCGAGCAAAACCACAATAAGTGTCAGGGTGTCATGCATAACACTGCATTCCGAATGGTCGAAAGGGCAGTGTAGCAGCCCCCGATGCCGGGGGCAGTCTCGGTGTTTACCTGGCGAGTCTTGGAGAAAGTGTTAGTTACAGCTAAAGCGGTAGCTATCGTCCAGTGCCACCGGCAGTGTCAGCGAGCGAAAGCTCAGGCTGTTCATGTGCTGGCAATGGATGTTGTGGCCTTGCGGGTCCGATCCGTACAGGTAATCAATGTGCAGCACGGGTTTGCCGGCTTCAATAAACGGGGTCAGCAGGTGGCATTCCTGCCACTGGTGGCAGGATTCATTAACCGCGAAGTCGGCGTATTCGACCAAGTCTTCAATCTGACCCAAATCGTTTTTCAGTGATACGGCCAGGCCGTGATCGTGAGCGGTGTCGAACAGGAAGCGGTTGTAGTCCAGCTGGCTGTTATAGCTCAGCGGGAAACCGGTGCGGTTGCTGTAGCCATCCACATTGTCCGGATCCACCCCGTCGCAGCCTTTGCTGGCGGCCAGGGCAATGCGATCAGACATGATCGCGCGGACATTGATCGAGCGGGTATCGAGCCAGCGTTCCCCGGGCCAGTTGCCCAGGCGTCGCCCCTTGTCGGCAGCGGTAAAGCGACCCTTGTCCTCGCGCCAGTTCTCGAAGGTGCCGGCGGAGAAGTAGCAGATCACCCGGCGGCCACTGGCGTGCAAGTCGTCGATCACATTCTGGGGCGTGTCGAACAGGTCCAGCACATAGAGGTCAGCGGTATAACCGCTGTTGATCGGGCCCTGGAGCTGAATTTGCCAGCTCACATCTATATCAGGCTGATACCAGCTTCCTTCGGGAGGCGGTGCCGTGGCAGGAAGCAAGGCAGAAACCAGCGCAGAAACAAGAGGAATAGACGCAGCCATGAAGTTGAATCCTGATGGGGTTCTCTTCGATGGTAGGCGTTTTGGGCTGTTGGTAATGTGAGAATATGCGGGTGTTTATGTAAGAAATAACGCCGGGACTGTAAGTCCCGGCTTACGCACAAATACTTAACTGCGTCTCCTATTGTGGCGTACGGATCACCAGCAGCCGTTCTTCGGTCATGTCGTTGATGGCCCAGCGGATGCCTTCGCGGCCCAGGCCGGAGTCCTTCACGCCGCCGTAGGGCATGTTGTCCACGCGCCAGCTGGGGACATCGCCGATCACCACGCCGCCCACTTCCAGTTCGTCCCAGGCTTTCTGTGCCTTGTACAGGTCGCGGGTGAAGATGCCGGCTTGCAGGCCGAACTTGGATTCGTTGACGGTGTTCAGGGCATCGTCGAAATCGCTGAAGCGGCTGATCACGGCCACCGGGCCGAAGGCCTCTTCTTCCACGATGTTGGTCCCTTTGGGCGCGTTCTCCAACAGGGTGGCTTCGAGCATGGCGCCGTCGCGCTTGCCGCCCACCAGCAGGGTGGCGCCGGCATCGACGGCTTCATTGACCCAGTTTTCCAGCCGGGTAGCTTCGCCTTCGGAGATCACCGGGCCGATAAAGGTGTCTTCGTCTTTCGGGTCGCCCATTTTCAGGCCGGCGGTTTTTTCCACCAGGCGGGTTTTCAGTTCGTCGTAGATGGCATCGTGAATCAGGATGCGCTGTACGCCGATGCAGCTCTGGCCGGACTGGTAGAAGGCGCCGAAAGTGATGCGCTCCACGGCGTCGTCCAGGTCGGCATCTTCATCCACGATTACCGCCGCGTTGCCGCCCAGTTCCAGGATCACCGGTTTCTTGCCGGCACGGGCTTTCAGGTCCCAGCCCACGTCCGGGCTGCCGGTGAAGCTGAGCAGCTTGAAGCGTTCGTCGGTGGTGAACAGGTCGGCCCCTTCACGGTGGCAGGGCAGGATGGAAAACGCGCCTTTCGGCAGGTCGGTTTCTGCCAGGACTTCACCAATGATGATGGCGCCGATGGGGGTGCGGCTGGCCGGCTTGAGCACAAAAGGGCAGCCGGCGGCGATGGCCGGCGCCACTTTGTGGGCGGCCAGGTTCAACGGGAAATTGAACGGGGAGATAAACGAGCACGGGCCAATGGGGACGCGCTTGACCATGCCCCGGTAGCCTTTGGCGCGAGCGGAGATTTCAAGATTTGGCATCTCACCGTCGATGCGCACGGCTTCTTCGGCGGCCACGCGGAAGGTGTCGATCAGGCGGCCCACTTCACCACGGGCATCTTTGATCGGTTTACCCGCTTCGATGCACAAGGCCAGGGCCAGTTCCTCGTAACGTTCTTCAAAGCGTTTTACGCAGTGGTACAAAATCGCCTGGCGTTCGTAGGGCGCCAGTTGTGCCATGGGCTTGGCGGCCTTGTCGGCGGCGTCGATGGCCTTGTCGATGGTGGCGGCATCCGCCATGGCCACACGGGTCGCGACTTCACCACTGTATTTGTCGGTGACATTCAGATCCTGGTTGGCGAAGACGGCTTCGTTAGCCAGGTAGTAGGGGTAAGAATTCTTCAACATTTTTTTCTCCAAAGGCTGAAGAACGCCGGAAGCCGGAAGCCGGGCGCCTGACGCTGGAAATCAAGAGCGTCAGGCATGAGGCGTCAGGCGTCTTGCGTTCTTACAACTTGCTGCTGAGTTCGCGAATTTCCCGGTTGAGGATGCGGCTGTTGTCGCGGTAATCCACCATGCAGTCGATCACGTGCACGCCGCCTTGCTGGTAGCACTCTTCTACCAGCGGGCCCAGGCCGGCGGTGGATTCCACGCGGTGGCCGTGGGCGCCGTAGGCGCGGGCGTAATCCACGAAGTCCGGGTTCTGGAAGTCCAGGCCGAAATCCTGGAAGTCCATGTCGTTCTGTTTCCACTTGATCATGCCGTAGCCGTCGTCGCGCAGAATCAGCACCACGATATCCAGCTTCAGGCGCACGGCAGTTTCCAGTTCCTGGCTGTTCATCATGAAGCCGCCGTCACCGACGATGGCCATGACGCGGCGGTCCGGGTGCACCATCTTGGCGGCCATGCCGGAAGGCAGGCCGGCGCCCATGGTGGCCAGGGCGTTATCCAGCAGCACGGTATTGGGTTTGGTGGCCGGGTAGTTGCGGGCAAACCAGATTTTGTACATGCCGTTATCCAGCGTCAGGATGCCGTCTTCCGGCATGACCTTGCGGATTTCATCCACCAGGCGCTGCGGGCGAATCGGGAAGCTGTCGTCCTGAATGCCTTCATTGATGTGCTTTTGCAGCGCATCGCGGATGCGGTGGAAGTCCGAGAAGCTCCAGTGTTCCTGGGGATCCAGGCGTTCCTTGAGCTGCCACAGGCTGTTGGCAATATCGCCGACCACTTCGATCTGTGGGAAGTAGACCGGGTCCACCTGGGCGGAGTTGAAGTTGATGTGAACCACTTCGGCACCGCCGGGGCGCATGAAGAAGGGCGGCTTTTCCACCACGTCGTGGCCCACGTTGATGATCAGGTCGGCCTGGTCGATGGCGCGGTGTACAAAGTCGCCGTCGGACAGGGCGGTGTTGCCCAGGAAATGGGGGCCGGTTTCGTTCACTACCCCTTTGCCCATCTGCGTGGTGATCACCGGAATGCCCAGTTTTTCTACAAACTGGCGCAGCATCTTGCTGGTCAGCTTGCGGTTGGCACCGGCACCGGCCAGCAGCAGCGGCTTGCGTGCGCCCTTGATGGCTTCGATGGCCTTGCAGATGGCCTTGTCTTCGGCGATCGGGCGGCGGGTCGCGCTGGGCTCAGTGACCGGCATGGTGGAATGTTCGCGGGCAATATCTTCCGGCAGCTCCAGGTGGGTGGCGCCGGGACGCTCTTCCTGGGCCAGGCGGAAGGATTCGCGAATACGGGTGGGGATGGAGTCGCCGCTGACCACCTGTTTGGTGAACTTGGTTAGCGGGCGCATCATGTCGACCACGTCGATGATCTGGAACTGCCCCTGTTTGCTGGTCTTGATCGGCTTTTGGCCGGTGATCATGACCATGGGCATGGCGCCGAGCTGGGCATAAGCAGCGGCGGTCACCAGGTTGGTGGCACCGGGGCCCAGGGTCGACATGCACACACCGGCTTTGCCGGTAAGGCGGCCATAGGTGGATGCCATAAAGCCGGCGGCCTGTTCGTGACGGGTGATAACCAGCTTGATGTTGGAGCCGCGCAGCGACTCAAGCAGGTCCAGGTTTTCTTCACCGGGAATGGCAAAAACGTGTTCTACCCCTTCCGCTTCCAGGGCGCGAACGAACAAATCCGATGCTTTCATGACTCTTTGTCTCCAGTTGATCCCGTTGCCGGCTTGTGGCCGTGCGGGTTCCACGATGCGTGGTTAAAAATAATCATCGCGGTTAATGCAAGGATGGTGCCGCTTTTTCCTTGTTCTGGTGCACAAAAGGCGCACCCAAAAGGTGCGAAACCTCCATGTCGGGCTTCACTATAGCGCGCTCGGGGGGCAGGCCGGTATGGGGTTAACGAATCTGTTTCATTTAAAAATGTGATGATAAACCGCCGTGGGGATGGAAAGCCGGTGACAATCCCACTTGTTCTCCCCGGAGCGGACGGGCAGAGTCTGCGCAATAACAAACAACGGCGAAAATGCCGGGCCAGCAGTGAGAGAGACGCTATGAAGAAAACCGGATTGTGGGTATTGGTGGTCATCGTTGCCCTGATCGTGCTGGCCGTGGCGGGCGTGCATCGCTGGTTTAACCCGCCGGCGCCAGCGGCCCAGCTCTTTTTTAATGGCACGGTACTGACCATGGACCCGCAACAGCCGGTGGCGGATGCCATGCTGGTGAAGCGGGGCGAGATTGTGGCGCTGGGCGAGGTCGAGGCGTTGCGCCAGCAGGTCAGCCGGGACGTTTCCGTGATCGACCTGGATGGCGGCACGGTAATGCCGGGGTTTATTGAAGCCCATGGGCATTTCCCCGGTGAAGGGTTGTCTGCGGTGGCGGTGGATGCCAACAGCCCGCCGATTGGCGATTTGTACAGCATCGACACGCTGCTGGAGCGGTTGCGCCTGTTGGCCCAGCGCCGCCCGGATGGCATGTTGCTGGCGTATGGCTTTGATGACACCACCATCGGCGAGCAGCGTTACCCGACCCGGGCAGAACTGGATTCGGTGAGCAAGAGGCGGCCCATCATGGTGATGCATATTTCCGGGCATCTGGGGGTGGTTAATTCCGCTGCGCTGGAAAGCATGGGTATCAAGGAAGACGTTGAGGACCCGCCGGGCGGGTTTTATGGCCGCGATGAAACCGGGCGGCTCAATGGTTTGCTGGCGGAAACCGCGTTTAACCCGGTGCGCAGCCAGGCGTTGGAACTGGCGCCCCTGGACGGTTTGCGTGTGTTGTCCCGGGCGTCGCATATCTATCTGTCGCGGGGCATTACCTTTGCCCAGAACGGTCTGGCAGACCCGGCGGCGGTTCGGGCGTTGAAACCCGCGCTGCAGTTCGGCCTGATTCCGCTACGCCTGAGTGTCTGGCCCAACGCCGATGCCGAGCAGCAGCGCCTGGCGGGTGACCTGGCCATTGTGCAAGGGGACCGCGTTCACCTGGGCCCGGTCAAACTGGTCAGTGATGGCTCCCTGCAGGGTTATACCGGGTTTCTGAGTGAGCCGTATTACACCTTGCCGGCGGATTACCCGCCGGACTATCTGGGGTTCCCGACACTGTCCCAGGAGGCGCTCAGTGGTCAGGTAAAACAGTTTCATTGCCAGGGTCGTCAAGTGGCGGTGCATGCCAACGGCGATGCGGCCATTGATCTGAGTCTGAATGCGATAGCCGGCGCGCGGGCGGCCTGCCCGCAGGTGCAGGTGCAGCCGGTCTTGATTCATGCGCAGATGGCGACCCCGGCACAATTGCAGCGGATGGTGTCGCTGGATGTGATCCCCTCGTTCTTTAATACCCATGTGTATTACTGGGGCGATCGTCACCGGGATGCTTTTCTCGGGCCGGAACGGGCTCGCCGGATCAGCCCGCTGGCGCAAGCGGAGCAAGCCGGATTGCGTTTCACCCTGCATGCGGATTCGCCGGTCGTGCCTTTTGAGCCGTTACAGCTGGTGTGGAATGCGGTGGAACGCAAGACGGCGTCCGGGGCCTTGCTGGGCCCGGAGCAGGCTGTGGGCGTGGAGCGGGCGCTGCAGGCGGTGACCGTGGATGCGGCCAGACAGCTTGGGGTTGCGGATCAGGTGGGGCAGTTGCGTACGGGAATGCGGGCGGATCTGGTCTGGCTGGATCGGGATCCGCGGGAAGCGATTGGCGACTGGGCATCGATCCAGGTGTTGGGCACCTGGGTTGGCGGGGTTCGCCGCTACCCGGATGGGCAAGCGGACTAGCGAGGGCAAGCGATGTGGCCCTCTGTGCGCAGAGCCCTTGCTCAGGTGCTCTGCGAAAGCGGTCTGTGCGGCGCTAGTGCCAGGTCCCTTCCAGGTTCTCGCACTGATCAAGGAATTCCTCGGCGCTCATTTCCACCGTATTCGGGTCCAGATGTGACGCCACTTGCTCTTTCAGCTGCCCGACCACCTTGGACATGACCGTCAGGGTTTCTTCCACCTGCTCGATAGTTTCCAACAGGTCTTCGGCTTCTTGCTGGTAATCATCTCTGTCGTCGTAATCGCTCATGCGAAGCCTCCTGCAGTTGGGATGAGCCCTGATACAGGCTCGTTCCCATGTTGCCAATGATGATGGCGTAAAACAAACGGCAATTCCCCGAAATTGATGAAAGTTTGAGCGTTGATGATGAAAGGTCACAGACATTTCGCAAGCGGCATCCCGCTATTCTGCAGGCTCTGGCTTGTGGGTGGTCAGAATCAAAGAGATTGCCTGAATGTTTCTGGCGTAACGGAAAACCACCGCTTGAACGCGCGCCGGAAGTTGGAGCTGTCGTGATAGTTCAAAAGCGCGGCAATGGCGTCGACGGTAAGCTTGCTGTCGCGCAGATAGTTCGCCGCCTGTTGGGACAGGATGTCCTTCTGGATTTGGCGAAATCCGGTATTTTCGTTTTTCAGTTTACGCGCCAGGGTGCGCTTGCTCATGAATAGTGCCGCAGCGGCTTCTTCTTCAGCCAGTGTGCCTGGCGGAAAAGACAGCATCATTTTTTCTACCCGATAGCGAAAACTTTGCGTATTGGTACGCAGTTCGGACAGCATGGTTTCGCACTGCTGAAGGGCTAGCTGGTAATTCTCATGGTTGGCGGCAATGTTGGGGTAGAAGCACAGGGCTTTAGGGATTTTTGCGATAAAGTTTTCTGCTGAAAACTCGTATGGGCCGGGTAGATGCTCGTTGTAGGAGGCTGCATAGGGCGGAGCCGGGTAATCTATCAAGGTCTCAACTTCATGGGCCGGTCGGCCCAGAATCGATTCGGCTGTCTCGAAAAACATCATGATAAAGGCTTCGGTCAAACAGCGGCGCATTTGATCCGTTAGCGTCATATCGAAGTGCCCGTAACACTCAAGCCAATCCCCACGATCAAAAAGCTCAATACGCACAAAGTTCATCCGAGTTGGTGCGAAAAGGTGAATTGCTTGCAGAGCCTCAAACAGGTTCGCGCTGCTAAGAGCCAAAAACCCCACCGCACCGTGGGTCGCAGGGGTGAGCCGTCGGCCCAGGCGAAAACCAAAGGCTGGGTCATCACTTATAGAGAGCGCATTGTTGAGTAACTGAACCTGCTGCTGCCCGGTGAGCAGGCTGTCTTCGTCAAGAAGCTGTTCAACGCTGAGCCCTGTGTTGGGTAGCAGCCGGCCAAGATCGGGGGCCTGAAGGCCGAGTTCGCGGGCAATCAAGCGAGCATAATGCGACGGGTTGGACGCCTGGCTGTTGGCTGGGCTGGGGGATGTTGTCATGGGAGGCTCTGTGCGGTGGCAAGTTTGATTGTCTTTAAATGACCCCTTGTTGTCAAAAAATGACCTGCTGATGCGCGATGGCTTGGCGCACTGTTGGGATAACACAACAACAAGGTGAGGCAGAGCGATGGCCAGTGTGACCATTATTGAGTTTGGCGGAACGGAGCATGAGGTCGAGATCGAGGCTGGTAAGTCCCTGATGCAGATCGCCGTGGATAACAGCATTCCCGGCATTGATGCGGACTGTGGTGGGGCCTGTGCCTGTGGCACCTGCCATGTGATTGTCTCCAGCGAGTGGTTTGCCAAAACCGGCAGCACCAGTGATGAGGAGGACATGATGCTGGGGATGACCCCCGAGCGTGCTGATACCTCACGTCTGGCCTGCCAGATTGAAGCCAGCGAAGCACTGGACGGCCTGGTGGTTCAGTTACCTGAATTCCAGATGTAAACCTTTGCTGTTTCGCCACCCACAGGGAGAGAATCATGTCACTGAAATCCACCGCGATGAATATCACTGCCCCGGTGATACCCGCCCATTGGCAGATCCGTGCCGTACACCGTTTTTTGAAGATCAAGAACACCCTATTCAAAGGGCCCTATGTGCCCACTTTTGTTGAGAGCCCGCTCCCGGAAGTGGATACGCTGGCCATTGAAGATATTGACGTCAGTAGCCCGTTTCTGTTTCGGCAAAAGAAATGGCAGTCCTACTTCAAGCGTCTGCGCGATGAGTGCCCCGTGCACTACCAGAAAAACAGTCCCTTTGGTCCGTTCTGGTCGATTACCCGTTATGACGACATCGTCTTCGTGGACAAGCACCATGATCTGTTTTCTGCCGAGCCGATCATTACCTTGGGACGTACCCCTGAAGGCCTGGAGATTGAAACCTTCATCGCCATGGACCCGCCCAAACACGATGAGCAGCGTAAAGCGGTACAGAATGTGGTGGCCCCGAAAAACCTGAAAGAGATGGAAGGGCTGATCCGTCAGCGTACCCGGGAAGTACTGGATGAGTTGCCGGTTGGTCAGCCGTTTGATTGGGTAAAAACGGTATCCATAGAACTGACTGCACGGATGCTGGCGACGCTGCTGGATTTCCCCTACGAACTGCGTCACAAGCTGGTGTACTGGTCCGATGTGTCCACCGCCAGCCCGGAAACCACCGGGGGGCGGGTTGATTCAGATGAAATTTTTGCTGCCGCCGCGGATGCGGGCAAGCATTTCGTCAAGCTCTGGCACGACAAAGCCGCGCAGAAAGCGGCGGGGCATGAGCCCGGTTTCGATTTGATTAGCTTAATGCAGTCGAATGAAGAAACGAAAGATATGGTGAAGCGTCCCATGGAGTTCATGGGCAACCTGACCCTGTTAATCGTTGGCGGCAATGATACCACCCGTAACTCCATGACCGGCGGTGTGCTGGCCTTGAACCAGTTTCCTGACGAATTTACCAAGCTGAAGGAAAACCCGGCCCTGATTCCTAACATGGTGTCTGAGATTATTCGCTGGCAAACGCCGCTGGCCTACATGCGCCGCATTGCCAAACAGGATGTGGAGTTAAACGGAAAGACCATCAAGAAGGGTGACAAAGTGGTGATGTGGTACGCCTCAGGCAACCGCGATGAGCGCAATATTGATCAGCCAGATACTTTTATCATCGACCGTAAGGGCGCACGTAATCATCTGTCTTTCGGGTTCGGCGTGCACCGTTGCATGGGGAATCGGTTGGCGGAGTTGCAGCTGCGTATCCTGTGGGAAGAGCTGCTGCAGCGCTTTGACGACATTGAGGTGCTCAGCGAGCCGGAGTGTGTGCAGTCAAACTTTGTGCGCGGTTACAGCAAGATGATGGTGCAGCTGACAGCGAAAAAATAATGCCTTGCGAGGGGCTTTTTCAGAAGCAGGTCTTGTAGCGTATTGCAGCTGCAGTGCGGAAAAAGGGCGCCGAAGTGCCCTGTGGCAGTCCAAAAGGCGTTTCTCCCTGTGCTTGTTTGGTGCGGCGCTTAAAATGGAAACGCCCCATGCATCGCATAGGGCGTTTGAGTATGAAGCAGGTTAACGAATGTCGGTGTTGGCCGTTAGCCCGCTGCTTTGCTTCAGGGCACAATAAAATCCGTCTGCGTCCAGGTGCTGAGCTGACCGTCATCATGGCTTTTCCTGACCCGGAAGTACCGGATGCCGCTGCCCAGGGAAGCGTGCTCAATGTTATAGAAGTTACGCTGCCAGCCTGTCAGGTCGACGATGGGAGAGGAGAAGTCGGCGTTGTCATCAATCTGGAGTTCATAGCTGTAGCCCTGGGCAACAATGATTTCAGCCTTGTGACCTGGATCTGAGCAATCGGCGCTCATGTCAAAGCAAAAGCGTTGCGCGACAGTGAGATTCGCCGTGTCTGTAAATGTGGTCAGATTGGACGGGGGAATCAGCCCGGGTGAGACCGCTTCAATCACATTGCCGACCGGGGCAATGGTTTCACCAATCAGTACCGCTTCCAGATTTTGTTGAATCGAGGCTGCATCCAGTCTTCCATTCGCTTCCTGCAAAGACAGCAGGGTGGCGTCATCAATGGGATCGTTGTTGATAACGTCTGCCCGTAACGCGTTGAGAAGAGTGGTCATGGTGTAAGGCTCCTCAATACTTCTTTCATTCACTGCCTCAGTGAAAAGCGATGAAATATAGAGTGAGTAGGCATTGTCCTCAGGCGTTGTTCCCGGGCTATTGATGATGTTCATTTTGATAAAGGGCTGGTTGGTCGGGATGTCTCCGGTCACCGCTGCCAGAATGGTCTTCACCCTGCTTTGCGCGTCGGCGGTGGCTTGTTCGTAGCTGTTTCCCTGGTTGATCAACTCCACGGCCAAATCGTGGCTTAGCAGCGTCAAGGTGTTCACAAAAATGTTGGCTTGCTGCTCCGGGGCCTTGTTTACCAGTGCCTTGAGCGTGACTGATTCTTCGGAGTACGTCGCCTCTGTTTCATCGTAAAAGCGCCCGGTGGCATTAACGGAAAGCAGTCCGGGTTCCACCTCAAGAAGGAAATCCCCAAGATTGTCCTGAATTTGTGAATTCGCGATCAGCGAGCTGGTATCCCCCTCAATCTTGAGGACATTCACTTCGCCGTCCTGAATAAAGGGGCCTTTATAGGCTGATCCCGAAAGCGAAGATTTACTTCCACCATTGCCTGTGCCCGATATTCCTCCATCATTGCTGGCAAGAGGGTAGGATTCCCCGCCGCAGGACAGCAGCAGAGCAACGAGAAGAAAGAAAGCGAGTTGGGTGATCTTTTTCATTGCTCTGAGCCCGAGTCCATGGATTCTTCAAAATAATAGATACCAACGCCCGCTCGGTATTGCTGGGGGCTGGTCTCTTCTTGATGGTCAATTTCCCTGTCCAGCCATCGATCCAGCTTCTGCAAAAGCTCCAGGCTGTCTGCTTCAATCAGCACCTTTAACTTGGCTATCACCTCGGGGTTAACCCGGTTATAGGCAACGCTCAGCTGAAGGCGGGAGGTTTTTCCCTGTTGTTCAATGTTGTAAGTGCTGGTGTTGAGCAGGTCGTGAGCGGCCTGTCCCATCAGGAAAAGCAGCTCTTCATTGTCTTCGTGGGGAATATAGCTGGTGTCTTTCAGGGTCACGGTGTCGTCGTCATGGAGATCAACCAGCCCCGACTGTTCCAGTTCTCCCAGCACGGTAACGACAGTGACATCGCCACAGTACTGGTGGACCAGACTTTCGAGGCTGGTGCCATCGCCGTAGAGGGGGAGTGCCTTTGGTTTGCCCTGTTCATCACAGTAGAGCGCTTCTTTCTGCCACGCATTGATGGCTCTGACAGCCCGGTTGGTTCGCTTGGTCTGTTGTTGCAGCAGGGCGCCCATGTCCTGATTGAGCTTGCGAAGGCGGGCGGTTTCCTTTCGGTCCAGGCCGGTAAGCAGAGCGATGCGGGAGGTGCTTTGTTTCTTGCCTTCAATGGTGAAGTTTTCCGCTTCCTCTACATAGATGGCCTTGAGCCAGAGGTAGAAATCATTCACTGAGATCCCGCGCTTGATGGCCATCCGCACAAGGGGACGCATCAGCTTGCGGACCGCTTTGTGAAACCCTGTGTTGGATGAAGTGCCGGACATTGGATGCTAACCAGGTGCTGAAGATGAATTTCTGCGGCCCATTGTTGCCCGTGCGCGCTGCCTTGCCATCTGGGTGTTGGTATATCGCGCCAGCAACGACACTGCCGATGCTCTCGGATCTCGGGGCGAGGCAGTATATCTCATAATCCTTTCTCCCTTCGCAGCCTGCTCCCGGGTAGGGCCTGGACTCGTCGAACACTTCCCAACGTACAGCAATCTCACGATCCGCATGATGATGAATTGTAAAATATGGGATGTGTGACCCATATTTTATTGGGTCTATCCCAACGGTAACGCGGCCAAGAATGAAGTGCAATCTTCTGTAATTACATGGTTTTTTTGATTAAAGAGATCATTTTTTAGCCCGTTATGACTGATTTTTAACCCATAAAAAGGGTGTGCACGGCCAGATTCATTCTGATAGATTCCAATAAGTGGGAAAATTAACCCAAAAATTAAAGAGGGATCGATTATGAAAGCGTGGTATTTGTTGGGTGCGGCATTGTTTTTGACGGCATGCGGTGGCAGCAGCAGTAGTAGTGGTGGCGGCGGGGGGGGTGGCAGTACACCTGCATCGCTTTACGGTGTCGGCGGCACCGTAACGGGCGCGCTCAACCCGGGGCTGACCCTGGAAAACAATGGCGGCGACAGCCTGCCAGTGGCGGGCACAAGCTTTGAGTTCGGCACCGAGTTGGCCGACGGTGCAAGCTATGCGGTCACCGTTGCCGAGCACCCGAATGAACAGCTCTGTTCGCTGACCAATGCCAGTGGCGTCGTAGCCGGCGCCGATGTCGATAACATTGAGGTGCTGTGCCGCTACTGGCGCACGGCAGCGCTGATCGAACCCAATAGCGGGGATGCGTTTCAGCCGAAAATCGCCTTCGATGGTGCTGGCAATGCCATCGCTGTGTGGCGCCAGCAGACGAACTCCGACCTTAACATTTACGCCAATCGCTACTCGGCCAGCACGGGTAGCTGGGGCACAGAAGAGCTGATCGAAAGTAATGCAGGGGCTGCGGTTGCGCCGCAAATCGCTGTTGATAGCGCCGGCAATGCCATCGCTGTTTGGAGCCAGTACGATGGCGCAAACTATAATATTTACGCCAATCTCTACGTGGCCAGCACGGGTAGCTGGGACACGCCACAACTGATTGAAAGCAGTAGTGTGGCGAACACGGTTTCCCCACAAATTGCCGTTGATAGTAACGGCAATGCCATCGCGGTGTGGCAACAATCTGATGGTAACAACGAAAGCATCTACGCCAACCGTTACACGGCCAGCACCGCTAGTTGGGGTACAGCAGAGTTGATCGAAAGCGATCATAACGGGCAGGCCGTTGAGGCACAAATCGCCTTTGATAGCGCTGGCAATGCCATTGCTGTATGGAGCCAGAGCGTTGGCGCAAACAACAATATCTATAGCAATCGGTACACACTGGCCACCGGCTGGGGCGGAGCCGAACTGGTTGCCACCGGCAATGTCGATAATGCGACTCGCCCACAAATTGCCATTGATAGTAACGGCGATGCCATTGCGGTGTGGAGCGAACTCTCCGCTTTGGGTGCAAAGGTGAGCATCTACGCTAGCCGCTACACGGCTAGCACGGATAGCTGGGGTACGGAAGAGCTGCTCGAAAACAGCGATGACGGGCATGCGTCCGACCCACAAATCGCCATTGATGACGACGGCAACGGGGTGGCGGTGTGGTGGCAGCCCGATAGTGCAAACCTGCGACACATTTACTCCAATCGCTATACGCCTGGTGCTGGTTGGGGCACCGAGGAGCGGATAGAAAGCAGCGATGACGGGCATGCGAACTACCCACAAATTGCCATCGATGGTGAGGGCAATGTGATTGCTGTCTGGCGGCAGGACGATAACATCAACGACGGTCTGCTCTATGCCAACCGCTATACGGCCAACACGGGAAGTTGGGGTACGGAGGCGCTGATTGGAAACGGCAATGGCAGCGTGTTCCAGCCACAAATCGCCATTGATGGCGAAGGCAATGCTATTGCTGTGTGGCACCAATTCGATGGGGCTAACGGGAATATTCACGCCAACCGTTTTGAATGATCAATAAAGGTGATAGTGGCTTTGGGCCAGCGAGAAATTTTCGGCTGGGGAAAACAACGGGACACCCGGAGCGCCTGGCAACACTGGCGGTAAATCAAGCGCTGCAAGTCCGCTATTCGGTACGGGGGTAGCGCCCCCGCCGAAGCCCCGAGTCATAGGCTGTTGTTCGTAAGGGCAAGGGTTAAGCGTTGACAGGGGAAGGTGCGGGCTCGGTATAGAGCTCCGGGATCACCCATTGTGGGTGCCGACCTTGTTGGGTAAAGGGGAGGGCTGCGTGCAGTATGAGGATAGGTAAATAGCAAAAAGGGCGCCGAAGCGCCCTTTTTTGCGATCACTCCCAGGAGAGCGCGCCGCCCACCTGGTATTCGGTGACCCGGGTCTCGAAGAAGTTTTTCTCCTTGCGCAGGTCCATGATTTCGCTCATCCACGGGAAGGGGTTGTTCACGCCTTTGAACTGTTCCGGCAGGCCCAGCTGGGCGAGACGACGGTTGGCGATGAACTGCAGGTATTCTTCCATCATCGCGGCGTTCATGCCCAGTACACCGCGCGGCATGGTGTCGCGGGCGTATTGAATTTCCAGCTCGGCGCCTTCCAGGATCATCTGGGTGGCCTTGTCGCGCATGGCCTGATCCCACAGGTGTGGATTTTCCAGTTTGATCTGGTTGATTACGTCGACACCGAAGTTCACGTGCATGGATTCGTCACGCAGGATGTACTGGAACTGCTCGGCGACGCCGGTCATCTTGTTGCGGCGACCCATGGACAGGATCTGGGTGAAGCCACAGTAGAAGAAGATGCCTTCCAGTACGCAGTAGAACGCGATCAGGTTTTCCAGCAGGGCCTTGTCGGTTTCCACGGTGCCGGTTTTGAATTCCGGGTCGGACAGGTCGCGGGTGTACTGGATGCCCCATTGCGCTTTCTTGGCGACGGAGGGGATCTCCTGGTACATGTTGAAGATTTCGCCTTCGTCCATGCCCAGTGATTCGATGCAGTACTGGTAGGCGTGGGTGTGAATGGCTTCTTCAAAGGACTGGCGCAGGATGTACTGGCGGCATTCCGGGTTGGTGATCAGGCGGTAGATGGCCAGCACCAGGTTGTTGGCGACCAGGGAATCGGCGGTGGAAAAGAAGCCCAGGTTGCGCTTGACGATGCGACGCTCGTCGTCGGTGAGGCCGTCGGTTTTTTTCCACAACGCCAGGTCGGCGTTCATGTTCACTTCCTGGGGCATCCAGTGGTTGGCACAGCCATCCAGGTATTTCTGCCATGCCCAGTCGTATTTGAACGGCACCAGTTGGTTCAGGTCGGCGCGGCAGTTGATCATGCGCTTGTCGTCAACTTCCACACGGCCGGCGGTGCCTTCCAGTTCGGCAACGCCTTCGGCCACATCCATCTTGGCCACGGCGGCCTGGGCGCGGGCTACCGCTTCTGAAGCGGCTCGGGCTGCGGCGGTGTTGTCTCGTCGCTGTTGCTCGATTCCATCATCCGCAGAACTTCCCGCTCCCGGTGCTTTAGCTTCAGGTGCCGCTTGGTCAGATACCGTCTCAGATTGCGGCGGCGTTGCGGTTGCGGGCTGCGGTTTGGCGACAGGCGTCTCTTGCGCATTAAATTCGTCCCAGCTCAGCATGTGTTCTCTCCATTCTTTCAAGGGTGGCGCGATGGCGTCACCGGTGGTGCATTCTTTAAGTGGCCTGACGCCGGACGCTTAAAGAAAGGCGTGCGTTGAGCGTCCGGCATCTGGCGTCCGGCGTTTATTGGCAGGCTTCGCAGTCCGGGTCATCCAGGGAGCAGGCCTGGGGCACGTCGGCGGCCTGGCCGAATTCGGCGGCCGGCTCTTCCACCTTGGAGGAAACCCGGTTCAGCTTGCCATCGTTGATGGTGGATTTTTCGGTCTGGGTGGCACCGATGGCGCGCAGGTAATAGGTGGTTTTCAAACCCAGCAACCAGGCCATCTTGTAGGTCACGTCCAGCTTCTTGCCGTTGGCTTCCGCGATGTACAGGTTCAGGGACTGGGCCTGGTCGATCCATTTCTGGCGACGGCTTGCGGCTTCCACCAACCAGCGTGGCTCCACTTCAAAGGCGGTGCGGAACTGTTCTTTCAGGTCAGCCGGAATCCGTTCGATGGGCTGTGCGGAGCCATCGTAGTATTTCAGGTCGTTGACCATCACGTTGTCCCACAGGCCGCGCTCTTTCAGGGCGCTGACCAGGTACGGGTTGACCACGGTGAACTCGCCGGACAGGTTCGATTTCACGTACAGGTTCTGGTACGTGGGCTCGATGGACTGGGATACCCCGGTGATGTTGGCGATGGTCGCGGTCGGCGCGATGGCCATGACGTTGGAGTTACGCATGCCTTTCTTGGCCATGGCGCGCACGCTGTCCCAATCCAGAGTCTGGCTGCGATCGACTTTGCAGTAGTCCTCGCCACGCTGTTTGACCAGGATCTCGATGGAGTCGATGGGCAGTACCCCCTGGCTCCACAGGGAACCGTCGAAGGTCTGGTAGGCGCCGCGCTCTTCGGCCAGTTTGGCGGAGGCCTGGATGGCGTAGTAACTCACCGCTTCCATGGAGTTGTCGGCAAAGGCCACCGCGTCGCTGGAGGCGTAGCTGATGCCCTGCTTATACAGTGCGTCCTGGAAGCCCATGATGCCCAGGCCCACCGGGCGGTGCTTCATGTTGGAACGCTCCGCCTGGGGCACGCTGTAGTAGTTGATGTCGATTACGTTATCGAGCATGCGCACGGCGGTGTTGATGGTGCCTTGCAGCTTCTCGATATCCAGGCCGTTCTCGTCCACGTGCTGGGCCAGGTTCACGGAACCCAGGTTACACACGGCGATTTCTTCCTGGTTGGTGTTCAGGGTGATTTCGGTGCACAGGTTGGAGGAGTGCACCACGCCCACGTGCTGCTGCGGGCTGCGCAGGTTGCACGGATCCTTGAAGGTGAACCAGGGGTGGCCTGTTTCAAACAGCATGGAGAGCATCTTGCGCCACAGGTTGATGGCGGGCAGACGCTTGAACAGTTTCAGTTCGCCGCTGCGGGTTTTGGCTTCGTATTCCAGGTACGCCTTCTCGAACGCTTCGCCGTACAGGTCGTGCAGGTCCGGGGCGTCGTTGGGGCTGAACAGGGTCCAGTCTTCTTCGTTGATCACACGCTTCATGAACAGATCGGGAATCCAGTTGGCGCTGTTCATGTCGTGGGTACGGCGACGGTCATCACCGGTGTTCTTGCGCAGCTCCAGGAATTCCTCGATGTCCATGTGCCAGGTTTCCAGGTAGGCACAGACCGCGCCTTTGCGCTTGCCACCCTGGTTCACGGCCACGGCGGTATCGTTGACCACTTTCAGGAACGGTACCACGCCCTGGGAGCGACCATTGGTGCCCTTGATGTAGGCGCCCAGTGCACGCACCGGGGTCCAGTCGTTACCCAGGCCGCCGGCAAACTTGGACAGCATGGCGTTGTCCTGGATGGCGCCGTAAATGCCGTGCAGGTCATCCGGCACGGTGGTCAGGTAGCAGCTGGACAGCTGCGGGCGCAGGGTGCCGGCGTTGAACAGGGTCGGCGTGGAGCTCATGTAGTCGAAGCTGGAGAGCAGGTTGTAGAACTCGATGGCGCGGGCTTCGCGGTTGTCTTCTTCCACGGCCAGGCCCATGGCCACACGCATGAAGAAGCACTGGGGCAGCTCGATGCGGGTGTCGTTGTGGTGGATGAAGTAACGGTCGTACAGGGTTTGCAGGCCCAGGTAGGAGAACTGCAGGTCGCGGTTGCCATCCAGGGCGGCACCCAGCTTGTCCAGGTCGTACTCGGCCAGTTGCGGAGACAGCAGTTCCAGCTCGATGCCTTTGCCGATGTAGGCTTTCAGCGCTTCACCGTAGAGGGCGTTCATTTCATCGTGGCTGGCGCGCTCGGCCACGTTCAGGAATTGCAGGCCTTCGGCGCGGATCTTGTCCATCAGCAGGCGGGCAGTGACCTGGGAGTAATTCGGCTCCACCTCGATCATGGTACGGGCGGTGATCACCATGGAGGTGTTCACGTCGTGGATAGACACACCGTCGTACAGGTTCTTCACGGTTTCGGTGATGATCTTGTCGGCGTTGACATCGCTCAGGCCGGAGCAGGCCGCACGAATCAGGTGCTCAAGGCGAGCCATGTCCAGCGGTGCCTTGCTGCCGTCTTCCATGGTGACAGACATGTCCACCTGGTGGGTGGGGGCGGGCAGGTCGCTGCTGTGTTCGGCGGCGCGCTTGGAGGCTTGCTGTTCACGGTACAGTACATAGTCACGGGCGACTTTCTGTTCGCCGTTGCGCATCAGGGCCAGTTCGACCTGGTCCTGGATTTCTTCGATGTGGATGGTGCCACCGGAAGGCATGCGACGTTTGAAGGTGGCGCTGACCTGCTCGGTGAGGCGTGCCACGGTTTCATGGATGCGGGACGATGCAGCGGCGGTGCCGCCTTCCACAGCCAGGAATGCCTTGCTGATGGCGACGGTAATCTTGTCGTCATCGTAGCTCACTACCTTGCCATTACGCTTGATCACGCGCAGCTGGCCGGGGGCGGTGCTGGCAATACTTTGATCCTGGTCGTTGCTGTCGCTGGCAGGGGAGCCGGCGTTCTGTGGGTTTTGGCTCATATCCGTCTGCATGGTGCCCTCTCCGTTGTTTGTGCTTTCGCTGTCTGTATTGTGTGTTGTGGGCGTGGTGGCTTCACCACGCAAAACGCCACGACCCAGGGTCATGGCGTGTTAAATCGTGTCGTGGGTGGTGCATGGTGGCATCGCGAGCGCGCGAACCACAATATATTGTGTCTTATCCATGACGTTATTCTTTCCCCTTCTTGTCGGTAAAAAGCTAAATCGCTGATGCGATTGCACTTTTTTACGCTGTAGACTGTTTTGTCCTGGGGCGGCGTCCGTTTTACAAAAACCCAACATCTTGGGGTCGGCGCCTGAGTTCAGTACAAGTTATAGTTGCCCCCGCTTTTTTGCAAGCACTTCGCCTGGGGAAATCTTGTGGATAACCTGTGGGGCGATGTGGGTGCATTGCGAGTGCTTTTTTTCTGTGCAGGCGCACACTAGATATAGTGTTTGTCAATGGAAAAAAACGGTCACAGGCTGTTCTGTGTCAAGGGCCCGTGGGCGCCACGCAAAAGCCTGGTATGGCGGTTGTTTGTACGATGAACAGGCCGAGAGGTTGCCGTGCACAGCGTGTATGCGTATAAACATCCGATAGGGATACGTTTGTTACAGTTCGCCGGGTTGGCGCTGAAACAAAACGACAATAACGATACAAATTCAAAAGGATAAGGACGGGATGACAACGGTGCAGGATAACCCGCCAGCCATCATGATCGTAGAAGACGACGAGCGTCTTGCCGATTTAACCTGTGAATATCTGCAAAGCAACGGCCTGGATGTCACGGTAGTAAGCGACGGCGAAGAAGCCATTCGTCGCATCCGTGCGGAACAGCCTGATCTGGTGGTGCTGGATCTGATGCTGCCCGGGGCCGACGGCCTGACGGTATGTCGTGAAGTGCGCAGTGCCTATAAGAATCCCATCCTCATGCTGACCGCTCGCACGGATGATATGGATCAGGTGCTGGGGCTGGAAATGGGCGCGGATGACTACGTGGCCAAACCGGTGAAACCCCGCGTGTTGCTGGCACGGATCCGCGCCTTGTTGCGCCGGGTGGAAACCGACAGCGAACGTGACAACTCACCGGCCCGCCTGGAATTTGGTGCCCTGGTGATCGACAACTCTGCGCGGGAAGTGACTCTCGCTGGTGAGTCGGTGGACCTGACCAGCGCCGAATACGACCTGCTCTGGTTGCTGGCGTCCAATGCGGGCACGGTGCTCTCGCGGGAGACGATTTTCGAGAAACTGCGTGGCATTCAATATGACGGCCAGGACCGCTCTATTGATGTGCGTATTTCCCGGATTCGCCCGAAAGTGGGGGACGACCCGGAAAATCCCAAGCGCATCAAGACGGTGCGTTCCAAGGGCTATCTGTTCGTCAAGGAAATCGGCGCGGCATAACGGCTGTTTTGGCCGTCGCGGCGCAGGGATGACGCTGGGTGACGTTTGAATAGTATTTTCCTGAGGCTCTACGGGGGCCTGTTGTTGGCGCTGTGTTTCATCGGCGCCATCACTTATGGTGCCGTGGAGCTGGTGAACAGCTACCGATCCGATCTGTACCGGGAAAAAATGGCCCGCGGTACCTTCTTCCTGATGGCGGAAGGCTACCAGCGCTATGAAGCCGGGGATCGCGATCGCTGGAGCCAGGTGCTCAGCAAGCTGTTCAGTGCCGAGATATCCCTGAAATCCCGCGAGGAACTGGCGCTGGGCTACCGGGAGAAGCTGCACCTGGAAGACGGCCTGGTGGTCATGCGTCTGAACGACGATGAAGGCTACGCCGACATTCTGTTCCAGATCCCCGACGAAGATGCCTATATCAACACACGTATGACCAAAGTGTCCGAGCAACAGGCGCGGGCCACGGCAGTGTTGATTCTGAATCATTTATCGCATTTTCAGGAATCCGAGTGGGCTCCGGCGCTGGCGGACCTGCAGCATCAGTTTGGTTACCCGCTGGCACTGGTTCAGCGTGATGACGTCTCCCTGGATGGCGAGCAGGAGCAGCGACTCAATCGCCGCGAGGTGGTCATCGCCCTGGATGACAGTACTCGCCGTGATTCCAGTATTCGTATTTACGCTCCGGTGGCGCAGACCGGCAAGCTGTTGGTGATTGGTCCGCTAAGCCTGTTTGACCAATTCCCCATTGAGCTGTTGCTGATTGCCGGGGCGACCAGCCTGTTGGCGGTGGCATTGGCAACCTACCTGCAGGTGAGTCCGTTGCAACGCCGGCTCAAGCAACTCGACAATGCCGTGAGCCAGCTGGGCAGTGGTGATCTGGGCGCCTACGCCAACATTGAAGGCAACGACGCCATCGGCCAGGTGGCCGCCACCTTTAATGGCATGACGGCGCACATTCGCCGGTTGATCGAATCCCAGCGGGAGATGACCCGGGCGGTGAGCCATGAACTTCGCACTCCGGTGGCGCGTCTGCGTTTTGGCCTGGAGATGCTGGCGGATATCGAATCGGCGGAGCTGCGCCGGGAAAAACTCAATGCCATGGATCTCGACATCGAGCAGCTGGATCAGTTGATCGACGAAATTCTTACCTATGCGCGTCTGGAGCAGGGCACCCCCAATATCGAATTCCAGCCGGTGGTGATTGGCGAGTTGTGCGAGCAACTGCGCGATGAGCTGGAAACCATCCGCGATGAAACGGTCATCACCGTGATCAATCCGTACCCGACCCTGGAAGTGGAAGCGGAAGAGCGTTACCTGCACCGGGTGCTGCAGAACCTGGTGACCAATGCCCTGCGCTACGCGAAAGCACGTATTGTCATGCGGGTGGAGGAGAGCGAGGATCTGGTGGTGATTCATGTGGACGATGATGGTCCGGGCATTCCGGAGCATGAGCGCGAGCGCGTGTTCAAACCCTTTGCCCGGCTGGATAAAAGTCGTCACCGGGCCAGCGGCGGGTATGGTTTGGGGCTGTCCATCGTGAAGCGCATTGTGGACTGGCACGGCGGAGAGATTCGCGTGGAAGAAAGCCCGGAAGGCGGAGCCCGGTTTACCGTAAGCTTGCCCAAGAGCCAGCAAGGCCAGCATGTGCTGGGTCGGATGAGTGGATAGTACGCCGGACGCCAGATACCGGACGATATCGAAAACCGTAATCTAACCCGGCTGCAGTGCGCGAGCTGTGCGTCAGGCACCCGGTGCCAGGATATATAGCCGATAAGGTCTATAAGGTTGTCCGTTATCGTGCAATCTGTCATCGGACCTTCATTTAAAATGCGTCTCCCGACGCCCTCCGGGACGTCTGTCTGATCCAGCCACCAATACTGATAACAGGGTTAGCCGAGTCATGTCTTACATCCTATCCATCGACCAGGGCACCACCAGTTCCCGCGCCATTGTTTTTGATGCCAGTGGCCGTGCCTGTGGGCAGGCGCAGAAAGAGTTTCGCCAGCATTTTCCCCAGGATGGCTGGGTGGAACACGATGCCATGGAGATCTGGAATGACACCCTGGCGATGTGCCAGCAAGCCTTGCGCAATGCCCGGGTGGAGGCACAGCAACTGGCCGCTATCGGTATTACCAACCAGCGAGAAACCACTGTGCTGTGGGACCGGGAAACCGGGGATCCGCTGGCCAAAGCCATTGTCTGGCAGGATCGCCGCACCGCCGCCACCTGTGAAAGGCTGCGGGATCAGGGGCATGAAAGCTGGGTGCGCAGCAAGACGGGCCTGCTGTTGGATCCTTACTTTTCGGCCACCAAGCTGGCCTGGTTACTGGATAACGTGGCGGGTGCCCGACAGCGCGCTGAGGCTGGCGAGTTGGCATTTGGCACCATTGATAGCTGGCTGCTGTGGCAGTTGACCCGCGGCAAGGTGCACGCCACCGATGCCACAAATGCCTCGCGGACGCTGTTGTTCAATATTCATGAACAATGCTGGGATGAGGAGCTGCTGGCCTTGTTCAATGTGCCGGCTTCAGTGCTGCCGGATGTGCGCGACAGTGCCGCCGACTTTGGTACCACCTGCCCGGAATTGTTGGGCGCGGCCGTGCCGGTGGCGGGTATTGCCGGGGACCAGCAGGCGGCTCTGGTCGGCCAGGCCTGTTTTTCTCCGGGGATGGTGAAAAGCACCTATGGCACCGGCTGCTTCATGGTCATGAATACCGGCGAGGCAGTGGAATCCCATAACCGGTTATTGACCACCGTGGGCTACCGCCTGAACGGCAAGACCACCTATGCCCTGGAAGGCTCCATCTTTGTGGCGGGTGCGGCGATCCAGTGGCTGCGCGATGGCCTCAATCTGATTCGTGATGCCAGTGAAACCGAAGCGCTGGCCCGCCGCGCCGGTTCCGCCGGTGGCGTGTATCTGGTGCCGGCCTTTACCGGCTTGGGGGCGCCCTGGTGGGACCCCCATGCACGGGGCGCGTTGTTGGGTCTGACCCGCGACACGGGTATTGCCGAAGTGGTAACCGCAGGGTTGGAAGCGGTGTGCTATCAATCCCGGGATTTGCTGGATGCCATGGCAGCGGACTGTGGCACCCGGCCTACCACCCTGCGGGTGGATGGGGGAATGGTGGTGAACAACTGGTTGAGCCAGACCCTGTCGGATGTGCTGGGCGTCTGTGTGGATCGGCCGGTGGTCACCGAAACCACCGCCCTGGGAGCGGCCTATCTGGCGGGTCTGGGTGTGGGGTTGTATACATCGCTGGAGTCCGTGGCCGAGCAGTGGCGTTGTGAGCGGGAGTTTTCACCGGCGCTGGACGAGGCGGAGCGTCAGAAACGTTACCAGGGTTGGCGGGATGCGGTGGCCCGGGTCTGTCAGTCCTCCCCGGATTCACCAAGCCGCTAAAGTGCATAAAAATCAGAAGGTTCGGTGCGGTAAAATCCGTTTTACAACGATGAGCGGTTCAGTTTAGGGGATGGTCAAACTGTGACGGAGTAGGCATTTGGTATTACTATTGGTTCAACAATAATACTATTATGCTACTAGTTGGTGCGATCGATAGTGGGGATGGTCGCACCAAATCGGGAAATCCGGCATGGATCAAACGTTAACGTTCCACCCTGTGGCCTTGCAGTCGCAGCGATTACGCCGGGTGCTCTTTGCCATCCTGGCGGGAGGCAGTGCCCATACACTGCTCTGCTGGATCGCTTTGCAGCTGGACTTTTTCCGTGGTGGGGAAGCCCTGTTCTACTCCCTTTTTGCTGCCCTCTGGGCCGGCCATATCCTGTTTGTCTTGTTTATGCTGGTGGGCCTGAACCGCCGGCTTTCCGAACCTTCCATGATCATGCCGCTGATGGTGTGGTCAACCACCGGGCTATTGGTCACTGCCCTGGTCGTCGATCAGGTGCGTCTGTGTGTCATGTTGATTTTCTTCGCCATCGTTCAGATGGGGGTGTTGCAGGCCTCGCTCCGGCAGTTCATGGCTCTGGCAGGGTATTGCGTGCTGGGGTATGCGCTCGTGCTGGGGGCGGTTTGTGTGTACTGGCCGGAAGTGGTGGACGTGCAGGGGGAATGGGTTCAGTGGGGCCTGTTCAGTGCCATGGTGCTGGCCGCTATGCTGGTGGCGTCGGAGATTTCCACCATCCGGTTCCAGTTGGGTAAGCGTAATCAGCAGCTGGCAGAAATTGTTGAGCGCATTCATGACATGGCGGTAAAAGACGAGCTGACCGGGTTCTACCGACGTCGCCATGCCATGGAGCTGCTGAGCAAGGCGTGCGGGCAGTCTGCCCGTGGCGCGTATCAACTGGGTGTGGTGTACCTGGATCTGGATCATTTCAAGAAAACCAACGATCAGTATGGCCATGGCATGGGCGACCTGGTGTTGCAGCGTTTTGCGGATGTGACACGGCGCCACCTGACCAATCAGGATTTCGCCGCCCGTCTGGGCGGGGAAGAATTCATGCTGGTGTTGCCGGTGAGTGATCAAGCGGAAGCACGCAATCTGGTGGAGGGCATTCTGATGGGCATGCGCAGCCAGCGTTTCAAGGATGCACCCGGGTTGGTGGTCACGGTTTCCGGGGGGCTGGCGATGCTGAATCCTGGCGAAACGCCTGCGCAGTTGATCAAGCGGGCGGACCAGGCGCTGTACCGGGCCAAGGAAACCGGCCGCGACAGATTGATCGTCGGGGAGACGGAATGAATCAGGACCTTCATCAGGCAGAAAAACTGACATTGAGTGAAAAGCGCCTGATGCAACGCCATAGCCGTTCGGCCATGGCGATCATGGCCATGCATACATTGCTCTGTGTGGTCTATTTTCAACTGGGCTATATGCATATCGCGCTGTCGGAAGCGTTGGTGCTGGTGTCGCTGGTCTGGATTTCTCTGTTGGCTTACCAGCTGCTGATGGCAACCGGCGTTACCTTGAATCTTCGTGAGCCAAGTTTGTCGTTACCGTTGATTCTGTATTTTATCGGGGTGTTCATGGTGTCGGGGTATTACGTGGATGAGTTTCGACTCAGCGTGGTGACCCTGTTCTTTGCCGCCTTGCTGATGGTGTCGTTCCGGCTCAGTGGCAAGGTGATGATTGCCGTGGCGTTTCTGGCCAGTGCAGCCTATGCGCTGATGCTGTGGCTGGCGTTGATGGATCGCTGGGTGCAGCTGAGCCTGTCGGTGGAGCTGTTGCAGTGGCTGGTGTTTGCCATGATCTCGGTGAGTTTTGCCGTCACCGGTGGGGGCGTGAACCGCCTGCGTAATGCGTTGGCAGACAAGAACCGGGACCTGGCCAATGCGGTGGAAAAGGTGCGGGAAATGGCCATCCGTGATGATTTAACCGGCCTGTTCAATCGCCGCCATCTGCTGGATATTCTGGAGCGCCAGCGGGCCCTGGCCGGTCGTAAAGGGGTGCCGTTTGCGGTCTGCTATGTGGACCTGGATCACTTCAAGAAAATCAATGACCGGCATGGTCATGACTGGGGGGACCGGGTACTGCGCCAGTTTTCCGAGCTGGCGTTATCGGGCATGCGTGACGGTGATTTTTTTGGTCGCCTGGGAGGCGAGGAATTCCTGCTGGTGTTGCCGCAAAGTGACGCCCACGGCGCCTTGCTGGTGGCTGAACGTCTGCGCCAGCGTTGGCGTGAACAGCGTTTCGATGCCCAGGGTGGCCCGGCCACTGTCAGCCTGTCCGTGGGCGTGGCGGATTATCGGGATGGCGAGAGTGTCGATGAGCTGCTTAACCGGGCCGATCAGGGTTTGTACAAGGCCAAGTCCGGGGGGCGGGACCAGAGCCAGGTGGCGTGAGGAATTGATAATTGAGAATGGATAATTGATAACTCGCGAGTGAGGCTTGCTGGTTCTGCAACGCAAGAGGCCGCGTCCAAACCTGGAACGCGGCCTCTTGCGTTTAATAACTCAACTACGCCAGTTCGCGTAGTTATCAATTAACGCCAAACGCTACCAAATGCTTGGTGCCCAGCCGCACATGCAGGTTGTCGCCTTCCACCACATTGGTGTGGCTGTCGGTCTGGCAGAGCAGGGTTTCATTGGCGCCAACCCGCAGGTGGTAGAGGATGCTGGCGCCGGTGAACTGGCGCCGGGTGACGGGCAGCGCCAGGGGGGCGGATTCGTCGGCGATCACGTCTTCCGGGCGCAGTAGCACTTCTACTTCAGTGCCCGGTTGCAGGGGGGTATGGCTGCGGCCGGTGACATCGCCCAGGGTGGTGTGAACGGTGTTGCCATCGCGTACGGTGCCGCGCAGGAAGGTGCCATAACCGGCGAACTCTGCCACGAACCGGTTCGCCGGCGCGTGGTAAATGTTATAGGGCGTATCCCATTGCTCCAGGTGGCCCTGTTGCATGACGCCGACCCGGTCGGCCAACGCAAAGGCTTCTTCCTGGTCGTGGGTCACCAGCAGGGTGGTGACCTTTTCCTGACGCAGGATGTCTCCCAGTTCCTGGGCCAGAGCCCGGCGCAGATCCAGATCCAGGCTGGAAAAAGGCTCATCCAGCAATAGCAGGGCGGGCTGGGGGGCCAGCGCCCGGGCCAGCGCCACACGCTGTTGTTGGCCGCCGGAGAGTTCATGGGGGTAGCGTTGCTCCAGGCCGCTGAGCCGTACCCGTTGCAGGCTCGCGTGTACCCGCTCTTCGCGTTCCTCCCGGCTTTGCTGTCGCAAGCCGAAAGCCACGTTGTTTGCCACGGTGAGATGAGGAAACAGGGCGTATTCCTGGAATACCATGCCCAGGCCGCGCTGGTTGGGAGGCAGCTGACGATGGGGGCCGGAGACCTGTTTGCCCTGAATGCTGATGGCGCCGGCGGTCACCGGTTCCAGCCCGGCAATGGCACGCAATGTGGTGGTCTTGCCACAGCCGCTGGGGCCCAGCAGGCAGGCAATTTCACCGGCCGACAGTTCCAGGTTCAAATCCTTTACGACGGTTTGCTGGTGATAGCCGCAGGCCAGATCCTCAAGGCGCAGTAAGGGGTCGTTCATGGTCATGCGCTCCCGGCTGCACGCTGCACGCAACAGGGGAAAATGCCCCCGTGATGCGTGTCGCAAGGTGCGTGCAACGTTGCCATCAATGCTGCCCGGTGAGCAGGAATTCCAGCAGGGCTTTCTGGGCATGCAGGCGGTTTTCCGCCTCATCCCAGACCACGGCTCTGGGGTCATCCATCATTTCATGGCTGACTTCTTCGCCGCGGTGGGCCGGCAGGCAGTGCATGAACAGCGCATCCGGGTCGGCCTTGTCCATCAGTTCCGGGGTGACCTGGTAGCCGTCAAAGGCGTTCAGGCGTGTTTGCTGCTCGTCTTCCTGGCCCATGGAAGCCCACACATCGGTGACCACCAGGTGTGCGCCTTGCACGGCGGTGGCCACGTCCGGCTCCAGGCTGACCCGGTCCGGGTAGCGGCCCAGCAGATCGCTGTCCGGGGTGAAGCCATCCGGGCTGCTGATCACCAGTTCGAAATCAAACTGGTTGGCGGCGTTGATGTAGCTGGCGCACATGTTGTTGCCATCGCCGACCCACACCACTTTCTTGCCCTGAATGCTGCCGCGATGTTCCACATAGGTCTGCATGTCGGCCAGCAACTGGCAGGGGTGAAAGTCGTCGGTGAGGGCGTTGATTACCGGTACTGCGGAGTGATCGGCAAATGTCTGCAGGGTGGCGTGGTCAAAGGTGCGAATCATCACCGCGTCGACCATGCGTGACAGCACCCGTGCGGAATCCTCAATGGGTTCGCCGCGGCCCAGCTGGGTGTCACGGGGTGACAGGAAAATGCTGGAACCACCGAAATGGGTCATCGCCACTTCGAAGGAAACGCGGGTGCGGGTGGATGATTTTTCGAAAATCATGCCCAGGGTTTTGCCTTGCAGCGGCTCGTGGTGCTGGCCGTTGCGCAGCATGGTTTTCAGCTCAATGGCACGCTGGATCAGGTAGCCGAGCTCATCCGGGGTCAGGTCGGTGAGGGTCAGGAAATGACGGGTCATGCGACCTCCTGCTCGTCGGCAAAGCGGTGAATCAGCGTTGAGAGGGTGTTCACCAGGTGCTGCATTTCTGCCTGGCTGATCACCAGTGGCGGCAGTAACCGCACCACGGAACCGGCAGTGACATTGATCAGCAGGCCGGCGTCGCGGGCCCGGTTGACCAGTTCGGCGCAGGGGCGATCCAGCTGGATGCCCAGCATCAGGCCCTGCTGGCGGATCTCGGTAACCATGGGCAGATCGGAGAACGCCTGGGTAAAGGCGTCTTTCAGCCAGGCGCCCTTGTCGGCCACGCCATCAATGATGTCGTCGGTGAGGGTGTTTACCACTGTCAGGGCGGTGGCACAGCCCAGCGGATTGCCGCCGTAGGTGCTGCCATGATTGCCGGGGCCGAATACGCCGTCTGCCTTGCCGGCCACCAGGCAGGCGCCGATGGGGAAACCGTTACCCAGGCCTTTGGCGGTGGTCAGCACATCCGGGGTGATGCCGGCGCCCAGGCAGGCAAAGTAATTCCCGGTGCGGCCGTTGCCGGACTGGATTTCATCCAGCATCAGCAGCCAGTCATTGCGGTCGCACAGGGTGCGCAGGCCCGCCAGGTAATCGTTGGCGGGGATGTGGATGCCGCCTTCGCCCTGCACCGGTTCCACCAGTACGGCGACGATGTCGTGATTGTCAGCCAGGGCTTCCACCGCTGCCAGGTCGTTGAACGGCACACGGATGAAGCCGTCCAGCAAAGGCGCAAAGCCTTCCTGCACCTTGGCATTGGCGGTGGCGGACAAGGTTGCCATGGTGCGGCCATGGAAGCTGCCTTCCATAACGATCACGGTGGGGCGGGCGATCTGTTTGCGTGAGCCATACAGGCGGGCAATCTTGATGGCGGCTTCATTGGCTTCTGCACCGGAGTTGGAGAAGAACACGTTCTCCATGCCGCTCAATTCGCACAGCCGCTGGGCCAGCGATTCCTGGGCAGGAATGCGGTACAGGTTTGAAGTGTGCATCAGTTGCCCGGCCTGTTCGGCCAGGGTGCGGGTGACTGCCGGGTGGCAGTGGCCCAGGTTGCACACGCCAATCCCGGAGATGGCATCCAAGTATTTGTGGTCGTTTTCGTCGTACAACCACACGCCCTCGCCCCGCACGAAAGCCACTGGCTGGCGCGCGTAGGTGGGAATCAAAAATTGCTGGCTCATTACCCTGACTCGTTAAAGCGAATTCGTCTGTTTTGGCGTGACCAAAACAAAAAACGGCAGCTGTTAGGCTGCCGGGAACCCCCGATAATAGCGCACATTTCAGTGAATAGTTAACACCCTGTATTGATTGGCTTAGGCTTGTTTTCCTCGAGGGTTAATGGTTTTAGCTATTAACTATTCATCATTAGCTATTGATCGTCTTTATGAATGCTGTCCAGTTGAGTATTTTTGCCAACCGCCTTGCCGGCGTTTGCGATGAGATGGGGGCGGTGCTGCGCCTCAGTGCCCTGTCGCCAAACATCAAGGACCGGCTTGATTTCTCCTGTGCCATTTTTGATGCCCGTGGCCGGCTGTGTGCCCAGGCGGCTCATATACCGGTGCATCTGGGGTCCATGGCCTACGCCATGGCCGATCTGGTCAGTGGCCGTGAATGGCAGGCGGGGGACCTGATGGTGGTGAATGATCCGTATCTGGGGGGCACGCATCTGCCGGATGTGACGGTGATCGCGCCGGTATTTCAGTCGGTGGCCCTGATCGGCTTCGCCGTGACCCGGGCTCATCACGCCAATATCGGTGCCCACAGCCCGGGCTCCATGCCGGTATCCACTCATCTGGAGCAGGAGGGGATTGTTATTGCGCCCAGCTGGCTGAAACGCGCCGGGCAGTGGCAGGTGCCGTTGTGCCGGCACCTGGCCGGGCTGGAGGAGAGCGGGGCGTTGCCGGCAGAGAGCCCGCGCTTTGCCGACTTTTCCGCCCAGGCCAGTGCCTGTGAGGCGGGGGCCCGGCGCCTGGCGGAGCTGGCTGACCAGCAACCTGATCTGGTGACTGCCTTTGATGCCCTCAACCACTATGGTGAAAAGCGAGCTCGCGCTCGCATCGCGGCTCTGCCGGATGGTTGTTACCGGTTCCAGGACTACATGGACGACGATGGTCAGGGCCAGCAGGACATCATCATCGCTGTCAGCCTGACGATTTCCGGAGATCAGGCCTCTCTGGATTTCAGTGGCACGGCGGATCAGGTGGCGGGGAATATCAATTGCCCGCTGTCCGTGGCGGCAGCGGCGGCCTACTACTGTTTTCGCTGCTTGATGGACGATGATGTGCCTGCCTGCGATGGGTTATTTCGGCCTGTCAGCCTGTCCGCTCCGCCCGGCTCGTTGCTCAACGCCCGCCGCCCGGCGGCGGTGGCCGCCGGCAATGTGGAAACCAGTTCGCGGGTGGTGGATGTGGTGCTGGGGGCGCTGGCCCAGGCGGCGCCCGAGGCAATCCCCGCTGCCAGCCAGGGCACCATGAATAACGTGGCGATGGGGGCCGGCGGTGACAATGGCTGGGATTATTACGAAACCATGGCCGGCGGTACTGGCGCCCATGCCAGAGGCCCGGGGCTGTCGGCGGTGCACAGCCATATGACCAATACCCTCAATACCCCCATCGAAAGCCTGGAATCCCACTATCCACTGCGGGTGCACCGTTACCAGCTGCGCCGGGGTAGTGGTGGTGACGGACAGTTTGTGGGCGGCGATGGGTTGGTGCGTGAGCTGGAGTTTCTGGGCGATGCCCAGGTGACCCTGCTTACCGAGCGGCGCCGTTATGCGCCCTGGGGACTGGCCGGCGGGCAGGATGGTGCGCTGGGGGAAAACCGCCACAACGGGGAACTGTTGCCGCCGAAAAGCACCTTTACCGCCCGTGCCGGTGATCGTTTGATAGTGGCTTCACCCGGTGGTGGTGGATATTGCGATACGAAATGTAAATGAGAATGATGGCGAATTGCCATTGATTCTTTTTCCTTGTATCTTCCCGTGCTTACAATTTTTACATTTTGTGCATTCTTGCATTTGCGTCGGGAAGGAAAAAAACATGCATTTACAGCGTCGCTTGCTTTGCTGCGCCATCGCCTCCGCCATTGCTGCTCCGGCTTTCGCTGATCAGGCCAATGAACTGAAACCGGTACAAATTATCGGGGATCACCAGAACACCTTTAGCATTAGTGGCTCTGCCCACGTGCTCTCCAACGAAGATCTGGAAGAAAAAGAAAACACCGATGTGCACCGCATGCTGCGTGACGTGCCTGGCGTTTACTTCCAGGAAGAAGAAGGCTACGGCCTGCGCCCGAATATCGGTATCCGCGGTTCCGGCCGTGACCGTTCCAGCAAGGTCACTCTGATGGAAGATGGGGTGCTGATGGCCCCGGCCCCCTATGCGGCTCCGGCTGCCTACTACTTCCCCAGCGCCGGTCGTTTCTACGGCATTGAAGTGCTGAAAGGGCCAGACTCCCTGCGTTACGGCCCCTTCACCGTGGGCGGTGCCATCAATTTTCTGTCCACCCCGATTCCCGCCCGTGCTTCCGGCATGGTCAATGTGGAAGGCGGTGAAGACGGTGCCCAACGTGCCCACGCCTACTACGGCGCCACTGAAGGCCAGTTCGGTTTCATGCTGGAAGCGCACCAGCAACGCTCCCAGGGCTTCAAGGATATCGACCGCTCCAACCGCGACAGCGGTTTCGACAAGCGTGACTATGTGGCCAAGCTGCGCTGGCAGGCCCCGGAAACGGCAGATATCCAGCAGGCGCTTGAGCTGAAACTGGAGCATTCCAGTGAAGTGTCCGACGAAACCTATCTGGGTTTGACCGACCGGGATTTCGAGCGCGATGCCAACCGTCGTTACGGCATGAGCGACATCGATCAGATGGACAATGATCGTGATGCGGTGTCCCTGCGTCATACCCTGGTGTTTGACGAGAATAGCCAGTTGAACTCCGTGGTGTACCGCAACGAATTCCAGCGTAACTGGTACAAGCTGGCCAGTATTGGTGGCCAGGGCATTGGTGGTTTTATGGCAGATGCCAACACCAATGGGGGTGCCAACCAAGCCATTCTGCGCGGTACCGCTGATGCCACGGATCTGGTGTTCAAGAACAATAATCGTGAGTACGTTTCCGAAGGCGTGCAGACCGAACTGAACCACCGTTTCCAGACCGGTTCCGTGGATAACGATCTGATTGTCGGGGCCCGTTACCATCAGGACGAGGTGGATCGCTACCAGCCCACCGATACCTTTGATCAGACCAATGGCAGCCTGGTGTACCAGACGTCAACGTTGCCCACCGGCGGTGATAACCGTCTGGAAAATGCGGATGCCATGTCCGCCTGGATCATCGACCACGCCTACATCGGTGATTTCATCGTTACCGGCTCGTTGCGTTACGAAAACGTGGAAAGCAAGAGCAAGCGTTGGGGTGATCCGGCTCGCAACACCGTGAGTTCACGGACTGAAAACCGCAATGAAGAACTGATGGCGGGGCTGGGGGCTACCTGGCTGCTGAATGACAACTGGTCGTTGTTGGCTGGCGTGCATCAGGGTTTTGCCCCGGCAGGTGCGTCTTCCCAGAAAGGTACCGAGGCGGAAAAGAGCGTTAACTACGAAACCGGTTTTCGCTACTGGCAGGAAAACTTCAGTGCCGATGTGGTGGCGTTCTACAGCGATTATGAAAATACCATTCAGAATTGCTCTACGGCCAATCCATGCCCCAATGGCAACGATTCTGGAACCCAGAGCTTTGGTGAGTCCGAAGTGCGGGGTCTGGAAGTGGGCTTGAGCAGCGTGGTCTGGGAAGGTGATAGTGGTCTTCGCGCCCCGGTTCGCCTGGCTTATACCTACACCGACGGTGAAATCACCAAGGATGCGGATGATTTATCCGTGCTGGATGGTGATGTCCTGCCGTACCTGCCCGAGCATCTGGCCAGCCTGACGTTCGGCCTGGAAAAACCGGCGGCCTGGTCTGCACTGATGTCCGTCAGCCATACGGATGGTATGTGCATAGACAATAGCTGTGACCGTGCGGGTCAGGTAACTACGTTCAAGCGCACCAGCGATTACGTGATCGCTGATATCGTGGCGACCTACCAGGTGAATAGCGATATGGAAGTGTACGCCAAGGTGGATAACGTGTTTGACGATCAGGAAATCGTCTCCCGTGATCCTGCTGGCGCCCGTCCCAACAAGCCGCGTACTGGCTACGTGGGCATGAAAGTGCATTTCTGAGGCCGCTACCGGTGATCAGGGAAAAGGGGGCTTCGGCCCCCTTTTCTGTTTTCGGGCCCCTTGAAGCTGGGCCTTTGCGACCCCATCTGGGATGGGCAGGGCCATCAGTGGTAGAATAGTGGCCAACCACAGCCAATACACCCTACAACCGCCAGGTAGTCAGTATGGATGTTATCCAGGTCATTAAAGACCAGATCGAAAAGAACCCGGTGATCCTCTACATGAAAGGGTCCCCCCAGTTTCCCCAGTGTGGGTTTTCCGCCCAGGTGGTGGAAGCGATGACCGCCGTTGGCAAGCCGTTTGCCTATGTGAATATTCTGGAAGCCCCGGAAATTCGCCAGAGCCTGAAAGAGTATGCCAACTGGCCGACTTACCCGCAGTTGTGGGTAGGTGGTGAATTGGTTGGCGGCTGCGACATCATCATGGATATGTACCGCTCCGGTCAGCTCAAGGAGCTGGTTGATGACGTTGCCGTGGAGTCGGATGACAACGCCTGAATGAGGCGCTGTTACGACCCAAAGACCCGGCCTCAGCGCCGGGTTTTTTGTGCATGGCTGGCGGCAGGGGCCTTGCCACGCTGCGGGCGACAGACTGCGCCAGCAGCGGGGAATGATAAGTTTTCCCCAAAGACTGACGGATTCGTTCAGTCGCTTGATGGTTGCGGTGTTGGTTCCGGTGCCATTGTGCTTACAATCAATGGCGTTGCTGTTGGCCATGGGAAGAGCCGGTGAAACAACGCAAATCCACAAGCCAGTGGCGCCGCTGGCATCGCTGGTTGGGGTTGGCCGTGGCGCTGCCCGTGCTGGTGCTGTCTGTCACCGGTGTCCTGCTTAATCATATCGAATCCTTCGGCTGGTCGTCCCGGCCGCTGCCGCCATTGCTGGCGCGCTGGTACGGTGCGCCGGTGCCAGAGTCGCTGTCGGGTATCGCCCTGGATAACCGCTGGTATGCCCAGGCCAATGACAGCCTGTTTATTGATGGGGAAAAGAGTCTCTATTGTCAGGCGCCTTTGCGGGGTGTGGTGCAGGATAACGGCTGGACGGTGGTCGGCTGTGCTGACCAACTGTTGCTGCTGGATGCTCAGGGCCAGCAGGTGGAACGCATGGGGCCAGCCTATGGGGTGCCTGCATTCAGTACCCTGGGGCGCAATGATCAGGGACTGGTGCTGGAAACCGAACACGGGCTGAGCCAGTACGATGTGGATCAGCTGGCCAGTGTGGCGTTGCCCGGTGATGCCGCCTGGACGCCGTCCCGCCAGCAGTCGCTGCCTGACACCATGAAGCAGCGCATTGTGGCGCAAAGTGTGCCGCCGTCACTGAATTGGCAGCGTTTGTTGCTGGACCTGCATGCCGGGCGTTTGTTCGGTCTGGCCGGGCAGCTGGTCATGGATCTGGCGGCCCTGGTGCTGGTGGTGCTGGCGCTAACCGGCACGGTGATCTGGAGTCGCTCCCGCCGTTGATAGGGCCCCTGGGGGCTGAATTGGCGGTGTTTTGCGCAAACGATGCAGATTCCCGCCAAAGAAAGCGCTTTGCCTGTTGAAAGCCGGGACACAATCCCCATGATTGTCCAATGCGGCTACCCATGCAGAATTGCCATGGGCGTTGTATGATCTGCTGCACTGATTTCAAGCGGTCAGAGAGACGGTATTGCTCTGGCTATATTGTATAAATGGAAACAATGGAGAGAAACAATGGGCGTTCTGGTAGGTAAACCTGCACCGGATTTTACTGTTCCTGCTGTACTGGGCGATGGCAGCATCGTTGACGAGTTCACCCTGTCCGAAGCCATCAAGGGCAAGTATGGCCTGGTGTTCTTCTACCCGCTGGACTTCACCTTTGTGTGCCCGTCCGAGCTGATCGCTCTGGACCACCGCATGGACGCGTTCAAAGAGCGCAACGTGGAAGTGATCGGTGTTTCCATCGATAGCCACTTTACCCACAACGCATGGCGCAACACCCCGGTTAATGACGGTGGCATCGGCCCGGTGAAATACACCCTGGCCGCTGACATGAACCACGGCATTGCCCAGTCCTACGACGTTGAGTCTGAAGGTGGCATGGCATTCCGCGGCGTGTTCCTGATCGACCAGAACGGCGTGGTACGCAGCCAGATCGTTAACGATCTGCCCCTGGGCCGTAACATGGACGAGCTGATTCGTCTGGTTGACGCCCTGCAGTTCCACGAAGAGCACGGTGAAGTGTGCCCGGCGGGCTGGCAGAAAGGCGATTCCGGTATGAAGGACACCCCGGACGGTGTGGCCGAGTACCTGTCTGGTAATGCAGATAAGCTGTAAAAAGAAAGCAGCACAAAAAAAGGGGCGCCAGAGATGGCGCCCTTTTTTTTGTGCTGCTTGCCGGATGCTTGAGGCCAGATGCTTGACGCTAAAACCAGGATCAAAACACTGCGCAGCGTCAGGCGTCAGGCGTCAGGCGTCAGGCGTCAGGCGTCAGGCGTCCAATCAATCCAGCGCTTTCGCCAGGGTTGGCGGGATGGTTTTGGCGGGTGGTGGTGGCCAGCCGCCCAGGGTCTTGAAGCGGTTGACCATGGAACAGAACAGCTCGGCGGTGCGGGTGGCGTCATACAGCGCGGAGTGGGCTTCGCGCTGGCTGAAGCGGATACCGGCGGCTTCGCAGGCTTTGGCCAGCACCGTTTGCCCGTACACCAGCCCGGCGAGAGCCGCCGTATCGAAACTGGAAAACGGGTGGAACGGGTTGCGCTTGATGTCGGCCCGGTCGGTGGCGGCGTTCAGGAAACCCTGATCGAAGAAGCTGTTATGGCCCACCAGTACTGCGCGTGTGCAACCGTGTTGCTTGATCGCTTTGCGCACCGGTTCGAATACGCCCTTGAGGGCGGTTTCTTCCGATACCGCCCCGCGTAACGGGTTGTTCGGGTCGATGCCGGTAAAATCCAGTGCGGCCTGCTCCAGGTTGGCCCCGGGGAACGGGTCCACATGGAACTGGATACGGGTGGACGGGCGCAGGTTGCCCTGGGCGTCCATTTCTATCAGGACGGCGGCGATTTCCAGCAGCGCGTCGGTCTGGGAATTGAATCCCCCGGTTTCCACGTCGATAACGACGGGCAAAAAGCCGCGGAAACGTAGCGCCAGGCTGGGATGCTGATCGCTCATGATCACTCCATCAAACACAAAGACCCCGCAGAAACGGCAAGCGCAACGGCGAGCGGGGCTTATGCTACCGGAATCGTCACGCAGGCAACAGGCGAAACCGGGCTGGTGGCTGTCATGGAGGTGACGGGCACGGGGGCGGGCGGGTACAATACGCCCCCTCGATATGCCCCACGATTCATCGGGGGCCGGCCCATGCGCTGCCGGTCGCCCATTTGCGGAGTCTTTCAATGTCCAAGATCAACAAGGTGGTACTGGCTTATTCCGGTGGCCTGGATACTTCAGTTATCGTCAAATGGCTGCAGGATACCTACGACTGTGAAGTGGTGACGTTCACCGCCGATATCGGTCAGGGTGAAGAAGTGGAGCCGGCCCGCGCCAAGGCAGAAGCCATGGGCGTGAAAGAGATCTACATTGAAGACCTGCGCGAAGAATTCGTACGCGATTATGTGTTCCCCATGTTCCGCGCCAATGCCATCTACGAAGGCGAGTACCTGCTGGGTACCTCCATTGCGCGCCCGCTGATTGCCAAGCGCCTGGTGGAAATTGCTGAAGAGACCGGCGCTGACGCCATCTCCCACGGTGCCACCGGCAAGGGCAACGATCAGGTGCGTTTCGAGCTGGGCGCCTACGCGCTGGCCCCGGGCATTCAGGTGATTGCCCCCTGGCGTGAGTGGGATCTGAACTCCCGCGAAAAGCTGATGGCCTACTGTGAAGAGCGCAATATCCCGGTGGATTTCTCCAACAAGAAGAAGAAATCCCCGTACTCCATGGACGCCAACCTGCTGCACATCTCTTACGAAGGCGGCAACCTGGAAGATCCGTGGTGGGAAGCCGAAGAAGACATGTGGCGCTGGAGTGTGAGCCCGGAAGCGGCCCCGGACCAGGCCACCTACATCACCTTGGGCTTTGAAAAGGGCGACATCGTCTCCATCGACGGCGAAACGCTGAGCCCGGCCGACGTGCTGACCAAACTGAACAAGCTGGGTGGCGATAACGGTATTGGCCGCCTGGATATCGTGGAAAACCGTTACGTGGGCATGAAGTCCCGTGGCTGCTACGAAACCCCGGGTGGCACCATCATGCTGCCGGCCCACCGTGCCATTGAGTCCCTGACCCTGGATCGTGAGTCCGCGCACCTGAAAGACTCCGTCATGCCCAAGTACGCCGAGCTGCTGTACAACGGTTACTGGTGGAGCCCGGAGCGTCTGGCGCTGCAGAAGCTGATCGATGCCACCCAGGAACACGTGAACGGCGAAGTGCGCCTGAAGCTCTACAAGGGCAGCGTGACCGTTGTCGGCCGTCGTTCCGACAACGACAGCCTGTTCGATGCGTCCATTGCTACCTTTGAAGACGATGCCGGCGCCTATGACCAGAAAGATGCGGAAGGCTTTATCAAGCTCAACGCGCTGCGTCTGCGTATTGCCGCCAAGACTGGCCGCAAGTTGGGTTAAAGAGACGCCGCACGCGTCACGCCGCACGCAACATGGAAACCGCCGCAAGCTTTTGGCTCGCGGCGGTTTTTTTATGTAAGCCTCTGGCACCGGGCGTCAGGCGTAATACGTTACATAACAACAAGGAAAGTACATTTAGATTGTACGATCGTCTCAATTAACCTGTGGGCAGCGATATATCGACAACAACAGGCTTATTTGAGGAATCGCCATGCTGGATCGTCAACCCGTTTCGCCGACCCCATTCTTGCCCCAGGCCCTGGGGGCCTTGGCTTTGTGTGCCTCTTTGCTGATGACCGGCTGTGGCGGGGGCGGTAGCAGTTCGGCCCCGGCCGCCGCCCCTTCAGGGGAAGAGTCCGGCCGGGAGGTGTCTGACGAAGAGGTGCCCGACACCGAAACGCCGGAGCCGCCCCCCGAGGCGGAGCCCGCGGGGCCGCGCAAGGTGATTTTCGTGGGTAATAACTGGGAAGGCATGGTCGATGTGATTGATGCCAGCACTTACAAGCGACTGGGGCGCATCAATGGCATACCGGACCAGACCGAGCGGGAGAAGGCCATTGCCATGAACCCCCTGGACTTGGTGTTCTTCCAGGGGATTCGCGTGCTCATTGGCGAAGGTCATCACCAGTACGTGGATGATATGTACAGCTCCAATGACGGCCGCCTGTTGATCGTTTCCCGCCCCAGCTATGCGGATGTGGCCGCCATTGATATTGCCACCGGTGAGGTGGTCTGGCGTTTTGAGGTGGACGGCTACCGTTCCGATCACATGGCACTGTCTCCGGATGGCACCCAGGTGGCCGTATCCGCCTCCACCGGCAACGTGGTCCATGTTCTCGATGTGGAAACCGGTGAAGAGCAGGGCAAGTTCCCGTCCGGTGACTCGCCCCATGAAAATATCTACTCCGAGGATGGCAAGCGCATCTATCACGCCAGTATCGGTACCGTGTACACCCCGCTGGACAGCGAGCTGCTGGGCGGCGTCACCGATGCCCTGCTTGGCAAGAACCTGCTGGATGCGACCAAGGGGGAGCGGGTGTTTCAGGTAGTGGATGCCAACAGCCTGGAAATTATTAAAACGCTGGATCTGGAAGCCGATCTGGAGGCCGCCGGTTATGGCAACCTGAGCACCGCAGTGCGGCCCATGGCGCACACGGCAGATGAGCGTTATTTCTACTTCCAGCTGTCTTTTCTGCACGGCTTTATCGAGTACGACATGGAAGAGCAGAAAGTGCTGCGTCTGGCCGAGTTGCCGGACCTGACCGGTCCACTGGTGACCCGGGAAACCTATGTAAACGATTCCGCCCACCACGGCATCGCGCTGAGCGCGGACGACAGTACCTTCTGTGTGGCTGGCACCATGAGTGACTATGTGGCGCTGGTGGACCGTGACGATTTCTCCTACGAACTGAAAACCGGCATCGGCGAAAAACCGTATTGGGTGACCACCAGCAAGGACGGTGACCACTGTTATGTGTCCTGGAGCGGCACCGACCAGATGTCAGTCTTCAATTATACCAGCGGCCAGGAAGTGGCCCGGGTGGATGTGGGCGATCACCCGCAGCGAATCCGTGAGGGCAGTGTGCCGGAAGCCTGGGTAGAGGATCAGGGATCCCTGTTCCTGCCCTGAGTCGCGATAACAGCAGTGGCGAGTTGCGAGAAGCGAGTGTGGAAAGGCAAAACCTCAAAGAGTGAAATCTTCAGGTTCTCGCGACTTGTATCTCGTGACCCACTTGCACCTGATGTCGGGATAGCCCCCGGCGTGTCCGCTATGAGCGACGGTGACCTGTATGTTTTACAGTGTTCCCCTCCGCAAACCCACTTTTTCATTGTCAATCGACCCTTCTCGCACCACACTTCGCCCTGACACGGCAGGCGCTTCCGGCACCTGTGCATTTCCCTGTTGTCAGGAGTTTTTCTAACCATGCGAATCCTGCATACCATGCTGCGTGTGGGTGATCTTGAGGCGTCCGTCGCTTTCTATACCCAGGTGCTGGGGATGACCGAATTGCGGCGCAAGGACTACCCGGAAGGGCGCTTTACCAATGTATTTGTGGGCTACCAGCCGGAATCTGAAGGCGCGGTGCTGGAGCTGACCTGTAACTGGGACCAGTCGTCCTACGATCTGGGTGACGGCTATGGCCATGTGGCTCTGGCCGTGGACGACGTGTACGCTGCTTGTGAACGTATTCGGGAAAGAGGCGGGCGTATCACCCGCGAACCGGGCCCCATGAAGCACGGCACCACGGTGCTGGCATTCGCGCAGGATCCGGACGGCTATAAAATCGAATTGCTGGGACGCGATTGATGGCATTGAAGGAGTCGCAAGTGACGAACAAGGTCACCGTTGGCTGGCGGGAATGGGCGACGTTGCCTGAACTGGGTATCGACGCCATCAAGATGAAGGTGGATACCGGTGCCCGCACGTCCGCGTTGCACGCCTATCAGGTGGAAACCTTTGAGCGCGATGGTGCCGAGTGGGTGCGTTTTTGCATTCACCCGATCCAGGATCAGGATACTATCCGTGAATGTGAAGCCCCGGTGCTGGATCGCCGTGTGGTCACCGACTCCGGTGGGCACAAGGAAGAGCGCCCGGTGATTCGCACCGAGATTGTGTTGGGCGGGCGTCACTGGCCCATTGAGATTACTCTCACGGACCGTGAGAACATGAAATTCCGCATGCTGCTGGGACGAACCGCCATGGACCTGATTACCGTGGACCCGACAGCGTCATTCCTCCTTGGCGGCACAAAAGAGCAACCATGAAAATTGCGATTCTTTCCCGAAACAAGCGCTTGTATTCCACGCGACGCATGGTCGAAGCCGGCGAAGCAGCGGGCCATGAAATGCATGTGATCGACACCCTGCGCTGTTACATGAGCATGGTGGCTCACAAGCCGGAAATTCACTACAAGGGTGAAGTGCTGGAAGGGTTTGATGCGGTGATTCCACGTATTGGCGCCTCGATTACCCAGTACGGTACGGCGGTGGTGCGTCAGTTCGAAATGATGGGTGTCTTCCCGATCAATGAATCGGTAGCCATCTCTCGCTCCCGGGACAAGTTGCGTTCGCTGCAGTTGCTCTCGCGCAAAGGCGTTGGGTTGCCCATCACCGGTTTTGCCCACTCCCCGGATGATATTCCCGACCTGATCAACATGGTTCGTGGTGCGCCGCTGGTGATCAAGATGCTGGAAGGCACCCAGGGCATCGGCGTGGTGCTGGCGGAAACCCGCAAGGCGGCGGAATCGGTAATCGAAGCCTTTATGGGGCTGAATGTGTCGGTGATGGTGCAGGAATACATCAAGGAAGCCGGCGGCGCTGATATCCGTTGTTTTGTGGTAGGCGGCAAGGTTATTGCAGCCATGAAACGCCAGGCCGCGCCGGGCGAGTTCCGCTCCAACCTGCATCGGGGTGGCAGTGCCAGCCTGATTCGTATCACCCCGGAAGAGCGCGCCACCGCTGTGCGAGCCGCGCGTATCATGGGGTTGAATGTGGCGGGGGTGGATATCCTGCGTTCGCACCATGGTCCGGTGGTGATGGAAGTGAATTCCTCCCCCGGCCTGGAAGGGATTGAGATGGCCACCAACAAGGATGTGGCTGGCATGATCATCAAGTTCATCGAAAAGGATGCCCGCCCCTACCGGACACAAACCAAAGGTTCCAAGGGATAAGGCTGTTTATTGTAGGAGCACCTCTATGAGGTGCGAACGGCCTGAAGCAAGTGACGAGTTTCGAGTTGCGAAAGGCAAACAGAAGGATGGTTTTCTGTACTCGGCACTCGTGACCGGGAAGGTGGCCGGCAACGTGGTCAGAAAAGAATGAAAAATCCAAAAGAACCGAAAAACGCTCCTTTTGAAATTGACGGCATTACCGTCCAGCCCGGCTCCCGTGCAAAAGTGGAATTGCCGTTGGCACAGCTTTACACCCAGACACCGCTTAATGTGCCCATCCATGTGATCAACGGCCGCCGGCCTGGCCCGGTGTTCATGGTTAGCGCGGCTATCCATGGCGATGAGCTGAACGGCGTGGAAATTATCCGTCGCCTGTTGCGCCATTCCGCCCTGAAAAACCTTAGCGGCACCCTGTTGGCGGTGCCGGTGGTGAATGTGTTCGGCTTTATCCATAAATCCCGTTACCTGCCGGATCGTCGGGACCTGAACCGCTGCTTCCCGGGGTCGGAAACCGGCAGCCTGGGCGCGCGCATGGCGTGGCAGTTCAAGACCCAGGTACTGGACCGCGCCACCCACGCGGTGGACCTGCACACCGGCGCCATTCACCGCGATAATCTGCCACAGATTCGTGCCAACCTGTCCAACGACGATACCGGTGCCATGGCCAACGCTTTTGGCGTGCCCGTGGTGATCAACTCGGTGCTGGGCGAGGGCACGCTGCGTGAAGTGGCGGAAGCCCAGGGCATTCCCGTTATCACTTACGAAGCCGGTGAAGCGCTGCGTTTTGACGAGTCCTGCATTCGTGCTGGCGTCAAAGGCGTGCTCAACGTGATGCATCATCTGGGCATGACCGGTTCTCGCCGCACCAAGGCACCCCCGGAGCCCTATATCGCCCGTTCCTCCAGCTGGGTGCGTGCCGAACGCGACGGCGTCTTCCTGTCCCTGGTGGCCCTGGGCGCCTGGATCAAGAAAGGGGATCTGATCGGCCGTATCTCCAGCCCCTTTGGCGGCGATGATATCAATATCCACGCCCCTGCCGCTGGCATTCTGGTGGGCCGAAACAACCTGCCCCTGGTCAACGAAGGCGAAGCTCTCTACCACATCGCCCGTTTCGAAGAGGTGAGTGAAGTGGCGCAATCCCTGGAAGAGTTTACCCACGATATCGAAGAAGGCCCGACCCTGTCGGGGGAGCCGCCGATCGTATAGGCTCGCGCCTGTAGCCACTCAGGCCAGGCGCCAGGCGTCATTCAAACGCGCCCTGGCAGCCTGATTGGGCGGGGTGGCTCTTGCCCTTATGCTTTTTTGTGCTTCTCTTATTACGTATTCCCGGGCCGACCTGTCGCTTATCCTTTGTTATACTCCGCCGCTCACGGAACCCCCCTCGTTGATTGAGCATATGGAGTAAATTGATGGTCTCTTTGGTCAAGCCGCACGGTGCGGACGAATTGAAGCCCCTGTACGTCGCCGATGAAGCCGCCCGCGTTGCCTTGCAGCATGAAGCGGAATCACTGCCTTCAGTGGTGATTAGCTCGGCAGCTGCCGCCAATGCGGTGATGATGGGGGCCGGTTATTTCACCCCGCTTTCCGGCTACATGAACAAGGCGGATATGCTGTCAGTGGCGGAAAACCTGACCACTGCCGATGGCCTGTTCTGGCCGGTGCCGATCGTCAATATGCTGAAGGATATCAGCGCGATTGAAGGTGCCAAGCGCATCGCCCTGCGTGACCCCAATGTGGACGGCCAGCCGGTGATTGCGGTGATGGACGTGGCGGCTATCGAAGAAGCCTCTGACGCGGAACTGGAAGCGGTGGCCGAGCAGGTATTTGCCACCAACGACAAGCAGCACCCGGGCGTGGCGAATTTCCTGGCCGCTGGCAACTTTATCGTTTCCGGCGACATCCAGGTGCTGAACTACTCCTACTTTGCTGACGACTTCCCGGACACCTTCCGCACTGCGGTTTCCATCCGCAATGAGTTTGTTGAGCGCGGCTGGAACAACGTGGTTGCCTTCCAGACACGTAACCCCATGCACCGTGCCCACGAAGAACTGTGCCGCATGGCCCAGGAAGCCCTGAACGCCGATGGCATTCTGATTCACATGCTGCTGGGCAAGCTGAAGGCGGGTGACATTCCGGCTGACGTGCGCGATGCCTCCATCCGCAAGATGGTAGAAGTGTATTTCCCGCCCAATACCGTGATGATCACCGGTTACGGCTTTGACATGCTCTACGCTGGCCCCCGCGAAGCGGTGCTGCATGCGGTGTTCCGTCAGAACTGTGGTTGCAGCCACTTGATCGTAGGTCGTGACCACGCCGGTGTGGGGGATTACTACGGTGCCTTCGACGCGCAGACCATCTTCCAGGAGAAAGTGCCCGCTGACGCCCTGGAGATTAAAATTTTCGAAGCCGACCATACCGCCTACTCCAAGAAGCTCGATCGCGTGGTGATGATGCGTGATGTGCCGGACCACACCAAGGACGATTTTGTTCTGCTGTCCGGTACCAAGGTCCGTGAGATGCTGGGCCAGGGCATTGCCCCGCCGCCGGAATTCTCCCGTCCTGAAGTGGCGCAGATCCTGATGGATTACTACCAGGCGCAGGACGCCGACAAGTAATCAGGGCTGACCTGAGCACGTTCGCTCAGTCGGCATCAGAAAGATAAACAAAAAAGCCTCTTTTAAGAGGCTTTTTTGTTTTTCGCGGATAAGTGTGAATAACGCGCTACTCGTCGCCTTAAGGATTTATCGCAAATCCCCGGCGCTTTGCCAAACGCTTGACGTTAGAACCCCATAGCCTGAGACGTTGTCGTTATTGTGGTACCTCTTTTGAGGAGTACTTTCAGGGATTGTCAGGGCCATTATTTCGGTAATTATCGGGTAAGGGGGGGTTGCGCAGAGACCATGGCGACCAAGGTTTTCAGGCTTTGAATGCAAGCGTTCGTCGTCGGGCATCCGGCGTCCAACGCTTGCCAGGACTGGATAATGAGACAAGTTCTGAAGCCGGCTGATTACTCAATTCCGCGATAACCCCTATTCATTGCCGGCGGCCGTTACTGCTGGGGAGCCTGTTGCCCGGTGCACTGGAAGGTCGCGTTCACCGTCCAGCCGATACAGTCACCGTCCTGGGTTTCATTGCTGCAGCTCTGGCTGGGTTTGCCACTGGGAATCGCGCCACTGTAGCCCCAGCCCTGGCATTGCGCGCTGGCTTTTTGCAGGCCTTGTTGCCAGTCCATCTGTGGGTTCTGCATCAGGTTATAGTCGGTGGCCAGGGTCACGGTGCCTTCATTCTGGTTTCCGTCAGCAACCCGGATCGGGGAGGCGGCGGTCACGCAGGCGGCCAGGGACGCGGCGGCAAGCACGGTCAGCAATCGAGTGAACATGGTTGGCTCCAGTCAGTGGGTGAGCAGTATCCACAAAGCCTACGGGTTGGTTTGAAGGACTCAAGCGACAATCTGTAAAGAAAGCAAAAAATTACGGTGATGGCACCGTCGGGGCCGAATCGCTTTCTATCCAGTGGCGGCGGTTCCGGTCCGGCTGTTCCCAGTGGAGGTCTTTGACTTCATGCATGGGCGTCATGGGGCTATGGAAGAACATCACCAGCCGCAGGCCATCGGTAATAAAGGGATCCCCGGTGAGGTTATGGCCGGGATTGTCGATGTGTTTGGCTTCCATGGCGCGCACATACCCGAACTCGGCCAGCCGTTGGGAAAAAATCATGTCCTGGAGCAGATAGTCCCGGGCCTCATCCACATCCGGGTCGATTTTGTGGGTGGTCAGGGTGGGCGACTTGAAGGTAAAGCGTACGCCGATATCCCGACTGATTTGTCCCAGCCAGACCGGTTCACCGTCGCACAGCAGTGGCGCCCGCCAGAGGCGCAGGTGATTGCGCTGATGAATATTGCCACGGGCTTTTTGTAGCGCCATATCCTGGGGGCGATCCAGGGCATAGAGGGAGCTCACCGGGGAGTAACGGTAACTGGAGCCCATCAGGAAGGATTTGGTAGTTTTCCAGATGGAGCCACCATGGATGCGTTCGGTCAGGTCCCAGCCCCGTTGCACCATGGCGCTGAGCAGTAGTTGACTGTCGCCGACCAGGACAAAATTGAGCGGGTCGCCGCTGGCGTCGTTGTCGGCGTTGGCCGTGCAGCACGTTTGGCCCCTCAGCCATTCGCGAAGCCCGTCCCGATCCACTTCCAGGTGGTCCTGCTCGTTATACAGGGTGGTGATATCGACTTTTTCCACATCCAGTTTGATGCCAGGCACGTCGATGATGAATGACGATTGCCAGCTTTTTCCACCTCCCAGCAGGTCCACATTGACCACCTTGACGCCAAGATCGCGATTGGTGAATACAAAGCCGCTGGTGCGCTTGCCGGTTGGCAGGTTGATGGGCATGGCACGGGAAACGAACATGCGGTCCACGGCTTTTTCATCTTCCTTGCCGAACTTTCCCTTCACTTTCCAGGCCACTTCCAGTGGCGAAAAATATTGTTGGTCGGTGGTGACGGGCAGGTAATACAGCGGCGTTCCGGTGTTGTTGTCCACCTCCAGCCAGACGGCCTGAATGCCGTGTATGCCCAGAGCCACGCCAAAGATGTCGTGGGCATCGCTGTCACTGATGACGCTGGCGCGTACGGTCAGCGCTTGTTCCGCATGTTGCGTGGCGCCTTCGCGCAGCGCGTTGTCGTCGACGATGCCGGGTTGAAAACTGCATGCGGCAGTGAAAGTGAAAAGGCTGAATAGCAAAGCGAGCCGTTGCATCATTCCCAAACATCCCCTGAACCCGTGAAGCTTGATGTTAACACTGCCATTGGCGGGATGTTGATGATTGACACTGAATCCGTACGCGGCTGGGTGCGTGGGGTGATATGCAATAGGGTGAAAGGGAGGGGAGGAAGTTGAAGAAAGCGGAACGTGGTTGAAGGAGGCCGGCGATGCCGGCCCCTTCAATGGAAGATTAAAGCTTCTTGAGCTTTTTCTTCAGTTTCTTCACAACATTTTCTTGCTTGCTGATCTTGGCTTTACTGTTCTTGATGGCTTTTTTCAGCTTTTTCTTCTGAGACATGGTGTGCTCCGTTGTTTATATGGAATACAGGTTTTATCGGTTTCAGTCAGTCGCCGGAAGGCGCTTCCTGATTCTTGATAAAGTCGCGAATAAACCGGCGCACTTCCCTTGCTGCACTGGTATCGAGTTCCTCACAGAGCTCGATAAAGCGCACACGCTCCTCGTCGTTGATTCGGACGATAAGCTGGCTGTTTTTCTTTTTGGCTTTGCTTTTTGCCATTGGTCATCACCATGAAAAATCACGCCGCATCGTCGCCGGTTCACGCTCGACTTTCAATGAGGCTATAGGCTATCTTTTAGATAGTCAATGTATATACGTTTTTAGCCCTTGTACGGATAATCCAGGCTGCCTTTCATGGCCGCCTTGTCGTCGTCGCTGAAGTCGGGGAAGGGCAAAGCCTCATCTTGACTGCGTTGCACCGTGGGAGTGCTGCCTTCGGTGTTGTTGACCCATTGCTGAACCGGCACCGCCAGGTGGACGCCGTTATCCTCCAGGATTCGCAGGATGCGCAGGTTCAGGTCTTCAGCCACGGCCAGAAATTCGCCGTAGGCACTGCTGTCCACATAGCAGTTCAGGGAAATGCGGTAGCCGTCCCGCAGGATTTCCTCGAAGCGCACCCGGGCTGCACGCTCGGTGAGCCGTGGGTGGCTGTAAATCAAGCGCCGCAGGTCGACCAGTAACTGGCGCAGCTGGTCGGTGCTGGCGCCCAGGCGGATATGCAGGTCGCGGTGGTAGCGACGGAAATCGGACTCGCTGATGTTCTCGATGCTGGCGCTGGCGAGTACCGCGTTGGGAACGTACACCACGGTGCGGTCCGTCTGGCGAATGCGGGTAGAGCGCAGGCCGATTTCCTCGATGACGCCGGCGGTGGCGCCAACCCGGCAGAAGTCGCCGGGTTGAACGGGTTTGGCAATGTACAGGGTGAAGGCGCCAATCACATTCTCCAGGGTCTTTTGTGCGGCCAGCGCCACGGCGATGGAACCAATGCCCAGCCCGGCCAGCACCGTGGTGATGTCGTAGCCGGAGTCGCTGAGCCAGAGCAGAAAAATCACCACAGCAGCGATCATTTTCAGGATGGTACGAACTGGCCGGATGATGCCGGACCAGTACTTCTGGTTCAGGGCGCTGCTAAGGAACAGGGCGGAGAGCAGCTCGATAACGCCCAGCGCCAGGAACAGGGTGGCCAGATAGCCCAGGGCGGACTGGTTCAGGTACACCTGGGCGCGGATGGACAGGCCCAGTTCGGCCACGCCCAGCTGCATCATTTTGAAGAACAGGTACCAGCGAAACGGCATGGAGAAGAACTGGTGCAGGGTATTGCGGTAACGGTCCGAGAACTCCAGCAGGCGCAGTGTCAGCCGGCGCAGCAGGGAAGAGGCCAGCCAGGCGCCGATGATGATCAGTATCAGCCCGGCCACCTGCCAGTTCTGCATATAGAGGACCGTGAAATCCGGCAGATAATCCGCCAAACGGGTGATGGTCGGGTTGTAACCGAACAGCTCCCAGAGATGGGGGATTTGCTGCACTGTGGCGTTGGAAATTTTCCAGATACGACGGTCGTCATCGCCGGGTACCCGCTGCAGATAGAGGGTCAGGGTGTCGTCCGGCAGGGTCAGGGTGGCGATCTTGTCCCGGTAGCTGGGCAGGCCGTCATCCCGGTGCCCCTCCGGGTGGGTGGATAACCGGGTCAGGTCCAGAATGCGCTGCTGTCCCCAGACAATGTTCAGCTGCTCCATCAAGGTGGCGGCGTCCTTGTCGGCCATGTCTGCGGGCAGGTAACGCATGTCCAGGTAAGCCTCGGCGGCGTCCCAGTTTCCGTCCTGGGCGGCGTTCATGATGGCCAGCATGGTCGATAGGGGGGTATCGCCGGGTCGAATGCTGTCATCTTGCAGGGAGTCAGCAATCACCGCCTCGGCCTTCTCCCCTGTATCAATGACATCCTTGATGGTCAGCGAGCTATCGTCGGCGTGGCTCCACTGTGCCAAGAGCAGCAGGCAGGCGATCAGGGGCAGAATTCGGTGCGTCACAGGGTGGATTCCTCAAGGGTGGCGGCTGTTGTGCAAAGGCAAGGCTAGAATGTACCGCTAACCGGGGTGTCGGCCAATGATGGCGGCCCCGGCAGGGGCGGAGCGAACAGACCGACGGGCCTGTCAGACAGAGCAATGGCGGCAATTGGCAGGTATTATCCCGGTTTTACGGGGGATTTTGCTTTAAAATCCCGTCCGTCGATTTTTCGGGCAGCGCGGGTTGCCTCGAACCTGGAATCAATGAACCAAAGGAAAACAGATGACCGTGATTCTGGCCTGTCTGCTGATTTATGCAGGCTGCATTATTTTTATTCGGATGCGTAACCGGGAACCGTTTGGCCTGAAGCGCCAGCTGTCGGACTTTTCCACCTTTATGGTGCCGTTCAATATTCCGGCCTATCTGCTGTCCAAGGTGCCAACCACGCCGCGTCTCAGCTTGTCACATCTGCCGGAATTACAGTTGATCGAAGACAACTGGGAAACCATTCGCGATGAGGCGGTGGCGCTGTACCACGGTGGCCTGATTACGGCGAAAGAGGATCTGCCGGCCAGCAGTTTTTACAAGGATAATCGCTGGACCAGTTTTTATCTGAAGGTGTACGACAACAAGCTGCCTTCGGCCTACGACCTGGCGCCAAAAACCATGGCGTTGCTGGAGCAGATTCCCACTCTGAATATCGCCCTGTTCGCGGTATTGATGCCGGGCAAGAAGCTGAACCGTCACCACGATCCGTTTGCCTACACGCTGCGCTACTCCATTGGGCTGAGCACGCCCAATGATGAAAACTGCGGGTTGACGGTGAACGAAGAAGATTACATCTGGCGCGATGGCGACAGCATTATCTTCGATGAAACCTATATTCATTCTGCGTGGAACCGCACCGAGACGCCCCGCATCATCCTGATGACCGACGTGGACCGTCCCTTGAAGAGCAAATGGGTGCAAAAGGGTTACTGGTTCTTCGGCTGGTTTTTCAATCGCCTGTTCATGATCGACAACGTGGACAGCAGCCACACCGGTATTGGTAACAAACTGGGCAAGGGCGTGATCGCCTACAAAGGCTTCCTAAAATCGGTGAAGCGGAAGAACAAGCGATTCTATGTGACTGCCAAGTGGGCAGTGGTTTTGGCGGTACTGGGCAGTATCAGTTACCAATTGGTGTGAATATTGTTCATTTTCCGGAGAGCGATAAACGGTAGCAGCGCGGCGAAGATCCGCCGTGCTGTGGTTGGCAGCCGTTGAATTGCCGTGACAGTATGGGTGTGGGGAGATAATCAGAAAAACACCGGACAAAACAAGAACAGAAACAGGAATAATAACAATGATAAGGACTGTCATTGCCCGCAGGAGCACCGTGCTCTTGCCCATCGTGTTGTTGTCGCTTTCCTTCACTGCTTATGCCGACGTGGCTGTGGCGCCCGCTGGCCCCTTCTCCGCCAGCGGTGAACTGGCCATGAAAAAAGGTCGGATACCCGTGTCCTGTAATACCACCTTCGACGGCCGCGTGGGCGGTGACGGGGCTTTGCGCGTTACGGCTGTGTCTTTCGGTGGCCTCAATCCTTTGTGTAAAAGCATCAAGGCGTTGGGCCTGCCCTGGCAAGGGCAGGTGGATAGCCCTCGCAAGCTCACGGTGCATGATATGCAGGTAAAAGTCCGGGTGCCCTTGCTTGGGGGGATTTGCGGTCCGGGTCCAGTGTCGCTGGTATGGCGCAATGCCGAGGCCTCGGCCAGTTTTGAACAGGTTAACCTGGGGCCGGATTGCGCCATGAATGGCACCATGCTGACTACGCCACAGGTGGATATCCGTCATCCGTCGCAAACCGGGGCAGTTACACAAAGTGCGAGTTCGCCCTGAAGACGTATCAGCTTTGTTATTCCGGCCTGATCGGCGTTTCCCCTGTGCCCATCGCCCCGTTATTATGGCCAGCTTGATCGGCTGCCTGATGGGCGGCCTGGGCACACAGAACAGGCAAGGACATAACAATGCAAAATGTGGTGGCGATTCCCGCAAACCCGGCGCTGGTGAACAGCACGGAAGATTTCATCCACGCTGTTGAAAACGACCGCAAGGACAGCGCGGAGAAGTTTATCCAGATGGCAGATCATCTGACCGACCGTGTTCTCAGCCTGTTTCTGGTGGAGCCGGCCAACATGACCGAACTGTCCGGTGGCCAGAAAAAAATCATCGATTTTGCCGTTTCTACTGCGGGTAAAGCGTCCAGTATGCTGACTCGCCAGATCTTCAAGAAAATCACCAGCAAGGAATTTGCACCGGTACTGGCGAACGTGAAAGCCATGTACTGGCAGGCGGGTGACGATAACGGTAACCAGGCCCATATTTCATTCCCGGTGGATGACGCCTTTGCCGAGACCTTCCGCAAGGCTACTGAGTTGTGTGCGGCGGGCAAAGGCACCGAGGATGTGGCGCTGGTCACCCGCGCCATGGGCGATGTGGCAGACAAGATTATCGATGAAGTCTTTGTCGCCAACACCAAGGAAGTGAAGGTAGGTTTTGTGACCCAAAAGGCCCTGAATGTGGGGGTGGATGGCAGCCGCAAAGCGGTACATGCGGTGAACAACAAGGTGCTGAAAGACCTGAGTGACGCCGAGCTGCAAGGTTATATGGCCCACTACCAGGGGCTGCTACGCCAGCGTTAAGGGTTGGCGTCAGCATAAAAAACGGGGCCAGTTGGCCCCGTTTTTTTGTCCGGCGTCAGGCGCCGGACGTGATGCGTAGCATGTCGCGATTCAGGCTTTATTGCCATTTGCCGGACGGTTGTTGCGTTGCGGCCGGCGCCGACGCTGCCCGTTCCCGGCAGGTTTTCCGGCGCCCGCATTGCCGCCATTGCCGCTGGCCTTGTTGCCTTGCTGGGCACGTTGGCCGTTACCGGACGGCTGCCCGCCCCGGTGACCACCGGAGGAGGGCTTTTTCGGTTTCTTGGGCCGCGAGCTTTTCGGAGGCAGGGGCGCGCGGCCAGCAGGGAGCGGTTCGCCGGGCTCAAAGCCCGCCACGATTTTGCGCTCCAGCTGTTGCTGGGTCAGGCGCTCAATGTCCTTGAGCTGCTGGAATTCGTCGGCACTGACCAGGGAGATGGCCTGTCCGGTGGCGCCGGCCCGGCCGGTGCGGCCGATACGGTGCACGTAATCCTCGGGCACATTGGGCAGGTCCACGTTGACCACCTGGGGCAGTTGCTCGATATCCAGCCCGCGAGCAGCGATATCGGTGGCGACCAGGGCGCGGACCTTGCCGTTCTTGAAGTCTGCCAGGGCGCGGGTGCGGGCGTTCTGGCTTTTATTGCCGTGAATGGCGGCGGCTTCAATGCCGTTGGCTTCCAGTTGCTTGGCCAGCTTGTTGGCGCCGTGCTTGGTGCGGCTGAATACCAGTACCTGGAACCAGCCGTGTTCCTGAATCAGGTGGGTCAGCAGGGCGGGTTTGCGCTTCTTGTCCACCGGTGCGATCCACTGGGTGACCAGTTCGGTGGTGGTATTGCGCGGGCTGATATCCACTTCCACCGGGTCGTTGACCAGCCCCTTGGCCAGCGCACGAATTTCCGGCGAAAAGGTTGCAGAGAACATCAGGTTCTGCCGCTTGGGAGGCAGTTTCGAGAGGATCTTGCGGATGTCGTGGATAAAGCCCATGTCCAGCATGCGGTCGGCTTCATCCAGGATCAGCACTTCCAGGTGATCGAACTTCACCGCGTTCTGCTGATACAGGTCCAGCAGGCGTCCTGGTGTGGCCACCAGCACATCGCAACCGCCACGCAGGCGCTGCATTTGCGGATTGATCTTCACACCACCGAATACCACGCTGGACGTCAACGGCAGGTTCTTGCCGTAAGTGGAGACGCTTTCCGCCACCTGGGCGGCCAGCTCGCGTGTTGGTGTGAGTACCAGGGCGCGGACCTGATTGTTGCGCGCGGGGGTGCCGGTGCGCAGGCGTTCCAGAAGCGGCAGGGTAAAGCCGGCGGTTTTGCCGGTACCGGTCTGGGCGGCGGCCATCACATCACGGCCGGACAAGACGGCGGGAATGGCCTGGGCCTGAATAGGGGAAGGCGTGTCGTAGCCACGCTCAGCCACGGCCGCTTGCAGGGCATCACACAGCCCGAGATCTGAAAAATGCATGAAGTTGGGAGGATCAGCTGGAAAAGGGCGGCAAGCCTAACTGATCCGGGGCGTGAACACGAGTAATGCTTGGTAAAGCCGACGGCCGGTTCAGGCCGCCTGGTAGCTGATATCGTGGCTTTCTATGGATTCCCATTGGCCGGCGTCGGCGGCATGGCTGTCTTCGAAGATGCCATCAAGCTGCTCGGGGAGCCAGTTCAGATCCAGAGATTCATCCTGTTCCATTTTTCCTTCCCCTCTGTTTATTCTGTGTACTAACGGTAGCGTGATCGGGCGGCGGGCTTCTGTTGTGTCGATGTAAGCTTTTGCTTACATATGCGTCTCGATGGTAGCCGGGTCGGGTTGCTGTCAGTGGCCGTGGGCCAAACCCCGTACCCCTCTTAAGCAAGGAGAGCGATATGCAGGAACTGGACTGGGCGCAGGTGGGGACCCACCTGATTCAGCTTGGCGCCGCTTTTGTGCTGGCGCTGCCGGTGGCCTGGAACCGGGAGCAGAGGGCGCGAGGTGCTGGCTTGCGTACCTTCCCGTTGGTCTCCATTGCGGCTTGTGGCTATATGTTGGTGGGAATGCAGGTGTATACCGGGTCCGACGCGGAAGCGCGGGTCATGTACGGGATCATTACCGGCATGGGCTTTATCGGCGGTGGGGCGATTCTCAAGGATGGGGCTAATGTGAGCGGTACTGCCACGGCGGCGAGCCTGTGGAATACCGGGGCGATCGGTATTTCGGTGGCTTACAGTCGTTATGAGATTGCCCTGGTACTATCGCTGATCAACTTTTTGATTCTGCAGTTTTCTCGATCATTCAAACGCCAGGAAGAGGAGGGGTGACCCTCCCCGCGTGACGGGAAGGGCCGGGTAACAGGGCTTTCCGTGGCAGGTTAGCGGGCCAGCAAGGCCAGTTCTGCGTCCTGCTCCAGGACGACCCACCAGCGTTGCCCGTGGTCAGCATCGAAGCCCACCAGTGGTTCCGCGTCGCAGCCTGCGCTGCGCACCGGCGGGGTAGCCAGGAAGCTCTCATCGAAAGGTTGGTTGATTACGCAATCCGCTGAACTGACAGCCTGCCAACCGGATTCACTATGCATACCCAGAGTAGTAGCCTCAGTGGCGATGCCGGCGGCGGCATCAAAGGTGAGGGCGTAGCGATCTGAGACTGCACTGCTCAAATCCCAGTCCTTGCTGGCGCTGGCGGGCAGGGTATGGGCTTGCTTGGCGGTGCCGTCCGGCTGGCTGCCTGGCAGGCCGGTATCGGCTTCCAGATCCTTGATCGCGCCATAGGCACTGGAGTAAGTGCCGGTCTGGTTCTGGGTGCCACTGATGATCAGAATGTCGCTAAGGGTGTCTTCTGTGGCAGGTTGCCAGCTCATGGCCACATCTTCTTTCAGGTCCATGGTGGTTTCCGGAATATCCAGCACATTGCTGTCGCCGCTGTTGGGGATGACCCGGTTTTCCGCGTTCAGGTTCGGGGTCCAGGGCTGGTTGTACTGGAACAAATATTGATAAGACAGACGCATCAGATCCGGCACGCTCTCGGCTCGGCTGAACCCGGGGGTCAGTTCCATGTCACGGGTGCGGCTTTCCAGGCGGTTGAAGGTATTGTTGGTGCCGGCCACCATTCGGGCAGTACTGCCATCGTCTGCGCGGCAGTCATTGCTGATGTACTGGCTGTCCAGATACATGACCGGGCGGGTGCCGTCGGGAATGGAGTTGGGGTAGACCACGCGCTCGCAGCGGTTGCTGGTACGTGAAAAACGGTCCAGCAATTGCCAGTTCGGATCAGCCAGTTCTTTCACGCCGTCTTCGTTGCTACTGATAGTGTGCTCGGCAAACCATGACTCGTAATCCACTCGCGGGCCCTGGAAGGTCAGTACTGAGGCATTCACATCGTAGGCGGTGGAGCCGTTGCTCTTGGTGTTCATTTTTTGCTGCACGATGCGCTGCACCAGCTCGCGTTCCCCGTAACGGAATTCGTAGCCTTTGTAGGACGCGTTGCCGGAAACGATCTGGGTGTACTGCGGCAGCCGGTAGTTGCCTTCCTCTTCGGTCCAGGAGGCGGGATCCACATAAATCGGGGCGGTGATAACAGAGCGCTGATACATGTGCTCGTGGCCCTGTACCCAGATCACGTCATTGCGGGCGAAAAAGGCGCGGATATCATCCCACTGGTTCATCAGCAGATTGTCGCCGGTCACGCCTTCCACGATCATTTCGCGGGTTTCCCCGTATTTGGCGCCGATCAGGCCGTCGTGGCTGGCGATCACGATATGGTCTACCTCATCGCGATGGGTATTGACCGCCTGCTTGATCCACTGAAAAGCGATCGGCAGGTTGTAGTACTTGAGCAGAACAATCATCACGTTGTCGCGGATCACGTAATAATTCAGGTACTGCGCGCCGGCCATATGGACGGCGTCATCGGGAATGTAGTGCTTCATGTTTTCAACCCACTCCACGGAGTAGGCATAGCTGTCTTCGTGGTTGCCCATCAATGGCAGAAATTCGATGCCGGCATCGCGGTAACCTTCGGCAATGGAGGTCCACTGTTCAAATTCGCCGGTGGTGCCGTGGTCGGTCAGGTCCCCCACGGGGATGACGATGTTGGCGCCCAGTGCCTGTTCTTTATCCAGCACGGCTTTCATCGGGTGCATGGCCACGTTGTCCCCGCCGCCCTGGGTATCGGGCAACAAGCCGATGCGCAGGGTGGTTGTGGTGGCGGGGGTGCTGCCTTTGTCGGTTGTGTCGGTGTCGTCGGAAGAGGACGACGAATCGCCCCCGCAGCCGGTGAGCGCAAGTGCGGCAAGCAGAGCCGCAAGGTTGTAGTTGAGCCGTTTCACAATGGATTCCCCAGTCAGATAAGAGTCGGTCGGGGGATTGTGGAGAGGGCGTGTGTGGGAGGATTGACGATCCAGTGAATTTTATTTGAACGTCCGTGCTGAATCTGGCTCAGTGCGGATCAGCACTGAGCCAAAATGGCCTGGCGGACACAGTGAAGGACGCCGGTGGGCCAGTCGTCAGCCAGTTGTTCCTTGATCTGGCGGTAGCTGAAAGTGTCTTCCGCCAGGTTGGCCTGGCTGAGCAGGGCGTCCTGAATGATGCCGATTTCCACGTCGCTGAGGCCCAGTGCTTGCTCCAGTGACAGCTTGCCGTTGACCACCAGCTGGCTCAGCTCCCGGTAGATGGTCTGCTCGTTGAGGTTCTGCTGCCGAGCGATGGCGGATGGGTCCATGTTGGCCAGGGCCAGGGTGAGAATCTCGTTGCTGTCCGGGCCGGCATCTTCTGCCTCGCTGGTGCTGTTGCCATTCGCGGCTTTATTGAGAACGGCAAGAAAGTCGTCGCCGTAGCGCTCCAGCTTGCGATCCCCTACGCCGCTCACGGCGGAAAGTTCCATGCGGTTGCGCGGGCGGATGGCGAGCATGTCCATCAGGGTCGCGTCGTGGAAGACCACGTAGGGCGGCACCCCTTCTTCTTCGGATAGCCGTTTGCGACAGGCGCGTAGTGCTTCCCACAGGGTGCGATCCGCTTCCGCCACGTTGGACTGGCTTTTACGGGTGCCGGTTTTTTTCGCTTTGGCGATTTCCTTGCGCAGGTGCAGCGGCTGTTCCCCGCGCAGGTAGGGGCGGCAGGCGTCGGTCAGTTGCAGCGCGCCGTAACCGTTCATGTCCACGGTGAGCAGGCCGCGGGCCACCAGTTGACGGTAGATGCTTTTCCACTGGTTGGCGTTGAATTCGTTGCCGATGTTCCAGGTAGACACATGGTCGTGCCCGGCGCTGGCGACCTTGTCGGAGCGGTTGCCGGTAAGCACGTCGATCAGGTGGTTGACGCCGAAGCGCTGGCCGGTGCGGTAGACACAGCTCAGGGCCTTTTGGGCGGCTTCGGTGGCGTCGAAGGTTTCCGGTGGATGCAGGCAGGTGTCGCAGTTACCGCAGGGCTTTTCCAGGGTTTCAGCAAAGTAGTGCAGCAATGCCTGGCGGCGGCAATGGGTGATTTCGCACAGCCCCAGCATGCTTTCCAGGCGCTGGTTTTCGTTGCGCTTGTGCTGCTCGTTGCCACTGCTTTGGGCGAGCATCTGTTTGAGCTTGATGGCATCTTCCAGCCCATAGGCCATCCAGGCCGTGGCCGGGTTGCCATCACGGCCGGCACGGCCGGTTTCCTGATAGTAGGACTCAATGCTCTTGGGCAGATCCAGATGCGCCACAAACCGCACGTCAGGTTTGTCGATGCCCATGCCGAAGGCAATGGTGGCGACCATGACAATGCCGTCCTCGCGCAGGAAGCGCTGCTGGTGTTTTTCCCGCACAGGGCCAGAAAGCCCGGCGTGGTAGGGCAGGGCATTAATGCCCTGCTGGCATAGCCATTCGGCCACCCGGTCCACCTTGTTGCGCGACAGGCAGTAGACGATCCCCGCTTCACCGGCGTGCTCGGCACGCAACAGGCGCAGTAGCTGATTGCGGGCACCGTCCTTGCGCTCGATACGGTACTGGATGTTGGGGCGGTCGAAGCTGGAGACAAAATGTCGCGCCTGGGTCAGGTCCAGTCGCTCGGCAATTTCCGTGCGGGTGCGCTGGTCCGCGGTGGCGGTTAATGCAATGCGGGGCACCTGCGGGAATTCCCGGTGCAGCAGGGACAGCTGCAGATAGTCGTTGCGGAAATCATGCCCCCACTGGGACACACAGTGGGCTTCATCGATAGCGAACAGGGCGATCTCGGCCTGTTTCAGCAGCGCCAGCGTGCGCGGCTGTATCAGCCGCTCCGGGGCGATGTAGAGCATGTCCAGCTGGCCTTGCAGCAAGGCGTTTTCCAGCTCGCGTACTTGCTCCAGTGACAGGGTGGAGTTGAGGAAGCCGGCTTTCACGCCCAGTGCCTTGAGCGCATCCACCTGATCCTGCATCAGGGCAATCAGCGGGCTGATCACCACACCGGTGCCGGCACGGACCAGGGCCGGGATCTGATAGCACAGGGATTTACCCCCGCCGGTGGGCATCAGCACCAGCGCGTCGTCGCCCTGTATCAGGGTATCGATAATGGTCTGCTGTTCACCGCGAAACTGGTGGTAGCCGAAGACATGTTCGAGAACGGAGTGGGCATTGGATTGCATGGCCGGGAGTATACCCGTGGGGCCGGGACGATGACATCCGGGCAACAGGCATTCGATTGCCATGACGGTGTGGTAGCGTTCTGGGCCTGTGGATGGGAAAGAGTGTAGGTGATGACAGACATTTTTCGCCAGTTTCTGCTGCTGGGGTTGATCAGCTTTGGCGGTCCGGCGGCCCATGTGGGGTATTTTCACCAGCGATTTGTGGTGCAACTGCAATGGTTGAGCGAGGCGGACTTTGCCCGCTTGCTGGCTCTCACCCAGTTTCTGCCGGGGCCGGCGTCCAGCCAGTTGGGCTTCGCCATAGGCCGGGTGCGCGGCGGGGTGGCGGGGGCGTTTGCGGCCTTTGTGGGCTTTACCTTGCCGTCCTTTTTGTTGATGGCACTGCTGGCCATGTATGCGGCAGCACTGCCGGAATGGCTGCAGGGCGGTGTGGTCACTGGCCTGAAGTGGCTGGCGGTGGTGGTGGTGGCCGATGCCGTGTGGAATATGGGTACGCGCTTTTGTACGGCCCCGCTGACACGGGGGTTGGCTTTGGGTGTGGCCCTGTTGCTGGTGCTCTGGCCTGCGCTCTGGGGGCAAGTGGTGGCCTTGCTGCTGGCGGCAGCGGTGGGCTGGCACTGGTTGCGCCCCGCAAACGTGGAGCCGTTGCAGGGCAAGCCGGTCTGGCGCTGGTTGCCGTTGGGGTTGTTGGTACTGCTGGCGATGTTGACGGTGCTGCCCGCAGGGCGGTTGCTGGGTCTCTGGAATGATTTCTTCACCGCCGGTGCGCTGGTATTCGGTGGTGGCCATGTGGTGCTGCCATTATTGCAGGAGCTGGTGGGGGCACAGATGAGCCCGGACTCGTTCCTTACCGGTTATGCGGCTGCCCAGGCGGTGCCTGGCCCGATGTTCTCGCTGGCTGCCTACCTGGGGGCGGTTTTGCTGCCAGCCAGCCCCTGGTGGGGCGCCTTGCTGGCCACACTGGCGATTTTTCTGCCCGGTTTTTTACTGGTGCTGGGAATGATGGAAGGCTGGCAATGGTTGTCCTCCCGCCCGGCACTGGCCGGTGCGGTGGCGGGGATCAATGCGGCGGTGGTCGGGTTGCTGCTGGCGGCGCTGTATCAGCCGGTGTTCGTCTCTGCGGTGCATGATGGGTGGGACCTGTTGATCGTGGTGGCGGGATTCGTGGTGCTGCGCAGCAAGACGGTGCCCTTGTGGGGGATGGTGCTGGGCATGGCGGCGCTGGGAGTGTTGGCAGGTTTGTTGTAGGCGTGCCGCTGGCGGTGCTCCTACAAAATAGAGCCGCGCGACAGGTGGTGCTTGCTCGAAAGCCGGAATCATGATTCACTTCTTTTAAGAAATGAATATGGATTCCGTTTATGGCGTACCGGGAAACCGACAATGTGAAAGCCCGCAAGGCGGCCCAGCGTGCCCACTTGCTGCGTAATGCAGAGCAGTTGGTGCGTGACAGCGGTTTTGCCGGGCTGACCATGCAGACGCTGGCCCGCCAGGCTGGCGTTGGCGTGGGCACCCTGTATCGCTATTTCGACAACAAGGCGGTGCTGGCGGCGGAGGTGTTTCGCCTGGCCACCGAGCGGGAAGTGGCGGCGGTGGCCCAGGCCATGGAGCAAGACGGCGATTTTGCCCAGCGGCTGGAATACGTGCTGCAGGTGTTTGTACGCCGGGCGCAAGCCGCGCCCACGCTGGCCTGGTCGTTGATCGCCGAGCCGGTAGACCCGGCGGTGGACGCGGAGCGTCTGATCTACCGTCAGCGTTATGCCGAGCTGTACCAGCAACTGCTGAGTGACGGTGTCAGCCAGGGCTTCCTGCCGCTGCAGGACACAGCCGTCAGTGCCGCCGCGTTGGTGGGTGCCATTGCCGAGGCGCTGGTGGGGCCGCTGTCCGAACCGCTGCCCAAGGCCAGCCTGGCGGAATCCCTGACCCAATTTTGTCTGCGCGCGGTGGGTGCTCCCCGGGCGCAGGCGCAAGCTGTTCAGCAGCAACAGACTGCGTAAAAAGCGGCAACGGCAGCGCGCTTTCCCTGTGTTGGGAGTGGGGCGTGGTGCTTGTTGCATGAAGCGTGAAACACGCTGCGTTAATAAACCGGGAGAGCTCACATGAATGCCAAGCACGATACCCTGAAAGCGGACCCGCTGGCCCAGACCCATGAGGTCTTCAACCAGGCCCGGGCGCTGGAAGATTACAACGCTTACGACAACGATACGGCCCTGCGCGAGGCGGTGGCCCGCCATGGCGCGGGCTGGGCGGAAGGTGCCCTGTCTGCCCACGGTGCCCGCACCGGCAGTGCCGAGGTGATTGAATGGGGCTTTCTGGCCAACGAACACAAGCCACAGTTTTTTTCCCACGATCGTCAGGGGTACCGGGTGGACCTGGTGAAATACCACGAGTCCTACCACCGGTTGATGGCCCTGGGGCTGGAGTCCGGCATGCACTCCTCTCCCTGGGCGAACCCCAGGCCCGGGGCTCATGTGGCCCGGGCAGCGCAGAGCTATTTGCAGGCGCAGGTCGACGCCGGCCACGGTTGCCCGCTGACCATGACGTTTGCCTCGGTGCCCTCCATCAGCCTGACGCCGGCACTGGCGAAGGAGTGGTTACCCAAGATTCTCAATAACGCCTATGACCCGCGCAATGTGCCCCATACCGAGAAGCAGGCGCTGACCATTGGCATGGGCATGACGGAAAAGCAGGGCGGTTCCGATGTGCGTGCCAACACCACCGTTGCTACCGCCATTGGCAATGAAGGGCCGGGGGAGGCCTATGAGCTGGTTGGGCACAAGTGGTTTACCTCTGCACCCATGTGCGATGCCTTTCTGGTGCTGGCGCAGACGCAAAGCGGGTTGAGCTGTTTTCTGGTGCCGCGCTGGCGCCCGGATGGCAGCAAGAACCCGATCCAGGTACAGCGCCTGAAAAACAAGATGGGTAACGTGTCCAACGCTTCCTCGGAAATCGAGTTGCGCGGTGCGCTGGGCTGGTTGGTCGGCGAAGAAGGCCGTGGGGTGCCGGCGATTATCGAAATGGTGGCGATGACCCGCTTCGATTGCATGATCGGATCGGCATCGGGGCAACGTCAGGCGGTGGCCCAGGCCGTGAACCATGCGGCCGGGCGTGCTGCTTTCGGCAAAACGCTTCTGGACCAACCCTTGATGCGTAACGTGCTGGCGGATCTGCAGCTGGAAGTGGAAGGTTCCCTGGCCATCGCCATGCGCATGGGCGAAGCGCTGGATCAGTCCACACTGGATCCGTCCAACAGCCATGAAAGCCTGCTGCTGCGTCTGGGCTTGCCCGCCGGCAAATACTGGATCTGCAAACGCACCCCGTTCCATGCCTACGAGGCTATGGAGTGCCTGGGTGGCAACGGCGTGACGGAGGACTTCATCATGGCGCGCTTGTATCGCGAAGCGCCAATCAATGCGATCTGGGAAGGCTCCGGCAATGTGCAAGCGCTGGATATGCTTCGCGCCCTCGGTAAAACGCCGGCAGTGCTGGATACCTGGTTTGCGGAACTGGACAAGACCCGGGGGAGTGATGCCCGTCTGGACAAGGCCGTGGACGCGCTCAAGCGCGAATTCAGCGATATGGATGAGGCGGAATACCGGGCCCGGGATATCGTGGATCGGGTATCACTGACCATGCAGGCCAGCCAGCTGGTGGCCGCCGGCAATACCGCCGTGGCTGAAGCGTTCATTGCTTCGCGACTGGGTGAGCATGGGGATCGCAACTACGGCACCTTGCCCAAAGGGCTGGATCTGGATGAGGTGCTGAAGCGGGCGAACCCCTGGGTGAGCAATTAATAGTTAATGATGAATAATTAATAACGTCGCGGATCAGGAGTTTCTGATTCCGAAAGCAAAGAGGCCGCGTCCAGATACTGGACGCGGCCTCTTGCGTTTCAAACACCCTAGAGCGGGCTCGCGTCAGCTATTAATTAGAGTTTCAGTTTTCCCGCAATCTCGAACCACATGGCGCGGAAGGCCTGGGCGGAGGGGGTGTAGGGGGCGAATTCGCCGACCGGGGCCCGGTGGTCGCCCATCTGCTCCACGTGGGTGGAGTAGGGGATCCAGCCTTTCAATCCGCCCTTCATGGCCTTGGGCCGTTTCACCAGCATTTCCACGTGCAGGTCGCGATGGCGATCGACCATGTTGAAGAACGGCACCACGGTCAGGTTCTTGTAGTTCTTGCTGTCGATCCAGTCGAGCACCTGCTGGAAGGCGCGCACGGACAGGTGGGTGGGGATGACCGGGACAAACAGGTAATCCGCCGCGGCAAAGATACTTTCCGCCACCGGGCTCAAAGTGGGCGGGCAGTCCAGAATCACCAGTTCGTAGCTTTCCCCCAGCGGGGCAATGAGCTGTTTCAGGCGGTTTTTGGCGCCGCCATTCTCGAGCAGCTTGATATCGGCATTGCGCATGGACAGGTCGGCGGGGATCGCATCCAGGTTGGCCCAGCGGGTTTCCCGTTTCAGGCGGCCAATGGGCTGCTTGCCCTTGATCAGGTTGGCGGCCTTGTAGCCATCGCCATCGTCCACCCCCAGGTAAAAGCTGGCGGCCCCTTGCGGGTCCAGGTCCCAGAGCAGGGTGCGGTGTTTCCAGCGGGCAGCGTGCCAGGCCACATTGACTGCGGTGGTGGTTTTACCTACGCCCCCTTTCAGGTTGTAAAAGGCAATGGTTTGCATGGCGTCCCTTTCCTGTAAGCTTTGAGAGTGGAGTGCCCGGGGCTCCCGTCTGCCTGCCCGTGCGACCAGCCATTATAGCGGCCCCGGCCGCGTTATAGGCTGGGCTCAGGCTAGCACGAACCGGTGAAATGTCCCATGTCACGGCCAGACCCGGCTTTTGGGTCAGCGGGCTGGCTTGTGATCAGGGCATTCAGGCGCTTTAATAGCCCTCCACAGGCACGGCCCGGCGGGCCGGAATAACAAAGAAAGAGGTTTTGATCAGGGTGAGCGCGACAGCCAACAAACGCTATCAAGTCTTTATCAGCGCCACGTTCCCTGATATGCAGGGCGCGCGCCAGGCACTGATACTGCCCATGCTGGAGCACGGGCTGATTCCTACCGGCCTGGATAGTGCGGCGGCGGACGGCAATACCTTGTTGCCGGTGATCCAGAAGCTGATTGAAACCAGTGATTATTTCATCCTGATTGTGGGCGGCCGCTACGGCACCCTGTCGCCGATGGGGCTCAGCGAGATCCACCGTGAGTACATCTTCGCCGCCACCAAGCGCAAACCGATTATTGCCTTTATCCATGAAAATCCCTCCGCCTTGCCGGAAGCCCAGCGTGAGCCGACCCGGGATGGTCAGGTGCGCCGTGACGATTTTGTGCGCCTGCTGGAAGAGAAGGTGACGTGCTATCGCTGGAGTACTGAAGCAGGCCTGAACGAGCTGGCTGGCAAGGTGATTCCCCACCTGATGCGTGAACACCATGCAGTGGGTTGGGTGCGTGCCGATCAGGCGGGCGAGGGCGGTGGTGCCCAGGCGGAGGCGCTCAAGGCGCGCATTGAACTGCTGGAAAAAGAGCGTGAAGAAGCGCTCAGTCAGGCGCGCCCCCCCTTGAAGACCCTGGCCCGTGCCGGAGACCTGGTGGCGCTGGATTATTCCTGCAATGTGTATGAAGGCGGCGACTGCAAGCTGGCCATGGTGACCACCAAGATCAGCTGGGATCAGGCCTTTTCCTGTGTGGCGCCGTTGATGTTGAACCCGGCGGCGGAATCGGTGTTGCAGAAAGCGCTGGAAGATTTTATCGGCCGCAAGGCTCTGGGGGATGTGCAGAACGATTTCCCTCGAGCCCACGCCGTGCGCAATGTGGTGCTGGCAGCCCATGCCTTTAATCAGGTGAAAATTCATTTGCGGGCATTGGGGCTGATCAACCGGTCGGCAGAAAAGGACAGCCGTGGCCTGCCGCTCTGGCAGTTGACCGCCCATGGCGACAACACCATGAGTCAGGTGATGGCGGTCAAGCGCACGGTGAAAATTTAATGAATAATGAATAACGTCGCAGACCCGGTTTTTCAGGTCTGGAAGCAAAGAGGCCGCGCCCAAAGTTTGGGCGCGGCCTCTTGTGTTTTAAACTGCTAATAACTGGCTCGCGCCAGTTATTAATTATTCATTATTAACTATTAATTCGTCCCCAACTTTCCCTTGATGAACGCCACCACCTCATCCACCGGCACTTCAGTCTTGTCTGCATCCCCACGTCCCTTGTATTCCAGCACGCCGTTGTCCATGCCACGCTCGGCGATGACGATGCGATGGGGGATGCCGATCAGTTCGCTGTCAGCCAGTTTTACGCCCAGGCGCTCCTTCTCGCGGTCATCGAAGATCACCTCAATTCCGGCAGCGGTGAGCTCGGCGTAGAGCGTTTCTGCCAGCTCACGCTCCCGGGGGCTTTTCTTGATGTTCACCGGAATCAGGGCCACCTGGAATGGGGCAATGGCTTCCGGCCAGATGATGCCCCGGTCGTCGTTGTTCTGTTCAATGGCGGCGGCCACCACGCGGGTCACGCCGATGCCGTAGCAGCCCATGGGCATCACCACGGACTTGCCATTTTCATCCAGCACGGTGGCGCCCAGTGCTTCAGAGTACTTGGTGCCGAGCTGGAAGATATGACCCACCTCGATGCCGCGTTTGATGCTCAGGGTGCCGGTGCCATCAGGGCTGGGATCACCATTGACCACATTACGCAGGTCGGCGATTTGCGGCAGGGCCACGTCCCGTTCCCAGTTGATGTTGAAGTGGTGTTTGCCATCTTCATTGGCGCCGGCGCCGAAATCGCTCATCACCGCCACGCTGCGATCCGCAATCACGGTGATCGGCAGGCCCACCGGACCCAGTGAACCGGGGCCTGCGCCCACGGCGTTGCGAATGGCGTCTTCGCTGGCGAATTCCAGTGGCGTGGCGACGGCCTCCAGCTTCTCGGCCTTGATGTCGTTCAGCTCGTGGTCGCCGCGTACCAGCAGGGCTACCAGTTGGCCTTCCTCGGCGCCTTTCACGACCAGCGTCTTGATGGTCTTCTCGATGGGCAGATCGAACTGGGCCACCAGTTCCTCAATGGTTCTGGCATTGGGGGTATCCACCGTTTCCATGGCGGCGCCGGGGGCCGGGCGCTCGATGGCAGGGGCCAGCGCCTCCGCCAGTTCCACATTGGCGGCGTAGTCGGAGCCATCGGAGAAAGCGATGTCGTCCTCGCCGGACTCAGCCAGCACATGGAATTCATGGCTGGCGGCGCCGCCGATGGCGCCGGTATCGGCTTCCACCGGGCGATAATCCAGGCCCAGCCGATCAAAGATGGCGCAGTAGGCCCGGTGCATGATCCGGTAGGTGTCTGCCAGGGAATCCATGTTGGTATGGAAGGAATAGGCATCCTTCATGATGAATTCCCGCGAGCGCATGATGCCGAAACGTGGGCGAATTTCGTCACGGAACTTGGTCTGAATCTGGTAAAAGTTGGCCGGCAACTGTTTGTAGCTGTGCAGCTCGTTGCGCACCATGTCGGTGATCACTTCTTCATGGGTCGGGCCCAGGCAGAAAGGGTTGTTGTGGCGGTCGGTAATGCGCAGCAGCTCCGGGCCATAGGCCGGCGCCCGGCCGGATTCTTCCCACAGTTCCATGGGCTGCACCACTGGCATCAACACTTCCTGCGCGCCGGCCCGGTCCATTTCCTCACGGATTACCTGCTCCACCTTGCGCAGCACCCGCAACCCGGATGGCAGCCAGGTATAAAGGCCGGAGGCCAGTTTGCGGACCATGCCGGCACGCAGCATCAGCTGGTGGCTGGTCACAACGGCGTCCGCCGGGGTTTCTTTAACGGTAGCAAGTAAATACTGGGAGGTGCGCATAGGGGCTCTTCGGCTGATGTGACAGGAAAGGGCTGATTCTAGGGATAAAGGGGGTGTGACTCCAGCCTTGGCTTTTTTGGCCTCTGTTGTCTAGAATCAGCTTCAGAATAAAGTATCAGAGTTAATCACAAGAATTCCGGGGAACGGGGGAAGTAATGGACCATCTTTTCAAGTGGGCGTCAGGATGCGCCCTGGGTATGGCATTGTGCGCCGGAGCCCAAGCAGAGCTTATCGATTCTGTCCGGGCTGGGGACAATGCCTACCTCATCTCTGAGACCCATCTCTATGTTTATGACTCGGTCTCCGAAACGACGGATTCCCTGGCGCTGGAGATGGCCCCTGTTGCCGTGGATGCTGCCGCAGATGGTGTATTTGTGGCGTATCCGTCCAAGGTGGAAAAGCGTGGCTTTGATGGCAGTCTCTTGAGTGATGCCAGTGGTCTGATTCAGCGGACCCTTGTCCAGACTACGGATATCCTGGTTCATGACACCACCCTTTATGCCGCCTTTAACGATGGTGACTCTATCTACCAGCTCAGCACCAGCGATCTTGGTGCTGTAGGTGCTGAAGCATACTTGACTCTCCAGGAGCCATTGAAGCGGCTGGTGGCCTACCCTGCAAATGGTACAGGCCCGCTGGAGGCGCTTTACAGCCCTGCCGGCAGTGATCTTACGCGATTGAGCTTCCCGGTTGCTTTTGATGCCGAAGACATTGCTCAGTCTGCGCGTTTCGCCATTCCACCTGGCCAGCAGCTGGAAGTGCCGGAAAATATTTTCTTCCTGGAAGGCGCTACCGGAGACGCCATCCTGATGGACAATGGTTCGCTGTGGTCCCTGGATGGTACTTACCATGGCTGGATTGCCGGGCGGGAATTTCACTTCCTGGATCAGGCAGAGGATGACAACTGGTCGCTGGTTCGTGACAAGGTGATCGCCTGTGAGCCTGAGGAATTGCGTACTTGGGGGTCTGATCTGATTCATTACGATCATTCTCTGCGGTTTGACAGCCGAGAGAAGGCCGGTACCCCCGAGGTTCTTTTTGACGTGGTGCATGTGTGGGGGGCGGGCGCGAATCCGGGCAGTCACCTGTTCCGGGAAAGTGCGCCCGGGACCTTGCAGGCAAGCGTCTCTGCGCGGGCTGATGGCCAGGACTACGACGATGGCAAGGTGCCCTTTTCTGTGTCTGCTGGCGCCGGGTTGTCGGGATATCAATTGCAGCAGGGAGTGAAGAGTCGCCATGTTGCCCTGAATGACGACCATACCCTTGCTTATGTGCTGCATCAGGGTAATGCAACCTGCCAGTCCATGGTCAGGGTCTACAACTTGGCAACGAATACCTGGCAGAGCACGATCCCGCTTCGTTGGCGGGCGGATGCGTTGGCGGTGGTCGGTGGTGCCAACCCGGATACCAGCGACGATCAGTTGGCGGTGGTGTATGAAGTGGCCTATGACAGATACGGACGCAGTGATCCGCTGGCCACCTTTATTGATCTCAATGCCGGTGTGCAGGAAGAAGATGCCAGTCTGGATTTTGCCGATTACGGTTCGTCCCACCACGCGTTGAGTACGGTGGAAGCCAGTCGTCATGCCGTGTTGTTTCAGTTGGAGGTAGCGTCGCAGTCAGATTACAGTGTAATTACTGGATACGGTCCAGGCGGCGGTTTAGACACCTATATTCACACAGACAGTCAATCAGGCCAATGGAGTGAGATCGACGGCTGGGATTCCCGGGCGGTATTGGGAGAAGCTGCAGGGCTGGCTTTGAAGGCAGGGGATGATCTGAGTCTGCTCAACTTTACCGAAGATGGCACATCCTTCACTTTCGGTGCGGTCTACGACAACGGGGTGCTGGACGAGACGGTAGATTCGATTGAAGCGCCGCTGATCGCTTCAAAAGACCAGACCCTGTTTGCTCTTAGCTTGCCGGAAGAGAGTGCTGTCCTGTTCGATAAGAATGGACCAGCTTATGATGAGGGCAAGCCGCAGGATTTCCTGCCAGCTTTGCTGGGGGCGGCGACCTGGTCTGAAACGACACAGGGCTCGGCGGGTTACTATGCCCTCTACAACCTCAGTGGCGGAGATAATGAGGGCACCACAGCCTCTGTTCTGCAGCGTTGGTTGCTGACGCTGGGTAGTGATGGCCACGCTACGTTTTCACCTGCTGGTCAAGGTGGCTTGGCGGGACTGCCGGTGCGTTCTGACATTGTTGATACGGCAAGCGATGATTTGCTGTTAACCACGGTATACCAGGGGCAGTACCGCTTTACTCCGGTAAGCAGTGATTTGTCGGATGCACCCAATTTTGAAGGTTCTTCAGATCCTTCCGCTGGTGGAGGGGACTCTTCTGGCGGGGATGGTGGAACCAGCGGCCCTGTTTCAGGAAGCGGTTTCAGTAGCGGAGGCGGCGGTAGTCTTGGCTTGTTATCCGGGCTGCTCGGCGTGCTCTACTTCCGCTCACGGAAGCGACGGAATTAACAGTCAGCTATACAGGGCCCCGGACGGGGCCCTTTTTTGTCAGGAGGCAGTATGTTGAATGCCGATGAGGTCCAGGCGGTAATCTACGAAGGATTGCCAGCGGCCTCGGAAGAAGGGTTGCGGATTGAGGAAGTGGGGGCGCGGCGGGCGCGGGTGCGTTCGCCGTTCCGGCCGTCGACCTTGCGCCCTGGTGGCAGTATCTCCGGGCCGACCATGATGGGGCTGGCGGATGCAGCCATGTACGCGGCGATCCTGGGGGAACTGGGTCGCGTGGAAATGGCGGTGACACAGAACCTGAATATCAATTTCCTGTCACGCCCGGCCCCGGCGGACCTGATTGCCGAGGCGGTGATTCTGCGGTTGGGGCGTCGCGCCGCGGTGCTGGAGGTGCAGCTGTTCAGTGAGGGCAGCGATGAAATGGTTGCCCATGTCACCGGGACCTATGCGCTGCCGCGTTGAGCTACGAGCTACGAGCTACGAGCTACGAGCTACGAGCTACGAGCTACGAGCTACGAGCTACGAGCTACGAAAAAAAGATAGTGAGAGGCGGAAAAGTTCCTATACTCACTGTGCTTTCTAAAGTCGACTTTATGCTTTCTCGCAGCTAGTCGCTGCTCTTACCTCAACTCTTTTTCCCAGATCAGATCGATGCTGTTCGATTCACTGCTGGAGCGGGCCTCAAGGTGCAGGCTGCGGGTCAGGGTGTAGCGCAGGATGACGGTGGAAATGGCGTCGAACAGGCCCACCGCGTAGGTCAGATACAACCGTTCAGAGAGTTGTTTGCCGAGCATCAGTGCCGCGTCGTCGCTTTCCCAGTCGCTACCCACGCTGATGTCATCCACACCGAGTTTGTCGCCGATCTTTTCGGTGACGCCGCTGCCTCTTTCCAGCCCGTATAACGCCAGTGCCTGGGCAATCTGGTTACCCTCGCTCTTGGAGCCACTTTCCAGTGGGCGGCCGGTGAGCAGGTAGGACATGGCCTGGCTTTGTTCCATGCTGGGGTCGGAAAACAGGGATGCACTGGGTTCTTGCAGGGTGCCACTCAACTGCACACCCACCACTACGCCTTCGCTGGGGATTTTTCGGATGGCGCGAATATCCAGGCCGGGGTTGTCCGGTGGCCCCTGGAAAATCAACTGGCCGTCGCTGATGGCCAGGTTCTGGCCGTAGGCTCGGTAGCGGCCTTCGCGAATCACCAGCTCGCCATTGAGTTGCGGTGGCCGCTGGGGTTTCTGCTCAATCTGCAGGGTGCCGCCGAGCATGGCGTCAAGCCCGAAACCCTTGAAGTGAACCTTGTCGCCCAGTGTCAGGGTGACATCCATGCCCAGTGGCAGCTGACTGGGGCTGTCTCCTTCCTGATGCACCAGCACCTGATCGTTGCTGACGGTGATGGCGCCTTCCGGAATTTCCACGGGCCGGATTTCGGCTTCCGGGATGGCCAGGGAGCCGGTCAGGTTCAGTCCTTCCAGGTCGCCCGCCAGGGTCAGATCCGGCGTTAGCAGGATGCGGGCATCGGGCCGGTCAGCGGCAAGCAGGCGTTCGCCGCCAAGTGTCAGCTGCAGGGGAATGTTTTTCTCGCCGGGATCCACCGTGCCGTTCAGATTCAGAGTGCCCGTGCCCATCTGCGCGGAGCCGGTGATGTCCAGTTTGCCCTGGGGATTGCCTTGAGTGGCCACCTGCAAGTCGGCGATATCGATCCCGAGAAAAGGAATCAGCGCTTGCCCGTCCTGCAGCTTGATGGCGCCGTTCATGATGGGCTGACGGACCGTGCCGGCCAGGGAAAAGTCGCCGTGAATACGGCCCTGCACTTCGCGCAGGTCGGCGGTGAACAGTTCCACAAAGGCCAGGCTGCTCAGGGTGAAATCCACGTCACCTTGCAGCGATGAGTCCAGTGCCAGGCCATGTTCCAGTTGCGCGTGAGCATTGCCCAGCGCGGTGGTCAGGGTCAGGTTGCTGCTGAGTCGTTGATCGGCGAGCGTGCCTTGCACGGTGAGCGCTTCGATCTCCACCGGGGGAGGGGCATCTGCCGTGTTAACGGTGATCTTGGCGTCCCGGGTTTGCAGGGAGAACTGGCCATCGGGCTTGTCCAGCGGGCCGCGCAGGGTGATGTCGGCATTCACGGCGCCCTGCAGGCTCAGGGTGGGGCCGAGCAGGCTATTGGCCAGGGCCAGCGGTAGATCTGCCAGGCGTAGCTCTGCGTCCACGCTGTTTTGGGCGTTGGCTGTATGACTGCCCTGCAGGCACAGCTGGCTGGGAGCCTGTACCAGACAGAATGGAGCAAGTGATTGCGATTGGGCAGAGACACGCAAGCTGCTGTCCGTGTCCTGTTGCCACTGCCCTAGGCGAGTGTGTTGCAGCCGGGTGCCGGAGAGGGTGCCTTGCCATGCGGTGGCCGCCTGATCGATGCCGCCATGCAAGCGGGTTTCCAGGCTCACCTCAGCGCGGCTCGCTTCAGCCTTGAGCTGATGCTGGCCCCAGCTGCCGTTGACGGTGACGGAGAGGGTGCTGACCTGTTCGGTGTTACCTTGTTTGAGCTGACTACCGGTCAGGCTTAGCGCCATGTCACCCCGGTGCGAGGTTTGTGGCAGGCGCAGTTGTGAGAACCGGCTTTGCGCCTGCGCGATCTGCCAGTCCTGCCAGCCCAGGGTATTGCCGGTGAGTTGGCCGCTGAGTGCCGGGTCGTTATATGTGCCCTGGAGCTGAATCTGGCCAGCCAGATTCCCGCTCAGCCCCGGGTATAATTGCTGCAGGCGTGCCAGTGTCAGGTTGCTGCGTAGTTGCCACTGTGGCCACACCTGGCCGCTGGCCTGAAGCTGGTTGTCTCCCCAGCTGCCCTGGGTGTTCAGCTGCAATTGTTGTTTGCCATCGGGCGTCTGGCTTTGCAGGGTGCTGGTGAATGACAGTGCCTGCTGGCGCACCTGGCCGCGCAACGACAGCTCACTGGGCGACAGGGTCCAGCGATCGCCGTCCCATTGCCCCTGGCTGTGGCCGTCGATGGCCAGTTGGCCGGGGAAGAGCGGGTGCAGCAGGGCGGTGTTGAGATCGCCGCTGAGATCCAGATCCCAGCTTAATGGGCTGAACATCACCTGGCCGTTGCTGGCCAGCGTCTGGTCGCCGTCCTGTACGGTGAATTCATGCAGGGTAATGCCGCCGGGAATGAGGGCGCTGTCCACGGTGATGGCTACATTGCGCTCACCGCTGGACAAGCCGGTGTGGCCGCTCAGGCGCAGTGCGTCGAGCGGGCCGCTTGTGTCCATTTCGCCTTTACCCAGTGACAAAGGCTGCGGCAAGGCAAGCGGCAACGCCTGGGCTGGCCAGCGATGGTGCAGGGCGATTTGCCATTGTTCATCCTTGAGCAGCCACTCCCCCTGACTTTGCATTTCCACCGGGCCGGTAAGCTGATGGTGCAGCTGAAGTTGGCTCAGTGGGCCCGCCAGGGTGAGTTGGCCGCTGGCGTGTTGTGCCTGCAGGGTATCGGTGTCGGGCAGTGGCAGTTGCCAGCTAGCGGTGCCTTGCACATCGAAGGGGGCCGTCAATTTGCCCTGGGCGGTGGCCTGCACCCTGGCATCGGCCAGGGTGTGAGTGTGCAGGCGGGCGATCTGGAAGCGTCGCCAGGCCGCGAGGCTGTCTGCTTCCAGCTTGCTGACCAGTACCGTGTCGTTCAGCTGAAAGGCATCCATGGTTAACCGGTCGATACGTATCCCGAAGGGCAGTGCCAGGCTCTCTGGCAGAGCCGCCGGTTGCGGCTCGCTGTCATCTCCGGGCGCAAGCGTAATGTGCAGGGTGCCAAGGGACAGGCGCTCCAGTTCCAGCCAGCCACTGAGCAGGGCTCGCGGCACCATGTCGGCGCTGACCTGGTCCAGGGTCACAGTGAGCCCCTGATAGCGATAGTCGATGTCATTGAGGGTGATGCCGCTGAGCAGGCTGCCGTGCCACTCGCCCAGGCTGAGTTCGCCGGGGATAAAGGGGGAGGCTTTTTCCAGTAGCCAGCGGTTGCCGGTGGCGGTGCCCAGCAGCAGCGTCAGGCCCAGCAGACAGGCCAGCAACAGGCTGAGTAATACCAGCAAGCTGCGGGCCAGGACGGAGCGCAGGGCAAAGCCGTTTTGAGGTTCGCGCCCGATCACAGGTCCGGCCCCATGCTCAGGTGCAGGCGCCAGTCGCGGTGCTCGTCCACCGCCCGGGCAATGTCCAGGCGAATCGGCCCCAGTGGCGAGCGCCAGCGGATGCCGATGCCGGCACTGTGGCGCGGCTCGAAGGCATCGAAATCGTTGAAGGCGTTGCCGGCATCGGTGAAAGCTGCCAAGTGCCATTTCTCGGTGAGCGGGTGATCGTATTCCAGACTGCCGGTGGCCAGGTGACGCCCGCCAATGACGTCGCCGTTGCTGTCTTCCGGACCCAGGGATTCATAGGCGAAACCGCGCACGCTGGAATCGCCACCGGCGAAGAAGCGGATGGAGGCTGGCAGTTCGGTCACATCATTGACCTCGGTGTAACCCAGATCGGTGCGCATCAAAACGCGCCCGCCCAGCAAGGGAAAGAGAATCTTGCCACCGCTGGTGAGTTGCAAGAAGGAGGCCGTGGATGACAGGTTCTGATCGGCGAACCGTACGGCAGTGTTCAGGCGCCACCCGAAGGTGGGGTAGACCGGGTCGTCGGCCTTGACGCGGCTTAACTGGAAACCGGGAATCAGCAGTTCGGCCTGATCCACCTGGTCGGCGATCTGGTAGGTCTCACGCAGGAATTCCAGGGAGGTGGTGGCTACCCAGCGATTTTCCAGTTCGACGATATAATCCGCCCCGGTGCTCCAGCGCTCGTTTTCATTACTGTCAGTGTTTTCGTTGACGAAGCTGGTGTGCAGGTCCAGCCGTTCATGGAGCGGGTCCTTCAGCGGGATCTGGTAACTGGCCCCGGCCCCTTGCTGTACTTCGGACAACTCGGTCTCCGCCCGGAAGCGGTGGCCGGCCTTGTTGACCCGGCGATTCTCTACCCCCAGCCGGACCCGTGGCCCGGTATCGGTGCTGATGCCGACACCGGTGAGCAGCGACCAGCGGTTGTTGTCCGTCAGTGCGATGCTGACGGGAATCCGGCGGGTGGTGTCGTTAGGTTCCCCTTTTTGTACTCGCACGGCGCTGAAGTAGCCGGCACCAAGAAATGATTGCTGGGTTTCCAGCATGCGGCCGCTGTCGTAGGGCTCGCCTTCCTGGAAGCTGACATAGGCGTTAATCAATGAAGGATTGAGTACGCTGCCGCTAACGGTGACTTCACCGAAGTGATAGCGCGGGCCGCTGTCCACATGCAGCGTAATGCTGGCCCGGTGGGCTTTTGTGTCCACCTTGAGGGTGTGGGTGGTCAGCTCGCCGTTGACGTAACCGCGACTGATGAGGTGCTGTTGCAGGCTCTTTTTCAGGTTGCTGTAGCGGTCATGTTGCAGCCGCTGACCGGTGGCCAGCTGTGCTTGCTCCACCAATCTGGTGAACGCCGGATCCTGGGCCGCATCGCCGGTGATTTCCACTTGCACGTGTTTAAGTATCACCGGTGGGCCGGTGTTCACGTCCAGCGTCACGCTAACGCAGTCGCCGTTTTCATCAGCGGACAGGGAAAGCTGGCTGTCGTAGTAGCCCATGGCCTGCAGGGCATCGGTACTGTTGGCAATGATTTGCCGGCGGATCAGGCCGTACTGGGCCCTGGGGGGCCGGCAGGGATAGCGAGACAGGTCTACCAGCGCCCGAATGTTGTTGGCCACCGCCTCGCTGGCGTTGCCGGTGATGTGCAGGTTTGGCGTGTCTTTGGCGAACGCAAGGGCGGGAAACAGCATCAGCAGCATCAGGATGAACGTCTTGCTCTGCCGATTGTGGTATCGATGGTGCGCCAAGCTCTGCATCCCTATTTACGTCAGCCCACAGTGTAAGCCAAGGGCGGGGGGAACGAGAACCTTAACTGCCTGGCGGGTCAGCCTTGTGGTGCGGGTTTTCTCGTTGGTTGTCACGTGAATAGTCGCTGGCACTGGGCCGTTTTTTCAGCCGGCGTTGCAGGGTGCGGCGGTGAATGCCGAGGGCGTCTGCAGCCCGCGAGATATTGCCGCCGTGGGCGTCGAGGGTGCGCTGGATATGTTCCCATTCCAGCCGCTGCAGTGAGGGCGGGCTGTCTGGCAGGGGCAGCGCCTGGCTGGCCGGGTCGGCATCCAGTGCCTGCAGGATGTCGTTGGCGCCAGCGGGTTTGGTCAGATAGTTATGGGCGCCACGGTGGGTGGCGGCGACGGCGGCGGCGATACTGCCGTAGCCGGTCAGCAGGATCACCCGGCAAAGGGGGAACTGCTGGCGGATCGGTTCAATCAGGTCGAGGCCATTATCGCTGCCCAGGTTCTGGTCCAGAATCGCGCCGTCCAGCGGGGTGTCTTGGGCGGTGAGCTGCGCGATCAGCTGCAATGCCTGCTCGCGATCATGGGCCACATGGACCTGGGCACCATGGCGGCTTAGTGCCCGGGCGGTTTGTTCAGCGAGCAAGTCGCCGTCTTCTACCAGCAACAGCTGACGGCTGCGAGCGGCGTTGTTCATGATGCGGCTCCCGGGCTGTCTGTTTGCGGCCAGTGAATCCGCGCCTGGGTCCAGCTGTGGCCAAAGTCCATTTCCAGCTCGGCACCGATTTGCGCCAGGCTGGAGTGCACCAGCGTGAGCCCCATGCCCAGCCCTTCGCGCTCTGAATCCGGGTGGGCCGGGCCATCATCACTGAGCTGGAGCCGATAGAGGGGTGCATGGTCGCTGACGGTGATGGCCAGTCGCGTGGCGCCGGCGTCCATGGCGTTGTAGCCCAGATTGCACAGTACCCGGAACCAGCTCTGACTGTCGGCCACTTGAGGGTCCGTTTCCAGCGCATGCGTCACGCTGAGGGTGGGTGCCAGATGACGCAAATGCTGCTGTAACTGCTGGATCAGGACGCTGAGAGGCAGGCCGGATTCCAGCTGGGTGGCTGTGCCTTGTTTCAGGCGGCTGGCCACGTTGCGGGCCAGGTGGTCCATTTGCTCGACTTCCGGACGCAGGGAATCGGGCATTTCAGGGGCGTGGAGAAGATTGTCTGCCAGCATCACCAGTGTGCCCAGCGGGGTATTCAGTTCATGGGCCTGGTCCGCCAGGGTCGCGGCTACCTGATACATGTGCTCACGGCGCCCGGCCAGATCCAGTGCCTGTTCCTGTTGTCGTTGTTGTTGTCGCATCAGTCGCTGGATGACCTGTCCGAGCAGGCTGAGCATGACCAGAAGAGCAATGAAGACAGCGGCCATGCCGGCACTGTGCAGGCCACTGAGCTGGTGGCTGAGGGCGTGTAGCGGGCTGTTCATGGCGGGCATCTGATACCAGCTCAGCGACACCATGTAGCCGCCCAGTGCCAGCAGGGCGACCAACAGTCCCCCTGTCATGGGCAGAGTCAGCGAGGCCATCAGGGCGGGGACCAGCAAGTAGAATGAAAGCGGATTGCCGGCACCACCAAAGCCCTGGATCAGGCCGGCAAACAGCACCACGTCCATGGCCAGCTCCAGCGTCAATAATTGGCTGTGGCGGCGACCGTGGACCTTGCGGGTGAACAGGGTGACCAGGTTGGGCAGCAACAACGCGCCCAGCCAGCCCAGTTCGGCCAACTGATAGCCGGTATGGCCGAACCGTTGCAGCACGATCAGGGCCAAGGTGATGGCCAGTACCAGCAGGCTGCGCAACCAGATCAGTCGCAGGCGCCAGTTCAATAAGGGAGGGCGGTTATCCATGGTGGCTATTGTAGCGGTAAATCGGCGCGGGGAGGTGTGGCAGTTTGCCCGGGTGAGGGCGAGTTGAAAGCTCAAAGTGTAAAGTTCAAACGTGGTGATAACTTCGTGCTGACCTGAAAAGCGTTCCTTCGCGCTGCGGTGCCTTGTGTGCGGATACTGAGGTATGGAATGAGCTACGGCACGCTTTTCAACTTTGAACTTTCTACTGCTCTTCAAGGCCGCAGCAGTCGCCCTTCGTATAGCTCGCCGGCAAAGGCGGGCAGTTTGGGATGGCGGTGCTGGCGGGCGGTCTCGGCCTGAAAACCCGCATGCTGGAAAATACGAGCGGTATCGCGGGTGAGCTGACAACCGCAAGCCAGCGGTTTCCACGCTGGATTCAGGGTTTTTTGCAGGCGTTGAATCCAGGGGCGTTCGCTCAATACATGCTCCAGTGACAGCAGTGTGCCGCCGGGCTTGAGGACGCGAAAGGCCTCTTTCGCCGCTTGATCTGGGTCCGGAATGGTGCAGAACACCAGGCAGGCAATCACCGTGTCAAAATGCTGATCGGGATAGGGGAGCTGTTGGGCATCGCCTTCTTGCAGATGAAATCGTTCGGGCGAATCGCACTGTTGGGCACTGTCACGGGCCAATGAGAGCAGCCCGCCGGCTGGCTCAATGCCATGAATTTCGGTGGCGGTATGACTGTAGAAAGGGAAGTTGGCGCCGGTGCCGACGCCCAGTTCCAATACCCGGCCGCTGGCCTGGGCCAGCAGACGTTGCCGGTCCCGGTAGACCGGGCGGGTGGCCCAATCCAGTAATACCGGGAACAGCTTGTCTTCATAAAAGGACATGAGTTGCATGTTAGTTGCGCTCGGGCAGGATGTATTTGTCCGGGTTGTTCAGCATATCCATGCTCAGCGGGTCGCTGATAATGCTGGTCAGGTTCCGGTCGGTCTTTTTGCTGTACTTGCGACGCAGTTTCTCGAACTTGCGGAAGCTGCGGAAGTTGAGCGCATACAGGCGCACTTCCTGCAGGCGCTTGTAGGAGTACATGACGTCCAGCGCATCCATGGAATATTCCGGACGAATTTTCATGGCTTTTTCCAGGTAGCTGATCGCTTCGTTCAGGTCACGCTTGCGGTTCATGTAGATCAGTGCGTTGGCGTATTCGTAATTGACGATGGGAATATCCGGAGCCAGCGTCAGGGCGTCGGCAAAGGATTCTTCCACCGTGGTGGTGCGCGCGCCATAGGTCATGCGCCCGGTGAACTTGCCCACCCGGCGCATGATGCCGGCGTCCACGCCGGCGCGGAAAGCATGTGCCAGCGGTTGGTCGGGCATGATTTCAACTACTTCCTCAGCGCTGTTCTTGATCTTGCCGATATAGCGACGGGCGACCACCACGGGCACCGGGGATTCTTCCGCGATGCGGGCAATGGCGTAGGCGTAACCGAGTTTCACCGAGGCAACAATGGGGGCCACGGCAGGATCGTCGGCCGCTTCTTCCATGTCATCAAAGTACTCTTGCGCCTGGTTGGCCACGTCCTGGAGCATCATGTATTTGGTGCTCTGGCGATCGGCCAGGTAGATGGCGTACATCAGCTGGGAAAACAGGGCAGGGATCTTGCCGATGGGACCAAGCTTGAGGCCTTCTTCGCGGGCTTCCTGGAAGTCACCGGCAAAGAACTTGCGCCATACCTGCAGGCTGCGGGCCTCCAGCACCTGATAATCGCCGTTCCAGCCCTCGATGTCTTCTTTCATGAAGGGGTATTTTTCGAACTGTTCCTTCATGTAGGCGGCGGACGGGTAGGGCACCTTCAGGCCGCGCATCAGGTATTCCCATTTGTCGCGGATCTGTTTGTCGGTATAGGTGAAGTAGCTTTTCTTGTAGGGCACTTCATTCCATTTTTCGACAAAGATGCGTTCATCCACCGGGATTTCCTGCATTTGCAGTTCTTCCGGGGTGACTTCATCCATCTCGTCGTCGGCCTCGTCATCGCGGGCCGCATGGACTTGCAAGCTGATAGCGCAAAGCGCGATCAGGCACAGAGAGCGCCAGAACGGTACAGAATATGCTGCCATGATGTTTACAGCTCTTGTTGTTGTTGTGTGTTGTAGGCGAACAGGTTCGCCGGGCCCCGATAGCCCTTGGTTGTGGCCTAACAATGCCACGCAGGCGGGAAGTGAACAAGTTCTGCTCAGTATGAGTTTGTCAGCAGGAGTGTATCGTTAATGTGCCTGCCCGGTTTGGCGGGCAGGCGAGGGAGCAGGGGAGCGGATCAGGCGTTGGCGCCGGCGTCGCGCAGGGCTTGCGCGTAATCCTTGCCTTTCGGGTGCTGGGCAATCAGGTCCAGCAGGGTGCGGCCTTGTGGGTCACGGGCATCCAGATCCCGGTTCTGGTCCTTGAAGAACGTCAGAAAGCGGGCGAAATCCTCGGCGCGCAGGGCGCGATACGCTTTTTCCAGCAGGTGGAAGTCCCCGTTTACGCCCTCCTCGGGAGGGAAGTCGAGAAATACTGCGATCTGTTCATCGGTCATCGGCTCGCCGATCACCTTCTGCTTGTCTTTACGTTCAGCCATGGGGGTCTCCTCCGTATGCGGCGGCATTATAGAGGCTTGCGGCCTTTGGGGGCCAGCGCAGGGCAAACAAGTCAGGGTGGCGCGATGAAATGGGCGGGGAGAGGGGGAGAGCCCACCGGGCGCCAGGCACCCGGTGGTGGAGCATGAATCAGGCGGTCATATCTTTCAGTTTCTTCAGCGGACGAACCTTGACCATGGTGCGGGCAGGCTTGGCAGCGAAGGTGGTGGCTTCCCCGGTGAACGGGTTGATGCCCTTGCGCGCTTTGGTGGCGGGCTTCTTCTGGGTCACGATTTTCAGCAGGCCCGGCAGGGTGAATTGGCCGGCGCCACGCTTTTTCAGGTGACCTTCCATGATATCGCCAAGCTCGTCGAAAACCGCGTTGACGTCTTTCTTGGTCAGGCCGGTGGTTTCGCTGATCTGGTTAATGATCTGGGTTTTGTTCATCGGTTCGGTGATGGTTTTCACCTTGCGAGCCGCTGTAGCGCTGGAAGCTTTAGCAGCTGTCTTTTTCTTTGCAGCCATGGATTGCTTACCCCTTTTTGGTGTCTTCCTGATGTTGTATTGGTTCCGCAATGGTACGGATAACCGGCGGTGCTTCCTTGTCAGGTTTGCCCCTGGACTGCACAACACAGAGGGCGCCTGATAGGGTTCGCATCTTTTATATGCCATGGGTTTTCAGGGCACAAGGCGTAGAGACACTATTTTTCAAGGTATTTTGTGAAATTACGTAGGCATGTGGCCCGTTTGGCAGTGAATCGCCGTCTGGCATGGCTCGTGGACGGTTGAATCGCTATACTGTGGCGCCTTTTTCAGTGGTCCGGCGTCGGGGCAGGCTTCAGTCAGCCTGGGGTCGCCTTCAATAAGCCGGACGGCGTAATCAGAACACAAGCGGACGTTAAGCATGCGAAGCCATTATTGCGGTGATTTGCGAGCCTCCCACGACGGAGAAACAGTAGAGCTTTGCGGTTGGGTCAGTCGCCGCCGTGACCACGGTGGGGTGATCTTCCTCGACCTGCGCGATCGTAATGGTCTGGTGCAGGTGGTGTTCGACCCGGATACCGTTGAAGCCTTTGCCCTGGCCGATAAAGTACGCAGCGAGTACGTGGTCCGCCTGAGCGGCCGGGTACGCATGCGTGACGAAGCGGTGCGTAACAGCAAGATGTCCACCGGCGACATCGAAGTGCTGGGCAAGGAACTGACCATCCTCAATGAGGCCGAGACGCCGCCGTTTGAGCTGGATGCCCACTCTGCTGCCGGTGAAGAGGTGCGCCTCAAGTACCGCTACATGGACCTGCGCCGCCCGGAAGTGCTGCGCAACTTCCAGTTTCGTTCGCGCCTGACCCACGTGGTCCGTGCCTTCCTGGAAGGCGAGGGTTTTATGGACGTGGAAACCCCGATCCTGACCCGGGCGACTCCGGAAGGTGCCCGTGACTATCTGGTGCCCAGCCGGACCCATCCGGGCAGCTTTTTTGCGCTGCCGCAGTCTCCGCAGCTGTTCAAGCAGCTGCTGATGGTGGCGGGCTTTGATCGTTACTACCAGATTGCCAAGTGTTTCCGTGACGAAGATCTTCGTGCGGACCGTCAGCCCGAATTTACCCAGATTGATTTGGAAGCTTCCTTTGTAGAGGAAGAAGACATCATGGGGATTACCGAGCGGATGGTGCGTTCGGTGTTTAAAGAATTGCTCGATGTGGAGCTGCCGGACTTCCCGCGCATGCCGTTCTCCGAAGCCATGCAGCGTTTTGGTTCCGACAAGCCGGATCTGCGTATTCCGCTGGAGCTGATCGACATCGCAGATCTGCTGGCTGGAGTGGACTTCAAGGTTTTCTCCGGCCCGGCCAACGATCCGAAAGGCCGTGTGGCGGCCATGCGTGTACCGGGCGGTTGCTCCTTGTCGCGCAAGGATATCGACGGCTACACCAAGTTCGTCAGCATCTATGGCGCCAAGGGCCTGGCCTATATCAAGGTCAACGACCTGGCCGCTGGCGCAGAAGGCCTGCAGTCACCGATCCTGAAATTCCTCACTGAGGATGCGATCAAAGGGATCCTTGAGCGCACTGGCGCCGAGACCGGCGACCTGATCTTCTTCGGTGCCGACAAGGCCAAGATCGTCAACGAGGCCCTGGGCGCCCTGCGCGTTAAAGTCGGCCACGACCTGAACCTGGTCGAAGGCGAGTGGGCACCGTTGTGGGTAGTGGACTTCCCCATGTTCGAGGAAGACGAAGGGCAGTATCACGCCCTGCATCACCCCTTCACCATGCCCAGCTGTAGCGCGGAAGAGCTCAAGAGCAACCCGGCAGAAGCGCTGTCGCGGGCCTATGACATGGTGCTCAACGGCACCGAGCTGGGTGGCGGTTCCATCCGTATCCACAACCCGGCCATGCAGCGCACGGTCTTTGAAGCCCTGGGCATTTCCGATGAAGAAGCCGATGAAAAGTTCGGCTTCCTGCTCGACGGCCTGAAGTACGGTGCGCCGCCTCACGGTGGTCTGGCGTTCGGCCTGGATCGCATGGTCATGCTGATGACCGGCTGTGAGTCGATCCGTGACGTGATTGCTTTCCCGAAGACCCAGACCGCAGCGTGTACCATGACCAACGCGCCGTCACCGGTGGACAACAAGCAGCTGCGTGAAGTGGGCGTACAGGTACGCAAAGAAGAAGGTTGATATAGAGAGACGCAGGCATGCACCACGCAGCACGCTTCACGCAAAAGCGTGCCGCAAATGTGTTGCGTGACGCGTGCTGCGTGCTGGCGGAGGTAATATGGCAGGACATAGTAAGTGGGCCAACATCAAGCACCGCAAGGCGGCCCAGGATGCCAAACGCGGCAAGATTTTTACCAAGCTGATTCGCGAGCTTACCGTGGCCGCGAAGATGGGTGGCGGCGAACCCAACGATAATCCGCGTCTGCGGGCGGCTATCGACAAGGCGCTGGGCCAGAACATGACCCGCGACACCATCGACCGGGCCGTGAAGCGTGGTGCCGGCGGTGATGACGACGGCAACATGGATGAAATCACCTATGAAGGCTACGGCAAGGGTGGCGTGGCGGTCCTGGTAGAAACCATGACCGATAACGTGAACCGCACCGTGGCCGAAGTGCGCCATGCCTTTTCCAAGTTTGCCGGTAATCTGGGTACCAGCGGTTCTGTGGCCTTCCTGTTCACCAAGCGTGGCGAAATCTTCTTTGAGTCCGGTGTAGACGAAGAAAAGTTGATGGAAGTGGCCCTGGAAGCCGGTGCAGAAGACGTGGAAGAAGTGGGCGATGACGGCTTTGTGGTCACCACCACACCGGACAAGAGTTTCGGTGAAGTGGTTGATGCCCTGCGCGAAGCCGGGCTGGAATTCGCTGAGGCGGAAGTCACCATGCACCCGTCCACGGAAGCGGAAATGGATGCCGATACGGCAGAAACCGTGCAGAAAATGATCGACATGCTGGAAGATCTGGATGACGTGCAGAACGTCTATACCAACGCCAGCTGGCCGGCGCCGGAAGACGAGTCGCAATAAGCGGCCAGCTTCTCGCTGCGAGACAAATAAAAAGCCCCGGATAGCTCGGGGCTTTTTATTATCTGGCGTTTGCGAGCGGTTTCGCGGGTGCGGTCGCAATCCATCCCGGGTTTTGGGCGTGCCGCATCAGGCGTGCAGCATGAAGCGTCTCCTTACCGAGCTGGACATCCGGACAGTGGTCAGGTAGAACGGAGGCAATTATCAGGTGCTGGATTGTGGTGCCTGGCTTTCTATTACGGGTCTGTGGAATATGGCGCTTATTCTGGGTATTGATCCCGGCTCGCGACGCACCGGTTACGGCGTGGTGGATGTGGTGGGAAACCGTTCTCGCGCGGTGGCTTTCGGTACTATCGCCACTACCCACAAGGAGATTCCGCCCCGCCTGGGGGAAATATTCGCGGGCATTGATCAGGTGGTGAAAGAATTCGGTCCGGCGGAAGTCAGCATTGAAAAAGTCTTTATGGCGCGCAATGCGGATTCCGCCCTGAAACTGGGACAGGCCCGGGGAGCGGCCATTGCTGCCGTCATGCAGGCCCATGTTCCGGTGTTTGAATATTCCGCTCGCCAGGTGAAGCAGGCGGTGGTTGGCAAAGGTGGGGCGGAAAAGAATCAGGTGGGCGAAATGGTGAAGTACCTGTTAAAGCTGGAACAGCGCCCCCAGGAAGATGCTGCCGATGCGCTGGCTATCGCCCTTTGTCACGCCCATATGCGTGTTTCTCTGGCCAGGATGGGCGGCGCCACGGCTGTCAGGCGAGGGCGGCTTCGTTAAGCGCTCTTCAGTTAATTGCAAATAACACGGATAAACCCATGATCGGACAACTTCGCGGAACCCTGCTGGAAAAACGCCCTCCGGTATTGCTGCTGGATGTGGGCGGCGTTGGCTACGAAGTGGAAGCCCCCATGACCGTGTTCTACGACCTGCCCGACGCGGGCGCAGAACTGACCCTGCATACCCATTTTGTGGTCCGCGAAGACGCCCAGCTGTTGTATGGCTTTGCCGACCGCTATGAGCGTGAGCTTTTTCGCGCCTTGATCAAGGTGAACGGCGTGGGGCCGAAAATGGCCCTGGCGATTCTGTCCGGCATCGAAGCGGATCGCCTGGCGCGCTGTATCCAGGATCAGGACACGACCTCGTTGGTAAAGGTGCCAGGCATTGGCAAGAAAACCGCCGAGAGGCTGGTGATCGAAATGAGCGATCGGCTCGACAAGATTGACGGCGGCCCGGTGAATTTGCCCGGTCGGGTCGATACCCGTCAGCCCGATGACGCCCGTAGCGATGCCATTGCTGCCCTGGAAGCGCTGGGTTATCGCAACAAGGACGCTGCCGCGGCGGTGGCCAAAGCCGCGGATGAAGATGGCCTCAGCAGTGAACAATTGATCCGCAAGGCGCTCAAAAGCCTGGCCCGCTAGCGCGATACCCTGATGCTGCCCCACACTTTGTGATAACAGTAATAGCAGTACGGCATCAGGGTGCGATACGCTAGCGACTCCCACGATATAGAGGCAAGCCCGCCGCAGGCATGGATAACGAACGAGTCATTACCGCGGCTGCGGTTGGCAGCCACGAAGAGCAACAGGACAGGGCCATTCGCCCGGCCAGCCTGGCGGATTATCACGGGCAGGCGAAAGTCAGCGAGCGCATGGAAATCTTTATTGATGCCGCGCGCGGTCGCCGTGAAGCTCTCGACCATACCCTTATTTTTGGCCCGCCGGGTCTCGGCAAGACGACCCTTGCGCACATTATTGCCCGTGAGATGGGCTGCGAACTCAAGTCCACCTCTGGTCCGGTGCTGGAAAAAGCCGGGGATCTGGCCGCCATCCTGACCAATCTGGAAGAGGGCGACGTACTCTTCGTGGATGAAATCCACCGCCTCTCTCCGGTGGTAGAGGAAATTCTCTACCCGGCCATGGAAGACTATCAGCTGGATATCATGATCGGCGAAGGCCCGGCGGCGCGTTCCATAAAGCTGGACCTGCCGCCGTTTACCCTGGTGGGCGCGACCACCCGTGCCGGTTTGCTCACCGCTCCATTGCGCGATCGCTTCGGCATTGTGCAACGCCTCGAATTCTATTCCGTGGATGACCTGTCCGGCATTGTGAGCCGCGCCTGCGACATCCTTACCATCCCCATTGAAACGGCGGGAGCCATGGAAGTGGCACGCCGCGCCCGCGGCACCCCACGTATTGCCAATCGCCTGTTGCGCCGGGTGCGCGATTACGCCGAAGTGAAGGGAGATGGTCGCATTACCGAAGACATCGCTCAGCGGGCACTGGATATGCTGGAAGTGGACAGTTGTGGCCTGGATGGCACCGACCGCCGCTTGCTGGACATGATCATGCACAAATTTGATGGTGGGCCGGTGGGGCTGGAATCCCTGGCGGCGGCGCTCAATGAAGACTCCGGCACCTTGGAAGAGGTGGTGGAGCCCTACCTGATTCAGCAGGGCTTCATTCAGCGCACCCCGCGCGGGCGTGCGGTGACCAACCACGCCTGGCGACATTTTGGCCTGCAGCGCCCGCGGCAGGACGGTGATTTGTTTAATGATTGAAAAAGATCAGGAAAACGGGGAATTTACCCTGCCTGTGCGCGTCTACATCGAAGACACTGATGCCGGTGGCATTGTCTATTACGTGAATTATCTGAAATTCATGGAGCGGGCGCGCACCGAGTTTCTGCGCACGCTGGGCTATCAGCACTATGCGCTGGCGGATGAAAACTTTCAGTTTGTGGTGCATTCCGCCAATGTGCAGTATCGCCAACCGGCACGTATTGATGATGCGCTGACCGTGACAGCCACATTGAAAAAACTGGGTAAGGCCACGCTGCTGTTTGATCAGCAGGTGAAAAAGGCGGAAACGTTGATTTGCCAGGCGGAGATCAAAGTCGCCTGCGTGAGTGCCGATACCCTGAAACCGACGGCGATTCCGTCGGCACTGTATAAGAAATTTAGCGCGGCCAGCAAAGGAGAAGGGCTACATGGTTGAGGCATCCGACATGTCTGTCGTCAGTTTGATCAGTCACGCCACGATAGTGGTGCAGCTGGTGATGGCGCTGTTGATTCTGGCGTCACTGACGTCCTGGTACATGATCGTTGGCCGTTTCCGCGTGCTCGGGCGTGCCCATCGTGCGGGTCGTGCCTTCGAGGAAAAGTTTTGGTCCAGCGATGATCTGGCGTCCCTTTACAACCAGAGCCGCAAGGACCCGGACGTGGATTCCGGTACTGAAGCCATTTTCCGGGCCGGTTTTCAGGAATTTGTTCGACTTTCCAAGAGTACCCGCGGTGCCGAAGCCGTCATGGATGGTGCTCAACGGGCCATGCGCGTTGCCCTGCAACGTGAGCAGACTCGCCTGACCAAACACTTGCCGTTTCTGGCCACGGTCGGCTCCACCAGCCCCTATGTGGGCCTGTTCGGTACGGTCTGGGGCATCATGAATTCCTTTATGGCGCTGGCCAACGTGAAGCAGGCGACCCTGAGTGTGGTGGCCCCGGGCATTGCGGAAGCGCTGATTGCCACGGCCATTGGCCTGTTCGCGGCGATCCCGGCGGTGATGGCCTATAACCGCTTCTCCGCCCAGAGTGATGCCTTGCTGACGGAAAATGAAATGTTCGCGGAAGAGTTCTCTTCCGTACTGCACCGTCAGGCTCACGGGCGCGAGGCATGAGCATGAGCGGCGTAAAGATACGGGTGCCGCGCAAGCTCGTTGCCGAGATGAACGTGGTGCCCTACATCGATGTGATGCTGGTGTTGCTGGTGATCTTCATGGCCACGGCGCCGATGATGACCCAGGGCATCAATGTGGACCTGCCGGACAGTAACAGCGATCCCATTGATACCACCAAGAACGAACCGGTGATCATTTCCGTTACCGCCGATGGCAGCTATTTCATTGATGTGGGTGGCGACAGCCAGAAGTCCTCCAGCCTGGAAACCGTGAAAGGCCATGTGCTGCGTATCCACAAGCACAAGCCGTCCACCCTGTTTCTGGTGGAAGGCGATGGCAACGTGGCCTATGCCCGGGTGGTGTCGCTGATGGGCGCGTTGCAGGAAGCGGGTATTTCCCAGCTTGGGTTGGTGACGGAACCGCAGGGACGCAATGAGTGATCGCCGCGTTGGGGTGCTTTTCACGCTGTTTATCCACCTGCTGGTGTTCGGGTTGTTGGTGTTCAGCTGGAGCACGGACCCGTCCCTGCACAAGGCCCCGGTGGTGCCGCCCCATGTAAAGGCCACCATGGTGGAACGGTCGAAGCAGCAGAAAGCGCCGGTGGCGAAGCCGAAAACGGAAGTGAAGCCAACGCCCAAGCCTGCTGCGAAACCCAAGCCCAAGCCAAAGCCTGAACCGAAAACGGAGCCCAAGCCAAAGCCGAAGCCCAAACCCGCGCCGAAACCGACGCCCAAGCCTGAGCCAAAACCCAAGCCTGCGCCGGACAAAAAACCGGATCCGGTGAAGAAGCCGGACCCGAAGCCAGCGCCCAAACCGGATCCAAAACCGGTAGTGCCCGACATTGACACTCCCAGCGTGGAAGAAATGCTGGCCGAGGAAGAGCTGGAAATGGACAGGCAGAGCAAGGCGTCCGATCAGCCTGATCAGGAAGCGGCCAGCAATGCGGACCAGGCTGATGCCGAAGTGGCCAGTTTTACCGATGCCATCGCCGCCCATGTGGGGCAGCGTTGGCGGATTCCCGGCAATTACCGTAACCGGGATGACATCACCACGCGGGTAAAAATACAGATGATCCCGGGCGGTGAAGTGATCAATGTATCGGTGGCACAAAGTAGTGGTTACCCGGATTTCGACGAATCGGTCATGAATGCCGTCAAGCTGGCCAGTCCGTTACCGGTACCGGATGGCCAGTTGTTTAACGAACAGTTTCGCTCACTGGTGATCGAATTTGATCCTGGAGTTGCACAATGATAGGTGTGTTAAGGATGCAGCAAGCCTGTAAACGCAAAGTGTGGACACAAATCAGTATCGCCCTGATGGCAGCCCTGTGGATGGTAAATGCCCAGGCAGAGTTGCTGATCAAGGTAACAGAAGGGCGCGTGGACGCGGTGCCGATCGCGGTCGTGCCTTTTGATGGCGCACAAAATGCCCCCGAAGATGTCTCCCAGATTGTGCAGGCCGACCTGCATCGCAGCGGTCAGTTCAAGCCGCTGCCCCCGGAAGATATGCTCAGCCGGCCCCGTAATGAACAGGAAATGATCTACCGGGACTTCAAGGTGCTGGGCACGGAATACGTGATTACGGGCAGCATGAAGGCTCAGGAAACCGGTGGCTATGAAGTCAGCTATGCGCTGTTTGATGTGGCCCGGCAGAAAAAGCTGATGTCGGAAACCTATCGCCCGCCCGAGTCGCAGCTGCGTGATGTGGCCCATGCCATCAGTGACCGTATTTATGAGCAGCTCACCGGTATTCCCGGCGCCTTCTCCACCAAGATTCTTTATGTGACGCACAATCGCCATGACGCCAATCCCTACCAGCTGCAGTATGCGGATGCAGATGGGCACCGGGTCACCACGATCCTGCGTAGTAAAGAGCCGATCATGAGCCCCACCTGGTCGCCGGATGGCAGGAAAATTGCTTACGTATCGTTTGAAGATCAGGGACGCCCGGCCATTTATATTCACAGCCTGGCCACCACCGAGCGCGAAAAAGTGTCCAGTTTCAGTGGCATCAACGGCGCCCCGGACTGGTCGCCGGATGGCCAGAAGCTGGCTCTGACGCTGTCGCGTGACGGTAACCCCGAAATTTATATGCTAAATCTGTCCACCAAGGGGCTGACCCGGCTAACCAACAATTACGGCATTGATACCGAGCCGCGCTGGTTGCCCGATGGCGAACATCTGGTGTTCACCTCCAGCCGTTCCGGTGGCCCACAGATTTATAAACTGAACATAAATGATAAGTCGGTCCGGCGGGTTTCGTTCCAGGGCGCCTATAATGCGCGCTCGGATGTGACCCCCGATGGCCGCTATCTCGTTTATGTGCATCGACGAAATGGAAATTTCAATGTCGGTGTGCAGGACCTCCAGCGCGGCACATTCAATATTGTGACCCGCACCGATATGGATGAATCGCCCAGTGTTGCACCCAATGGAAGTATGGTAATTTACGGGACGCAACACGGGGGAACGGGGGTTCTGGAAGCCGTATCCATCGATGGCAGAGTGAAAGTTGAGCTGCCGTCGAAGGAAGGGGAAGTCAGAGAACCGGCATGGTCGCCGTTCCTCTGAGTGGTTCTCGGAGTCCAATACTAGGAAATTATAGGAGCTTTTCGCATGCGTTCATTACTTAACCCGCTGTTTGCCATTGTGCTGGCAGCTGCCCTGGCAGCCTGTTCCAGCACCCCGACTGAAGACGATACTTCTGCGACTGACAACATGTCTCAGCAGACTGACACTTCTCCGGTCACTCCGGTTGAGCCGTCAGAGCCGGTTAAGCCGGACACCAGCAGCATCCCGCTGACTGCTGACAACTTCTACAACCATCCGTCCAACTACGACGGTACTACCGATTCTCGCGTTATCTACTTCGCGTTCGACAGCAACACCGTTCCGGCTGCGGCTTTCGAAACCCTGCGTGCCCACGCGACCTACCTGAAGAACAACGCTAACGCGAAAATTCGTCTGGAAGGTCACGCTGATGAGCGCGGTACCCGTGAATACAACGTTGCTCTGTCCGAGCGTCGTTCCAAAGCGGTAGAGAAGTTCCTGCGCGTACAAGGTGTTGCTTCCTCACAGCTGGAAATCGTTTCCTACGGTGAAGAGAAGCCGGCAGCCTTTGGCCACGGTGAAATGGACTGGGCCAAAAACCGCCGCGTAGAAATCAACTACCTGTCCGGCCGTCCGTAAGGCATGAAGGTAGTGATGACAGCGCGCCTGCTCGCAGGCGCGATGCTCAGCTCCCTGGTGTTCTGTGCGCATGCACAGAGCACTGGGCCGCTGGCCGTTGAAGAGCGTAGCCTCGCCCAGGCGCAATCCCAAATGCGCAATACCTCCACACCGTCTGCTGCGGTGAACGAGGATGGGTTGATGGTGTTGATGCAACAGCAGCAACAGTTTGAAGAACAGATTCAGCAGCTGCAGGGGCAGCTGGAAGAGTTGCGCCACGAGCTTTCCACTCTCAAGGAAGCCGAGCGTGAGCGTTATCTGGATCTGGATACCCGAATTAATACGCTGGCTGAACGGGGACAGACCGAGCAGCCAGAGGACGGCGCTGAAGGGGATAATGACCCGGAAGCGGACCGTGCCGCCTACAATGCCGCCAAGGACAAATTGGTCAGTGGTGATTTCAAGGGTGCCATTGCCGGTTTCGAGGCGTATCTGGGTGAATTCCCGCAGGGAATGTCCCGGGCCAACGCCCATTTCTGGGCGGGCAAGCTATACAGTGACCAGAAAGAGCCGGACTTGAAGAAGGCGGAAGGCCATTTTCAGGCGGTGGCCGACGACTACCCGGACCATAGCAAGGCCCCGAAAAGCCTCTATATCCTGGCCGTCATGCAGGCCAAGGCCGGTGAGGTTTCGCCCGCCAAGGTCAATCTGCACAAGCTGATCAAGCAATACCCGGATAGCAGCGAAGCCGGCCAGGCCAAGAGCCTGCTGGACCAGCTCAACCCGTAACACCTTCCTGTCACCTTTACCGGCGGCACAGAGGCCGGCAAAGGTGATAGAATCCGCGCATTTCCGCCCCAACAGACGATTAAGGGGCCCTCAGGAGATGTTGTGGAACTCCGTCTTACCGAAATTTTCCATTCCCTACAGGGTGAATCCCGCACCGTGGGCTGCCCGACGGTATTTGTGCGCCTGACCGGCTGCCCGCAGCGCTGTGTCTGGTGTGATACGGAATATGCCTTTTCCGGGGGGGAGAAATGGACCTTGGCGGCGATTCGCGAGCAGGTAGCCGCCCATGGGGCGCAATACGTGACGGTGACCGGTGGCGAACCGCTGGCCCAGCCGAACTGCCTGCCGTTGCTCACGGCGCTGTGTGATGACGGTTACCAGGTGAGCCTGGAAACCGGTGGCGCCATGGATATTGCCGGAGTGGATGAGCGCGTTTCTGTGGTCATGGACCTGAAAGCGCCGGGCTCCGGGGAACAGCACAACAATCGTCTGGAGAATATCCCCCTGCTCAAAGCGCACCATCAGGTGAAGTTCGTGCTGGCGGACCGCAAGGACTATGACTGGGCGCGTTTCATGCTGGACCAGCACCTGCTGCATAAACGGGTCAGCGATGTGCTGTTTTCGCCGGTGCAGGACGGTCTGGCGCCGGGAGAATTGGCGGACTGGATTGTGGCAGACCGCTTGCCGGTCCGTTTTCAGCTACAGCTGCATAAATACCTTTGGAATGATGCCCGTGGGCGTTGATAGGCGCGAGACGCAAAACCCCTGATATCAACCGCAACAACCGAAAACGAAGAGTAAACAAGGAGCCTGCCATGAAGAAAGCCGTGGTGCTGCTATCCGGTGGCTTGGATTCAGCCACCTGCCTGGCCATTGCCAGGGACCAGGGCTATGAATGCCATACCATCGCGTTCGATTATGGCCAGCGTACCCGTTCGGAGCTGGATGCGGCGGTGCAGGTGTCCGGGGCGCTGGGGGCATTGAGCCACCGTGTTATCGAGCTGGGCATGGGCAATATTGGCGGCTCTGCGCTGACGGATCATTCCATCGATGTACCGGAAGATGGCGGTGAGGGCATTCCGGTGACCTATGTGCCGGCGCGCAATACCGTGTTCCTGTCATTGGCGTTGGGCCTGGCGGAAGTGGTTGATGCGCAAGCCATTTTTATTGGCGTGAATGCGGTGGACTATTCCGGTTACCCGGATTGCCGTCCGGCCTTTATCGAGGCGTTCCAGTCCATGGCCAACCTGGCCACCAAGGCCGGGGTGGAAGGCCGGCCGATGCAGATCGAGACCCCGTTGATGCACCTGAGCAAGGCGCAGATTATTCAGCAGGGGGTAGCGCTGGGGCTGGATTACGGGCTCACGGTGTCCTGCTATCAGGCTGACGAGAATGGCAATGCCTGTGGCAAATGCGACAGTTGCCGCTTGCGCAGCCAGGGGTTCGAGGATGCATTGGTTAAAGATCCAACAAACTATCAATAAAGCGGAAAAAATTTCGGTTAACCCCTTGTCACCCAGAAATAAATCCGTATTATTTGCGCCTCCTTCGGGAGCGGGTCGTTAGCTCAGTTGGTAGAGCAGTTGGCTTTTAACCAATTGGTCGCTGGTTCGAATCCAGCACGACCCACCATATTTAAAAGGGCTCGCCTACGGCGGGCCCTTTTTCGTTTCAGCCTCCCAGCTTCTCTCTCCCTCCGATGTTCCGTGCGGGCAGCGATCGATCAGCGCTGCAGTTCGCCAGTGCGTTGAAACAAGCGGTTGTCGTGTTCCTCGGCAGGCTTCCACACAGGCAGGCCGGCCAATTCAGCCAGCTCCACCATGTGTGCAGTGCCGCGCCCGCCAGGGAAGGCGATGACGCCCTGTGGGCGACCATGATGCAGCATGCGGCGGTTACGCATGGGGCCGGCGGCCCGCCCGTGGGCTTTCCAGTTGGCGGGGTAGCTCACCTGGTCGATGCCGTGGTTGTGGGCCCACTGGCCTGCCAGGCGGTCGGCGCCGCTGGCGTTGCCGTGAATCAACAGGCTCAGGGTGTCATCCCGGTGCAGGCGGCAGAGGGTCTGCTCCAGCAGGGCATGGTTGTCAAAATCGCGGCCACCGCAGACAAGAATACGCATTATACTGTCCATAATGTCAGTGTTGCGGGAAGTATAAGCATAGGGCCCGGCGATTGCACCTTTGTGATTGTTGTCTTGCAGGCACGTGATGGATAGATGGATAGCCGCATTCACAGGTCGTTGACAGAGTGACAGGTTAAAGTTGTACAAGATTTACTTCGTGTACAACCTGAAAGGGCCCCATGCACCGTGATGCTCTTTCCTGCAACCAGTGAGGTCGCTCCATGGACAGTGCTCAATCATCATCATCGTTGTCGACGTTGCCCGGGATGCGTATTCCGGTGGGGATCAGTGCCTGTCTGATGGGCCTGGAGGTGCGCCATGACAAGGGTCACAAACATTCCCGCTACTGTACCGAGGTGCTGTCGTCGTACTTTGAATTCCGCTCGCTGTGCCCCGAAATGGGGGCGGGGATGCCGGCGCCGCGCAAGGCCATGCATCTTGTCGAGCCTGCCCAGACTGAACAGGAACAGGGCAGCGAGGCCCTGCGCCTGCTGACCACGGATGGCGATCGTGACTGTACTGCGCTGATGCAGGATTTCATTGACCGTACGCTGCCGTCTCTGGCGCCCCTGCGCGGTTATATCCTGATGGCCAAATCCCCCAGCTGTGGCATGGAGCGAATCCGTGTTTATAACGTTGCCGGCAATGTGCAGCGCCGTGATGCCAGCGGGTTGTTCGCGGCGGCGCTGGCAGAGCGCTACCCGCTGATGCCGCTGGAAGAAGAAGGGCGATTGAATGATGCGACCCTGCGGGAGAATTTCATTGAGCGCGTTTTTCTGTATGACGACTGGTGCCAGATGATGGAGCGGGGGCTTACCGCCCAGCAGCTGATTGCCTTCCACAGCCGGCACAAATTCCAGTTACTGGCCCATTGCCAGAAAACCTACCGTGAATTGGGCCCCATGCTGGCGGATATGAAGGCGCGCCCCCTGGAGGACATTGCCCGGGATTATATCCAGGCGGTCATGACCGCCATGAAGAAGCGGGTCTCCCGCGGGGCGCATGTGAATACCTTGCAGCACCTGGCCGGGTTTCTGCGCCAGGACCTGGGAGATGCCGACCGGGCACTGATCAACGAGCAGATTGATGCTTACCTGCGTGAAGAGGTGCCCTTGGTGGTGCCGATGACGTTGCTGCGCGGGGCGCTGCGTAAAACGGACCAGCCGTACCTGGCCCAGCAGCGTTATCTGTCGCCGTACCCCGATCCGCTGGGCCTGAGAAACCGGGTATGAGTGACTCGGTGGAGGTTTCCCCGCTGTTTGCTCCGCAAGCCGATGGCGTCAGTATTCAGCAGGTCAGCACGCGCTGTGGTATTCCAGCGGTCACCCTGCGGGCCTGGGAGCGCCGCTATGGCTTGCTGTCCCCTGGCCGGACCGAGAAGGGGCACCGGCGTTACAGCGAGGCTGATATGGCCCGTATCCAGCAGATTCAGCAGTGGCTGGAGCGGGGCGTGCCGATTAGTCAGGTGAGCGGCTTGCTGGCCCAGCCGGACACGGCGGCCAGTGCTCGCTATGAATCGAGCGATGGCCCCTGGCAGGAGGCTGCCGTTGCGGCCATGACGGCGCTGGAATCGCTTAATACCCGCCGCCTGGAGCAGTTGCTCAACGGGCTGTTGAACGATTATAGCCATGCACTGGTGCTGGAGCAGTTTTGTGATCCGTTGCGGGCGCAACTGGCGGCCACCCCGTCGCTGGGCGGGTTGTTGACCGTGCTGGATAGCGTGCTGGTGGCCAAGTGGTCGTCGCGGGCGTTGTCGCTGGCGCCACGCCGCCGGCAAGCGGGCTGGCTGCTGGTGCCGGTGGGCGGCGCCTTGCCGGCTCTGGAGTTGGCGATGGTACTGAACCGTCCGCTTTGGTGTTTGGGGTCAAACCTGTCTGCCGGCGAGCTGCGCAGCGTGTTCGAAGGGCTGGCCGAGCGGGGTGGAGGCGTGCTGTGGGTGCTGGATCGTTGGCCGACGGCGGCAGAGCACCAGCAAATGGGCGTCGCGTCCGCCCGCGGCCTTGCCGAAGCGTGCTGGGGAATGGATGTTTCTCAGCTGCCATTGCCGGCAGAGGTGTCACTGCTCACCGGCCGCCGGCAGGCGCTGCTGAGCGAACTGGATCGGCTACAACACACCTGGAGCACGACATGAACCTGGTCTGGTATCGCAATGGCCTGCGTGTGGCCGCGCATTCGCCCTTGCAGGCCGCCCTGTCGGAATCCTCAGGGGAAGCCGTGTCCGGGCCACGTGCTCTGGCGGTGTACTGTCTGTGCCAGGCGCAGTGGGACCGACATCAAGTGGCGCCGTTACGACGCTGGTATGTGCTGGAAAGTGTCCGTGAGCTGGGGGAGGCGCTGGCCCGCCGGGGGATTGATCTGCATGTGCTGGAGGCGGATACCTTTGCTGCGGTGCCGGACGTGCTGGCCCGGTTTGCCCAAGAGCATGGTGTGACACACCTGTACTGCAATCGTGAGTACCCCCTGAACGAAAAAAAACGCGACAAGGCGGTGGCGGAACGGTTGCGCGGGCAGGGCGTTTCCCTGCAGGGATTTGACGACGGGGTATTGGTGCCGCCGGCTGCATTGCGTACCGGAAAAGGCACGCCCTATACGGTGTTTGGTGCCTACAAGAAACGCTGGGATGTCTGGATGGCGGACCATCACCCGGCGGTGACGCCGGCTCCGCCAGAATCTGATCACCGCGGTGACTTTGTCGGGGCTGCGGTGGTGGACAAGGCCCTGAAAGCCTTGAGCGTCCCTGAGGCCTTAACGCAGCAGTGGTTGCCCGGCGAAGAAGCCGCCTGGAAACAGCTCGACCAGTTTGTGGAGCAATCACTGGCGGGGTATCGGCGCCAGCGGGATTTTCCCGATCTGGCGGGCACCAGTGGTTTGTCGGCGGCGTTATCCGCAGGGACCTTGTCAGTGGCCAGCTGCTACCGGGCGGCAAGCCAGGCTATGGCGGATGCGGGAAGCCGTGACGGCGCCACGTGCTGGATCGGCGAATTGGCCTGGCGGGATTTCTATCGGCAGATCATGGCCCAGTTTCCCCGTGTCAGCCGCGGGCAGGCATTTCGCCCTGAGACCGATCTGTTGCAATGGGACCAGGATGACGAACGTTTCGCCGCCTGGTGCGAAGGGCGTACCGGTTACCCGCTGGTGGATGCGGCCATGCGTCAGCTGGTTGCCACCGGCTGGATGCATAACCGGCTGCGTATGGTGACAGCCATGTTTCTCAGCAAGCATCTTTGGCTGGACTGGCGTCGTGGAGAAGCCTTTTTTATGGCGCATCTGATAGATGGGGATTTTGCCGCCAATAACGGGGGCTGGCAGTGGAGCGCGTCGGCGGGCACGGATGCGGTGCCCTATTTTCGGGTCTTCAACCCGGTGCGTCAGGGGCAGCGCTTTGATAGCGAGGGCCGTTTCATTGCCCGCTGGGTACCTGAATTGCGAGGCCTGGATAGCAAGCAAATCCATGAGCCCTGGAAGCAACCGTTACTGGCGCCGGATTATCCGCCGCCCATCGTGCCCCATGCCGGGGTGCGTGAGCGGGTGACCACCGCGTTCAAAGCGGCAAAGACACAGTTTGATCAGGAGCAATCCATGGGCTCGACTATGGATGACAACATGGATAACAACGGAAAGGGAAAAGCATGAGTCAGCGTATCGCCATCGTCGGAGCCGGGATCAGTGGGGTGACCGCCGCCTGGTATCTGTCCAAAGCGGGCCATCAGGTTGAGGTGTTTGAAGCCAATGACTATCTGGGCGGCCATACCTGTACGGTGCCGGTTTCCCGGTCCCACGGGGAGTACGCGATTGATGTGGGGTTTATCGTCTTCAATGACCGCACCTACCCAAACTATTTGCGCCTGCTGGATGAACTGGGCATACAGGGGCAGCCGACGCCCATGGGCTTTGCGGTGAGTGACCAGAAGAACGGCCTGGAATATTGTGGCGATGGATTGGGGGGGATGTTTGCCCAGAAGCGCAATCTTTTCAGTCCATCACACTGGCGCTTTATTGGTGACATCTTGCGATTCAACAAGCAGGCGCCGGCCTTGCTCAATAGCCCAGAGGGAGACATTCCGCTGGGGAAATATTTGCGCGAGCACGGTTACGGTGAGCGCTTTTCCCGGGATTATATTCTGGCCATGGGCGGTGCTATCTGGTCCTGCTCGCTGGAACAGATGGAGGTGTTTCCTGCCCGTTTCTTTATTCAGTTTTTCCAGAACCATGGCCTGCTGTCGCTGAATGATCGCCCGCAGTGGTTTGTGGTGCCGGGCGGCTCCAATCAATATGTGCAGCCGCTGGTGGACGGTTGTGATGCCGCATTCCATGTCGCCACACCGGTGCAGGGGATACGTCGAGATCATCACGGAGTGCACGTCACCGCACAGGGCAAAGAGCAGCACTTTGACCAGGTGGTGCTGGCTTGTCACAGCGACCAGGCTTTGGCATTGCTGGATGATCCGGATGCGCGAGAAAAAGATGCCTTGTCGCAATTGGGTTATCAGGATAACGAGGTGGTCTTGCACACGGACACCCGGCTCTTGCCCCGTCTCGAGCGGGTCTGGTCCAGCTGGAATGCTCTATTGTTTGAACAGGATCAGGAGCGGGTTCAGGTTACCTACAACATGAATATCCTGCAGGGCATCAGCGCCCCGGAAACGTTCTGTGTGACGCTCAATGCCACCGATCTTATTGATGAAGAACAGATCCTGGCCCGCTACCGTTTTGCGCACCCGCTGTTCACTCCGCACACCGTGGCGGCCCGGGAGCAATTGCTGAAAGAAAACGGCAAACAGGGTACCTGGTTTGCCGGTGCCTGGTGCCGCAATGGCTTCCATGAAGATGGCGTGGTGTCTGCATTGAACGTGGTGGAAGGCATTGCTGCCACAGCACAGCCGGGGAGCATTGCGTAATGCGTGCCTCGGCAGAGCAGGCGGTAATGTCCAGTGCCATTGCCCAAGGGAGGGTATGGCATCAGCGCTTGCAACCCTTTACGCATCGCTTTGACTACCCGCTGTGGATGGTCTGGTGCGATCTGGAAAAAATTGATGAGCTGCTGGAGCGACACTGGGCCTGGGGCCGGGCATGGCGCCCGGTGACGTTTCGTGACCGGGATTACCTGGATGGCCGTTGCATTCCGCTGGCGGAAAAAGTGCGGGAAAAAGCCGTCACTCTGGGGTTGGACTGGTCCCGGGGGCGCACCTTTATGCTGGGGCAGTGGCGTACGTTTGGTTCCCTGTTTAATCCACTGGTGCTGTACCTGCATTTTCCTGAAGGGCAAAGCCAGCCCGACAGCATGATTGCCGAGGTGCAGAATACGCCCTGGCGGGAACGCCACTTTTACCCGCTCACCTTTTCTCGTGGTGATAACGACGCCCTGGTGGTCGATCACCCCAAAGCCTTTCATGTCTCGCCGTTCCTGCCCATGTTGCTGCAATACCACTGGGATCTTCACGTTGCCTTACCCGATCTGCGAATAGGGTTAGAGGACCGGGATAACCAGGTTCCCGTCTTCAAGGCCGGGGTGAAATTGCAATTATTTGCGTCAGAACCGGCGATGATGGGCAAGGGCATTTTCCGGTTTGGTGCACAGGGGTTGGCCACGCTGAAACGCATTTACTGGCAGGCCTTCAAACTGTGGCGCAAGGGGGCGGTCTTCCATGGCCACCCCGCTGGCAAGCGCGATGACTGAGATCAAGGAAACAGGGAGTGAGACACATGCTGTCTGGCGATAAAGCCTCTGACAATAAAGGTGACCAGGCCGGCACACTGAGTTGGCCGCAATCGGTGGCGCGCACGCTGGTGTTGAATCAGCTTGAGAAACTGCCCCGGGGTGGCCTGCGTATCGATGAGCCGGATGGCAATACGGTCATGCTTGGCTCCGCGGTGCGGGGCAATAATGCTCAGGCTAATGACCTGGGGCACATCGTGCTGGCCGACTGGCGCACCTACAGCATGATGATGAGCGGTGGAGCGCTGGGGGCGGCGGAAGCGTTTATGGAGCAAGGCTGGTCCAGCCCGGACCTGATCAAGGTGATTCGCTATTTCGCGGCCAATGTGGATGCAATGCAAGCCCTGGAAGGCGGCTTTGCCGCCCTGTCCAAGCCGGCGCTGAAAATGCTGCATCGCTACAACCGTAATTCGCTGCAAGGTTCCCGCCGGAATATTTCTGCCCACTATGATCTGGGTAACGACTTTTTCAGCCTGTTTCTTGATCGCACCATGATGTATTCCAGTGCGGTGTTTCCCCGCCCGGATGCGTCTCTGGAAGAAGCGTCTGTGCACAAGCTGGAGCTGATCTGTCAGCGCCTGCAATTGCAGCCGGGAATGACCCTGCTGGAAATTGGCACCGGCTGGGGTGGGTTGGCCCTGCATGCGGCACAGCATTATGGCGTCACCGTTACCACCACAACCATCTCCCGTGAGCAGGCCCGCTATGCCCGCCAACAGGTGGCCGATGCCGGGTTGGATGACTGCATCACCATTCTGGAAAAGGATTACCGTGAACTCACCGGCCAATACGATCGTGTGGTGTCGGTGGAAATGATTGAAGCGGTGGGGGCAGAATTTCTGCCGGGATACTTTGATGTGCTCGGCAAACGTTTGAAGCCGGAAGGGCTGTTGCTGATTCAGGCGATCACCGTGCCGGATCAGCGTTTTGACTATGCGCTCAAGCAGGTGGATTTCATCAAGCGTTATATCTTCCCGGGCGGCTTCCTGCCCAGCGTGTCGGTGATGTGCGATAACCTGACCCGCCATACCCGCCTGGTGACCACCGAGTTGCATGACATCGGTCACGATTACGCCCTGACCCTGAATCACTGGCGGCAACGTTTTCATGGTGCCTTGTCCCGCATCCGGGAGCTGGGCTTTGATGAGCGGTTCGTGCGCATGTGGGAGTACTATCTGTGCTACTGCGAGGGGGCGTTCCTGGAGCGGGCGATCAGTACGGTACACCTGGTGGCCGCCGGTCCCGCCTACCGGCCTTCCTGCAAGCCTTCCCCGCAGGCTTGAAGGAAGGCTTGAAAAGCACCGTCTACGCGCCCATTTTAGTCATTGCAGGGCGAGTCATTGACCGCGATTCAGCGGTTCTTTGATGTTGTGGTATTATGCCCGCCTTATTTTTCGTATTAACTTTCCAAGTTGTTGATATCAGGGGGAAACCCCGGGCGGTAAGGCAATGACTGCAGAGGCACAGGCACGGGTCCAGGCACACCTGGCCAAGGTGGAGCCGGACGACACGCTCAGCGATGAGCAGCGTGCATCCTATCGTGACCGGATCAAGGCGCTGTTGCGTCAGCGTGATGCGGTGCTGGTGGCGCACTACTACACAGATCCCGAGATCCAGTCGCTGGCGGAAGAGACCGGTGGCTGTGTTTCCGACTCCCTGGAAATGGCCCGTTTCGGTAAAGACCATCCCGCGTCCACGCTGATTGTGGCCGGGGTCAAGTTCATGGGTGAGACCGCCAAGATCCTCAGCCCGGAAAAGCGTGTTTTCATGCCGACACTGGAAGCCACCTGTTCGCTGGATATCGGTTGCCCGGAAGACGAATTCTCCGCCTTCTGTGACCAGCACCCGGACCGTACGGTGGTGGTTTACGCCAATACGTCTGCTGCAGTGAAAGCCCGTGCTGACTGGGTTGTCACTTCCTCCATTGCAGTGGAGCTGATCGAACACCTGGACAGCAACGGTGAAAAAATCCTGTGGGCGCCGGACAAGCACCTGGGTGGCTATGTGCGCGACAAGTCTGGCGCCGACGTGCTGTGCTGGGACGGCGCGTGCATCGTGCACGAAGAGTTCAAGGCCAAAGGCTTGCACGACTTGAAAGCGGCGTACCCGGATGCGGCCATTCTGGTGCACCCGGAATCTCCCGCGTCAGTGGTGGCCATGGCGGATGTGGTGGGTTCCACGTCGCAGCTGATCAAGGCTGCCTGCGAAATGGATAACGACGCCTTTATTGTTGCCACGGACAAAGGCATTTTCTACAAGATGCAGCAACTGGCGCCGGGAAAAACCTTCCTTGAAGCGCCGACTGCAGGGTCCGGCGCCACCTGCCGCAGTTGCGCCCACTGCCCGTGGATGGCCATGAATGGCCTGCAGAACATGCTGGCGGTGCTGGAAGATGAAAACGGCATGGGCCAGGAAATCTTTGTGGACGAGGACCTGGCAGAGAAAGCCATGGTGCCGCTAAACCGCATGCTCGATTTCGGTCAATCCCTGAAAGGGTAGAATAACCCGGGCCTGACCAGGTGATCTGCGTAACAGGTTGCGGGGTCAGGCGGTTACGGGGTGCGAGTGGCGACAGGCGAAAGCGCGGCGGATTCTCGTACCTCGTTCTTCAGTCCAGCGCTTCATTCCCGCTCTTCATCAAAATTCCTCTTCGGATAACCGCTTCATTTCCCGCAAACGCCCGTTCAGTTTGCTGTACAGGGCAAAGTCATTTTCTGCATCACGCAGGGCATAACGCATTTGTTGCTGGGCCTTGGGGTCGTTGCCGCGCAGAAACTGGCTTTCGGCGCGGGCATGCAGGGCGCGCACGGTATCGCCACTGTTGCCGTAGGCATCGGCCGCCAGGTCCCAGATGTGCGGATCATTGGCGTGCTCATGGACAAGCGGTTTGAGTAGCGGCAGGGCCTTCTCCGGCTGCTTGCTGCGCAGATAAGCCTTGCTCTGCAGGATGGACGCCGCGTAGTTGTCCGGAGAAATGCGTTGTACCCACTCGGTTTCCTGAATGGTGAGTGGGTAGTTACCTTCATCCAGCGCCACCTCTGCCAGCCCCAGACGGAACCAGAGTTCGTCGGGATACTGGTCGGCCAGCCCCTGCATCAACTCCCGGGCCTGATCGTAATGGTTGGCTCGCAGATAGCTCAGGGCCAGGCCATAGCGCGCCGCTTTCAGGCCCAGGGCACTGCGCTCGTTGCTGTAGCGTTTGAAGTATTCAATGGCCTGATCATCAGAGGTGATGAAGCCCGCCTTGAGCCGCGCCTGGGCCAGCAGAAAGCCGGTGGATACTGATAGCCGTGCCGGAGGCAGGGTGCGAGCCCGTGCCCGGCTGTCGGCAATACGGCTTTCGGTCACCGGGTGAGTGAGCAGGAACTCCGGCGGATCGCCGGAGAAACGTTGGCTATCGTGCATGCGTTCGAAAAAGCGTGGCATGGCGCCCGGGTCCATGCCGGAGGCCGCCAGGGTCTGCATGCCCACGCGGTCAGCTTCCCGCTCATTCTGGCGTGAGTAGGCCAGTTGGGCCTGAATGGCGCCGGCCTGGGTGGCGGCAATGCCGGCCATGCCCGCTTCCCCGTCACCGGCAATGGCCACGGCCAGGCTGGCGAGCATGGCGGCCAGCACGGCGGTGTTCATTTTTTTCGAATCCAGATAGCGGCGGGCAAAGTGTCGCTGGCTAACGTGGGCAATTTCGTGGGCAACCACCCCGGCCACTTCGTCTTCGCTGTCCGCATTCAGAAACAGGCCGGCGTTGAGCCCGATGACGCCGCCGGGCACGGCGAAAGCGTTAATCTGGCGGCTGTTGATGACCACGATATCCAGGTTCGGCTCTTTCAGGTCGCTGTAGGACGCCAGACGATAGACCAGGCTTTCCACGTACTCCTGCACCATGGGGTCAGACATGATGGAGGTCTGTCCGCGCAGGCCGCGCAGCCAGGCCCGACCCAGGCGGTATTCCTGATCGGCAGACATCAGCGCGGCAGTGGGGTCCCCGAGTACCGGCAGGTTGTCATCGGCGGCGGACGGGCTGGCCAGCCAGCAGCAGCCGAACAGCAAAAAAGTACGTAAAAACAGCGTCAACAAGTTGTGGCTCCGTCCAGCGACGAGTAACGGGTCATGAAATTCCGGGTATCGCTATGCGGGCACTGATTCAATGCCCGGCTTGTGACTATAATGCCGTCAGGGCGGCGATGAATGAAGCGATTACAATGACTGAAAACCCTGTATCCGAACAAATGGTTGATCTCCATGTGGATGCCTCCACGTTACAATGCCCACTGCCGTTATTGAAAACCCGGCAGGCGTTACGGCAACTCCGCGCCGGGCAAGTACTGGAAGTGATCGCCACGGACACCGGCTCAGCCAGTGATATCCCTGCCTATCTGAGACAATCCTGTCATGAGCTAGTTCGCATGCAGGAAAGCAAAGGCCGCTACTGTTTTGTTATCCGCTGCGGCACACAGGAGCCTTGATGCTACGCATATTGAGAAACTGGGCCGATAACTACTTCTCGGATGAAGAAGCGGTGTATCTGGTTGTCCTGCTATTGGTCATTGGTCTGACCATCGCGTTCTTCGGCGGCATGCTGGCTCCGGTGTTCACGGCCATGGTGGTCGCTTACCTGATGCAGGGGCTGGTGGGGGCGCTGGAGCGCCGGGGTGTGAAGCGCATGCTGGCGGTGGGGCTGGTGTTTACGCTGTTTATGGGGCTGTTGATTGCCACGCTGGTCGTGTTGTTGCCCATGGTCTGGCGGCAGCTGGTGCTGCTGGTTCAGGACCAGTTGCCCCATGTGCTCAAGAACGGGGAAATTTGGTTGCGGGGGTTGCCGGCGCATTATCCGGAAATCATTTCCATGGAACAGGTGAATTCCATTGTTGCGGTGATTCAGCGGGAAGTGGCGGAAGCCGGGCAAGGGGTGCTGACCCTGTCGCTGGCGTCGATCCCGAACCTGGTGGAAATCATGGTGTTCCTGGTGCTGGTGCCGTTGCTGGTGTTCTTCTTTCTGAAGGACCGGGAAACCCTGGTGGACTGGATGCTGGGTTTTCTGCCCCGCAAGCGGCGGATCCTCTCCCATGTATGGCAGGAAATGGACGGCCAGATTGCCAACTATGTGCGGGGCAAGGCCATTGAGATTTTGTTGGTGGGCGGGGCGACCTTTATTGCCTTTGTGCTGCTGGACATGAATTACGCGGTGCTGCTGGCGGTGCTGGTGGGGTTGTCGGTGGTGGTGCCGTATATCGGCGCCACCGTGGTGACCTTGCCGGTGGCCGCAGTGGCCTATGTGCAGTTTGGCTGGGGCGGCGATTTCGCCCTGGTGATGATCGTGTACGGCATTATCCAGTTCATTGACGGCAATATCCTGGTGCCACTGCTGTTTTCCGAGGCGGTGAACCTGCACCCGGTGGCGATTATTACCGCGATTCTGTTGTTCGGTGGGTTGTGGGGGTTGTGGGGAGTGTTCTTCGCCATCCCGCTGGCCACGCTGATCAAGGCGGTGATCAACGCCTGGCCCCGGCAGGCGGATTATTCTCCCGGGAAGCTGGAGGCGCAGCCAGAGGCCTGATAAACGCCTGACGCCGGAAGACGACACGCTTCCGTCACTGCAGCGCCAGGCGTTGGGCATCAGGCGTTAGGCGTAATCCCCAGCGCATCCAGTTCTGTCAGCAGATCCTCGTGATGAGACTTGGTTTTGAATTTGTCCATCACCTTCAGCAACTTGCCATCCTTGCCGACGATAAACGTGGTGCGGATGAGCCCCATGAATTCCTTGCCCATGAACTTTTTCATGCCCCAGCACCCGTATTTCTCGGCGGTGGCGTGATCTTCGTCGGATAGCAAGGTGAAGTTCAGGTCATGCTTGTCGATAAACTTGGGCAGGCGAGCAACCGCATCCGGGCTGATGCCGAACACAACTACGCCACGCTTTTCCAGCTCGGCCCTGGTATCGCGAATGCCGCAGGCCTGGGTGGTACAGCCCGGGGTGAGGGCCTTGGGGTAGAAAAAAATCACCACCGGGTTCTTGTCCCTGAAGGATCGCAATTCAATCAGGTTGCCGTCCTGATCCGGCAGTTTGAAGTTGGGGGCCAGATTGCCAATCTTGGGGTGTGCCATGTCTGTGTCTGTTTCCCTTGTTTTGGTTGATGTCTTTTGCTTGCTGCGTGAAGCGTGCTGCGGATTTTAACGCTTCGGTGTCATGGTGGCGTCCAGGTTGCGCGCTTCACAGAAATCCAGGAACGCATCGCGCAACTGGGCCACGGAGTGCTCCGCACTCATGCTCAGGACCAGCTGCAGGCTGAACATGCGGGTGCCGGTGTGGGGCGCAGCGTAGGTGCCGGTATGTAAATCATCAATATTGATATTGCGCGCGGAAAAGAAATTGGCGATTTCATGGACGATGCCGGGGTTGTCCATGGCGACAACCTCTACCTCATAGGGCAGGGCGGCAGGGCGAGCATCCGGGGCGCGGGTGCGCTTGAGCGTGATCAGCAGGTCCAGTTGTTCGGATAGTTGCTGCTGCCCGGCTTCCAGGTTGTCCAGGGTGGTCGCGTTGCCGGCGACCAGCATCAGCACGGCAAATTCGCCGCCCAGCACCGTCATGCGCGAATCCATGATGCTGCCATCGTATTCCAGCACGGCCTTGGACAGGGCCTGCACTATGCCGGGCCGGTCCGTGCCCAGGGCAGAAATGACAATCAACTGGTCCATGGCTGCTCTCCATCAGTGGTGACCATTTGTTTATGGCCCTGCAGTGCCGGGGATAGACATCGGCATGCCGGGCTGCATTCGCCCTCTGCAGGGGCGTGTGTGGCCAATCAGTCTACCCAGTTCATCCAGTACTGAACACTTGCCGGTGTGGGTGGTCTTAACCCTGGGCCCTCAAGGCGTTGCCGTTTTTCGCCTCCTCTTGCTTTTGCAGGGGGAAACGGAGGACGCGCGTCTTGTCCGCCTTGGGGGCGAGGTTTACCATAGCGCCCTTCGGTCGACGATAGCGCCTGCTGGCAGGAAGCGTCGCGGTTAATTGGCGCATAGCGTTTGCGCAGAACAGGAGACAGGCATGATTCGCGGCAGCATAGTGGCCTTGGTGACCCCCATGCGTGCAGATGGGTCCGTGGACTGGGAGCGTTTGCGCTCGCTGGTTAACTGGCATGTAGAGCAGGGCACCCACGCCATCGTGGCTGTGGGCACCACGGGTGAATCCGCCACGCTGGGCTTTGAAGAGCATGACAGTGTGATCCGTGAAGTGGTGGCACTGGCCAAGGGGCGCATTCCGGTGATTGCCGGTACCGGTGCCAACAATACCGAAGAAGCCATTCGCCTGACCCGCGACGCCAAACGTGATGGCGCGGATGCCTGTCTGCTGGTGACGCCTTATTACAACAAGCCCCCCCAGGAAGGTCTGTATCAGCACTTTCTGGCAGTGGCTCGTGCCGTGGATATCCCCCAGATCCTGTATAACGTGCCGGGGCGTACGTCCTGCGACCTGCTGCCGGAAACCGTGGAGCGTTTGAGCAAGGTGCCTAACATCGTGGGCATCAAGGAAGCCACCGGGAACCTGGAGCGGGCCCGCGAAATCCGTGAGCGCTGTGGTGACGACTTCATGCTTTACTCCGGCGATGACGCCACCGCCCTGGACTTTATCCTGGCTGGCGGCCATGGCGATATTTCTGTGACTGCTAACGTGGCTCCGGCGAAAATGGCGGCCATGTGTGAGGCGGCCCTGGCCGGTGATGCCGATAAAGCCCGTGCACTGAATGCGGAACTGGAACCCCTGCACCGTGATCTGTTTATTGAAGCGAATCCGATCCCGGTGAAATGGGCACTGTTTGAAATGGGGCTGATTGACGCAGGCATCCGGCTGCCGCTGGTGTCGTTGTCAGAAGCGGCCCAGCCGCGGTTGCGTGAAACCATGCGCCAATGCGGCCTGCTGGAGGTTAAATGAAGAAAGCGGCGTTGCTTGCCCCCCTTGCGCTCGCCCTGCTGGTTACCGGGTGTAGCTGGTTGCCGGACAGCAGCCTGGAATACCGTAAAGCGGACGTGACGGACCCGATAAAGGTCCCGGAAGGTGATGTCTTTATTGGTGAGCAGCCGCTCTACGCGGTGCCGAGGCAGGATGAGCGGTTGACCGCTCCCCGTGAAGATGAAGACCGCTTCGAGCCGCCACGTCCGCCGCAACTGGTGGTGCTGGGGAATGCGCCGGACAAGGAAAACGATGAGCCCGCTCCGGAAGGGGAGTCTGCCAGGGCGCTGCTGGGCCGTGACGGCAACGGCTACCCGATCATCATGATGTCCACCCGGTACGCCTGGGCGTGGGAATATGTGGGCGATGCCTTGAAGAAAACTGATTTGAAGGTGGGTGACCGTGATCGCGAAGTGGGTATTTTCTATCTCAAGGTACCCAACCGTTATGAACTCGGGGCCCGTGAAGCACAGCTGAAACTGAGCCACACCACCAACGGTATCCAGGTGGCGGTGCTGAACGAGAAAGGCACTGCGCTGGTGGAGAAAACCCCGGGGCTGGCCATTCTCGAGCGAATCTACGACGAGCTCGATTAATGCAGCTGGCGTCACTGGGCAGTGGCAGTAAAGGCAATGCCACGCTGGTGCAGGCTGACGATACCCTGGTCCTGATCGATTGCGGTTTCACGGTGAAAGAAACCGAGGCGCGGCTGGGGAGGCTGGGCCTGACGGCGGCACAGCTCAGCGCGATTCTGGTTACCCATGAACACGGCGATCATATTCGCAGCGCCGGGGCGCTGGCCCGCAAGGTGGGCTGCCCGGTGTATAGCTCCTTTGGCACCGCCAGCGCTGTGCACGACAAGCGCGCGACGCTGAAAGGTGCCGACTGGCAGGAAATCCGCCCCGGCCGCACATTCAGCCTGGGAGCCATGGAAATACTGCCGGTGCTGGTGCCCCACGATGCCCGCGAACCTTGTCAGTACCGTTTCTCCTGGCAGCAACGCACGGTGGGGGTGCTGACGGATCTGGGGGCGATTACTCCCCACGTGGTGGATGCCTACCGGGAATGCGATGCACTGGTGCTGGAATGCAATCACGACCCGCAGTTGCTGGCGTCTGGCCCCTATCCGTCATCGTTGAAACGGCGCGTGGGTGGTATGTTAGGGCATCTGAGCAATGATCAGGCGGCGGCGTTGCTGCGCCAGGCCAATGTGGATCGCCTGCAACATTTGGTGCTGTCGCACCTGAGCGAACAGAACAACACGTCCCGGCACGCACTGGATGCGGTCGAACGGGTGATTACCCAGGGGCGTGAACGAATTGGCGTTGCCAGCCAGACGGAAGGGTTTGACTGGCTGCAAGTACATTAATACTGACCTGAGTAATAGGCCTTTCCATGGAAAAACGCGACGAGTTGTATGCCGGCAAAGCCAAGTCTGTGTACACCACCGATGACGCGGACAAGCTGATCATGCTGTTTCGTGACGACACCTCCGCCTTCGACGGCAAGAAAAAGGAGGCGTTGGCACGCAAGGGAGCGGTGAACAATCAGTTCAACGCAGCCATCATGGAAAAGCTGAAGGCGGCGGGCATTCCCTGCCACTTCGAGAAAACCCTGTCCGCCACGGAATCCCTGGTCAAGAAGATGGACATGATCCCGGTAGAGTGTGTGGTGCGTAACATCGCCGCCGGCTCCATTTGTCGTCGTCTGGGGGTGGAAGAAGGGCTGGAGCTGAACCCGCCTACCTTTGAATTCTTCCTCAAGGATGATGACCTGGGGGATCCCATGGTCAATGATTTCCATATTCAGAGCTTTGGCTGGGCCACCGATGAACAGGTGGCGCAGATGAAAGTGCTTACCTTCCAGGTGAACGATGTGCTCAAGCAGCTGTTTCTGGACGGTGAAATGCTGCTGGTGGATTACAAGCTGGAATTTGGCGTGTTTAATGGTGAAGTGCTGCTGGGCGATGAATTCAGCCCGGACGGTTGTCGCCTGTGGGACAAGAACACCCGCGAAAAACTGGACAAGGACCGCTTCCGTCAGGGGTTGGGCGGCGTGGTAGAAGCCTACGAAGAAGTGGGCAAGCGTCTGGGGATGACGTTCGAGTACTGATCAACGACACGAGCCTGCCGGGCCGACCGGTGCCGGCAGGCTCCCAATAATAAGTAGAAAAAAAAGGAGAAGGTATGAAATCCGTAATGCGTCTGGCCGTTATTGGCCTGTTGGCCGCGGTTCTCAGTGGCTGTTTCCTCACCAAGCTGGCGACTACGCCCATGCGTTTAGTGGGGGCGGCCGGTTCCGTGGTCGGGGCGGTGCTGTCGATTATCCCGGTGGCGGGTAATGCCGCTGATGAAGCGCTGGAAAAGGTCGACGGGGCCATTGATGGGACCGCGGACAGTATCGATAAAATCCCGCTCTGATCCACGCTGAATTTTCCCCGGCCGGCGTTTGCGCCGGCTACGGGTGACGCCCTGGCGCTTGTAATCGGCCAGGGGGTTGTGAAAAATACAGGCTCTTATTACCGGGGCTTGCCCGATATAACAACAATAAACTGGAGTTTGCCATGCGTCGCTGGCTGCTTTCCTTCCTTGTGTTGCTGCCTCTGTCGGCGGCGGCGGACGATGCCCTGATCGGTATCGGCTATCTCAATGGTCTGGTCGGGCTTAACCTCGAATGGGCTACCGAAAAGAACAGTTTCTACGGCATGCCTGCCTATTATGTGGATTCCAGTGGCCTGGATACGGAAGAGTTCCGCTGGGTAGCGGGCTGGCGCCGCAAGATGGAGCGTGGACTCATGTCAGAGAAGGGCTTCTACACGGGCCTGATGGCGGGCGATCTGGGTGGCGAGCGCCACTATGAGCGGCTGGGCGCAGGCGTTGAGCTGGGCCACCAGTGGGTGAAACCGTACTCGCGCTGGACCGTGAGCGCGGCGGTGGGAGTGCTGGAAGCGCTTGAGTGCGGCGAGTACCGTGGCGTCAGGGCTTGCGATAGCGAGGAAGAGCGGGATCGGTATGATCTGGATATCGAACCGGTGGTTGTGCTGGGGGTGAGTTTCAGTCTGCGCCGCTGATTGCTGCTGAGCCCGAAATCACCGTTTTATGGAAAAGCCGCTTATTGAGCGGCTTTTCTCGTTCTGATCACTTCGCTTGCCTGCCGCGCCGGGTAAAACTGTAAGCCCGATTTTTCGTTAATCAGCCACGCCTTTCTCTTGCTTTTTCCCCTTATGCCCTGTTCCCGGGCAACAGTTTTGCACAGCGAACACGCTGATTTCACCCGATGCGTGAACGTTGGAGGCTAAGCTATTGATTTGCAGTGCGTATTTGTAAGTATATGATTTTTAAGGGTTTAATATTGTGGCCATTTTTTCATCATTCTAATGACATGGCAGGCACGACAGGCGGTGGCGGCAGTTCCTGACAGTCTATGCACAGAGTTATCCACAGAAGTTGTGAGTAACTTTCCTTGCGGAGCGCCAGGGTTCTGACGGGGCCTGTTTTATCGTTTGAGCATGGGCAAGGGGCGCCAGGGCTGGCTGAGCAGTTGCTGGCCGCTCAGCTTCAGCAGTAGCGGATGAAAGCCCGCATTGGGGAAGCCCCGTTTGATCAAGCGGACCCGCGCCATGGGAATGCCGAAACGCAGTAGCCCCAGGCTCACATCAACCCAGTCAGCCCGGCGGAACACTTCGGTGAGGTCCAGATGGTTGCGGCTGAAGCGGCTGATTTTGTGGTGGTTCATGATCATGGTGCGCACATCCTGGCTCCAATCTTCCAGGCCTTCTTCCTGAAGGTAGTGTTCAGCGAGCCGGGCGGAGGGTTGTAAATAGTCAAAGGTGCCAGCCAGCCAGATGCCGGCATCATGGAAAAAGGCGGCGACTTGCAGTTTGCCGAGCTCTTCGTCATTGACGGGACGTTGCGCCATGACCAGGTTTACCAGCCGATAAACATGGTTGCGGTATGCCGTCTGTTGTTTGCCAAAACGCTCTGCGTATTGGTCAAACAGTTGCTCGACTCTGGGTAACTGGGTGATCAATTCCTTGTTCATGCAGCTCCGCCCGGTATTGGGTGTGGTCACAGTTCTTATTGTGGGTGAATCCGTGCTGTGGCTTGGTCAGTATGGCACTGATGCATTTGATACTGGCGGGGGATGGTTGGCAAATCCAGCACTTGGTGGTGGCTTTCTTGTGTACTATAGTCGGACAAGCCTAATTGGATTGTTCAACAAGTACCGGGGGTTCGGTGAGCTTCAAAGCGAAGGAAAGCCTCTCTGAGCAAATTGCCCAGCATCTCGCTCAGCAAATCATTCATGGCGACATGTTGGCCGGTGATCGCATTCAGGAACTGCGTGTTGCAGGGGAGCTGGATGTCAGCCGGGGATCTGTGCGTGAAGCGCTACTGATTTTACAGCGCCGCCAGCTGATCGACATTTTGCCGCGCCGGGGTGCGGTGGTGAAAGAAATGTCCGAAGCCCATGTGCGCAGCCTGTATGAAGTCATGCAGGTGTTGCTGGGGCTGGTGATTCGCAAGGCCATTAAGGTGGTGCGCGAAGAAGACCTGGATTCGTTCATTGAGCTGGTTCACGGGTTGCAAGTGGCGGCGGAGGAGCGCGACCACGATGTTTTTTTTACCCTCAGCTTTCGCTTTCTGGAACATGTCTATCCGTTCGCCCGCAACGTCTTCGTGGAAGATGTGCTGATCAATATGCAGCCGGCCATGCAACGGGCTTACTTTATGGCCTTGCATCTGGAGCCGGATGAAATCAAGGAGTGCCTGTCGTTCTTCAAGGCGCTGGTGGAAACCATTTTCCGCCGTGATGTGCGTTCGGCCCTGGAGATTATCCGCGAGTTTGCCGAGCACCAGTCGGATCTGGTGGAAGAGTCCATCACCCGCGCACGTCAGATTGAAACCGCCTGGGGCTCGCGCCGCCGCAAGTAATGCGGCGTTGGGATAATGGCATTTGAAGGATGACCATCAATCTGCAACGAGGGTCTTGCCCTGACGGATCAAGCTGCATAGAATTGCCACCCTCTTTAGGCACGTAGCTCAGTTGGTTAGAGCACCACCTTGACATGGTGGGGGTCGGTGGTTCGAATCCACTCGTGCCTACCAGATACAAACGAAAAGGGCTTGTCGCAGCGGTGCGGCAGGCCCTTTTTCGTTTTCGCTCCTTCAGTATAGCGCCCGGTAGAATATCAACGTCTTACGCAGGAGAGGGTCGCAATGCCTGACTCGGATTACCTGGGTGCTGCCCGGCCAGGACTGATGCTGTATCTGCCTCACCGGCCCATGGGGATGGTCCCGGATGTGGGCGCGTTGGTGGCGGCCAACTCCAATCACTGGCGAAAGATTCTGAATCTGCTGGCCAAGGTGGCGTGCCCGGTGGCGGAGGATTGGCGGCGCTACCGGGATCAAGCGCTGTTTCAGGAGACGGCGCTGTGTTTTGCGCCGGTGTTGGCTCAGGGGCCTTGCTGGCACTGGATCGGTGGCAAGGAAAACCTGCTGCGCTTTACCGGCTTGCGGCACCACGCCCGACCATTGCACGGCGCTGCGGAGATTGCTGTGGACCCGCAAAGACGCTTGCTGTTAACCCCTTACCCTGACTATCGCCAGCTCAGTAATGCCCGTGTAGAACAGGTGCGCAGGGTTCTCCGGGAGCACCATTTCTACCCAGGTGTTGCATGAAGCGGCCTTATTTTCTGGGGTGCCCGCAGTGGCAGCATCCTGCCTGGGATGGACGTCTGCCTGCTGGCAACAGCCCTTTGGAGCGTTATAGCCAGGTGTTCAATGCGGTCGAGGGCAATACGTCTTTTTATGCTACGCCCTCAGCCCGTCAGTGTGAGCAATGGCGCGCCCAGGTACCGGCGGGGTTTCGGTTCCTGTTCAAGTTTCCCCGACAGATTACCCATGATGATTTGTTACGGGGCGGCAAGGAGCCGGTACGGGCGTTTGTGGACAGACTGGCTCCGCTGAACGATGTGCTGGGCCCATTCCTGCTGCAGTTGCCTGCGGCCTTTGGTCCATCGAATCTGGCGGATCTGTGGCGATTTCTGGAGGCGTTGCCGGCATCGCTGGATTGTACGGTGGAGGTGCGCCACCGGGATTTTTTCGCCAAGGGCGAAGCGGAAAAGGCACTTAACGGTGGTTTGCGGGAGCGTCAGCTTGCCCGGGTCTGTTTTGACAGTCGGGCATTGTTTGTTGCCCCTGCTGAGGACCCGGCAACACGGGATGCCCAGCGCAAGAAGCCCCGGCTGCCGGTACATGTGTTGCCGGGTGAAGCGGCGCCGGTGATTCGCTACGTGGGCCACCCGGATTTGCAGGCCAACCGGCTCTTTCTCGCGCCTTGGGTTGAACGGGTGGTGTGCTGGATCGAAGCGGGCAAGCAGCCCCATGTGTTTATTCACATGCCGGATAATGGTGATGCGCTGGCTCTGGCTGCGCTATGGCACGACATGCTGACGGAGCGTTTGCCGTGGCTTGCACCGTTGGCGTTGGGGCGGCAGGTGAGTCAGCCAGGCTTATTCTGAGATAACGCTGAGATGACTCTCTCTGCGATGACAAAGAAGCGAGTTGCGAGTTTTGAGGTGCAGAACCCGGCGGGGGCGTCACTCGCGTCTCGCTGCTCTGTTAATTCAGCGCGATGAGCGTGCCATCGCGGCGGCGGGAATTTTCCGCCCACACCAGCAGGTCGTAATAGCGACGGATGTGACGCACGTACACCACCGCCTGGCCGCCCCGGGCATTGCCGTAGCGAAGCTGGTCCGCGTAGGCGGATTTGGCCAGCAGCGGCAGGCGCTGTTTCACGTCCTGCCAGCTGTCCGGATCGCCGCCCTGACGCTGGGTCAGCACGCGGGCATCTTCCAGATGACCAAAGCCCACGTTGTAGGCGGCCAGGGCCATCCAAGTGCGGCTGGGTTCGGGAATGCGGTCGGGAATCCGCGCATGGGTGCGGCGCAGGTAGGCGGCGCCAGCACTGATGCTCTGTGACGGATCGGTGCGGTCACTGATGCCCATCTGGCGTGCGGTATCGTTGGTGAGCATCATCAGGCCCTTGACCCCGGTGGGGGAGATGGCCTGGGGATCCCACAGGGACTCCTGGTAGGCCAGGGCAGCCAGCAGGCGCCAGTCAAAGCCGCTGTTGTCTTCGGCTTCCTTGAACAGCCCTTCATACAGCGGCAGGCGGTCGTCCAGGTGGCGCATGAAGCTGCGTGCCGCGTACAGGTTGAACTGTTCCACATGCCCGTAGAAACGGTCTTCCAGCTTGGCCGTGGTGCCGTCCGCCTTGGCCTGGGTCAGGTAGCGCTGCGCTTCCATATACAGGCTTTTGTCATCTTTCGGATTAAAGGCCCAGGCCAGCGGCATGTCGGTGGCGACGGTGTAATCGGCAATCAGGTCAGGCCAGAGCGCACGTTGCAGGGCGTAGCTGTTGGAGTTGATCAGGGTGTAGTCGACCTGGCCGTCTTCCACCAGCGCCAGCAGCTGCTCCGGCGTGGCGTTTTCCACTTCCTGGAAGGTCAGTTCGGGGTTGTCCAGTTGTGCCTTGACCAGCAGCTCGGCGTGACTGGAGCCGGCGCTTACGGCTACTTTCTGGTCGTCCAGCTCGCTCAGGTCGGTAATTCGCGGGCTGCTCAGGCGGCGTACCAGCAGGGTATCGATATTCTGGTAGCGAGTGCTGAAGCGCAGGCTTTCGCTGCGCTCTGCAGTGGCGACCAGGCCGGCGGCGGCAATGTCTGCGGTGCCCTTGCGGATTGCGTAGCGAATGTAGGACAGGTCGTCAGATTCCAGGATACGCAGTTCCACGCCCAGGCTGTCGGCAAAGCCCTTGGCCAGCTCGTACTCCATGCCGGTGAAGCCATGCTGGTCTTCATAGTAGGTGGTGTTGGATGGACGGGTTAGCACCACCAGCTCTCCACGGGCGATAACACGCTCCATGGCGGAGGGGGTGGGACGCATAGCGAGCATTAGCCCCAATACGCTGAACAGCGCCAGTGAGGCGAGCAAATGCTTACTGTGTCGAAAGAAAACCGTCATCCTTGGTGGTACCTCTGTCAGGTTGTCCAGACAGGTCGATACTGCTTACCGCCGACCGGTGGAAGGCCCTATGCCTTCACGATGATGCCTTACTTGTGATCTATATCACGTAATTGCGGCGCAACTCTATCATCGGCAAATGGCTGTTCTGTAAAGCTTTGTCGAACAATTGCTCCTTTTTTGCACAATTTTTAAAAGTCAGGAAAAGAGCATTAATTTGCGTATCAGGCGTCAGTCGTAGGTGATTTGCTACGGCCTGATGCCAGGGTGAGAGAGGGCGGGCAGGCGGGTAGATTGCGGTGTAATTGGGCGGCTTGAGAGGCTGCGAGCGGCGAGCAAATCCCGTATCATTGCCAACCTGAATAAATGCCCTGAACATCTGGCACCCCTCAATCCCCATTGGTAATCATATAAGGCGCACTATGCTGATCCTCTCCGGAAGCCCGGCCCTGTCCGCATTTCGTAAGGAAAAACTGCTTGAGTCCCTGAACGGCGTATCGGCCCTGTCGGCGCGCTATGTGCATTTTGTGGAGCTGTCTGCGCCGCTGAACGCCTCGCAGCAACAGGTGCTGGAAGGCCTGCTCGAGTATGGCCCCAGTGTTGAAGAAGCCCGGGTTGAGGGGCAGCGTTTCGTAGTGGTGCCGCGCCCGGGCACCATTTCGCCTTGGTCATCCAAGGCGACGGATATTTGTCATAACGCCGGCCTCACCCAGGTGGAGCGGATTGAGCGCGGGATTGAATATCGCCTGGACGGAGGCGGTGATCGCGACGCTCTGGCCAGCGCCCTGCACGACCGGATGGTCGAGGTGGTGCTGCCGGAGCTGGATGATGCCGAGGCCTTGTTTACCCATCACCAGCCCCGTGAACTGACCACCGTGGATATTCTCGGCGGTGGCCGTGGGGCGCTGGAAGCGGCCAATGGTGAGCTGGGCCTGGCGTTGGCGGCGGATGAAATTGAATACCTGGTGGAACAGTTCATTGCGTTGGGGCGTAACCCGTCCGATGCGGAACTGATGATGTTTGCCCAGGCCAACTCCGAGCACTGCCGCCACAAGATTTTCAACGCGGACTGGACCATCGATGGCGAAGCGCAGGATCTGAGCCTGTTCGGGATGATCCGCAATACCTACAAGCATGCGCCGGAAGGGGTGCTAAGCGCTTACAGCGATAACTCGTCGGTAGTGGCGGGTCCGGTGGCCGATCGCTTTTTCCCCGCGCCGGGCAGTCAGCAGTATCAGTTCGTGAACGAACCGGTGCATATGCTGATGAAGGTGGAAACCCATAACCACCCCACGGCGATTGCACCGCATCCGGGGGCCGCCACCGGTTCCGGTGGTGAAATCCGTGACGAAGGTGCCACCGGGCGTGGTTCCAAGCCCAAGGCCGGGCTGAACGGTTTTTCCGTATCCAATCTGAACATCCCTGGTTTTGGCCAGCCCTGGGAGCAGCCCTACGGTAAACCCGGGCGTATCGCCTCCGCGCTGGACATCATGATCGAAGGGCCGATTGGCGCTGCTGCCTTCAATAACGAATTTGGTCGCCCCAACCTGTGCGGTTACTTCCGTACCCTGGAAATTAACGCACCGGGTGTGAACGGTGACGAGATGCGCGGTTACCACAAGCCGATCATGATCGCCGGTGGTCTGGGCAACATCCGTGATGGCCATGTGGAGAAGAACCCGATTCCCGCCGGCGCCAAGATTATTGTGCTGGGTGGCCCGGCCATGCTGATCGGGCTGGGCGGCGGGGCGGCCAGTTCCATGGCCTCCGGCCAGTCTGCGGAAGCGCTGGATTTTGCTTCAGTGCAGCGTGAGAACCCGGAGATTGAACGTCGGGTGCAGGAAGTGATCGATCGCTGCTGGGCCCGCGGGGACGATAACCCGATCGTATCCATCCACGATGTGGGCGCCGGCGGTTTGTCCAACGCCTTGCCGGAGCTGGTCCACGATCATGATATGGGCGCCCAGCTGGAGCTGCGCAAAGTGCCCAGTTCCGAGCCCGGCATGAGCCCGGTGGAAATTTGGTGTAATGAAGCCCAGGAACGTTATGTGCTGGCCGTGATGCCAGACGATGTGCCGGACTTCGACGCCATTTGTCAGCGTGAGCGCACCCCCTACGCCGTACTGGGCGAAGCCACCGATGCCGAGCACCTCACCGTGAGCGATGAGCATTTCGGCAAGGCACCGGTGGATCTGCCCATGGATCTGCTGTTCGGCAAACCGCCGAAAATGCTGCGCAGCTTCGAGCGCGAAGATTTTGTGCGTCAGGCGTTCACCACCGAGGGTATCGACCTGAAAGAAGCCGGTGAGCGGGTGATGCGCCTGCCGTCCGTGGCCTCCAAGAGCTTCCTGATTACCATTGGTGACCGCTCCATTACCGGGCTGGTGCACCGGGACCAGATGGTTGGCCCCTGGCAGGTGCCGGTGGCCGATTGCGCGGTGACCGCTACCGGCTTTAACCCCAACGCAGAAAACAAAACCACCGGCGAAGCCATGGCCATGGGGGAGCGTACCCCGGTGGCACTGGTGGACGCAGCGGCGTCCGGGCGGATGGCGGTGGCTGAATCAATCACCAATATTGCCGGCGCCCATCTGGGCGATCTGGGCCAGATCAGCATGTCGGCCAACTGGATGGCTGCGGCGGGTCACCCGGGTGAAGACCAGGCTCTGTTCGATGCGGTGAAAGCGGTGGGCATGGACCTGTGTCCGAAGCTGGGTATCGCCATTCCGGTGGGCAAGGATTCGTTGTCCATGCGTACGGTCTGGAACGACAAGGGCATCGATAAAAGCGTCACCGCGCCCATGTCGCTGGTGATTTCTGCCTTCTCTACGGTGACCGACATCGACCTGACGGTGACCCCGGAGCTGAAAACCGGTGTGGACAGCGAACTGCTGCTGCTGGACCTGGGCCGTGGTCAGAACCGCATGGCCGGCTCCGCACTGGCGCAGGTGTACGGTAAGGTCGGTGATATCGCACCGGACCTGGACGATGCCAAAGACCTGATCGCTTTCTTCGAGGTGACCCAGCAGTTGCTGGCCGAACGCAAACTGTTGGCGTACCACGACCGCTCCGACGGAGGTCTGTTCACCAGCCTGGTGGAAATGGCCTTTGCTGCTCGTACGGGGCTGGATATTTCCCTGGATCACTTGGCCGGCGATACCCCGGAAGCCATCGCGGCGTTGTTTACCGAAGAGCTGGGCGCGGTGTTGCAGGTGGAAAAATCCCAGGCGGAAGAAGTGGTTGCTCGTTATGTCGAAGCGGGTCTCGGGCAGTGCGTTCACCGTTTGGGGCAACCGGATGGTGACGATGTGATTCGCCTGCGTTTGGGGGGCGGAATTCTGCTGGAAACCCCGCGCCGTGAATTGCAGCGTATCTGGGCGGAAACCAGTTATCAGGTGCAGTCCCTGCGGGATAACCCGGACTGTGCCCGTCAGGAATTCGATGCGATTCCGCACAGTAATGGCCCGGGCCTGAATGTGCGGTTGACCTTTGATATGACGGAAAATCCGGCGGCGCCGTTCATCAATACTGGCAGCAAGCCGCAAATGGCCATCCTGCGTGAGCAGGGCGTTAATGGTCAGACAGAAATGGCGGCGGCGTTTGACCGCGTTGGCTTCTCCGCCGTTGATGTGCACATGAGTGATTTGCTCGAAGGCCGTGTGAAGCTGGATGACTTCAAGGGCCTGGTGGCCTGTGGCGGTTTCTCCTACGGGGACGTGCTGGGTGCCGGTGGTGGCTGGGCCAAGACCGTGCTCTATAACGACGCAATGCGCGAAGCGTTTAACCGTTTCTTCTTCCGTGAAGACACCTTTGCGCTGGGGGTTTGTAACGGCTGCCAGATGCTGTCGCATTTGAAAGATCTGATCCCTGGCGCGGAACACTGGCCGCGTTTTGTGCGTAACCTGTCTGAGCAGTTCGAGGCGCGCACTTCTCTGGTGGAAGTGCAGGATTCTCCGTCCATCTTGTTGAAAGACATGGCTGGCACGCGTATCCCGATTGCCGTGGCTCACGGGGAAGGCCGTGTGGAGCTGGCGGATGACGCCCTGAACCGCAATATCGAGCAGCGCCTGGTAAGCCTGCGTTATGTGGACGGTCTGGGTAACCCGGCCGAACAATACCCGGCCAACCCCAATGGTTCTCCGCAGGGGGTAACCGGTTTTACTACCACTGACGGGCGCGTCACCATCATGATGCCGCACCCGGAGCGGGTGTTCCGGGTGCTGCAGAACAGCTGGATTCCGGACGATTGGCGTGGCCACGAGAATGGCCCCTGGTTGCGGATGTTTGCCAACGCCCGCAAGTGGGTGGGGTGAACAGCAATTAATAATGAATAACTCATAATTAATAACGAAACATAAAGGCGGAAACGGGCTGACCCTTTCCGCCTTTTTTATGTCCTTTTATGAGCTTGAGCTACAGAGTTTCTCCCCTCAGAATCAAACGATTGTTTGAATCCTTTCGTTATTAATTATTTACGATTAATTATTCATTGGTGATCTGTGTCTGAAAAAACCTTCGGGCCTTTTGAGTTGCAAAAGGCCTATAAAACCGAGCCTGTGCCCAGTGATTTTGCACAGCGCCGCCGTATCAGTGCGGCCATGCAATTACTGGCCGAGCGGTTGATTCGTGCAGAAGCGGATGAAGCAACACTCGCCGGTTGGGCAGAGCAACTGGAAGCCATGGTGGAGACGGTGGGCACACCGGAGCGTCGTGATACCCGTGACGCGAATCGCAAGCTGTTTACCGGTAAAGCGACCGCAGACGATATCTATCACATGATGGACTACGACCCGGTGGGCGGCCCGTCCAACCCGATCGCTCCCCAGGTGCAGTGGCTGCAGGAAGATCAGGATGGTATCCGTGGAGAAGTCAGCCTGGGGCTTCAGTATCAGGGGCCGCCGGGACGGGTGCACGGCGGTGTTATCGCCTGGTTGCTGGATGCGGGGCTCTCCCGTGCGCTGCATGCCGCGTTTCGTTTGGGCGTCACCGGTACGCTGAATATTCGTTATCTGGCCGCGACACCGATAGAAGCGCCGATTGAATGTCGGGCGCATATTACCGGCCAGGAAGGGCGGAAAATTTTTGTAGAGGGCGGCATCTGGCACGGGGACACCCAGACCGTCAGCGCAGAAGGTGTCTGGCTGACACCCAAGAGTCTGGGGTAATCGATGACGGAAACCACCTACCATTTTCGCGATATTCGTGTGGCGGAAACGCCGGAACCTTCAACCCGGGCACAGTTGCATCGTCAGCTGGGCAAAGAGCTGGCTGGCCTTACCGAACAGGTGCTGAGGCTGGATGCGCCGCAGGATAAATTGCAGGACTATATCGCCCAGGTGCAGCAGTTGCGTCAGGCATTGCAGCAGGAAGGGCAGCGCGATTACAGCGAGATTTTGCAGCGACTGCTGGCCGGGCAGGGCAGTGGTGATGACGTGACCGATCTGGTGGACTTTGAAATTCTTACCGGTAAAGCCTCGCCTCTTTCGCCGCCACTGGAATTGTGGATCGATGGTGACCGTATTCGTGGCCGGGCCACGTTTGGCTCGGTGTTTCAGGGGCCGCCTGGGCGAGTGCACGGTGGCGTGCTGGCCCTGGCATTGGATATGCTGATGGCCAAGACGCAAGATTATGTCCGCCAGATCGGTATGACTGGCACTTTGAATATCCGCTATCTGGCGGCCACGCCGTTGAACACGCCGGTGGATTTCGAAGCCCGGCTGGTTTCGCTGGAGCGCCGCAAATTACGCTGTGAAGGCAGTGTCTGGGTGAACGGTGAGCAAACGGTTTCGGCAGAAGGGATCTGGATTTCGGCCCATGGAGAGTATGCGTTGAAACCGGAATTCGCGTCTGCGCTACCGTCGGATACCGGGGTGGCGTCGTAACGTTCAACGCACCGGGAGGCAAGAATGACAGAAGCCAGTGATCAACATTACAAGTTGTGCTTTTACGTGCCCGTGAGCCATGTGGAACAGGTGAAAACGGCCATTTTCGAGGCCGGCGCCGGGCACCTGGGCGATTATGATCATTGCAGCTTTCAGACGCTGGGCCAGGGGCAGTTCCGGCCCCTGTCAGGGAGCCAGCCCTTTCTCGGTCAGCATGACCAGGTGGAGGTGGTGGAAGAGTATCGGGTGGAGACGCTTTGCCTGGGCGCGTGCCTGCAAGCGGTCATCAGTGCGTTACGCCTGTCGCACCCCTATGAAGAACCCGCCATTGATTTGTGGAAGCTGGAGCCGCTGCCGGGTACGCACTGAGAGTCGCTGCCGGGCTTCGCTTATTCGTCTTTCGGGCGACGCTTGAGCGGCTGGATGTCCTGGGTGCGCACGGGAAAATCGTTGCGGGCAAGGTCATCAATATAAAATCGCAGCGTGCGCCCGATGGTGGGGAAGGCCAGCTCATCCCAGGGGATGTCATCCAGAGCAAACAGGCCGGCATCGCTGCTCTCTTCGCCGACGCCGTATTTGCCGTCTTCCACGTCCCCCAGAAAGAAGACGTATACCTGATTAATGTGAGGCAGGTTGAAAACCGTATACAGGTCGCCGATGGCCACTGTGGCGCAGGCTTCTTCCCATGTTTCTCTGGCGGCCCCTTCCTGCAGGGTTTCGCCGTTTTCCATGTAGCCTGCGGGTAGCGTCCAATAGCCTTTGCGCGGTTCGATGGCGCGCTTGCAGAGCAGTACTTTTCCTTCCCATATTGGCACGGCGCCCACCACGATCTTGGGGTTCTGGTAATGGATCGTTTCGCAATCCTGGCACCAGTAACGGGGGCGATTATCTCCTTCCGGAATACTGAATTGCAGGTTGGGATTGCCGCAATGGCTGCAGAATTTCATGGAAAACTCGCTGCGGCGGATATCAGTCATATCCGCAAATGATTTGGTGTGCCTTACTCTCATTCCGTCAGGTGCCGGTTTTTGGGAGAGCAGGGGGACAGTCGGTAATGGTCAATAGACTAACTATCTCGGCTGCCAGAAGCTAGCGAGCCCGGGAGCTGACAGGGCGTTGTGTCGAGCGTTTATGTGATGGCTCAAGCGGTCAGTGTGGTTGGTGTGTCGGGTCTCAGTATGAGGTTGGGGGAATGGCCGGCGGGTGTGAGCGATAACAAGGCTTGCCCAGGGGGGCCGGGCTGTTCAAACTACCGTTTGAATTTCAGAATTGGAGAAGGGTGTGCTTGAGCAGCTCAGGCAGCGTTTGCCTGATTACAGACGCACAGAATTGCCCCTGGCGTTGCCCGAGGCCGCCGTTCTGATGCCGTTGGTCGATGTGCCGGAGCCCCGGGTCATCCTGACGGTGCGTTCCAATTCCATGCCGACCCATGCCGGTGAGGTGGCCTTCCCGGGTGGAAAGCGGGATCCGGGCGATAAAAACCTGCTGATGACAGCCTTGCGTGAAAGTCAGGAAGAGGTGGGATTGTCGCCGGATTACGTGGATGTATTGGGGCAGTTGTCTCCGCTGGCTTCCCGGTATGGTATGAAGGTAACGCCTTTTGTGGGCATCGTTCGCCCTGAGGCACAGCTGCAAGCCGAGCCTGGCGAAATCGATACCATCTTCCAGGTGCCCCTGCAGTTCTTTCTGGATGAAGTCCCGGAGCTGTCCAGCCCCATTGATGTGTTTGGTCGCCAGTTCCGTATTCCCAGCTATTACTATGAAGACAAACGCATTTGGGGCCTGACGGCCTTCATGATTCTGGATTTGATCAACCACGTCTATGATGCGGGCATTGAGTTTGAGGTGAAGGGCTAGCCTTCGGCCGGTCACGCTCTGCCTGGCAAGAGAAAACAAAGGGGAGTCGAATGATTTACAAGATTGGTGAGCGCCGCCTGGAGCAGCGTGGTAGTGGCCACTGGATTGCAGACAATGCCACCGTCATTGGTTCGGTGATCATGGAAGCCAACAGCAGCATCTGGTTCAACGCTGTATTGCGGGCCGACAACGATGTGATCGAAATCGGCGAAAACACCAATATTCAGGACGGTGCTGTGCTGCATGTGGACCCGGGCGTACCCATGAAACTGGGCCGGGACGTGACCGTGGGCCACAAGGTTATGCTGCATGGCTGCACCGTGGGCGATAACAGCCTTATCGGTATCAATGCGGTGGTGCTCAATAAAGCCGTGATTGGCAATAACTGCATTATCGGCGCCAATTCGCTGGTGCCGGAAGGAATGAAAATTCCAGACAACTCCCTGGTGATGGGATCGCCGGCCAAGGTGGTGAAGGAAATTGGTGAAGGGCACAAGGCCATGCTGACCATGGGCAGCATGCATTACGTGGCCCATGCCAAAGAATTCGATCAACACCTGGAGGTGGACGAACGGTTCCATGACTGACAGGCAACTGGTGTCGCCGTGTGTATCGATCTGCGCACTGGATGAAGAGGATATCTGTGTGGGCTGCTTCCGTACCGGCGGGGAAATTTCCATCTGGGGCTTGCTCTCGGATGATGAAAAGCGAGAGGTGTTTCGCCGTATTGATCAGCGAATGAACGGCGAGCCGGCCCCCTGTGTGGTGCGCAAGGAGAAAAAGCCATGACAACACAGATTGGTAGCCAGGAGCCGGTGCGGCCCGTTGTCGGGTTGGCGTTAGGCAGTGGTTCCGCCCGTGGCTGGGCGCATATCGGGGTCATCCAGGCGCTGGAAGATATCGGTGTGCAGCCACAGGTGGTGGCGGGAACATCCATTGGCGCATTGGTAGGGGGCGCCTATGTGACCGGCACGCTCAATGCCTTTGCCGACTGGGTGGAATCCCTGACGGTCAAGGATGTGTTTGGTCTGCTGGATATCAGCTTTTCCGGCGGCATGGTGAAAGGGGAAAAGCTGTTCAGCTTTTTTCAGGACCACCATGAAAACCCGGAAATCGAGACCCTGGACAAGAAGCTGGTCACCGTGGCCACAGACATGAAAAGTGGCCGCGAAGTCTGGATAACCAAAGGGCGGATGCTGGATGCCGCGCGGGCATCCTGTGCCTTGCCGGGGCTGTTTTCTCCAGTGAAGATGCAGGGGCGCTGGATGCTCGATGGTGGCCTGGTGAATCCGGTTCCTGTTTCTGCCGCTCGCGCCATGGGCGCAGATGTGGTGATCGCGGTGAATCTCAATGCCCAGTTGGTTGGCGCCCACCTGTCCCGGGACACCCGCAGCCAGGCAGAGGGAGAAGAAGGCACCGCTGAAGAGCGCAGTATCTGGCAGAAAATGATGGATTACTTCGCTTCAGGAGACGGTCAGGATCCGGGCTTTTTCGATGTGGTGGCGTCCAGCATCAATATCATGCAGGACCGCATTACCCGCTCGCGTATGGCTGGCGATCCGCCTGAAGTGACGCTGGTGCCAATGCTGGAAGACTTCGCGCTGATGGATTTTCACCGTGCCAAGGAAGCCATCGCCGAAGGGCGTGCGTTGGTGAAACGCTACGAGGCCGATATTCTCGCCTGGGTTGGGTCGCCGATCGCGGATCGGGTTTGAAAACAGCTGATAGTGGGCAGCTGACAGCGTCTCGATAAGCTGTGGTTTGGATTGAAACGAAAGAGGCCGCCTCCATGCTTTGGAAGCGGCCTCTTTCGTTTGGATTTTAAGATAACCAGGGATGCGGCGCTGTCAGCTGTCCACTATCAACTGTCAACTTGCTCTGCTTTCCTGGCTCTTACCGCCTTCACCATATTGTCTTTCACCTGCAGAATTTCGATCAGGTATTGGTCGATTTTCACCGAAATGTTGGCGTCGGGGATATCCTGAAGGTATTCCAGAATCAGGCCGTTCAGGGTTTTCGGGCCATCGGTGGGCAGCTCCCAGTGCAGCGCGCGGTTGATGTCACGCAGGGTGGAGGAGCCGTCGATCACGAAGCTGCCATCGTCCTGGGGGTGGATGTCCTGGCTGGTGGCGGCCAGATCGGTGGTGAACTCGCCGACAATCTCTTCGAGAATATCCTCCAGGGTGACAAGGCCCTGCACGTCGCCATACTCATCCACGACAATGCCGATGCGGCGTTTGGCATTCTGGAAGTTGATCAGCTGCTGGTGCAGGGAGGTGGCTTCCGGCACGAAGTAGGGCTCCACCGTGTACTGCATCAGCTCAGCCTTGTTGATGTCTTCCTTGAGCAGCAAGCGGCTGAGTTTGCGCAGGTGCAGCAGGCCGATCATGTTGTTGGGATCGCCATTGAAGACCGGCAGCCGGGTATGTTGGCTGGCGCGCAAGGTGGTAAGGATTTCGTGCATGTCGTCATCCAGATCAATGCCGACCATCTCGTTACGCGGGACCATGATGTCCTCCACGGTCACGGTTTCCAGATCGAGGATGTTGAGCAGCATTTTCTGGTGATTCTCGGGAATCAGTCCGCCGGCTTCATTCACCACAGTGCGAAGCTCTTCCGGGCTCAGGTGATCGTCGTCCTGTTCATTGGGGCGAATGCCACCCAGACGCAGCAGCATGCTGCTGACGCCGTTAACCATCCACACCAGTGGCGCCAACAGTACCTGCAACGGCTTGAGCACCAGGCTGGCGGGAAACGCGACTCGCTCCGGGCGCATGGCGGCGTAGGTCTTTGGCGTGATTTCCGCGAAGACCAGCATGATGATGGTGATGACCACCGGGGCCACGGCGGCACCGCTGTCGCCCAGCCAGCGAATCGCCAGAATCGCAGCCACGGTGGCAGCAAAATTATTGACGAAGTTGTTGCCGATGAGGATCACCGACAGCAGCCGGTCCGTGCGTTTGAGCAGAGCTTCAACCCGGCTGGCCGCTTTTTGTCCCTGACGGGCAAGATGTCGAAGGCGGTAGCGGTTAATAGCCACCATGCCGGTTTCACTGCTGGAGAAGAAGGCAGAGGCCAGAATCAGAATAATCAGGGCGCCAATCAGCCACCCGTCAGAGTAGGTATCCAAAGGAAATATCGTTTATCCGCCAGTCGGCCCGCTATTGTTCGGGCCGGGGGGTTAGGGTGTCAAGGAGAGCAGGAGCGAGTTGAAAGTTAAAAGTTGAAACGCGGGCCCAGGGTTGGGGGTCACTCAAAGGCTGGAGGCCGCGTTTGGGCTCTTTTAACGTTAAGCGCGTTAGCGTTTCAAGATGAATTCCAGCACCAGCTGACTGCCGAAGAAGGCCACCAGTAATACGGCAAAACCGCTGAGCGTAAAGCGAATGGCGGTACGCCCTCGCCAGCCACGGACATAGCGTCCTGCCAGCAGGATGGCGAACACCACCCAGGACACCAGGGTCAGCACGGTTTTGTGCATCAGGTGTTGGGCAAACAGATTGTCCACGTAGAGGAAGCCGCTGAAGATGGCAACGGTGAGCAGGATTTCGCCCAGCCAGATTGCCTCGAACAGCATGGATTCCATCACCTGGATCGGCGGGAAAAGCCGCATGACGCCACGGATATGGCCGCTCTTGAGTTGACGGTCCTGAATCCAGAGCAGAATCGCCTGGCAGGCGGCCAGGGCCAACACGGCGTAGGCAATGATGGAAAACAGGACATGTACGCCCAAGCCGTGGGCCAGCGGGTGGGCGGTGTAACCGGTGCTGACCCACAGCATGGCGGGAATGGTGCACGCGGCAAAGGGATAGACGAGCGCCGAAATCCACTCGAACGGGCGATACAGGCTGGACACGACGACCACGGCGGCCCCGGTCATGGCCACGGCGGAGGCGACGGGGAACAGCCCCAGTTGCAGTCCGCTGGTGGTGATCATCACCTGCCACAGGCTGGCGGCATGGGCGATAACGGCCAGGGTGCCGGGGATCAGAATGCTGGCCCGGGACGGGACTGTCTGGCCGCGAAATTGCCGATAGAGGATCAGGCAGGCGGCGAGATACAAAACAAACGCCGCGAAGCCGTTGATCACGGAAAAGTTCATAAGTCGTTGTTATCCGAAGTAGGCGCCCAGCATAAAATGGCGGGCCAAGCCCGCTGAAGTCTGGCATAGCCGCCAGTTATCTATCAACAATCATTCTCATTTTGTGCCGTGAAAGGGAAGACTGCGGCCGGGGCCCATGACGTTGGTGCCCAAGGAGGGCTATAATCGCGCCCCTGTCACTGCGGCAGGCACGCCCGGCCGCAGACATGGTGCATTTGGAGGTAGACCCATGTTCGAGAATCTCACCGATCGGTTGGGATCGTCGCTTAAAAGCCTGGCAGGTCAGGGTTCCCTGACCGAAGACAATATCCGCGACACCCTGCGCGAAGTGCGCAAGGCACTGCTGGAGGCCGATGTGGCCTTGCCGGTGGTGAAAGAGTTTGTCGAGCAGGTAAAGGAAAAGGCCCTGGGGCAGGAAGTGCTGCAGAGCCTGAACCCGGGCCAGGCGTTTGTGAAGATCGTCAACGACGAGCTGGTTCACACCATGGGCGATGCCAACGACGCCCTGGATCTGGCCACCAAGCCGCCGGCCATTATTCTGATGGCGGGCCTGCAGGGTGCCGGTAAAACCACCTCCGTGGCCAAGCTTGCGCGTTTCCTGCAGGAGCGTGAGAAGAAGAAAGTCATGGTGGTGTCCGCTGACGTCTACCGCCCGGCCGCTATCGAGCAGCTGAAAACCCTGGCGGGGGAAGTGGAGACCAACTTCTTCCCGTCCACCGGCGACCAGGACCCGGTGGATATTGCCAATGCGGCGCTGGAAGAAGCCCGCCGTCGTTATATGGACGTGCTGATCGTCGATACCGCAGGCCGTCTGCATGTCGACGAAGACATGATGAGCGAGATCAAGCGCCTGCACGGGGCCATCAGCCCGGTGGAAACCCTGTTCGTGGTGGACGCCATGACCGGTCAGGATGCGGCCAACACTGCCCAGGCCTTTAATGAAGCGCTGCCGCTCACCGGTGTAATCCTCACCAAGGCCGACGGTGATTCCCGCGGTGGTGCGGCGCTGTCTGTGCGTCAGCTCACCGGCAAGCCGATCAAGTTCATCGGTATGGGCGAGAAGACCGACGCCCTGGAGCCGTTTCACCCGGATCGTATCGCCAGCCGGATTCTCGGCATGGGCGACGTGCTCTCCCTGGTGGAAGAAGCCGAGCGCAAGCTGGACAAGAAGAAAGCCGAAAAAATCGCCAAGAAGTTCAAGAAAGGCAAGGCGATGGACTTCGAGGATCTCAAGGACCAGTTCCAGCAGATGCGTAATATGGGCGGCATGGCCGGCCTGCTCGACAAGTTGCCGGGCATGGGCGGGATGATGGAAGCGGCCCAGGATCCGGCCGCCATGAAACAGATGAAGCACATGGAAGCCCTGATTGATTCCATGACCCCCAAAGAGCGCCGTAACCCGGATCTGCTTAAAGGCTCCCGGAAGAAACGCATTGTCGCCGGTGCCGGCCTGGAGATTCAGGACCTGAACCGCCTCATCAAGCAGCAGAAGATGATGGCCAAGATGATGAAGAAGATGCGCACCAAGGGTGGCATGAAGAACATGATGCGAGGCATGGAAGGCATGATGGGCGGTGGCGGCCAGGGTGGTCCGGGTGGCGGCATGCCCCCGGGCGGCATGGGCGGCCCAGGCGGCATGCCGCCGATGTGAGGCTGCGCACGCATCACGCGGCATGCGTCACGCAACAACGCGGGCAGAGCGGGTGGGATTCCACCTCTCTGCCCGCGTTGCGTTTGGGGTCGCTGCTGTGAAACCGTGTTGCGTGGTGCTTGTTGCGTGGTGCATCTCCCTGTATAATTCGCGCCCTTCGCGGCCTCTCCGTGCTTTTCACGGGTGGCTTTCAAGCGGATACGATGGTCTGGCTGTCTTTCCCGATAGTCCGGCCGGGAAACCGGATTGATAAAAAGGTACGTAAACCATGGTAGTTATTCGTCTCGCTCGTGGCGGTTCCAAGAAGCGTCCGTTCTATAGCATCGTTGTTGCTGATAGCCGTTACTCACGTGATGGTCGTTTCATTGAGCAACTGGGTTTCTACAACCCCATCGCCCGTGGCGGTGAAATCCCTCTCAAGCTGAACCTGGAAAGCCTGGATGCCTGGGTTGCCAAGGGTGCACAGCTGTCTGACCGTGTTAAGACCCTCGCCAAGCAGGCCCGTAAGGCAGCCTGATGGCAGAGCGAGGACAATCCTCTTCTGAAGAGGGCGCGTCCTCCAGGCTGGAGGTCGTCGGCCGCATCCTCGGGGTGCACGGCGTCAAAGGGTGGGTAAAGGTGTATTCCCATACCGATCCGATGGACAACCTCCAGCAGTACCAGCCCTGGCACCTGAAACAGGGTGGCCTGCATTCAAGTGGTCAGCCTTCAGGTGGAGAGTGGAAACCGGTGAAAGTGACCGGATTCCGCCCTCAGGGGAAAGGCCTGATTGCGCAACTGGAAGGGATTACCGACCGGGAAGCGGCAGCGGCCCTGGTGGGGCAGGAGATCGGTGTACCCGCTGATTTGCTGCCACAATCCGGGCAGGGCGAGTACTACTGGCGTGACCTGATTGGCCTGCGGGTAAAACATGTGAATGGCATGGACCTGGGCAAGGTGACGCGAATGCTGGAAACCGGTGCCAACGACGTTGTCGTGGTTCGCGGTGACAGCAATAGCCTGGATCGGCGTGAACGGCTGATTCCCTGGCTCCCGGATGACGTGATTACTGCCATCAGCCTTGCAGAAGGGCAGATGACAGTGGATTGGGACCCGGACTTTTAAATGATGGTGACGAAGCCTCCGTTTGCCGTCACTCTGGTAACACTGTTTCCGGAGATGGCGCAGGCGATTACTGACTTCGGCGTGACCCGGCGGGCCGTGGAAAACGGCCAGCTGCAGGTGGAAACGGTGAATCCTCGGGATTTCACTGAAGACCGCCACCGCACTGTGGACGATCGCCCTTTTGGTGGCGGCCCCGGCATGGTGATGAAAGTGGAGCCCTTGGCGAAAGCCCTGCAGGCTGCACGCACTGCCAACCCGGCAGCGAAAGTGGTTTATCTGTCCCCGCAAGGGCAGCCGCTGACCCAGGCCAAGGCCGCGGCGTTGGCGGAGCAGCCCGGCCTGATCTTGTTGGCGGGGCGTTACGAGGGCGTAGACGAGCGGTTGCTTGATGCCGAGGTGGATGAGCAGATATCCATCGGCGACTACGTGCTAAGCGGCGGCGAACTGCCGGCGTTGGTGCTGATCGATGCGGTCAGCCGATTGATTCCCGGAGTGCTGGGTCACCAGGATTCCGCCGAGCAGGATTCTTTTTCGGGTGAATTCGAAAACCTGCTCGATTGCCCGCATTACACCCGCCCGGAGGTGTATGGCGAGCAGGCAGTGCCACCGGTACTGCTCAGTGGCAATCACGCGCTGATTCGCCGTTGGCGCCTTAAGCAGGCGTTGGGACGGACCTGGAAACAGCGTCCGGACCTGCTGGAGGCCCGCCGGGCGCGGGGCTTGAGCAACGAAGAGCAACAACTGCTGGACGAATACATCGCCGAGCAGTCGTCGCATACAGCAAAAAACTCTGATTAGGAGCACTGCCATGAGTGGCAAGAACCTTATTATCCAGGGCATCGAAAATGCCCAGCTGAAAACCGAAGTACCGGAATTCGGCGCCGGTGACACCGTTACCGTGCAAGTGAAAGTAAAGGAAGGTACCCGTGAGCGTCTGCAGGCGTTCCAGGGTGTGGTTATCGCTCGTCGTAACCGTGGCCTGAACTCTGCATTTACCGTGCGCAAGATCTCTCACGGTGTGGGCGTTGAGCGTGTATTCCAGCTGCATAGCCCGCTGATCGATTCCATCCAGGTGAACCGTCGTGGTGATGTGAGCCGCGCCAAGCTTTACTACCTGCGTGATCGCTCTGGTAAGTCCGCACGGATCAAAGAAAAAATCCGGTAGATTGCGGATTCCTTCTACCGCGAGCGAATGTTGGTTTAGCCTTTGCTGTAGGGCATGCGAAATCAACCTCTGGCCCGGTAGATTGCTCCAACAAAAAAGCCGCTTCCTTCCGGGAAGCGGCTTTTTTGTTGGTCGCTCTGCGGCTGCCTCACGCAAGACGCTTCACGCAAGACAAACCTGCAACGTCTCCCGCTGCGTTGTAGGTCGGAAATGGGTGTGAGCCCATCTCCGACAGGGTATTTCCGCCCTACGGTTCCATCATTGGCATCAGGCTTCTAGCCTTTCTTCACCATCCGGTACAGGGCCAGCAGCACCAGCGCGCCGACGATGGCGGTGATGAAGCTGCCCAGGCTGAAGCCGCTGACGGAACCGCCCAGGCCGGTAATGGAGCCCAGCCAGCCGCCGACCACGGCACCAGCGATACCGATCAGCGTAGTAACAATAAAGCCGCCCGGGTCCTTCCCCGGCATAATCCATTTAGCGATGATGCCGGCGATCAGGCCGAATACAATCCAGGATAAAATTCCCACGATTCCTCTCCTTGGTGACGATTTCTTGAAATTTTGCTGGTCTCCATTGTTGCCCTAAATCGCGGTGTTTGTCGTTAATGACGTCGGCGCTATGCGTAATATTTGGTAAAAGAGCCGCAGGGGCGGAAAGGCGCTGATGCTGGGTAACTCATTGTTTTTTCTCTTTGAATAAGGCTTCATGGCGTAATGGGAACGGAAACGGACGGGCAACCAACGGATGCGCATGGTCGGCTGATTGATAGCTGGCTGGACCAGCAGTGGCTGGAGAAAGGCCTGAGTGAGCACAGCCTGTCCAATTATCGTCGGGACATTAGCCAGCTCGCTGTCTGGTTGCAGCATCAACAGGCGACTTTGCTGGCCTGCGAGCGGTATCAATTGCTGGAGTTCCTTGCCGCCCGCCACCAGCAAGGCCTTAGTGCACGCTCCGTTGCCCGGCAGCTGTCGGCGGTGAAAAGCTTTTACCGGTGGCTCAAGCGGGAAGGCCGCATTGCGGAGGATCCGGCATTGCTGATCGAGCGACCCAAGCTGGGCAGGCCGTTGCCAAAGACCCTGAGCGAAGCGGATGTGGAAGCCCTGCTGGCGGCGCCGGACCTGTCCACGCCGCTGGGCCTGCGTGACCGTGCCATGCTGGAGGTGCTCTATGCCACGGGCCTGCGGGTGACTGAACTGGTGACATTGACCCAGAGCCAGATCAATCCGCGCCAGGGGCTGATCCGGGTGATCGGCAAAGGCGACAAGGAGCGGCTGGTGCCGCTGGGGGAAGAGGCGCTGCACTGGCTGGCTCGTTATGCGCAGGAGGGGCGCCCCCAGTTGCTGGCCGCGGATCAGCAGGGTGGCAATCAGGAGCTGCTCTTTCCCAGCCGCCGTGGCACCTGTATGACACGGCAGACATTCTGGCATCGAATCAAGCAGTTGGCAGTGGTCGCGGGGGTGCAAAAAAAGCTCTCTCCCCATACACTGCGGCATGCATTTGCCACGCACCTGCTGAATCATGGCGCGGATTTGCGGGTGGTACAGCTGCTGCTGGGGCACTCGGATCTGTCGACGACCCAGATCTACACCCATGTGGCACAACAGCGGTTACAAGACGTCTACCAGAAACATCACCCCCGATCGGGAACCTGAGCCAGCTGGCGGGTTCTCACAGGTAAGAGAAGGAGTAACGACACAATGAAAAAGGTTTTGCTGTTTGTATTGTTGGGGCTGATGACCGCATGTGGCGCCAGTTCTGAAACCGCCAAGGGTAACGCCGAGATCGATGGTGAACAGGCGAAAGCGGCTTTCGAGAAAGCCTTTCCTGCTGTTGAAGTCAGTGATGTGCGTGCCGCGCCCATGGCGGGCATGCTGGCGCTGGAAGTAAACGGGAGTGAAACCGTTTACATGAGCGAAGACGGCCGTTTTATCATGATCGGCAAGTTGCTCGAGCTGAAAGACGGAGAGGTGGTCAATCCGGCGGAGCAGCGCCTGGAAAAGGTTCGCGCTGAAGGTATCAAGGAGCTGAACAAGGACGACATGATCACTTACGCCGCTGAAGACGAGAAAGTGGAAGTGTACGTGTTCACCGACATTACCTGCGGGTATTGCCGCAAACTGCATCGCCATATCGACGAATACATGGCGTCCGGCGTGACGGTCCACTACCTGGCCTTCCCCCGCGGTGGCCCGACCACCAAGGCGGCGGCTTCCATGCGCCATATCTGGTGTGCGCAAGACCGCCAGCAGGCGCTGTCGGATGCCAAACTCAATGACAAGATCAACAATGCAGAGCTGGACGAGTGTGCCAAGCCGGTTGATGAGCAATATGAGCTGGGCCTGACATTCGGGGTTCGCGGTACACCGGCGATCTACACCACCGAAGGCAAGCAGCTGGGTGGTTATTTGACCCCCGAAGATATGCTCAAGCGGCTGAACTGATTCGCCTGTACCCCCCCGTATTACGGTGCTTTGCTGCCGTAAACACGGTACCGGCACATTGACGACGCGGGGTTGCGCCGTTAATGTGTCGGCCTTCTTTTACTCCCACCCAAGGTGCTGTCGTGGAAACCGATTTCCAGCGAATCCGTCGTTTGCCTCCCTATGTCTTCAATATTGTTGGAGAGATGAAGGCGGCAGCGCGAGCGCGGGGTGAGGATATTATCGATTTCAGCATGGGCAATCCGGATCAGCCCACGCCAAAGCATATTGTCGATAAGCTGACAGAAACCGCCCAGCGGGGCGATACCCACCGTTATTCGCAGTCCCGGGGGATCCCTCGCTTGCGCAAGGCCATGACGGACTGGTACCAGCGCCGTTATGACGTGGAGCTGGATCCGGAATCCGAGGCCATTGTCACCATTGGTTCCAAGGAAGGCCTGGCGCATCTGGCACTGGCGACCATGGGCCCCGGGGACACCGTGCTGGTGCCGAATCCCAGCTACCCGATTCACCCCTATGGGTTCGTGATTTCCAATGCGGATATCCGCCACGTACCCATGGTGAAAGGGGTGGATTTCTTTGTGGAGCTGGAACGGGCGATCAAGGAATCCTGGCCCAAGCCGAAAATGCTGGTGCTGAATTTTCCCGGCAACCCTACGGCCCAGTGTGTGGAGCTGGATTTCTTCGAGAAAGTGGTGGCCATTGCCCGTGAGCACCAGATCTGGGTGGTGCACGATATCGCCTACGCGGACATCGTGTTCGATGGCTACAAGGCCCCTTCCATTCTGCAGGTGGACGGCGCCAAGGATGTGGCGGTGGAGTTCTTTTCCCTGTCCAAGAGCTACAACATGCCCGGCTGGCGGGTGGGCTTCTGCTGCGGCAATAAAGAGCTGATCCACGCCTTGGCACGCATCAAGTCATACATGGATTACGGCACTTTTACCCCGATTCAGGTGGCAGCCATTGCCGCGCTGGAAGGGGACCAGAGTTGCGTTGCCGAAATCTGCGAAATGTATCGCCAGCGCCGGGATGTGCTGGTGGAAGGGCTGGGCGACATTGGCTGGCCGGTGGAAAAACCCCGTGCCACCATGTTTGTCTGGGCCGAAATCCCCGAACCCTATCGGGCCATGGGCTCGCTGGAGTTTTCCAAGAAGCTGCTCACCGAAGCGGGTGTAGCAGTGTCGCCGGGCATTGGTTTTGGCGACTACGGTGACGATCATGTGCGTTTTGCGCTGATCGAGAACGAACAACGTACCCGGCAGGCCATGCGCGGCATCAAGAAGATGTTCCGTCAGGATGGGCTGCTGGGCTAACAGGCTGCGCCTTGTGCGCCCCTGCATAAAGAGAGGAAATGACGTGAAGTCGGTGAAGGTGGGTATTGCTGGTCTGGGCACGGTGGGTTCAGGCACCGTGAATGTACTGAAGCGTAACGCGCGGGATATTGCTCGCCGCGTGGGGTGTCCGATTGAAATTACCCATATCGGTGCCCGCCGCGACAATGCGGCCTGTGATACCCGTGATATTCGTCTTTCCCGCGATATTTTTGCAGTGGCGACAGACCCGGATATCGACATTCTGGTAGAGCTCATTGGCGGCATTGAGACCGCCCGTGAGTTGGTGCTTACCGCCATCAAGAACGGCAAGCACGTGGTCACCGCCAACAAGGCGTTGATCGCCGAGCACGGCAACGAAATCTTCCAGGCCGCCCAGGATAATGGCGTGGACGTGGCGTTCGAAGCTTCTGTGGCCGGCGGGATTCCGATCCTCAAGTCACTGGGTGAAGGCCTGGCCGCGAACCATGTGAACTGGCTGGCGGGCATTATCAATGGCACCGGCAACTTCATCCTCACCGAAATGGAAGAGGGTGGCCGGGCCTTTGATGACGTGCTGGCAGAAGCGCAAGCGCTGGGTTACGCGGAAGCGGACCCCACCTTCGACGTAGAAGGTATTGATGCAGCCCACAAGCTGACGATTCTGGCTTCCATTGCATTCGGTATTCCGCTGCAGTTTTCCAAGGTTTACACCGAGGGGATCAGCCGGATTACCACCGAAGACGTGGCCAGCGCCGCGCATTTCGGTTACCGCATCAAACACCTGGGGATTGCCAAGGACACCGGTAACGGCATCGAGCTGCGTGTGCACCCGACCCTGATTCCCAAGGAAACCATGCTGTCTGCCGTGAATGGCGTGATGAACGCCATCATGATCGATGGCGATGCGGTGGGGCCGACCCTGTTCTACGGCGCCGGCGCCGGTGCCGAGCCGACGGCTTCCGCTGTCGTGGCTGACATCATCGAGCTGGGCCGCGCACTGACCGTGGACCACGACGAGCGTGTACCGTATCTGGGCTTCCACACCGACCAGATGTCCGATGAGCCGATTCTGACCATCGATGACGTGTCCTGCAGCTTCTACCTGCGCCTGCACGTGCAGGACAAGACCGGCGTGCTGGCCGACGTGACTCGCATCCTCAGTGATAACAATGTCAGCATTGATGCACTGGTACAGCGTGAAGTGGACCAGGGCCTGGTGCCTATCGTGATGATGACTCACGTGGTGCGCGAAGGGGACATGAGCGCAGCCCTGGCCAAGATCGGTGCCCTTGAAGCCGTGAATAGCGATATAATGCGTATCAGGGTAGAGACGCTGGACGCTTGATTAAACGCCGGAAGCCAGACGCCGGAGGCCAGACGCGTTAGAATCCACCCAAGGTTCACCGTCAGGCGTTTGGCTTCCGGCTTCCGGCGTCGGGCAGTCTGGCAAGAACCCCTGATTTTTGAGAACCGCAGAGCCTAGCTTAGAGGCTTTACACTAGCAGCAGAGACCAAAACCATGCCTTTTCGTGACCGTTACACCGGCCTGATCAACCGTTACCGTGACCACCTGCCGGTGAATGATGACACGCCGATCATCAGCCTGGGCGAGGGGAATACCCCGTTGATTCGCTTGAAGAATATCCCCAAGCTGCTGGACAAGGACGTAGATATCTACGTCAAATACGAAGGCCTTAATCCCACCGGTTCCTTCAAGGACCGGGGCATGACCATGGCGGTGACCAAGGCCGTGGAAGAAGGCAGCAATGCCATCATCTGTGCCTCCACCGGCAACACGTCTGCGGCCGCTGCTGCCTATGCCGCCCGTGCCGGGATTACCGCTTTTGTACTGATTCCGGAAGGCAAAATTGCCATGGGCAAGCTGGCCCAGGCAATGATGTACGGTGCCGTAATCATGCAGATCCGTGGCAATTTCGACCAAGGCATGGAACTGGTGAAACAGGTGGCCGAGAAGGCACCGGTGACCATCGTGAACTCGGTTAACCCGTACCGTCTGCAGGGGCAGAAGTCTGCTGCTTTCGAAATCGTCGAAGAGCTGGGCCGCGCCCCGGATTACCACTGCCTGCCGGTGGGCAATGCCGGTAATATCACCGCGCACTGGATGGGTTACAGCGAATACCACAAGTCTGGCATCGTCAATGCCGCCCCGAAAATGGTGGGTTACCAGGCCGAAGGTGCCGCGCCGTTCATGCGTGGCGAGCGAGTGAGCGATCCGGAAACCGTGGCAACGGCCATTCGTATCGGCAACCCGCAGTCCTGGGACAAGGCCTGGAAACTGCAGGAAGAATCCAAAGGCTGGTTCGACGAGCTTAGCGATCACGAAATCCTGACAGCACAGAAATTGTTGGCCGAGAAAGAAGGGATCTTCTGTGAACCCGCCTCTGCGGCCTCCATCGGTGGCGCCATGCGCGACATCAAGGCCGGCAAGATTCCGGAAGGCTCTACCATCGTCTGCACCTTGACGGGTAACGGCCTGAAAGACCCGGATACCGCCATTGCCCAGTGCCAGGATAGCCGCATGGTCACCATCGATGCGGATCTGGATGCGGTGAAAGGCGCGATCCTGTCCAACATGTCCTGATCGCTTCAGGCGTAATAAAAAAACGGAGCCTTCGGCTCCGTTTTTTTATAGTTATCTCTGCCGCTGGTGCCTGCAGGGGTGCGCGGGGAAAAGGCAGGCATCGTCACGATGTGCTACCATGCGCGCTCTTTTGTGGCGAAAGGAACGACGACCCGGTGTCGAGATTACTGAAACCACCTACGTGTAACACCTCCTCTCTGGGCTGACTGCGCCCATGCCTTGGCTGGATTCTTCCCGGCCAACCCCTGACTGATGTCTTGCTCTCTGCTGATCCGAACTTTGTGCGTGCTGGTGCATAGCCACAGAGAGGTATTTGACATTGGTCGACCACTATTTAGTCTGTTTAAAGACGACAAAGAAGGGAGAGACTGATGAAAGCATCGTTATTGGCGACGCCAAACGTTACCGGGGCCCCGTATGGCTCCCTTGTCCAAGGGATTGCAGCGCATTTGTATTGTTGACGATCTGATCAAGGCTGCGACCAGAAGGGTCGCTTCGCGTTCAGGTGATGTCTGGCTGTGAAGCTATAGAGGAGCCCAACCCGGTTTCCTCGCATCGTCCGGACCGACTGGCTGAAAGGCAGATAATCTGCCCCTCGAAGCAAGACGGAATACGGAGCTTAAATGAAAATTGATTACGAGACCGACTATGACGTCGGCCAGGACAATGTGCAGGTCATGGGAATGGACATGCACAATCCTGTCTTCTTTATCAGTGCTGTACTGATTCTTACCTTTGTGATCGGCACGCTGATCTTCCCGGAACAGGCCAACGCCTTGCTGAATGGCTCCAAGGGCTGGGCGATTGAGCATTTCGACTGGCTGTTCATGGTCAGTGGCAATTTCTTTGTATTGTTCTGCCTGCTGTTGGCGGTGCTGCCGCTGGGTAAAATCCGCCTGGGCGGGCAGAGTGCCAAACCGGAATTTTCCACGCTTTCCTGGTTCGCCATGTTGTTTGCGGCGGGCATGGGGATTGGTCTCATGTTCTGGAGTGTGGCGGAGCCGGTGGCCTACCTGAATGGCCAGTGGTACGGCACGCCGCTGGCGGTGGAAGCCGGGTCGGAAGCGGCGCGACATACGGCCATGGGGGCGACCATGTATCACTGGGGGCTGCACCCCTGGGCGATTTACGCCGTAGTGGCGTTGTCGTTGGCCTTCTTCACTTATAACAAGGGCATGCCCCTGACGATCCGCTCTGCGTTCTACCCGCTACTGGGTGAACGGTGCTGGGGCTGGCCGGGCCATATCATCGATATCTTGGCGGTGCTGGCCACCATCTTCGGTTTGGCGACGTCGCTGGGTCTGGGTGCTCAGCAAGCGGCCGGTGGCCTGCATTTCCTATTTGATACGCCCAATGCGATCAATGTTCAGGTCGGTATTATTGTCGGTGTTACTGCTGTCGCGGTGCTCTCGGTGGTGCGCGGTCTAGATGGCGGCGTGAAGCTGCTCAGTAACATCAATATGAGCCTGGCCGTCTTTTTGCTGCTCTTCGTGATTGTCGCCGGGCCTACCATGCTGATCATCACCGGCTTTGGCACCACTGCGGTGGATTACATCAGTAATATCATTCCGCTGAGTACCTGGTTTGGCCGTGAAGACAGTGAGTGGATGCATGGCTGGACCGTGTTCTATTGGGCCTGGTGGATTTCCTGGTCACCGTTTGTGGGGATGTTTATTGCCCGCATTTCCAAGGGACGCACCGTGCGTGAGTTTATTGTGGCGGTGCTGTTGGTGCCCACGGTGATTACCATTATCTGGATGAGCACCTTTGGTGGCACAGGGCTGGAACAATCCATCAACGGCGTGGGTGAACTGGCCAACGGGGTGAGTGATGCATCGCTGGCTATGTTCCAGATGCTGGCGCATCTGCCGTGGACCGGCATCATTTCCTTTATGGCGATTGCACTGGTCCTGATTTTCTTCGTGACCTCGTCGGACTCCGGCTCTCTGGTGATCGACTCCATTACGGCGGGTGGCAAGGTGGATGCACCGGTGCCCCAGCGCATTTTCTGGGCCGTTATGGAAGGCCTGATTGCGGGTGTACTGCTGTATGGCGGTGGCAAGGAAGCCCTGAAGGCTCTGCAATCAGGGGCTGTCACAACCGGGTTGCCGTTCACCATCGTGTTGTTGTTGATGTGCGTCAGCCTGTTTATTGCCCTGTCGGCGGAACGCAAGCGCCTTAAACTGGCTTGATCCCGTTCTGTTGATCCCTAAAAATGCCCGCTGATGCGGGCATTTTTTTGGGTGTCATATGCGAATGCCGAGCGCATGACGGGAAGACTGACAGAGGAGGCACGCATGTCTTTTCAGGTAACGGTCAACGGGTTTGAGCAGGACGAGGTGGGGGATTGGATCATGTTACTGTCCTGCGGCCACCGCCAGCACGTTCGTCACCAGCCGCCCTTTATTAACCGCCCCTGGGCGGTGAGCGAGGAGGGCCGCCGGCAGCATCTGGATATGGTGGTGACCTGCACCCAGTGTCAGCGGGGCATGCCAGTGCCGGAATGAGCCGCTGCACGCTCCACGCTTCACGCAACCCGTAAAACCCGTGAAAGCCGGTACGCCCTCTAGGAGCGGTGGTTCCACCGCGATGCTTTAGGCGGAGATCCCTTGCGCAAACGCGGGGGGGGGGGGGCGAAGCCGCTGTAGGAGCTTGGCTGCAAGTGATCCGAGCGACAGCGAAATAGCAGAAGCGAGTTACGAGTAAGGAGTTTCGAAGATCAAAACCCTACCCCATGAATTAGGCGGCTGGTTTTGCCTTTCGAAACTCGTAGCTCGAAACTGTTCCCCTCGTGCAGGCTCGCGATCGCCATGCAAGCATGGCCAAGCATGGCCTCCTACAGGGAGACGCTTACCCCAAAAAAGCCCGCCCGGTAAACCGGGCGGGCTTTTTTCGTCAGGCATCAGGCGTTCAGCGTAACTTGGTATGCCGGTTGATGGTGTGCTGCAAGCCAAACAGGGCCGGCAGGTGCGGGCCAATCACGCCTTTGCCCGTGGTCAGCAGGGCGCCGCTTAACGCCCGTTGTGGATCCGCCCAGCAGTAAATGCTGATGAAGCCCAAATGCCCAAAGGATTTTGGGGCGCCGGGGCCGAACATGCCCATGCCCCGGTTGCCGAGCATAAAGCCGTTGGAGAAGTTCAGTGGCAGCATCAGCGTCCGGTCGAAGCGGGGGCGATGGTAGGCTGGCTCCAGGGCGCGGGCCACGGTGTCTGGCTGGAAAATCTGCTGGTCGCCATAGCGGCCGCCGTTCAGCAGCATCTGGAAAAAGCGGCTGGCTTCTTCCGCGGTGGCGTAGAGGTTGCCTGCCGGTACGGTGGCTTCCTGGAAACGGTCGTCGTTGGTCACTTCCACGACTTCATCGATACTGCCGCCCACCGCGTAGCTGAGGAACAGGTCCACCAGTTTCAGGGGGAGCCCGGTGGATACATCGACGGCCCGTTCGGCGCCGGTGTTCCCGAAGGTGAAATACTTCATTCCCATGGGCTGGCGAATGACCCGGTCGAGGGTGGCGTTCAGCGATTCTCCGGTTACCGCTTCCACCACGGCGCCAAGAATAAAGCCGGCGGTTATCGCGTGGTAGGCCTGGGTATTGAAGCCACTGGGCTTGGCGGCGCAGAGGATGTCGATAATCTCCTGGGGCCGATAGAGAATGTCGGCTTCCACCGGTTCCTGCGGGCGGGGAATCCCGGCCTGATGGGTAAGCAGGTGGCGCAGCGTGGTACGGCCCTTGCCGTTCTGCCCGTAAGCGGGCAGGTAGCGTGTCACGGGGTCGTCCAGATCAAGTTGACCCTGTTCCACCAGATGATGTACCAGCATGGCGCTGACCACTTTGGAAGCAGAGAACAGGCATACGGGGGTATCCGGTGTCATGATGCGCTGGGTGGTCGGGTCGGCGTAGCCGATGCTGCGGTTTAGCATGATCTCGCCGTGGCGGCGCAGGCAGAGGCTGATCGCCGGGCTCATGCCGCTGCGATAGAGCTTGCGTGTGGCTCGCCAGATAGACTCAACCTGTTCGGAGCCCATGCCGGTCTTGTCCAGTGGCGCTTCATCACCGTGCTGAATCAGCCCGTCGAGGCTGCGGGGAATAGGGTTGCCATGTTTGCTGATCAGGCGGCGTACACGCGGGCGAAGGGCCATAAAAGTCTCGCAAAAAATGGGGAGTGCAGGGCGCCGAGTATAAAGGTCGACACTATATTTATTGTGAAAGTACGCCATTGTCCATGATCAAGGGGGGACTGCAATGGCTGGCTGTGCCATCCGATTGGCGTCAAATCACAATAAATTGACCCGTTGAAACCCTGCCATTGCGTTACACTGGAGCGGAATGTTTACCCGTCAGCCGCTGGTTACAAGAATGGGGCTGAGCGCTGTGGCAAGCTTAATACTGAGAACAAGAGCATTTAACAGGAGGTCCCATGGAGACCATCAAGCAATCTGATTTTCAGAGCTTCGCGGAGTTTTATCCCTATTACCTCCAGGAGCATGGCAACCCCACCTGTCGCCGGCTGCACTTCTTCGGCACCCTGGGCCTGTTTGGCGTGCTGGCCGGCGTGTTCATGACCGGCAATCTTTGGGGGCTGCTGCTGTTACCGGTGGTGGGCTATGGCTTCGCCTGGGTGGGGCACTATGTTTTTGAAAAAAATCGCCCGGCTACCTTCAAACACCCCTGGTACAGCCTTGCCGGTGATTTTGTCATGTTCAAGGATATCCTCATCGGGCGTATTGAGTGGTAGCAGGAGACGCATCCCGCACCACGCTTCACGCTGGCACGCGGAGGGAGTAATGACCGCGGTTGGGGTTTTTCGGCCGGGAGAAACGGCGGCCAAGGATAGTGACCTGCCTGACCTGGATTGCCGGGAAAATATTGACGCCATGGTGCACGGGTTTTATCAGCGCTTGCTGAAGGATCCGGTCATGGCGCCGGTGTTTCTGGAGGTGGCGGGAATTGATCTGCAACAGCACCTGCCCACCATCTGCCAGTATTGGTACAAAATGTTGTTGGGCGAGCAGGACTATCAGCGCCATATGATGGCAAAACACCGGGCACTGGATGATCGCGAGCCGCTTACCGGGGAGCATCACGAGCGGTGGCTGGGCCATTTTATGGCGAATCTGGAGGGGCGCTTTGCCGGGCCGATGACCGACCGCGCTCGGCTGATCGCCCAGCGTGTCATGCATAATCTGTATATGCAGCTCAGTGCCCGACGGGGCCATGGCTCTGGAGAGGGCTGAAAAGTGGGCTCACCGCGGAATGGGGTGATGAGCCGATTCCAGGCTTTTGGCCTTTCTCATCAGGCATTCGGTGCCGGGCGCCAGCAAGCGGATCAGAACAGCGGCAGCACCATGTTGCCGGCCAACAGGCCGGCGCCGCTGAGGTAGCAACTCCCGATCAGGATGGGGTCGGAACCGAGAGCCTGGCGCCGGAGATGAAAATACAGGCCCGTGGCCAGCAAGCCCACCGCAACAACGCACACGCCAATCCAGAGAATCTGGGTCATGGTGATGTCCTGCTTTCGATGACGTTTTTTATTTTTAACGCTGTGGCTATGTCGCCGTCAATAATGCCGTTGGCGTTAGCCAATAATGCCCTGTGCCTGCAGGTCTGCAAATTCTGCGTCACTCAATCCCAGCTCATCACGGAGCACGGCGTGGTTATGGCTGCCCACCTCGCCACCGGGCCAGCGGGTTTCGCCGGGGGTGTCGGCCAGCCGTGGCGTAATGGCAGGGACCTTGAGCGGTTTGCCGTTGATTTCCACCTGCTGGAACAGGCCGCGGGCCTGGAAGTGTGGGTCCTGCATCATGTCGGCCACGGAATAGATAGGGCCGGAGGGCACCCGGGCTTCTTCGAGAATGGCCAGGATTTCATCGCTGGGCAGGCTGCGGCACCAGCTGTCCAGCGCGGCGTCGATGGCCTCTTCGTGCTCCACGCGACCGGCGTTGTTGGCCATGGCGGGATCCTTGGCCATATCGGGACGGCCGGCGGCGGTCATCAAGCGTTTGAAAATGGAATCGCCATTGCCGCCGATCACCACGAACTTGCGATCGGCGCAGCGGTAGGTATTGGTGGGCACAATGCCGGTGACAGTGGAGCCGGCGGGTTCACGAATGACTCCGGCCCCGTCGAATTCCGGTATGACTCCCTCGAGAAGATTGAACACGGACTCGTACAAGGCCACATCGACAACCTGGCCTTGCTGGCTGTTTTGTCGCTCGAACAGTGCGAGCAAAATGCCCAGCGCTGCGTGCAGTCCGGCAATGGTGTCGCCCAATGAGAGGTTGGGGCGCACCGGGCGCTCGCCGGGAAAGCCGTTTACGTAGCGCAGGCCGCCAATGCCTTCGCACACCGAGGCATAGCCGGGTTTGCTGGCGTAGGGGCCGGTCTGGCCGTAGCCGGAAATGCGGGTATAAATCAGCCCCGGGTTGTCGGTGGCAAAGCTGTCCGGGCCCAAGCCCCAGTTTTCCATGGTGCCCGGGCGGAAGTTTTCGATGACCACATCGGCGCCTACCATCAGCTTGCGAGCCAGCGCTTTGCCCTGGTCAGTTTTCAGATCCAGGGTGACGGATTTCTTGTTGCGTCCCAGGCTGCGCCACCAGAACGAGGTGCCGTCCTCATCCAGTTTGCGCCAACCGCGAATCGGGTCGCCACCGGGGGGTTCCACTTTCACCACATCGGCGCCGAAGTAGGCCAGCAGGGTGCCGGTAAAAGGCCCGGCGAGTAGCTGTCCCAGTTCGATAACGCGTACTCCGTCCAGGGGCAGGCGGCGTGATGAGGGTTGAGTCATGGAGCCTCCAGAGAGTGTTTTTTCAAGCCCACAAGCCTAGCGGATTGGGCAGGAGAGTGGCAGTGTCCAAAGTGCCCGCGCCCGGTTGTTTGGCGTCAGTCTGGCGTAACAGTCATGGGGACAACAGTGGCAGCCACCGGTACAGAGCGAGGGTTGAAGTTTTGCCATCCGCGCTGCGCCCTATACAATCCGCGGCCTGCTACGAGGAAAAGCCATGACCCCGGAACGTTACCGCCGCATTTGCGAGACCCTGGACCGCCGCCAGCCTGACCTGACTGTGATCATGGATGGCGTGCACAAACCCCATAATATTGCTGCCATTGTGCGTACCTGCGACGCGGTGGGAATTCTCGATGTGCATGCAGTGTTACCCAAAAACCGGGCGCGTATGGCCGCCGGCACGGCGATGGGATCACAGCGTTGGGTACAGGTACACAAGCGTGATGAAAGCACCGATGTGATCCGTGAATTGCAGGGGCAGGGCGTACAGGTGCTGGCGGCGCATTTGTCCGATGATGCGATCCCCTATCGTGAAGTGGATTACACCCGGCCAACGGCGCTGTTGTTGGGGACCGAAAAATTCGGCGTCAGCGACGAGGTGGCCAGCGTGGTGGATCAGAATGTGACCATTCCCATGATGGGCATGGTGGAATCATTCAATGTGAGTGTGGCGGCGGCAATTATTCTTTCCGAAGCCTGTGAGCAGCGCCGGGCGAAAGGGTTTTATGATCAGCCGCGGGTGGCGGCGGATCGCTACCACGAGCTGCTTTTCCGTTGGGGCTATGCCCGGATTGCCCGCTTGTGTGATGCCCACGGGGTGCCGTATCCCGAGCTGGATGAAGAGGGGCAGGTGAAAGACAGCGCCGCGCTTACGGCGCTGTTGCAGAAGACCCAGACAGAGGCGTAGCGGCGGGGGCGGCCGCTGCAGGTGCCGCCTCGGGGGGATGCGCAGGCTTGCTGGCTGGCACTGCAACTGGCCCCAGCGGCGTCGCTGTCGGGGCGTGGCTGACCTGCCACTGAAAGTCGCTGGCCCCACCTTCGCCTACCCAGGCCGGGAACCACAGGGTGTTGTCCATGGTGGCATAGCGCAGGCGGCGGATATCGATGCCCTGATCGCTGGCCAGGGTGATCATTCGGGCCAATACCTGACCGTGATGAATCTGGTCCACCGCCGGGGTGGTGTCGACAATGGCCTGGTGGACGATTTGGTTGAAGGTGTCTCGGGGAATGCCGGAGAAATTCATCCGGTCCAGATCCGCAATAAAGGCATCGGCCAGCTCATCCACGGTGCCGATGCGACCATCGGCTTTCAACTCAGCCAGCTTCTTGTTGACCACTTCATCGTATTTCTCGAATGCGCCGTCCTGTTCGGCTGCCGCCAGGGCCACAATGGCTTCGCCCAGGCTGTCCATGTTCTGGAAGTCGAGCTTGGGGATCGCGCCCATCAGGTCGATCACCGTATCGGGAATGCCTTCGCTCTGGAAACCCAGCCGTGGGGTGGCGCCTGGATCGTGTTCGTACTTGGTGGTGCTGTTGGCATCATCCTCGTAGAACATGTTCATGGTCACGCCATCCAGGAAGGCATCGAACAGGCCGTTGGGCACTACCGGCATGTGATTGCTGAAGAACATTTCCCAGCCCTGATTGGAATCCAGGTGTAGCCAGTCACCGGGCAGGCGGGTGGCATTCATGCGGGTTTCAAAGTCGCTCATGGTGCCGTCCACGATCCCGTATTGTTTGTCGTTGTAGACGGAATCAAAGGTCAGCCGGGCGCCATCCAGGTTCTGGAAATCAATGGCAAAGTGAATGCGCGGCTCACGCAGGAACATCAGGAAAAACTTCAATACCTTCATGCTGCCGATGGCGAACCGGGAGGGAATGGTCACCGACTGTTCGTAGAAATCCACCTGGAATTTCTGGCTGAAAAAGGTGGGCAGGTAGGCATACCAGACCCGCGCCTTGACCAGCATGGAGGCGCGCACGGCGCCGTCACGCACGGCCAGGGGCGTGGCCTTGATGTTCTTGCGGGTATCCAGGTCAACGCGCAGGTTCTGGTTCAGGATGCCGGTGCTGATATTCACATACACATTATCAAAGACATTTTCGTCCTTGTGGGGGCCCAGGCGCGGTGCCATGGACTGGATCTGGGTGAAATCCTTGGGCTCATACTCCATGCGCATCAGGGTGGTCTGGATCCAGCCTTCGTCCAGATTCACCTCCACATAATCCGCCCGTGAACGTTCGCTGTTATTGCGCACCAGATACAGATAGCGGGGTTTGTTACGCGGCGAGTCGAGACGGATTTCTTCCAGCATCTGCCCTTCGGCCAGGGTGTGTTGCGCCGGATCGAAGCGGTCCCAGCCGCCATCGCGGAACATGAAAACCAGTTCATCGAAATCGTCAAAAATGCCGGGCTCGCCTTCCGCCTTGCTGTCGTTTTCACCCTCAATCCAGATCAGGCCGGTCTTGTCGAACTCGTCTATCTGGTAGGGCACCGGAATCAGCTTGCCGGCCCGCACGGCCATTAACGACAGTTCCTCGGTAGGGATGCCGTTGTGGCGGGGCAGGTCGTAGCCCTTGATTTCCATGGGGTACAGGTAGGTGAACTGGGTGGTATCCAGCGCTTTAAGGGTGTAATCCAGCTGTTCGGTGGAGATGCGAGTCAACCCGGTGGCCCAGCGGCCCATGGCACTGGGATCGGCCTTGTAGAACTCCACGAAATGTTTGAAATAGGCGTCGGGTACGCCGTCTGTCCAGATTTCCCTTGCCTTGAGGGGGCTGGTCACACTGAGCAGTAGCGCGATAACGCCAATCCATCCCTGTCTGCCGGTCATTTTGTTATTCTCTTCGACGATTTCGGATAGGAAAATGAAGGCCCTAGAGTATGACAACAGAACAGGAAAAAGTAGGCCTCAACGCCTTGCACGAGCGGCTCCATCGCGTATTGCCGGCGGTGTCCCTGTCTTGCCAGGCTTTGCCGCAAACCCCCGGCCTGCGCCTGTGGCTGCTGGACGAGTTGTTTCCGGAGCAGGCGTTGGACCCGGAAATTGTCAATGCGATCATGGAAGAGCCGCCGTACTGGTCGTTCTGCTGGGCGTCCGGGCAGGTGCTGGCGCAGTATCTGCTGGACAATCCCGAGCAGGTAGCCGGGCGCTGTGTGGTGGATGTGGGACCGGGTTCCGGAGTGGTTGCCATTGCTGCGGCCCTGGCTGGGGCACGCAAGGTCATCGCCTGTGATCTGGACGAGGATGCGCTCACCGCCACGGCCGTGAACGCCCGGGAGAACGGCGTCGAGGTGGTACTGAGCAATGATCTGGACTCCGCCTTGGCAGAGGCGGACCTGGTGACGGCGGCAGATATTCTCTATGACCGCGATAACCTGCCGTTACTGGCCCGGTTCCAGGCCGCGGGTGCGGTGCTGTTGGCGGATTCCCGGGTACCGGACCTGAACCCTCCGGGCTACCGACTGCTAGGGGAGTGGCAGTCCTGTACCTGGCCGGATCTGGGGGAATCGCGGGAGTATAACGGCGTTCGTCTGTTTGCTTCGGAACCGTAGACGCTTGCGCTGGTCAGAAAAAAGTGGGTGACGCCCAATCCCCGGTACCAGCGATTGGGGGCCGGGCATTTCTGGGTGGCATCCGGTACTGGACTTTTAGCCCATCATCCCTTTTATCGATGATGTTTTCCTTGAAACAGGAGGAACAACCGTTGTTTGAAAAAACGTTGTCTACGCAAAAAAAACCAATCCTTCCCGTCGTCTGGGTGCTGACGCTGTTATGCGTTGCCTTTTCCCCGGTTCAGGCTGCCTTGCCTGCTGTCACGGCAGAAGGGGACGCGCTTCCCTCGCTGGCGCCCATGCTGGAAAAAACCTCGCCGGCGGTGGTGAATATTGCCATCGAAACCCGGGTACGGGCGGCGCGCAATCCGTTGATGAATGATCCTTTCTTTCGTCGCTTTTTCGACATGCCGGAACGCCAGCGGCCCTCTGAGCGCCGCGCTGCCAGTGCCGGCTCCGGGGTAATTGTGGATGCTGCTGAAGGCTATGTGCTGACCAACGCCCATGTGGTCAAGAACGCGGACAATATCGAAGTCACCCTTACCGATGGCCGTGAACTGTCAGCGGAACTGGTGGGTGTGGATGAGGAAGTGGATCTGGCGGTACTGAAGCTGGAAGAGTCGGACCGACTTACCCAAATTGCCATTGCCGATTCCACCGGTCTGCGGGTTGGCGATTTTGTGGTCGCCATTGGTAACCCCTTCGGGCTCGGCCAGACGGTGACTAGCGGCATCGTTTCCGCGTTGGGTCGCACAGGCCTGGGCATTGAAGGCTATGAAAGCTTTATCCAGACCGATGCGTCCATTAATCCGGGCAACTCCGGTGGGGCACTGGTCAACCTGCGTGGTGAGCTGGTCGGTATCAATACGGCGATTCTGGCGCCGGCCGGTGGCAATGTGGGCATCGGCTTTGCCATCCCCACCGAGATGGCCGAGAACGTGATGCAGCAGCTTATCGAACACGGTGAAGTGCGCCGTGGCATGCTCGGTGTCACCATTCAGGACCTGACGGCGGAGTTGGCGGAAGCCTTTGGTGTTGAGCGCCAGCGCGGCGTGGTGATCACTCAGGTGGTGGAAGACAGTGCGGCAGAGAAAGCGGGCCTGAAGAGCGGTGATGTAGTTACCGCCGTGGACGGTCGACCGGTAAACCGCGCGGCCGACCTGCGTAACAAGGTGGGCATGGCGCCGGTCGGTGAGAAGGTCGAGCTGAGCATCCTGCGTGATGGCAAGAAAAAAGACGTCACCGCCGTGATCAGTGAGTCATCACGGGAAACCGCTGGCGGTGAGGCTGTCTCCAAATTCCTGGAAGGCGCCAACCTGCGCGACCTGCGCAAGGGCGAGCTGCAACATGCCGACGCCGGCGTGCTGGTGGATGAAGTAGAGCGAGGCTCCCCGGCCTGGCGCGCCGGGCTGCGTAATGGTGACGTGATCATTAACGTGAACCGCCAGGACGTGGACACCATGGACGAGTTACGCAAGGCCGTGAACGATAAAGAAGCGGCTCTGTTGCTGCGGGTTAACCGCAACGGCGGTGTGTTCTTTGTGGTGGTACGTTGATCGACTAACCATATAAGCTGTATCAAAAAGCCGGCATTAATTGCCGGCTTTTTTGTGGGCGTTCCAGTTTTCGTAGGTCGACTTAAGCGTAGCCGTAAGCCGACACGGTTGTTACGTAGCCCGAAATAAAGCCGATTGTCGGATTACGGCTACGCCTAATTCGACCTACTACTTTAAGATGCTTTACGTGTCATCTTTTTCAAAGCTTCCATGGCGGCCTGCGCCTTTTGCGAAACGTTCTGCGCCGGCCAGGGCTTCTTCAAACACTACCGGGAACCCTCCGGCACCTTCGTCACGCAGGGCGATTTCCAGGTCCTTGTCCCATTGTTGGTAGGCGGATAGCCGGTCTGCACGCAGGCAGTGTTGTGGAAAGGCGGCGATCTGGCGGGCCAGGGTGATGGCTTCGTCCAGGGCTTTGCCTTCCGGGGCTACCCGATTGGCGAGGCCAATCTGCAGGGCTTCTTCCGCGTTAACCGGACGGCCGGTGAGAATCATGTCCATGGCGCGGCTATGGCCGATCAGACGGGGCAGGCGGACGGTGCCGCCATCAATCAGAGGCACCCCCCAGCGCCGGCAGAATACGCCGAAGGTGGCGGTGTCCTCCATCACGCGCAGATCGCAGAACAGGGCCAGTTCCAGTCCTCCTGCTACCGCGTAGCCGGATACGGCGGCTATTACCGGTTTGCTTAACAGCATGCGCGACGGCCCCATGGGGCCGGGGCCTGTTCCTGTGGCTTCCACCTCATTGCGCAGTGCCGGGTCGCCCATGGCAGACAGGTCGGCCCCGGCACAGAAATTACCGCCAGCGCCATGAAGAATGGCCACATGCAGAGTCGGATCTTGCTCGAAGTGGTCGAAGGCCGCACGCAGCGCATCGGCGGTGGGCCGGTCGACGGCGTTGCGTTTTTCCGGGCGGTTCAGGGTGATGATATAAAGGCCGTCGCGTTGTTCTGTTAAAACCGGGTCGCTCACAAGGTCACCTTGGTTGTCTGCTACAGGGGAATCATTACAGTGGGGATCTCTGCAGATGGGAACATCTAAGCATAAGACTTGCCGGTATGTCTGCCGGTAGCGGGCGAGTTTGTTGGAGACGGTGATGGCGTATGTGCGTGAGTACGAAGATGAGAGCATTACCCGCGAGCAGCTGGATCAGAGTGACGGGTTGAGACTGCTTGAATTCGGCGCCAATTGGTGTGGTTACTGCATTGCGGCCCAGCCGGATATCGAAGCGGCGCTTGCGGAGCATCCTGATTTGGTGCATGAGAAAATTGCGGATGGGCCGGGTAGGCCCTTGGGGCGTAGTTTCCGGGTTAAGCTCTGGCCGACGTTGATTCTGATCAGGGACGGTGAAGAAACCGGGCGTATTGTCCGGCCGGAGAGCGAGGAAGATCTGAAGGGGGTTCTTCGCTGTTGTTGACGTAAGCAAGAAGGCGGGGCAGAGCCCCGCCGTGTCACTTAGTGGCTAAGCGTGATGGTGGCAGTATTGGACCAGGCGCCCGCCTGATCCTTCACCCGATATGTAATCGAGTCAGTTTTATTGCCAAAGAAGAAGGGAAAATACCGTAGCTGGCCATCTCCAAGATTCTCTACGTAGCCCCGACTCGGGCCTTGTGTAATCTCAAGAGACGCTGGATCGATGTTGTTTTCCGCATCGGTATCGTTTTCCAGTGGGCTCAGGTACTGCCAGCCCCAATAGCCGATAGAGAGATTGTCGTTATTGGCCTGGGGGGCACTGTTTTGGTAGGAGACGGTGATTGTGGTGGAGTCCTGGTCTTTGAACCCTTCGTCATCTGTCACGGTCAGCGTCGCCGTTATGATGATGTCATCGTCATTGGCATCAAGGTTGGGCGTCTCGAACTGTGCCACGGCTTGGTCTGCACCGGTAATATCAATGTCAGGTTGATCCAGCGTCCATTGATATTCTGCGATGTTGCTGTCGTCGGAGGAAAATTGTCCGTGCAGGGTGAACGTCTGGTTCTGACCTGTTGAGAATCCAGGGCCAGCATTGGCTGTCGGGACGCTGGGGTGGCGAGCATTAAGCGCAATGGTTCCCAGGAGGGCAGGGTTCTGAGTGCCTCCACAGTGCTGGGAAAAACTGGCCATGAAGCTGTCGACCTGGTCTTCCTGTTGTTCAATGGAATGAACGGTAAAGCCACCTGAAATCGTGTTGCACCCTCGGCCGTCGCCGGAAATGCTGAGTCCACCAAGGCCATCGCTCTGGAAGGGGAAGCGCTCGGCCTGATAGTTGCCAGGTTGTAACGCCGCATTGTAGGGCGCGGCAAAATCGGCCCGCCAGTTATCGCCATCATCAATGTGTACGGACACTCCATTGTCGTAATTAATGCTGGAGTTGAAGGTGCTGAAAGCATCATCGAAGTACAGCTGTTTGCCTTGCCCGATATAGTCACCTTCAGGGCTGTTAATCTGCATATAGGTTAATGGCGCACTTTTACTCACCAGTGGAAGCGTTAGTGTTTGGGAGTTGTTTTGCCCAAGGCTGTCAGTGACAGTGAGTTTTAGTGTGAGTTCTTCGCCATCCAGGGGCAGGGAAGGAACGGTAAAAGATGGTGTTGCGCTGTTCGTGTTCGTCAACGTAATGGCCGGGCCATTCAATTGCTCCCACTGGTAGCCGGCAATAACACCGCTATCGGAATACGACTTTTCTGCAGACAGGGTTACATGGGTGTCGTCAATGAGCTGGCGCATGGGGCGCTCAATAACCGCAACGGGATGCGGTAAATTTTCTGGCAGAGTGGAGTTGATGCGGATGCTGCCGTTCAGCGGGGCATCGTTATTGCCGCAGTACTGTACGAAGTCCAGTGCTATGACCGGATTCGCTGCCGCGAGATCCAGTTCATGAATGAAGAAGTCACCGTCAATGGTGTTGCAACCGCGGTGATCCATGGAGACGGAAAGGCCTGCTCGCAAGGCACCTTTAAAGGCATTTCGTTGTGCATTCAGATAGTGCTCTTCTTCCAGTACCTGGTTGTCCGGTGAAGAAAAAACCATGTCCAGGTCGGTGTTCGCATCTTCGTATCCCAGGGTCAGCTGGGATTGTGTGTAATCCAGGCTGATGGTTCCGGTACTGTCAGAGAGAGTTTGCGTAATCCCTCCTCCAATATAATCCCCTGGTTCGCTGTTGAGGTGAATTGCACTTCCTGCTGTGGCAACGGCGGGCGCCAGAATGCAAGGCAAAAGGCTCATTAACGTCAGTTTCATCGTTCCCCCTTGTGTGGTCTTGGTCCGGTTTGATACCGGTGTCACAAGGAGTATAGGAATCGCCAGGGCAGGGAATGTGCGATATATCGGACAATGCTGTAGGTCATCACGTTAATGTCAGAGGGTGTGACCGTTGTGGCAGTTTAAAGAGGGTAGAAATTCAGAGCTGTTGGTGTCACAAACGTTCGAGCACCACCTTGCCCACCGATCTCCCCGATTGCAGTAGCGCCAATGCCGTCTGGGCATCGTCGAAGGCAAAGCGATGGCCCACATGGGGTGGGGGCAGGGCAATGGTCTGTAGTTCGCTGAGCAAGGCCTTCATGCTGGCTTTCTGTTCCCATAGCCAAATCAGATTGAAGGCCATCACCGACCGGTTGCTGCTGATCATGTCCATAACGTCATAGCGGGGGCGGCGCAGGTAGCGCCAGGCGGCTTTGAGGTAGTTGGGGCGGTTGCCGGTGGGGGTAAATTCGGCGGCGCCGAAAACCACCAAACGCCCCATCGGCTTGAGTGCGGCAAAGCTGGCTTGCTGGACGGTGCCGCCGATGGCGTCGAGTATCAGATCGAAACGGTGGCCGGTTTCGGTGAGTTGTCGGGCAAAATCCGGTTGGCGTACCAGCACATTCTCAAAACCCATTTCCTGCAGCATCGCGGCTTTGTCGGGGCTGCCTACCGTTCCAACAGGGTTGGCGCCCAGCAGTGTCGCCAGTTTCATGGCCTGCAGGCCGACTCCGCCGGCGGCGCTGTGAATCAGCACACGCTGCTCCGGCTGGATGGCGCCGAGGGTGGTCAGGGCATACCAAGCGGTGAGGGTCTGGGCCGGGAAGGCGGCGCCCTGAGCGAAGCTCCAGTCGTCGGGCAGGGGGATCAGGTAATCCGGTTCACTATCAATAATGGAGCAATAACCGCCGAAGCGGGTGACGCCCATCACCCGGTCGCCAATCTGGAAGGCGCTGTCGGTATTGTCGGTGTCAGAGCCTGTGCCGATGACCGTGCCGGCAAATTCCAGCCCGGGAATGAAGGCCCCTTCCGGGGTTGCGGAGTAAAGACCGGTAAGGGCAAAAATATCTGCAAAATTCAGCCCCACGGCATGAACCTGCACCCGGAGGTGCCCGGCGGACAGAGGAGGCAATGGCCGCTGTTTTTGAACCAGATTGGCCAAGCTGCCTGCCTTGGGCGTTTCCCAAACCGTTACCTTTGGCATGGTGGTTTCCGACGGTGAAACGTTCAGTATGCGGTGCCGCAGGCTGGGGCTCAATGCGTGTGGGGCTCAGGGGCTGGGCCTGTTCAAGCTCTCTGCAGAACGGGAGCCATACGTTGCATATTCATCTTGTTGCCTAGGTTTCTTCATGTCAGTCTTTACCCTGGATCTATGTCAGCCGATTGCCGGCGGACAACAAGGAGAATAACGACATGGAAACGTCGCCACAGGGACGAGCGGTGCGCGTCTGGCTGGGCTATGCCTTGCCGACACTGGCTCCGGCTCCGCATCGGCAGAAACTGTATGACCAGCTTGGCCAGATTTTTATTCCGGCCACGGTTCAGTTTATGGGGCCGTTGGGATTACAGGCCTATATTCCTTCCATCGTACCGACCAGCCGCCATGCGGCGGTGCCTGACGAAATCGCCCTGGTGTTTTACCCGGACCAGGCGACCTACGAGTCGGCGTGCCATGAAAGCTGTGGCGGGCGTGCCTATGCATCGCTGCACAGTACGGTTTTCAGTTTCAGTACAGAGGCGGGCCGGCCGGCGAGCCACAGTGCATTCCCGGCGCAGTTTCGCGGTGACCCCTCCCAGAGCGGGGCCATGCAGGTGCTGGACCATGGTGAGAGCTGGCAATCCGGGCGGGTCATCAGCGAAGTGATGGCGCGTACAGAGCAGACGCCAGAGGTATTTCGGGGCGCGGTCTGTAACCGCTTTACGGGCTTGCTGGAGGTATTGCCCACAGGGCTGTCTGGCGTGTTCCTGTACCTGGACGATGATCTCTGTGTCTGTTGGTCGCTTTGGACAAGGAACCCGCAACCGCTGGCCGAGGGGCTGGGCGAAAGAGCGTTGCTGAGCGAATCCGTGCCTAGCTCTGTGCCACCTTCCCCCTTTGCTCGCTATGCCGGACTCCATGTGCAGGCCGGCGATAGCCTGAATCTGCAGTTCGCCACCAGGCCTGCGGTGTCAGCGCCGGCGGAGGAGGCTGGCTGATGGGTTTTTCCAACCGGGATTTCACTCTGCTGGACACGCGCCTGTTCAAGGCCTTTATGGCGGCAGCAGAAACGCGCAGTTTTACCCATGCGGCCACGCGGGCTCACATGACGCAATCCGGGGTGAGCCAGCATATTGCCAAGCTGGAGGAGCAGATTGGTGTCACCTTGTTCAAGCGGATCGGCAAGAAGGTGGTGCTCACCGATGCGGGCGATGCGCTGACCCAGTACATTCGCCACCAGATGCTCACCACCCAGCAGTTCATGGATGAAGTGCATGCCATGGAAACCCGGATTGTGGGGCTGGTGTCTTATGCCATGCCGCCCAGTTGCCTGATGTCGCCGCACTTTCCCATGCTGCTGGAGCGACGTCTTGCACACCCGGATATCGAGCTGAAGATTTCCCTTACCTCCACCCAGGATGTGGTGCAGATGGTGCTGGATGACCGGGCCGATTTTGGTTTCGTGACGGAAAAAAATGATCACCCGTTGCTGGAGTACCGGCTGTTCTGCCAGGAAGAATATGTGCTGGTAAGCCGTGATCCGCCTGATGGCAAACGGCCCAGCGAAAGCGTGATACTGGAGCAGGCATTTATCAATTATCCCGGCTCAGGGTATTACTATGATCGCTGGCTCAAGCATGCTCTGCCGGAGCGCTGTAACCTGAATGCCTATTCGTTGACCTATGCCGGGGAAATTAACTCGATTCACGGTGCCATTGATATGGTGGTGGGCGGCCTGGGTGTTGCGGTTCTGCCCAGCCATTGTGTTGCTTCACAGCTGGAAGACGGGACCCTTCATCGCGTGGAAACGGGCAAGCCACTGATGAACAATATCTATATCACCACTATTAAAGGCCACGATTACCCATCCCGGGTGGAACAGGTAATCGACTGGTTTTTCGACATGACACACTGATCAGATCAGTGCGATTAATGGCCCCTGTGTGCTGTTGATTACCAGCAGCCGACTGCTTCCCGCGTTCACCGCCTGTTTGGCCTGACAGGTCCAGCCCTGGCAGTCCGTGTGAAAACGATTAACGGTGAGCTGGCCGTTACCGGTCTCGTAGGCAATAAAGCCGGGTCCTTCCTGCAGGGCAACCGTAGCGGTCTGCGTGGTGTCCATGGACAAGGGGAGCTTGGTGCCCACAGGGTGCGATCCCTGGGAGGGATCGTCCATGTAATGGTCGATGTTCACCGCGTTGTAGCGTGGGTTCATCTTGAAGAAAAAATTCTCCCCGCCCAACGTGAAAAAACTGAAATTCTCCCAGCCTTTTGCCCATTCCTTTTGCCAGGTCATGTCCACGCCAAGCGGGGTGTTGGGAGGTACAGTGAGTTGATAAAGGCGGCTGGTGCCGGTGCTTTTATTGTAGGCCATGAACTGGCAGCTATCCCTGTAAGCAAAGGCATGTACGGTGCTAAATCCGGCGGTGATGTCACCGTAGGTTTTCTGGAAGCGACATTGGTGAGCGAAGTGGTCGGGCATCACGCGGAAGAAATCAAAAATACCGTCTGAATCGTTGTAGGCGAGAAGATGCAGTTGGTTACCCAGCATAAAAGGGCTGAGTTGTTGATATGGTTTCTCCGCATCCAGCTCAATAATGGGGCTAAAGGTATGTGTTTTTTCATCCACCAGAACCATGGACAGCATGCCATTGTGTTGGCTGATGAACAGCTCGCTGCCACGTGCACACAGGCTGCTGGCGTTGCCCAGAATCTGTTCGCCGCTGAAGGGTGCCAGTGGCGTCAGGGTGACCCGGTCCCGTTGTTCCTGGGCACACGCGGAAAACCATTGAATTGCTGTGCTCATTATCCTTTCTCCTTTCGGTCAGCTTCGGCGGCCAGCAAGGCCCAGGTGGCCAGTGCGCCGTTGTAACTGGTGTAGAGGCCCTGCTCCCGGTAGATGTAACCGGCCCAGCTGTCCTGCAGTGAGGCGGGCAGGGCGCCATTGATAACCGGGTCGGACACATTGCGTACAAAGCCGAAAGCGGTTTTCTGTTGCTGGCATGCCATGCCGACCACGGCATCGTCCATCTCCACCATGCAACCCAGTTTTTCCAGGCCGTTATCGGTGGTGCCGAACAGGAAGGTGTCGGTGGTGATGATGGGCTGCTCCGTGACCACTTTCAGCCGGGCGGCGGCCGGGTCGGGATCGATATGAGCGCCGGCGGGGTACTGTGGGCTCACTGGCAGAATCTTTGGTCCACGAGTGTGGAGTACCCCTTCCTGGGCCAGAGGTAGATAGCGGCTGTCCGGTTGCCAGGTGGACGCCACTGTAGTGTGGTTGAAACGGGCATTGGCAAAGTGCTTCAGGCAGTGGAAATAGGCCTGGTTGGTAATCAGTGCGCTGCCCAGAGCGTCTTCGCTACGTACGCCGCCGCCGGTACCGATAGACAACAATAATGAGGGCTGCGCTTCCTGGCAGATTTGTTCAACAAGACGGATCAGGGGCAGCTGGCTTCCATCCTGCGCCAGGTGCATGCCGGATTTGACCAGCAAGACGTTCAAGTCGCCGATGCGGACCTGGCGGAAGCTACCCCAGCTTTCGCTATACAACGAAGGCGCGCCGCCCTGTAAGGTCTTGGAGACATTCACCATATATTGATAAATCTGGTAGTAGTCGCGCTGGTAAGACAGCCAGCCTTCCTGCCATTCATGGCTGTGCAGCTGATCCGGAGTGAGCGGATCACGCCGGTTGGTGAGTACCTGATTCATGGCGGCCCACTCTGCCAGGGTCCAGGTCATCACCACTACGTCGGCTTTGGGTAAGGGAGAATCGGCTTGATGGCTGGGTGTTTCTTCGGTGTGGGGAATCCGGTTATCCGGAGCACCCAGTTTCTTCCAGTCCACCGCAGGCAGATGGTCGGGGTTTTCAGGTAGCGCAATGATGCGTTGCGCGTTGAGCAGGGTCTCGGGTACCAGAGATGCGTCGAGGCTCATGAATCGTCCTTGTTCTCTTTTTATTGCCGGCTCCCCCCAAGGTGCAGAGTAGATCGTTGCCCTGGTTGCCGGGTGACCTCCATCCTACCCGGTAATTTTTCCCCGATTCATTATCGTTAATGATGGTTGTGATCATCGCAGATAATGCATTTGTGATGATGGATTTCATCACCATCCATAATTTCCCAACGCTGATATTTCGCTCTGATACTGATTGCGCCAAATGGCACATCGTGAGGCATGGAAATGCCCGATAAACAATATCATCAGGAGAATGATTATGAGCGATATGACGAAAACGCTTTGGGGACAATTCATGACCGCCTTCCAGGATCAGATCAAGATCGAAGGCGTACCGCAAATGCTGACCGGACCGACCCCGTGGAACTGGGGTGGCAAGAACCCGCCGATGGGATCGCTGCCGTATCAGCAAGTACAGTTTCTCAATATCGTGCCCGCCAGCCCGCAGGTGGATCCGAATACCTACGGCATGAAGCAGGGATTCGGTGACCAGTACCGCATGTTTCTGAACTTCCTTATGGCCGATGGCGGTGAAGAAGGTCAGGCGTTGCAGCAGAAGATATCGGATGCTTCGCACAACCTGTTCCAGATCCAGTCCAGCGTGAATGTGGCTTATCAGAACTTCAAACAGCAAACCAGCAGCACCGAGTCATTCGATGACTGGTTGGCCAATGAAGGCCTAGCCTCCGCATCGCAGTTGAACCAGGCAAAAGCACAGCTCAAGGAAGCCAACAGCAACTACACGGAATACATGCAGAAGCTGAAAGGCCCGATCAGCGAGGCGACCAAGCGCTATGACGATAACCTGGTGACGGTTGTGGGCCAGGATGGCAACTCGGTGAAGGATCAATCCGCGTTTCAGATCAGTGAAACCCCATGGGACTACGTTAACCGGATCACCGGTAACAACTTCGGTGGAGCCGCTACCGCTGGCTCTGCCAAAACCTTCTCTCTGGATTCCTCCACCAAGCAATGGTCAGACAGCACCGTCTATGGTGAAACAGAACTGGGCGGGCTGTTCGACTTCTTTGGCTTTGAAGCCGGGGGCGAATACAAGAAAGTGTCGACAGAACACTTCTCCAGCCAGTACGACATCAGCTTTGCCTTTGAAGATGTCTCCATCGTCACGGTGACTCCGGGCAACTGGTTCAACGCGGCCATGCCGGCCAACTACCTGAATGGTCCGTTCATGCCGGGGCATTCAGGTTTCAAGAACGGCGACGATGCCTATTACTTTGGCAAGGGCGGCAACCTGGCACGTATCGTGTCACAGATGATCGTCGGTTATCGCCCAACCATCACCATCAATGCCGGTTCCGAGTTTGCCCAGCAAGTGACTGAAACCATTCGCGGAGAAGGTGGCTTCTTCATCGGACCGTTTGAGTTTGGTGGCGCTGGTGGTTCCGACAGCGATAAAGGCACGGTGAAAGTGGATGGCGAAACCATTACCTGTACCTCCAGCAGTAACTGGGGCACGGTGATTGGCCTGGGCACTAACTGGGTGGTTAACCCCCGCTAGGAGCTGACTATGTTACAGGTAGAACGTATGGGCGATGTCCGCAATGCCTATGGCAACATGAATGCAAACCAGGAGCGTGATGCCCGGCTTGCCATTAATGCCATCGACTTTGCCGATGTCTGGCGCGGTGCCGGTACTATCGTGAATCAGGGGCTGGTCAGGCTGGATGTTCAGGGCCGCACTGCGGCCGGCGAACAGAACCTGCAGGTCCAGATCAATGGCGTGAACGGTAACAGTACGGTGGCTGCCGCACTGATCGCCGAGAGCGTCCAGGATGCCAGTATCGAGGCGCAGCGGGTGTATGCTGTGCGCAAGATAAAGGACGCCCTGTTCAGCAGTATGAACGATGGCCATATTTATCGCGTAACGGGGACGCCTACCTAGCGTATCCATCTAGCGTAAAGTTGCACTTCGCTAGCACCTTGGCCGCCCTCTGGGCGGCCTTTTCTTTTTCAGAAAGAAAGGGAAGAATGGTTGCTTCTAAAACCGCAATTGGTGGAGCCTGACCATGCTGAATAATCCGGATATAGGGAAGTTGATCTTACGCCTGTCGTTGGGTTTGATGCTGCTGCTGCATGGCGTGCACAAGCTGCATGCCGGGGTTGGCTGGATTGCAGGTGTGCTGGCGGAACACCACCTGCCTGGGTTTCTGGCCTACGGGGTGTTCATTGGCGAGGTGATTGCGCCGGTGATGGTGATTATCGGTTATCAGACCCGTATTGGTGCCGCGTTGATTGTTGGCAATATGCTGGTCGCGCTGGTTCTGGCGCATATGGGCGAACTGTTCAGCCTGAGTAATACTGGCGGCTGGGCAATCGAGTTGCAGGCGTTCTATCTGTTCACCGCTGCCGCGCTGGTCTTTCTGGGGGCCGGCAAGTACGCCATGAAGAACTGATTAATACGCTGTATGCATACAAGCCCGATGCAGGACGCTAGAAGACAAGACGGTTCCGTCAGTGCTTTTCTTCGTCCGGCATCGGGCTTTCGGCATCAGGCCATGAAATGCCTTAGGCCAGACGGTTTTTCTCAGCGATCTGGCCATTCAGTGTCCAGAAATCATAGAGAATTCCCAGCCCGAACAGACCGGCAGTCAGCAGGTAGATAATACCGGTGATGACCTTGCCCATGTAGAAGCGGTGAATGCCGAAAATGCCGAGAAAGGTGAGCAGGATCCAGCCCACATTGTAATCGACGCTGCCGGCTTCGTAGCGTGTATCAGCCGAGTCGTCCATGCCGGGGATCAGGAACAGATCGATGATCCAGCCGATGAAGAACAGCCCGAGAGTAAAAAACCAGAGTGTGCCGGTAAGCTGACGGCCATAGTAAAAACGGTGGGCGCCCATAAACCCGAAGATCCAGAGTAAGTAACCAATCACCTTGCTGTGCGTGTCCTGATTCTGCATGTGCGATTCCTTGTGGTTAATAGGGGTTACAGATCCACATTGAGTGCGTTGCTGGCGGTGTTTGCCTTGTTGCGTGCCGCGTCAATGCTGTCGGCTTTGGCCAGTGCAACGCCCAGGCGCCGACTGCCGTTGATATCCGGTTTACCGAACAGGCGCACTTCGGTATCCGTGTCGGCCAGGGCGGTGTCCAGCCCATGGTAGCGCATGGCGTTGGATTGACCTTGCACCAGTAGCACGGATGACGCGGAGGGGCCCCGTTGTTCGATCGCGGGTACCGGCAGGCCAAGAATAGCCCGGGCATGCAGGGCGAATTCGGAAAGGGTCTGGGAAATCAGTGTCACCAGGCCGGTATCGTGGGGGCGTGGAGATACTTCGCTGAAGTAGACCTGGTCGCCTTTGATGAATAACTCGACTCCGAAGATACCCAGGCCGCCCAGGGCATCGGTAATCGCCAGCGCCACATCGCGGGAGCCCTGCAAGGCGGCTTCGCTCATGGGCTGGGGTTGCCAGGATTCCTGGTAATCGCCGTTTTCCTGACGGTGGCCGATGGGCGCACAATAGCTGGTTTTGATCTCGCTACCGGCCTTGTGGCGTACCGTGAGAAGGGTGATTTCGTAGTCGAAATCCACAAAGCCTTCCACGATGACCCGGCCCTGGCCGGCGCGGCCACCGGACTGTGCGTATTCCCAGGCTGGCAGAACGTCCGCGTCGTTTTTCAGGGTGCTTTGTCCTTTGCCGGACGAGCTCATGACCGGTTTTACCACGCAGGGAAAACCGATCTCGCGTACGGCCTGCTGGTAGTCTGCTTCGTTATCGGCAAAGCGATAGGGTGAAGTGGGCAGTGACAGCTCTTCTGCGGCCAGGCAGCGAATGCCTTCTCGGTTCATGGTCAACCGGGTTGCCCGGGCAGTGGGCACCACGGTATAGCCTTCCGCTTCGAGTTTGACTAGTTCATCGGTGGCAATGGCCTCGATTTCCGGAACGATCAGTGCCGGTTTCTCCTGTTCGACCAGTGCCCGCAAGGCGGCGCCATCGAGCATGTTGATGACATGGCTATGTTGCGCCACCTGCATGGCGGGGGCATGGGCGTAGCGGTCTACAGCGATGACTTCGCAGCCATAGCGAATCAATTCCAGGGCGACTTCGCGGCCCAGCTCGCCGGAGCCCAGCAGCATGACGCGGGTGGCGTTGTCGGTGAAAGGGGTGCCAATGACAGTCATAACAGGTCTCAATATGTTCGGTGCCCTGATTGTAATGAAAAGCGGAGCCGGTGCCAGCGGCTGACGGCATCGTCGGGAATGGAGCCCCGCGTTCTGTGCAGGTAGGGCTTGCGGTACACTTCGCCTGTGCGGTGCCAAGCGCGCATTTGCGGGCATAGAGACAGGATAAGGAGAGCGGGTGGACGATCAATACTGGATGCAGCAAGCCCTGGCCCTGGCGCGCCAGGCTGCAGATAACGGGGAAGTGCCGGTGGGTGCCCTGGTTGTCCGGGATAACCGGTTACTGGGTAAAGGGTATAACCAGCCCATTATCGCCAGCGACCCCAGCGCCCATGCGGAAATAGTGGCCATGCGTAGCGCTGCGCAAGCGGAGCGTAATTACCGGCTTAGTGGCAGTACGCTCTATGTCACCCTGGAACCGTGCACCATGTGTTTTGGTGCCATGGTTCATGCGCGTATCGGCAGGCTTGTGTATGGCGCCAGTGAGCCGCGTGCAGGGGTGTGCGAAAGCCAGCTACAACTGCCGTCGGTGGATTTCTACAATCATCGGATGGATGTGGAGGGGGGCGTGTTGGCAGAAGAGTGCGCGCTACTGCTCAAAGGTTTTTTTGCTGAACGCCGGAAAAAGTAGCGATAGGTGAGATTGAGCGAAACCGGTTAGCGGCTTCGTTCCCACAACGCGCATGCCCGCCACGTTTTTAGCGTGTTGCATGCCTGCGTGAACGGTGTTGCGGCCGCAGCGCGGCACAAAAAAAGGGCCGGTAAAAACCGGCCCTTTTTTCAGTCAGCGTGATTCCTTATTGGAATTGCGCTTCCTTGGTGGTGGCTTTCATGATGGTTTCCACGCGACGGTTCTCGGCGCGGCCTTCGCTGGTCTTGTTGTCAGCGATGGGCTTCTCTTCGCCGTAACCTACGGTGGTGATGCGGTCCGCGCTTACGTTGTAGTGATCAACAAGTACGGTCTTCACAGCATCTGCACGCTGCTGGGACAGTTTCTTGTTGTAAGCCGCAGAACCGGTGCTGTCAGTGTGACCTTCCAGTACCAGATTGGCGGACGGGTACTGACGCATACCTTCGGCCAGGTTTTCCAGAGACGGGTAAGAGGTCTGACGGACTTCGGCTTTGTCGTGACCGAATTCAACGTACAGGGTCTCTTTTACGTCCTTGTCCAGGTACTTCTGACAACCTTTGTCGTCAACCAGTGCACCGGCCGGAGTGTTGGGACATTCGTCCATGCTGTTGACGATGCTGTCGTTATCGTCGTCCAGCTCACAACCCGTCGCATCCACTTGAGCGCCTGCCGGGGTGTTGGCGCACTGATCACGCTCGTCCGGTACACCATCGCCGTCGCTGTCGGAAACGACATTTTCAACCGGCGCCGGCTCTTCTTTCTCGCTGGAACCGCCAATGATGAAGTTCAGGCCTGCATAGACTTCTGCATCCCAGCGTTCGGTGCGGAAGCTATAGTAAGGACGAGCGCCCACGTCCAAGAGGAAATGCGGGTGCAGCATGGTCTGAAAACCGGTTTCCAGCGTACCGATGGTTTCTTTGAAATCGTTGGAGCTGTCGCTGTTCGGCTCGGTGCGGAACTCACCGGCACCGATACCCACGTAGGGTTCGAATGCGGAGTTGCCGGCAAAGTGTTTGCGGATAGCGCCGTGAGCAATGTTGATGTCCGCGTCGCCAAGCAGATCGGTGTTGGAGTTGTTACGCTCCCACCAACCTTGAACAGACCAGTCACGGTTGAAACGGTAACCCATTTGGGCACCGGGAAGGGTAACTTCGTTTTCGCTGGTGTTTTGGTCAATGTGGTCGCCCACATCCAGCCAGTTTTCGCTGATGTGCCCACCGAAGTAGAAGTACTGTTCGGGGATTTCGTCAGCAATGACAGTGGTGGTCGCGGTGACCGATGCGCAAGCAATGCTCGCCGCTAAAAAGCGTTTAGCGTTCATAAGCTCCTTCCTTGTCTTATTCAGTAGGCAGATCAAACACGGTGCCAGTGTTGGCTAGCCTGTCTCCCATGTAAATCCTCACTACAGAGATTAATAAAAAAATTTACAAATATGGAATTTATTTGGTAGCGGGAAGACACTTTTTTGTAATGTTGTAGTGTGAAAGTATTAACGGGGCAGGGTTTGGTGGGCCCTTAATACTAGGGCGGGCTTAGGCTGGTCACGTCGCCGGTTGATAGGCTGTTCAGGAAAGCGCCGGCGGCGATGTTTTTTCACGTCCTTCGTTGCGATTCTGGTAAAGCGCGTAGTCCGCTTCGTTAAGTAGCGGGTTGAGGCTGCGTCCACTGTTTTCTGTGCTGGCGACCCCGATACGGGCGCATACGGTAACCGCTTCCTCGGGCTGTGCGGCAGAGCCCGGGCTGGAAAGCTTGAGATTGCCAGCCAGGGCCTTCAGGCCCTCACCCATGCGGGCGGCATCATCAAAATTGGTGTGGGGAAGTACCAGCAGGAACTGGGCCCCATCAAACCGCCCAAAAAGATCACTTTCCCGGATTTTTTCACGAATGCAGTCGGCAAACAGGCGAAGCGCTTTTTCCCCTGTGTGGCGGCCGTAGCTATCCAGCAGCTGGGTAAAATCCTCGATTTCAATGAGCAGGATAGAGACGGTGTAATTGTGTCGCTGGCTAAGGGCCAGCTCCCGCTCCAACATGCCCAGCAGATGGGGGCGGTTGAAAAGGCCGGTGAGGTGATCCTCGCGGGCCAGCTGCTGCAGCTGATGGTTGTACCGGTCCAGTGCGATCAATCGGCAGCTGAATAGATAAAGTGGCGGGGCCACCAGTAACAGAGGGAGCAGGGCGGCAAGTACCAGGGGTGACAGCCAGTCGCGTTCACCCACCAGCATGATGGCGATGCTGGTAAGCACGAGGGAGACAAGAATGGAGCTTAAGGTGATGACGGCGGTGCCTTTCAGGGCGGAACGGCGGTCGCTACGACTGACCAGTCTGGCGGACGTCGCTACCACATGAAAAAGCTTGGCCATGCTCGGTAATCCCCAATAAACGTGCTGATTATTATGCCTCTCAGTATCACGTTTGCGTGCATGCCGTGCAATAGCAGGCAGGGGAGGTCATTGATCCAGCAGGTTTTCCTTCAGCGACTGGGAATAGGGCGTTTCGCCAAACCAGATACGCAGGTAGTAGCGGGCAAACGTGGCGCCTGTTTCGCTGGCAAGGGGCTGGTTATTCAGGGCCAGGGTCAGGCCGTCTTCGCGATAGGTCAGGCTGTAGGCGTCGCCATCGCTGATGTCCTGGTAATGGCTGTTGAATGCCTGGAAACGGTCCTGGTACCGGTTGAATTCCGTTGCCTGTAGGTTTTTTTCCAGAAAGTTCAGCGCGGCTTTGGCAAAGGCATCGCCAGGAACGTCGCGAAAATAACGGAAAGTCAGCCGCAACGGCGGTGACTGCAGATCGTCGGTCTGGCAGTCGTGCCGGGACAGGGTGGCTTCGCCCACAGTGATGAAGCGCAGGGCTTTCACATCGCTGCGAGTGCAAACCTGCCAGGGTTGGTCGCTGGCGTTGGCGTAACCTGGTGCGGCAATTGCCGCAGCAGCCAGTAGCAGCGCGGCCGGGGTTAGTCGTGCTCTCTTAGCCATCGTGTCATCGGTCCTATTACGGGCAAATGCTGGTCCACGCCCTGGCTACTGTCCCAGAAATCCTGCTGAAAAACGACTTGCCCCTGTGCGTTGAAACGCAGCTGGCTGATGCCAATGGTGCGAGACAGACGTTCGCTGCCGAGCAGGCTGAAGCGTGCCTCCATGACCCAGCGCAGATACACATCGCTACCGTCTTTGATGATGTGGTTGACGGTCAGGGACATGCTGTTCAGCCCTTCGGCGGTGGCTTGTAAATGCTCTGCCAGCTGGTCGCGCTCGGTCAGCGTGACCAGGGTGTCGTTGAAATACAGGGGATCAGCATAGAGGGTGTCGATCTGTGCAGGGATGGTGCTGGCATCCAGTGGGTTGAAGAACGCAATAAAGCGATCAATTGTCGCTGAATCAACCGGGTGGCCGCTGGGGGCAGACGTGAGCGCCTGTTGATACCGGTCGGTATACCCGTAAGGGCCTTTGGGGGCACTGCTGCAGGCGGTTAATAGCAGCGTCAGCAGCAGTGACAACGATAATGTCATGGGAGCATTCATAAGCTGACTTTGGCGCGGGGGTGGTGAATCGGTTGTGAAGCTGTAAACGCTGAAGTCAGGGGTGGGGCTGGCAACAGGCGTTGCGCCACGATTCACAGCGCTTTGACGAGGGATGCCGCAATGTAAGGCGATGAGACTTCATGCACGCGCCGTCATCGTTAACGTCATTTCGTTCCAGTTGCTCTGGGCGGCCGCGGTGTTGGGGGCGGCGCAGGGTGTAAGTGTGCTGGCCTGGGGCGTGCTGGGCGTCATGGTTGTCGCGCAAGTCGCGCTGACACGCCAGTGGCGCCAGGACCTGCTGTTGATCGCTGCCGGTGGCCTATTGTGTGTGTTGATGGAGCCGCTGTGGTTACGGCCGGAGGTATTGCAGTACCGCAACTGGGAGCAACACTGGTGGGCGCCACATTGGGTATGGACGTTGTGGCTGGGCTTTGCGGTGAGTTTTCGCTATAGCTTGAACTGGCTGTGTGGCCGACCGGTACTGGCCGCGTTGTTAGGCGCCCTGGGAGGCGTGTTTTCCGTCACCATGGGCATTCGCCTGGGGGCGGCGACTGCGCCACAGGGCTGGCTGTTGCTGGCAATGGTTTACGGTGTCAGTTGGGCGATAGCGGTACCGTTGCTGGCGCAGGTTGCGACGATCACAAAACAGGGAACCAAACATGCCTGAAATCCATTACTTGTTGCTTATCGCCTTGCTGATTGTGTCCACCGTACTGTGGCTGCAACAACGCCAGACACGCAACGCCGGTTGGGTGGATGTGTTCTGGGCCTGGTCGGTGGGCATTGTCGGAATGAGTTTTCTGGTAACCGGAAACGGTGCCTTGGTGCCCCGAGTGGCGGCAGGCGTGTTGTTGTTGCTGTGGTCGCTGCGTCTGGGGAGCCATATTTTTCAGCGGGTTAGCCAGGAAAGCGCGGAGGACGGCCGTTACGCCGCCATGCGCGAGGCGCTGGGCAGTAAGGGGCAGCCGGTGTTTCTGGTGTTTTACTGGGGTCAGGCACTACTGGCCTGGGGTTTTGCACTTACTTTCTGGGTAGTGGCCGAGCAGGATCAGTTTGCGCCCCCCTTTGTGCTGCTGGGCGTTGCGATCGGATTGCTGGCCATCGCCGGGGAAGCGCTGGCAGACAAACAGTTGGCAGCTTTCAAAAAGCGCCCGGACAGCAAGGGCAAAACCTGCCGTGAAGGGTTCTGGCGCTACAGTCGCCACCCCAACTATTTCTGCGAGTGGTTGCACTGGGTCAGTTACCCGGTGATTGCCACCGGTGCGTCGCATGCGGGTTGGCTGTGGGTATTGCCCCTGGCCATGTTCGTGTTCCTGTGGTTCGTCACGGGTATTCCTTATACCGAAAAGCAGGCGCTCAAATCCCGCGGCGATGACTACCGCGATTATCAGCGCACAACCAGTGCGTTCTTTCCCTGGAGACCCAAATCATGATGATTCAAATGGCGGAATCCGGGCTGTTGCCCGATGGATTGGTGCGTTTTGGTATTCGCCGCCTGCTGGGGCAGCGCCTGGAACAGGAAAAACAACGCAGTAACCGCCAGACGTTCGAAGAGGCCTTGCGACAGGGGCCTGTTGCGGTGGGGCAGGACGAGGCGAATGAACAGCACTATGAAGTGGATGCCCGTTTCTATGAGCAGGTGCTGGGCCCCTATCTGAAATATTCCAGCGGTTATTGGCCGAATGCCTCAAGCACCCTGGAAGACGCAGAACGAACCATGCTGGCAATGACCTGTGAGCGGGCAGAGCTGGAAGATGGCCAGGACGTGCTGGAAATGGGCTGTGGCTGGGGATCGCTGACATTATGGATGGCGCAGCAGTATCCCAACAGCCGGATTACCGCGATTTCCAATTCGTCATCCCAACGGGCCTTTATTCTTGGCCGTGCCGCAGAGCGGGGCCTGAGCAATGTGGATGTGATTACTGCGGATGCTTCCGTGTACCAGCCGCAGCAGCCTTATGATCGGGTGGTGTCGGTGGAAATGTTCGAGCACATGCGTAATCACAAAACCCTGATGTCGCGTATTCATGATTGGTTGAAGCCGGGTGGCAAGCTTTTCATTCATGTGTTCTGCCATCGTGATCTGACCTACCTGTTCGAAACCGAGGGCAGCAAGGACTGGATGGCCAAGTACTTCTTTACCGGTGGCATGATGCCGGCCTATGACTGGCTGCCACATTGTGCCGGTGATCTTCAGGAGGAGCAGCGCTGGGCCGTGAATGGCACCCACTATGCGCGCACTCTGGAGGCCTGGCTGGTACTGGCCGATGAAAAACAGGCCGTGCTGACCCGGCTGCTGGACGACCTTTACGGTAAAGGCCAGGGGAAGGTATGGCTGCAACGCTGGCGTATGTTTTTCATGGCGTGTGCGGAGCTGTTTAACTATGGTGGGGGCGAAGAGTGGTTCGTTGCGCACTACCGTTTCGCCAAGCCTGTGGTGAATTGAGCGCTGTTTTCGCGAGCCATGGTGAATAGCCATAAAACGAGCAAGGCATGAAAAAAACCGGCGTTCAGCACCGTCTTACCCGCGTCTATCTGGTTCAATTGCTGTTGATCAGCCTGGCCACTGTGCTGGGGGTGTGGGCGACGGCCAACATCATCGAGCATGTGCTGGTCAAGCAGGCACTGATCAAGGAAGCCGACCACTATTGGTCGTTGGTGGAGGAAAATTCCACCCAGCCGCGTCCCAATACCCGGCATCTGCTTGGCCTGCTGAGCAGTGATGCGGTGCAGGACCCGGTTCCTGACGTGCTGGCGGATTTGCCCGATGGGTATCAGCGTGTGGATCTGGCCGGTGAGCGGCCCATTGTGTATATCGAGCATCGCGATGGCGCCCGGCTGTATCTGATTTTTGATGAAAAACGGGTGTCGGTGCTGGCGTTCCTGTTTGGCATCCTGCCGTTAACCGGTGTGCTGTTGGTGATCTATATCACCTCGTTTCTCGGCTGGAAAAAATCCCGCGATTTATTGTCCCCTCTTGTGCAGCTTTCTGATGCGTTGCGGCATACCCCGGTGAATGACCCCAGTGTGGCCCGCCCTGACTTGAGTGACATTGCTGCGGATTCGGGTAGTGAAGTGGCAGTATTGGTGGCGGCACTGGATGGCTATGCCGACCGGCTGGTGTCATTTGTGGAGCGTGAACGTCAGTTTACCCGCGATGCCAGCCATGAATTACGCACGCCACTGGCAGTGTTTCGCGCCAATCTGGAATTACTGGTGACACAGGTGGGTGACCGCCCTCTGATTCGGCGTATGGATGACACCGTCGATGACATGGAAGCGACCCTGGAAACATTGCTGATGCTGGCGCGCACGGAGCAACACAGCCAGCAGAGTGAGGATGTGATCGTCAACGATCTGGCGGTGAACCTGATTGAACGCCTGAACCCGCTGGCCGAGCGTAAGCAAATTCGCTTGCAGGTCAGGCAGACGGCGCTACTGAGCGTGAACTGCCCGGAGGCGGCACTCACGATCGTGCTGACGAACCTGGTCCGCAATGCCATCAACTACAGTGGTTCTGGTGATGTCACCATCGTGGTGATGGATAAGGCCGTGCAGGTTGTGGATTATGGCGCGGGCATGGATGCGGATGAACTGGCCCGGGTGCTGCAACCCTTTGAGCGTGGCGGAAGCCTGGAAGGCGGGCATGGCCTGGGGCTGGCCATTGTGCAGCGCTTGTGCGAGCGCTATGACTGGGAGCTGATGGTTGCCAGTGAGCCGGGTAAGGGAACCGAGGTTCGGGTGCAATTTTCCTGAGGCGCGTTTCAGCACACCGTTAACGTTACTGCGCCGAAGCCTGTGGTGAAGGATCAATGCGCACCAGTAATTGCTTGGCGTTCAGGGCGTCGCGAATACGATGGATCACGCGCTGGGCTTTTTCTTCGTTGGTGTCGGCCAGAAGAATACCAAAATGGTTTTTGCCCAGATGGGCGATGCTGTCTTGCTCGCGCAGCAGCGCTGCCAGGGAATCGGCGATCATCATGCTGTCGCTGTCCTCTGGCGCTTGCAGGTAGAGCGTTGATGATTCCATGCCGAAATCCCGGCTGTGCTGTTGCTCCTGTGCCTTGATGTCCGCCCAGCCTTGTTCTCCGGGCAGGCCGGTATCGGCACAGCGATCCGGGTGTTCCACAAAAATGCTGACCCGCTGCTGTTGCGCTTCCTGCAGGGCATTACTGAGCAGAAAACCGATCAGGCGGGCTTCGTGCTGCAAAGCGGGCAGAGCCTGCTCCAGTGACGGATCCTGAGGGTTGGGATCCAGCGCGCAGAGGGTGCCGAACAGCTGGTTGTCCCGATCCACAAGCGGCAACCCGATGTAGGCGCCAATGGTCAGGTCGCTGTTGATGGGGACATCGTTGTAGCTGGGGGTATGCTGAGCATCGGTGGCAATGCAGGGGGCGCCCAGTTCCACCATTCGGACACAGTAGCTTTTTTGCCATTGCAGGCGGTGACCCTGTGCCAGCCCATAGTGATCGTCGCGGGCACGCAGTATCACCAGATCGTCGTCGCGCAGGCGGGTGATCATCCACAGGGCCATGCCGAAGCGCTGTTGCAGTTCGGCAAGGTGGGCGTCCAGTAATTCCTGGCAGGAAGAATAGCTGGCTAACGGTGTGTCAGTTTGGTCGGCTGGCATAAATAGGGAAAATGGCTTTTTCCCTATTCTCAGCCGGGTTCCTATCAATGTGCAAGTGCGCAGCGCCTTACTGTGCGGTTTCCGGTGTTGCCTGAATGCTGAAGCCGACACCGGGCAAGGTGTTGAGCAATGCATGCTCGAAAGGTTTGTCCACGGCTTTGCGCAAATTATACAGGTGGCTGCGCAAGGCATCGGAGTCGGGCACCAGGTCGCCCCACAGTTCGTGCTCCAGTTGTTCCCGGCTGACCACCTTGGGGGATTCGCGCATCAGAATGCGCAGAATGCGAAAGGCGGTGGGGGAAAGTTTCAGCAACTGGCCGTCACGGCGTACTTCCTGGCGGGCCGGGTCCAGTTCAAGATCGGCAATCTGCAGGGTGTTGGCGGTAACTTCCTTGCGCTGCCGGCGTACCAGGGCAGCAACACGGGCAGAAAGCTCCGGCAGGGCGAAGGGTTTGACGATGTAATCGTCGCCGCCACGATCAAACCCCTCCAGCTTGTCTTCCAGTTGATCCCGGGCCGTCATGAAAATCACCGGCATATCCAGCGCCAGCTCCTTGCGCAGGTACTGGCAGAAGCTGTAACCGTCTTCGCCGGGCAGCATGACGTCCAGCAGCATCAGGTCGTAGTGATGTTCCTGAACCAGCTCCCGGGCCAGCCGCGTGTTGCCGGCATAATCCACACTGGCGCCTTCCTGCTCCAGGTATTCGAGTACGGTCTGGGCCAGTTGGCGATGGTCTTCTACCAGTAGAATGGACAGGTTATTCACAGGACTCTCCTTGTTTATCTGTGAGTATCCTCACTGCTTGCGCGTCAAGGTTCCGTCAATTGTCTTCACGCGCATCGATCGGTCCACTTTCAGCGGTTTCTTTCCACCGCGCAATCCGCAGGCGATCAACGGTCGAACAGAAACAGCACCAAGGAGTTATTCAGAGGTTCCTTAGTCATTCAGGGCGCCGGTGCGGGCAAAGCGCTGTCGGTAGTGGCTGGGGGACAGGCCGGTATGCCGTTTGAATAACCGTGAAAAACTGCTGACATCCTGGTAGCCCACTTGCTCGGAGAGTTTGGCCAGGTTGTTGGTACCTCGTTCCAGCATTTTTCGGGCAGCCTCGATGCGCACTCGTTGCAGGTACTGCAATGGTGGTTCGCCCAGTGTGGTGGTGAAGCGGCGCTGTAACTGACGCGGACTTAAATGCACGCGTTCGGCCAATTGCCCCAGGCTGGTATTTTCCTTGTAGTGCTCATGAATCCAGCCCTGAATGGCCTGCACCTGATCGTCTTGATGATAGGTATGTGCCGGCAGCCCGGCGTAGATGCTTTGCAGATCGTTACGCACATCGATGACAAACGCCCGGGCCAGTTCCCGGGCCAGATCGGCACCGCAAAAACGTTCTACCAACAGGATCGTCAGGTCACGCCAGGCGGTTCCGCCACCGGCGCAGAAAATGTTGCCGTCGCGGGTAATCAATTCCCGTTCATTCAGATTCACCTGCGGGTAGCGATGGCGAAATTCCTGGCTGAAGCCCCAGTGAGTGGTGGCCGTTTTGTCATCCAGTAAACCGGCTTCAGCCAACAGGAAAGCGCCGGTACAGTTACTGGCCAGATCGGCGCCGCCTTGATGGAGAAAACGTAGCCAGGGCAGTGCATCCTGTTCCTGGGCGAGCACGGTTTCAATTTTTCCGCCAATGGTCGGCACCACCACCAGATCGGCCTGATCCATCTGCTCCAGGGAGCAATCCACAGCCATGCGGATGCCATTGGTGCAGCGCACCGGGTTGCCGCCGCGAGACACAATCTGAACCTTGAACTGCTGGTCCAGGGGTTGCCCGTGGATACGGTTCCAGGTCACCCCGGTCAGGTTGAGGAGATCTACCACCCCGGTGAGGGCAGAGGCAAAAACGCCGTCAAAGGCTAATACTGCTACCGTGAACATATGTCGTGTTCCACCATGAATTAGTCATAGGCGACAATGCCAGACACAGCCTAACGATGGCAAGCTGTTGTCCAAAATAACCGGAGCGCTATTGTGAGTGATGTGATTCTCGACCGCCGTGACTTGAGCTTTCAGCTTTTTGAGGTGCTGGACACCGACAGCCTGTTCGCCCGCCCGCGTTTTGAAGATCACAGCCGCGAGACCATCGAAGCGGCACTTGATACCGCAGAAAAACTGGCACGGGAAAAATTCGCCAACCACAACGCGCTGTCCGACAAGGAAGAGCCTACTTTTGTGGATGGCAAAGTGGTAATGCGCCCGGAAGTGAAAGAGGCTTTCGACGCCTATATCAACGCCGGTTTTCTCTCTTCCCGGGCCAGCTTTGAAGAAGGCGGGATGCAGCTACCTGAAATTGCTGCTGCGGCCTGTAAAGGTATGTTCACCTGCGTGAATCCCAGTTCTACCGGCTACGCTTTCTTGACAGCGGCGGCGGCCAACGTGATCCGCAACTTCGGTAGTGACACCCTGAAAACCCGCTTCCTGGAACCAATGATGGCAGGGCGTTTCACCGGGACCATGGCCCTGACCGAGCCCCATGCCGGCTCTTCCCTTACCGATATCCGCACCCGCGCGGTGCCCCAGGATGACGGTAGCTACCGGATCAAGGGCAACAAGATTTTTATTTCCGGCGGTGAAAATGAACTGGCGGATAATATCGTCCATCTGGTGTTGGCAAAGATTCCCGGCGGCCCGGAAGGGGTGAAAGGAATTTCCCTGTTTGTGGTGCCCAAATACCGTCTTGATGACGACGGTAATCCGGATGCGCGCAACGATGTGATTCTGGCAGGGCTGATTCACAAGCTGGGCTACCGTGGCACCACCAGCACCGCCCTGACGTTTGGTGACGGTGATGATTGCCATGGCTATCTGGTGGGTGAACCTCATCAGGGCCTGCGTTACATGTTCCAGATGATGAACGAAGCCCGTGTGGGTGTAGGGTTTGGTGCGGGATTGCTGGGTTATCGTGGTTACCGGTTTGCGCTGGATTATGCCCGTGACCGTGTGCAGGGCCGCCACCCGGATGATGCCGATTTTTCCAAGCCACAGGTGCCGATCATTGAGCATGCTGATGTGAAACGGCTGCTGCTCACCCAGAAAGCCTATGCGGAAGCGGCAATTGCCATGAGCCTGTACGGCTACCGTCTGGTTGACGAGATCCAGACCGGGGAAGAGGCGGCCGCCAAAGAGGCAGAGCTACTGCTTGATTTGCTGACTCCGGTATTGAAAACCTGGCCTTCTGAGTTTGGTTTGAAAGCCAATGATATGGCGATTCAGGTCTTCGGGGGCGCGGGTTACACCCGTGAATATCCGGTGGAACAGGTGTGGCGTGATAACCGCCTTAACCCGATTCATGAAGGTACGACGGGTGTGCATGGGCTGGATTTGCTGGGCCGTAAAGTGTGGATGGACAACGGCAAGGGCATGATGCTGCTGGCCAGTCGCATCATGGCCGATGTGCAGGCCACCACGGATGAGCGCTGCAAGCCCATGGCCGAGGCGTTACAGGCCATGCTGCCGAACATTGAAAAGGCCACCCAGGCGGTGGGCAAGCAAATGGCCAGCGATGGTCCGCGTGCGGCATTATCCAATGCCAACGCCTACTTGCAGTTGCTGGGTCATACCGTGGCCGCGTGGATGTGGTTACGCCAGGCCAATGCGGCGGTGGCGCTGAGCAATCCTGACGATGCGATTTTTGCCAAAGGAAAATTGCAGGCTGCACGTTATTTCTTCCGCTGGGAGTTGCCCCGGGTGGAATGGGATGCGCAACAGCTGATTAATGGCGACGATACCTTTATGGAGATGGATCCAGGCTGGTTCTGATTATGTCCTGATCATGGCTCTGCCGTGGTCACTGGACCAACCGAGTGTGCCTATCGTCATCAGGCTCGGGACCTGCCATTGGCAGGAGAAGCTATGACGGTATTTTTTGAGCCCCCGCCAGGGGGCTTTTTTTTGCCGTTTTTTTGCCGCTCTGTGGCCACAACGGAGTTCACACAACACGCAACACCAGGGGCTCGCCGTGCTTGCTTGTTCTTGTTGGTGACACAAAACAGTCATATAGTCGTCATGAATTGCGAGCGACTCATTGAGCGGGGAATTAACGTGAAAAAAATGCTACTTGCGGCTTCGGTTGCTACGGCCATGTTGCCTGTGGGGGCCATGGCGGCGCCGACCTTTTACGGCAAACTGAATCTGAGCGTGGATAAAACCAGTGATTATCCCGATACCGCGTTGGTATTTAGTCAGGATGATCTGTCCGACGCCTGGTTTGTGTCCAGCAACAATTCCCGGTTGGGGGTGAAAGGTGAAGAGCCGCTGTATGACGACAGCCTGTCGGTGATCTATCAGATGGAAGTGGGCTACGACGCGGACGGTGATAGCAGTGCGACCTTTTCCACGCGGAACAGCTTTCTTGGTCTGGGCACCCAGGTGGGCAAGATTTTTGCCGGCCGCTACGACAGCGTGGTGAAACTGGCAGAAGGAAAAATTGACCAGTTCAACGATACCGTGGCGGATATGGACACCGTGTTTCTCGGCCAGCGCCGCAACAGCAACAGCCTGAACTGGGAAAGCACGGATCTGGGCGGCATTGTGGTGCGGGCACAGGTGGCACCGGGTGAAGACGATGTGGTGGGCAGCGCTCCCAACATGAAAACCAAGGATGGCCTTACCGATACCTGGGGCTTGTCTGCCACTTACAAGCAAGATGCGCTTTATGCGGCTCTGGCGTATGAAAAAAGCTATACAGAGGTGGCCGTCGGGCCGCTTGGCGTTGGTGCTGACCTGAAAACGATGCGTGGCTCTCTGGGCCTGAACGTGAGCAGCAATGTGGCACTCGGTGCCATTGTAGAACGCAGCAATCTGGATCCTTATGGTGGCTCTGACGGCGACCTGATGTCGTACCTGCTGAGTGGCAAGTTTGGTGTCTCGGAACGTGTGGCCCTGAAGGCGCAGGCGGGTATGCTCGATAGCAGCGATCTGGATCTGGATGTGGCCACGCTGACGCTGGGGGCTGACCACAAGCTGGGTGATTTCACCACTGCTTATGGCCTGGTCTCTGCCTCAGACACGGATTTCGATCCGGCGGGCACCATCAATGACGTGGACGAGTCCGGCATGGCGTTTTCCGTGGGCATGATCCACAAGTTCTGATTCGGCGCCTGTCCCACTGGGAGCGGAAAACCACAAAAAAGCCCGGCTACGGTAAGTGCCGGGCTTTTTTGGTGAGGGCCGAATAACGCTTTTGGCATCGTCAGCCATTACTGCACAAGGTCGAACTCAGCCTTCCCATTTACGCAGCACCAGGCTGGCGTTGGTGCCGCCGAAACCGAAACTGTTGCTCAGCACGGTGGTCGGGCCGCTGTCTTTGCCTTTCACCAGCACCGGCATGCCTTCGGCTTTTTCATCCAGTGTTTCGATATTGGCACTGATGGCGGTGAAGTCATTCTGCATCATCAACATGCAGTAAATCGCTTCCTGTACCCCGGCCGCGCCCAGGCTATGGCCGGACAGGCTTTTGGTAGAGCCAATCGACGGGCACTGATCGCCAAACACTTCACGGATGGCTTTCAGCTCTGCCACGTCCCCCACCGGCGTACTGGTGCCATGGGCGTTAATGTAATCCACCGAGCCTTCGACTGTCGCCAGCGCCTGGCGCATGCAGCGCGCTGCGCCTTCACCATTGGGGGCGACCATGTCGTGGCCGTCGCTGGTAGCGCCGTAACCGAGCACTTCGGCGTAGATGGTCGCGCCACGGGCCTTGGCGTGTTCCAGCTCTTCCACCACTACCATGCCGCCACCGCCGGCAATCACGAAACCGTCGCGGGTGGCGTCGTAGGCGCGCGATGCTTTTTCCGGCGTGTCGTTATACTTGCTGGACAGGGCGCCCATGCCATCGAACAGGCAGCTGAGCGTCCAGTGTTCTTCCTCACCGCCACCGGCAAAGACCACATCCTGCTTGCCCAGTTGAATCTGTTCCACGGCGTTGCCGATGCAGTGAGCACTGGTGGCGCAGGCGGAGGCGATGGAGTAGTTCACCCCTTTGATCTTGAACGGCGTCGCCAGGCATGCCGACACGGTGGACGCCATGACCCGGGGCACCATGTAGGGGCCAACCCGTTTCACGCCCCGGTTGCGGGCAATGTCGGCGGCTTCCACCTGGTTAAGGGAAGAGTGGCCACCGGAGCCGGCAATCAAACCGGTGCGTTCATTGCTGACCTGTTCGTCGTTGAGGCCGGAATCGGCAATGGCATTTTGCATGGCCACGTAGGCGTAGGCAGCCGCATCGCCCATAAAGCGGCGTGGCTTGCGGTCAATGAAGTCGTCCAGCTGGATAGTGGGTGTGCCTGCTACCTGGCTGCGCATGCCGATTTCCTGGTATTCCTCTTTAAAGCGAATACCGGAGCGGCCTTCCCGCAATGAACGGGTGACGCTGTCTGTGTCGTTGCCCAGACAGGAGACAATGCCCATCCCGGTGATTACTACGCGGCGCATGAGTCGCTCCTAAAAACCGTCGGTGGAAGTGAACAGGCCAACTTTCAGGTCGTCGGCCTGGTAGATGTCTTTCCCGTCCACGGACACGGTGGCATCGGCCAGGCCGAGCACCAGTTTGCGGGAAATGACCCGTTTCAGGTCGATTCGGTAAGTCAGTTTCTTGGCAGTGGGCAGCACCTGGCCAGAAAACTTCACATTGCCCACGCCCAGAGCGCGCCCACGGCCCGGGTTGCCCACCCAGCCCAGGAAAAAGCCCAGCAATTGCCAGGTGGCATCCAGGCCCAGGCAGCCCGGCATCACCGGGTCACTTTCGAAGTGGCAATCAAAGAACCAGAGGTCCGGCCGGATATCCAGCTCGGCAACGATTTCGCCTTTGCCGTATTTGCCGCCCTGTTCGCTGATATGGGTGATGCGGTCCATCATCAGCATGTTGGGTAAAGGCAGTCGCGCATTGCCGGGGCCAAACAGCTCACCGTGCGCACAGGCGAGGAGGTCCTCGCGAGAATAGGAAGATTTCTGTGTTGTCGTAGTGCTCAAAGTCTTACTCCATGCAGGCCAGGGCGGCGCATTTTGAGTATATGGATTATTTGTGACGTTTTATCTTCAGCGCGGTGACACCCTGTCATGTAAGCGCTGATAGTAGCAAAGCGAAGTGAGAGCATACGAATAGCAACCGTCTCAAAATATGTCTTGGCGCCGTTTTACCGAAAATGACCGATGAACGGAGTCAAATGACCGCGGTCTATCTTCTTGTACCGCTCAGGGGGTCTTTTCATTGCGGCACCGCCACGGACTTGCAATTGCTGGACCATCTACCGATGCTATGCGCGCCGGATCGCGCCAAATAGCCGCGTCCGGCCGCCCCTTGACCAGTCAAAAACGCAAGTCGTATATCCAGTCGTATAAGTAAGGAGCTCTCGTGGCGGTAGAAATCGGGCATCTTTCCCTGTGGTTGGCACTGGCTGCTGCCCTGTGCCTATCAGTTTTTCCCCTGATTGGCGTTTATCGCAACCTGCCAGCCTGGCAGTGGTATGCCCGTCCGTTGGCCTGGGTGCAGTGGTTGGCCATGACCGTTGCCATGGTCGCGCTGGGCTATTCTTTCTATATCAATGATTTTTCCGTGGCCTATGTGGCCGGGCACAGTAACTCTGCGCTGCCGCTGGAGTACCGTCTGTCTGCTATCTGGGGCGGCCACGAAGGGTCCCTGTTGCTGTGGGGCTGGATGCTGTCCGGCTGGGCGGCCATGGTCGGGTTGCTGAGCCGCAGTGTGCCATTGCCGATGGTGGCGCGGGTGCTGGCGGTCATGGGGATGATTTCCGTGGGCTTCATGTTGTTCATGCTGCTCACCTCCAACCCTTTTGACCGCAACCTGCCCTGGTTCCCGCTGGATGGCGCCGACCTGAACCCGCTGCTGCAAGACCCCGGGCTGATTATTCACCCGCCCATGCTTTATATGGGCTATGTCGGTTTCTCCGTGGCGTTCGCGTTTGCCGTGGCAGGGTTGCTGATGGGCAATCTGGACCCGGCGTGGGCCCGCTGGGCGCGGCCGTGGACCACGGTGGCGTGGAGCTTTCTGACCGTGGGCATCGCACTGGGCTCCTGGTGGGCCTACTACGAACTCGGCTGGGGTGGCTGGTGGTTCTGGGATCCGGTGGAAAACGCTTCCCTGATGCCATGGCTGGCGGGCACCGCCCTGATTCATTCCCTGGCCGTGAGCGAAAAGCGCAACATGTTCCGCGCCTGGACGGTGTTGTTGGCCATTATTACCTTCTCACTGAGTTTGCTGGGGACTTTCCTAGTGCGCTCCGGGGTGCTGACGTCGGTCCACGCCTTTGCCAATGACCCGGCCCGAGGGGCCTTTATTCTCGGTTTCCTGATTGTGGTCGCCGGTGGGGCATTGATCCTGTTTGGCCTGCGGGCGTCGGCGTTGCGCAGTAATACCGGATTCAAGCCGGTATCCCGGGAAGCCTTCCTGTTGGGTAACAACCTGATTCTGCTTACGGCCACCTCTGTGGTGCTGATGGGGACGCTGTTCCCGTTGATCGGCGAAGCACTGGACATGAAAATCTCCATCCGCAGCCCTTATTTCAATGGCTTCTTTGTGCCGTTGGCCTTTGTGCTGATTCTGCTGATGGTGCCGGGCATGTTCAGCAACTGGAAACGTCAGGACGGCAACACCCTGCTCAAGCGCATGGCGCTGCTGGCCCCCGCCGCCATTATTGCTGGCTGGTTTGGCTCCCGCCTGCCAGAGCCAAGCCCCTGGCAGGGCGTGTTGGCGATCATGCTGGCGCTGTTCCTGGTGTTTGCCCACGTGGACGATGTGGTTCGCCGGGCCCGTGCCTACAAGCAAGGTTTTGTCACCGGGCTGGGCAAACTGGGCCGCGGCTACTGGGGCATGGTGTTGGCCCATTGCGGTCTGGCGGTATTGATTGCCGGTATTACCCTGGTCAGCTTCCACGAAGTGGAGCGTGACATTCGCATGGCGCCGGGGGATACAGCCAAACTGGGGGACTACACCTTTGTGTTCGACAGCCTGGATGAATACCGCGGCCCCAACTTCGACTCCACCCGTGGTCATTTCCACGTGAGCCATGACGGTGACCCGGTGGCGGTGATGCACCCGGAAAAACGCACCTATCACGCCAGCCGTCAGGTCATGACCGAGGCGGCGATTGATGCCGGTTTCTGGCGCGACCTTTATGTGGCCCTGGGTGAGCCGCTGGATAAAAGCAATGCCTGGGCAGTGCGCATTTACTTCAAACCGGGGATTCGCTGGATCTGGCTGGGCGCCTTGATCATGGCTCTCGGTGGTGCCCTGGCGTTGACGGACAAACGTTATCGCCGCAACCGTTTTGCGACCAACGACGCAGGAGCTGCCAATGAAAGCTAATTCACCCTGGGTGTTTCTGCCCCTGGTCGGCTTTGTGCTGCTGGCGGTGCTGTTGGCCAGTGGCCTGGGCCGTGATCCGCAGGAGCTGCCTTCAGCCCTGGTGGGCAAGCCGGTGCCGTCATTTTCCCTGCCGTCCCTCCTGACCGAAGAAATCTATACCGAGGATTCCCTGAAAGGGCGCTGGCAGTTATTGAATGTGTGGGCCACCTGGTGCCCGACCTGCCATGTGGAGCACCCGTACCTGCTGGAACTGGCGGCACGAGGTGTGGCCATTTCCGGGTTGAACTACAAGGACGAGCTGCCGGCTGCCCGCGAGTACCTGGCTAATCTGGGTAATCCCTTCACCCATGTGATTGTGGATGCCGACGGTCAACTGGGGCTGGATCTGGGGGTCTATGGGGCCCCGGAAACCTTCTTGATCAACCCGGCCGGGGAGATCGTGTTACGCCATGCGGGTGACTTGAACGCCCGCGTCTGGGACGAAAAGTTTGTTCCTTTATTGCCCACACAGGCGCCAGCGCCGGGGCAGGGTGAGGGAGAAGAATAATGCTGCGTATTGTGTTGCTGCTGATGCTGTCCATGCCGGCTTTTGCGGCCATTGATGTTTATCAGTTCGATAATGAACAGCAGGAACAGCGTTTTCGTATCCTCTCTGAGGAATTGCGTTGCCCGAAATGCCAGAACCAGAGCATTGCGGATTCCGATGCCGGCATTGCCCAGGATATGCGAACGCGAGTGCATACCATGATCCTGGAAGGCAAAAGCGATGAGGACATCGTCGACTACTTTGTGTCCCGTTATGGTGATTTTGTCAGCTATCGTCCGCCAGTGAATGCCGGTACATCCATTCTGTGGCTGGGGCCTATTTTGCTGTTACTGGGGGGCGCTGTACTGATCGTCATTTTGCTGCGTAACGCCAGCCGTAAAGCGGCAGCAGACGATGAGGCATCCCAGGATAAAGAACCGGAAGAGGACACGAAATGATGTTGTGGGTAATGGCGCTGGTTCTGTTGCTGGTGATGGCCGCTGTGCTGTGGATGATGTGGCGCCGTGAAGGTCGCAAGGCCGGCAAGAATATGAAGGGGGCGCTAGGTATCCCGCTGGTCATGGCGGTTCTGGCCGGCGCCGGTTACGGGCTGATCGGCCTTAACGAACACACCGCCACCTGGTTGGAGCACCAGCAGGAATACGGTGAAGTGGCCCGGCAGATTATTGCCGGCCAGCCGCCGGAGAAAGCGGCCTCGGAAGTGCCCGCCGGGGCGCTGGTGCGGGTGCTGCAGTCCGAACTCTCCCAGACGCCCTCTGCCGTGGGCTGGTATGCCTTGGGCGCTCTGTACGATCAACTGGGCGCGCCGGCGCAGACCGAAGAAGCGGCTCGCAAGGCCCTGCAACTGAACCCGGATGATGCCGCCATGCACCTGCTGCTGGCTCGCGCCTTGATCGAAAAGAACGAAGCACGGCTGACCGATCCGGCGCTGGAGGAAATCCGCTGGGTGCTGGACCGTGAACCGAATCACGATGGTGCCTGGATGTTGCTCGCCATGTCCGCAGACCGGGCCGGGCGTTATGCGCTGTCAGAGCAGGCCTGGGCATCCCTGTTGTCGCGGCACAGCGAAGGCGAAACCGCAGAGCTGTTGCAGCGCGGTCTGGATCGGGCCCGGGAACAGAAGCAGCGGGAAGGCGTTTTTGCCAACCTTGCGGCTACGGTCAACGGTGAAGGCCTGCCGGCTGGCGGCACCTTGTTTGTGTTTTTGCGCAAGGCCGGCAGTGCCGGCCAGCCGCTGGCGGCGCAACGCAAAGTGGTCACGCATTTCCCCATCACGGTGTCGCTGACCGCGGCCAACTGGCTGCAGGGCTATCCGGACGAGCAGGCGGACCTGGTCATTGGTGCCCGCTATACGCCAGCGCCGGGTGCCTCGGTGGATCAGGCGGCGATTACCGCCGTACCAGTTTCGTTACAACTTCCCCAGGCGCAGCCTGCAATCCTCAATTTGTCCCGCCAATAGGGGCTTGCCGCCCCGGGCTGCGACCTAGGTCGCAGCCCCTATCCCTTGTGATGAAGGGGGCCTCAAGGTAAAGTTGCACCCCTTCGGAGGCTGGGTTCCTCTGATTTGTACACCCATACGCTTGGAAATTACGCCAGTTTACGCTGTCTGCGGCGGGCATTGCGCCCTCTCGTGGGGTGAGCGTGGGCCGTATCCAGAGCCGCAAGGCACTTGGCCGTGGCGATGGGGGTGAATAAATCAGAGGGACTTTTTGCCTCTTCTGACGACAGTAAGATGGAGAATCCTATGCGTGTCATCCTGCTTGGTGCCCCCGGTGCGGGCAAGGGCACCCAGGCGCAGTTCATCAAGGAACAGTTCAATATTCCTCAGATTTCTACCGGTGACATGCTGCGCGCTGCGGTCAAAGCAGGCACTCCACTGGGCCTGGAAGCCAAGAAAGTGATGGATGCGGGTGGTTTGGTCTCCGACGATATCATCCTCGGCCTGGTGAAAGAGCGTATTACGGAAGATGATTGTGCCAACGGGTTCCTGTTCGACGGCTTCCCCCGCACCATCCCCCAGGCGCAATCTCTGGTGGAGCAGGGCGTCGATATCGACTTTGTGGTGGAAATCGACGTGGACGATGAGGAAATCATTGAGCGTTTGAGCGGTCGCCGCGTTCATCCTGCTTCCGGCCGTGTGTACCACACCAAGTACAACCCGCCGAAAGTGGAAGGCAAAGACGATGAAACCGGTGATGAGCTGGTTCAGCGTGATGATGACAAGGAAGAGACCGTACGCAAGCGTCTCGAGGTTTATCAGGCACAGACTCGCCCATTGGTGGATTTCTATCAGGATCTGGCCAAGAACGCTGAGGCAAAAGCGCCCGGTTATGTGCGCGTCGCTGGCGTGGGCTCCGTGGATGACATCCGCGATCGGGTATTGTCCGCCCTGAAAGGCTGATTATCCGCGCTTGCCAGTACCGATCAGGTGCTGATGATCAAAAACGGGAAGCTTCGGCTTCCCGTTTTTTTGGGGTGTATCGCGGATTAGAGTGAAAAGCACGTTCCAGCCTCTCGCATTGCGCAAGACGCTCAACGCCGAATGCCAGACGCGAAAACCACACAAACAGGAAACGAAACCCTGCTACCGCGCCGCTGTAGGCGTTCCTCTTGAGGGGCGAACCTCGCGAAGCGAGGGGGTCTCCAGCAGGCTGGCTTATTCTGCAGATAACGTCGGGCGCCTGCCTGATCACCGCTGCCTGGCGATTAAAGCAACGGGAAAGTGTCCTCATTGCTCACCGTTAAGCGGAGGGGGTTATTCCCTCAGGCAGCGGGTATCAGGCGTCAGCGTCTCTGCGCGGTGTACTCGTCTGGCAAGACATCAAATATCCTCACCATTCTCTAATTCCGCGATGAGCCTTTTTATGCGCGCGCACTGTGGCGGATAGAGCGAGCCTGCCCCATGAGGCCCGGTAGTAATGATTTCCCCGTAGTGCCCTCACGGCCCTTCATAGTGTGCATATCACCCCTGCGCTGGCGGCGGTCTCCGGCGTCACTGCTCCGCAATCCATTAGGCCAGCAAGTGGCAGGGCCTTGTGGGCCGTATATCGAAGATGAAGCCTTTCCCCCTTCCAGTGAACCTTCTTTAGTAAGCCACATTGCGGCGTGCTGGTATTTTCTTCCGCGTTCAGAAAAGGGTTGGCGTCCTGTTGCGAGTGGCTTCAGCAAGAAGGAAGAAGCCCGTGCGGGTATTGGTCTTTGCTTATTTAGAAAGCCAGCCCATGGAGGGGGCGACTCAGTCTCGGGCCTTGAAGAGTGAAGAATTAACGGCGTTTCTCGCCAAGCAATGGGGCTGTTTTTTCTGACACGTTGTAACGGTTCTACACAATCGAGCTTATCGGTTTCCTGCGAATAGTCCGGCAAGGGTTGCGTATTTGGCGGGGAGAATCTGTCTTTTCTTGGCGCGATAGCGGTGGCGACCTTTCTTTCCGGCGATGTCTTTTATACGTAAAGACGTTGTCGAAGGGTTAGGGCCTGTTAACACTACCGAGATAACGCCTGCTGGATGCATTTTTTCGTCCAGTGGTGTCAGCCGGTGTGCCGTGTAGTCATTCTACATAAACAACGGATGGCGCTGCTGGGCGGAAAAAGGGACCAGCCCTTCGGGTTGAGCCCCACACAAGCCTGCGCAGTGAACAGCCGAAGGCTCGCTTGCGCGGAGTCAAAGCCGTCACTCGTTGTTATTCGTCACTCATTTGGAGCCACCAAACATCACTCCTCATGCCTAGATTGACGGCTTTTGGGGCTCAACAGGCGTCATCTCGGTAGTGTTAACAGGCCCTGGCAAAGCGTCTTTTCACATGGGAATAGATTTGTGTTGTTGTGTGAAACAGGGCGTATTGTTCACAACCGAGAGCGTAGAAAAACGTGCAGAAATACTCCCCCAAGAAGATTTAATCGTCGTTGGCAGGGAAATTAAACCACTTAAAAAAGAAAACGCAGAAGGCTAAAAGAGAAACGAAACAAAAGAGTGATGATCAAAGGCTGTGAAAAAAATCAGAAAAATTAAAAGTAGGTTGATTAAATAATGTACCAACTGATTTTTTTTTATGCTATTTTCCACTTGTCGCAGTACTGATGACAATGCCATAGCTTAGGAGATCAATCATGGCTCGAGCAAAGAAAGCCGCCGCGAAGAAAACTGCGGCGCGCAAACCCGCAGCGAAGAAAGCCGCCGTTGCAAAAGCACCGGCCGTTCCCAAGTCTGTTACTAACGCTGAAGCCAAGGTTAAATTGCAGGACAAGGCAGTAGCCCAGGCTGAAAAGAAAGTCACCCAGTCGCAAACCAAACTCGATAAGCATCGCGCCAAAATCGACGCAGAGAACGCCAAGCTGTCGAAACTGCGTGCCGATGTTGCTGCCAAGCGTGAAAAAGCGCAAAAGACCTCCACTGCCGCAGCCAAGCGTGCCGTTGAAACTGCACGCGGGCGTATGAACACTGCGCGTCTGAAACTTCAGGATATTCGTGGCGAAGCAAAACTGATTCGTGCCGAGATCCAGGCCGCCAAGAAAGTGGTTGCCCGCGAAGTGAAGAAACTGCGTACGGCTGAGCGCAACTTCAAAGCCAAATTGCGTGATCACGAACGCAAGCTGGCGAAGAAAGCCAAGGCCGAGCAGAAGAAAGCGGAGCAGAAAGCCAAAGCAGCTGCACGTAAAGCGGCAGCGAAAGCCAAGCGTGTTGCCAAGAAAGCGACCGCTCGCAAGCCCAAGGCGGCTGCAAAAAAAGCAGCAACCAAAAAGCCTGCCACTAAAAAGGCGCCTGCCAAAAAAGCGGCTAGCAAGAAACCTGCAGCAAAAAAGGCAGCAACCCGTAAAGCGCCTGCCAAGAAAGCGGCACGTAAGCGCACCCCGGCCAAAAAGAAGCCCTCCTGATACGTCAGAAGGGTTTATGAAGGCCAAAAGCCCCGCTTTGCGGGGCTTTTTTATACCTGCCAGGCAAGGCCTGACCCCGGGATTGGCTGAGTGGTAGAAGGGGAAAGTCCAGTCGATTTAATTTTTTGCATATCGGCCGAACGGCCTCGGTAACGCGAAATCAGGGCCTGGAGAATAGATTCCCAAAAGTAGTTGATAATGATTCGCGTTAGGTTTAGCATCCTTTCCAGAGATTGAGGAAAGGCGACTTATGTACGTATGCATTTGTAAGGGCATTACTGACAACCATATACGGGAAGCGGTCGATTCTGGCTGCGACAGCCTGCGTGATCTTCGTCGGGAACTTGGGGTTGGAAGTCAGTGTGGTAAATGTGCCCGTCACGCCCGCCAAATTTTGCGTGAGACCCGTAGCGCAAACGAGGCGACCTCTTTCTCGAACTCTTCTACTGCCGGTGAGGCGGTTGTTTTCTGGCCACAAACCGCATAAACAATCGTTCTCATTTGCATAAGCGCTTGTATTTGAAGCGCTTTTTTTCTCTCCTGCCTTGTCTCTGTCACACACTTGCTGAACAATAGGGGTTACCCCAAGTTCATGTGACGGAGATACCCCCAATGAAAGGCGACGCCAAAGCGATTGAGTTCCTCAACCGTGCACTCGGCAATGAGCTGGTAGCGATTAACCAGTACTTCCTCCACGCCAAGATGTACCAGGATTGGGGCTTGCAGGCACTCTATGCCAAGGAATATCACGAATCCATCGACGAGATGAAGCATGCCGACATGCTGGTCGAGCGCATTCTGTTCCTGGAAGGCATTCCCAACCTGCAGGATCTGGGCAAGCTGATGATTGGTGAAAACACCAAGGAAATGCTGGAGTGCGATCTCAAGCTGGAGCAGATGGCTGTGCCAGACCTGCGTGAAGGGATTGCGTACTGCGAATCCATCCAGGATTACATCAGTCGTAACCTGCTCAAGGATATCCTCGAATCCGAAGAAGAGCACATCGATTGGCTGGAGACTCAGCTCGGTCTTATCGATAAAGTCGGCCTGGAAAATTACATGCAAAAACAAATGGCTGCTGCAGAAGGCTGATTGCCGAACTTTTAACCGATCTACGCTTGACTCACCGCGGGGCTTTCGGAATAATGCGCAGCCTCTCGCGGCGTTACAGCAACGAGATTTGCACCGGTAGCTCAGCTGGATAGAGCAACTGGCTACGAACCAGTAGGTCGGGGGTTCGACTCCCTCCCGGTGCACCATACGAATAAAAGAAGGCTCCCAATCGGGGGCCTTTTTTATGCCGCTCTGCGGCCGCTTCACGCTTAATGCCGAGTTCAACAGGCTACGGGCCTGGCTGGCTCAACGCTGTCCGAGTATGTAGTGACCCCCTGAGTATTCCCGACGCCGTATTGCACTTCATTCCATAGCGATATTTTTTACTCCACGGTCTGGATAAATCTGTCCTGCACGCCGTCAATTGATCAAAACCACCAACCCGTTCCTCGCATGTCTCATTGCGGATTGTCGACAATCTGTCTACATTGCCCTTAACCCCGCGAGAGCAATACCGGCTCACAAGGCCACCTTGATGCCCGCCCAAACGGCGGCGCCTTCGCTTTCGCACGCGGTGACTGAATCCGCTTTTGGAACCAAAAGGAGTGTTCCATGAACGCTATGATGGCTCAGGGTGTCGAGCTCATGCTGGTTGGCATGGGTGTCGTGTTTGTTTTTCTGATTGTGCTGGTGGCCGTGACCACAGCCATGTCGACGCTGGTGCAGAAATTCGGCCGCGAGGAACCGGCGCCGCAGCCTGCTTCAGCCCCCCCGCAGGACATGCCTTCGCCAGCCATTATCAAAGCCATCGAAAAAGCGGTGCAGCAGCACCGCCAGTCTTCTCTGTCATAGATACCGGATTATTCCATGAGTGACCTGAAACCGTTGGGCATTACCGATGTGGTGCTACGCGATGCCCACCAGTCCCTGTTTGCCACCCGCATGCGTCTGGATGACATGTTGCCGATTGCCGCGGAACTCGATGACATTGGCTTCTGGTCACTGGAATCCTGGGGCGGCGCGACCTTTGATGCCTGTATCCGTTATTTGGGCGAAGACCCATGGCAACGCATCCGCGAATTGAAGCAGGCCATGCCGAAAACGCCGCAGCAAATGCTGCTGCGGGGGCAGAACCTGCTGGGCTATCGCCATTATGCGGATGACGTGGTGGATGCCTTTGTGGAACGTGCAGCGGAAAACGGCGTGGATGTGTTCCGTGTGTTTGATGCCATGAACGACATGCGCAACATTGAGCGGGCCATCGCCGCTGTGGTGAAACAGGGCAAGCACGCCCAGGGCACCATCGCGTACACAGTCAGCCCGGTGCACACCATGGACATGTGGGTGGAGCAGGGCAAAGTGATCGAACAGATGGGCGCCCATTCTGTTGCCATTAAGGACATGGCCGGCCTGCTGCGGCCTGCGGTGGCTTTCGAGTTGGTGAAACGGCTTAAGGCTACGCTCAATATCCCCGTGCACATGCAGTCCCACGCGACCACCGGGTTGTCCACCGCCACGGCCCTGAAAGCGGCAGAAGCGGGCATCGACAACGTGGACACCGCCATCTCGTCCATGTCGATGACCTACGGGCACAGCCCTACGGAATCCGTGGTCGCCATGCTGGAAGGCACGGATCGAGACACCGGGCTGGATATCAAAAAACTGAATCGTATTGCCGGTTATTTTCGCGAGGTTCGCAAGAAGTACGCTGCTTTCGAAGGCAGCTTGCGCGGTGTGGATGCGCGCATCCTGGTGGCGCAGGTGCCCGGCGGCATGCTCACCAATATGGAGAGCCAGCTCAAGGAGCAGGGCGCAGCGGACCGGTTTGATGAAGTGCTACAGGAAATTCCCGGCGTCCGTGAAGATCTGGGTTTCATTCCACTGGTGACGCCCACCTCGCAAATCGTCGGTACCCAGGCGGTGCTGAATGTGCTCTCCGGCGAACGCTACAAAGTGCTCAGCAAGGAAACCCGCGGCATCCTCCGTGGCGAATATGGCGCCGCACCGGCACCATACAACGCGGAGCTACAGCAGCGCGCCCTGGAGGGCGATGAACCGGTGACCTGTCGTCCAGGGGATTTACTCGATAACGAAATGGACAGCCTCCGTGATGAAGTGCTGGCCCTGGCAAAAGACAAGGGCATGGCGCTGGCGGAAGGGGAGCGGTTGACCGATGACGTACTCACCTATGCGCTGTTCCCGCAAATCGGCCAACGTTTTCTGGAAAACCGGGGCGATGCCTCGGCGTTTGAAGCCGCGCCCGGCGAAGGCAAAGAAACGGCCAGCGGCGGCAGCCAGTTAGACGGGGTTTATACCGTTGAGGTGGACGGCCAGCAGTACACGGTGAAAGTGAACGAGGGCGGCGATGTAACCGGCCTGCGTGCGGTGGGTGGTGCCTCTGCCCCTGCGCCATCCGCACCCTCTCCAGGTAACCCGGCCAACAGCGTGGCGGTGCCTGCGCCGCTGGCGGGGAATATTTTTCAGGTACTGGTGAAGCCCGGTGATCAGGTCACCGAAGGTCAGAAAATCATGGTGCTGGAAGCCATGAAAATGGAAACGGATGTGTCCAGCACCAGTGCAGGCGTGGTTAGCGAGGTTGCCGTGAAAGAGGGGGATGCCGTGGCCGTGGGGCAGACCCTGCTCAGCGTGGAGCCCGCCAATGGATAAGCTGCAAACCCTCTGGCACAGCACCGGGCTGTTTCACATGAGCGGCGGCCAGCTGGTCATGCTGCTGGTCTGCCTGGGCCTGCTGTGGCTGGCCATCCACAAAAAATTTGAGCCATTGCTGTTGTTGCCCATCGGCTTTGGTGGCCTGCTGGCCAATATTCCCATGGCCGGGCTGGCGGAATCCGCCATCAGTCAGGCGCTGCATTTTGGCTCTGTAGACCTGTTGGCCTCCATGGCGCAGGTGCTGGGCATGGAGGCCGGGGCAGGGCGTGACGCGCTTTATACGGCCGCGCAGGCGGCAGGGCCAGCGGTACAGGACCAGCTGCATTATCTGGCAGTAAATGCCAATTACGGCGACGGTATTCTCTATTTGATTTATACCGTAGGCCTGACCACCGGTATTTTCCCACTGCTGATCTTCATGGGCGTGGGGGCCATGACCGATTTTGGTCCGCTGCTGGCCAACCCGCGCACCCTGTTGCTGGGCGCGGCGGCGCAATTTGGCATCTTTGCCGCCTTGCTCGGGGCGCTGGCGCTGAACTTTCTGGGCATGGAATTTTCCCTGTCGGATGCCGCCGCCATAGGCATCATCGGTGGCGCAGACGGCCCCACTTCCATCTATGTCACCACCAAGCTGGCGCCCCATCTGCTTGGCGCGATTGCGGTGGCGGCCTATTCCTACATGGCGCTGGTACCCATTATCCAGCCGCCGATCATTCGGGCGCTGACCTCGCAAAAAGAGCGCCAGATCAAAATGGAGCAACTCCGCCCGGTGAGCCAGGTAGAGAAAATTCTGTTCCCGATCCTGTTGCTGGTTCTGGTGGCGTTGGTGTTGCCCGATGCGGCGCCACTGCTGGGCATGTTCTGCCTGGGTAACCTGATGAAAGAATCCGGGGTGGTGAACCGGCTGGTGGATACCACCAGCAATGCCCTGATCAATGTGGTGACCATCATGCTGGGGCTGGCCGTGGGCTCGAAACTCAGTGCAGAACAGTTTCTGGTCATGGAAACCCTGGGCATTCTGGCCCTGGGGCTGGTGGCCTTCATGATCGGCACCGCCACCGGCGTGTTGATGGCCAAGCTGCTCAACCGCGTCAGTCGCCACCCAGTGAACCCCATTATCGGCGCAGCCGGTGTGTCCGCCGTGCCCATGGCGGCACGGGTGGCCAACAAGGTCGGCCTGGACGCCAACCCCCACAACTTCCTGCTCATGCACGCCATGGGGCCCAACGTGGCCGGCGTTATTGGCTCCGCCGTGGCCGCCGGCGTCCTGCTCAACTTCGCAGGCTGATCCTCCCCGCGTGGCCTCCGCGCCACGCGCTTCCTTCCTCTCCCCCTCTAACTGTAGGAGTTCCCTTCCAGGGGACGAACCGCGTGAAGCGCGAAAAGGATCCGAAGGATCATCGGTTGAGTCTGAGTTTCGCCTGTCCTTCTATTATCGCAATAGACGGAAAGATGCGGAGCGATTTTCGTTCGTCCCCTGGAAGGGAACTCCTACAGCGGGAGGGCTTTGTCTGGAACCCCTGCTGCCATCGGGAACCCACAGGGCTATAGTACGTCGAAGACGCAACCCCTCGACGGAGCGACCCCTTGCCACTGACGCGACAAACCCTTACTGAAAAGCTCTATCAGATCCGTCATGTCTGGGCGCTGATCAGCTTTTCGCTGGGCCTGAGCAGTTATTTTCTGGTGGAGCGACAGCCCTGGCTGGCCGCAGTGCTGACCGGGGTGCTGGTGTTCAGCTGGCTATTACTGCTCACCGAAGGGATCTGGCAGAACAAGGTGATCGGCACCCGTTTTGATGGCCTGCCCCAGGGCATGCTCAAGTTGTTGTTGCAGGCGGTCCATCAAGAGGCGTTCTTTTTCAGTCTGCCGTTCGTGCTGCTGCAATGGTCCGGTGGCGCGGAATATATTTTCTTCACCACCCTGGTAGTCAGTGCGGCGGCCATCAGCATCATCGACCCGGTTTATTTCTGGCTGGCCCGACATCGGGCACTGTATTTCGGTTTTCACGCCTGGGCGTTGTTTGTGGCGTTGCTGGTGCTGTTGCCGCTGATCTTCCACTGGAGCACGGATTCGGCATTGGCCTGGGCTGGCTGGCTCACGGCCCTGTTTGCGTTGCCCAGCTTCTGGCGGTTTGGCGGGCCGCGAAAATGGTTTCGTTGGCTCGGGCTGATTCTGGTCTCGTGCCTGATCGCCCTGTCCCCGCGTTGGCTGGCCCCGCTGGTGCCACCGCTGACCCTGTCCCTGCAAGAGCGCGCCGTGGCCTTGTCATTCAATCGCGCCGAGCGCAAGCCGCTGGTCAGCGGTGAAGTATTCAGTGCAGACGAAGTGGCAGGCGGCTTGTATGCCTACACCGCCATCAAGGCGCCATTGGGGTTGGGGCAGGAGGTCTATCACTACTGGTTTCGTGATGGCGAACAGGTGGACCGCATTCCCTTGAAGGTCTTCGGCGGCCGAGAGTCCGGTTTCCGCACCTGGTCCCACAAGCGCCATATTCCTGTGCCATCAGAGGGGCGCTGGCGGGTAGAAGTGCGTACCGGGGATAACCAGATCATCGGTGTCATGCGCTTCACCATCACCCCCTGAACGCATCCCTTTTCCAAATTCGTACGGGCTTTGTGGGAGCTGATGCTTGGCATCGCGAAGGGTGTGGCACGGAGTTCGTCATGCAAGCATGACTTCCCACCGCTTTCCGGCCGTTAGGGGCCACGCCCACGGGTTTTCGAGCCCTCCTACACCGGCCGGCCTACACCGTTCCCTTCAGCACCGGTCGCAGCCGCTCCTGCTGGCCGGTCACCGCCAGATACGCCGGTGGCAGATAACGGATCTTCGCTGGCACCAGCGGCACCACCCGTTTAAGAAAACGACGCTTGCGGTCAAAACGGCGCGCCAGTCGCCCGTCCCAGGGCGCATGCAGCGTCTTGCGCAAACTGTCCGGCAGGGTGGCATAGGTAGTCAGCGTGGCGTTCTTACCCAGTACACGATAAAGCCGGTTCCACATCCAGTCCGGCATCAGCGACAGTTGCGGCGGTTTTTTGACTGACTTCAGGCTCACATCCAGCAGATAGCGTGCGGTGTCCGTATTTTCCAGGCGGGTTTCCACCATATTGTGGAAGTACTCCCAAAAAGCCGGCATCGTCTGCGGCATATCCTGGTCACGAATGCCGAGTACTCGTCCTTGTTGCAGCCATTCCTGATACAGCTGCGCCTCCTCGCCGACAGTGAAGGGTTGCGGGCCGAACAGTCGCTGGGTGGTCACCATGGTGTAGTAAGTGGTCATGTGCACCCAGGCATAGGCTTCCGGGTCCAGCGCAAAATACTTTCGGCCCTTATCATCCTCGCCTTTGATCCCTCGATGCATCTCGCGCAAATCCTGCCCGGCCTCTAGCGAACCGTCCGGACCGCCATACAGCAGCCGTAGCCCCCATTCGGTGGTGCGCTTCAGCCGCCCCCAGGGATCCTTCTTGAACACGGAATGGTCACCCACCCCGGCACCCACCACAGGGTGAGACACCTGCAACAACAGGGTGGTCCCCGCCATCAGTAACTGCAGGTTGTCACCCGCATGCGTCCAGGCCAGAGAATCCGGACCCAGCGCAACCGGGGAGGCGTGCTTGTCAGTGGGGCGTGCCATGGCTTGCTCCTTTCGCGCCAAACAGGTTGAGACAATTTATAATTGATGTCTCATTCTGTGTCCGGGCCGATACCCCAGGCAAGTGACAGAATGCGGATAGTTGTGCACCGCCTGGTTTCCAGGGAGGAGGGCTATCGCTGAATGTTTGTGGTCAGGCCGTGCTCAACAGAACGCGCGGTAAAATTGTAGGAGATGGCTTACAGAAAATGCTAAATGGTTGATATAGAGTGGGTTTCTGAACGGGGTGATATCGGGGAAGTCAGGAAATAGGCCGCTTCTTCGAGTTTTGTCGGGCGAGAAAGGTTCTTGTTTTTACTGTAAGAGCCTGACTGTCTTGCGAATTTCTGTGTTTTTCCCGAAATTCATAAAAGAATTATGTCGAAGAAAGATATGTCGAATCGTTCGACTGAATACGCTGTTATGTGGGAAGGCAATGAAAGTAGCATTAAAAGTATTTCTATACATATTGGTGGCGCTTGTGTTGCTGATTGTCGGGTTGGTCATCTTTAAGGAACAAGTAATCCGGGAAAATTGGCATGTTGAGCATAATGCCGTGAGTTCAGGAGCGCATCCTTTGGCTGGTTTTTGGAAAACTGATGGCTGCTCAGATGACTGGGGGCTGGCAATAGGTCCGGCTGGGGATGGGCTGTATTACGTTTCTTTTTGCGGCCCAGGTGGGTGTTTTGAAGAGGGCGATTACCTGCCGAACACAGCGATAGAGAAAGATCCGAAATATAATGTTACTAGCGAGAACAAAATTGAAGTGCTGACTGAAAAAGGTTGGTCTAGATATATACGTTGCCCAGGTCGCACATAACAATTAGCTGCACAGGAAAATTTACTCGCAAGCTCGCAATTTTCCTGTGAGCAAGGCGTTATGTGTAGGTGGCAATGGAAGAAAAATACGGCGGCATCTGGGTTAGTGCTGAAGAGGACAGGGCTGGGAAGGTTGTCTTTGAGGAGTACTTGCCGGTGGAGGCTAAGTTGCATGTTATCTACCAGCAGGAGAGCGGGCTGTTCTTGCCTTTCTCGTTTGTATTGAGCCAGGATCGCCAGTGGCGGCTACCTTTGTGGGTCAAGGAAAATGAAAAGTCCGTGATGCCTAGCTTTGAATCAGCCAAAGAGTATTTAAATAGCTATGCTGAAAGTCACACATAACAAGCAGCGGCAGGCGGATCAAATTTCCGCTCGTTCCTCGCTCCAATTTGCCCGCTGCGCTGAGCGTTATGTTTTCAATAAGCCTCGGAGCTTTGAATGGATTTAACTTGGATCAATGTCGTAGATACAGCAGTTAAAATTGGTTTGGGTGCTCTGATATCTGCACTGGCGGCTTATTTGGCTTTGATCAAAAGTCAGGCGCACGAGGATCAAAAAGAAGCTAGGTCTCACTTCTACAAGCTCCAGGAAGAAAAGAAGTCTAAATATGTAGAGCTTCTAGTCCAGTCTCAAGAACTGATACAGGCTAATTTATACGCTAGCTGTTCTCCCGATTCCGAGGGTTACAAAAAGTATCTTCGAGCATTTAATGAGGTTCAGATAATATCAAGTGACACAATAAGATTGGCTGCGTTTAACTTAGTGTCAGATGTTCAGGCGTTTATCTTTCTTAACAAAAACCAGCCGGAAATCGAGCTGGTCGATAAAATGGTTGCATCGGCTAGGGAGAAGGTATCTATCTTCCAAAAGGTAGCGCAGGACGAAGTGATAAAATGCTACCAAAAAACATAACAAATCAATCAACTTCGCGCCTACGGCGCCGGACAGCCTACATTACGCTTCGCTTCATTGCGGCTGCCGGTTATTGAGGCGTTATGGTTCGATATGAAAATTTTCCGTGAATTTATAAAAAATTATAAAGCGACTTTTCTACTTAAAAGACGCTATTACAAGATTACGTCAGTGGTTGGGCTTTTATCTGTTGCAGCTGGCGTAGCGATCATGGTGACCCTGGCATTCTATATTGGACCAATGCTTGGTGTTGATCTAAAAGCAAAGATAGGAAGCAACAGCATTGAAAAATTTGCAGTATTTGTTGCTGTGATGTCATTTTTCATTGTCTGCTTATATTTGGGTATCCTTATTGTTGCAGGCTCTTTTGCTTTCGTTATGTATAAAATGGGCCATTTCTCAAAATCTGAGGCGCTAAATTATGCGCTGTACTCTGGCTACCCGGCGCATTGGTTTGAGAATGAACCATAACAAGCCACTGCACGCGGAAATTTTACTCGCTTAGCTCCTGAAATTCCGGTGAGTGGGGCGTTAGGCATCCAAGATGGTCAGCATCCATGATATTGAAAAAATGAGCACTGTAGACGAGCTGAAAGATGCTGCCCAGGAGTATAACTGGGACGATGGTTTTGCGATCCCGATAATCATCGCAAATCACCGCCAGTGTGATCTTTCAGTCGCCTTGTCACTGTTCTGGTTAGCCGAGGCAATTGTCTGGTTTACTGGCGAAGTAAAAGCAAATGAATATAACCAACCTTGGGCGAGTTTTTGCAGTCTCATCACCAACAGAATATTAAGTGGTCATTATGAGGTAGGCTCAGGGGGTTTCACCTGCCCGTTAACCAAAGTTCAGGTCTTCAAATACAAAAAGCAAGGTGTGCCGCCAGTTCTGCTATCAAATATAGAAGCGGCAAATGCCTAACAATCGCAGGCACAGCGACGGCTTTTTTATTGCGGCTACGCCTCCATTACAAAGCCGCGCGTGCTGCGGGCGTTATGAGCTCATGGGGTGGTGAGTGGAAAAAATTGAGCCTTTTCTAATGTATTCAGGCCAGGCAGCGATTCTTGTTAGCGCTGTGTGGGTTATGGTGCGTGGCAGAACAATGGCGGGGGCGTTTCTGCTGCTTGGTTTCTTGCTTATCTTTCAATACGGGCATGTGGCACCAAATCTTCCTGAAAGTACGGGGTCTTGTTGGGCCACAGGAAAGTCATACTATGAGTGCCTGCCGATATGGTATCGCACTTCTGCGCACCTTGGTCAGCTTGGGTTGTTCATTGTTGCATTTGGTGTTTTTCAATTTGGTCGGTCAAGTGCTCATAACAAGTAGCTGCACAGGAAAATTTACTCGCAAGCTCGCAATTTTCCTGTGAGCTAGGCGTTAGGTGAGAGGGAGATTTGTGAAGGCGGTAATTGCTACGATCGTGTGTCTTGTGATCATAAGCGTGCTTGGTGTTGGGCTTCATATGGCTTTTGGAATTGGCTGGTTCACGCTCAATAGCAGCATCATTCCTCCACAAGATAAAGCGGATGCACTGAGAGGTCTTCTTGAGTCTTCGTCTATGAAGGCGGCAGCCTATGGAACTTCTGCAATAGTGGCGAGCGTTGTTTATTCATTTATCGCTCGTTCAAGCAGCATGGTTGCTGCCTCAATCTATGCGGCTCTGGCGGGTGCGTGTGTGGCTTTTAATGGCAATGTTGATGTCGTTGCGACCTCTTCTGGGGTTGGCGTCTTTTTTGTGGCCTTGGTGTTGCACGCTTTAATCCGTAGGGATGCTCCTGCCCAAGAAGCAAGTGCACCTAACAATTAGCTGCACAGGAAAATTTACTCGCGAGCTCGCAATTTTCCTGTGAGCAAGGCGTTAGGCGGAGGATGTCGTGAGTAGCAACTTCACAGACAACGTTCTGCACTCGAATCCGATGCTCGGGCTCGTGGTAGGTGTGCACCTCTTGGCAGAAGCGCAGTTGCGGAGTGTGCTTTCGGCAAGCCTTGAGAAGCCAGGTGCCTTGCTTTCCGGTCAAGGCCCTTCGTTCTCAATACTGGTTAATGTTTGCGAAGCAGTCGGTTCTATTGAGTCGGATTTGGCACGTGTGTTGAGAGCCTTGAACTCCCTCAGGAACAAATACGCACACAGACTCTCTTTTGAGGCTTCTAAAGAGAATGTTGCCGTATTCTTGCAAGCGCTTAGAGATATGAAAACTCCATTTTTCGTTTCAGATGTAGGTCCTACGGAGCGCGAGCTAGCCATTGCTATCGCTGCCTTAAGTGGCTGGTTGGAGAAAAGATATGGGAATGCGGGGTCAGGTCTTGCATCGTGCGTTTGATCACAACATTCAAGACCTCGTATCTTGAATCTGCCTCTTCGAATCAGGATGCTCGTTCTGATGAAGCGGCCGGGTCGGCTGAGGCTGATGAGACATTAGGCGCTATAGCCTGTGGGTCAGATAAGTCCGCCGACCTGTAATTTCGTTCATACAGTTCGAAGGGTAACTTAGGCCTGGTTTCTAACCAAGAGCCTGAATACGAGGAAGGATAAGATGAACGAGCAGGCCGTGGGCATTGATGTATCGAAGAAGAAGCTTGATATATGTGTTGCCACCGGCAACAAGTTCAAAAGTAAGGTTTTTGCAAACTCCCCTGGCGGTCACGAGGCACTACATGCGTGGCTGCAGCAGCGAGATATTCCCGTTGATACGCCAGTTGTTCTGGAGGCGACCGGACCCTACAGTGAAGCAGTAGCCATCTTCCTGGCTGATTTAGGCTGGTCGATCAGTGTGGTAAATCCCGCCCGTATTTCAGGCTATGCCCAAAGTGAGTTAAGCCGGAACAAAACCGACAAAGCGGATGCCCGACTGATTGCTTGTTTTGCTCAACGAGCAAGGCTTGAATGCTGGGCACCTCCAAGTCTTGCTGTACGGGAATTGAGGGCCTTGGTAGACCGTCTGCAAGCGCTTATCGATATGCGCCAGCAAGAGCTAAATCGCCTTGAAGCATTGAGCCAAACATCGACCTCCACCGTAGAAAAGATGGTGAAGGAGCATGTCGACTGGCTCAATGATCAAATCAAGAAGATCCAATCAGACATTGATAACCACATTGATGGCAGCCCGGAACTCAAGAATGATGCTGAATTGATGCAAAGCATTCCAGGTATAGGCCGTCGTGCCAGCTCCCAAATGCTGGCCTACATCGGTGACGTCAGACGCTTCAAGAACGCCAAAGCGCTAGCCGCATTCATTGGCGTTACACCAAGACAAAGGCAGTCGGGAAGCTCGATAAACAAGCGAAGTGCAATGTCCCGGGCTGGTCATGTGGCGGCACGAAAGTCCCTTTACATGCCGGGACTGGTTGCCAAGCACCACAATCCAGTCGTTGTGGCGATGGCGGCACGGTTGCAAGCCAGAGGGTTATCCCCCAAAGCTGTTGTCGGTGCCAGCATGCGGAAATTAGTGCACCTGATATATGGGGTCATTAAATCCGGGATGCCATTTAATGCGGAAATTGCAATGAACGGGCTTGACCATCAAGAGGGTATCTGACCCCAATGTTGTGCACTAAAGGCTCAAAGCCTCCTCTCCTGTAAGTTCGTTCCCGCTGCCCCCCCCCCTAAAACCGCACCTTCCCCAGCGGCACCAACAACACCGCCGCCCCAATCAACGCCGCCGCCGCCCCCAGCAACCCGGGCGCAAAACTGCCGCTACTTTCCAGCAACCGTGCCGTCACCACTGGCCCCAGTATCTGCCCGACCCCATAGCAGGCCGTCAGTGCGCCCAGGGCAGCGCTGGCGGCGTGGGGGGCGAGTTGGCGGCCGCAGTACATGCTCAGGGCGACCACGGCGGTAAAGGTGGCGCCCACCAGCAGGCCACTGATGATCAGCCCGGTGAGGCCCGGTAGCCAGGCGGGGGCGCTGACGCCCACTGCCTGAACTACCAGCGCGGCCATGAGGGCATTGCGTTCGCCGACATGGCTTGCGAGCTTGCCCCACAGCAGGTTGGCGGGCACGGCGGCCAGGCCTACGGCCAGCCAGGTATAGAAGGCGGCGCTGTCCAGGCCGGGCAGTTGCGCCTTGGCGATCACCGGCAGGTAGGTGGTGCTGGTGATGTAGCCGAAACCGGCCAGGGTGTAGCTGGCGATCAGAAAGCCCAGGGCCGAGCGGTTCACCGGCGCCCGTTCGTGCTGGCTGTGTTTGGCGTGGGGCAGGGCAGGGATGCGGCGCAGCAGCGGCAGCAGGATCAGGGCCAGTGCACCACAGGCCAGCCACATGCTGGCGTAGCTGCCGTGCAGGCGTTCAATAAAGGCAACGGTGAGGGCGGCGATGCTGATGCCAAGGCCGATGCCGGCATAGTGAATATTGCCCAGCCGGGCACGCAGATGGTTGGGCATGGCGCCCAGTACCAGCGCTGAGCCGTTGACCATAATGATGGCGCTGGCCACACCCGCGAGAAACCGGTTAATGGCCCAGGGCGTAAAGGTAGTGCTCAGGCCCATAAGGATGCTGGTGATTACGCTTGCCCACAGTGCCAGCCAGAACGCCGTGCGTGCCCGGTGGGCGGGCACTGCCATGGCGAGCATGGCACCGGCCAGATAGCCCCCATAGTTGATAGCCGCCAGGTAACCGCCACTGACAGCGGTGAGCATTGTCTCGGCAATCATGTCGGGCAGGGCCGGGGTGAACAGGAAGCGGCCAATGCCCAGGGCAATAACCAGACTGAAGGCGCCGGCTATCGCAGTGAGCAGGTGATCTCTTTCGGTGGTCGTCACGCAGTGTCTCGCAGGCAATCAAATGGGAAGGCGAAGTCGGGAAAACCAATATAGGGCGACGTGCCAGGTCTCTCCGATAATCCAGCGCGCAGCCTAACAGGCCAGGGCGTTTTCGGCCTTATCATTCGAATGATGTTCATTATTCACCCCAGTGATAAATGCGGCCTTGGGAGCCTCTGAATAACTCCTTGCATGCTCAGCGTGGCCTGAAGGGTTCAGCTGTTGTGTTTTGTCGCGACGGGCAGGGTGGTTCCCTTTCCTAGCGACAAAGCGCAGCAGATGGGCCCTTCAGGCCGCGCCCTCCGGGTCTTCCAGGCTGGCCAGCACTCGTTGTTGCAACGTCTCGATGGGTGGGCACACACCTTCAACATTGCGCCTAGATTGCGAATCAGCTTGAAAGACTGAGCGTGCAAGGAGTTATTCAGAGGCTCCCTAGGTCGCAAAGGCTCCCAGGCAGTGCGTGGTTTTTTCACCAGGGCGGGGCAAAGCGCGGTGTTTGTGGGCGCAAACCGCTGTTGCAGCAAAGAGGTGATGCATTTTGGTGAGCGGTGGCTGACTCACAACGGTGCTGGCTGGGCAATAAACGGGCGCGGGAAATTGGGGGGGTGGTTAGCTTTACCGTTAAGTCGATGAAAACCAAGGCATTTAAAAACTGGCACAGCATTTGCCTTATGACAGGGTAAGCACAGTGGCAATGCTGTGCAGACAACCATCTTCGTGGCCAACGGCGGCCACGAGCAGATTCGAGCAAAGGCGCTCAGAGGACCCGGCCAACGAAGGCGGGGGGCTTTGAGCGCTTTTTTTATGCCTGAAAAAAACGGGCAGACGAGGGAAGGATGATGAACGGTTTCAAAAAAACATTTTGTGGCGTGTTGGCCGCGATGACGCTGGGCCTGTCGGCTACCTCCGTGGCGGATGATGCGCTGGGCTGGCCTGAGAAGGCGGATCTCAAGTTCGGCTTTATCAAACTTACCGACATGGCCCCGCTGGCCATCGCTTACGAGAAAGGCTATTTCGAGGAAGAAGGCCTGTTTGTGACCCTGGAAGCCCAGGCCAACTGGAAAGTCCTGCTGGACCGGGTCATTGACGGTCAGCTGGATGGCGCGCACATGCTTGCTGGCCAGCCGCTGGGGGCCACCATTGGCTACGGCACCGAAGCCCACATCATTACCGCATTCAGCATGGATCTGAACGGCAACGGCATCACCGTTTCCAATGCGGTGTGGGAAGAAATGAAGAAGAACATTCCGGTCGAGAACGGCAAGCCGGTGCACCCGATCAAGGCGGACGCCTTGAAGCCGGTGGTGGAGAAGTACAAGGCGGAAGGCAAACCTTTCAACATGGGCATGGTGTTCCCGGTGTCCACCCACAACTACGAGCTGCGTTACTGGCTGGCCGCCGGTGGCCTGAACCCGGGTTACTACGCGCCGCACAAGGGCGACACCAGCGGCCAGCTGCAAGCTGACGTGCTGCTGTCGGTAACGCCGCCGCCGCAAATGCCCGCGACCCTGGAAGCCGGCACCATCTACGGTTACTGCGTGGGCGAGCCCTGGAACCAGCAAGCGGTGTTCAAGGGTATCGGTGTGCCGGTGATTACCGACTACGAAATCTGGAGAAACAACCCGGAAAAAGTATTCGGTGTGAGCAAGGGCTGGGCCGACAAGTATCCCAACACTCACATTCGTGTGGTGAAGGCGATGATCCGTGCGGCCAAGTGGCTGGATGAAAACGACAACGCCAACCGCCCGGAAGCGGTGAAGATTCTGTCCCAGCCGAACTATGTGGGCGCGGACTATGACGTAATCGCCAACTCCATGACCGGCACGTTCGAGTACGAAAAAGGTGACGTGCGTGAGGTTCCGGATTTCAACGTGTTCTTCCGTTACAACGCCACTTACCCGTTCTACTCCGATGCGATCTGGTATCTGACCCAAATGCGTCGTTGGGGCCAGATCAGCGATACCAAGCCGGACAGCTGGTACATGGATGTGGCCAAGAAAGTGTATCGCCCGGACATCTATGCCCAGGCGGCCAAATCCCTGATCGCTGAAGGCAAGATCCCGGCTGATCAGTTCCCTGATTTTGCCACGGAAGATGGCTTCAAGCCGCCGCAGAAAGGCTTTATCGACAACATCACCTACGACGGTCGCAAGCCTAACGAATACCTGAAGAAATTCCCGATTGGCCTGAAAGAGGGTGACGCGCTTTAAGGGCGCGCTCCCCTGAGGAGAAGCAATCATGGTGACCCTGACATTCCCGACCTGGATGGAACCCTACCGCGCCCTGGCCACCGGCAAGATGACCGGTGAGCAGTGGCAGGCACTGCTGCGACAGTTGATCTGGCCGGTGATGGGCATTGCCGCCTTCCTGTTGCTATGGCAACTGGCGGCCCAGCGGATTGATACCTCGCTGGGGCAGTTCCCGGGGCCAGCCGATGTCTGGGAGCAGGCCGGTTCGCTGGTGGATGAGCATCAGGCGTCTCGAGCCAAGGAAGCGGCGTTTCATGAACGCCAGGAAAAATACATCGCCTCGCGGCTGCAGCAGCAGCCGGAGTGGGAGCCGGTCCACCGGGACTACACTGGGGCTCCGACCTTCTTTGATCAGATCGGCACCAGCCTGATCACGGTAATGAGCGGTTTCCTGCTGGCCTCTGTGATTGCGATTCCGTTGGGCATTTTTATCGGCCTGAGCAACACGGCCCATGCGGCCATGAACCCGCTGATTCAGTTGTTCAAGCCGGTGTCGCCGCTGGCCTGGTTGCCACTGGTGACCATGGTGGTGAGTGCGGTGTACGTGACTGATGATCCGCTGGTGGCCAAGTCCTTCCTCACCTCCATGTTCACCGTGACGCTGTGCTGTCTGTGGCCAACGCTGATGAACACGGCGGTGGGTGTGACGTCGGTGAGCCAGGATCTGACCAATGTCTCCAAGGTGCTACGTCTTAACGCGCTGAGCCATGTGCGCAAGATCGTACTGCCTTCCGCGCTGCCGATGATGTTCACCGGCCTGCGCCTGAGTCTGGGGATTGCCTGGATGGTGCTGATCGCCGCCGAAATGTTGGCGCAGAACCCGGGGCTTGGGAAATTCGTCTGGGATGAATTCCAGAACGGCAGCTCCCAGTCTTTGGGCCGGATCATGGTGGCGGTGATCGTGATTGGTCTGATCGGTTTCCTGCTGGATCGCCTGATGCTCATGCTGCAGCGCGCTCTGGTGTGGGATAAATCTTCGGTACAGCGTTAAGCCATCAGGTGAGGAGAAAAAACATGAAAGCACTACTGGAACTCTCCAATGTCGGCATGAAATTCGATACGCCGAAAGGCCAGTTCGAAGCGCTGAAAGATGTGAATCTGAAAATTGAGTCCGGCGAATTCGTCTCGCTGATCGGTCACTCTGGATGCGGTAAATCTACCGTGCTTAACATTGTCGCGGGCCTGCTGCAGGCCACCGATGGTGGTGTGATTCTGGACAAGCACGAAGTCACTGAACCCGGCCCGGAGCGGGCGGTGGTGTTCCAGAACCATTCGCTGCTGCCCTGGCTGACCTCGTTCGAAAATGTGGAGCTGGCGGTCAAGCAGGTGTTCAAGAAGACCAAGAGCAAGGCGGAGATCCGTGACTGGGTGGAGCACAACCTGGAGCTGGTACATATGGCGCACGCCATGCACAAAAAACCGGATGAAATTTCCGGTGGCATGAAGCAGCGCGTGGGCATTGCCCGCGCGCTAGCCATGCAGCCCCAGGTGCTGCTGATGGACGAGCCTTTCGGTGCTCTCGATGCGCTGACCCGGGCTCACCTGCAGGATTCCCTGATGGAAATCCATGCCCAGCTGGGCACCACGGTGATCATGATTACCCACGATGTGGATGAGGCCGTGCTGCTGTCAGACCGCATTGTGATGATGACCAATGGCCCCTCCGCCACCATCGGCGAGATTCTGGATGTAAAGGTTCCACGTCCACGGGATCGCCTGGCCCTGGCGGATGACCCCACCTTTGTTCGTTGTCGTCAGCAGGTGCTTCAGTTCCTGTATGAGAAACAGCGCAAGGTGGAGCCGCTGCCAAAGCGTGACAGCACTAAAGCTGAAGCGAACCGCAAGCGGGCCTGATTTAAACGCATAAAACCTGGATTAACCCTTCCGCTTTTTTCGCGTACCGAAAAGCGAGAACAGGGAAGGTGCGCCCTGAATTTACGACGTTAACTTTTTTAATTTTGGGAAGTGTTGAGGAAACGATGATGAAATATTCTGCCATTGCTGCCGGTGTCCTTCTGTCCACGCTGGGCTTTACGGGGACAGCCAACGCGGAAGACGATGCCTTTATTACCGCACTGAAAGACGGCACACCGCTGCTGAACATGCGCCTGCGTTATGAAGACGTGGACAGTGATGCCTTTACCGAAGACGGCCAGGCGCTAACCCTGCGTACCCGTTTGGGTTACCAGAGTGGCAAGCTTCACGGCTTTGATGTGATGGGGGAGTTTGAAGATACCCGCATCGTGGGCCAGGTGGACAACTATGCGCCGCAGCAGGCCGGTTACCCGGTCATTGCAGATCCGGAAGTCACTGAACTGAACCGCGCCGCTATTCGTTATACCGGTAGCCATGCCCTGGAAGGCCTGGTGGCGACTTACGGTCGCCAGCGGATCATCTACGACAACGCCCGTTTTGTGGGGAACGTGGGCTGGCGCCAGGATGAACAGACCTTTGATGGTGCGCGGATTGATTACGGCATCAGTGATTTCAGTGTCTCTGCGGCCCATCTGACCCAGGTGAACGGCATTACGCCGGGGTTTGATGCCAATGTGACCAACAATCTTTTCAATGCCAGCTGGGAGGGCATGCCGGGTGGCTCGCTAACCGCGTACGCCTACTTGCTGGAAACCGATAACGTAACCGACTCGCAGAACGATACCTACGGTGTGCGTTATGCCGGTGCTTTCGATCTGGATGCGGTAAAGCTGTTGCTCACGCTGGAAGGGGCCCAGCAGGAAGTGGAAGCCGGTGATACTGACTATTACTTTGCCGAGCTGGGCGCAGAGGTGGCCGGAGTAACGGTAAAAGTGGCACAGGAAGTGCTTGGTTCAGATGACGGCCTGGTGGCTTTCCAGACACCATTGGCGACCAAGCATGCCTTCAACGGGTGGGCGGACCAGTTCCTGGCCACGCCGGCTGATGGCCTGGAGGACACCTTCGTGACCGTGGGCGGCAAGCTGGCCGGGTTCAAGCTGGCGGCGGTCTACCACGACTTCCAGTCCAATGAAGGCAGCACGGATTACGGCACGGAAACCGACCTGCTGATGGCTCGCCCCATCGGTAAGCACTATGTGGTTGGTCTGAAGTATGCGCAGTACAGCGCCGACGACTTCAAGGATGACACCAGCAAGTACTGGGCCTGGGGTGAGATTAAATTCTGATCACATTTTGGTGCCGGAAGGTGCGTCGCCTTGGTGCACTTTTTCGGTGCTGGATTAGAGGAAAACTAAATACATTGAAAATCATCAGGTTAGGGATGTGATGACTGGCACAACCGTTGCAAAACAACCCGTAACGACAACGATTCCGGACGCGCCTGACATGATGGTTCCGAAAATAAGATGGCTCTGAAAATCATGCTGGTAGATGACCAGCCACCCCGTGCCGCGATTCTCGAGCGGGCCCTCATTGATGAGGGCCACGAGATCCTGTGCCGCCTGACCAGCGCCGCCGGTTTGGCGGAGAAGGTGCGCAGCAGTAATCCGGATGTGGTGATTGTCGACATGGATGCGCCTGATCGGGACACCCTGGAAAGCATGGCCCTGGTGCAGCGGGATATCCCGCGGCCCATGGTCATGTTCTGCAACCAGGACGACGAAGAGCTGGTGGTGGCGGCGCTGCGCGCGGGCGTCAGCGCCTACGTGGCTGGAGAAACCGACCTGACCCGGGTGCGCGGTGTCATGCGCGTGGCGACGGCCCGTTTCCGGGAATACCAGGCGTTGCGTGAAGAGCTGGAAGAAACCCGTGAGGCCCTGGCTGAGCGGAAAATCATTGAGCGTGCGAAAGGGTTGCTGATGCAGCGTCGCCGGCTCAATGAACAGGATGCCTACAGCACCCTGCGTCGCCAGGCCATGAACAGCGGGCAGCCGTTGATTCAGGTGGCCCGGTCGGTGCTGGATTATGCCGAAATGCTCAAGGCGCAAGGGTGAAGAACGCCAGACGCTGGACGCCGGAAGCCTGACGCAAAAAACAGGAGACAAGATGCGACGAGTGATGCCATTGATGAAGGCGCGCAGCCTGATCGAGACACCGGAGAAGATGGTGAGCCGGGCACCTGCCGTAGAGGGCGTCAGGTCGGTTCGCCGTCAGGCGTCCAGCATCCGGCGTCCGGCTTTCATGGAGCAAATCTCATGAAGGTGCGTATCGGCTATATGCCGCTGACAGACAGCTTGCCGCTGGCAGTGGCCCAGGAGGCAGGCTTCTTCGCCGCCGAAGGGCTGGATGTGGAGCTGCAACCGGAATGGAGCTGGGCCAGCCTGCGCGATCGGTTGCTGGTGGGGCAACTGGATGCGGCGCCGATGCTGGCGCCGATGCTGTTGTCCACGTCGCTGGGGTTGGGCTGTATCAAGAAGCCCCTGGCCACGGCATTTTCCATGGGGCTGAACGGTAATGGCGTGACCGTTTCGCCGATGCTGTTTCAGGGATTGTGCGCCTTGTCGGAAGGGCCTACGCCCAACGACATCGCCGCCGCCATGAACAAGCTGGTGGCCGCCCGTGCTTCCAGCGGCGAAGCACCGCTGGTGCTCGCGGTGGTCTTTCCGTTTTCCTGCCATGCCTATCAGTTACGCCACTGGCTGAGTGTGGCCGGGCTGGATCCGGACCATGATGTGAAGCTGGTGGTGCTGCCGCCTTCGCAAATGGTGGATCACCTGCGCATGGGCCACATTGATGGTTTCTGTGTGGGCGAACCGTGGAATAGTCTGGCCGCACTGACCGGCGCCGGGCACTGTATTTTGTCCGGTTATCAGATTTGGGAAAATGCCCCGGAGAAGGTGCTGGCGGTATCCCGTGACTGGGTGTCACGTCACCCGGATACCCATCGTGCGTTGCTGCGGGCGTTGTACAAGGCGGCCTGCCATGCGGATGAGAACCTGGTGGAGAGTCTGTCGTTGCTGGCCCATCCCGCGTGGCTGGATGTGCCGGAAGAAATCATTCGTGCACCGTTCAGCCAGCGGTTGCCCGGCGGCCTGACGGGCCAGCCGTTTCCGGCTCATCACTTTCATGTGTTTGCCGGCTTTCACGCCAATTTTCCGTGGCGCTCCGACGCTGCCTTTCTGTTGCAGGAAATGCAGCGCTGGCGACAGTGTTCGCTGGAAGAAACCAACACCTTTGCGGCCCAGTGCTACCGTACGGATCTGTTCCGCGATGCGGTGGCCGATCTCACCAGCTTGCCGCTCATGGACAGCAAGCCGGACGAACGTCATGCCGGCCACTGGCAATTGCCCGGCGAGCCGACCCCCCTGGAATTGGGGCCGGACCGGTTATTGAAAGTCATTGAGGCGGAGGCGTCGGGGGAGAACTGACCTTTGCCCTCCGTCCTTTCTGTAGGAGCGTTGCTTGCGGCGCGATAGCCGAAAAATATCGAGTTGCGAGAAGCGAGTTTCGAAGATCAAAATCTGAAACCGGGATAGTCAGGTTTTCGCTCCTCGTATCTTGCTCCTCGTCACTGTTTTATCGCGCCGCGAGCGACGCTCCTACGGGACGGCTAAACCCGTTTAACAGTCTGTAGGTCGAATTCACCCAAGGGCACAGAGAGCCTGAAAGGCGTAATCCGACATTCCCCCGTTTAACAGCAGGACTAGCCTGCCTGGCGCAACTGTTTGGCCGCATTGACCATGTTGGCCAGCGCGCCACGGGTTTCTTCCCATTTACGGGTTTTCAGGCCGCAGTCCGGGTTTACCCATAGCCGTTCCTTGGGCAGCCGCTCGGCGGCTTTTTCCATCAGCTGTACCATCCATTCCACGTCGGGTTCGTTGGGCGAATGAATATCGTAGACGCCCGGGCCGATGTCGTTCGGGTAGTGGAAATCCCGGAAGGCATCCAGCAGTTCCATGTTGGAGCGGGAGGTTTCGATGGTAATTACATCCGCATCCAGCGCCGCGATGGCTTCGATGATGTCGTTGAATTCCGAGTAGCACATGTGGGTGTGAATCTGGGTGTCGTCGTCCACGCCCACGGTGGCCAGGCGGAAGCAATCCACCGCCCAGTCCAGATACTGTGCCCATTCCCCCTGGCGCAATGGCAAGCCTTCGCGCAGGGCGGGTTCGTCAATCTGGATTACCTTGATGCCCGCCTTTTCCAGGTCCTGCACTTCATCGCGCAGGGCCAGGGCGATCTGGCGACAGGTGTCGGCGCGGGGCTGGTCATCACGCACGAAGGACCATTGCAGAATGGTCACCGGCCCGGTGAGCATGCCTTTCACCGGCTTGTCGGTGAGGGACTGGGCGTAACGGGCCCATTCCACTGTCATGGCATGGGGGCGTTGCACGTCGCCGAAAATGATCGGTGGTTTGACGCAACGTGAGCCATAGCTTTGTACCCAGCCAAAGCGGGTGAAGGCGAAACCGTCCAGCAGTTCACCGAAGTATTCCACCATGTCATTGCGCTCGGCTTCGCCGTGCACCAGCACATCCAGTTCCACTTCTTCCTGGTAGCGAATGCAGCGGGCAATTTCTTCCTGCATTTGCTGGTGGTAGTCGGCGTCGATCAGCTTGCCGGCTTTCCAGTCCCGGCGAGCAGTGCGAATTTCCCGGGTCTGCGGGAAAGAGCCGATGGTGGTGGTGGGGAAGGCGGGCAGCTGCAGGGTTTGTTGCTGCCGAGCAATACGGGCGGCAAACGGGCTGAGGCGGTCGCGGGAAACCTGGCTGGCGTCTGTCAGGCGCTGGGCAACGGCAGGGTTGTGAATCCGCGAAGACAAGCCACGGGCTTGCAAGGCTGCCCGCTGGGTTTGCAGGCCGGCATTGACGCTGCTGTCGCCACGGAGGGCGCCACCGAGCAGCGCCAGCTCTTCCAGTTTCTGCTTGGCAAAACTCAGCCAGCTTTTCAGTTCGCTGTCGAGCTTGTCTTCCTGGTCCAGATCCACCGGGCTGTGCAGCAGGGAACAGGACGGCGCCAGCCAGAGCTGACCGCCCAGTTCATTGCGCAGGCCAATCAGGCCATCCAGGGCGGCGTCCAGATCGGTGCGCCAGATGTTGCGACCGTTGATTACGCCCAGTGACAGCACCTTGTCGCCGAGCCGGGGAACAACCTGACCCAGGTCATCGTTGCCGCGTACCCGATCCAGGTGCAGGCCGTGTACCGGGAGCTCCAGCGCGGTGAACAGATTATTGCCCAGCCCACCAAAGTAGGTGGCCAGCAACAGTTTGGCCTGGCTGGCCGAGGCCAGCTGGTCGTACACGCGCAGGTAGGCGCGCTGCCAGCTGTCTGGCAAGTCCAGCACCAGAATCGGCTCATCAATCTGTACCCATTGCACGCCCTGGTCGGCGAGGCGGTGAAGGATGTCGCGGTAGACCGGGATCAGCTGATCCAGCAGCGCCAGCTTGGCGCTGTCGTCGGCACTGGCAAAGGCATCGCCCTTGCTCAGGTACAGGTAAGTGAGCGGGCCGGGGATCACCGGTTTCGGGTTGTGGCCCTGTGCCTTGGCTTCTTCAACCTGCTCGAACAGACTTTCGCGGGCGATGCGGAAAGTCTGGTCGGCGGCCAGTTCCGGGACGATGTAATGGTAGTTGGTATCAAACCACTTGGTCATTTCGCAGGCTGCGGCGGGGGTGCCGGTGGGCGCGCGGCCACGGGCCATGCGGAACAGGGTGTCCAGCTCCACCGGTGCCTTGGCATCCTGTCCAAAGCGTGGCGGGACCACGCCCAGCAGGCAGGAAAACTCCAGAATCTGGTCGTACCAGGCGAAATCGCCCACCGGCATCAGGTCCACCCCGGCGTCGGCCTGCAGGGCCCAGTGGCGCTCGCGCAGGCTTTTGCCCACGTGCTCCAGTTCGCTCTGTTGCAGGTCGCCTGACCAGTAGGCTTCCTGTGCCTGTTTCAGTTCGCGGCGGGCGCCGATGCGCGGAAAGCCGAGATTATGCAGGGTGGTCATGTTGGATTCCTTGGGATGACTGACGGGCAACAGGGTTTATGCGAGATGCACTGTGCCCGTGGTTTGTTTGGGATCGAGGCTATTGTGTCTCCCTGCAGAGTTGAGGCAAAATCAAATAACTAATCCTAACTATGAATTTTACTCAACTATCCTTGGCCTGGCTGTAGCCGCGCCTACAGCCGTTTTGTCCACCACGGAGATTTCCATGCTCGAACTCAGACATCTGGCCACCCTGCGTGCCATTGAAGAGGCGGGATCACTGGTGGAGGCCGCGGAGCGGCTGCATGTCACCCAGTCGGCGCTGTCTCATCAGTTGAAGGATCTTGAGCACCGTCTGGGGGTAGCGTTGTTGGTGCGACGTACACGGCCGGTACGCTTCACCACAGCCGGGCTGAGGGTGCTGGCGTTGGGACGGGAGATTCTTCCCCGGGTGCAGCAGACGGAACGGGAGCTGAAGCGTCTGGCCGCCGGGCAGACCGGGCGGCTGCATATCGCCATCGAATGCCATTCCTGTTTTCAGTGGCTGATGCCCGCACTGGATGCGTTTCGGGAGCACTGGCCGGAGGTGGAGCTGGATTTGTCCGCGGCCTTCAGTTTTGCGCCGTTGCCTGCGTTGGTGCGCGGGGATCTGGATATGGTGATCAGTTCCGACCCGGTGGAAAACGAGGCCGTGCTTTATGTGCCGCTGTTCCGCTACGAGCTGGTGCTGGCGGTGTCACGGCAATCGCCGTTGGCGGCGCAGAAGTGGATTCTTCCGGAAGACTTCGCTGACCAGACCTTGATCACCTACCCGGTGGAGCGGGAACGACTGGATGTATTCACCGCCTTTCTGGATCCGGCCGGCGCCGAGCCTGCTGCTATCCGCACCGCCGAGCTGACCCCCATGACCGCACAACTGGTGGCGGCAGGCCGGGGTGTGGCAGCGCTACCGAACTGGGCGCTCACCGAATACACCGAACACGATTTATTGAAAACTGTGCGGCTGGGTGAAAAGGGGGTGTGGCGCACGCTCTATGCAGCGGTGCGAGCTGAGGACGAACAGACGCCCTATGTGCAGGAGTTTTTGAGTACTGCGCGGGATCTGTGTTTCAAAACGTTGAGCGGAGTACGGGCTGTGAAGGGCAGTTAATATCCTATCGAAAAGTCATAAGGTCGTGGATTGATGAGAGTTTAATGAGGTTTTTTGCTGTAGGAGCGTCGCTGGCGGCGCGATCTGTTGTGCGCCTTTTCAGGTCGCCAGATCCAGCAGTAGCTCGGTCTTTACATGGCTGCCCCACACCCAGGCATTCTCTTTGAATTGACGATGCCGTGCGTCCACCGGGTTATCGGAACCAGCCATAACTTGCTGCGATTTCTCGATGGAGTCTGCCCGCATATAGCAGAGAAGATAGTCCTTGCCTCCCAGTGTGAGTGAAAACCAGGACTCCACACTGACGCCTTCCGCGTGCAGGCTTTCCAGTGCCTGTTCGCGATGGTCTTCGATAAAAGCTTTCCAGTCTTGTACTTCCTCGTCGCTGTTCGGCTTAAGCTCGATCAGGCCGGCGATAACGTCCATGTCAGCCCCTTCTTATCTGTGTTTCAAGACCTTGAGTGGTATCAAGGCTGTGCGTTAATTATTGAGTGCGATGCGTCAGGCCTTAGGCGTCCAGCATCCGGCTGGCAAGCTATTCTCCGTCCCGATACTGGATCTGCAAGCCCTTGAGAAAGTTGCGCAGAATCTGGTCCTTGCAGTCCCGGTAGTGCTTGTGGCCGGGTTTGCGGAAGAAAGCGCTGAGTTCGTGTTTGCTCATGCGGAAGTTGGCCAGCTCGAGCACCGCCAGCACGTCTTCGGCTTGCAGGTTCAGGGCGATTTTCAGTTTCATGAAAATCATGTTGTTGGTGAGGCGGCTTTCCGGTTCCGGTTGCTGCCCGGGTTTCTTGCCGCGCAATGCATTGATCAGGCCGTTGAGAAAAATCGCCAGGGTACGATCGGTGCATTTTTGAAAGGCCGGGTCGTCGTCCTTTTTCAGCCAGTCGCTGACCTGTTCCCGGGTGACGGTTTCGCCGGCTTCGGCGAAAACGCCGATCATGCGAGTGTCGTCGAAATCGAAGATGTACCGGGTGCGGCGAAGGACGTCGTTATTGAGCATGCGGGACCTGTGGTAAGGGAAACGGAGGGGCGTGACCGCCATGGTTCAAATGTAATAGTACAGGGAACCGATGGCGGGAACACGCCTGCATGTCCGTCGACGTTTCAGGGAGTAAAGATTTTCAGCCCCACAATGCCGGCCAGAATCAGCCCGAGACAGAGTAACCGTGGGGCGTTAACCGCATCCTGGAACAGCAGAATGCCCAACAGCACGGTGCCGATAGTGCCGATGCCGGTCCACACCGCGTAGGCGGTGCCCACGGGTAAGGTCTGCATGGCCTTTGCCAATAGCCAGAAGCTGGCGACCATACCGATGAGAGTAAGCAGTGAGGGAAGCGGGCGGGTGAAGCCGTGGCTGGCTTTTAGTCCCAGTGCCCAGCCGGTTTCGATAATGCCTGCGAGTATAACCAGGGCCCATGCCATGACGTATCTCCTGTCATGGGGTCGTCCCCGTTATGTGATTTGCGATGGCGGTGAATGCCGGGGTCGTCCCTGGCATTCATTGGTGTGAAGTATAGCTCAGACCCGTCGGCTGAATCAGGGTTCCTGTGGGGCGAGAATTTTTTCGATGCGCTCGGGGTCATGGCAGAGCGTGAGCAGGGAGTCCTGGAAGGGGCGCTGTGCTTCCTCGTTGAAATGTTGCTGTATCCACTGCCTGAGCTGCTGCTGGTAATGGAAGTAGGGGCAGTCTTGCACCGGTGTGGTTTCTATATGGGCGAACAGCGGTACGGTGATTTCCCGGTGCTGCTCACCGGTTGGGGGTGCGATGGTGCGCGTTTCGGCCACCGCATCCGGGTAAGCCGGGTGGCGGATTGTCCACTGGTCCGAGGCCAGGTAACTGGCTGGCATGGCCATATGGAAACCGACATGGGAGCTGCCGGGCAGGGTAAATTCCCCTTGCGCATTGCTGGTGGCAGTGCGGGGCGGCTCAGGGTCATCGGGCGAGACAATCAGGCTGATGGTGGCGCCGCTGATCGGGGCGCCGGTGTCGCCATCGATGATTGTGCCGCTGACGGGTTGGGCGTCCCACATCCGTTGAATTGTGGGGATGCAGCCGGTCAGTAGCAGGGCAAGCGCTGCTCCAGCCAGTGGGTAGGCGAGTGCTTTCTTTGTGGATGACCTGATCATGACACGGTCTCTATCAGACTGGAGAGAAAGCTATCCGTTTGCTCTGGAAAATAACCGCTGGCCAGGCCCAGCAAAATGAGCGCCCACAGGCTGATGCCCAGCAAGATCCAGATACCGTTGGCGAGCGTCAGTCGATTATTGAGCAGGCCGTGTTCATCCTCCTGGGACAGGTTGATGGCTTTTTGTGCCTTGAACAGGATGGCCCAGGTGACGGGTAGAAGCGCCAGTGAAATCAGGTCCAGAATGCCAAAGGTTTCCATGTTGGCGGCGGCCCGGTCAGACACGGTGCTGATCAGGTAGGAGAGAATATACAGGGTCGCCATGGTGGTGACCGGTAAGGGTTTTGCCTTTCCTTCGTTTTCGTCATTGATGGTTTTCACCAGCGAGCCAAAGAAAAATACGCTGAACAGGGCGCGTGCTACGGGTTGCACTTTTTTCTGCCGGATGTCTTTTTGGTTCTGCCAGTTCCGGAAATTCCAGTAGACGTCATAGATGCCCAGGGTCGCCCAGAAAAGCAGATTGAACTTCCAGGGAGCGACAACATAGAGCGCTAAACCCGAGGTGTCTGATTCCGGTGTGATGATCTCGCTGTCCGGTGCCTGGTAAAGGTTGGATTCCATTCGCTGTTCCCCCACATCGGCGCTTGCCGATGGTGTTTTGGGATAATTGTGATTACGACCAGTTCTTATAGGGTGTGGTGCTTAGCGCACTGTTGTAATAACGGCTGTCACCGGTGACCTCTTCCCCCAGCCAGGCCGGTTTTTCAAAGGGCGTGGTTTCGCTGGGCAATTCGATTTCTGCCACGATCAGCCCGTCGTTATCGCCGTGAAACACATCAATTTCCCAGCACAGCTCACCTTGTGGCAGCCGGTAACGGGTTTTATCGATGACGCCGGCGCCGCACAGCTCGGTGAGCATCTGGCGGGCATCCGCCAGTGGAATGGGGTATTCGAATTCACTGCGGGTGGCGCCCACGGTTTTGCCCTTGATGGTCAGCCAGGCGGTGTCCCCGGTGGTGCGCACTCGCACGGTGGCGTTCTTGTCGTGGCTCAGGTAGCCCTGGGTGAGCCGTTCTCCGGCCAGGGTATCGATAATGGTTATGTCACTGACTTTAAACTTGCGCTCAATTTCCGTTGCCATGGCTAGCTGCCTGAATAGTTGTCTAATGCATGGCAAGCGTAACACTGGCCAATAGCACTTCCCCATCATTTGTCGTCAAGCGGTTCATGTTGACGGCAATTCATTGATGGGGGCTATGCCGAATTATTCAGGTCTATGCCCAGTTGATCAAAGCTGATGTCAAAACCCAGTGTCTGGTAGCCGTCGATGATGTCGGCAGGCAGATAAAACGCCGGCTCGTCCATAAAGAAGTACTGTGACACCCCGATGCCGTAACGATAGTGCGTTTCCCACATGCTGTTATCCGGGTCGGGATTATCCGCGTTGGGGTTGTCCAGGACAGACAGTTGTGGCGCCAGGCGCTGCAGCTTGTAGAGCAGCTTTTCAAAATGGTCCCGGTGGCTGGCGGTGTGATCCAGCTGGCTGGACAGAATCCAGCGATTTTCCTGACGCAGGGCCTCGGGGACAGCGTCGCTGTAGCTCTCGCCTTCGCGCCAGTAGTCGTCCGCACTCTGGCCCAGTAACAGGTCCAGTTGCTGCGGGTCGTGGTCAAAGCCGAAAACGGCAAAATAGACGTGATGTTCCATTATGGCTGACCCGGGCGCAGGGCGCGGTTGCGTTCCAGTTGACCCACCGGAAAGCCCTTGTCCTCGGCCACCTGCACCAGTGCCTGATACTGGTCATCGTTGAGTTCCGGCTGGCGCGCCAGTATCCACAGATACTCGCGGCTGGGTTCGCCGATCACTACGGTCTGGTAGTCCTTGTCCAGGGCGATAATCCAGTAGTTGCCTTCGGTAATGGTGGGAATCAGTTTCGATACCCAGTTATCAAAGCGCACTTTCAGCTTGGCATTGCCGGAATCGGGGACAATGCGAGCGGTGCCTTCGGCTTCACTGGCTTCGTCGCCTTCGCGCTGGCAGCGGTTTACCACCTTGACGGTGCCATCGTCATTCAGGCTGTAGGTGGCGGTGGAGTCATAGCAGCCGCGCTGAAACCATTGCGGCAGGCGGGCGATTTCATACCAGGTGCCTGCATAGCGTTGCAGGTCTACCTGATCCACCGTAGCCAGGGGTTTGTTGTCGCCGCCACAGGCGGCCAGTACCCCGCTGATCAGCACGATAGACAGGAATCGGGTGGCACGGGCAGTGTGGGTTACGAACATCAATGTCTCCTCTGGGGTGGAACTAGCTACAGGCTATCGGCTTCTTGCTGGCGATCAAGCCCGTTTTGAACTGTCGTGCTATACTTCGGCGCTGTTTTAGGGAGCCCGATTTGAGCCAGCCATCCACCCATTCTGATGCCGAAACCGCCCCCCGGCTTGTGCTGGAGCAGCTCAGCTGTGAGCGCGATGACCGGCTGTTGTTCAGTGGTTTGAGCCTGACCGCATCGGCCGGTGAAATCTGGCAGATCACCGGTGCCAACGGCGCTGGCAAAACCACGTTGTTACGCATTCTGGTAGGGCTGCATGGCTTCTACGAGGGCGTATGCCAGTGGTGGCAGCCTCAATGGCAACAGGAATTACTCTACCTGGGCCACCAGCCAGGAGTACGTGAAGAGCTCAACCCACTGGAAAATTTGCGTTACGCCTGCGCGCTGAGCGAGCAGGGGGGCGACCCCATGGCGGCGCTGGCAGCGGTGGGGCTGCAAGGTTTTGAAGATGTGCCGGCGGCGCACTTGTCCGCCGGGCAAAAGCGCCGTATTGCCCTGGCGCGCCTGTGGCTGGAGCACAAGGCAGTGTGGGTACTGGATGAGCCCTATACAGCCATCGATCAGGATGGGGTGGCGGCGCTGGACCAGCGGATCCAGCAGGCGGCCCAGGCTGGCGCGTTGGTGATCTACACCTCCCATCACCAGGTGGGCGATGGCGTGCGGCGGCTGCATCTGGCCCACGGGCAGGCAGAAGTGACGTCAGGGGGGCTGGCATGAGCGTGTTCCGTGCGGCCCTCTCCCGGGAGTTATTGGTGCTGTGGCGCAGCCCGGCAGAAATCATTAATCCGCTGTTTTTCTTTGTCATGGTGATCAGCCTGTTTCCGTTGGCCATATCGCCGAAACCGGAACTGCTGGCGCTGGTGGCCCCCGGCGTACTCTGGGTGGCGGCGTTGCTGGCGGTGATGCTGTCGCTGGATGGCCTGTTCCGGCGCGACCAGGAAAGTGGCGTGCTGGAATTGTTGCTCACCGCGCCGGTGATGGCGGTGGTGCCGGTGAGCGCCAAGCTGCTGGCGCACTGGCTGCTGACCGGTTTGCCGCTGGTGCTGATCTCCCCGGTGCTGGCGCATATGCTGCAGCTGCCCGATGCGGTGCTGGGCACGGTGATGCTGAGTTTGTTGCTGGGTACCCCGGCGCTGACCATCATCGGCGCCATCGGCGCGGCGCTCACCGTGGGCCTGAACCGGGGTGGTATTCTGTTGGCGGTGCTGGTGCTGCCGCTGTACATTCCGGTGCTGATTTTTGGCGCTGGAGCGGTGAGTGCCGCAGTCGACGGCGGTGCGGTGAATGGCATCCTGGCCATTCTTGGCGCCTTGCTGGCGCTGACGGTGAGCCTGGGGCCGCTGGCGGTGGCCGCTGGCCTGAAAATCAGTTCCGGGAATTAAACGCGCGGCTATCCGACGGGAAAGCGGGCGGTATTGAAAGTACGTAGGTGAAGGTAGGTGTCTGAATGGTTTGGCAAACGATAAAACGCTGGTACCACATGCTCGGTTCGCCGCGTTACTTCTATACGTTCAGTTCCGCGTTACTGCCGTGGCTGACGCCCATTGCGCTGCTGGTGTTCACGGTGGGCATCGTCTGGGGGCTGGCGTTTGCCCCCAGTGATTATCAGCAGGGCAACAGCTACCGGATCATCTTTATTCATGTGCCTGCGTCCAGCGGTGCGCTGATGGGCTACATGGCCATGGGCGTGGCGGGCCTGGTGGCCGTGGTCTGGCGCATGAAAATGGCGGAAGTGATGATGAAGGCCATTGCCCCTTTCGGCGCGGCACTGGCGGCCATTTCCCTGGCCACTGGCGCGCTGTGGGGCAAGCCCACCTGGGGCACCTACTGGCAGTGGGATGCCCGCATGACCTCCATGCTGATTCTGTTGTTCATGTACGTGGGGGTGATTGCCCTGCAGAACGTGATCCGTGACCCGCGCCAGGCCGCCCGTGCCGCCGGTTTGTTGGCCATGGTGGGGGTGATCAATGTGATCATCGTGAAATATTCGGTGGAATGGGTGCAGACCCTGCACCAGGGGTCGACCCTGAAACTGGTGGGTGAATCCACCATCAACCCGGCCATGAAATACCCACTGCTGATCAGCATGTTGGGAACCTGGCTGCTGTATGCGGTCAATGTACTGGTGCGAGCCCGCACCGAAGTGGTGTGGCGCGAGCGGCGCAGCAAGTGGGTGCGCAAGCTGGTGAAGGGCGGGGGGCAATAGCATGTATTTCGATAGCCTTGCCGATTTCCTGGCCATGGGGAAACACGGTTTTTATGTCTGGAGCGCCTACGGAATCAGCGCGTTCCTGATTATTGCCAGCATGGTGCTGGCGATGCGCGGGCAGGGACAGGTGCGCCAAACGCTGGCGCGGCAGTGGCGACTTGAGGCCCTGGCCAGAGAGCAGGCTCAAGAAACGCAGCGCCGCCAGCAACACACTGAGCAAAAACCTGAGGTAGATGATGAATCCGGTACGTAAGCAGCGTCTTTTGGTGGTACTCGCCGTTCTGATCGGGCTGGGCATTGCCTGTGGCCTGATGTTTTATGCGCTGCGTCAGAACATCAACCTGTTCTACACCCCGCAGCAGATTGCTTCAGGGGAAGCGCCGCTGGATGCACAGATGCGCGTGGGCGGCCTGGTAGAGCCCGGCACCGTAATCCGCAACCCGGATACCCTGGACGTTACCTTCGGGCTCACCGATGGCAAGGGGCGCTTCACCGTGCATTATCAGGGCATCCTGCCGGACCTGTTCCGCGAAGGGCAGGGCATTGTGGCCAATGGCACGCTGGTGAGCCGAACTCGCTTTGAAGCCGAGGAAGTGCTGGCCAAGCATGATGAAACCTACATGCCGCCGGAAGTGCAGGAGGCTCTGGAGAAGGCAGGGCATCCTGGTGCGAAGAAGGCAGGCGAATATAATGAATAACGTCGCGTGATAGCGCGGTGTTTTCCCTCCCGCAGAAGCCGCGTCCAAACGATGGACGCGGCTTCTGTGTTTAGAGGCTGGAGGAGCCGGTTCGCGTCGTTATTAATTATTCATTATTAACTATTAATTTTCCTTGCTCTCACCCTCCCACAAGCCCTAAATTCGCCACTATCGGCACCCCGTCGCGGTGCCCCCCTTTTTGTCAGGGCTTTTCATGAGTCAGGTCATCATTCTGGTAGACGATCCCGCCGACTGGGTCGCCTACTATCCCGCCCGCCATCTCCTGTCTGCCAAGGACTACCTGCAAGCGCAGCAGCCGGTCTGCACCGACAAGAAAGTGCAGGTGATCAACCTGTGCCGCAGCTATAAATACCTGAGCCCGGGCTATTACTGCTCGTTGCTGGCGGAAGCCCGTGGCCAGCGGGTGTTGCCTTCTGTGCGCACGGTGAATGATCTGAGCCGCAAGGCGCTTTATGGCCTGCATTTTGGCCAGTTTGAAGCGGCCCTGGACAAGGCCATGAAACGCAAGGGTGGCAGTGGGGATCATTTCAGCCTGCTGTTGTTCTTCGGGCATACCGAGCAGGAAGGCCTGGCCGACCTGGGACGGCAAATTTTTGACCAGCTGCCATGCCCGTTGCTAAAGGTGGATTTCCGCCGCCGTGAGCAGTGGGGTATTGAGGCGCTGAAACCGTTGACTCTGAAGCAGCTGAAAGGGGCCGAGGAGGATGCGTTTGCCCGGGCGTTGGAGCAGTTCAATGCCCGAGTGTGGCGTAACCCGCGCCGGCGTCGTGGTGACCGCTACGAGCTGGCCATGCTGGTCAATGAGGAAGAGACGTTGCCGCCGAGCAACAAGACGGCTCTGAAGCGGTTTGTGCGTGCTGGCCGGCAATTGGGTATCAAGGTCGATCTGGTGGGGCGCGATGCCTATACGCGCCTTGGCGAATACGATGGCCTGTTTATCCGTGAGACCACCGCGCTGGATCATCACACTTATCAGTTTGCCCGCAAGGCGGAGCAGGAAGGCATGGTGGTGATCGACGATCCGGGCTCCATTTTGCGCTGCACCAACAAGATTTATCTGGCCGAGTTGATGCAGGCCAACAAGGTGCCCGTGCCGCCGACCGCGTTTGTGTTCAGCGACGATGACGCCCAGATCGACCAGTTGGTTGAGGAGCTGAAATTGCCCATGGTGCTGAAAATTCCGGATGGCAGTTTTTCCCGGGGGATCAGCAAGGTGGCCACCCGTGAAGCGCTGGCAGAGGCGTTGCGTGGTTACCTGAAACAGTCCTCCGTGGTGCTGGCGCAGGCGTTCATGTACACCGATTACGACTGGCGCATTGGCGTGCTGAACCACCGCCCGTTGTTTGCCTGCCAGTATTTCATGAGCAAGGGGCACTGGCAGATTTATCACCATCAGAGCAGCGGCAAAACCGCCTCCGGCAACAGCCGAACCTTGCCGGTGCAGGAAGTGCCGCCCAGGGTGCTCAAAGCCGCCTTAAAGGCCGCCCGGTTAATGGGGAACGGCTTGTATGGGGTGGACCTGAAGCAATCCGGCGATGATGTGGTCGTCATCGAGGTGAACGACAATCCCAATATCGATGCCGGGGTGGAGGATGCCTGGCTGGGTGAAGACCTGTATCGGCAGGTGATGCTGGAATTCCTGCGACGTCTGGAGGCCAAGCGCATCGGCCTGCCGGTATAAAGGCGAGTGACGAGAAGCGAGCTACGAGTCGCGAAAGCCCATTTGGTTACCGGTTTTCGTAACTCGCTGTCCCTTTCCTGTTGAACACCCCGTGACATCCCCGGTTACCCACATGGATTGCCTTTGCGTCCCCCTTGCTGTCTGATCGGAAAAAAGCACAGGGATTCTGCATGCAACTGCTTGGTTTATTGCGGCGCGAGCTGCGTAGCGAATGCCGCCAGTGGGTGGCCGACGGGGATATCAGCGAGGAGCAGGGTAACCGGATCCTGGCTCGCTATGGCACCCGGCTGGACGACGATGCGGACAGCTCGTTGGCCTACAAGGTGCTGGTCACCGTGGCGATGCTGTTCGTGGGGCTGGCGATACTGTTGCTGGTGTCCGCCAATTGGGAAGAGATTCCCCGTGCGGTGCGCATGCTGGGGCTGATCGCCACCACCATTACGTTGAACCTGATCGGCATCCGGGGTTATCTGAAGCAGGGGGAGGGCAGCGGCTGGTTGTTTCTGGGCGGGATCAGCTACGGCGCCTCCATCATGTTGATCGCCCAGATTTATCACCTGGGCGAACACTTTCCCGATGGCCTGTTCTACTGGGCGCTGGGGGTAGCACCCATGGCCTGGCTGGTACGCAGCCGGTTGTTGGCGCTGTTGATGTTGGCCGTGGCGTTTCTGTGGATGGGAGCGCAAGGTCAATACACGCCGCCCTGGGCCATGGTGCTGTTTCTGGGCGTGGCGGGTGCCATTGCCCTGCGGGCGCATTCCGGAGGCCTGTTGCTGGTTGTCATTGCGGTATTGGTGAGCTGGCTGAACCTGCTACTCGGTTGGGTGTACGGTGACGGCTGGGGGCCGGATTTTGAAGCCGGTCACCTGTCCCTGAATATGGGCTTGCTGGCGTTACTGTATGCATTCAGCCACTGGGCGGCGCAAAGCGAGGCTCATTATCTGCGACGTTCAGGCAGCCTGGTGGGGCTGTGGTCACTGCGTGGCTATTTACTGTTGCTGCTGATGTTCTCATTCAGGGAGTTTTCCGAAGGGTATCTGCATGAGCTGGTCGGGCTGGCCGATCCGGGGTTGTGGGCCGGGTTGCTGGCGGCGCTGTTGGCGTCTGTGTGGGTGGTCGTTCGTCGTTTGGGATCCAGTGGCCCCCGCCTGCTGGTGATGCTGTTGCCCTTTTCGCTGCTGGGTATTCATGCCTTTGGGGGTACTGAAATGGCGCGTGGGGATGCGGCATGGTTGTTTGTGGTGGCGGTGAATCTGCTGGCGCTGCTGTCTGCCATTGTGTTGATTCAGGAAGGTCTCAAGCGCGGGCTGACCCAATACTTCTATAGCGGCATTGTGTTGATACTGCTGCTGGCGTTGATGCGTTATCTGGATCTGTTCGGGGACTATCTGGGGGCGGCGGCCATGTTCCTGGTGGCCGCCGCGGTGCTATACGGCGCTGCCCGCTTCTGGCGGCGACAACAGAATCAGGAGGCGGCAGGCAAGGCCGGCGCCGCCGGGGAGGGGCAATCATGAAGCGCTGTCATGTGATGGGGTTGATGGTGGCCCTTGGGTTACAGGTCGTGGTGATGGCCGGGGTGTTCCTCGGTGGGGTTTATCCATTGTGGGTCGGTGAGGAAATCCGCCTGGAAACCCGGCCGGTGGACCCGCGAGATCTGTTCCGCGGCAATTATGCCCGCCTGGGTTATGACTTCAGCACCCTGAAAGCGTCAGATTTGCGGCCGGGTGATGTGGTGTATTTGCCTTTGGAAAAACAGCCGAATGAAGCGCTGTGGCGGGGCGGAGAGCCCCAGGCTACTGAGCCGGAAACCGGGTTGTACCTGCGGGGTCGCGTGGCCGGCCAGCCCTGGAGCGCAGGCAATACCGTGAAGTATGGCATTGAGGCGTTGTTCGCCCCCAAGGAAAAAGCACTGGCGCTGGAACGACAGTTACGCCATAGCGCGGTGGCGGTGGTACGTGTGGCACCTAACGGCAAAGCCGCGCTGGTGACAGTGGAGGCAAAGGCAATTAATAATTAATAACGCGCGATCCAGGTTTCCTGCTTTTGAAACGCAAGAGGCCGCGTCCATGGCTTGGGCGCGGCCTCTTGCGTTGCAGGTTTATATACGCTTTCACGCGTCGTTATTAATTATTCACTATTAATTCTTAATGGCTTCACCCCATGACTTTCTGGATAAAGCCGGATTCTTTCTCGATGGTTTGTGCGAAGGGCGCCAGGGCGTGCATGCGCTCAATGTGTGCAGCCAGGTTCGGGTAGCTGGCCGGGTCGATCACTTCGCCGCCATGGCGGAAGTTCACCATCTGGCTGGCCAGGGCAATATCGGCGATGGTCATGCTGTCGCCCACCAGGAACTCGCGGCCGTCCAGGGTCTTTTCCAGATAAGCGAATAGCGGCGGGATAGTGGTGGTCAGGGCATGCTGGACTTGTTCTTCATCGCATTCCTTGCCGAGCAGCCGCATCACCACGCGGTTACGGAACACCGCAAAGGTGCAGCGCATGGCAAGGTCGTAATCGATGAAACGCTCAAACCAGATGGTCTGGCCCATTTCCATGGCGTCGCTGGGGTAGAGCGCCGGTTGGGGGTGTGTCTTTTCCATCCAGGCACAAATGGCAGCGGAGTCAGCCAGGAACTGGCCATCCACTTCCAGCGCAGGAATCCGTTTCATGGGGCTGATCTTTTCATAGCCCTCCGGGGTGTTGTTAGGGTCAATGTGGACGGATTCGAATTCGATCCCTTTCAGTGCCAGAGCAACCCGGGTCTTGCGGACGAAAGGTGACAGGGCGGCCCCGTACAGCTTGATGGACATGTTTCTCTCCCGATAAGTGAATGTTTTTTCGCCAATTTGATGGAATCGGCAGGGTTATAGCGCGTCATTACTAGAGCAGCATGACTTTTTCGGGTCAATGATGGTCTGCGACAAAATTTTTCCTTGACGATTGCCCGGCAGATACCTATTCTACGCGCCGCTTTGACGTACCAAGTCAAGCCCGGGTCCCCTTCGTCTAGTGGCCCAGGACACCGCCCTTTCACGGCGGTAACAGGGGTTCGACTCCCCTAGGGGACGCCACTAATTCGCTAGTGATTAGCTGGCAGCAAGTTTAGCGGGAATAGCTCAGCTGGTAGAGCACGACCTTGCCAAGGTCGGGGTCGCGAGTTCGAATCTCGTTTCCCGCTCCAATTTATGATCTACAGACTTCCACTGACGTCTGTAAGTCGTTGAAAAGAGGGCCGAAAGGCCCTTTTTTCATTCCAGCAAAAGCCATGGAAATCCACTGACAGCCAGCGTTTTTGAGGCCAAAATTGAGGCCAAAGAATGCGGGTGGTGCCGGTTCCGGATTGTTGCTGGGGTTGGGCGGGAGTCGTGACGAGCATTGAGTCTAAGTTCTTAACTTAGGAGCTCAAAGATGACTCTCTCTGATCTGACTGTGCGGCAAGCCAAGGCCGCTGACAAAGCCTACAACCTCCCCGACACCGATGGCCTCGGCCTGGTCGTCGCTCCCACTGGCGGCAAGTCGTGGCACCTGCGCTACTACTGGCTCGGCAAACAAAAGCGCATCTCGCTGGGCAACTACCCTGAGATCGGCCTGCGCGAAGCACGCGCATTGCGTGACGAGGCCCGGGCGCTCCTGGCCAAGGGCATCAATCCTCACACCGACCGTAAGCAGAAGCGGCACGCGATCAAGCTGGCGTCCGAATACACCTTCAAGGCGGTTTTCGACGCCTGGGTCGAGCATCGCCGCAAGGAGCTCAAGGAAGGCCGGCAAAGCACGATGTCCCAGATACTCCGTATCTTCGACAACGATGTGCTGCCCACCCTCGGGAGGATGTCGATCTACGATATCCGTCGTCCCCAACTGCTGGGTGTGCTGGCAAGGGTTGAGGGACGCAAGGCTTACACCACCGCCGAAAAAATTCGTACCTGGTTCCGGCAGATGTTCCGCTACGCTCTGGTGATCGTTGAGGGACTGGAGATCAATCCGGCCTCGGATCTTGATGTCGTAGCCGAGCCTAAACCTCCGGTGAACCACAACCCGTACCTGCTTCTGCCCCAGCTTCCCGCGTTTCTCCAGAAGCTCAGGCATTACAACACTCGTGGTTGGCAGACCCAGCTCGGCATTCGGCTGTTGTTTTTGACCGGAGTGCGCACTGGCGAGCTGCGGCTGGCGACCCCGGACCAGTTCGACCTCGACCGGGGTCTGTGGATCATCCCGCCAGAGAGCGTCAAGCAACTTCTGGACGAGATGCGCAAGGCTGGCAAGCGTGCGCAAGACATCCCGCCTTATATCGTGCCGCTGTCCATCCAGGCCGTCGAGATCGTACGCCACCTCTTGGGAGAAATGCGGCCAGCCCAGCGATACCTGCTGACGCATCGCAGCGACCTCAAGAAGCGCATCAGTGAGAACACGCTCAATCAGGCTTTGAAGCGCATGGGCTACGACGATCAACTGACCGGCCACGGTATTCGTGGAACCCTCTCGACGGCGCTCAATGAAATCGGCTACCCCAAGATTTGGGTGGACGCGCAACTCTCGCACTCGGACCCGAACAAGGTGAGCTCAGCCTATAACCACGCCAAACACGTGGAGCCGCGCCGCAGGATGATGCAGGATTGGGCCGATCGCCTCGACCTGCTGGAGCAGGGCCAGGTGGAGGCCGCCAGCGTGCATCTCACCATCCGTATCGATGGGGTGCCAACGATGGTAGAGGCGGAAAATACCGTTTCTGCCGAGGAAGCGTCTTTTATTGGCACCATCCCACCGGTAGCGGCAACTCCCATCGTCGTGACGGCAAACGCCTCGGGAGGCACCTTTCAGCGGCTGTCACAGGTGCCGCCGCCCCCTGAGCCAGTTCCGGAGCCGGAAGTGTCCGCGATCCAGCGTGAGCGCGAGGAAATGCTCGAGATCTACGAATTGCCGTGCAACATGCCGGTTCAGTTGTTCGGCAAGTTGGCCGGGAAGTCCAAAGACCAGATCAACCGCGAACTGAAAGCCGGCAAATTGCTGTCCATCGGTTTGGGCAACCGGGGACAACGCGTTCCCGATTGGCAATTGGTGCCACTCAAGCAAAAGCTGGCCCAAACCCTCATGAAGCGGTGTCCGGACGCGGATTCGTGGGATCTGTACCGCATGTTGACCCGGCCGCATCCGGAATTGGGCGATCGGACGGCCATCGATACCGTCACGCCGACCAATCTGGCCAAAATCATCCGGATCATCACGAACGGTCAGGAGCATGCGGATGCCCCTGAGACGGTCATCCCACAGCCGATCCCCGAGGACGTGCGGCAGAGCGTTCGTCGGCTGATGGATAGTGCGGTGGTTCTTGAGGAAGCCTAACCTGCACGCTGCAACCTATGGCCGGGAAGTGGCCCCGGCCATAGGTTGTCATTACCGTGCGCCGGCCCTGGCAACCTGCAGCGCTCTGCGCGCGAACCGCTCCGTAACAGCATTGGTTGGCCGGTGGGGGCGCTGCAGGTGGGTCACGATTTCGTAGGGGCCATCCGAGGGCAGCCTCATCGTAATCCTCCACTCATGGGCGCGCTCGATGCGCGGTTGCGCAGAGATGCCAAGACCATAGCCAGCCGCGACCCATAGGGCCAACAGCTTGAACGAAGTGACGTGCTGAATGCTCTGCTGATCCACCGGCGGCGCCAAGGAAGACAGCCGTTGATCCAGCAGGGGGCAGGCCTCTGCCTGCCAGCGAAAAACGGGATAGCTCAACAACTCAGCAACCGTGAGCATCGCCTGGTTCGGTAAGGGGAACCGTGGCGGTACAGCAACGGCCATGTTTTCACACCATAAGGGCTGGCTGCTCAGGCTCGGGGCGCTCGTATCTTGAAGTGACATCCCAGCGTCGTAGCGACCTTCTTGAAGGCCGACAGCTAGGTCGTCGCCTGCGACCTCGAAGAACGTGATGGCGATATCCGGTTCCTCTGCACGCTGAAGGGCAAGAAGCGTTGATAGCCGAGAGGATGGTACGCCGGGCGCTATAGCGAGTTTGAAAGATCGGCTGGTGGCGTGGTGCATGAGAGCCCCGCGAAGCTATCTGGCCGCAAAAAAGCAACCCAATATGATAGCAATGAGTTAAATTTAACGTGGTTAAATTCTCATGGCTGCCCGACGCTTCTGTCAATGCAGAAGCGTATAGTTCAACGAGGCCGTCCCCCAGGTACAACCACATTTGAAGCCGAGCCAGCACAGGCCTTCGGGGAGGCAGTGCGTGCCGCCCGCAAGGCGCAAGGAATCTCTCAGGAAGAACTGGCTGCACTGGCCGGGATCGAACGTTCTCACATGGGCAAGATTGAGCGCGGGCAGCACATGGCCACGTTGGCTCTGATACTGAAAATTGCCGTGGCGCTCAGGATAAGTTCGGCTGAATTGATGACTGCAACAGAGGACAACCTTGGTTCTGGCAACGGCTCTTGAGCCTTGCCTTCTTTGGCCAGCTTCGTTAGTCGCTCAATCGGTCGCGTAGCCGAGCAATGAACTGCTCCAGTGGAACCGACAAACGGGTGTTTTCGGGCCACAGCAAGTAGGTGGTGATGACCGCTGATTCCACTGCCAGAGGGCGGATTACAACGTCAGAGCGCTGGTAAGCAGTAATCCTGGTCGTCGTCGTGAAGCCGATGCCGTAGCCTGCACCGACCAAGGTGAGCATCATGTCTAGTGAGGACGCGTGCTCAACGATGTTCGGTTCATGCTCCAGTTGCCGAAGAAGTCGAGCCAGTTCGAGGCAGCAACCTTCGCACGCCTGGGGATCGCACATGATGAGCGGATGCCCCCCGAGGGTATGGAGCGGAACCTTCTTGTGAGCGAGTAGTTCGTGGCGGGCGGGGAGCGCGATAACCAGCGGGTCTTGCCAGATCGGTTCGGCGACGATGCCGTAACCGACGTTGGCAGTGTGCGCGAATCCGGCCATGAAGTCGCCTGATCGCAAACCACGCAGTTGCTCGGCCAGAGGTACTTCGGATAGGCGTATCTCGACCTCCGGCTCTTCTGCGCGACAACGAGCCAGAAACGCCGATAACCTGGGATCGATTGCACCATCGGAGACAGCGATGCGCAGGCTCCCTCGCAGACCCGCCGCGACCGCCTGGACGTTCTCCCGTGCATGCTCCAAAACAGTGAACAGTCTGCGGACGTCCTGCAAGAACACGGCTCCAGCGGGGGTCAGCACAGTGCCTCGACGGTTTCGGTCAAAAAGTATTACCCCTAGCTCATCCTCAAGCTCTTTGATCGTTCGAGACAGGGGGGATTGTTCGATATGCAAGCGCTCGGCAGCTCGTGTGAAGTGCAGTTCTTCGGCGACCGCCACAAAGCAGCGCAGGTGACGAAGTTCCATGGTTGCGTCCTTCAGCAATCTTGGTCAATTCAATTGGCCACGGCGCATTGATGCCGAAGTGTGCTCAGTGGATGAAGTAGCAGGTGCTCCCCTTCAGGGCAGGGCAAAAGGCCATTGATTCGATTGAACAATAACACATATGTTCATATATTTTATCAAAAAAGACCTCCTGCCTCTGATCTGGAGCTTGATAAGGGATCGGAGCCGGCTTGATGACGGTGTGCTGCTTGGCTTCGTTGCAAATGCCATCGGCGCGAATCAATAAGGTTGCGCGTCAGTGACAGCGTGAGGGAACTTGGCAGCCGCTGCGTCCCGTCGATGCAACTACCACTTGACCTTCCAACCGTGGCAAGGACCAAACTGCCAAGCACCCCAACCCGAAAGGAGTTTTCCATGCAATTCCATCTCGATGACATGACCTGCGGTGGATGCGCCCGCACCGTGACGAAGACGATTCAGATGATCGACCCCAACGCCAGAGTCGTCACTGATCCGCCATCCCGCCGGGTCGAGGTGCAAACGTCGGCATCCGAAGAGCAGATCGTCGCAGCCCTGCGCGAGGCTGGTTTCCCGCCGCGCGCGCAGTAACATCCGATCGCGGTCGACCTGAACGCAGGTTGGCCGCGATGCTGGCGCACGCGCCATGTTGTTGCTCAGTGCATCCCGAAATAGGCGACCTTGACCCACATCCAAAGGGCCATCGCCACCATCATCAGGTTCTCTGTCAGGGATACGAAGCCCAGCGGTACATTGCTGTCCCCGCCCACGCAGGCGCACTTGAGTTCCCGGCGATCGACATAAACCGCCTTGAAGACCGACACGGCCCCGACGGTGCCGATGAACAGTGCCAGCGGAATCGACAGCCACATACCCACTCCCGCGACCATCAACACGCCAGCGGTACCCTCTGCGAACGGGTAGAGATAGCCATACCGCACCCAGCGCTTGGCCAACAGGTCATAGTTGAGGAACATCGTCGCGAAACTGTCCACGTTCTTGAGTTTCTGCAACGCCAGCAAGCACATGGCAAAGGCCACGAACCACTCTGCGGTCTGAATGCCCGGTAGCTGGCCGAAGGCGGCCCAACTCGCCCCGAGCGCCAGCGCGGCGGCCATGAGGAACAGCGCGACCACGGGGGTATAGGTCACAGCGTTCTTGTCCTTCACGGGCATGTCGAAGAATTTACGCAATTCGTCGTAGCCCCCTATGCGCCGCCCATCGATGAACGTCTGCGGCGTGGTTTCGACTCCATGTTCCTGCTTGAACGCATCCGTCTGCTCGCGGCTCGCCAAGTGCTTGTCCTCGACCTTGTAGCCCTTGCGTTTGAGCAGATCGAGCGACTTCAGCCCATAGGGGCAGGTATGGTCGGGCATGACCATGCGGTAGAGCTTGGCGTGCTTGAGCGCAGACATGCTGGACTTCTCCTGTGGGGTCTTCCTTAAGGGAGGTCGGCGGAGCCGACCGTGAGCAAAAGACTTCAGACTACCTCTTTACCCTAACCCGCCCTGGCGCAAGAGTGTGTAGGCGCCTGGCTCATGGGTAGGTCGTCAGGCTGTTCTCCACCTGCCAGGACAATCCGGCCACAGGCCGGCGTGCCTGCGGCGGCACGCCAGGCCCTAGTGGTTCTCCTTGGCGTGGTTAATCGTGTACTTGGGGATTTCGACGGTCAGATCCTCTGTCGACACGATGGCCTGGCAGCTCAGGCGCGACTGCACCTCCAGTCCCCAGGCCCTGTCGAGCAGGTCGTCCTCGCACTCCTCGACTTCGTTTAGAGAGTCGAACCCCTTGCGCACGATGCAATGGCAGGTGGTGCATGCGCAACTCATGTCGCAGGCATGCTCGATCTCGATGCCATTGTCCAGCAGGGCCTCACAAATCGAGGTGCCTGCTGGCACGTTCAGCACCGCGCCTTCAGGTGCCAGTTCTGAGTGGGGAAGAACAGTGATTTTGGGCATGTCTCTCCTGGTCGTCAGCGCGAGCGTTTCGCTGTTCTGGTGCCGTGCGAGCGGCGCGGTACGGCACCAGTGCGCTCTTCAGGTTCGTCTTCACTGGTGTCGGGTTGCTCCAGCGTCTGAAGGATCGGGCAGTCTGGTCGTTCATCACCCGCGCAACAATGAATCAACGCCTTGAGCGTTTCTGTCATCTGCAGCATGCTCTCGATGCGTCGGTCCAGTTCGGCGATGTGCTGTTGGGCCAGGCGCTTGACGTCGGCACTCTGGCGCGACTTGTCGTTCCACAGGCCCAGCAGATTCGTGATCTCGGCCACCGAGAAGCCGAGATCGCGCGCGCGGCGGATGAAATGCAGCCGGTGGATATCGGCCTGGGTGTAGGTGCGATAGCCAGATTCGGTACGATCCGCTGGCGGAATCAGGCCGATCTGCTCGTAGTAGCGGATCATCTTGGCCGAGACCTTGGATGCTTTGGATGCTTCACCGATGTTCATGGTCTTCCTCCCCTTTCTCAATGAGTGGTATCCGCCGCCAGCGGCGGCCGAAAGCCGCGCAGGCGTAGCGCGTTGCCCAGCACGAACACGCTGGAGAGTGCCATCGCGCCGGCGGCGAAGATCGGCGAGAGCAACACCCCATATGCTGGGTACAGCGCCCCGGCGGCCACCGGAATCAGCGCGGTGTTGTAGCCAAACGCCCAGAATAGGTTTTGGCGGATATTGCCCAGCGTAGCCTTCGACAGCGCGATGGCGTTGGGCACGCCTCGCAGGTCGCCGGACATCAACACCACGTCGGCTGACTCGACTGCCACGTCAGTGCCGGTGCCGATTGCCAGGCCCACGTCGGCCTCGGCCAGCGCCGGGGCGTCGTTGATGCCGTCACCCACGTAAGCAATCTGGCCGTGGCTGGCTTTCAGCCGGCGCACCGCATCCACCTTGCCTTCAGGCAGGACTTCGGCCACCACCTCGTCGATGCCCAGTTGCTTGGCAATCGCCTGTGCGGTACGCGCGTTGTCGCCGGTGATCATTGCCACTTTCAGGCCAAGCTGATGCAGCGCGGCGATGGCGGCGGGCGTGCTAGCCTTGATCGGATCGGCCACGGCGATGATGGCGGCCAGGCGGCCATCGATCGCGGCGTACAACGGTGATTTGCCCTCGTTGCCCAGACGCTCGGCAGTGCCTGCGAATACACCGACGTCCAGGCCCAGCGAACGCATGTAGCGGTCGGCGCCAACCTCGACACGGGAACCGTCCACGGTTGCGCGCACGCCCATGCCCGTGACCGAATCAAAATCGGTCATGGTCGGCAGCGCGATGCCACCTTCTGTCGCAGATTCGACGATCGCGCGCGCAATCGGGTGCTCCGAGCGAGATTCTACGGCAGCGACCTTCGCCAGCACTGGGTCGCGGCTGAAGCCTTCAGCGATTTCCAGGTCGGTCAGCACCGGGCGACCCTCTGTCAGGGTGCCGGTCTTGTCCACGGCCACCACCTTGGCATCCTTGAGCAGTTGCAAGGCCTCGCCCTTGCGGAACAGCACGCCCATCTCGGCGCCGCGGCCGGTGCCGACCATGATCGAGGTCGGCGTCGCCAAGCCCATAGCGCACGGGCAGGCGATGATGAGCACGGCTACGGCGTTGACCAAGGCGAAAGTCAGGGCGGGCGACGGGCCAAACACGAGCCAGACCAGAAAGGTCAGCAAGGCGACCAGCATCACTGCCGGAACGAACCACAACGTCACCTTGTCCACCACGGCCTGAATCGGCAGCTTCGAGCCCTGGGCCTGCTCGACCATGCGGATGATCTGCGCCAGCATGGTCTGCCCGCCCACGGCGGTGGCGCGCAGCGTCAGCGCGCCTTTCTGGTTGACGGTGCCACCGACCACCGTGCTGCCAGCAGCCTTTTCGACCGGGATCGGTTCGCCGGTGATCATCGACTCATCGACGAAGCTGCGGCCCTCGGTGATTTCGCCATCGACCGGCACGCGCTCGCCGGGACGCACTTCCACGATGTCGCCAAGGGCTACGTCGTTGATGGGAATATCCACCATACGGCCGTCACGCAACACATGGGCCTCCTTGGCCTGCAGCTTGACCAGCCGCTGGATGGCCTCGGAGGTACGACCCTTCGCGCGCGCCTCCAGGAAGCGACCGAGCAGGATCAGCGTCACGATGACGGCAGCCGCCTCGTAATAGACGTTCACCGTGCCTGCTGGCAGCAGGCCGGGCGCGAAGGTGGCGACCATCGAAAAGCCGAACGCGGCCATCGTGCCGACCGCGACGAGCGAGTTCATGTCCGGGCCCAGGCGCACGAGGGCCGGAAAGCCCTTCTCATAGAAGCGCCGGCCCGGAATGGCCAGCACCAGCAGGGTCAGTACGAACTGGATATACCAATTCTGCTGCATGCCGATGGTGTTCATGACCCACTCGTGCATGCCGGGAATCATGTGCGAGCCCATTTCGAGCACGAATACCGGCAATGTCAGCAGACCGGCCAGGGTCAGGTCACGCTTGAGTTCGGCCCGCTCGGCGTCCTTCTTTTCTGCTGCTTCATCTTCGGCCTGTGCGCCGGTATCGACCAGGCGGGCTTCGTAGCCAACCTTGTCTACGGCCGCGATCAGATCTTCCACGGCAGCCAAGCCGCGCACGGTGGCGCGCTCGGTCGCCAGATTCACCGTGGCCTCCGTGACGCTTGGTATGGCTTTGAGCGCCTTCTCGACGCGGCCTACGCAGGATGCGCAGGTCATGCCCTCGATCGCCAGTTCAGTGACGCCGGCCGGCACCTCGTAGCCCACTTTCTCCACCGCCTGAATCAGCGCCATGCGATCAACAGGACCAGCCAGGCGGATGTCCGCCCGCTCGGTAGCCAGATTGACGGACACAGTGTCCACGCCCTCGACCTTGGCCAGGGCGGCCTCGACTCGGCCGACGCAGCTCGCGCAGGTCATGCCCTCGATGGGCAGGCTGATCGCAGCTGCTGTGGCGCGAGCATCACTCATTATTGGCATGCTCATGGTTTATTTCCCGTAGTTGAGATTCGACATGAGGGAAGCTTAGGGTTTACCATCGTGGGAAGGTCAAGCATATTTTTTTATGTGTACTGTCTGGTTTGGGAAAGCGCTGGCGACAGAGGTGCGGCGGGTTCTGGTTGCCAAGCTTTCCCAGATCCCTAGCTGCGCATGATCGCTCTGCCGCAGCCTCGTTGATCCTGAAGGGCATGAACAGCCGTTCGAGAGCAGGAATTTTTGACAAATGACTTCACGCAAACCAGCAAGCACACCTCACGGCGCAAGCGCCGATCTGACATCCTTGTCGCACAATGATGTAACCATCCTGGCCGAAACCTTCCGCCTCCTGGGCGATCCTTCGCGGCTGAAAATCATGCTGTGCTGCATGAAGGGGTCTACTTCGGTGGGGGACATCGCGGAGACCCTCGACCTCTCGCAATCACTGGTCAGCCACCATCTGCGGCTGCTGCGTGGAGCTCGGCTGGTCAAGGGTGCGCGCCAGGCCAAGCAGATTTTCTATGAGGTGGCCGACCAGCACGTGAGCCAGGTGCTGCTGGACATGGCCATCCACATTGCTGAAGACCACAACGACGAGTAGCCGAGCGGATCGCAAAACCTACCATTACGCGCAGCAGTGGGTGGCCGCTGCTGCAGGCATTCTCACTAGAAGACGCTGTCGCTGTCCCGCAGGCCTACGACCTGGAAAGCGTGATTTCCCCAATGCTGGCCGCCGCGCTGCTGACCGTCATCAGCTTTCACAACCTGTTCGTGGGAACGATGCTCTGCTTCCTCGTTTCGGCCGCGCCTGCGGGCCTGCTGGCGATCAGCCTGGCCGTCTCGGCCGCGGGCTCGATGGTGATCGTGAACACGGTGGTCCTCGTGAAGGCGCGCTTCGGCCTGGGCGAAATCGAAGTGGCGTGGCGCTGGCGCTTCGGCTGTGGCCGGCCAGCGCCCCGTCCGATCTGACCCATGACCATCCAAACCTACCGGCGGATCACCCTCATTTGCGAACGCACGCAGATCAGGGCAGACACCATCATTCGCTGATCGTGGACGATCTGCACCGGATCTGGCCGAGAGGATAGGCCTCTTCTCGGCAATGGCAGCACACAGGGCTGTCTTGCCGCGGCGTTGCAACGCATCCGCCACGAACACTGGTATGGCTAAATAAAACACTTCACATGAACATGTGTTCATGTGTTATATTTCCTCGCGTAGTCAAAATTTAACTTGCCCGAGGCTCCCATGTCCCACTCTCACTCACATGACCATGGTCACGACCACAGCCATGTGCCAACTGTGACCAGCGCCAACCAGCGCAAGATTCTCATTTCCTTCGTGCTGATCTTCACCTTCATGATCGTGGAGGCGGTGGGCGGCGTGATTTCCGGCTCGCTGGCGCTGCTGGCCGATGCGGGCCACATGCTGACCGATGCGATGGCGCTGGCCTTGGCCTATATGGCGTTCCGGTTCGGCAGCCGCGCCGCAGACAGCAAGCGCACCTTTGGCTATCTACGCTTCGAGGTACTTGCCGGCTTCATCAACGCCGTCACGCTCTTCGCCATCGTCGCCTGGATCGTCTATGAAGCATGGGGGCGGCTGCAAGCGCCGCCGGTGATCCTGGCTGGCCCCATGATGATCGTCGCCGTGTTGGGATTGCTGATAAACCTGCTCGTGCTGTGGATCATGACACGCGGCGATACCGAGCACGTCAACGTGAAAGGTGCCATCCTGCATGTGATAGGCGACCTGTTGGGCTCGGTGGGAGCAATCCTCGCTGCGGTCATCATCTATCTCACGGGGTGGACGCCCATTGATCCCATCCTGTCGGTTCTGGTGGCGGCGCTGATCCTGCGCAGCGCCTGGAAGCTCCTGGCCAAGTCTATCCATATCCTGCTGGAGGGCGCGCCGGAGGACGCTTCGCCGGAGAAGGTGGAACAAGGCCTGATGAGCGCCGTTCCCGGCCTAGCGGCTGTCAGCCATGTTCACGTGTGGCAACTCACCTCCGGTCGCACCATGGCCACGCTACACGTGCGACCCAATGTGGACGAGGAAGCGCGAGCCGTGGTCAAGCGCGTCGAGGCGGTGCTTCGAGAGCAATTCAGCATCGAACACGCCACGGTCGGGATCGACTGGAACTCGGAAGCCGACGAGAACGTCTGCAGCCTGCAACCCAGGACGGACCGTCATGCCCACAGCGGCCATGACCACAGTGGGCACAACCATGACCACTCCGCTTCTGGTCACAAGCATTGAGGCCGTGCAAGCCGGCTCGCAGTTCACTTGAGGGTTTGAAGCCATGACGTTCCGCAAAACCATCAGCTCCGATATTGCGCAATGTTCGACCTCCAGCCACGGCGCGGCTACTGATGTTCTTGCACTGTCGCAAAGTGACGTCGCTGTTCTGGCCGAAACCTTCCGTCTGCTGGGCGACCAATCGCGGTTGAAGATTTTGCTCCATTGCATGCGCGGATCGGTCGCTGTGGGAGATATCGCCGACTCGCTCGATCTGTCGCAGTCCTTGGTCAGCCACCACCTCCGGCTGTTGCGTGGCGCGCGTCTCGTGCGCGGCGAACGCCAGTCAAAGCACATCTTTTACGGTATCGCGGATCAGCACGTCAGCCAGGTGCTTCAGGACATGGCTTCCCACATTTCCGAGGATAGATCCGACGATTGACTGAGTGTGCAAATGTGTGCGGCACGCTCTGGCAAGGGGCGTGCCGTTTTTTTTGGGTGGTCAATATCAGAGTGGAGGCCAGAGCCCTTCGTCGCTTTGCCTGAAACCAGAGGTCTTGCCCCGGAACAGAAAAGGCCTATCCGTACCTTCAAATAAACAATTGAACATATCTTCATGTGTGTTATTATTCGACTATGAATCAACTGAAGGAGGCGTGAGCACCACGCCATTGTTTGTAACGTCAAGGAGTATTGATGATGTCCAAAAAATTTCACGTCGCAGTTCTGCTTTCCGCCTTCGTTGCGGCTGGTGCAGGCGCCCAACCCTTCGACGCAGGTGTTTCGCGCGCGGAAGTCAACGCTGACCTGGCGGCGTGGAAGCAGGCCGGACTGGATAAGCTTTCCGGGGGAGACGCCGGGCCTGACACTTTCAGCTCGGAATACCGCCAAGCTTACAAAAACTACCTGCAACTTCGTCTGGGAGCCGACTACCGTGAGTCCACCGCTTTGACGAGAGATCAGGTGCGTGCCGACCTGGCGCTGTGGAAGCGTGCCGGCTTAGACAAACTCGAACGCGGCGACGGCGGCACCGACACGTTCAGCTCGCAATACCGCGCGACATACGACACCTATCGTCACCTGCGCGACGGCGAGCAGTATCAGCAGGAGGTGGGGCTGACGCGAGCCGAGGTTCAAGCCGATCTGGCTGCATGGAAACGCGCCGGGCTGGATCGGTTCTGGGCTGGGGATCAAACCCCCGACACATCCAGCCCTGCATACCGTGTCGCCTTCCAGAACTACCTGCAACAGCGCCAGAACTGAGAGAACGTGCGCCGCACACCATAACCATCGGGGATCGCAGCCAAAAGGACGAACATGTCTTTTTTTCATAACAAACATATGAACGTATGTCCATGTGTTTGTTATTGATAAGGCGGTCAGATCGGTCTGCGGCGCATTCCACCGTGTGAGGTATTCGGAGAAATTGGAGATCGATATGTCTTTGGAAAAAATAGACCGTAGCGAAGAAGCTGGGGAACACCTCGGCTTTCGCGTTGAAGGGATGGACTGCGCGAGCTGCGTCGGCAAGATCGAGACGGCCCTTGGCCGCCTCGACGGCCTGTCGGACGTGCAGGTCAATTTTGCGAGCGAGACGCTCATCTTGAGGCGTGAACCGCACAGCCGTGCGACTACGCGGGATATCGCCAAGAAAATCCGATCCCTGGGCTTCGACGTGCAGGAACTGCCCACGTCCGAAGTGTCCCCGGTGCCCGTACCGCGCCAGGCGGCCCACGCGCATGGCCATGCCGGCTGCGGCGGTCACCATGACCATGGGCATGCTCACGACCACGGGCACAATCATGCACACGGAAAGGCATGCGGTGATGACCACGGACACGATCACAAGCATGGCCACGGCCACGAGCACGGAGCCTGCAGCGGGCATGACCACGCGGCGGCTGCTCCTGCCATCCGTACTGCACCCAGCACGCCACCCAACGTCTCCATGCGCGTCGAAGGCATGGACTGTGCCAGTTGCGTCGGCAAGATTGAAACGGCCCTCGCGCGCATGGTCGGCGTGTCCGACGCACGCATCAACTTCACCGCCGAGACACTGGAGCTGACGCTCGCATCCGGCGTTCCCACGCAGCTCGGCGACATCGAGAAGACTATCAAGAGCCTGGGTTTCGGAGTCTCCGATGTACGCCGCCATGACGGCTCTGATACCGGCGCAGTCTCTGTCCCGGCCACTAGCATTCAGAACCGCCGCTGGTGGCAGACGAAAAAAGGCAAGCATGTGATCGGATTGGGTGTGCTGATGGCTTCGGCCTATGCCATGACCCTGCTGCTGCCGCTCTACGGCGAATGGATATTCGCTGCTGCCGTGATTGCGGGTGTCACGCCATTTGCGCGCAAAGCGTTCGCGCTGGCGAGATCCGGTTCGCCTTTCTCCATTGAAACCCTGATGTCAGTCGCTGCGATTGGTGCGCTGTTCATCGGTGAGGCTGAAGAGGCAGCAGCAGTGGTCTTCCTGTTCTCGGTCGGTGAGCTGTTGGAAAGCGTAGCCGCCGGTCGTGCCAGAGCTGGCATCAAGGCACTGGCATCACTGGTTCCCAAGACAGCGGTGCTGCTCGATCCCAATGGAGGTCAGCGTACCGTCCCGGCTGCCTCGCTGAAGGTCAATGACACTGTATTGGTCAGGCCAGGCGACCGAGTACCTGCCGATGGAGAGATCCTGCGTGGCGAATCCAGCCTCGATGAGTCGCCGATCACGGGAGAATCCGTGCCGCGTCAAAAGGCTGCTGGCAACACTGTTTTCGCCGGCTCGATCAACGTCGACGGTGTGCTGGAAGTCCGGGTGGAAAAGGCCGCGTCGGACAACACCATCTCGCGCATCATCCAACTGGTTGAACAGGCGCAATCCTCCAAGGCGCCCACGGCCCGCTTCATCGAGAAGTTCAGCCGCTACTACACCCCGGCCGTAATGGCCATCGCCGCGCTGATCATGGTGGTGCCGCCGTTGGCCATGGGGGGGGACTGGAGTACCTGGCTGTACCGTGGCCTGGCTCTTCTGTTGATTGCCTGCCCCTGCGCACTGGTGCTCTCCACTCCGGCGGCGATTGCCTCGGGTCTTGCGGTTGCGACGCGTCGAGGGCTGCTGATCAAAGGCGGCAACGCGCTGGAAACCATTGGCCGTGTCCGCTCCATCGCCTTCGACAAAACCGGCACGCTGACCGAGGGCAAGCCGCGCGTGACCGAGGTAGTTCCTTTTGGTCAGCTCAGACAAAAGCAGGTGCTGGCGCTGGCCGCCGCCGTCGAGTCCGGGTCGAACCACCCACTGGCCAAGGCTATCGTCGTCCATGCAGAAAGCACGGATACGGCCATTCCCAAAGCATCGGAGGCATCGGCGATTGCCGGCAAAGCGGTGCGAGCCACTGTGGGCGGCAAAATGCTGGCAGTGGGTTCCCCATCTCACGCGGGTCAGGTAGCTACGCTGTCGGCCCAGCAGCGTAAGGAAATCGAAGCGCTGGAGAACAGCGGCAAGACTGTTGCGGTTCTGTTCGACGAGCGTAGCAAGGAGACTCTGGGACTGCTTGCGTTGCGCGATGAGCCGCGCCGCGATGCAAGCGAAGGTGTCGCTCAGCTCAAGGCCATGGGCGTTCGCTCCGTGATGCTCACGGGCGACAACCAGCGTACCGCACAAGCCATTGCCGACAGCTTGGGAATCGACTGGAAGGCCGAACTGTTGCCGCAGGACAAGCTGGATCTGGTCAACAACATGAAGCGTGATGCCAAGGTGGCCATGGTCGGCGACGGCATCAATGACGCGCCGGCTCTGGCGACTGCCGACGTGGGTATCGCCATGGGTGGCGGTACGGACGTGGCCTTGGAAACCGCAGATGCGGCGCTGCTCAAGAGCCGCGTGACGGACGTGGCGCACTTGGTAGCACTGTCACGCGCCACCATGGCGAACATCCATCAAAACGTGGTGTTTGCACTTGGCCTCAAGGGCTTGTTTCTGGTCACCACCGTGTTCGGCATGACGGGCCTGTGGGTCGCGGTTCTGGCCGATACCGGCGCTACAGCGCTGGTCACGCTCAATGCGCTGCGCCTGCTGAGGTTCAAGGGTGCCCAAAGTGTGGACGACGACCGCGACACCGGCCATCCGACGCGCTCGCCTCAGCCCCAGGCTGCGCACTGACGGCAGCGGCTGGACATAGGTCTGCATTGCTAAGCCAGTGTGCCGCAGGTGCGCCGGAGGTGCCGATTCTCGTGACGTTGAGATTCGATGCCTCCGGCTTTCGCCATCACAAGGTCAACGGCGGAGGTCAGGGAAGCCGGGAAGTTTTTTCCTCGCGGGAGCTTGACCTTCCAACTATTGAAACCTCTAGAGTCCTCACCAACGCCGCACAGTGGTCTTGAGGCGGAGCACACAGCAAGGGTCATTTTCATCATGAAAAAGAAAATTGGAGTAGTTCTGCTGGCGGTGGCAATCGTCGCTGGCGTGGGCATTGCCGTTGTCAGCCGCAACGCATCCAACAATGAAGGGCCGGCTGCAGGCGGGCCTCCCGGCGCAATGGCGCCTCGGGTGCCGGTGGCCGAGGTAATCGTGCGCACCATGACACCGACGGTCGAGTTCACGGGCTACCTCGCCGCACCTGAAACGGTGGAGCTACGTTCGCGCGTCGGGGGCGCCATCGACGCGGTCAGCGTCCCTGAAGGCAGTCTGGTCAGCAAGGGCCAGTTGCTGTTTCAGATTGATCCGCGCCCCTTCCAGGTCGCTCTCGACACCGCTCAGGCACAACTGCACCAGGCCGAAGTGCTGACCGCTCAGGCGCAAAGCGATTTCGAGCGTGCCGAGCGGCTGGTATCCACCGGTGCGGTATCGCGCAAGACCTATGACGATGCTGTCTCCGCACGCAATGCACGACAGGCGCAGGTTCAAGCGGCAAAAGCCGCGTGGCTGCCGCCCGGCTCGACCTGTCCTATGCACGGGTGACCGCACCGATCGCAGGCCGGGTGGATCGCATGCTGGTGACCGAGGGCAATCTGGTCAGCGGTGGTGGCGCGGGCGCGGCAACGCTGCTCACGACCATTGTTTCGGTCGATCCGATGTACGTTTATTTCGACATTGACGAGGAGCATCAATATGAGACGATTTGACTGGCCCAGACGGGCCTTGCTGGGCGCGTGCGTGCTTTTTCTGCCCATGTTTGCTTACGCAGAGACATCGAGTTGGAGCGCCTGGCTCGCCTCCCAGATACAACAACACCCCGAGGTGCTTGCCGCCCGCGAGCAATTGCTGGGCTCCAACGCCAGCGCCGATGCGCTGGAGCAGCCGCTTTACAACCCGGAGCTGTCCACCGATTTGGAGCGTAATGGAGAGGAAGACAACTACCGGGTCGGCGTTCAGCAGACCATCGACTGGTGGGACAGACGGGGTGCAAGACGGCAGCAGGCGGGCTTTATGCGAAGCGCCGCCGAAGCGCTGTACCAGCAACAAGTGTTGGACAAAACCGCCGAGGCGCTTGCCGCACTGGTGGAGTGGCATGCCGCCAACCGCGCCGCCGCCATTGCCCAAGCGCAACAGCAGCAACTTAACGCCTTGCTCGAACAGGTGGATAAGCGCCAGCAGGCAGGTGATCTGGGCAGCATCGATGCCGAACTCACCTTTCTGTCCCTGTCACAGCAGCTGGCTCAGGTTGCCGAGGCCGAAGCCGCGATACAGAAAGCCGAAATCCGGGTTCGCGAGCTGCTGCCCGCATGGGCGCCCACGCGAGGCGGCATTCCTGATGATTTCTGGCCCTCCCAGCCAGACTTGACCTCGGATCAGGAGTTACTGCAACACCCGGCCGTAGCCAGCGCCCACGCCCGCTGGCAGTCGCTGAAGGAGGAAGCTGAAGTGACACGGCGTACCGCCAAGGCGGAGCCCACCTTTGGCGTCAATTCCGGTCGTGATGGTGGAGAGAGCGTTGTCGGGCTGACCTTCTCCATCCCGTTGAATGTCCGCAACAACTTCAGTGCAGAAACTCGCGCCACCGAACGCATAGCGCTGGAGGCCGAGGCTCGTTTTCAGGCTATCTACCGCAAGCAGCGCTTTGACTGGCAGGCTGCACAGGCCACCTGGCAGCGCTTTGAACAGCAATATCGCCGCTGGCAAGAGGTTGTTCAGGGTCGGGTCGAGAACAGCGCCGAACTGCTGAAACGGCAATGGCGCACGGGTGATCTGTCCACCACTAATTATCTGCTGGCCTTGAATCAACGCACCGAAAGCCTGCTGGCAGGCATTGAGCTGGAAAAGCAGACACGGCTTGCGCTCACCGAAGCACTTCAGCAATCGGGCCACCTGAACAACGCAACAAAGTCATCGACAGCGTCAACGAATTAAACAGGAATGATAAACATGAATAAAACACTGGTAGCCATTTTGGTGGCTGGTCTTGCGACCGCAACCGCCAGCCACGCCAAAGAATCTGAGTCTGAGCATGCACGTGAGCATGGGCAGGAAAAAGCGATAACGGCGGCACCCCATAGCGAACAGGATAATCATGACGATCATCGTGAGGAAAACCATGAAGAGCATGATGACCATAAGCCTGACACCGAGCACGGCCACGCGGAACACGGCGAGGACGTCAATAGTGATCACAAGGATGCGCACGATGATCATGGCGACGAAAATCATGATGAACACAGTGCCCACGACGAGCACAACTCCGGCTCAGAACACGGGCATGAAGAGCATAGCGAGGGCGGTGACCACGATAATCATGGTGGGCATGGAGGTCACCAAGAAGCTACTTCTGCCTCACTGAACCCGGCGCAAATGACCCTGGCCGATATTCAGGTAAACCCACTGACTCCCAGAAAGGTCGATTATCAGCTTTACGCACCGGGGGAGATCCTTTCCAACGGCTACACCAGTTACCGGGTATCGCCCCGGGTGCCCTCCGTGGTGCTGCGCCGCCATGTCGTCCTCGGCGATCACGTCGAACAGAGTCAGCCGCTGGTTACTCTGTTCAGTGAAACCGTGGCGCAAGCACAAGCCAATTACCGCACGGCTTGGCCTGAATGGCAGAGAGTACAGGAACTTGGGCGCAAAACCGTGGGTGAACAGCGTTACATCACGGCCAAAACCAGCCTGGAGGCAGCCCGGGCGACGCTGCTGGCCTACGGCCTTTCGGCCTCGGACTTGCAAGCGTTGGTCGCTCCTCAGCAATCTGTTGCATTAGGGGAGTATATCCTGCATGCCGAGATTGACGGCGCGGTGCTCAGCGATGATTTCGAGCAGGGGCAGCGCATCGAGGCGGGCGCGCCCTTGATTGCGTTGGCCGATGAAAAGCAACTCTGGGTGGAGGCCCACCTGCCCGCCGATCTCTCCCTGACGCTGGGCGCGGGAACAAGAGCGGAAGTGGTGGCTGGGGATGTCCGTGTAAACGCCAAGGTCACTCAGGAGGCGCACACCATTGACCCCATCACCCGTACCCGTACCGTGCGCCTGTTGGTCAATAACCCGGAACACCGCCTGCACCCCGGCCAGTTCGCCGAGGTGTATTTCCGATTCCAGACTAAAAGACCCGTGCTGGCGGTACCCGAAACCGCACTGATGCGCGGCGCAGACGGAGATTGGACGGTATTCGTGGAAGACCATCCTGGCGAATTCCAGCCAGTGGAGGTGAAGCTGGGTCGAGCGCTCGGGCCGCTACGTGAAATTAGCGGTGTCGGTCCGGGGGCTCGCATCGTCACTCAGGGCGCTTTCTTTGTTGCCTCTCAGATCGCCAAGGGCGGCTTTGACCCCCATAACCACTAAGCAGTAGGAGACCCCATGTTTAACCGAATTATCGATTGGGCGGTCATCAACCGATTGCTGGTGGTGATAGCCCTGATCACACTAACGGTCAGTGCCGTTTTTATTATTCCAAAACTGAATCTGGATGCTTTTCCGGATGTCACCAACGTGCAGGTGTCGGTCAATACCGAAGCACCGGGGCTGGCTGCCGAAGAGGTGGAACAGCTTATTACCTATCCCATCGAAGCCGTGATGTACGCCTTACCGGATGTGGAAGAGGTGCGCTCAATTTCCAAAACCGGCCTGTCCGGCGTTACCGTAGTCTTTAAAGAAGGCACCGATATTTATTTTGCCCGGCAACTGGTATTTGAACGGCTTCAGGCTGCCAAGGAGCTGATCCCCGATGGCGTCGGCACACCGGAAATGGGCCCGAATACTTCCGGCCTGGGTCAGGTCTATCAGTATCTGCTGGTGGCAGAACCCGATGCCGGTTTCGACGCCATGGCTTTGCGTAGCTTGAACGACTGGGTGGTGAAGCTGCTATTGATCCCGGCCGAGGGCGTGACCGATGTGCTCTCCTTTGGCGGTGAGGTGCGTCAGTACCAGGTTAACCTAAACCCGTCCCGACTGTTGGCCTACGAGCTGACCCAGGACGACGTCATGATGGCACTGGAGCGCAACAACACCAACGTCGGCGGTTGGTATATGAACCGGGGCCAGGAGCAACTGGTGATCCGGGGTACGGGTTGGCTGGATCATGGTGAGAAGGGCTTGGAACAGATCCGTCAGGTGCCACTGAAAACCGTGGACGGTACTACGATCACCGTGTCCGACGTGGCGCAAGTGGCCCTGGGCAGTGAGATCCGTCAGGGAGCGGTGACCATGACGCGCAAGAACGCCGACGACAAGGTGGAGAATCTCGGCGAGGTGGTGTCCGGCATCGTGCTCAAGCGCATGGGGGCCAACACCAAGGCCACCATTGATGGAGTCAATGCACGCATTGAGCGTATTAACCAGGCATTACCGGAAGGTGTTCGCTTCGAGGCATTTTACGATCAGGCGGATTTGATCACCCAGGCCGTACAGACCGTGGTCAATGCCCTGCTGCTGGCGTTTATTTTCATCGTCGTGATCCTTGCGCTATTCCTGATGAACCTGCGCGCCACCTTTCTGGTGTTGATGTCCATCCCGATATCTATTGGAATCGCTTTAATGGTGATGGCTTGGTTCGGATTGTCGGCCAATCTGATGTCGCTGGGGGGGATTGCGGTCGCCATTGGCATGTTGGTGGATGGCTCCGTAGTAATGGTGGAGAACATGTTTAAACATCTGACGCACCCGGATGCTGAACATGATACCAAGAGACAATCGCGGGTGGATTCCGATGACGTGGACCCTTTTGATGTGGCCCACGACCGTCATGGTATTGCCTTGCGCCTGCAGAAAGCCGGTAAGGAAGTCGCTCGCCCCATCTTTTTTGCCACGGCCATTATTCTGGTTGTCTTCATGCCGCTGTTTAGCTTTGAAGGTGTCGAAGCCAAACTGTTTCAGCCCATGGCCATCAGTATCATGCTGGCTATGCTCTCGGCAGTGTTAGTGGCCTTGATCATCGTACCTGCACTGGCCACCTACCTCTTTCGCAAGGGTGTGCGTCAACGCGATAGCTTTGTGTTGAAGCCGCTCGACAGGCTCTATCGTAAAGGATTAGCCTGGGCGATGGGGCACAGCAAAATGGTGGTGGGTGTTGCAGCCGTTATGGTGATAGCGGCTGCGCTGGTGCTGCCCCGCCTGGGTACGGAGTTCGTGCCCGAACTGGAGGAAGGTACCATCAATCTGCGTGTCACCCTGGCACCTTCTTCCAGTCTGGACACGGCCCTGGAAGTGGCCCCCAAACTGGAGGCCAAGTTGATGGAATTCCCGGAGGTAACCTATGCGCTGTCGCGCATTGGCCGGGCTGAAATCGGCGGCGATCCTGAGCCGGTGAATAACATCGAGATCTATATTGGCCTTAAACCGGTGCCGGAATGGACCAGTGCAGACAACCGATATGAACTCCAGTCATTGATGGAACAGAAACTGGAGCAACACCCGGGCTTACTGTTCAACTTCTCGCAACCCATCGCAACCCGTGTGGACGAGTTGCTCTCAGGTGTCAAAGCGCAGCTGGCCATCAAACTGTTTGGTCCCGATCTTGCCGTGCTGGCCAATAAGGGCCAGGCCATTGAGGCCGCAGTAAAAGAAATCGAAGGTGCCCGCGATGTGGCCATGGAGCAGATCGCCGGTGAATCTCAACTGGTCGTGAAACCGGATCGCAGAGCCTTGTCCCGTTACGGTCTGGCCGTGGGCGACGTGATGGAGCTGGTACGCGAAGGGCTGGGAGGTGCCAGTGCCGGCCAGATCATCAATGGCAACGAGCGTTACGACATCTACGTGCGGCTCGCTGAGCGGTTTCGCGAAGACCGTGAAACCATTGCCGACCTGCGTTTACAGGCCCCGTCAGGTGCCTGGGTTCGCCTAGGGGATGTGGCGGAAGTCAGTATCGCATCTGGTCCACCGCAGGTGCGTCGTGATGACGTGCAGCGTCGAGTGGTGATTCAGGCCAATGTTCATGGACGGGACATGGGTAGCGTGGTTGCTGATATTCGTCAGGTGATTGCCGAGCAAGTGGACCTGCCCACCGGTTATTCCGTCGATATCGGTGGCCAGTTTGAAAATCAGCAACGAGCGCAAAAGCGTTTATCCCTGGTGGTGCCGGTTTCGCTGGGATTAATTGCTTTGTTGCTTTATTTTGCCTTTGCCTCGGTTGGCCAGGCCATGCTGATTCTGGTGAATGTCCCGCTTGCGGTGATTGGTGGTGTGTTTTCACTCTGGATTTCCGGTCAGTATTTGTCGGTGCCCAGCTCAGTGGGCTTCATCACCTTGTTTGGGGTCGCTGTCCTGAATGGCGTTGTCATGGTGGAAAGCATCAATCAACGGATTGCGGATGGCTTGAAAGTATCGGATGCGGTGTTTGATGGAGCGGTTTCAAGGCTAAGGCCCGTGCTGATGACTGCTATTACCTCGGCACTGGGTCTGATCCCCATGCTGCTGTCGAATGGTGTCGGCGCAGAAATCCAAAAGCCTCTGGCGAGTGTGATCGTGGGCGGATTGGTAACCGCTACGTTCTTGACGCTGTTTGTATTGCCGGTGCTGTTTGCCTGGTTTTCAAAAGGCAAGTTAAGCGACATGGCATAAACGTTTTGCCTGCCCTTATCGTTACGGTCAGGGCAGGTACATTTATTGTGTAAGGGTTGCTTATGCATCAACACGATCATTCACACCACAAAGATGAAAGCGCAAGCCGCATATTAACCCGGCAATCAAATACACCAAATCATGCTGCGTAGGCGATACGTGGATGCCGGAAATAAGAACGGATTCTTTGAGGGCGTAATTGCAATCGTCTCATGACCGAGCGAACACGCCTTTCCAGTTCGTCCTGATTACGCGCCGGCAAGCCCGTGCGAGCCTGATGTTTCAAATCACAATTCAAATACTCGTCAGGGTTCAACTCCGGGGCGTAGGCCGGCAAGAAGAACAGTTCGATTTGCTCTTTGCGGTCGCCAACCCAGGCGCTCACCTTTTTGCTGTGGTGTACGCGCAGGTTGTCGAGAATCAGGAACACCTTGCGGCCCTGAGCATCGCGAATCAGGCGACTCAGGAAGCGAATCAGCACTGGGGCTGTCAGCGTTTCCCGATACAGCATGAAGCGCAGTTTGCCCCGATTGGTCACGGTGGAAATCATGTTGGTGGAAAAACGACTGCCGCTGACCAGGCGCACCGGCGTTTCGCCAATAGGGGCGTAGCTGCGGCCAGCATGGCTGTCACTGCGCATACCGGTTTCGTCGCCCCACTGAATCTCACCATTCTCAGCCCTGGCCCGCTGTGCGATGCGTGGATATTCATTATCCAGCCAGTGCTGAACCACTTCAGGTTTCTGCTGATAAGCCCGATGCAGTGGGCGCTGCGGGGTGTAGCCCCAACGCTTGAGGTATTCACCAACCGTTCGAACCGGCATGAGAAAACCACAGCGCTGGCGGATCAGTTCTCGCACCGCATCACGCGTCCAGAGCGCAAAGCCGAGCTTGAGTTGGTCGGGCATCTTATCGGTCATCAAGGTGCGAATCAGCACTTCCTGGCTGGAGCTCAAACTGCGGCGATCACCCTGGCGCACACCACGCTGGCCGCCGGCAATGGCAGCCTTTTCGCCTTTATGTTCTGCGACCTGCGCCCAGTGAGCAATAGTGCGGGGGTGAACACCAACCGCTTCGCCAATAGCCTTGTAGGTGTAACCCTGCTCACGCATGCGTAGGGCCGTGGAGCGCTTTTCACGTTGTTCTTGGGGGCTGAGTTTACGGGCATCTATTTTCATGGAGACAGATTATCTAATATGCCCTATTTATTTGCCAGGTTAATAGCAATGGCGTTCTTTCTTAATGTGGGCTTTACCATCATCGAATTCATCGGCGGCTGGCTCACCAACAGCACGGCTATCATGGCCGATGCGGTGCACGATCTGGGTGACAGTCTGTCCATTGGCAGCGCCTGGCTCCTGAACCGGCTGGGACGTAAATCCGCCGACACCGAATTCACCTATGGCTACCGGCGGTTGTCCCTGTTCGGCGCCCTGATCAACGGCCTGGTATTGATTGCCGGATCGCTGTGGGTATTAAGCGAAGCAATTCCCCGACTGGCCAATCCAGTGATGCCCGTCACCGAGGGCATGTTAGCGCTGGCGATTCTGGGCGTCACCGTCAACGGTATTGCTGCTTATCGTCTTAGCAAGGGAAATACGCTGAACGAAAAGGTATTGAACTGGCATTTATTGGAAGATGTGCTGGGGTGGGTGGCAGTGCTGATTATCTCAATCGTTTTGCAGTTTGCCGACTGGCCTATTCTCGACCCATTGCTATCGGTGGGCTTTACTCTCTTTATTCTGTTTAATGTGTGTCGGAATCTTTGGGGAACCGGCAAGCTTTTCTTTCAGGCTGTTCCAGATAAGGCGCTTCACGAGGAGATCCGGCGAACACTAATTGGCATTGATGGCATCAGCGGAATTCATCACCAGCACCTCTGGTCCCTGGATGGTGAACAGCATGTACTGACGGCCCATATCGTAGTGGATCACGAGGGAGTTTTTGGTCCTGACGAATACTGCGCCATCAAACAATCCATTGCTATGGCGCTCGAACAATACCCGCTGGCTCACACCACAATTGAAATCGAGCTGACCGAAGAAGCTTGCCGGGATCAACCCGTGCCCAGCCAAACGGATCAGCACTAACAAGAGAACTTCGTATGTCCATACTTTCCACGCTCGGTTTGTTCATCATCACTGCTATTGCGGAAATAGTTGGCTGTTATCTTCCATACCTCTGGCTGAAGAAGTCGGCATCCGCATGGGTTTTGCTGCCGGCAGCGTTCAGCCTAGCGCTGTTTGCCTGGCTACTGTCTCTTCATCCAACCGCAGCGGGCCGGGTTTATGCGGCCTATGGCGGCGTCTATGTTTCGGTGGCCATACTGTGGTTGTGGGGTGTGGATGGGATTCGCCCGCATCTGTGGGATTTTGTAGGCGTGGCCATCACCTTGTTAGGGATGGGCATTATCATGTTTGCGCCGAGATGATTTCGATCCTGCGGATTTACTTTCCCTTTTTTAGGGATTCAGCGTTCAGCAACAAGCTCATTTTTTCCATCAGAATGATTGATGCGTTATTATTGAACTGCTGTCCTTCCTCAATGTACTCCCAAACGGTAGCATCACTTTTCCAGCCTCCTTGCTTTTTAATCAGTTCAAAGTCCACGCGCTCCCGTGCCGCCGAGGTAGAGAGGCCGCGACGAAAACTATGACTGCTTAAGTCGGGTGCAAAATCGAACTGGCAGGCCTTGCCCAAGGTTTTGAGAAGATCGTTTACCGCCCCTGGATTCAGCGCTCTTTCCTGAACATGGTCCCAGCGGTTGATGGGCCTGAAGAGGGGGCCCTCATTGATACCAGCTACTCTAATCCATGCTTCGATCGCTGTAGCCGGACAACAACTTTCAGCCCCAAAAGGTAAAGCACGAACCAACCCCGTTGATTGCTGATCGGTTTTGGAGCGAGGCAACCGAATGATCAGACCTTCCGGCTCCCAATTCACATCACTGGTTTGAATCGCAACCAGTTCGCTGCGGCGGAAAGCCCCAAAAAAGCCGGTTAATACCAGCGCAATGTCCCGGTGCTTTTTTTTGCTGTCTGGGAGTTGCCGCATGTGATTCACCATTTCGGCGATGTGCTCCAGACGCAGTGTCTTGGCTTTGCGCTTGGGCTGACCATGAGTGCGACGGATGCCTTCCATGGTTTTGCGGACCAACGGATCACTTATCGGATCAATGAGTCCTTGGTAATGGTGCCATTGGCTAATGGCGGTCAGGTGCAGATCCAGGGTCCGGGTGTTGAGCGATTCGGCTCTGCCCAGCAGGTACCGGACGACAGTATCCCGGTCTGTGGGCAGGCGACCACCCCATTTTTCAAATTGCCGAATGGCCGAACGGTAGGCTTTACGCGTGTTGTCGGACGTCGCTGCCTGGAGGTATTGCCGCAATGACTCGGATTCCTGGCGTTCAACCGGCTCTTCGCATTTAAGGGTGTAGCTGATTTCTAAACCCTCCTGACTTCAGCAAGCACCTGGCTATGTAATTGGTTAAATTTCTAAAGCCCAAGGCGGTACCTCGTAAGTGCTCAAGTCGCCCGTTGATAGCTGAATCGCACCGGGTTTCGTGGAGGCCTCAACTCTTGAGAGAATGAGGCATGAAGAAATCCAATAGCTACTCCCCTGAAGTCCGTGAGCGCGCCGTTCGCATGGTTTTAGAAAACCTCAAGGACTACCCATCCGAATGGTCAGCCATCGAATCCATTGCGCCCAAAATTGGCTGTGCCGCACAGACGCTGCATGGCTGGATCCGGAAGCATCAGACTGACAGCGGCCTGCGGCCTGGTGTGACTACGGAAGAACGCGAGCGCATCAAGGCTCTGGAGCGCGAGAACCGCGAGCTGCGCAAAGCAAATGAGATTTTGCGTTTAGCCAGTGCGTATTTTGCCCAGGCGGAGCTCGACCGCCGCAACAAGTCCTGAGGGCCTTTATCGACCAGTACCGTGACCGTCTCGGGGTCGAGCCGATCTGCCGCGTTTTGCAGGTTGCTCCGTCCGGTTACCGTCGATATTTGGCCCAACTGCGTAACCCGTCCCTGCGTTGCTGCCGTGCTCAGCGCGATGATGTATTGATCTCGGAGATCCAACGAGTATGGGATGCAAATATGCAGTGCTATGGTGCCGTGAAAGTATGGAAACAGTTGCTGCGAGAAGGAATAGATGTAGCCAGGTGCACAGTGGCCAGGCTGATGCGACAAGCGGGATTGCAAGGCATACGGCGTGGGCAAACTGTGCGGACGACGGCGGCCGGCGATAAGTCGCTGTGCCCTTTGGACCGTGTTCAACGCCAGTTCCACGCCGACCGGCCGAACCAACTGTGGGTCTCGGACTTTACTTATGTCTCGACCTGGCAGGGGTGGCTATACGTGGCGTTTGTGATCGATGTTTTTGCGCGCCGGATCGTTGGTTGGCGAGTCAGCACGAGTATGCAGACCGACTTCGTACTGGATGCTTTAGAGCAAGCCTTGTATGCCCGCCAGCCACATCGTGCCGGTGGGCTGATTCATCATAGTGACCGCGGCAGTCAATACGTATCTATTCGCTATACCGAACGACTGGCAGAGGCGGGTATTGAGCCATCGGTTGGCAGCAAGGGGGACAGTTACGACAACGCCTTGGCCGAGACCATCAACGGCCTGTACAAGGCCGAGTTGATTTACCGTCAGTCATGGAAGAATCGCGAGGCCGTAGAAATGGCGACCCTGAAATGGGTGCACTGGTACAACCACCAACGGTTGCTGAGTTCAATCGGCTATATCCCGCCAGCGGAGGCTGAGGCAAACTTCCACCAGCAACAAACAGGTCAGGCCATGGCGGCCTGACTTAAACGAAACGGCCTCCACAAAACCCGGGGCGATTCATAGCTTCTGTTGGACCGTTGCTGGTTCCTGGCCGGTCGAAGTAGGCAAGGATGCTCTCAGCGTATTTTTTCAGCGTTTCCCCCAAGCCTTTCACCTCGATGAGCGCTTTGGGCAAGTCGCTGGCTGTAATGATATTTATGACCTCTTCCATGAGTTTTTTACCACGTTTTCGATCCGGCTCGTTGTAGGCGCTGACCACCCGTTGGTACATGCTCCAGGTGCAATCCACTTCGAGGTGGTGCTCATCTGCAAACAGCTGGAACAGTTGCTTTTTGTTGGCGTCAGACAGGTAGCTGATCCGAGTCAGTAGCGTTCGACGGCTTTTGTAGAGCGGGTCATTTTTACGCCCTCTGCGGCCCAGGATGTCGTGTTGCACACGCCGGCGGCATTCATCCAGCATGTTGCTTGCCCAGCGCACGACATGGAAAGGATCCAGCACGGTTTGGGCTTGAGGCAGGGCTTCTTGCGCTGCAGATTTAAACCCCGTAAAACCGTCCATGGCAATGCTTTCGATCTGGTCACGCCACGATTTGGGGCGACTCTGTAGCCATTGCTTAAAGGCTTGTTTGGAGCGGCCTTCCAGCACATCGAGCAAGCGGGCCGGCCCGTTTTTGTTACGCACGGGCGTAAGGTCAACCACGATGGTGACGTACTTGTCACCACAGCGTGTATGTCGCCAAACATGCTCATCCACGCCCAGCACGGTCACACCGTCAAAACGTGTCGAGTCATTAAAAAGCAGGCGCCGTCCTTCGTTGATAATGGCATTATTAGCGGTGTGCCATGCAACATCAAGCTGGCTCGCAACACGAGATACCGACAGATGATCCAGCACGATGGCAGCTAATGCCCAGCGTATCGCCCCATATGAAAGCTTTGAACGTGGAGGTGCTGCACTGTTTGTATCTTCATGCCAGAAACAGCCGCAAGCACAACGCCAGCGACGGATACGCAGCAGCAATCTGGTTGGTCGTTGTCCGTAAGGTGTGTGAGCAAGATGCCTATCGACAGTACCGCGTGAAACACCAGCAGCCCCGCACTTGGGGCATGGCTCGGGTGCTTTGGTTAAACGACATTCGATGACGGCGCGCTCTGCACAAAGATGTTGTCCAGTGGCAGTCAGGCCGAGGTTATTCAGTTGGCAAAAGCTGGAAAGATCAGGGCTAGAAAAGGTAAGATTGTTCACGTCGGGGGCTTAGTTTTTGTTGGTGTGAGAGCTTACATTTTCTAAGATCCTCGACTCCTTTTCCAGCCGGTCAGATTTTTTCTACACCCTTAAATGCGAAGAGCCCTCAAGTCGATCCGAGACTTCCTGGGTATTACCCCGGTTAGCGACACCACTCTTGAGTTTCTCAAGTCTGCTTTGCGTGAGGCGGCCACCACCAAAGACGAGATCCCGGATATCATCAACGTGGGCCTGGAGTCGATGGCAAAGGCCCGGTACGAACTGCCAGCATTTGGTACCTTCGTGCGTGAGGCAAAAGCAGCGAGAGCACAGGTCAATCGTGAGTTGTTCGAGGCTGTATACCATGACCTGTCTGAAAGCGCCAAAACCCGTATTCAAGAGGTTCTGACGCCCACTACGAAAACGAGCCAATCCAAGAGCCTTTGGGACCTCATCAAGCAGGAGCCACGAAAGCCGACGGTCAGCAACGTGAAAGAGTTTGTAGACCACCTCCGCTGGTTGAGAACCTTTGACGATTGTCTGCCGAAAGACCTGATGCTACCCGCGCCCAAGCTCAAGCGCTTTGTCATTGAAGCTAGAGCCCTCAACGTCGCCAACATGAATGAGTTGGCCGAGCATAAGCGCTATGCCTTGGCGGCACTTTTCATTCGCGCCCAGACAGGAAAAGCCTCTGATGACATTGCCGACATTTTTATCCGTATCGTCCAGAATCTGATCAATCACGCCAATGAAGCCCTTAAACAGCATCAGCTCTCACAAACTCAGCAGGTTGACGCTCTAATCGCGGCATTACGGGATGTTATCCAGGCGTATCAGATTCCCGGTACCGAGATAGAGCGCCTCGACGCGATTGCCCAGGCATTTCAGGGAGAACCCGACGAACTTAAAAAGCGCTGTGACGAGCAGTTGGCCTATGCCAACAATAATTATCTGCCCTTTATGCTGTCACTCTACCGGAGCAAGCGGGCTCTGTTGTTCGATTGCGTTGCCCACATGGATTTACAATCGACGACTCAGGATCAATCGACGCTCGATGCTCTGGCCTTAATCATGGGGCATCGTCGTAGTCGTAAGCCGACTCTGGATGCCGTGAATGCCAAGGGCGAGCCGCTTGATCTGTCGTGGATACCCGATAAATGGTTAAAACTGGTCACTGGAAAAACGACCCGCAACAGAAACAACACGGAAGTGCATCGAAAATATTTCGAACTCTGCTTGTTAACAACGCTGGCCCAGGAGTTGAAGTCTGGCGACGTGGTGATCATGGGCAGTGATAAATATGGCGATTTTAGAGACCAGTTGGTGAGCTGGGAGGAGTATCACGAACAGATCGCCGAGTACGGTGAACTGGCCGGCATCATTACCGACCCCAAAGCGCTTATTGCCGAACTTAAACGTTGGTTGAGAAAGTCATCGAATGAAACCGATAAAAAATTTCCGGGCAATGATCAGGTCAGAATTGAAAAAGGTGAGTTGGTCATTCAGCGCGTTAAACGCAAACCCATTCCCGCCGCACTGGAAAGAATCAATCGTGCATTGGATGACCGGCTGTCGGAAACCAGCATCCTCGACGTATTAATTGATATGGAAAAATGGCTGGGATTAAGCAAGGGTTTCAAGCCATTATCGGGGCATGAAACCAAACTCACCGATCATCAGCGTCGCTTTATCGTTACCTTATTTTGTTTCGGCTGCAACCTGGGGCCCACACAAACCTCCCGTTCCATTGAGGGCATTAACCGTCGCCAGATTGCGTGGTTGAACCTGCGTCATTCGACAGAGGAGAAGATCGATGAGGCCATTACCAAGGTCATCAATGCCTACAATCGATTCTCCCTACCGAAGATTTGGGGTACCGGCAAGACGGCGTCAGCCGACGGCACCAAATGGGATCTTTACGAGCAAAATCTTTTGAGTGAACACCATTTGCGGTATTTGGGTACCGGTGGCCTCGGCTACTATCATTTGTCTGATACCTATATTGCGTTATTCAGCCACTTCATTCCCTGTGGTGTTTATGAGGCCGTGTATATCCTCGATGGATTATTGAAAAATCAGTCAGACATTCAGCCCGATACCATACATGGAGATACCCAATCCCAGAGTGAAGCGGTGTTCGGGCTCGCTTACCTGCTGGGCATCAAGCTGATGCCCAGGATTAGAGGCATTAAACATCTGAAGCTCTACCGGATCAGCAAAGAGGATCACTTTAAGCATATCGATACCTTGTTCAAGGACACCATAAAGTGGGAGCTGATCGAATCGTGTCTGCCCGATATGCTACGCATTGCGTTATCAGTGAAAGCCGGAAGAATCAACGCATCGACCATTCTGCGACGATTGGGAACCTATTCCAGAAAAAACAAGCTTTACCTGGCTTTGCGAGAGCTCGGTCGAGTCGTTCGGACCGTTTTCCTGCTGCAATACATTGCGGAGGCTGAAATCAGGGAAATGATCCAGGCCGCGACGTGCAAAAGTGAGGAATTTAACGATTTCTTGCAGTGGGTGATGTTTGGCAATGATGGCTTGATCGCGGAGAACGTTCGGCACGAACAGCAAAAAATCATCAAATATAATCATCTTGTCGCCAACATGATTATTCTTTACAACGTGGTGACAATGACAAAGGCGCTTGGGGAGTTGGCAGAAGAGGGCTATCCGATTGACCCCGAAGTGCTTGCCGGGACATCACCTTTTCGCAGGGGCAATATCAATCGTTTTGGAACGTACTCAATGAATATGGACCGGGAAGTCCCCAACATCGAGTTTAACATACCAATCCCAATACCAGACAAAGACACCGGGTTGATCATTAATTAATCTTGTGGCTGTTTATTTAAGGAATCGTTGCCGACCCTCTACTGGCGGCGGTCTTCATCCCCTCTGTCTTCCTGTCTGGACTCCAAGGCGAGTTCTACCGGCAGTTCGCGCTGACGATTGCTATCTCGTCCATCCTGTCAACGGTCAACGCTTTGACGTTGTCGCCAGCGCTGTCCGCCGTGCTGCTCAAACCTCATGATGACAAAACACGCCGCGACTGGCTGACTCGTGTCATCGACGGCATGTTCGGCTGGCTGTTCCGAGGCTTCAATCGCTTTTTCGACAGATCCTCGGATGCCTACACTGGAATGGTGCGACGCAGCATACGCTTTAGCGGCATTGTCCTGCTGCTCTATGTCGGCTTGGTGGGCCTGACTTGGGTGGGATTCACGCAAGTTCCCAACGGCTTTGTTCCCGCACAGGATAAATACTACCTTGTCGGCATTGCCCAATTGCCCACCGGTGCCTCGCTGGATCGTACCGAGGCCGTGGTCAAGGAAATGTCGCGGATTGCCATGGATGATCCTGGCGTAGAGACCGTGGTGGCCTTTCCTGGCTTGTCGGTGAACGGCCCCGTCAGCGTACCAAACTCGGCGCTGATGTTTGTCATGCTCAAGCCTTTCGAGGAGCGCCAAGATTCGTCCATGTCGGTGTACGCCGTTCAGGGTCGGCTGATGGGTCAATTCAGCCAGATTCCAGACGGTTTCGTGGGCGTTTTCCCACCTCCTCCCGTACCAGGCCTGGGGGCAATGGGTGGTTTCAAGCTGCAAATTCAGGATCGCGCCAACCTGGGCTCCGACATGCTGGCACAAGTTCAGGGCGAAATCATGGGCAAAGCGATGCAGACGCCGGAGCTGGCCCATATGCTGGCCAGCTTTCAGACCAATGCGCCTCAGTTGCAGGTAGACATCGACCGTGTGAAGGCCAAGACACAGGGCGTAGCGCTCACCGACATCTTCGAGACGCTACAGGTGAACCTCGGCTCCCTTTACGTGAACGACTTCAACCGCTTTGGGCGTTCCTATCGTGTCATGGCGCAGGCCGATGCACCGTTTCGTATGCAAGCAGAGGATATCGGTCAGCTCCAGGTGCGCAATGCAGCGGGGGAGATGATTCCGTTGAGCACTCTGATCCAGATCAAGCGCGACTCTGGCCCGGATCGGGTGATGCACTACAACAGCTTTCCATCGGCTGACATCAGCGGCGGCCCGGCACCCGGCTACTCATCGGGTCAGGCCTCCGACGCCATCGAGCAGATCGTGCGCGACACGCTGCCGCCAGGCATGACCTATGAATGGACCGACCTGACCTACCAGGAAAAGGCGGCGGGCAACACGGCAATGTACGTCTTCCCGCTGGCTGTGCTGCTGGCCTTCCTGGCCCTGGCTGCGCAGTACAACAGTTGGTCGCTGCCGTTCGCGGTGCTGCTGATCGCACCGATGGCATTGCTGTCCGCCATCGTGGGCGTGTGGCTCTCGGGGGGGGACAACAACATCTTCACGCAAATCGGATTCGTGGTGCTGGTGGGGCTGGCCGCCAAGAACGCCATCCTAATCGTCGAGTTCGCCCGCTCCAAGGAGGATGACGGCGTCGATCCGCTGGCGGCTGTGCTCGAAGCTGCACGCCTGCGTCTGCGTCCGATCCTGATGACATCGCTCGCCTTTATCGCCGGCGTGGTTCCCCTGGTGCTGGCCTCCGGTGCCGGTGCGGAAATGCGTCACGCCATGGGCGTCGCCGTGTTCGCCGGCATGCTGGGGGTGACGCTATTTGGCTTGGTGCTGACGCCAGTGTTCTATGTCGTCGTGCGCAAGCTCGTTTTGCGCAAAGAGAAGCGCAAGGGGCAACAAGCAGCGATCGAGACGCATGCGTGAAAGTCTGGAGAACACTATGAAAACATCTATTGAAGTCCCAGGCGCATTGAAGAAACTGTCGCTCATTGCACTGGCCGTAGCCCTAGCAGGCTGCTCCCTGTCGCCCAGGTACGAACGTCCCCAGGCGCCGATCGCTGCCAGCTATCCCACGGGATCAGCCTACGAACAGGCCACGCCAGCCGACGCCGATCAGGTGCTCGCGGCAGATATCGGCTGGCGCGACTTCTTTCGTGACCCGCTGTTGCAGCAGCTGATAGCGCTCTCGCTGGAGAGCAACAGGGATCTGCAAAAGGCCGCCCTGAACGTGGAGGCGGCGCGCGCAATGTATCGCATACAGCGCGCCGATCTACTGCCAAGCCTGGACGCCGCCGGCGGCAGTGTGGCCGAACGGCTGCCCGCTGACATCAGTCCCACAGGAACCACCCAAATCAACCGCCGCTACGACGTGGCCGGGGTGGCGACAGCGTGGGAACTGGATCTATGGGGCCGCATCCGCAACCTCAGCGACCGAGCCTTGGCATCCTATCTGGCTCTCGATGAAACCCGCGTCGCCGCACAGATGAGCCTGGTATCCGAGGTAGCCATCGCCTATCTCACGTTGCGCGCGGATCAGGCGCTACTGACTCTGACCAGCGATACCCTGGCCACACAGAAGCGCTCATACGAACTGACGGCTCAATTGGTGGAAGCAGGCAGCGCCACGCAACTCGACCTGCGCCTCGCGGAGATTTCACTGCGTACCGCCGAGGCCAACCATGCGGTTTATACCCGACAGGCAGCCAGCGACCGCAATGCCCTGGTATTGCTGTTAGGCCAACCGCTGACGGCGGAACTGTCGCAGCAACTGGATGCGGCCACAACGCTGCCTGATGGCATCGTGCCAACCAGCCTGCCGAGCGGACTGCCTTCGGAGTTGCTCGTGCGCCGACCGGATATCCGCGCCGTCGAGCAGATGCTGCTTGGTGCCAACGCCAATATCGGCGCGGCGCGAGCCGCTTTCTTTCCGACAATTAGCCTCACGGGTTCGGCAGGCACGGCCAGCGCTTCGCTCGATGGCCTGTTCGATTCGGGCTCGCGGGCCTGGAGCTTCCTGCCGCAGATCACGCTGCCCATCTTCCGCGGCGGCGCGTTGCGCGCCAATCTGGACGTGGCGCAGGTGCAAAAGCGCATCGAGATCGCCAACTACGAAAAGGCCATCCAGGTGGCCTTCAGCGAGGTCGCCGATGGGCTGGCGGGCAAGCGCACGCTCGATGATCAGATCCGCTCGGAGCAGCTATTGGTGGCAGCCAGCCAGAGCGCCTACGAATTGGCCGAACAGCGCTTCAAGGAAGGCATGGATGACAATCTCACCTTGCTCGACGCGCAGCGCACGCTGTACGGCACGCAGCAGACTTTGGTGCGCACGCGTCTGGCGCGGCTGAATAACCTCATCAACCTCTACAAGGCGCTGGGCGGCGGCTGGACTGAGCACTCGGTGCAGTCGGGTATCGGCGTTAAGCAGTCCACCAAGTCGCCGGGATGAGGATCGGCGAACTTGCGCGCTTGACGGGCACCCCCCCGGAGAACATTCGGTTCTACGAGCGGGAGGGCCTGTTGCAAGCCCCGGAGCGGTCACGCAACAACTATCGGCGCTATGGCCCGGCGCATGTCGAACGGCTTCACCTGATTCGCAACTACCGTGCGTCGGGCATCGGCTTGGATGACGTGCGCCGTCTGCTGGGTTGGGCACATGAGGGGTTCCTGGAACCCGAACTGCTAAGGCAGGCTGTCCAAGGCCATCTCGCCTGTGTCGAGGAACGCATGGAGCAACTGATCCAGGTGAAAGAGCACCTGCTCGGATTGGCCTTGCACGGTGCGGCTTCCGAGGATGGACCGGCTCTCGATGGCTCGTGAGCATCGCATGGTCGTATAACTGAATATATATTCATGTGTGTAATATTTCCGGCCAGAAAACGAATAAGAAAGACGCCATGACCGACCAGAGCATCACACGCCGAAACATCGGCGTTCTCACCGCCGCGCAGGCGCTCGGCGGCGCCAGCGCGCCCATCGTGATGTCGCTGGGTGGGCTGGTCGGCCAGCAGCTTGCCAACGATTCGGCCTGGATCACGTTGCCCGTGAGCCTGTTTGGCCTGGGTCTTGCCATCGGCACCTTGCCCGCAGCGTTCATCATGCGACGCCATGGCCGCCGTAACGGGTACGTGGTCGGGGTCGGCTTCGGCGTAGCCTCGGGCCTGATCGCCGCGCTGGGCATCATGCTGGCTTCGTTCTGGATCTTCTGCGCCGGCACCTTCCTGGCCGGCTTCTACGGCGCGTATGTGCAGAGCTACCGCTTCGCAGCCGCCGACACCGCCGAGGACACGCTCAAGGCCAAGGCCATTTCCTGGGTCATGGTGGGCGGCCTCGCGGGCGCCATCATCGGGCCGCAGTTGGTGATCTTCACACGCGACGCGGTAGCGGGCACGCCCTACGTCGGCAGCTTCCTCAGCCAGGCGCTGCTGCCGCTGATCGCCTTGCCGATCCTGCTGATGTTGCGCACGCCGCGCCAGACCCAGGCCGAAGCAGTCGCCGATAGCGGTCGGACGGTGCTGCAGCTCTTGGCGATGCCGCGCTATCTGCTGGCGGTGGCTGCGGGCGTGGTGTCCTATGGGGTGATGGCGTTCGTGATGACGGCCGCACCTGTAGCGATGGTCAACCATGGACATTCGGTGGACAACGCCGCCCTGGGCATCCAGTGGCACCTGCTGGCGATGTTCGGGCCGAGCTTCTTCACCGGACGACTGATGGTGCGCTACGGCAAGGAGCGCGTGACCGCCGTCGGCATGGTACTGCTCGCCGCCTCCGGGGTGGTGGCCCTGGGCGGGCTCGGCCTGCCCCACTTCTGGGGCTCGCTGGCGCTGCTGGGCATCGGCTGGAATTTCAGTTTCATCGGCGCGACGGCGATGGTCACCGACTGCCACACTCCGGCCGAGCGCAGCAAGGCGCAGGGCATGAACGACTTCTTCGTTTTCGCTGCCACAGCCGCCGTGTCGTTCCTCGCGGGCTCGATCCTGCACAGCTCGGGCTGGCAGGCGGTCAACTGGATGATCTTCCCGGCCCTGGCGTTGATCTTGGTGCCGCTGCTGTGGCAGGCCGCGCGAGAGCCGGTGCGACCAAGTCCGGGCTGATCGGGCCGATGCGAGAGGCGTTCCGTCTAGCGGCCGCCTCAGGCGCTAGATCACCTGCTTCCACCGCTGCAGCTTCGACAGCGCGTCGTCGTAGGCGGTGGAAGTGAAGGACTGGATCTTGCGCCGAGGGTCTTCATCGGCATCAACGGCGAAATGAGGGGCTTGACCTTCCAACAATGGGAAGCCCTACAGTGACTCCATCAACCTCATTCAAGGAGCTTTTCATGAGAGTCAACAAGTTCAGCCTGTTGTTCATTGCGGGCGCCGTCGTGGTCGCCGTCGGCCTGATGGCCGTCCAGAAGAAGGTGGTCGTCCCGTCGGGTGAAGCGATGCAGGCCAGTGCGGGCGGAGGTCACCAAGGGCACGCGATGCCCTCCAGCGCCTCGGCCAATGACAGTCCTTCCACGACCGCGTATCGCGCCGTGAACGACCAGATGCACGCCGGGATGGGAGCGCAGTTCACTGGCAACGCCGACGTCGATTTCATGCGTGGCATGATCCCGCACCACCAGGGCGCGATCGACATGGCCAAGGTGGCGCTGCAGTACGGCAAGGACCCGGAGGTTCACAAGCTGGCCCAGGAGGTCATCACCGTGCAGGAAGGCGAGATCGCCATGATGAACAAGTGGCTGGGCGAAAACGGCCAGCAGGCGGCGGCCGGCAGCTCGGGCGATGCCTCGACGGCCGCCTACCGTGCCGGCAACGACCGCATGCACGCGGACATGATGATTGATTTCAGCGGCGATGCCGATGTGGACTTCATGCGCGGCATGATCCCGCACCACCAGGGCGCGATCGACATGGCCAAGGTGGTGTTGCAGTACGGCAAGGATCCGGAGGTCCGCAAGTTGGCTCAGGAGGTCATCTCCGCGCAGGAAGGCGAGATCGCCATGATGAAGAGTTGGCTTGTCGCTCGGGGCAAGTGAAGGCACGACCATGAACCAAGCCAACACCCCGCGCATCCTCATCTATAGCACTCCAACTTGCCCGGACTGCCGGGCGCTAAAGGAGTGGTTGTCCCAGCAGGGCATCGCGTTTGAAGAGCGCGACCTGACCGACCCGAAGATTTCCGCGGAGGCCAAGTCACGAACCGGCGTGCGCGTGGCCCCGATCACGATCATCGGCAACGAGGTCTTCTATGGCACCTTCGCGAGCCAGAAACCGGGGTTGATGAAGGCGCTTGGCCTTCAGTGAGCCGCTGAAGGACGACCGTGGTCACGGGCGGAGCCGCCGGCTCGGACTCCGGTCGGACCCTGTAAGCGCTGTTGCGGACACGCCGGAACGACCGTGGATCATTCTTCAGCCGAGAACGCTCCGCGCTTTCGCCCCCCCCCCCGTCGTTGACATCACGAGAAGAAACCTCAGGCGATCAGCATCTTCAACTACCTCTCTGGCTCTTCCTCGGAAGGCTGCTATTTGAGCGACAGGTATGGATTGTTCGGGGGAACGGTATCAAATATGTGCGACGGATCTTCGAGCAAGTAGCCATGCAATCGACGGGATTTTCGCGGCCCCATGACTTCGCATGTCCAGATATTCAAACCCGACGGCTGTTTCCTGTGAAGTCCGAGTTTTTCAAAGCGCTTCTGTATCCATTGCCAGTCCTGCACCTTGTCCTGCTTGGCGAGCGCCGAGATGCTGGGATGCTCCTGGGCGTAGCGCTGAAACAGGCCAGGGCTGACCAGATAAACCGTATCCGCCACGGTATGCACGAGTGCTTTCGCATCGTTGATGATGAGGCGACGGGACTGGATGCCTTGGCGGAGCCAGACGATGAAGTGCTCGCCGGATGGCACCGCGCAGTCAGGAGCTTCAGGCAAGTTCTTTGGTGGCCTGATTTCGGTATTCGTGGGCAGCTCGGCAGAAGTTGTCGGCGGGCCACTGTTGCGCTGAGCAGCGGGCTCGGGCTCTACGCCGGTCTCCTGAGCGGGTTGTCCGAACAGGGACAACAGATCGTCCACCGCGTCCGCAGGAGGTTCCCCTTCCGGCTGGGGCAAAGTCGTGTTGGCTGACGCAGGTGTGGGAGGCGACTGTCCGGCAGCAAGAGCCATGTTGTCGGCACAGGTTTCGATGCTGCCGGTGGCTTCATCCGAACTGCCTGCGGGCTGTTCGGCGGTTCCCGTTTCAGAAGTCGCTTCCACCGTCACCGTTCCGGCGAAGGGAGCGGGACGCTCATCCGGCTGCCAGATCAATGCTGGTGACATCCGTAGCAGCGTAAAACTGTGCGACCAGCCAGCCTCGCTGTTGACCGTGGCACGCCAAATGGCCTTGCCGTCCGGGGCCGGCTGCAGCATGCCGTGATCCTGCAACACGTTGAAGACGGCCGTGTTGTTCGAGGGGATGCCATCGATGCCTTGTGACAGTAGATGTGCGCGCAGCTTGTCCGAGACGGTCTTGCTCACCAGCCACAAGGCATCCTGTGTCAGCCAGCCGTCCGATGCCTGGGGCTGGTTCAGCTTCAACTCCTCCTTCAGCAAATACCGAAGTCCATCGATGAGCTTGCGCTGCAGGGCATGCTTGGGCGCGGCCATGGCGCGGCTGGGATCGCCCCCCAGCTCCTGAGCCACGGATGCACGATCCGCCTGAACGACGAGCTCGCCCAGCACGCCCGCATGCTCATACTGACCGGCCAGCACATAGAGCAGCGGTGCCCATAGCGCTGGGTAGCTGCTGAGCCAGTCGAGGATGCCGGCATCGAGTAACTGATGGTAGAGCAAGCCGGTGGCTGCGCCATGCAGGCGATACTCTCGGTCGTCCCTGTAGCGGAAGCGATAGGGGTGCAGCAGCGGCCCGTGCCAGGGGTGCCAGACGCGGCCGTCCTCGTACTCGACGTGGAGATCTACCGCGATCTTGCCGATGTCGTGGAGTAACGCAGCATAGGCCGTGGCCGCCGTCCAGGCCTCGGCCTGGGCGGCCTGGTCTTCCGGTGTTGCGCCAGCCGGCAGCAGATGCGATTGCCGCAGCTTGAGCGCGAAGGCGACGATCTCCAGCCCATGGTCGAGCATGCCGCCGAGGTAAGCATGGTGGTGGCTTTCCGACGCCGGGAACATCTGCACCAGTTCGGCATAGCGCTCCAGTGGCACACGGTACAGGGAGGTGAACTGCTTGCGCGAAAGCGAGGTGCGCTGCCAGATGTGCTCCATCAGCTTTCGCCGACGCGGCGTCGCCAGCAAGGACGCGGCCGATTCCGGCCGCGTCAGCCCTTTCGGTGGTGTCGCCGGTGCCGGCTCCGGCAATGGCGGCCGTTTTCGTTGGAACAGAGCGAGCATCGCCGTGACCTGAAATGAGAGCGGGACAGGGCCTTTTCCTTTTCCAGATAGGGCCTTTCCCCTTGCGCCCCATTCCCTTGCCCTTTCCGCCCTTGACCCTTGTTCAAAGCCTTTACATATAGGCGGTAACCAGGTGCCAGACGACAAAGAAACGGATGTTGGGGCAGTCCCCTTTTCCAGGTGGAGCCAGGTGAGGTGGCTCAGCCGCCGGAGGCGGTTACGGCCAGGCCGGCGTCAAGAGCATCGGCCTGCGCGATGAAGTCTTTCGGGCGGCGCTTCTGGAATGTGCTCAGGTTGGCGAACTTCCAGCGCAGTGCGGGCAACTGGTCGGCATGCGGGCATTGCAGCAGTGACCAGTCGGGTTGCGCGCGGGTCAGCCCGCTCAGGAACTGCCGGTGGGCATCGCTGAGTCGTCTCGGTAGCTCATGGCGGAGCCGGGCACGGGTATCGAGCAGGACGTCCAGCGGACAAGCCACCTCGGTCATGCCGACGAAGGCGCGCTCATACTCGCCGGTGATGTCCTTGTCGTTGCCGAACAGCACTTCGTGGGTCGGTCGGTTGTGTCCCGCCAGATAGACCACGAAACACTCGACCATCGCATCGGTCAGGCCACCGCTCTCGAACAACTGCCAGACGTCGAACAGATCCCGAGGGTGCTGGCGATCCAGGGCGGCGACCAGCTTGCTGGCATAAAGCTCGTCCGGAACCAGGGTCGGCACATCGAACTCGACGCCGAACAGATCGCTGGTGCGAGCGCTCAGCGGACTGCGTGTGGCGGGTAGCACGGTGCCGCGAAACACCACATTGACCTCGACCTTCACCTGGCTGCTCTCGTTCTCCGCGATCAGCTTGGTATCCCCGAGATCCTTGCTGCGGATCAGGCGTGTCTGCACGCCGAGGGGTTCGACGCGCTGCGCGATGGCGGCCAGCTCCTGGTTGATGGCCTGCAAGGCCTCGTCTCGCGGCGTCTGCCAAGGCAGGTAGACCACGTCGATGTCCACGGACAGGCGGGGCATGTCCCGCAGGAACAGGTTGATGGCGGTGCCGCCCTTCATGGCGAAGATGTCGTTGTCGAACACGTCGGGAGCGATGTTCAGCAACAGGCGAACGGTGTCGGCGTAGTGTTTATCCATGCGGGTTCAGGCTCAGCAAGGTGCCGTCATCGAGGCGGCTCATCCAGCGCTTGTTGCTGCCGGTACGTACCGGGTACTGCTCCAGCAGCGCATCGACGTCGACGACGCCAGTTTCCCGAGCCCAGGTCAGGAACAGGCGCACGGCCTTGACGCTGGTACAGCAGGCCAGCAGGCGTCCGAGTACATCCTTGCGTGGCGATCGCAGGCCGTCGAACAGATTACGGGCCTCTTCGAGGCTTTCCCGCGGGCCGGTCTCGTAGAGCAACTCCAGAACCGCGCGCTCCGGCACCGCCACCCGCAGGCCTGCTGCCTGCCCCGGCGGCGTGTGCAGGGTCTTGCCGGGGAGCGTATCGTCGGGCCAGTCGAACAGCTTGGCGTTGACGTACCGCGCCGGGAACCGCTGGGTGAACCAGGCTGGCAGCGCAAAGCGGGCGTCACCCCAGAGCACCAAGGTCTCCCGGGAAGCCAGGTTGTGCCGTACCCCCTGCAGTGCCAAGGCGCTCTTGCCCCCCACATGCAGGCCGGCGACCCTCTCCTGCAGGAACCGCAGGGCGCCGCTGACGTCGAAGTCGTCATTCGGGAAGGCATAGACGCCATGCGCCAGACGCACCAACCAGCCGCTTTCCGCGTAGCGGGCGGCCAGTTGGGGCGACACGCCGTAGGATTCGAGCATGGCGAGGTCGAACGGGGCTCCACGAGGAAGCTCCGTCAGCAGCCGCTTGATTACTTGATGCCGCGTATTTACACTCATAGGCTAAATATACGTCACAATCTAATCAATCACCACTCAGAAACAGAACAATGCTTGAAAATTAGCCTCATGATTGAATTTGGTGTATAAATCTAATCATGGATGGCCTCGGATGGCCGAAATCCCGCAGCAGACATGCCGCATTGCTGGCCGCACCGTGGTGGCCACCGGCGCACACTGGAGCAACCATGTAACGCAGACAAGCAGGTGACGATCATGAACACTAGACCCCGTAGCAGTACCGCAGAACGCTTCGGCCGCTGGCTCGGCCGTGGCTGGCGGGGCTACGTGCGTCGCGAACGGCGGGCGGTCGCGTGGCTGGCCTCCGTCGGCGTGCCGAGCGGCGCCGCGACCGCGCTGGTGTGGATCGTCAAGCTCGCCGTGCTGGGGGTGCTGCTCTATGCGGCCTTCTGGCTTGCGCTGCTGCTGGTGTTCGTCACCGCGGCTGCCTGGGCCTCGGCGGCAAACTCCCCGGACGAAGACGCCTGGCCTTTCACCGATATGGACGAGCTTCGCAACACGCCGGGATACGACCCGAACCTCTACAACGACCACACCCACGTCGATTACAAGGACGATTGAGGTTCGGCTCTACTTGAGCTTCCCACCTGACATGGCTCCGGCGCCTTTACCGCCAGCCTGCGCACCTCCCTTCGTGCCTTCGGTCATACCTTGAATGGCCTGACCTGCGCGAAAGCCGACCCATCCCAGCGACGCGATCCAGAATCCAGGCAGTACCAGGAACATGGCTCCCATGACGAAATTGAGCAGCATGTCGCCGAATGTGTTGTTCAACCCGATCAGGGGATCGAAGTTGGTATGCGGGCGGTTCCATCCGAACCCCCAACCGTAGAGTGCATCGAGGATCGTGCTGTCGATCCAGCGAGCCAGTTGCAGCCAAAAGTCGGTGAAGAACAATGCAAACTGGACGACGGTGAGCGTGATAACGGTCTTCAGGTCGTAGGTGCCGATCAGCAAGACGATCGGGATGCAGATCACCAACGCCATTTTCAGGAACGACAGCACCATGGGCAGGGCCTGGCGCACGACGTCCATCGCCGGGAAATAGGCAAGCCCGCCAACCGCCATCCCGACATCGCTGGCGGCGCGGTTGATGACGTTGGGCAGCGTTTTGTCGATTTGCCCGCCGTAATCCGTGTAGACGCTGCCCTGGTTGAGTTTCTGCTGGCGCGGTGAGGCAATGGTGCGGATCACCGAGTCATCCACTTCGGTGCGGCTCAGGAAACCGGCCCAGCCGGCCAGACGGTTGAGCAGGCTGGGATCGACCTGATCCAGCAGACGTGCGCGCAGGCCGTTGCCGCTGTCGTTCCACCACTGGCGGCAGGTCGGATAGCCGGCACCGCTCGGCACCTGCGCCAGGCCGGCATCCCGGTTGCTGTCGTAGGCCCATCCATCGCGCGGCGCCCTTGCGCGGTAGGTGTCGTAGTAGCCGGCGTTGTCGAGGTAGAACCGCGAGCCGATCCAGGTGACGTCGTGCATCTGTGCTTCATCGAGATTCGGACGGTTCATAAACAACTTGGCGCGCGCCGGGCCGTAGCAGTCGTGGGTGAAATCGGCGACTTCCTGCGCCAAAACCGGGTCGTCGATGCGTGTGGCATTGATCTCCATACGGATCTGCCGCAGGTCGGTTCCACATGGGATGGCAGCAACCGAGGCCCCGGTGATCGCGCGCGACAGCGCGTGCATGAACGCCCACCACACCGGCACGCGTGCGCTCTGGTTGTTGAGCGTGCTGAACGACTGCGACCAGCCGGTCTCTCCAGGTTCGGGCACGCTCACCTGGCATTGCGCCGAGCGCGCCTGGTCGTACTTGATGGTGTTGAGGTCAACGTCGATGAAGGGGATGCCCGCGAACATCACCACGACGATCGCCACCCAGACACGGTTCTCGATGCGCAGCGAGGACAGCGCGCCTTTATTTCCTTCGTCCGCACCTTCGGCTCGCGCGCGCAGCCATTCCTGGATGATGATCGCCACGAAGGGTATGGCGAACACACCGCTGGAAACGAGCACCGCCCAAATTCCGTTGTGGATGACCCAGCTCAGCAGGGTCAGGTAGTACTCCAGGTAGTCCGTGGTGAACAGCGTCATGTGCCATCCTCCCGCTACGTCGCCTGCATCAGCAGGCTGGCCTCGAGCGCGACGATTCCCACCACGCCGGCGACTTCGGCGCGCAGGAGGCGACGCCTGGCTTCCATGCCGGATTCACGCGCCAGCAGACGCCGACGCATCCAGACCCAGCCGCAGACCGTCGCCCCGTACAGGCACAGCCGCCACAGCAGGAAGAAACCGGAGGTCTCGACGAGCCAGCGCTCCCAGCCGACTACGCTGCCGAGGAAGTGGATGCCCACGATGTTGATGAGCACGGCTGCCGCGAGCAGCAGCATCGCCCACAGCAGCACCTTCGCCACCCTGCGGATGAGCAGCCAGCGCGGCCCCCAGGTCAGGTTCATGGCGTGCTCCCCGGATTGGCCCGCTGCAACTGGTCGAGGCGATCCGGCACGGGGTCACCTTCGTAGATACCCCGGGAGCCCGCGGCCCTGGTTCCATGGCGCTGGATGATCGCCATCGGCGAGTTGTTGGCAAGCGTGCGGCGCAGTTCGAGTTCGGTCTTGAGGTTGGAGATCTCCCGATCCAGCGAGTCGCTTTCCTGGTCGACGGCGGCGGTCGCCAACTGGTTGGCGGCGACGTTCGGCTCCTTGCGCCCGGTCAGCAAGGTGCGCTGCAGCAGCAGAGCCTTCTCCAGCACCGACGCCAGGGCCACTTCCGAAGCCAGGCGTTGCGCCAGCACGTGCTGATCCGGCTCATCGCGCAGCGCCTCGATGACGCCGCGGGTAATCGGCAACGACACGCTGCCTGCCTCGGCAAGGTTCTCGAAGGTGGTGTTGCGCGCACCGCTGATCAACTCCTGCAGCGTTTGCAGCTTGGCGTCGTACTCCTCCTGAATGAGGGGGGGCAGGCCCACGCCGGGAATCGTCTCAGTCTTTGTGCAGGCGTCGCAGGTACGTTGCTCCTGTTCGCCCAGCACCCGCGTGGCCCATTCGACCGCTTGCTGCGGTGAGGCCCAAGTCTGGCAGGCCAGGCTGTTGCAGCTCGCCGGATCGATGGCCGACGTATCGGTCGCGTTGCGCCCGTTCACAAGGTTGTAGCCCGCGCGCGTCACGTCGCCCATCACCTTGATCGACGGCTGACCGGCGCCGCCGGCGTTACTGCCGCCGACCCACGGCACACCGTCATTGCCCCGGCGCGTCTCGGCCTGCTCGACGGCTGACACCGCATCCGTGCTCGACACGGCATCACGCAGCGCCATGCCTTCGGCCATCTGGCTCCAGCCCAACTGGCCACCGGCCATGTCCGCCATGCGTTCGGCCATCGACCGGCAGGTCAACTTGGAGCGATCGAAATCCAGCCTTGCCTGGAGCACACCATTGGTCAGCAGGTTGTAGAGGCCGGGGTCCGCTCTCTGGATGATCAGCGCGGGGAGCGACGCCACGGCGCTGGTCGCGCTCTGGATCACGTTGCTCATGATGTTCTGAAACCCATTCGTCAGGCCGTTGAGCTGGTTCTGGATCGTGGTGCTGATGCTCATGTCGCCGCACACCAGATTGCTGTTCCACCCAACCCCGACACCGAGGGAGCGCATGCCGGCCGCACCGCTCATCGAGACGGCGTTGCCACCGCCGATCGAGTACATGACCTCGTCGCCGATCACGCTGCCGCTGGTCTGGAAGCCGCCGCTCTGGGCGAGCGCCAGCCCGCTGGCAACGGCCAGTGCGCAGGCCAGCGCGCCAGGCCGCCAGAGACGTGAGGGGCGGTCGTGCGGCGTCGTCAGCTCGGAATGCTTCATGGCGGAACCCTCAATTGAAATCCACGCTGCCGAGGAACACCTGTCCGCGACGCTGGCAGCAGCTGTACGGGCGCCACAGCGCCCACGCGTAGTCACCCTGTTGCGCCTGTGGCAAGTGCCCGGCATGGGGAAACACGGTGCAGGTGTTGGAAAGGCGCGGCGTCAGCCGCTGCCACTTGCCGGTGCTGGCATCGCTTTCGATCAACGCGCCGGCCGGCCAGTAGCCGTCTCGCGCGTTGGCCATCAGCGGCTGGTACACATGCAGTTGGCCGCGCCGGGTTACGACGTCGCCGGCGCGCTGGGCGACGACCGCGCCAGCCTTGTAGTCGTCGGCCTGATGCAGGAAGCCGCCCCTGGGATAGACGTTGCCCCACAGGTTCAGCCGGGTGCGGGTGCCGATCTCGCGCATGCCGGGAATCAGCGACTCGGGATACACGGCTTCGGGCATGTTGTAGCGCCAGGCCAGCGTGTCGAAGGTGCTGAGCAGGTACGGCATGAACGCAGTGCCAGCACCCTGGCAGATGTAGCCGGACGCCGAGGCGAACTGGCTGAACACCTGACCGCCCGGATGGCCAATGACGTCGGCGTTCTTGAATTTCGCCAGGTTGTTCTCGTGATCCTCGTTGGTGGTGCCGTCACCGCCGGCCTGAGCCGAGGGGGTGGGCGGGCTCATCGGCCGCACTTCGATCCACGGGTTCTGCCCAGTATTCGAGTAGCTCGATACCACGGCGTCGGGAACGTAGTGCCTGACCTTGATGGAGGTGCGCACCGAGCAGCCCGACAGAGAGCAGTACAGCCAGTAGCAGATCCCGGTGACGCGATATTCGAGGCAGTCCGGCGACAGGGTTGAGGAGATGATGGTGGCGGTGTTGAGGGCGAAGCTCGACGTGGCGCTGCACAGCAGCACGGCGGCGGCTCCAAGCCGCAGGCGACGGGGAATCATGGCTGCTCCTCCCGGTAACGCTCGATGCGGGCCAGCGCCTGGCCGAGGTCGCTCACCCCGTAGACGACGTAGCGCTGATCGACGATCACCGCCGGAATGCTGGTGATGCCGAGGCTCCAGGCATCGGTCACGCCCTGGTAGGCATCACGGATGCGCTGTTGCAGCGCCTGTCCGCCATCGTTCAAACGTCGCTGCACGAACGCCGCGGCCCGCTGCGGGTCGTTCGGCAACCCGGCCGACAGATCCGCCTCGATGGCCTGCGCCGCGTCGAGTTGGATTACGCGATCCGCCGCCTGGGCACCGGCCACCGGGTTGCGGGCGTCCGTCACGATCCAGATCTCCGCAGCCATGACGTTGCCGGCGAGCAGTAGCGCGGGGAGGGCCAGGGTCTGGCCAAGGTGTGCAAGAAAGGCGTGCATGGCTTCGTGTCTCGGGGTGAATCGACCCCGGTAGTCGAACCCATGAGGCAGATGCGCACCACGAACAATGCGCACTGTGGCAATCCCTGTTTTCCGGTGATGCGAGGGAAACGAAAAAGCGCATGGACCTGGGGACAGGTCCATGCGTGGGATACGGCTTGGCGGACGCGATTCGACGCCGCTACAGCAAGCCATTCTCGGCAAAAGAGTACGGTCGGCCCTCGCCGATGATGAAGTGATCCAGCACCCGGATGTCGATCAGATCCAGAGCGTCCTTGAGCCGGCGGGTGATCGCGCGATCGGCTGCACTGGGCTCCGAGTTCCCCGAGGGATGCTGGTGCGCGAAGATGACGGCGGCGGCATTGGCTGCCAGCGCACGCTGGACGACCACCCGGGGATAGACTGATGCGCCATCGATCGTGCCGCGGAACAGAGGCTCGTACGCCAGCACCTTGTGGCGCGTGTCGAGAAGTAGGACGGCGAAGATTTCGTTGGGCTCGCCGACGAGCATCAAACGCAGGTAGTCGCACACCTCGCTCGGATTCCGCAAGGCGGTACCCGCCTTGAACATGCGTCGCTCCAGCAGCGCGATGGCCTGTTGAACGATCCGGTCTTCGTGCGTATCGACGACAACGGGATCGTGTTCCAACTCGGTATGGGAGTCTTCGAGGGTCAGTACGTCGGTCATGGGAACCTCCAGTAGATGAACGGAGGCCCCCCACGGAGGCGGAACCTCCATGGGCGTGACGAAATGAAAAAACCACACATCCACCAGCGCGGACGCTGGCCGTTCGCTTCGGGATGCGTTGCGAACGACGGTCAGCGCAGCAGTGCTGCGCCGTAGCCTCGAAGACCTCGGCTACCTGGGCATGTCGCCATCTTCGATGGCGGACAAACCTGCGGCGTGCGCCGGAGCGGTATCCGGTGCATCACCCATCAGAAGATCCATCGCGGACAGCAGCGCATCGCCTTCGACCGGCCCTTGCAGCAGCAGCGACCGTCCGTTGTGGCGATCTTCCAGGCGCAGGCTGGGGGTGGCGGTGATGCCGGCGTGCGTGCCCTGTTCGGCCTGGGCGCGCACGACGGTCTGCGGGCGCTCGCTGTCCAGGCAGTCTCGCAACGCCGGCGTCAGCCCCGGAAAGCGACGCCCCTCGGGGAGCCCCTGGCCGCCGCTGCGCGTGTGCTGGTACAGCCAGCCGATGGCATCGAAGAAGGCTGCATGCCCGCCGGTTTCGCCCGCGCATTCGGCCACGCCTGCCAGCGCCGAGGCAGCCGGCTCGTGCGCTGCCAGCGGCAAGTGATGCCATTGCAGGGTGACGTCGGTCTGCTGGCCGATCCAGCTCTTCAGGCTTGGGTAGTAGTCCTTGCAGAACGGACATTCCAGGTCGGCGTAGAAGGTCAGCACGAAACGGGCATCGGGCTGGCCGTGGCGCCACGGCGGGCCGGCCGGGTGCTGCTCGGTGGTCGGGGCCGGTGTGGCGTCGGACACCTCGCGCTGCACCACGGCGATGAGCGCGAACAGCAGCAGACCCAGCATGCCGACGGCGCAGGCCAACAGGCGCAGACAGCGGCGACGGCGGGCGGACGGTGACGGGGTCGTTGAGCGACGGGCAGACATGGCGGGCTCCGGCTGTCAGGAGAGCAGATCGGCATAGGGCAACGGCTCGATGCCGCGTGCGCGGTCGATGTCCTCGGACACCTTGAGCGCGGCCTCCAGCTCGTTGACGCCAAACTGCTGCATGAGGCGGTATCGCTCGGCTTTTTCCTCGGGCTCGGTCTGGGCCAATGCCAGGTACAGGCTCGGTGGTACGGCCCTGAACAGCACCTCCATCGACTTCGACAAAATCACCCCCTCGGTGAACTTGCCAGCCTCCTTCCTGGCCGACAGCATCAGCGCCTTCTGCGCGGGCGAGAGTTCGCGGAACCGGGCGATTTTTTCCACCTCGTCCGGGGGCATCGACAAACACAGCCACCACTCGATCATGTTGAGCATCGGCTCTGCGGCCTTGGGCAGATCGTCGATGTTCTGTGTCGCCAACCAGTACCAAGCGCCCAATTTTCTCCACATCTTCGTCACCTTCACCACATACGGCGACAGCAAGGGATTGCGCGTGATGATGTGGCCTTCATCGGTCACGTTGAGGATTGGCCTGCCAAGAAACTGGTCGCGTTCGGCAATGTTGTTGACGGTGTTGATCAGCGAGATATAGGCGATCGAGAGCTGGGCGTTGTAGCCCTCCCTGGCATAGGTGGCGAGGTCGACGACCGTGATGTCCACTTCCGGCCAGGGCGTGCCGGGGCGGTCGAACATCTCGCCGTCCGAGCCCTGCGTGAAGATGTCCATGGCGTCGGCCATCTCCAGCAAGCGCGTGCGCCGGGTATCGGGCAGCGTCGTATCGTGGCCGCGCTCGCGCAACGCATCGCGCACATCGCGCGTGAGCACATCGCGATCTGCCGCGACGCACTGGCGGGCGGCATCGAGAATGCACTGCCGGATCAAACTGCGGTCGGCGCGGGTCATCCGCGCCTCTTCTTTATCCTCGCCTCCGGTGATCATCAGGCGCGCGGTAATCTCCAGCTCGCCCAGCACGTCGCGCTGTTCGTCTGTATCGGTATTGGCGGGATCGTCTGGCTGTTCTTCGTCCAGCGCATCGGCGTCCAAGGTCTGTACGTCGCTGGGCGTTTCGATCAGCCGACGCGCATCGGCGAACGGGGCAAGGCTCACCCCCGAGCCGGGTGCGAGCTTGACCCGATTCACCGTCAGGCCCAGCCGTGCGGCGAAATCTGCCAGCAGACCAAACGAGTTCCCGGCCTCGACGATGAACATCCTCGGGCGATAGATCGCGGCGACCTGGTTGAGAATGTTGTTCAACGTGGCCGACTTGCCGCTGCCGGTGGGGCCAAACAGAAACAGATGGGCATTCATCTGCCTGTCCAGCCTGTTGAACGGGTCGAACGTGATGACGCCGCCCCCGCGGTTGAACAGCGTGATGCCGGGCCGGCCCGTACCCCGACTGCGCCCCCAGGCTGGCGACAGGTTCGCCGCGTGCTGCGCGAACATCAGTTGCGTGTACCACTGCTTGCGGTCGGCACCGGGGTTGTAGACGCAAGGCAGCCAGCGCAGATAGGTGTTGAGCGGGGCGACTTCGTCCTCTTCGCGAACCGGTTGCAGCCCGGCGTTGAGCATCACGTTCGCAAGCTGTAGGCCACGCCGGTCCAGCTCGTCCTCGTTGTCGCCGGACAGATAGAACGCGAGCGAGCCGCGATAGAGCTTGTGGGCGCTGCCGATCAGCGAACGTGCTTCCTGCACGTCCTGCAGCGCCTGTTCCGAAGCCAGGGTCTCGCCCACAGCCTTCTTCGCCAGGTGATTGAGGTGCGCTTCAAGCACGTCCTGCGGTGTGGCGACCAGCGTCAGGCACATCACGGTGCCCTCGGGCAACTGATCGAACAGCGTGTTGATCGCGTCGCCCTTGCGCGTTTCGCCGGTGAGATGGCCTGTGGAAGGTGGCGTGCGCAGGCGGTCGGTGACCATGACCCGGTGTGGTACGCCGTCGAAGTACCACAGCCCAGACTCGGCATCCGAGCGTGGCTGGCCGAAGAACAGCCGCTGCGAAAAGTCCCTGCCACTGGCCAACTCGATCTCGTCGGGCTCCGACGCCTCCGGATAGGCTGCCAGCCGGTAGAAGCGTTCGCGATCCTGTGCCGTCGGCCCGAGCATGGTGGGCCTGGGGTTGAACCAGCGCAGCAGCCAGTCGTGGATCTGCGGCGCTCCCATCCTGCGCGTCTGGATGCCGGCATTGGCCAGGCCGCCGATCAGGCGGTCGCACACAACATTCAGCGCCTGCTCGGGCGTCTGGCCGCGGCGGCCGGTCTGGCCTGCGGCGCGGCGATAGACCACCATGCGCACGCGCCGGCTCTGGCCGCGCCACGGCAGGCGGGTGACCACGCTGTCCTTGAATAGGCCGCCGGATTTGGAGACGGCGCGCAGGTGGTGGGCGAACGAGGCCAGGTAGAACTCGGTGAAACGGCTGCCCTCGGCGCGCGGCTGGACGTAGCCACGCAGCGTGTCCAGGTACTGGTCGAAGTTGGCTTCGTCCTGGGCATAGAGCTGGAGCACCCACGGGTTGGCATCGAGCTCGTCGAAGCTGTCCTGCAGAGCGTTTTCCAATGCGTCGCGTGCTTGCGCCAGCCAGGCGGCCTCGCGGCCTTCGGTGCCCAGCGGCGTCAGCTCGAAGAAGGCGGCAACCGAGACGCCGTCCTCAAGCAGCATGCACTGCGAGTCCGGCAGATACTCGACCCACGGCAGCAGCGCGACGAATGACGGCGCCACGTCATACAGCGCCTGCTCGTCGGCGGCCGTGGCCGGACGCTCGTGCGCGACCGCCGCGCCGGGTTCGGAAATGCCGGCTTCGCGCAGTGCGCGCACATGGCGCGTCCAGTCGTCCTGCCGATCGTCGGTCGGTGTGGCATCGTCGGCGGCACGCCGGCGCCAGGGCAACGACAAGGCCATCAGTACGCCTCCGTGCGTTCGCCGGGCATGGCGTACTGCACCCTCTGGTACAGGGGGAACACCGTGCTGTAACCGGGCACCGGCACGGGATCGGTGCCGGCAAGGTGCGGGAAGACATACATGACCAGATCCGGGTTGGGAAGCCGTGGAAACTGGTGGTGGATCTCGTTGGCCGCCGTGCGCGTGTAGCGCATCTGCTCAGCGGGCGCGGCCTGCACATCCGCATCCGTCAGCGGCCGGCGCAGGCTCTGGCGCGCATCCAGCAACTGACGGCGGGCGACCTGGCCGCTGCCGCCGTCGCCGGCCTGCTGGTGCCAGATGTCCTGCATGGTGCGGCCACCATGCGGCATCAGTTCCTCCTTGCTGGTGGCGCAGCCGGCCAATGTCGTCACGACCGCCACCCACAGCAGCGGCTTAATCCAGATCGAGTGCATGGGCTTCTCCTGCGCGATGGTCGACGCGGCGGCCTTCGGGCTCGTAGTCGATGTGAAGGGGCTTTTCGAGATGCACGGCGACCTGGGCGCCGGGCTGGACATACACAGCGGCGAAGGCCTGCCCGTAGAGGCGGTTCACCCACTGCGACATGTCCTGCACGCCGCCAGCGAGGATGCGTCCGACCGCTTCGTTGGTGCTGATCCCGACCGTTCCGACTGAGCCATCGGCGCCGACATAGGACATCTGGCCGCTGTCGGAATCGATCAGCGAAGCGACGCCAGCGCCCGCGGCGGTGATCAGTGCCTGGGTGCCGAGATACTGCTGCGCGTTGCTGCGGCGCGCGCCACTGACGCAAGGAATCCCGTATGGGTCGCTGATCCAGCCCAGGCCATCCTGCTGGTTGTTCTGCTGGCTGCTGCGCTCGCTGTCCTCGGGAATCGTGCGCACGGTGCCGTCATGAAAAACAAACGTGATCGAGCGGACCTGCCCTCTGACGCACGACAGGGTCCAGTCGCCACTGGCCGTGCCGCTGAACACCGCGCCGGCGACATCGGGGATATCAATGCCATTCGCGGTCAGGTTGTCTTCCCCGACGAGGACTTTGAACGGGAACGGGTCGTTCACGGTGCCATCGACCGGTACGCGGCCAATCAGCGCGGTCATCGCGACCGACCCCATCAGGGTGGAGTTCGTCGGCACGGTGTAGACCGCCCGGGCCGTCTGGACGCCGGCTGCCCTGGCGCCGGCATCGGCCACCTGTTCGACGGTGGCCTCCAGCGTCTTTTGCGCCGGCCCGAAGCTGGTGGGGAAGCTCAGGCTCGTGCCTGCGCGCCCATCGGTCTGCCTCGCGTCGTCCGGCTCCACCCAACGGATGCCGCCCTCACCGGCAAAGCCATCGCCGTCGCCCTCGCGCAGACCCAGCCCGACGGGCAGGTCGGAGTGGTCTGTGCTGCCGATGTTCTCCAGCCGGCGCTGCAGATCCTGCAACAGGCCTTCGGTCTGCCGGCGCTCGCCGACCAGCCGCTCCTGGTCGCGGCGCAAGGCGGTGCGTTCGGCTTCCAGGGCCGTGTCGATACGCTGGTCGATCGCGCTTTCGCGCTGGCGCAGGCGCTGGTTCTCTTCGCGCTGGGTGCGGTTGTCCGCCGTCGCGGTTTGCAGTTCGGTGCGCAACTGCCGCACCTGGGCCACCAGGGTGGCGACGGTATCGCGGGGCGTGTCGCCCTCGATGCCGAGCGCCTGCATTTCTTCGGCGGTGAGCTGTGGATCGCCATCGGCCATGGGTCGAGGCTGGTCGCCGCCACCGGAGAACAGCCGGATGCCGAAGAACAGCACCAGCAAGGCGACCGGCAACACCAGCCACTTGAGCAAGCCATTACTGCGCATCGCCGGCCTCCTTGTCGTTGTGACCGGGGACGGCCTGCGGCAGCAGCGCCGCCGGATCGAAGCGGTGGATCGCCGGCAGCAACGACTGCGGCAGGCCGCGGCCGCGCGTGACCAGATAGACGACCGTGGTGTCCTCGGACGTGCCGCGCGGGCCGAGTGTCGGGTGCTGGAAGGTGGCGGTGAGGAAATCCCCCTGCAGGATGCGCGGATCGAGGTCGATCCAGCCGCTACCGGTATGGGTCAGCCGCACGGCGGTGACCCACTGATCTTCCAGCCGCCATGCCGCCAGTGCCTGGGCACGTACCGGCAGGGTCGGCAGCAAGGTGTCCAGCGACAGGTCGCGGCGCAGGTTGACGCGCATGATGCCCGGCACCGGTTCCACGGTGCGCAGCGGCGCGTACAGGTTCTGGGCTGCGTAGCGGGTCAGCACCACCGCCACCGGGGTTTCGCGCCGCGGCGAGCGGGCCTGATCCGGAGCGGGTGCAGCCGCTCCGGGCGCTTGCGCCTGGCCGTAACGCTGCGGCGTGGCGTTGCCCTCCACGATGCGCACCGGCTCCAGCGGCGGCTCGCCGTCCTGGGCGGGCTCTGCGGCGATGTCCAGCAGAATCAGCGCGCCGCTGTCGGCATCCTGCAGTTGCAGCCGCGTGGGTTCGATCGGTTCGCTGGCGCGCAGGTAGATCGCACCGCCGGCACTCTGCACACGCAGCCGGTCGCCCACGCTGGCCGGCACGCCGACGCGCACGTTGCGATCCACGAACACGATGCGCTCCTCACCGACCTGCAGCGGCACGGCCAGCGGCAGACGCTCCCAGTGCATGATCTCCACGGCATGGGCCATGGGCACCAGTACGCAGGCCAGCATGCCCAGCCAGACGAGAAGGCGGCTCTTCATGGGGAGTCTCCTTGCAGGCCCAGATCACCGCGGGCCGGGGATTCGGGCGTGGACGCAGCGATGCGCTGCGGCGCACCGTCGTAGCAGTCCAGGACGAGGCCGAACGGGTTGCGTGCCGGATCGACGTCCGAGCGCGCCACCTTGATCGGGTAGCGCACCAGTGCGCGCTTGACCTGTTCCGGCCCGTGGTATTCGTCCGCACTGAGATCGAGCGTCACCACCCAGTTGCGCTCGGAAACCGTGCGCACGCGCGCGGACGGGTTGTCGCCGTAGCCGCGCCCGGGAATCTCGTACACGCCGCGCACCCGCTGGCGCAGTTCGCCGGTGCTGCGGCGGTAGTCGTAGTCGGCCTGCAGGAAGGCGCGGCAGGCAGGCGTGAAGTACGGCGAGAGCGCATGCAGGTTGCGCGCATAGTCCTCTTCACCATTGCTGGGCCAGCGGTGCAGCTGCTGCCACACATAGAAGGTGAACGCATAGACGCTTTCCGGCGGCACGTCCCACCACGGGCGGGTGCTGCCCGAGCGCAGATCGGGCGGCACGTGAATGGTCAGGTCGCGTGGCGCGCTCCACCATCCGCCACCCATCACCAGCGCGATCAGCAGCAACGCGCCGGCCCCCAGCCGCAAGGTCTTGATATGCGCCTGCAGGTGCGCGACTTCGTTCCGGAAGCGGCTCATCACGCAGCCCTCCGGTTCGACCAGCGCCCCGAACGCGTGATCAGCACATGCCCGCCGATCCAGCCGGCTACCAAGGGATAGCGGGTCGCGATGCGCCATTGCAGTTGGCGGTACAACCAGGTGTCGGGTCTGCCGCGTTTCTGACGGCGCAGGATGCCTCCGCCGATGAACACGCCGAAGGCGATACCCAGCACGATGAAGGTGGGCGCGATCGCGATGGTCGAGAACAGCCAGGACAGGGGCGCGCCGACCAGCAATCCGGCTGCGCCGGACAGGCCGCAGCAGATCCACAGCTCGTCCGCCGTCAGGCCGCGCACCACCACGGGATGCCGGTTGAGCCGGTGCGGAAGGAACATCACGGTGCCGTCCGCACGGATGTGCTGATGCTCGGACATGGGCGCGGCCTCAGAGAATCCCGGTCGCTTCGGTGAGCAGCCAGATACCGATGACCAACAGCACCGCGCCGATGGCTACCGTGAGTCCGAACTGGCCCCAGGTCTTCCTGCCCGTGTGGATTTCCGCGTAGGTGCCGTAGGCGTGGTAGCACACGCCAATGAACATCGACGCCACGACCAGCAGTGCGACCAGGAGCACGATGTCGTAGCCGTAGTTGCGAATGGTCTCCATGATCCCGCCGCCGGTGCCGCGCGACGGATTCTCCAGTTGCGGCAGGCCCTGTGCGAACGACAGCGCGGGCAGCGTGGTGAGGCTCAGTGCCAGCGCGGCGCGCCGGGCGAGACAGATGCGGGGGAAATGAGCGGTTTTCATGGTCTGACCCTTGTGGTTAGGAGAGGAGGAAAAAAGTCAGCACCAGGTACATCGCGAGAAAACGCACGACGACGCCGAGGAACTGACGCTGGTTGAGCTGGTTTTCCGCCCAGCCGACGTAGGCGGTGCGAATGGCCCAGGCCCCCCACAGCAGCAGCACCGCGAACACGAGGCCGACGATCACCGTCGCCATCGCGGCGGGTGCGATGCTGCTGTTGGCCTGGAAGGCGCTGATCTGCGCGGAGGTCATGGCTGGGCCTCCGGTGCCGAGAAAACGTCGGGGGCGGACTCGTTGCGGTAATCGCCGCTCAGTACGGCGGGGTCGCGTGGCTGGGCGCGAGACGGCGCGAGGTGGAACTGGATGCCGGCGCGCACGCGCGCGAGGTCATCGAGTAGACGTGGGTAGTCGAAGTGGTAGCGCTCGCCCGCTGTGATCGGGGTATTCGCCGCACTCTGTGCGACGAAGCGTTCCAGCGCGTCGAGCTGGCGCAGGGCCGCAGCCAGCTCCTGGCGTTGGGCTGGCGTGCCGGCATGGGCCGCCAGCGGCGGGCTCGCCGTCAGCGCCATCAGCAGCAGGGCGGCCACGCCGCGATGCGCGGCGTGGCGTGGAAACGAAAACACCATCGCGCCATTCCTCGGTTCGATCAGCAATGGCTCGATCGTGGCGAGGCAGGCGCTTCAAGACCGCAAACAATGGGTACTGCGAACTGACCGGATTGATGGATGCCAATACCGTTGGTGCCAGCTTGCGATATCCTGCGATCAGCATTAGATCAAGGGAAAATGTATGGGGTTAAAGGCCGAGCTGAAAGCTCTCGTAGATGAGTTAGATCAAATACACAAGGGGGCCACGCCATGGTCCGAAGAACCTGGAATTCCTGATTTCGTCACTGCCGAGAATGGTATGCAGCGGTTCTTCACAAGGAAGGCAAGAGAGGCACTTGGGCAATTCTCCAGCACCCTCCATCAGAATCGGCCCCAGAAGTCAGTGAAGATTGAGTCTGAGGCCTATCAAAAGGTAGTCCGTCAGACCGTTGCCGACTTGCATGCTGCGGGTGAGCTCTTAGGATTTGATGAATGCGATCAGGGCGGGCTTCTTCCAAAACTGAAGTTACTCATTGAGGAACGACTCGCAAGCATCGCCAACGAGCACACGCACTATTTTCCTGCCTGGACCCTGGGCATGGAGAGGGTTTCTCCTTTCTCCCTCGGCCCGGTGACATTCTTGAATAGATCCGACTGGATAGATTCGGTCGACTTCCCTCAGTACGGAAAGGATCACTATCTGAACCAACCAGAGGCGAACCACCGCTGGAAGGAAATTCTCAAGGATGCCTTGCAGAATCCCAATGATGGCTCCTCCATCGAAGGGCTGGCCAACGCCGTCTACAGTGCGATCGTCGGATGTCCGGCCTTGGTCAAGGTAACAGTCCGTGGCTATGAGCGTGAATTCTCACGCAAGTTGGCGAGGTTGGTTGCCAAGACAGCGCTTGACGCTATCTCTCTTGGCTTTGGGGCCCCCGAGTGCTTCTTGCAACAGGCGCTTCAAGACGAGCGTCTACCGCCTGCCGGTAGCGATCGCCTGGTCGAAACCAAAGGATTTCTGTGGTTGCCCGGAAGCTCGCTTGGGAAGCGTATTACTTCGCAACCTCCCGAGCGAGTAAGGCAAGCGTTGGATGACATGACGTCTATTATTCCGGCATTCGCGGCGATCCTTGATGGGTTGCTTGATCCATCGAGTCACCCGCATCCCAAGCTTGCCAATCGATGGGCTACTGCGCTGGATTGGTTCGGCGAAGGCAATCGTGAATCAAGTGATGCCATAGCGCTGGCGAAGCTCGGAACCTGCCTAGATGTACTGTGCTGCGGTGGCAAGAACGATGGTATCCGTGAAATGGTCATCCATTTAACTGGTACGAGTAGCGAAACTCAGGTAGTACGGGGCAACCGTCCTCGCACACTGAAGCAGTTGGTCAAGGACATCTATGACCACGGTCGATCGCAGATACTGCATGGCACACACTACGACAGGCTGGAATCATTCGCCGCAGAGCGCCAGTATGCCACCTACCTCGCACGGATCGTGTTGATTGAGTGCGCAGTGCGGTTACAGCACTATGGTGGTTCAGATGAAGACAAGGCGTTCAGAACAATATAGCTACAGGTACTTTTTGAAGCTCCCCGCAGTCAGAGATACAGCCAGTCCCAGTAAGGCGGCGCTGGGTAACAGAATCAGCAGTGGATGCACCGAGACCGGCATCGCCAAGTAGATCACCCAGGGCAGTATCGCCAGTGGCAGTAGCGAGGCTTTCGCGCGATGGTAGACGAAGCCCGATTCCCGGCCGGCGCCGAACTTGCGCACGTCGCGGCGCACCAGTCCATCGACCAGACCGACGAACACTGCCGTGAGCACCAGCGGCAGTGTCAATACCAGAACCAGCAGGCGCACCATAAAGGTCAAGGTGATGAAAGCGGCGGCAATCAGATAGCGCTCGGCCCAGACATAGACTTGGCTGATGAAGTAGCGGAAATCACGGGATTGTCCTTGGCCCGGCGCGCGGGCGCGTTCTGCGGTATCGTTCATCTTGTCGAGCAGCCCGGTCTTGACGAACACCCACTCGTAACCCGTCTCCACCAGGCGGTGCGCGGTGCGCCCTGGCTCCTGCACGATGGCGCTGCGCGTGAAGTGATTCGACAGATGCCCCAGCTCGTACTGCAGCATCGATTGCGCATGGCGCCAGCCCTGGTCCTTCCAGAACAGGTGCATGCCCACGCACTCGATCAGGATCGACAGCATCAGCGAGGCGATCAGTACCCCGAACAGGCGCAGCGGCAAGGAGATCGCAGTGGCGATCAGGCCCTGCCGGCGCTGTTGCTGCCGCTGCGCAGTGGATGCCGGGTCGCTCATGGCGTGTGCTCATCCAGGCCCGTGTCGCCCGTGACGTTCGCGGGAGGGTCGCTCGCAATGGGCGCTTCGTCGAGCAAGTCGTCGGGCAAGGGGCCATCCTGCAGCATCGGCGACCCCAGGTTCTCCCACCAGTGCGCAGCCTCGGTGTAGTGCTGGCGCATGTACCCCGCGAGCTGCTGCAGATCCTCCGGCATGGCCTCATCAGGGTCGGCCGCCGGCAGCGGCATCCTGACCTTCCACAGCTGTCCGCCCTGCATCAGGGCGAAGCATTGACCCTTCGGCAACGCTACGACATGAGAGGGCTCGATCATCGGCACGCTGGACATGCTGATGCGGTCTTGCGTGTTGCTGGTGAAATCGGTTGAACCGCGGATCTCCGAACTATCGGTCGCACCGCTGACGATGGTCGTGGTGTAGACCTCCACCTTCGGCAACTGCCTGGTCAGCAGTTCGGCGGTGGCGGTTTCGCGCACCCTCAACATGAACACATTGTTGAAATTCCCGACGACCTGACCGGCTTTGGCCCTATTGCCGATGCGCGCCTCGATGTCGCTCAGGGTCTGCGTGTAAGCGGTGATCTGGAGCCCGGCGCCGCCCCCCTTGTTGATCATCGGAATGAACTCGTCGCCCATCAACTCATTGAATTCATCCGCGTGAACATTGATCGGCACCTTGGTGTTCGCGGAGGCCCACGGCAGACCATCGTCGATACCGTGTTTATAAATGTGGCCTGCGACGGAAACCAAGTCACTGAACATCGAATTGCCGACCGCCGCAGCGACTTCGGCATCAGAAAGCGCATCCAGGCCGACATAGACAATGGCGCGCTTCCGGATCACCTGCATCCAATCGAAAATAGGACGGGGATCACCGAGGTCCGAGTAGTTCGGGGCCAGCAACTGGGCGACCTTGCCGCTGGTGAGCTTTTCCAACAGAGGCAGCAGCGAGGCGACGATCTTGTCGAAATACGTCTTGTCGTACCGGACCGCCGAGCGCAGGCCGTCGAGCACCGGATCGTAGTTGCGCGCCTGGCTGAGGTACTGCTCCAGGGCCACGACACGCTTCTCGCGTCCGATCATGTTCCTGGGGATGTTCTTCTCGTTGAGCTTGGCCTCGATCTGGACGATGACTTCCCAGGCCTTCGGCTCGGTGCGGGCGAAGAAATGCGCGGCGTACTCGATGAACAGCGCATCGATGTTGATCACATGACGCTGGATCAACAGATAGTCCGGACGTTGCCCCAGCTCGATCAGCGCCCTGGCAATGACATTGACGAATCTCCAGGCAAATTCGCGAAAGGCCGCGCTGTTGCCTTCGCCAGAAAGCTGGCCGGCGATGCGCGTTGCGACCTCGCTGATGCGGCCGAACCGTCCCACGGCGTTATAGCGCGCGCTGATATCGGGCCAGCCGAGATGAAAGATATACAGCTCGTTCTCGCGGCCGGCGCGCTTGGCCTCGACGTACACCCGCTTCAGGAGATCGGCATCACCCTTGGGGTCGATGACGATGACGACTTCATGCTCGCCCGCAGCGTTTTGCCGCCTGATGTCCTGGGTCACGAACAACTCGGCGAGCCGCGTCTTGCCCACGCGTGTCGTGCCCAGCACCAGAGAGTGTCCGACGCGTTCGCCCAGCGGCAGGCTGACGTCGACTTCCTCGGGTTCGATGCCGTGCAGGCGCGGCAGGCCGCCTACTGGCGGCAAGGGGCGCACGGGGTTGAGCGGCATGTCCCAGCTGGTGAGGCTCGACAGGCGCGAAAGTGGAAACGGCGCGAACTCCAACCGTTCCTCCAGGCGTCGCGCCAGCTGGTAGGCCGGTGTCGGTTCGACGTAGCGCCGGAACTCGGGCCGGTACGTCTGCATCAGCCTGTGCGTGTGCTTCTGTTCCCAGCGAAAGCCTTTGCCGATGAACAACCGCTGCTGGCTGACCGGCACGTCGCGGCTTGTCATGACGTAGCGCGGCAACCTGCGGATGTTGCGGCGATAGCGCAGAGTCACCTGCGCGTCGCGCCAGCGGATCGCACCGAAGGTGGCGAACGCCAGCGCACTGCCGATACCCATGGCCGGGCTCAGCGCGAGCGACCACGGTGCCACCAGGCACAGAAACGCGGCGCCGGCGCAGACCGCCACGGTGTACAGCTCCACCGCGGGGCGCAGCAGAACTTCGACGGGCTGCGTCTGCGACATGGCGTCATTGCTCGATGCCGGTGGCCGTGACCAGCACCGGGTAATGCCGCAGGCCCAGGCGTTCGGCCAGATCGTCGGCGGACATCGGCGACAGATTCAGGCCGGGCGCGATTGCACGCAGTTGTGCCAGCGCCTGGGCCGTCTCGACATTGACCACCAGGCCCCAGGCGTTGCGTTGGCGCAGCGTGTCGGCGTGCTGACGCAACCAGGCTTGAGAGGTCGCATCGTCACCGACCAGGAAGAATGGTTGCAGTCCGGGGGCCTCGATGACGCGGCGGGCAACCGTTCCCGGCGTGAGCCTGGCACTGCGCACCGGCAGCATGGCCGTCTCATCGACAGCGGCGGTTGGTGCCTCGGGAATGACGATGGAGGGGAGTGGCTGACTCGTGGCGCGCGGCTGCAGGTCGAGCGCTTCGTAGTACGGCAGCGCGGAAGCGCCGCCCCGGTCTTCCACCACGATCAGGGGCGGCGTGGCACGCACCGCGCTCATCGGCACGGTGGCGAGCATTACGACAAGAAGGCCGTGCGTGGCCCGGATGGATGAGGTCATCGGCTGTTCTCCTGGCGGGGCGCGTGTGCGGCGGTCTGTTGCGGGCCGAGCACGCGCTGGAGGTATTGTGAAACGCTGCGCCGGTAACGCGCCGCGGGCGCGCCGCCAGCCGGTCGGTGGTAACGCCCGACCGCCAGCAGCCAGTCTTCGCCGGGGGTGTGCTGCTCTTTCAGGATGTCGGCGGCGATGCGCAGGTTGTCGTAGGGGTCGAGCAGATCGCAGGGCTGGCGGTAGCGGTGCTGCTGGTAGCCGAGGTTGATCTGGCCCAAGCCCACGTCGATGCGCGTGGGGGGCACCTCGCGCAGCGCCTGGCGCACGCCCGCACAAGCCTGCGCGCGCGTGGCGTAGCGGCGCGACTGGCCGGCGACATTGAGCGACCAGGGCCACGGCACGATGCGATCGTCCCGGCGCACGCCGCTTTCCTGCAGCGCCACGGCATAGAGCACCGTCGAAGGAATGCCGGCGCGCTGGGCCGCCAACTGGTAGGCGGGCGGCGGAATTTCCTGGGCCTGGACTGGCCCGGTCGCCAGCGCGGCGGCCAGCAGCACGCGCAGCGGCCACGTCGGCATCAGGGCTGGCGCTGCCATTGGCCGTTCACCTGACGCACCACCGCGGGCAGTTCACCGGGCAAACCCAGCGCCAGCCAGCGGCCACCGTCGTGGTTGAGCGTGATCGAGCCGCTGCGCACGCGCGCCGGATCGATCTGCGCGCGCTGGGCCCACTCGCGGATGCGCGCGTCGTCCTGGCGGCTGCCGACCATGTACAGGTCGAACTCGGCGTTCGCCGTCTGCAGACGCTGCACGACCTGGGCACACGGCGCGCAGCCGTCCCGGACGAACACGGCGGTACGACCGCTGCCGGTCATCGCACTGCCGCCCGGCAGCGCATCGGGCAGATTCACCCGCTGGGCGTCGGGATGCAGGCGTTGCCAGGCTTCGTCGTAGGCTCGTTGATACGCCAGCAACTTTTCCACGCGGCGCGCTTCGACCTGCACTTGCAGTTCGGCATAGCGCCGTCGCTCCTCGTCGGAGCGGGCTTCGATGCCGAGTGCGGTCAGCGGGTCGAGGTTGGGTGAATGGATGCCCAGCGGCCCTTCCATCAGTTCGCGGTAGCGTCCCCATTCGTCGCCGCGCAGCCCCCAGTCCCGCGCCAGGCGTTCATCGCGTGCCTGATCGATCTGGCTCGGCGTGACACGGGAAGACTGTGCGGGTGTGCTCTGGGTGGCGGGCTGCTGCGCGAAGGCCGGTGCGTTCAGCGCGGCCAACAGGAACAGCATGGAAAGTGCGCGACGTTGCATGGCGCCTCCCGATCAAGGAATCGCCAGCCGGCGCGTCTGGTCGCCGGCCTGGAACACGGCGGTGTTGCCGTCGATGGTCTGCAACTGCCAGCGCCCGGCATGCTCGCCGGGAAGCAGCACCTGGATCTGCCCGGCCGAGAGCGGGTCGGTGGCGGGGGCGATGGAAACGGCGCGCTGCCCGGCGCGCAGTTCCGCACCGATCAAGCGGAAGGGAAACGGCACCTGTGCCGGTGCCGTCGTCGTCGCCCTGGCGGGACGCGGCGCTGCGGGCGTGCGCGCGGCGGTCTGGCGCTGTGCCTTGAGCTGCTCGACCTCGCTGTGCAGTGTCTGCAGGGCCGCCTCGGTGGCGTAGCCGGCCAGCGACTGTTCGAGACGGGCGATGTCGGCTTCGAGGCGCTGGCGGGTGTCCTGCAAAGCTTCCTGCAAAGCTGCCGTGGTCGCCGCTTCGGGGCGGGCTTGCAGCGTCTGTACGTCGTCGGCGAATTCGGCGAGCCGGCCTTCGAGCACCTGCAGTTGGCGTAAGGCCGAATCAACTTGACTCTGACCGGCCAGGTCGCCCGCAACGCGGAAGTTGACGAGCACCAGTGCGCTGAGTCCGACCATCCAGGCCCACAGCAGCAGGTACAGCACGAAGGCCGCGCGCGAACGCGACGCATGGGCCACTGCGCTCATGGCTGGCCTCCGTCGACGATGGGAAAGGTCTGCACCGGCGCGGCCAGTGGCGTGTCGGTCTCGGGATCTGCGGAGGGCTCGCCGGCAGGAACGAAGCAGATCTGGCGCGCCCTGTCATCGACCTGTACATCCCAGGCCGGCCCGGCGAGCGTGAGCAGTGCGTCGCGCAGCGTCATCGGCCCCAGATACAGGTGCGCCGCCGGCAGCGGCAGCGAATACAGCTCGATCACCGCATGGGCGTTCTCGCAAAGCTGGTAGCCGCTGCGCTGGAGTGCGTGGCGCAGGCCGTCGCCCACCGTCGCTCTGGCATCCGCTGGCATCGCCACGTCGATGACCTGCAGCAGCAGGTCACGCTGGGCCGCGGTGGGAACAAGCTCCACGAGCGTGTAGCGGCCATAGCGCACCACCGGAATCAGTTCAGGTGACTGCGGCGCTGTGTCGGCTTCCTCGACAAGAGGATCAACGGGCGGTGCGGCGGTGGTGGCGCAGCCGCCGCTCAACACAGCGGTGATCAGCAGGCCGCTGCCGGTCAGGCGCCGTAGAAGTTGGGTTGCTGGCATGGTTCGGCTCTCGATGGCGATGAGCCGATACCTTCGCCGGGCAGACCGAATCGTTCAGCAAAGAATACGAAAGAGTCTTGGATCGCTTTGTTCGCGGGTGTAGGTTGGAAGTATGAGTCTTCGGAGGTTGAGTCAGCGCAGGCTTGTAGGGAAGGCGGTGAATAACTAACGGTGTTGCCGACGATGGGCTGATATTATTCGTAAGACATATTGCAGGGGGTGTGCATGCGGATCTCACGCGTTAGGCTGATCAATTTCGCCAATTTTTCGGATGTTGATATAAAGACTGGCGATAGCATCGTTATCGTTGGTGAGAATAAAGTCGGAAAAAGTAACTTCATTCGTGGATTACAGCTGATTCTCGACCCAGGATTGTCCGAGCGTGACCGGCAATTGAGCATAGAGCACTTCTGGGATGGCCTGGTTGAAGACAAGATCGGTAAAATCATCGAAGTCTCGGTGGACTTGACCGACTTCACTGATAACCCGCGGTTGATGGCTCATCTCAACGATTGTGTGATTGATCCAGGCCCACCCATGACGGCCCGTCTCACCTATCGCTTCCAGCCCAAAGCCGGACTGGGACGCGCTCCGGAATCGTTGAAAGACTATGAGTATGTGATCTTTGGTGGTAACGACCCCGAAATGCACGTCGGTAGTGCGTTTCGCCGCATGTTGCCAATAGACGTCCAGGTGGCACTGCGTGATGCTGAGAAGGATCTCGCGAGTTGGCGCAATTCACCATTGAGACCCCTCATCGAAGATCTTGCCGAGTCGTTGGACGAAGACGCCCGTGAGGAGATTCAAAATCAGGTTGACGACGCACAGCGGGAACTAGCTGGCCACGCCCAAGTGGTTGCGACGGCGAACCGGATCAGCGAGCGGTTGATCTCCATTGCTGGTGAGCAGCATGCTGTGCCTGTGTCGCTTGGACTCGCTCCAACTCGGGTGGATGCGCTGCTTCGCAGCTTGCGATTGTTAATTGACAATGGAATTCGCGGCGTCGGTGACGCTAGTCTGGGAACCGCGAACCTGATCTTCCTGGCATTGAAGAGCCTCGAACTCGACCGCCTCGTGTCTGACGGAGAACGTGACCATACATTCTTTGTGGTTGAGGAGCCCGAAGCGCACCTGCACCCGCACGTTCAGCGCCTTGTCTATCGTTATTTCCTTGGCACCGGAGGGGATGAAAACGAGGAAGATGCTCCGCTAACAACGATCCTTACAACTCACTCCCCACACATTGCAAGCGTTACGCCGATTAGATCCATCGTTCTGCTACGTCATGACGTGGGGGCAGGCAAGACTGTCGCCGTTTCAACTGCGAATGCGCCGTTCACACAGAGGGATGAAGAAGATCTACAGCGCTACATTGATGTCACGCGTGGCGAGATTTTCTTTTCTCGGGGGGTCATTCTGGTCGAAGGCGACGCAGAGCGTTTCCTGGTCCCCGCGTTCGCTGAGGCGCTTGATATCCACCTCGATATGCTTGGGATTACCGTGTGCTCGGTTGGCGGAACTAACTTCACGCCGTATGTGAAGCTCCTAGGCCCTGAAGGACTGGATATTCCTCATGTCATCCTGACGGACTATGATCCGGTCAATGGCAAGGCTCCGCTGGTTCGCCGGCGACTGATCAATCTTCTTGACGTGGTTGAAGACGAGTACGACCACTCGGAGATGGAGACAGATGACGTAATTGAGCTTGCCGAGGAGTTCGGATACTTCGTGAACGAGAACACACTGGAAACGGAGTTGTTCGCCGGTGGGTTGGCTGAGTCGATGCGGGATGTAATTCAGCAGGAATTGCCGCAACTGAGGCAAGCAACCCGAGAAGCATTGCAGCAGTGGGTGGATGACTTAGACCAGGTCGATGAAGAACGGCTGCTGAAGCTTATCGAAAGAATCGGAAAGGGACGATTCGCTCAGGCCCTTGCACGCTCAGTGTCCGAGGATACTTGCCCGCACTACATCCGTTCCGCGCTGGAGCATATCCGCAATGCCGTCGCGTAGTTTCAGCACAGCCTACCTGGCCCAGGCTGCCGAGCTGGCCGGAAATCCTGGTCAGTTGGCGGCGTACAACTCCCAGGGACATTGCGTGGTGCTCGCCGGCCCTGGAAGCGGAAAAACCAAGACGCTTGTGCTGAAGCTGGCTCGCATCTTGGCCGAAGACGTGCAGGCACCGCGTGGTGCTGCGTGCATCACCTACAGTCAAGAGTGCGCACGCGAATTAACCCGTCGGCTTGAAATGTTGGGGCTGCGGGAGGCGCCAAACCTGTTCATCGGCACCGTCCACGGATTCTGCCTACGCCATCTGTTGATGCCATATGGACGCTTAGCTGATCTACCGATTCAGTTTCCCCTCTCAGTGGCATCCCAGCGAGTGAGTGATCGTTTGATCAGGCAGTCCGGAGACGAGCTCTTTGGGGCCAACCATCCTTACAAAGCTATCGATCTTGGACGGCATCGCCGATCCGTACTGAACCGAAACAGCGTTGCCTGGCGTAGCGAGGAAGAACTTGCCGCCTGGGCCGAAGCCTACGAGGCGGCACTGCGCCAAGGGGGGCTGATCGACTACGACGACATGGTGGTCTATGGCCAGCGCCTGATCGCTGAGCATGATTGGGTACTGCCTCTGGTGCAGGCGAAATTTCCGGTGCTGGCGGTAGATGAATATCAGGATTTGGGGGTTGCACTCCATCGCATCGTCAAGCGCCTGGCTTTTGATGGTGGCGTGCGCTTGTTCGCAGTCGGTGATGCAGACCAGTCGATCTACGGTTTCACAGGGGCCGATGGCGCGTTGCTCATGGAGCTAGCTGAGCGTGAAGACATCGAGCCGGTCAGACTTCAATTGAATTATCGCTCAGGGGCAGGCATTGTCAGCGCTTCAGAAATGGCGTTGGGTGAGGATCGTGGCTATCGGGCGAACGACCCGACCCGTCAGGCGACTATCGAGTTTGTGCTGTGCCCTGATGGGCTCGCAGATCAGGCCGCACACGCCGTCGCGCAGATCATTCCGGTGGCCTTGGACTCCAAGCCAGGACGAACGCTGGGCGATATCGCAATCTTGTATACGGACTATCGCGCAGGCGATATTGTGGCCAAGGCCGTGGCAGCCGGCGGTTTCGATTATATCCGCGTGGACACCGCCGCGCCTTACCGTAAAGTTGCCTTGACGAGTTGGGTAGAAGACTGCGCCGCATGGTGTGCGGGTGGCTGGCGTATCGCGCGTCCGCAACTGCGTGGATTGATCGACCGTTATCTCGCATTTCATCGAGCGAACTTGGACGATGCGCAGGCTCGACGCGAGGGGCAGGAGCTAACCGCTCTGTTGTGGGCGTTGCGCGCCGATCAGCAGTCCGCACGTGATTTTGTCGCATCACTGCGCAACGGCATCTTGGATCGTCTGTTGGTTGCTGAATCGTCGCTTGCCGATCAGAAGGAACAACTGGATCGCATGACGGCGGCGCTTGCCGAAGGTGGCGCGCTGGCTACGCTGGACATTGCGAGTCTGGGCGGACGTGATGGTTCGCCGGATCACCTGAACCTGCTGACACTTCATTCCGCTAAGGGATGCGAGTACGACGTGGTCATTATGGTCGGTCTCGACTATGGGAGTTTGCCATGGCGAAAACTGAGTCCAGAGAAGTTGCGCGAGAGTCGCCGGCTGTTCTATGTGGGACTCACACGCGCCCGCGACGAGGTTCACATGCTGTACTCGGGATTCGTTGAAGGGCGCTATGGTCCGATGCGCCATGGGCGCTCACCATTCCTGGATGAATTAGAGGCACGAATGCGTGCTGCGAACCTCTGAGCGACTATATAAGGGTTGGGGCTGTATCAGAATCGCATGGGCTCCGGATGAGTTAATACCGGTTCTTAACTAAATATCTGCCGCGCGCTGGGCTGCGGCACGTTCGCGCGCAAGTTGGGCGGCACGAGACATCGCATCTAGGTTGTCGATGCACCAAAGACCATCTACGCAAAGAAAGCGATCACTAAGCACTGCTTCGAGTAAATCCGGAAGACTGGCGGTGAAAAATCCAGCACCTGTGATCGTGGTGGTCGGCTCCAACTCGAGCATTGCTATAGGCACATCTGCGAGACATGGGCCGAAGTGCCCGGCTGGAGGGAATTTTCCTCCGAACTCGGTCCGCAGTCGCTCCTTGCTCATGCTCCTCGTGAGAGTGCTGTATCTCTCTTGTCTTAGCAACCAAAGCGCCTTGATGCCCTCGGCCCGATATTTCTTTTGCCGGGTACGGTAGTCACGCAGCGACTGATATGACCTTTGGATCTCGATAGCCAACTTGGCCTCGCCACGCTCGCCCCAGACATCGGCTTTCCAGCGGCTGGTTTCGCTGCTCCCTGGAACCTCAACCGAGGCTCGGCAACCAAGATCCTCCAAAACGCTGCGCACCAGTATCTTGGCCGCGAGGTGCCACTGGCTTTCTTCGGAAGTGCTGCAGGCACCGCTTAGATGCGCGAAGAAAGGATGGCCATTGGCACTGATCTTGGGGACGGCTGGAGCATTGCAGCATGGCATTAGCAGATCGCCGACGTGATAGTTCCGTTGCAGCCCCAGCCACTGGGCCTGCGACATGCGCAGTGCATTCGCGACGCCAGTGCCATTCGCGTAGGCTGCTTCGATCACCATGACCATCATGCCCCTCGAGATCTGCGTATGTCCGCCCAGTTTAACGACCCCGACGCTGGGCGTCATGGCGACGATTGAAGGTACTGTGCAGGAATAAAAAAAGCCGGCGCCCAGAGGGACGCCGGCATGAACGAGAGTATCAGGCCGCGACGAGTTGCCGGGCCAGGGCGACCTCGATCGAATCGCCGTCCTGGTTGAGCACATCCAGCCCCGATTCCGGGACGTCGCCGGAGGTGCTCTGCGATACCAGGATCTTCTTCGCCATCAGGGCCAAGCACGTCATCTGCGACGTGGCCGCATACCCCAGGTAGATCACCTTCACATGCTGCTTCTGGCCGATCCGCCATGACCGGCGCGCGGCTTGTTGCAACGTGTAGATGTTCCACCCCGACTGCATGAACACAATCGTGGGGAACTCCAGCAAATCCAGGCCGGTTTTCACCAGTTCCGGATTCGTGATGAGGACGTCGATCCCGCGATCGAGCTGCTCGGCAATCCAGTCTTCGCGGCGAGAGGCATCCACGCTTGCGCGCAGTACCGCCACCCGAAAACCCTCTTGCTCCAGCAACATCTTCAAACGGCTGGTGGTATCGCGCGTGCCGGTGTAGACGGAGTACACCAGGGTCTTACGACCCGCGGCTTTCTCCTCGCGGCAGATGTCGATCAGCTCACGCTCTTTCGGCATGATCTCCAGCTCGTTGAACTGGGCCGGTGTGAAGGCCAGGACCTGGCGCGTACGCGGGTGGCGCACGGTTTCTGCCCGGAAGCAGCAGTCGGACCACGCCAACAGCACATTGAGGACTACGCCCAGCAAGGTGGTATCCCGCTTGCGCAGGGCCTCCTTGAGTTCCGCCGTCAGGCTGGCGGCCAGATTGCGGTAGGCGTCGGCCTGCCCGGCATCCATGGCGACCTCCCGGAACTCTTCGTCATACGGCGGCAGCACGCCGCCGATGTCTCTGAGCTTGAGGAAGATCGTGTACGGCAGCACGCAGCGCAGTACGCCTTTCGGCCCGAACCCGGGTGCCTTGACCGTTCTGACGGTGATCTTCGAGCCTTTGGCGGTCTTGTGGGCCGGCCCGTTGCTCTCGGAATAGATGTCCTTGAGGACACCATGGTCCCTCATAAACGCCATGGCAGCGGCATTCATGCTGCCGCTGGCGCTCGGGCGGTAACCATCTTCGATCATCCTCGCGGGCAAGGCCCGGAACAGCAAATGAAAGAGATCGTCTGCATAGCCCCCCATGAGGGTACCGGTTAGCAGTACGGTCTTGCGTGCCTTGGCTGCGATGACGCCCATCGCCTGGCCCTGCGCCGATCCACCCGTTTTGTATTCATGGGCTTCATCTGCGATGAGCAAGTCGAAGGTGCTTTGCGGCAGATACCGCTTCACATATTCCGAGGGCTGATAGCCGCCTTCTCCGAAGCCGAACTCCATTGAGGACATGGCGCGTTCCATGCGCTGCGCCTGCCGGTCGGAAAACACCAACTCCCCGCGCTCGTCCATCAGGTTGATGAAGTTGTGCAGGTTGTCGCCGAGCATCGACGCCAGGAACGAATCGCCGAAGGTCTTCATCAGCTTGTTGGCCGTGGCCTCGCCGATGGTCGGGATTCTCTTCAGCGCACGCAGCACCGCCGAGGACTGATCACTGCCCGACAGGCTACGTGGCCGCATCAGCGTCCAGAGTGCGCCGTCGCAGACATGGCACTTGCGGCGGGTTTCTTCCGCCTCCAGCTCCAGAGCACTGACCGGCTCGCCGTCGAGATCAGTGACCATCGTCCCGCAGTGCGGGCAGGCGCCGACCATGCCGTAACGGGTGCGTTTGCGGACGAAGGCGGGCTTCCAGTGGAATCCCATCCGCATTCTGACCCTGCCGATGATGAAGAACTCCTGCCCTTCGGCCGGCACGTTCAACTGCTCGCGCAGCTTGATCAACTTGAGCAATGTGTCCGGGCCGTTGAGCACCCAGACTTTCGCACCGGCGACGGTTTCGAGGATCTCGCGCCGCCATTTGTAGACTAGATGGGGCGGGCTGAGGACGAGCGTGCGGCGATAGCCTTCCGCGTTGAGCACCGCCCCTAGCGCGATGCCGACGGTGGTTTTTCCCGTCCCCATCTCGCCATTGACGATGGCCGCGCGCTCGCCCTGATTGACGAGCAGTTCGGCGGCCGCATGGACGACCTCGGCCTGGGCGGGGAACAGCTGCCGCTTGAGGCTGGCGAGGACGAGCTGGCGGTTGGCGCGCGGCACACCGTTGTAAACGGGCGGGTTGGCCCGGTTGAGGGAGTCGAGTAACTCATCCCCAAACTCGGTGACGAAATCCTGCAGGCTGAAAGACAGATCGCTTTCGCTGTCCGCAGGGTTGAACAGATCGCCCGTGGCGGGCATGGAAGGTGCGGCGGGGGCCGCTTCGAGTTGCATGGTCATGGTGATGCTCCAAAAAAATGGGGCATGCACCGCCCCCAGGGGCGATGTATGCCCCTGGGGGTGAAGGTGGGTGGACGGCGCGCAGCCGCCCGGAAATCAATACTCGCTGGGTAACAACAGCGTCGTGACGCTGCGGTCCCACTCAGTGATGATCCAGAGTTTCAGATCGGGATCGACCTGGTACGAAGAGAGCAACCGGGCCTCGCCCGATGCCAGCGCGGCATCGTTCGATCGCCGATCGTCCTCGTCGAGGTCGCCCCAGTCGCCGCTGAGGTGGCGGCGAAGGTACGGGCTCGGGTTGAGCCGTCCCTGTTCGACCAGATTGGCCACGCCGACGGTCATGACCGTCGCACCCGGCGAGAAGCGCAGATTGGGGGCCGCGCTGATGGACATTACAGTTGCCATGGTGATAGCTCCTTCGATGAAAGAAAGGGCCATGGCGTCCCCATCGGGGCGACATGACCCCGGTGGGTGGATGAAATGGGCTGGTGCTAGATCGAGGACTGCTCTTCGGGCAGTTGGACCACGGTGGTGCGGTGATCCTCGCTGGTCATCACGATCAGCAGCAGCTGCGGCGTGATCCTGTAGCGAGAGATCATGGGATTGTCCTGGTCGAGTGCCACATCATTGACCTGGCGGGTGGTCTCGTCGACATCGCCCCAATCGCCTCGCACATGGCGCTGCACATAAGGCAAGGGATCGATGAGGCCTTTGCTGGCCAACCAGTGCACCTTCTCGCTCAGCCTCAGCGAACCGAGGGCGAACAACGGACGGGCTTGCGGCTCGCGCCGCGCGAACAAACGCGAAAGCATGGGAGTTCTCCTTCTGGTGGATGAATGAAGCAAGGCGGCGAGCCGCCCGATGCGATCAGTGGATGGTGAGAATCCGGCCGAGGGTGGCCGAGTCCGGGGACAAGTCCCAGGCACGAATCACGGGGACAAACTTGTCGGTGAGGATGCGTGTCTCTGCGATTGAACCGTCATCGCGCTCGCGATATTCGGTGGTCGTCGCCTTCTGCTTGTAGGTGTCGCCTTTCACGGCCAGGGTGCGGCCGTTCTTCGACTGCACGACACCGGAGATCGCGCCGGCCGCGAGGGCCAGTGCCAGGTGCCACTGGGACAATGCGCGCGCCGGGCGGCGCAAGGACTGCTGGGCGGCGCCCAGATGGGTCTCGAACGACGGCCACAGGCCATGCAGGCGCTGCACTTCGTCGGCGAACTGCGCCGGCTCCATGCTCAGACGGTAGAAATGCTCCGGCTCGTGCTGGGCGACAGGGACGGCATACGGAAGCGATGGCCACGCGGGTGGCAGTTCCTCCGCTTCCAGGTCGCCTTGCCCGATCTGCAACAGGCGAGCACGGACGTTCTTGACCTCATCGCCCACCAGCTCGCGCTGGCGGACCCGGCGACCGAACACGACCACCTGCTTGAACTGCGTATCCACCGCTCGGTAGATGCGCAGATCGGCAAAGTGCCGCGTGAGCCAACCGACCAGTTCCTGGTCAAGCACGTAGTGCGGGACGATGAAAACCAAGATGCCGTCGTACTGCAGCAGTTGCAGCGTGCGCTGATAGAACAGCTTTTCCAGCCGTGCGCGGCCCTTGCCGTCGTAGCCGATGTTGCCGTTCGCATCCTTGGACAGATCCCCGTATGGCGGGTTGAGCCACAGCAAACCGAAGCTCTGGCGTGCGATCAAGGTGTCCATGAGGTCGCCCTGGATGCAGTGATCGACGAGCAGACGCGCATGGTTGGCGCGCTCCGGGTCGAACTCCACCGCATAGGCGGTGACCTGGTCACGCCCGAGGGCATGCGCAGCCTCCGCGATGGCGACGCCTTCGCCTGCACAAGGATCGAGAATGCACATCGGCCCGTCGCCGGGCGCCAGTGCGCTGAGCGCTCTTTCGAGCGTGGGCTCGTCGGTCGGAAAATATCCAGCCTTGATGAAGTTGCGGGCGAGCCGCGGGAACATGAGTGCCATAAGAAATCTCCTGTAGCGGGGATGAAGGAAAGCGGGTGCGTGTCGGTCACACGCACCTGCCGTGGGTCAGGCCACCGCTTCCAGCGACCGTTGGGTGGTCGCCGGCTGCGGGAGCGGATGGGCGGTCAGTACGCCCTGGCGGATCAGGCTGCCCAGCGCTTCGGTGAGCGCTGGCACGTCCAGCCCCAGACGAAATCCACGCAGCGGCCCGAGGGCCGTCGGCAGGTCGCGGAGCATGTCGCGGTCTCGCAGCAGTGCCAGCACCGTCCCTTGCCAGTGATCCAGCAAGGGCAGCGGGCACGTCTCCTTGACGAGCAGCCAGAGGCGCGACGTAGGATCGGCCGCCGCGCGCGGCAACAGTGCGAGCGCGCTGGTGGTGGCCTTGTCCGGCCGGATGCAGCGCCGATCGAACAGCCAGAGATTGACGAGCGACCCGAACAGGGTGCGGCGATAGCTGCGGGTCAAGCGCTTTTCCAGACGCTCGACCGAGGGAACGAACACGGGCACGGAGCCGCCCTGGTCGGTGATGAGATGGAACTGGTCCAGTCCATCCTCGTCGCGGCCCAAGGTGAGCCGGGCGAGAAACTGCTGGATCGCGGTGTCCCGCGCCCAGACCGACAGAAAGACCAGATCGCCGTCTTCGCCGCAGACGCAGGCATCGGCCATCACGTCGCCGCATTCGTCGATGCGGTACAGCAGCTGTGGGGATGAAGATGCAGACATGGTGGAGTCCTCAATGAGTGAGGGGCACCACCACCCGCAGGGGCAGTGAATGCCCCGTTAGGGATGAAAGAACGCGGACTACTCAGAGTTCACGTTCGGTGAACGAACCGTCGGCCTGATGCTTGACTACGCGGTTGCCGACATTCCTTTCAGCGTCGTGCTGGACCTCGATGAACAGGCTTTCCGGCACAAGGATCTGAAAATGACGCAAGACCTCACGGTAGTAGTCCAGGTCATGGTTGAACGGATCGCTCTCGTGCAGATTGCTGTACAAGAAGTCGTCGCTCTCGACCTTCATGGTGTCGTCGATCAACTCGGTTGGCTTCTCGATGACCAAGAAGAAGTAGTTCATCGGCCGATCCCAGCCGAGTAGTACGGTGACGGAAAATCCTTTGTGAAATGTGTCGAAGTAGTGCCGACTCATGGTGAAGCTCCTCGATTGAAATAGCCGGGAACCTCCCCATCGGGGCTGCCCCGGCGGGTGGATGAAATGCCGCGGATGCGGCAGGACGATCAGGCAGCCTGCGGTTCGAGTTGCAGGTTCCATTGCTGGGCCGTGGCGTCGAAGGCATAGCCCAACTGGTTGAGCCGCGCGATCTGCAGACGCAGGGTGCGGCGATCGATGGTCGAGTCAAGTTTCACCGACTCTTCCAACGGCCAGAGAATGCCGAACAGCGCCGCGTCGTCGCTCTCGGGACTATCCGAAGCGGCCACGGTGGCGGACGGCGTATCGACGCCGAATGGCGTGGTATCGACCAGCGGGTCCTTCGATGCCTGCACGGGCGCAGGCTCCGGCTTGGACCGGGACTTGGATTTCTCGGCTGTTGCCGGCGTTGTCGCCGGTGGCGTGCCCAGCTCTTCATCGAGCGGATCGACGTCCTGTGCGGCGAAGGCGCGAGCCTCGGCCTTGCTCAGCTTGTCGATGCCCGACAGGGTCATGCCGTCCAGGTTGGCGCGGATTTCAAAGCGCATGCCATCGCCAACCGGATAGGCCTTCGGATAGATGTAGCGGATGACGAACTCACCGTCGTACTTCCCTTCGGGGTACTGCTCCAGTTCCGGGTCTTTCACATGGAACAGTCCAAGGCGGGTCGTGAGGCGACCGACCGTGAACCGACCGTTGCGGCCCGGGATGGTGCGGATGGCGAGTTGGCCGCGGACGATGAGGGGCGGATCGGATTGAACGGCTGCTGTAGCCATGGCATATCTCCTTGTGATGAATGGAACCGTCTTGCGCGGCGCGCAACGGGTCAGGAAGAAAATGGACCCGCCCTGACGGGCGAGGTCCGAGTAGTGGCTCAGGACTTCAACTGGCGCATGCCTTCGGCGAGCATCCAGAGGGCGCGGTTCAGGCGCAGGTTCTGATCGATACCCTGTACAGGGCGGGTACGCTGGCGGCGGCCGTTCGCAGTGCGTCCGGTCAGCCCTCCCTTGACGAGGTTTTCCTGGACGCGGTTGAAGATCGACCAGAGGTCGCTCTTGCGATCGTCCCAGCGTCTGGGAACCAACAACTGACTCTCCGTGACAGGCGCGGGCTTGTCCGGATCGTCGTACTTGAGCGCCAGGGCCGAACGGGCGAAAACGTCGTCCTCCCCAGCCTCCAGCGTGATCGCGCGCATGCTCTCGCGCGCTTCCTGCACCCGCTCGAAGCCTTTCAGGACTTCGTAGGCACCTTCGATGACCTGGCCCGCGACATCGCCCTTGTGAGGCACGCGGATGTCCGCGAACGTGTCGCCGCAGACCAGCCCGTTCTGGCAGACGAATCGAAACTGACCTGCCAGCATCTGATAGCTGCTGGTGCCATCGTGCGAGTTCAACAAGATGATCTCGTTGGCTTCGTCGCCATTGATCTGGCTGGCGTGGCGAAGGCGGATCAGGTGTTTGGTGTACTCGCGGCGGTCCTCGTTGCGGACACGTGTTTGGCACACCATGAAGGGCAGGAATCCCTCCTGACGAAGTTCCGACAGCACGGTGGCCGTCGGGATGTAGCTGTACCGCTGGGAACGGCTTTCGTGCGGTGTTTCCGCAAAGATCGACGGCACCACGGCGCGAATCTGGTCGTCCAACAGAGGACGGTCCGAGCGCAGTACCGGTGAGCGCGGTGCGAAACGGGATGCGAGAGACATGGCATTCTCCTGGGATTGTTATGCAGCCGAATCCGCACGGTGCGGAACGGACTGCGGGGATGAAAAGACGAACGCCCACGCGCCACGTCAGTGGCCTGCAGGCAGGTTGGGGATAAGAAGCAAGACCCCGGAATGGGGCCTTGCGGGGGTGGATCAGAAGGAAGCCGCGAGTGCGGGTTCCTCGGCCTCGGGTGCCGGCACGGGTTCGTCCTGAACGGACTCGGCGGTCGGCGCCTCGACGGTGCCATCGGCGGTATCCGCATCCTCGGTCGCCGCAGCGTCCTCGGAAACGGGCGCCGGTGCGGCGGCCGGAAAGACCTGCTGGCCATCGATCTTGATCAGGCCGATGTGGATCAGCTTGGATTCCAGGCTCGCCGCCGGTTCGCCGGCACGCTCGCCCTTGGTGCGGAGGTACGCATCGGCCTTCATGTCGTTGAGACGGAAGGCGATCAGCACCTTGCGCTCGGCCTCGATGGCCTGTACGCAGCGGCGCACCAGATGCTGGGCGTCCGCAGTGGCGACGATGGTGTTGATGTACCGGTAATCCGGCTCATCGACCGGGCCGGCCAGCGCCCCGATGGAGCACGACAGGAACGGATCGCCATCCTTCGGCGTAACCTCGCGCGGACGGTTGAGATAACCGATACCCCGGGTGATCAGCTCGTACTGCTCGATCTGCGCCAGTTCGGCACGATCGATCAGTTCGGCTTTCAACAGTCGGCCCTTGAGACTGGCCGCCGGCTGATTCTTGCGGTCGCCGCTGGTGCGCATGAAGGCATCGCCCCAGAGATCGCCGATCCGGAACTTGACCAGCGGACGCTGCCTCGGGTCATCGACGCCGATGTAACTCTCGACCAATTTCTTGGCGTCGGCACCGGAGACTTTGACGTCGAAGTAGCGGGTGACGGGGTCTTTGGCGGACCCGACGAGTGCGGCGACAGTGCAAGCCAGGAACGGCTGCGCACGGCGGCCACCACGGACAGGAACCTCCCGGACACGCTGCAAGCGGGCGTAGCCCTCGGTGTGAAGATCGAAGTAGCTCTTCGCGTTGGAAGTCGTATTGGTCATGGTGAATCTCCAATGGGAATGAAGCGGAGACACACCGGACCCGACTGCGCGGGGGGTGCGTAACCCCGCGGTGGGTTGATAAGGCGAATGGACTAGGAAGGTGCATCCACCACCGGCAAGCCGATGGTCGTTCGCACGGAGGGATGCGTTGCGAACTGGCTCGGTCACGCGGCGGGTGCCGCGCCGCAACCTCGAAGACCGATGGTTGCCTGGCATGTCGCTGACAACGTCAGCAAGCATGGGGCAAGCCTCACACCGCGCGGCTTCGCACACCATCGGGAATGAGTACTGTCGCCTGACCGCATTCAATCGCCGCAATAGCAGCCGATGGTCTCTTCGGCAGGGTCGGACAGGTCGTCCTGGCGTTCGGTAAAACAGGCCAGCTAAGTGCGCACTCGCGGCGGAACCGGGGGGCTGAGGCAGGTTCAGTGTTCTGCCGACACGGTCATGAGATATTTCCCAGCAGATAGGCACAGCCCCGGAAGCTGGCGCGAGGCCAGTTTCCGGGGCAAGTGCCGTGGTGGATGAATGCTCCGACAAGGCGGTGCGGAAAGGACGAAATGCCGCCGACGGACTCAGCCGCTTCGCGCAGTCATGCGGATACCGCCCGCGGCTTGCGCCGTGCGGGCTTCTGCACGGTGCTGACGCGAATCTGGCGCCAACTGCCATCGTCGATCAGGCGTTCCAACGTGTTGCCGAGGTCATCGAAGAACACCTCATCCACGCGCTCCACCAGCTCACCGTCGCGGTGCAGTTCCACCGCATAGAGATCGTCGCCTCGTTCGTACAGCACGGTGACGCGCCCCTGGAACTTCGCCGTGACCACGTTGAAACTGATGGCCGGCGGCGTGGCGATGATGTCCTTGGGCAGTGGATCGACCCAAGTGAAGTCGCACGCGCCAGCATCGACCAACAGGTGCGTGATGCGCCGGTAGCCGTCGGGCGCCGGCAGCGTTTCCAACTGCTCGATGAGTTGCTGCAGTTCCAGGCAGCGCGGCTGCGGGACCGGCAGTTTCGCCGGAGCCGAACCGAGCACGAACGTCTGCAGCTTGTAGGGCTGGCCGTCGTGGGTGTACTCGGTGCGTTCCTCGGGGGTATCCGCTCGCAAGCCGTCGAAGCGGCGTCTGGCATAAGGCTCGACCTGTACCTTGGCACCTTCGTCGGGTTCCTCGGTCACGCGCGACCGGTCGAGCACCATGAACTGGGTGCGTCCGGTCTTGACGACAATGGCCTCGTCTGTGCTCGCGATGACCTTGCCTTCAAAAGGCTTGGGATCGATATGGAAGCCCATCGTCGATACCTTGGGCTCACCGTCGAAGATGACGAACTTGAAGCCGCGGGCATTGGACGGCACATGGCCGGAAACCAGCGTCGGGAGTTGTTGACGAATGAGTTGATGGTCCATGGGAAATCTCCAGAAAAAAGGGACTTCCCGGCCACAGGGGGCGGGTTGTCCCAAGTGGGTGGATTGGATGGACGCGGTGCGTCCAGAAGAGGATGAAAGCCAGCACGCGATCGGCATGCCGCGGTCTCGATGGCCTTGACCGCCTGGGATGTTGCCGGCTACGCCAGCGAACATGGCAGCAGGATGGCAGAGCCTGGCCGGCCCGGCCTGCGATAAACCGAACCGGCCTGCACCGCATTCCCGAGGCAGAAAAAAGCCCCTCATCGGAGGGGCTCGGGGGGACATGACTGGTCAGGTGTCCACAGAGGGGGTGTCGTCCTCTTCCTCGAAGACGGTCAGACCGTCCAGCTCGTTGGCATCAGCATCGAATACCAGCACCCTGACGTCAGCCTGTCCGGCCAGCGCCAGTACGTCGGCCAGATCCTCGGGCATGCCCTTGGACAGGTGCTCCCGGCGCAGTTGCTCGGCGGTGATGCCTTCGACGTGCATCAGGTTCTCATCCGTCCAGGGTGTGGCGATCAGCTTGACGCCGATGGCTGGGCTGTACGGGATGCGAAAGGCGACGAACAGGAACCCGCTCGGTGTGGCGATATCCGCCAGTTCGCACAGGTAGCGGCCCGATGCTTCGGTGATGTGGGCCGTGCTGATCTCCCAGGCACGGCTGTAGAAGCCCGTCTCGAACTGCAGATTGCGCACCACCGCTTGGGCATATTCCAGTGTGTAGCTGTCGCCCACATGGATGAAGCCTCTATCGAGGGTTCGGCCATAGATGCTGTGGTACACGGCCTGCACGGCGCCGCTGCCGCCGCACAAGGCATCGAGTTCGGCGGGCACCGTTTGGCCTTCGGTGATCAGCACGAAATCATCGTTGAAGATGCACGCTTGGTACGCCACCTTTTCATCGGGTAGATGAGCCTGCGATGGATGCAGCGGCAGAAAGGTTTGCGGGTGGCGCTCGTCGTAGCTGATGACGGCAAGGCGCCGAATCTCGAAACCGTAGTAGCCGCGGGCGAAAGGATTGGATGAATGGTCCATGGTTTGATTCTCCGGTGAGGGGTGACGCAGGGCCAACCCCCACCGGGGATCGACCCAGTGGGAAAGGAAGTGGTGCCGGCAGGCGGCACCGGTATGGATCAAGCGTCGTATCGCGGCCTGTCAGCTCAACAGCTCGGACAGGCGGTGTTGCAATTGCCGGCGCTGCGTTTCGTCGGTGATGCCGGCGAGCAGGCGTTGTGTTTCCCGGGCGAACAGATTGGCAGCAGCCTCCAGGTTCTGAATCAGAAGGGCTTGCCGGATACGGTTGCCGAGATCGAGCACCTGACCGGAGGCACCGAAGACCGAGAACTCGCGGCTGATGAAAGAACCGTCACCGCCGAAGTTGAAGAGGCGTGGTTTGCTGCAATACCAGCAACCCTCGAAGCGAATCTCCTTGAGGCCGTGACCATCGTCGAGTCGCGTGGCGATCAGGAACAGCGCGTCGAGATCCGAGTCATCCTCGAAACGATGGTGTTCGATCAGGTGCTGCAGATCTTCGTCCTGGTCGGTGCCGAAATGCCTGGAAAGCACGGCCAGAACGTCGTCCATCGTGGGAGGGCCCTCGCTGGGCACGGACAGCCCCAGCGACTGGGCCAGTGCAACGAGGTCTTCGCAGACATCGTCCCAATGCGCGCCGCTGTCTTCGGCAATCTGGGCGATGTAGACCTCGCCGTTGCCGGGGTATGAGGCATCCAGCTTCAAACCGCCGAACAGCGCGGTAATCACCGGGGTGACTTGGTCGAGAACGAGGACGCCGGTGGCGTCGTAGTAGTTGTTTGCCATGGGGGTGGCTCCTGGTTGGTGATGCGGAGCCAGCCCCTGCGGACATGGCATCCGCGGGGATGAACCCGAAACCGTGGCTTCGGGCAATGGTGGGAAAAGCGCTATTCGCCGAAGTCGGTGGGGTCGCCCAGAGACTTCAGCAGTTCGATCAGGCCGCAGTTGGCCAGGACGTAGAGCGCGTTGTAGTCGTCGCCCGTCGGTGCCTGCTCGCTGGTGTTGATCCGGGCATCCAGATCGAGGACGTTCTGCCGCACCCGGCGGGCGATCGCCAGCGGTTCGGGTGCGTCATCCAGGACGGGCTCGCCCAGTGCGGCAAGCACAACCCGTGGTGACAGCGCGTCCGGCAAGGACTCGAACACCGTGGGGGTGTTGCTGCGGCACAGGGCTTCGGCTTCGGAGTTGCCGATGTCGAAGCAGACGATTTCGTCGTCGGCCGCGCCTTCGGTGTCGTAGTCCACTACCGCGAATGGCGGCAGCGGGAGATGATCGGGCCAGTCCTGCACGACGATGGCCTGCACCAGGCCTCCTTCGAGGACGACGGCAAAGGATGGATTTCGGGACATGGGTCCGCTCCTGTGGGAAGAATGGAGGGACACCGCCCCGAAGGGACGGATGTCCCTCGCTGGGGGTTGAGAAAATGGCGGTGGTCGGTCGTTCGGACCTACCAGCCGCTGTAGTTGAGTACCAGATCGGCGATCACCTGACGCCGCTCCAGATCCAGGCCACCGAGGTCGGAAAGCCCCTCGAAGCCGCAGCGCTTGAGCATCGCGGCGCCCTCGCGCGAGTTGTAGAAGCTCACCATCGCGGACAGGAACATGCGCTGTCCGCCGCTCAAAACGCCCAGGGCGTCGTTGAGTTCCAGCAGGTTCGGACGCAAGTCCCACTTGCTGGCGGCACGGCGCAGGCCTTCGCGGGTGCCATCGCCAAACCACTCGGGCCCGGCGATTTCCGCACCGCGTTTCCAAGCCTCGAAAAAGGCCTCGGGCGCACGCTCGAAATGGCGCGTTTCACGCATGATCTGATCGACGACGTCGGTTGGTAGAAGCTGATTCATGACGGTCTCCTCATGGATGGGGATCAAGGGGTGGGCAGCTGGGTCCAGCCGCCTCGGTCGAGGGCTCGCTGGGCTGCCGCCGAACTGCGGAAGTACTCGGCCGACTCGCGGGAGACGGGGCCTTCGATGTCGCGCGTACCGATGTAGTGGCCGGCGGCGCTGTGAAGCACTTCGAGGGGTAGGTGTTTGCCTGCGTAGATCAGGGCCAAGTGGCCGAACGAGCTTTGCTGGAACATGGACGGACTCCTTTAAGAAGCGAGGCGGCCCTGCCCCTGACGGGATGGCAGCTCCCGCTGGCGGTGGATGAATCGGCATCGGCACCATGAAGGCGCGCGTCCGCGGACTCGATGCGATGGCGGACTGGTGTGGGTCGCACGGGAGGGAAATCCCGCGGCAGCCTGAAACCCTGGCTGCTGGCATGGTGCTGACCAGGTCAGCGACACATGCAGGCAGATTCAGCCAGCGCCGCGCCGGCGTCATGCGCAAATGGGAATCCGAGGCGTCCCGATTGATGGACGAAAAAAACCCCGCAATCGCGGGGCTGTGGAGGCTCGGGAAGCCTTGGGGATCAGGACGATTCGCCGCCCAGGACATGCTGCTTCCACAAGGCGAAAGCCTCGTCTGGTGGCAGCTCGGCCAGAATGACGATGGGTGTTTCCTGCCGTGCGCGCAGCGCCGCGAAGTACCCGGCGCGGTCGGCGATGGCCTTGAGCTTGATGCCTTTCAGGAACAGCAGCTTGCCGTCCCTGATGAACAGCACCTTGTTGGCGATGTCGCGGGTGTAGGCGGTGCGCAGCTTGCGCTCGGCATGCTGTGCTTCAGCCAGATGATCGACCAGGTAGTCGAGCGTGATGTCGATGACCAGCGGGTCGTCGTCCTCGCCGGAGATGCCACCTTTCAGCATGTCGGGGGGCAGGCTCCTGGCGAAGGCTTCGGCCTCGGCCAGCCGTGCAGCCTGACCGCCGAGTGCGCGGATGAAGGTGGAACCGCCGTGCCCGTCGTTGCGGGCATCGGCAATGGCAACGCCATCGAACAGGACGGTGGCAGTGAAGCACAGCGTCTCTTCGCTGGCGAAATCCGCGACCTTGAGGTGTTTCAGGGTGATGCGGTCTTGCGTGATGATGGTTTCCATGGACATTCCTTGAGATCAGTCGGGAAACGCCACGCCCCTGCGGGACGAAGCGCTCATCCCGTAGGTTGGAGAAAGAGGCATCGATGCCCGCATGGGCAGCGTTCGCCCGAGCGATGCGACGGCGAACTGGCGGGTGGCATGGAGCAAGCTCCACGGCAGCCTGAAACCCTGGCTGCTGGCGAAGCCGACAATGTCGGCAACAGCGGATGCCAGCATCGGTTCTGGTACTGTCCGCGTCATCCGGAAACGGGAAATCAGCACAGCCGGATTCGCCCGCACCCGGTAGCGAGAACCGGTTTTTCGTCGGCCCACAAGAAGAAAAAACGCCCCCGAAATCGGGGGCGTGGAGAGATGGCACCGATCAGGCAGTGACCGCCTGCAATTTGCCGGTGTCATCGAAGACCAGGCGCACGGTGGCGCCGGCCAGCTTGGGTTGCACGCCATGGCGCAGCGCGTACGGCAGCAGCGCCTGGACCACGCGATCGGCTGATGACGAGCAGCCTACGGCGATGAAGGTTTCGATCAGGAGTGCGTCCTCGTCTTCACGATCCTCACCGTAGCGATCGTCGAACACATAGTCGCAGACCAGCCCGGTTCTGGCCCCCGCCGAGGGGGTCAGGTAGAGCGTGTATCCCTTGCGCACGGCCTCCACTGCGTACTCCACCGTCCCGAGATGGCCCTCCAGCCCGACATGCAGGGTATCGACCAATTCCAGCTCCACCTCGTAGTCGGCAAGTCCGGGATTGACCTCTCGATGCAAGGTGGTGCCGGTTCTGATGCGCACCTGCTCAGGGCTGACGACCTTGATCAGACGCTTGAGCCAGTGGCCGTCATCCAGACCGGGCTCGTCGAGTACATACGCTTTGGCCGCTTCCAGGTAGATCTCGGCGGTCGGCGCGGTTTCGTCGTCGGGCTCGATCTGCCAGACACCAAGCACTTCCAGGGCCTGTTGGGCGATCACGCCATTTCCGCCCAGATAACGCCGCCAGTATTGACGATAGCCGGCCGGCTCTTCGTCCCAGTCCCGGAACCAGGACAGAGGAACGAAGGGCACGTCGTTGAGCAGATCGGCGTTCGACGAGTTGAGGCAGACATGCGCGTAGTGCGTGACGAAGTCGCTGGCGGCAAGCGCCTGCTTCTTCTCGATCAGTGCCTCGCGGTAGGCCTGATCGACCGCAGCCTGGATACGTGGATGATCTTCCGTCTCGTTCAGCAGGTGCTGCCGATCCGGGAGCTTCGCCAGCGTGTTGTCAGGCAGCAGGACGACCTGGCGTTCCTGGCTCGTGGGCAGCCTGTCGATAGGTCGTCCGCCGATGGGCAGTCCCTGAAGAAAGCAGCGCCACTGCGTGCGCGTACCGGACAGATTGATCAAGACCTTGCCCATGGACGTCTCGCGCCAGTGCAGATCGGGCTTCGCCAACGGGCGTGGCACTTCAGCGCCGTTGAGCCAGACCGGCACCGGAAAGGCTTCGCACAGACGCTGGAGCTCGTGCTCCACCCAGGTGGGCAGATCCTGCCCGGCCTGCACCGGCTTGACGCCTTCGAGGTGGATGGCGGTGCCCTCCAGATGGGAGCCTGCGATGTCTTCCTCGATCGGCTCGCCGGCAATGATCTCGGCGGTTCGCGCGCTGAACAGTTTGTCGCGCGAATGCACCGTCAGAGTCTTGGCGAAGTACAAGGTCGAGAGCACACCGAGGCCGAAGGCGTTCTCGCGCGCCTTGAGTTGCTTGTCCCAGCCGGATTCGGCGATGAAGATCAAGGTCTGCAGGTCGCTAATGCCGATGCCATCGTCGGTGATGGTCAGGCTGTCCTGGTTCACCGTGATGTGGATCGCGCTGGCCTGGGCGCGGCGGGCGTTCTGTAACAGTTCGCCCAGCATCGAGCCCTGGTTGAACGCATGGCGCAGATTGGCGATGAGGCTGTGCTGGTTGGTCTTGAGACGAAGGGTTCTCATGAGATGACTCCTTGGATAATGGTTTGCACCGGACAGGCACAGCGCTGCCCGGTGCGACGGGGCACTGAACAGGCGGATGCCGGTGGGAAGGGGAATGGGCCGGTCGGCCCGAGGGAGAAGCAGCATCGACGCCCGGAATGGGCGCGTGTCCGCGGCACGATGCGATGCGGACAAGGACGGTCGGCGCGGAGGGTCCGCGACGCAGCCTGCACGACCCTGGCTGCTGGCAACGGCTGACGAATCAGCGATGCAGGCCCGACAATGCGCCTGCCGTTGCGTGGTGTCGCTGATCAATGCGCAGTCGTGCGCCCCGCGTTGTCCAGAGTCTGCAGCAGGCGCCGGCCCAGCCAGGCCATGCACGGCACCGCCATCGAATTGCCAATCGCCTTGTAGCGCGGCGCCTCGGCGGCCGGCTTGTGGTTGAGGATTCGTTCGGGTGTCTCCTGTTCGTGTGACCGAGGCAGAATTGCCGGGTCGTCATGGCGGATGCGCAGGAGAAAACACGCCGAAGGCTGGCCGCCTTCGGCTTGGAGGAGGAAACCACCCGTGTACTGGTTCAGGTTGCGGTCGTCGGTGGAACCGTTCGCTGTCTCAGCATTCACCCGGCCCTTGTCGTGGTTGGGGCCGGCATCGTCTGGCGCACATCCGCGCACAAAGGGAGCCCGTTCTTTTCACCGGTGGGCGCCGGTGTCGAATACCGCCAACCCTGAAGGGTCTCCTGATGCCTCGACCCCCATGGCAGGCAAGGCATCAGGAGACCCTTCGCAGCGGGCGGGACTGTTACTGATCGAGGGAATACGCGGTGCGTGATTCGAGGAAAAAAGGCCTTCTCGCCCCTCGCAAGGGGCGCGCACACCGCAACAGAAGGTATCGCGTGCTGGGAGCCTCGCAGGGCTGCGGGGCGGTGGTCACGTTGCCGGGGGTGGTCAACGCGACGACGGGTTCTCTGTCTTTCAGGAGGCCTTCGGGCCACCGCGGCGCTTGCGCGGCGCGGCACGCTTGCCCGATTCGATGGGCAGCGTTCCCTTGCAGTCGGGGTATTTCGCGCAGGACCAGAATGGACCGCTCTTGCCGCTGCGCTGGCGCGTGGCACCGCCACACTGCGGGCATGCTGGCCCCTCGGGAATCTTGATGGACAGCGAGGTGCCACGGTACTGCGCAATCAACTGCGTGACCCAGGCCGCCTGCTTGTCGATGAAGGTATCGAGCGCGAGCTGTCCGGTTTCGATCATGTCGAGCGCCTGTTCCCACACCGCGGTTGTGCCGGGATCGGCGATCGCGGCGGGCACGGTGTCGATGAGCGTGAAGGCGGCATCCGAGGCGCGGATGGCCCGTCCTTTCTTGATCAGGTAGCCACGGTTCAGCAGGCCGCCGATGATATTGGCGCGGGTCGCTTCGGTGCCGATGCCCACGGAATCTTTCAGCTTCTGTTTCAGGCGTGGGTCTGACACCAGTTTGGCGACGCTTTTCATCGCCTTGACCAACTCACCTTGGGTGTACGGGCGCGGCGGCAGCGTCTTGAGCGCCTTCAGATCGACCCCAGCCACCTGGCACGCCAGCCCTTGGTGTAGCGCTGGCAGCACCTGGCTGCGGGGTGCGGCGTCATCGCCGGCATCGTCGGGTTGCGGCTCGGCCAGTACCAGGCGCCAACCCGGCACGACTACGTGCTTGCCCACGGCCTGCAATGTCTGGTCGCCGCAAGAGAACCTTGCTGTCGTGCGGTCGAACTCGTGCGGCGGAAGAAATTGCGCCAGGTAGTGGGCGCGGATCAGGCGGTAGACGGCCAGTTCCTTCTCGCTCATCGCCGACAGGTTGGCGGGTTCGAGCGTGGGGATGATGCCGTGGTGGGCCGATACCTTGGCGTCGTTCCAGGCGCGCGAGTGCTGGGTGCGGTCGAGCTGGTCGATGATCGGGCGCAGGCTCGGATCGGTCTTGAGCAGACTGTCGAGCACCGTGGGCGCTTCGGCATGCATGCTTTCGGGAAGATAGCCGGAGTCGCTACGTGGATAGGTGGTGGCCTTGTGCGTCTCGTACAGGGATTGGGCGATCTCTAGCGTCTCCTGGACATCGAGGCCGAACTGCTTGGAACACACTTCCTGCAAGGTGCCGAGATCAAACGGCAATGGCGCGCCTTCGCGCATGCGTTCGGTCTCGACCGATACCATCTGAGCAGCGCCAGCGGCGCGGATGCGCTGCACCGCCTGCTGCGCAACAGGCTCCTGCAGGCAACGGCCTGCATCGTCGGTACTGGCCGATGGCGGCAGCCACTGCGCGGTGAATGTCTGGCCTGTGCAGGACAGCGCCACTTCGATGGACCAGAACGGGACGGAGACGAAGGCCGCGATTTCACGATCGCGATCGACCACCAGTCTGAGCGTGGGGGTCTGCACGCGTCCGACCGACAGCACGCCGTCATAGCCGGCCCGGCGCCCCAGGAGGGTGAACAGGCGGCTCAGGTTCATCCCCACCAGCCAGTCCGCTCTGGAGCGCGCCAGCGCCGAGTGATACATGGGCAGCGTGTCGCCCGAAGGCTTCAGCTTGCCGAGCGCGGCATGGATCGAGGCGTCGTTCAGTGCTGACAACCACAGCCGTTGAATGGGGCCGCGATAGCCACAGAGATCGATGATCTCGCGCGCAATCAGTTCGCCTTCGCGATCGGCGTCGGTGGCGATGACCAGTCCGGTCGCCTTGCTCAGAAGGTCTTTGACGACCTTGAATTGCGCTGCGGTCTTGGGTTTGACCTCAACCCGCCAGTGCTGGGGAATAATGGGAAGTTGCTCGATCGTCCAGCGCTTGAGCTGTTCGTCATAGGCTTCCGGCGGCGCGGCTTCGACAAGGTGGCCAATGCACCACGTCACGACAACGCCGGGGCCGTTGAGGCAACCATTGCCGCGCTGCCTTGCGCCCAACAGGCGCCCGATGTCCTTGCCTTGCGAAGGTTTTTCGCAGAGAAATAGCCGCATGCCTGTCCATCCAAATCACATTGCCGATGTATCTGGGCAGCAGCATGTCTGGATGTTGCGAACCTCACCGCAAACAAGAGGAATGTGCAGGCACCCGCTTTGATCACGGAAACGGCGGCATATCCGACCGGGGGCGTTGGGCGTGCGAAGTGTTGATGTGTACTGGAGCTTCTTGCGCTGGGCGCGCGAAAACGCGGTGGATGTTGGTGGAACCTCGCTTCCCGAAGACAGGAAGACGGAGCGAGCCTCGGTAGGCTCGCCCCTGGAGATGCGCCTACTCCGACGGTGGCGGCTGCTCCGCTGATGTCGGCTTCGGGCTGAGCGTGACCGACTCGATCCGGTACGGCAGGATGCCGACGCTGCGCGCATTGATCTGCCAGGTCTCGCGCGGCTTCTCATCCTTGTCCTCCCAGGGTTCGCGCTCCATGCGGCCGATGACCAGAACGCGCATGCCTTTCTGGTACAGATCCTTCCAGTGCTCGGCATCGCGGTGCCAGATTTCGACCGGCGCCCAGAAGCCACCACGGTCCTCGAAGGTGCCGTCCTTCTTGGGCACCGGGTTGTCGAAATAGACGTTCAGGCGCAGCAGGCGACTGGGTTCGTCGTTGCCATTCGGGAACTCGCGGTACTCGGGCGGCGAGCCGATGTTGCCTTCTCCAGAAAAATGCGTGCTCATGTTGTGATCTCCGTGGTGGTTGAAATGCCCGTGCCAAGCCGGCCCCGGGCGCGTGCTGGGATGCCTGGCGCAATCACCGATCGTGCATTGCGGCGGGAATGGATTTGAGCCGGCGCAGATAAGCGTCCTCGGCCTGGGCCATCTTGCCGGCGCAGTCCTGGGCCTGCCGGCCGAGGGTATGCAGCAGACTGATCTGCATGTTCAACGCGATGCGCTGCTGTTCCAGCGCGAGCAGATCCTCCAGCAGATTCACCGGCGTGGCCGTGGAGGCCATGACCTCCTGCCAGAGGGCGACGCCCATCGCCGAGCGGTCGTGCTTGCGCCAGCGCAGAAAGGTCGTGCCTGCGCCGGTACGCTGCTGGGCCAGTTCAATGGACAGCAGACGGAAGGGATAGCCTCGCGCCTGCGCCAGCACGCGCCGCTGCGCCAGGTCAATCAACTCATCCCTGAGCGCGTGACACCGGTTGACCCAGTCTTCGAGATCCCCTTTACCCTTAAAAGCCCTTAAAAGGCCTTTTAGATAGCCCGCCTGTTCCAACTGGATGAAGTCCGCCTGTTCCAGGGGCTGGAAGTGCCGGCGTTGGTTCGGTTCGCGTACTGTCATGCTGACTCACCCTCGTCGGATGAGGCTGCTTCGGCGGGGTCTGCCGCAGCATCCGGCTCGCTGGCTGGTTCGGTTTCGGGGGCGGTGCGCTGCTGCAGGCCACGGCGTGCGATCGGCGGCGCGAAGCGGCTGCGCCGGGTACCTTCGAGCACGTCCTGGGGCAATTCACCGTACTTTTCCAGCGCCGCCCGTGCTGCGGCATTCTTCGCCGCGAAGTCGTCGCGCGTGGTGCCGGAATACCGGTACTGCTGCGCCAGCGAGAACAGGCTGCGCAATGAGTGCGCGCCGTCGTTGAGCCAGCGTTCGAGTGTCGAGCGATCGATCAGCGCGGTGTGGTGGGCCAGGATCAGACGTCGGGCAAGATCGTCGTAGTCCGCCAGCAGATACACCGCCATGAAGCCCAACTGCGAGGATACGAACAGCGGCAGCTTGACCGGCTGGACGTTGAGGTTCTCGCCCAGGCTCAACGCAGGCGGCACGCCGGCCAGTGCCTGGTCTACTTGCTGACGCAGGGTCTGGAGCTGTTCCTTGGTGGTGGATAGCTTGTCCTCGATGCGCAGCATCCACCAGTCCGAATAGGGGTCGTCCTGTTCGGCACCGCGCTTGAGCTTGTTCATGATGGAGACAAAGCCGTTGAGGCCGATGATGCCGGGCCTGCCTTCGGCCGGGGCGCGGCCATGCCAGATGCGGGACGCATGGTGGGTGTGCAGGGTCAGGGACATCGCGCTGCGCAGCGATCCCAGGTTCAACTGAAGGGATTCGGTGGCATTGTTCTCTTGGGCCATGGTGACGACTCTCGGTGATGAATGAGTCGTCAGCATCCGGGTTGGCCGGAAGGCCGTCAGTCATCAAACCGAACCCGCCGCTTGCCTGATTTGTCGGAGCGGCCAGCCGCGCGCATCGTTCGGAAGCACCGTTGCGATGCCGCACCGGAAGGCTGCGTGTTGCGCTATACCCGGGGTATAGGCGTCCATGGCGCTCAGTGGATGCTGCCGGGGGAGCACGGTGTGGATCAGGGCCGCTGCGGGCGGAAGGCGGTGTGTTCCGCTATACCCGGGGTATAGGCGACGGTGGAACACCTTGGACATTGCAGAGCAGCTTCCGGGCTGATGACTCTCGACGCCGTGCCGGCTCGCGGGCGTGTCAGGTCGAGCGCAACAGTTCCTGCAGGCGCGCCAGATGAGCTTTCGCGACTTCCGCATCAGCAGGTGTGGCGGGCGGCGGATCGGGCTCTGGTGTCCTGTTGACTGGCGCCGCAGGCGCCTTCTGTGCAGCCCAGGTGCGAAATTCTCCCCGTAAGGCTTTCTGAATGATGCCGAACAGGTAGCCGGTGGGATTGCGGATCGTCGTGGAGGCGCAACGTGCATCCCATTCGTCCAGCAGGGCTTGCCGCAGATCGTGATCCACTGACTGCATCGCGGCCAGCGCGCCGTTCTGCTGCTCCGCCTTCAGCGCCAGGAAGCGCCTGGGCAACTGCAGTTGCTGACGTTCTTCTTGCGCGCGCGGTACTGTACGTACTTCTTTAATACTTTCTTTTATACGTACTGTACGGTCCGACTTCGGATTCCGAAGTGCGCCGTTTTCCGGGCTTTTCCGGCCTGCTTCGGAATCCGAAGAGAGGTTCGCCAGATTCCGAAGACGGTCGTCGGAGCCGTCTTCGGAATCGTGTTCGCCGCCGCCCTGTGGATAACTCGATGTGCCGTTCCAGCCCTGCGCTGACAGCCGCTGTGACAGAATCTCCAGGCGACTCGGCAGCACTCGGCCGCTGAGCATGGGGTCTTGCGTCAACTCCTGCAGGGTGGTCGCGCCCACGCGCTGGACGGATTTGCTGGCATGCGTCAGTGCCTGGCTGACCAACTCCAGATAATCGGCATCGAGCTGGATGGCTTCGTAAGGGGTGAGCGGTTCGTCGTGCAGGACGTAGAGGTTGCCCTGAATGCGCCCGCTTCTGGGATCACGCCGGCGCCGCACCAGGCTGATCCAGCGCGTCAGTCGCAGCACGGTCAGCGCTCGGGCCACCGTCTCGTGCGATGCCCTCTCGGCACAAGGCATGGAGGCCAGCCAAGGCGCAAGCTGGTCGTAGGTGGGCATGGCGGTGATGCCGTCGTCCGCCAGCATCAGGCGGAACACCTGCCAGCCGTTGCGTTCAAGCGGTGTCAGGCGCCGGTCCAGCAGCAATGCACGCGGCACGCTGTCGTGTCGATTGCCACTATAGAGAAAGCCGTCGGTCGGTGGTGAGACTGCAGATGGGGCCGGCGGCGGCTGTTGAGGTGCCAGTTGGCCGAGCGCCTGCTCGAACAGCTCGCCCAGCCGGACGGGGCCGCGCGTAGGGTGTGGCCCATCCGTCATCAGGTCAGCCCTTCATCGATCCATCCGCGCAAGGCATTCCAGATCACGGACAGAGGCAGCCCAGTGGCCTCGGCGAGATCCGCCGCGACGCCCAGCATTCCCATGTCGTCGTTGCTGTCGACTTCCTGCTCCTTCACTGTCGAGGACCAGCGCTTCCACAGGTCGGTGTCCTGTTCCTCGGTCAATACCGGATGCCGCCCCTTGCGTTTCGGCAGGCCGATGACACTGCGACGCAAGGCGATCTCCTGGTGGGTCAAGCCGAAGAATTTGCTGATCAGCTCCGTGCTGGCGCCCAGGCGCAGTAGCCGATCGATCTTCACCACCTCCTCGGTGACGTCTTCTACCTGGTGCAGCAGACGACGCAGCACATCGCGGTTGACGACTACCGAGCACCACGACACGTTGGCGTTGGCCAGCACGCTGGCCATCGCGGGATGCTTGAGGGCATCCAGATCCTTGTCGTCGAACCCCATCGACTTGGCCCGGCGCAACTGGCCGTTGCGTAGATCATGAAGTGCCTGGGCGATCACTGCCTGGTTAAGTGGGTGAGGTCCGGACATGGCTACGCCTCTCATGATCCGGTGATGGCATGGTCGCCATCGGCGATGCCGGACTCGATGTCCCTCAAGCGACGGGCAAGCCGCAGCAGGCGGAACAGTTTCACCAGGGCGTTGTCGCTGAGCCTGTGTGGCAAGCCTTGCTGCGCTCCGGTGACTGCCGGGGTACCTTGTAGAAGCGCTCCCAGCATTTCGGTGAGAATCGAAAGATCGATGCTCGTGACCGACTGATCGGTCGCCAAGTAAGGCGTGCTCAGGGCATGCAGCAGTGCCAGCGTCGCCTGGGCGTGCCGATCGGGTGTTGGCTCGGCCTCGGGCTGCCGGCATCGAAAACCGATGCCTTCCTGGCACGCCTCGACCAGGTCTTGCAGAGCGGCTTCGCCGGCAATCTCGCGGGCGAACTGCGCGATATGCGTGCGCAGGCGATCGGGGTCGTCCAGCGCGGGTTCGATGTACCAGACGTCGGTAATCGGATAGAGACTTCCTGCCTGAATCGGGATCGACTGCAAGACGTTGCGCTCGAAATCCGGCAACGTCTCGCCGGTGTGATCCGCGACCAGGCGCTGGATGGATTGCAGCCGCTCGGTTGTGCCGGCTGGCGATACGATGTGCTCCTGCAACAGGGTGGCACGCTGCGCATCGTCGGATTCCTCCGGACCCGGTGCGGGCGGCGCGGCTGTCGGCGCCGAAGGCGTCGTCGATGTCTGCTCCGGTGGCGGGGGCGAGGATGGCTGCCCGGTCGACGCTGTCGATGGCGACGACAGGGATGGTGCTGGCGCGGGAGGTGATTCGGGTTCGCCGGCAGGCTCGCTGCTGAGGACCTGCCAGCGCCGATCCGAGTCGGTAATCTCGAAGAGCAGCGTGTCGTATTCCATGTCGAGCAGATCGGCCATCTGGCCGACCAGTTCGTCCTGGACGCGCTGAACGCTGAAGCCGCCCGCCGCACTGTCGAACAGTGCCAACACGTCCTGGAACAACGTGGGGAAATCGAGGTGGGAGTGGGCCTGGCGATTGCGGGCCGACCAGACTCTGTCGGCGGCGCGCCGCAGGCTGGTCAGTTGCTCGACCTGGTGCCGCCCCAGGCCGGCGTAAAGCACGGTCGGGATGGCGGGCAGCAGATATTGGATGGCCTCTTGCATCCGGCTGATGTGGGGTTGCGGCACGGGATAGCCGTCCGCCTTGAGGCGGCGTGCCAGCTCGGATTGGGACAAGGGTTTGCCGGTTTCCTCTTCATACAGTTCCCGGGCTTTCTGCACGCCCAATGCGCGCTCGATGAACGACAGGCCGCCGTGCAGCTCGTTTTCCGCGAGATGGCCCGTCAAGGAAACTATTTCTCCGCGTTCTGGCCATGGCCGGAACTGGCAGGCAATGCGGAAGAAGCGCTCGTCCCGTGTCTCGCTCCAGAGTTCGCGCAGGATCGCCAGACGCGTATTGCCGCCGTTGCGGATGATGTAGTGATCCGCGCCTGGACGCCGCGTGATGGGCGGGGGAGCGTCGAGTCCGCGTTCGCGAATCGACGCCTTGATGTCGTCGTAAAGCGGGTTGCGGGTGAGGCGCGGATCAAGCTCATACGGCCGCAGTTCATCGAGCGTCACGACCATCGGCGTATCCTCAATCGGATCGCTCAAGCTGCTCGCGACGGGGCCGCTGCGCGTGAAGCCATCGCTCAGGAGCTTGTTTGCAACGTCCTGGGGGGAGATGTCAGGCATGGCCATCTCCTTCCTGCGTAGGAAGCTCCGAGCGTTCGAGCCCACGCTGGGCTCGCCGCAGCATGGCGCGGGCGTTGAGCCCCGCTCGGTGGTCGCTGGCGGTGGCGCTGGTGAAGATCGGTGGCAGGCCCGGCCGGGTGAACTTGAGATGTCCACCTGGGGTACGAACGACCTCCCATCCTTCGCTCAGGGCATACTCGATCAGCGGCAGCAACCGCTTGTGGCCGCGGGCCAGTTCATGGGCGTTCGACATGGGCGAACCTCCCTCCGGCCTTGCCGGTGACCGCTGCGAACCGTTCCTGCCACTGAGGGCATAGCTCATTTGCCAGGCCGCGCACGATCTCCAACGCGGCCAATGCCTGACGGCCCGAAGGCCGTCGATGCTCGACGCGATGAACAGGCAGGCCTCGGGTGGCTGCGCGCGGAAAAGCTTCGATCGCAGGAATTTCAGTGGCCAGTACCTGGATGCTGGCCTGCTCCTGGAAGATCAGGCGTAGCGTCTGCTGGATCAGGCGCGCGTTGGACGAGACGGCGGGGACGCGGTTTATCAGCAACTGCAGTGCGGGCGGTTCAATGCCCAGCTTTCGGTACGGCGTGATGTCCTCGACCAATTGCAGGGTTCCACGCCGCAGTTCGCGTGCAGCCAGGATTTCCGGTGTGACGGGCGACACGGCCTGCTGGGATGCCAGCAGTGCCATTTCCAGCAATACGCTGCGCGCGCCCTGGGTGTCTATGACCACCAGATCGTAGTGCGGCTGGAAGGTTGGCATCAGGTTGCGCAACCGCAGGCGTCCATCTGGGGCGTGCAGCAGCAAGGTATTGAGCTGCCGGTGCTCGTCGTTGGACAGCACCAGATCCAGGTTGTCGATGACTGTGCGCGACACCAGGTTCGCCAGGTCGCGTTCGTTGAAAGCCAGAAGCTCGTAGATGCCGCCCGGTGCGCGATGCTTCAGCTCGTAGTAGGACGACAGGGTTGGCTGCATGTCCAGGTCGAGCAGCAGCACCCGCAGACCTGCGTCGGCGATGAATGCGCCGAGGTTGGCCGCGACGGTGGTCTTGCCCACGCCGCCTTTGGTCGAAATGATGGATACGACCTGCATAGGGCTCTCCTCAGACATCGCTCGGGAGAGCTGGCTGCTGCGCACGGTTCTTGAGACGTTCGGTGATCCACAGATCGATCTCGGTGGAATCCCATCCGACAGCACGAACGCCGAGGCGTAGCGATTGGGGAAACTCACCCTTTTTCATGAGCGAGTAGATATGCGCGCGTTTGAATCCGGATTTGGCCTCGACTTCGTCCAGCCGCAGGATGCGGCGCTCGCCGGGCAGCAGTGCAGTGGGCTGCGACATAGTGGTCACTCCTTAACGCTCAGTGGCGTTTGTTGGGGTGACCTCTATTCAATAGACATGGATGCGGAAAGACATTGCAAATGCAATTTCCGGGGCTGCAGATACAAGCTGGAAAACCTCAAGCAACTACGCTAGCGCTGCCCAGCTTCCTCCGTGCGCTGGCGAACTTGCCGTTCAGCGTGCGCTCGGTGATGCCCATGGTGCCGCCACGATGAGCGATCAACGCGCTGACGATGGCCTCCTGGGTGCTGAAGCAAGAGTGCGGCTTGCCCGAAGGAGATCTGCTCAGCATCAGCTCCAACATGCTGCCAATGATGTGCAGGTAGGTGGCCTCCGCACGATCACTGAGAGAACACTGGCCGCAGGCTGGGATTGCCCCAGATTGCTTGAGCAGTTCTTCGTGACGCTCCTTGAGGTTCCGCAGTTCGCGACGACAAAGCTCAAGCTCCGCCTTCATGGCTTGGCGTTCCACCAACATGGCCTGTCCGGCTTCCAGCGTGATGACGGGGTGCGCGATGCGCTCGATGCGACTGAAAAGAAAAGCAGGTCGATGCCCTGGGTAGTGGGTTTGCATCCAGTGTTTGAGATCGAGGTGGCGCACGGTCAACTCATGGGAATCAAGCAGGGATTCATCGTTCAACGTGATGCCGTTTCGACCATAGGGAAGCTCACCGTTGACGATGGCATCGTAGATGCGTTCCGTGCAGAGTCGCAGTTCATCCCATCGGGGGCAATTGAGCGTTCTCGGCAGATTTCTAGGCGACGAGATGGAGGACAGGATTTCTTGCGAGTAACGCCATAATCCTGCCCAGCGTATGGCGGCCTCAATCGGACGATAGAACACCTTTGAAGCTGGCAGCTCTTCATGCATGTCTCCATCTCCTTGCGGGAGCGCTACATCACCGACTCCTCTGCTGCCGATCGACGTATGGTCACGGCATTTGTTGTTTGGCTTCTTGGGCGCACGTTGGCGGGGTATGCCGAAGCATGTTGGGTCCACATGCTCAAGGCCAGTGGCCATTGCCCGCTCGATATGTGAAAATCGCGATGCTTCGACCATCGAGCGATTAGTGACCGCACCTGGTTGCGCTTGTACACGCTTGTCAGCGTCGTCGGCCTTGATTTTTTCATCAAGACTCATTTCGTATCGCGTGTTCTATAAGGGGTCTAACCGACTTGCCTCGGCGCTGCGTCTATGCGGTTTGATTGGTGCTGGCCAGGGGGGAGGCGATGCCGGTGAGACTTCCACGGCATCCTGATAGATCGACATAGCAACTGACTGCCTCGCTCCGCCTTGCGCATGATCAGCTGTGCAAGGCTGAGAGATGCGCACTCAGTTCGCGCACACGTACGCGATGCAGCGGACTGCCTCGGCACGGGGTAGCACGCAGGTGAGCGGATGGTGTTGGCGGCGAGTGGAAATTGGTGGACGGTCTTCGTTGACGACGCCCGAAAACGAGGCTAAAATTGAGGCCTTCGTTGAGACCCTCAGCGAAGAAAAGAGTTGGAAAACATACGCTTAGCGCGTCAGTGCTAGTCCCGTTTCCCGCTCCAAACAAGAAAGGGACCCAATCGGGTCCCTTTTTTTTGTGCCGCTCTGCGGCTGCAACGCGCTTCATGCAACACGCATACACGCGACCCACACCTAATCCCCCTCTCATGGTTTGCTTTCGCTATGGCGCTCCGTACACTAAGGCCTGACCCAAAGTGAAGAGACTATGGCGCGCCTACACCCGCGATTGCTGGAAGCCCTTAACCTGTTACCGCAGGACAAACCCGTTCATTTGCTGACGCGGCACTCTGTGCGTGAACTGGCCAAGAACGGTTTTGCGGATTACCGCCTGCCCCTGACGCCGGAAGGCATCGATATGGCCCGGGAGTGGGGTAGCCAGTTGGCGCGTCCGGTGGATGCGTTCTTTTCCAGCCCGGTGGGGCGTTGTGTGAACACCGCCAAGGCCATGGCTGAAGGGGCCCGCAAGGCTGGGCTGCTTGAGACGATTCCCGAGATTACGACCGACACCACCCTGGTAGAGCCAGGCTGTTACGTGGAAGACCTGAATCAGGTTGGCCCCACGTTCCTGAAAATGGGTGCGTTCAAATTCCTTAATCAGCACTTGCAGCAACCCTTTGAGGGCATGCTGTCGCCGGCGGAAGGCCGCGCCAAGCTGGCGCGCTACCTGAGTGAGCGCGAACCGGCCCCGGGGCACCTGAATGTGCACGTGACCCACGACACCATTCTTGCCGTGCTGGTGGCCGAGCTTCACGGGCATCGGCGTATTACCGAGGATGACTGGCCCTGGATGATGGAAGGGCTGTGGCTGTGGTTCAGTGGCGGCCAGCTTCACTGGATATGGCGTGGTGATCACGGCCACCGTGCGCTGTAACCACATTTCTAAACCGATCTCTCCGTTTACCGACTTCTGACGAGGTGTGCCTTGTCCGCGCTGACAATTCGCAATTTGACCAAAACCTATGCCAATGGCGTGCAAGCGCTTAAAGGCATTGATCTGGAGGTGAAGAAGGGCGACTTTTTTGCCTTGCTGGGCCCCAACGGCGCTGGCAAATCCACCACCATTGGTGTGATTAGCTCGCTGGTGAACAAAACCGGCGGGGACGTCAGTATCTTCGGTTACTCTCTGGATACCCAGCGGTCCCTGGCCAAGAAGCAGATTGGTGTGGTGCCCCAGGAATTCAATTTCAATCAGTTCGAAAAAGTGTTCGACATTGTGGTGACCCAGGCCGGGTTTTACGGCATTCCGGCGCCTCTGGCCCGTGAGCGGGCAGAAAAATACCTGCGCCAACTGGGCCTGTGGGACAAACGCGACAAACAGTCGCGGACCCTGTCCGGGGGCATGAAGCGGCGCTTGATGATTGCCCGTGCCCTGGTTCATGAGCCGGAACTGCTGATTCTGGATGAGCCTACCGCTGGCGTGGATATCGAGCTGCGTCGCTCCATGTGGGATTTTCTTACCCGCCTGAATGAGCAAGGTAAAACCATTATTTTGACCACGCACTACCTGGAAGAAGCCGAGTCGCTGTGTCGGCATATCGCCATTATTGATCACGGCATAATCGCGGAAAATACGGACATGAAATCCCTGCTGGAACAGTTGCAGGTGGAGACCTTTGTTCTGGACCTGGCCCGGCCGGTGACCGAGGCTCCGCAGCTGGAAGGTTTTGAGGTATGGCTGCGCGATGCCAAGACCCTGGAAGTGGCGGTGCCGAAAAGCGAAAGCCTCAATACCCTGTTTGTGGAGCTGGCCCGACTCAATTTCGAGGTCATGAGCATGCGTAACAAGGCAAACCGGCTGGAAGAATTGTTTGTGCGGTTGGTCGAGCAAAATCTGCCAGGAGAGCAAGCCTCATGAGTGCACGCGAGCAATGGGTGGCGTTCCTTACCCTGGTGACCAAGGAAATTCGCCGTTTCACCCGTATCTGGCCGCAGACCCTGCTGCCACCGGCAATCACCATGACGTTGTATTTCGTGATTTTCGGCAATCTTATTGGCAGCCGTATCGGAGAGATGGGCGGGTTCGATTACATGCAGTACATCGTGCCCGGGCTGATCATGATGAGCGTAATCCAGAACAGTTACGGCAACGTGGTGAGCTCATTCTTTTCCACCAAGTTCCAGCATTCCATTGAGGAAATGCTGGTCTCGCCGATGCCGTCCCATGTGATTCTCAATGGCTATGTGGTTGGCGGCATGGTGCGTGGCATGCTGGTGGGGCTGATTGTCAGCCTGCTCAGCCTGTTCTTTACTCACCTGTCCATGCAGCATGTCTTTATCACCATCACGGTGGTGGTGCTCACCGCAGCGTTGTTTGCATTGGGCGGTTTCATCAATGCCACCTTCGCCACCAAATTTGATGATATCGCCATCGTGCCCACGTTTATCCTGACGCCGCTGACGTATCTGGGCGGGGTGTTTTATTCCATTGATCTGCTGCCGGAGTTCTGGCGCACCGTGAGCCTGGCAAACCCCATCGTGTATATGGTGAACGCCTTCCGGTATGGGGTGCTGGGCGTGAGTGACGTGAATGTTTATGCCTCGCTGGGCGTCATTCTGGCGTTTGTGATCGCTTTCTACTTATTCGCGCTGTGGTTGCTGCATCGTGGTACCGGTATTCGGCACTAACGAAACCGGCTAAATCCGGCTATGATTAAAGTCAGTCCCATGGACGGGAGTGCCAAGAGGTTATCATGAGCTATCTGAAGGAAACGCCGCTGGGTCGCTCCAGCGAGTATGTTGACGAGTACATGCCTTCGCTGTTGTGTCCGGTGCCGCGCTGGGATGCCCGCGAGTCCCTGGAGCTGGAAGACACCACACTGCCGTTCCACGGTACCGATATCTGGAATGCGTACGAATTGTCCTGGCTCAACGAGAAGGGCAAGCCCCTGGTGGCCATGTGCGAGCTGCGTGTGCCCTGCACCACCCCCAATATTGTCGAGTCCAAGTCGCTCAAGCTGTACCTGAACTCGTTTGCCAATACCCGCTTTGAAAGCCGCGATGCAGTGCGTGCAGCCATCGAAAAAGATGTGGCTCACACCGTGGGTGGCGATATCGAGGTGCTGCTGTATTCGTTGCAAGAGTCTGCCGGTTTCCCCGTCTGGGAAGACCGTGGTGACTGTGTGGACAATATCGATCTGTCCTTTGAGCATTATGAGTACCGTCCTGATCTGTTGCTCTGCGATCAGGGCTCCGAGCAGACTGGCCAGCTCTATTCGCACTTGCTGCGCAGTCATTGTCCGGTCACCGATCAGCCAGACTGGGCTACCGTGGTGATCCGCTATACCGGCCGTGCCATCAGCCCGGCCAGCTTCTTGCGTTATGTGGTGTCACTGCGTAATCACCAGGGGTTTCACGAACAGATTATCGAACAGATCTTCGTGGATCTGATGGCCCAGTGTTCGCCCCGTCACCTGACCGTGTACGGCCGCTTTACTCGCCGGGGCGGCATTGATATCAACCCGTTCCGCTCCAACAGCGAACAACCCCTCCCCAACCGTCGCACCATTCGTCAGTAGCAAGGATGGTGGCGGGTTTTATTTTTCAACAAGGAACCTTTGAATGAGCGAAGAAAATAACAGCAATGGTCTGGCGAAGCAGGAAGAGCGGAGCCTGGGTCTGGCATGCCACCTGTTGGCCTTTGTCGGTATGGTATTTCCGTTCGGCAATATTCTGGGGCCACTGGTGATCTGGCTGGTTAAAAAAGACGATAGTGCCTTCGTGGACGATCAGGGCAAGGAAGCATTGAATTTCAATATCACTATTTCCATCGCAGGTTTTGTCGCCTTCCTGCTCACCTTCGTGGTTATTGGCGCCATCCTGCTGCCGATTATTGGTATCTTCTGGTTGGTGATGACCATCGTGGCTGCCGTAAAGGCCAATGGCGGAGAGCACTACCGTTATCCGCTGACGATTCGGTTGATCAAATAATAGCTACAAGCCTTTAGCTGCTAGCTACGAGTAAAAAACGCGCCTTTTGGCGCGTTTTTTTTGGAATTGCTGCGCGGGCACTCAATTTGAAGTCTGTTGCTAGCTTTTCTTCGCGTTGCGGCTAGTAGCTCGAAGTTCGTGGCTGCTTTTTACGGCCCCAGCGGCCAGCCAAACCCGATCCACACGCCCAACAGTACCGACCAGCCCAGCAGTAGTGTCAGGCTGTAGGGCAGCATCAGGGCAATCAAGGTGCCGATGCCGGTGTCCGGTTGATAGCGCCTGGCGAAGCCCAGGACCAGCACGAAGTAGGGCATTAGCGGGGTGATGATATTGGTACTGGAATCGCCAACCCGGTAGGCCGCTTGGCTGGCTTCGGGGGAAATGCCCAGCAGCATCAGCATGGGAATGAAGACCGGGGCGAGAATGGACCATTTGGCCGAGGCGCTGCCGATCATCAGGTTGATCAGCGCAGTGAGCATGACAAACAGCAATAGCAGAACGACCTTGGGTACCGACAGTGCGCCAAGCCAGGCCGCGCCTTTCACTGCCAGTAGCAGGCCCAGCTGGCTGTAGTTAAACCAGGCCACGAACTGCGCTGCAAAGAACATCAGCACCAGATACCCGGCCATGGAGGCCATGGTGGTTTCCATGGCGGTAATAATGTCACCACTGCTGCGAAATTGCCCACTGACCCGGCCATACACCGCTCCGCATATCCCCGCAATCAATGCCACGATGACCACCAGGCCATGAATGAATGGCGAGCCCAGCACTCGGCCGGTCTCCGGGTGGCGCAGTGGCGCGTCACTTGGCAGTACCAGTAACGCCAGCCAGGCGAGCAGCACCACCAGGGTTAAACCCGTCCACCGCATGGCGCGGGGATGAGTATGTGGCACCTCCGGGGAGGCGGCCGTCGCTGCAGCGGAATGCATCAGCCGGGGTTCGGTCAGCTTCCTTGTGACCAGTGTCACCAGCCCGGTCACAAGAAAGGTGGAGGCGATGATGAACCAGTAATTGCCGGTGGCATCCACGGTGCGTTCCGGGGCAATAATATGCGCCGCTTCCGTGGACAGCCCGGCCAGGGTCGCGTCCACCGGCCCCACCAGCAGGTTGGCGCTGAAGCCGCCGGAGACGGCGGCAAAGGCGGTGGCGATACCGGCGATGGGGGAGCGTCCAGCCAGCTGGAATACCAGCCCGGCCAGGGGAATGAGTACCACATAGCCGGCGTCCACGGTCAGGCTGGAGAGCACGCCGGCAAACGCAACGGTGAACACCAGGGTGCTGCCGGAGGCGCGCCTTACCAGGCTGGCCAGGCTCACGGAAAGCAGGCCGGATTGTTCTGCCACCCCCAACCCCAGCATGGCGACGAGCACCACGCCCAATGGAGCAAAGCTGGTGAAGTTGCCCACCAGGGTGGTGAACAGGTAGCGAAGGCCATCTCCGTCGAGCAGCGAGCGGGCGGTAATGGTGTCGTCGGTCAGGGGGTGGACGGCGGTGATATTCAGTGCGCCCAGAAATGCGGTGAGAGGAAGCAGCAGCAGGCAAAGCCAGACAAACAGCAAGGTGGGGTGGGGCAGTCGGTTGCCCAGTTGCTCCAACCGAGCCAGCCAGCCATGGGTGCGGGTCATGAAGGTTTCCCCTGAAAATGAACCCTCTACTTTAGCGACTGGGGGGAATCCCGGGCAAGTAACGGTAATAGGAGGCGGCAGGATAACCTGATGCGATCAAAACCATCCACGGAGCCGGACGTGTTGCTTGCTGCGTGAACCGTGTTGCGGCCGCGAAAGCGGCATAAAAAAAGCCCCGCGTTTGCGGGGCTTTTCATGTTTGGCGGTGAGGGAGGGATTCGAACCCTCGATACCTTGCGGTATACACACTTTCCAGGCGTGCTCCTTCGGCCACTCGGACACCTCACCAGATTGTCGTCAACAGCGCACTGGGCAACTCTTGAGGGCGCGTAGAGTACCGGAGGGCGCGGCGGGAGGCAAGCGTCCCGCCGCCGGTTGCTCAGGGTTTGAGCAGTGACAACAAAGAGCAGGCTTGATCCACGGCCAGCCAGCTGATCAGGGCGACCTGCACCAGGAAGAAGCCGAAGCGAATCTGTACCAGCCAGTGATTGACGCCAACCAGATGGATCGTGCTCTGGGCCACACGGGCGGCAACGATCCAGGGCAGGAGGGTGTCACTCAGTGCGGTGTTGCCTAGCCACAATGCGGTGGCCACGACAACGATGAGAACGCCGAGCAATTCCAGTGTGTTCTGGTAAGCGCGATGCAGCCGGTTGAGCGGGCAGGCCGGGTTGTAGTGGTAGGGCGGAAACCCGTCCGCTTTGCTCTTGCCGCTCAACACGGCCAGGGAGCGGGCGGTGATCAGCAGGATAAGCAGAAACAGTGCCCAGCCCGCATACGCAAGCAAATAAAGGTGAGTGGTAATAATGGTGATGTCAGCAGTCATGGCAATCCGATCCTCGCAAGATAAAGACCCTGATATTCGCAGACCTGTGTACCGTTGGCACTGGTACCCTGCGCCAAAATTGACAGTGTGGCTTTCCCGCGGCGTTGCAGCCGCTGCTCGAAGCGGTGGATGTCGTCGGCGCTGGCAGAGGCAGTGATATGCATGTCGCTGTCCAGCGGCAGCAGGTACTTCAGCCCGGTTTCAACGGCAACCACATCCGCTGTTGCCCCCGCCTGCCGGGCCAACAGGGTCGTCAGGCTCCAGCCCGCCAGGGTCAGCAGGGCCGACTGGCTGCCAGCGAAGAAGGTGCCTTTGTCGTTGTGGTTGGGTGCCAGCGGGGCGGTAAGGGTCAGCGACTGGCCATCGAAGGTCTCAAGCTGAAAATCCAGATGCCGGGTAAGCGGAATGGCATCGCGCACCTGTTCTGCCAGCGTCGCCAGATCCATCATGGCAGTTCGCGGATGAAATCAGCGGGGCTGTCGTTGGGCAGGGATTTCAGGCTGCCCACGGGTTTGCCCAGGTACAGGTAGGCGACGACCTGATCCTTGGCCGCGAAGCCGAGCTTTTCCTTGGCCAGGGTGGAATTGGCCATGGCACCGGTGCGCCACATGGCGCCAATACCCTGTTCATAGGCGGCGAGCATCATGTTCTGCACTGACGCACCCACCGCCAGCACCTGTTCCCAGACCGGAATCTTGTGGCCTTCGGTCACTTCGGCCACGGCGACGATAATGGTAGGGGCACGCAGGGCCTTGCTGCGGGCGATGTCCCGGGCGCGGTTATCGGCGTCGGGTTGTTCCTCAAGCAGATGGGCGACCATGATGTCGCCCAGGCGCTCGCGCTGGCGGCCCTGTAGAACGATGAAGCGCCAGGGGCGCAGCAGGCCATGATCCGGGGCGCGGATGGCGGCACGCAGCAACATGTCCAGTTGCTCATCGCTGGGGCCGGGGGCTTCCAGGCGCGGGGCGGATACACGGGTGGTCAGGGCGGTGAGGGTGTCCATTCAGGGCTCCTATTACAACGGCGCCATGGTAGCCCGAATTGCAGATGAGTCCCAGTTGCAGGGTGTGCCGGTTTTCCGGTGGCAGGGAATAGCAGACCTTTAGTCATCCCAGTCTTTTTTCTTAGAAGGGAAACCGCTAAGCTTCGCAGAAATCGCGTGAAACCGTTCACATGACCTCCATGACGAAAAAGAAAGCTCGCCGCCCCCAGCTGGGCCCCATGGAGCGGGCGCGCCGTCAGGCAAACTACATCCGGCTATTGGCTTTTCTGGTGGCCGCCATGATTCTGATGGCGGGCCTGAAGCTGAACCTGTTCCCCGAGCTGTACATGCTGGGGGTGGCCGGGCTGCTCATCTATCCCATGTCCGCCCAGGGGTTGTTGTTCCTGTTCGACAAGCAGGACCGGCCCACCAAAACCGTTCACCAGTTGTTAATGCAGGCTGATGCCATGGTGATTGGGCTGGTCTGTGCCTTGCTGCACTTTGCGCTGGTGCCGGCCATGGTGTTGTTGATTATTGTGCATGCCAACTCCGTCAGCAGTGGTGGTCTCAAGCCCTGGTTGCTGAATGTGTTGATGACCGGGGTCGGCGCCTTGTTGATGGGCTGGATGCTGGGCTTTCAGGTGCTGTCGCCGGAACAGACGCCGGTGTTGTTGTCGGTTATTTCCATGCTTGGCCTGGGTATTTATGTGGGCGCCTCCTCCGCGTTTGCCCACCTTCAGGCCCGTTACCTGAAGCAGGCACAGGAGTTGGTGGGGCGCCAGCAGAAGCAGGCGGTGGATATGTCCCGCAAGCTGGCCAAGTATCTGCCGCCCCAGGTATGGGGGTCGATTTTTTCCGGCAAACGTGACGCCAAGCTGGAAACCCGACGCAAGCGCCTGACCGTGTTCTTTTCCGACATCAAGGGATTCAGTGCCATCTCCGAAGAGCTGCCGCTGACCACGCTTACCAAAATGCTCAACACCTACCTGAGCGAGATGACGCGCATTGCCCTGCGTCACGGTGGCACCATCGATAAATTCATTGGTGACGCGGTCATGATCTTTTTTGGTGATCCGAAAAGCGAAGGCGCCCAGGAAGATGCGTATCGGTGTGTATTGATGGCCATCGAGATGCAGGAACAAATGAAGCTGCTGCGCCAGCGCTGGCAGCGTGAAGGCATCGATCACAAGCTGGAAATCCGTATCGGCATCAATACCGGTTACGCCACGGTGGGCAACTTTGGTACCGATTCGCGCATGGATTACACCATTCTGGGCACGGATGTGAACCTGGCCAGCCGCCTGGAATCGGCCTGCCGGCCAGGTGGCGTGTTGATCTCGGAGGAGACCCAGGCGCTGGTGAATAACCGGATTCAGTGCCGCAGCATGGGCGACATTCAGGTGAAGGGGTTTAACCGGCCGATACCGGTGTTCGAGGCGTTGGGTGCCAAACGGGATGCGGGGGCAAAGAACCGTTATGTGTCTGCGCAAACCGATGGGTTTGGCATCCACATCGATCTGGAGCGCATCCGTAATTTCGACAAGAACACGATTCTACGCACCCTGGCCCGTTCCGCCACGGACCTGAAACAGGACAAAACGGTGGCCGTGGACTATGAAGCGGAAGGCTTCAGTCTGCACGTGCAGAGCGACATCATGAGAAAACGCGACCGTGAAAAAGTCATCGAGATGATGGGTCGCGCTGCGAAAAAAGTGCAGACCGAGGTGAGAGTTTAATCCGCTACACGCTACGGAACATAGACAGGAAAACCTGAAAACTTCTTTCCCTGGCATGACGCTAGCGCAAAAAGATCGGGGTGTTCGAGCTTGGCAGGTTTCATGAAACGTTGCGGGTAGGCTCGGATTTTTGTCGCCTTGCTACGCTCGGTTCGCCCCTCAAGTTGGGCTCCTACAGTAGCGCCAGCGAAGGAGCGCAGGTGTCGGCTCCCGGTTTCCTTTTCAGCTTTTTCACTTTGCACTTTCAACTGATGTATCGCGGACGGCCCCGTAGGTCGGCTTAGGCGTAGCCGTAAGCCGACATTCAGAGGCTCCCTAATTCAACGGGAACGCCGTCCAGTTGTCTGCCCACGTCTGCGCGCTGCCCGGGCGCATGGCACCGAGATGATCCGCTGCTTCATCCCAGAATTCTCCCTGCGGAATCGCCGTGGCGCCATTGCGTGCAGGAGAGCGTGAGGTGGGGGCAAAATCCGGGTGGGACGTGCTGGTCGCATCGCGGGTCAGCAGCGGGTCGGTGCCAAACTGGGCGCCCACGGTACGGCTCTGGAAATAACGACGCTCGTCAAAACCGTTGTCGTCATCATTGTCCATGCTTTCTGCGTCGAAGAACGTCAGGCCCCGGTTGCCGACCTTATGAACCATCATGCTGTTGAACGTGAGCTCGCCTTCCTGGATGCGGCGCACGGTCTCGCCGCCTTTCAGGTCGATGGTTTCCCCGGAGAAGCCGTCAATAATCATGTTATTGAAATGCCCGCCGGTGCCCACTTTGAGGGTCATCGCACGGTGGTATTTTTCATGGCTGCGCGGGCTGATCAGGGTCACGTTATACATGACCGGGGCGGAAATGGGCGTGGCATCCGGATTCGCCTTGAGGTTATCGCCTTCAAAGGCATTGTCACCCACATTGGCATGCTGCTGCGCTACCAGAAACTGTACCCGGCCACGCCAGCCCATATCCCAGTCCAGTGAATCATCTGCGGCACCGGTAATAATGATGTGCTTGAGGTCCACTGTGCCACCGAACACTTCGATACCATCGTCCAGCGCGCGATGGACCTGCACATTGCGGACAATGGTGCTGCTGCCGCAGCCACCCAGGGTCAGGCCATTCAATTCATTGTTGGCGTAGACCTCGAAGCCGGCGAACTCCACGCGAGTGTATTCCATCACACCGCAGGAACTGTCCGCATCGCTGCCGCCAAAGGCTCCCCGGGTATCGCCGTCGGGAATGCCTTCAATATGCGCGTTGGCCACGTTCACCGGCGCGCTGCCGAGCATGACTACACCGCCCCAGTCACCGGCGGTACGGGTGCCTTCCGGTTGGGTGCTGGTGAATACGATGGGTGCGTTTTCCTGACCACGGGAAAACAGGGTGGCGTCCCGGGTAATCACCAGGGCGGAGCCGGGTTTGCCTTCAATGCGTGTGCCCGGCTCGATGGTCAGGCTGCCGCCCGCTTCCACATAGACAATGCCATCCAGTACCCAGGTGGTGCCGGCATGCCAGGTGTTCTGCCCGAACAGGGAGCCTTTTATGGTTTGCTGTCCGGCGATCATTTGCCGTACCGGGTTATAGGCGAAGTACCCCGTTATGCACAGCACCACGAGGGCAAGGGCCAGCCAGGCATACATGCCTGACGGTTTGCCGGTGGTTGTCTGTCGGCTGCCCAGAGTTTCCGCGATATCCGGGTTGGTCAGTGTGGTCGGCAGGCTGGCGGAAGGGCGTTTGTGGAGCAATACGCCGTCCCGGTTGGCTTCCTGCAGCTTCAGCCCCAACGCCCGGATTTTTCGGTTGTCACTTTGAATGGCGCGGGTAATGATTTCCGCTCGGTAGACCGGGTCGTTCAGCAGCGTGTTGAAATGAACAAATCGCAGACTGCTGTCATTTTCCTGATCAAAGTTCTGTTTAAGCTGCCACAGCAACTCGACCAATTGTGCACGCGGTGATGAAACTGCATCGACCATACATCCCCCCAAACGGATATCACGCAATCACCAGAAGGGGGGCAGTGTGTAAAATAAATATGACAGTAGGGTGAAACAAGCGACGAGTTGCGAGCTACAACATGATAGATAGTAAAGGCTGGAAACGTGCTCCAGCTTTCGGGTTTTCTACGAAGCCGCTGTAGGCGTTCCTCTTGAGGGATGAATCCGAGCTAGGGCCGGTCAGGCATCCGGGTTCGACAGGTCAGCAAAAAGGGGAACCCGATGCCTCTGTTGCCTCGCTGCGCTCGGTTCGTCCCCTGGAAGGGAACTCCTACCCATTCTTCGCGGGCGGGGCGGTTGCCGTGTGGCGTCCCGTCCCCCGCCCTCAACCAGCGTTGCTGCTTGTTGCTTTGTTACTTGCCGAGAATGGCGTCAGCCGCTTTTTCGGCAATCATCACGGTCGGGGCATTGGTGTTACCGCCAATGAGTGTCGGCATGATGGAAGCATCTACCACGCGCAGGCCTTCCAGGCCGTGTACGCGCAGTTCCGCGTCCACCACTGCCATGTCATCACTGCCCATTTTGCAGGTGCCCACGGGGTGATAGATGTTGTCGCACTTCTGGCGCAGGAACTCGCGGATCTCTTCATCACTCTGCGTGTCCTTGCCCGGGAAGAGCTCTTCGCCGCGCCAGTCATTCAGCGCCTGTTGGGCCATGATCTTGCGCAGGGCCTTAACGCCGCGAACCATGCCTTCCATGTCGTCCGGGTGCTCCAGGAAGCGCGGATCGATCAGCGCTGGTGAGCGCGGGTTGGCATCACGCAGGGTAATATTGCCGCGGCTTTTCGGGCGCAGGATGCACACGTGGCCGGAGTAGCCGTAGCCCATGCTGAACAAGGTGTTCAGGCCGTGATTGTCCAGCTTGGCCGCGGTCAGGTGCAGCTGCAGGTCCGGGATTGTCTCTTCCGGGCGGGATTTAATGAACCCGCCGGCTTCCGCCACGTTGGAGGTAAGCTGCCCATTACGGCGGTAGAAGAAATTGAAGATGCCTTTCAGGCCAGTGGTGAGCAGCGCGCCGGGGGCCAGGCTCAGGGTGTCCTTGCGCAGACTTTTGTGCACCACCAGAGCATCCGGGTGATCCTGCAGGTTTTCGCCGACACCGGGTAGCTCATGAACCAGCGGGATGTTGTGCTCGGCCAGCTCGGCAGCCGGGCCCACCCCGGACAATTTCAGTACCTGGGGAGAGTTGATCGCACCGCCGGACAGGATGACTTCGTTGTCTGCTTTCAGGGTACGAATCTGCCCGTTGTGTTCCACTTCCACACCAATGGCTCGCTTGCCTTCGAACAGGATGCGGTTTACCAGTGCACTGGTGAGTACGGTCAGGTTGGGGCGATCCATTACCGGGTGCAGGTAGGCCTTGGACACGCCGCAGCGCTCACCATCCTTCTGGTTGACCTTGTACATGCCCACGCCTTCCTGGACATCATTATTGAAGTCGTCGGTGGCGGGGTGACCGGCTTCCACGCCGGCCTTGATAAAGGCACTGCTCACCGGGTGGGTGAAACGCAGGTCGGCGATGTTCAACTTGCCGCCGGTGCCATGGAAGGGGCCTTCACCGCCTTCATAATGCTCAGAGCGTTTGAAAACAGGGAGTACGTCGTCAAAGCCCCAGCCCTTGTTACCCAGGGCGGCCCAATGGTCGTAGTCCGATTGGTGGCCACGGGTGTAGCACATGGCATTAACGGCGGAGGAGCCGCCCAGGGTCTTCCCGCGGGGAATATAAAGCTGACGGTTGTTGAGGGCCTTCTGCGGTACGGTGTAGTAACGCCAGTTCCGCGCGTTGGAGCGCATCATCAAAATGATGCCTGCCGGTATGCGAATGAACAGGCTGTTATCGGCGGGGCCGGCTTCGAGCAGGCATACGCGATTATTCGGATTTTCGGAAAGGCGGTTGGCGAGTACGCAGCCGGCAGAACCGGCGCCGACAATGATGTAATCAAACTGCATGGTGTCTGCCTTCGGCTAATGGCACAGTAAAAGGAGCCTCTGGAAAACTCCTTGCGTGCTCAGCGTGGCCTGAAGCGTGCAGATGTTGAGTTTTGTCTCGACGGACAGGGTGGTTCCCTTTCCTAGAGACAAAACTCAGCAGATGTGCGCTTCAGGCCACGCCCTTCGGGTCTTCCAGGCTGGCCCGCACTCGTTGTTGCACTCTTTCGACAGGCAACCAGCATGCCTTCAAAAGTGCGCCTAGATTGCGAACCAGCCTGAAAGACTGAGCATGTAAGGAGTTTTTCAGAGGCTCCTCGGCGTATTCTAGGAATTTGGCCCATGAAAACGAGGTTTGTTTGTGACCGGCAAGTCCAATGTATACCACGCTGGGTGGCGCTGTCTTTGGTCCTAATGCCTGTTCTGGCGGTTTCGGGCGCGCCGCAGGGCTGGAGGGAAGTGGAGTTCGCGGGGCATACGGAGTACCGGCAAGTGAACGGTTGCTGGCAAGCTCTTGCGAAAGGAACGGCCTCGGGCCTGGTGAGGGAGCAGGAGGTGGATCTCAACCAGACACCCTGGCTGACCTGGCAGTGGCAGGGTGAAGTCATCCCGCCCTGGCCTGACACGCTGGAGAAAACCAAGGCGGGGGATGACTTTCAGGCTCGCGTGTACGTGGTGAAAAAAGGCTGGTTGCCCTGGCAGACGCGCGCCATCAACTATGTCTGGTCCCGTGACGCTGAGCCTGGCGCCCATTGGCCCAACCCGTTTGCCAGCCAGGCAGAGATGGTCGTGGTGCAGGGGCCGGGTGGTGCTGGCCCCTGGCACCGGTTCTCGCGCAATGTGCAGGCTGATTTCAAGCGCTTTCATGGCATGGAGGTGGATGTGGTGGATGCCGTGGCGATCATGACGGATGGCGATAATACCGGCACGCGGGTAATGAGCTGTTACCGTTTGCCGGTGTTTCGTGCTGCTGCACAGGATGAACGAGAGTGAAGAAACGGATAAGCGAGGGATAAGGGAGGATAAAGAAAGTTGCGGCCATCACCGCGAGCTGTTTATTATTTACTCAATCCGGTGTCTGTGATTAGCCTGTCGAGGCAGATTAATCAGAGATAACCGGGTAAAGGCGCTGCCATCGTGTTCATACACAGCCACAGGCAATTCACTTTCCTCCGCCGGTCCGTGCCGGACGGTGCCCCTGCCTCTCCCTGTCCCTTGCTGCCGCCCCTTGTGTCGCAGAATCGTCATTACTTTACGTTTATATCTGGGGAGCCTCTGAATAACTCCTTACGTGCTCAGCGTGGCCTGAAGGGTGCAGCTGTTGTGTTTTTTTGCAACGGACAGGGTGGGCTCCCTTTCCTAGCGAAAAAGCGCAACAGATGTGCCCTTCAGGCCTCGCCCTCCGGGTCTTTCAGGCTGGCTCACACTCGTTGTTGCGCTTTTTCGATGGATGGACATACACCTTCAAAATCGCGCCTGGATTGCGAGCCATCCTGAAAGACTGAGCATGTAAGGAGTTATTCAGAGGCTCCCTGCCGTGCCTGATCACATTGCTGAGGTTGCCCATGAGTGAACGGATTCTGCGTCTGGATAAAGCCGGTACACCGGTCGAGTGGCTCGACTGGCAAATGGCCGCCACCCTGTATGCGCGCGGCTTGGTGACCTGGACGCTGGGGGATGTGATCTTCCAGCTGCACGGCGGCACCAGCCGTCTTACCGGCACCCGCTCCTGCCTGTCGCTGCATTCGATCATCGCCTGCGATGGCGTGACCCATAACCACAGGCGCCCAGCACCGCCTTTGACCAACCGGGCGTTGTTCCGTCGCGACCAGCATCTGTGCCTTTATTGTGGCAAACCGTTTCCTGAAAATGTGCTCACCCGTGATCATATCGTGCCCACTTCGCGGGGGGGCAGGGACCGCTGGCTGAATGTGGTATCAGCCTGTCGGCGTTGTAACCAGCGCAAGGGCAGTCATCGGCTTGACGAAATTGAGATGGAATTACTGGCGTTGCCCTACGTGCCTAATATGGCCGAGTACCTGGCGCTGATTAACAGCCACCGTATTCGCGGCGATCAAATGGAGTTTCTGCGCAGTCAGTTTGGTAAAGAAAGCCGGTTGTTATAAAACAAAATGTAAAAAATGCAGAGGCCGCTGCGTTTTTATTTATCCCGTGACTGTTTCACTTACCATATTTCACTTTGTCTTGATGGCAATTCAGTTACACTGAAATAGCGTTCGCATTTTATTGCCCAGGGGATAATCCATTCGCTACGTTATTTTCTCTTTCTGCTGCTTGATTGCTGTTGCCGCCAGCGCGGTAGAGAGCGGGACTGATTCCAAAACGGCGGCTTTTTATTACGGCCCGGATATCCCATGGCCTTCATTGGCCGCGTATGACTTTCCTGTGGTGGAGCCGGACCAGGCCGACAGCGTGCCGCAGGCGTATCGGGACGATGACTTTTATGCCTACGTGAGCCTGGGGGAGGTGCTGGCCCAACGGCATTATTTTGCCGGGCTGGACAAGGCCTGGTTGCTGGGCGAGAACCCGGATTGGGGCTCGTTCATTCTTGATCAATCTTCTCCGGCACTACGCCGTTATTTTATCGATGCGGTGATCGAGCCGCTCTGGGCCCAAGGCTACCGTGGCTTTTTCCTCGACACCCTGGACAGTTACCAGCTGGTTGCCAAAGACGAGGCCGAGCGTGAACGCCAGCGGCAGGGGCTGGCAGCGCTGATTAATGCCATCGCCGAGCGCCATCCCCAGGCGGGTTTTATTTTTAACCGTGGTTTCGAACTGATGCCGCTGGTGCAGGCCCGGGTGGATGCGGTGGCGGCCGAGTCCCTCTACCAGCGGTGGTTGCCGGACAAGGACCAGTTTACCGCTGTCCCGGAAGAAGACAGGGCCTGGCTGCTGGGCCAGTTTGAACAGGTCCGTGAGCGTTATGGCGTCAGCACTATCGCCATTGATTATGCGCCTCCTGCGTCCCGTGACCAGGCGCGCAAGATCGCCAGCGACATTGCCCAACACAACGTCATTCCCTGGGTCACCAACCCGGCGCTGGACATGATGGGCGTGGGGGAGCTGGAAATCCTGCCCCGCCAGGTGCTGCTGGTGTACGGCGGCAGCTCGGAGCGCACCTGGGAATTGACCGATGCGGTGCGCTACGGGCTGATGCCCCTGCAGTTTCAGGGCCTGGTGCCGGATATTCGTGCGGTGGATGCGCCCATGCCGGCGGGCACACTGGCCGGCCGTTATGCGGGCATTGTTATCTGGCTGGAAGATTCGGAAGTTGCCAGTGATGGCTTTGAAGACTGGCTGGCGCAACAGAAAGAGGCTGGCGTGCCTATCCTGATGCTGGGTTATCCTGCCATTGACCCGCAGGGCCCCCATGCCCGGGACTTCGGTTTTGAGTCGCGCAACACGCCGGCAAGCCCGCCACAGATTGTCTCTCAGCACCCGGACATGGGCTTTGAAATCCCGTTGCCGAAACTGCTGGAGCTGTCTGCGCCGGTGGATAACGACAACGCCACTCCCTGGTTAAAATTACGCAGCGAGAACCAGACGTTTACCCCTGCAGCGACAACTCCCTGGGGCGGTTACGCCTTCCAGCCCTTTCTGATTCGTTCCATTTTGCCCGGCGTGCAAGGCGACGGCATGGATCGCTGGGTGTTGAACCCGCTCAGTTTTACCCGCGAAGCCCTGCAATTGCCCGACATGCCTATTCCGGACGTGACCACCGAAAACGGGCGGCGACTGTTGTTTGCGCACATGGACGGCGATGGTTTCCCCAGCCTGGCAGAAGTGGAAGGGTACCGGGGGCGGGCGGATGCCCTGGTGCTGCTGGATGAAATTCTCGAGAAATTTGATATTCCCACCACCATCTCCGTGATTGAAGGGGAAGTGTCCAACGATGGGCTGTACCCCAAAATGGCCCCCGAACTGCAGCGTATTGCCCGTGCCATGTTTGCCCTGCCCCATGTGGAAGCGGCAACGCACACTTACTCGCATCCCTTTTTCTGGTACGACGCCCAGGCAAACCCCGGGGAGCTGTACGGGCCGGAAGGGCAGCTGCGGCTACCGCTGCCGGACTACCGCATGGACCCGGTGCGCGAAGTGGTGGGCTCGGCCAATTATATCGAGAGCGAGCTGTTACCGCCCGGCAAGAAGACCCGCATGGTGCTGTGGAGCGGTGACACCATTCCCACACCGGAAGCGCTGAAAGCGGCCCGTGAAGGTGGGCTGTTGAACATGAACGGCAGCGACACGACCATTACCAACAGCGCGCCCACCTGGACACTGGTGAAGGGCATTGGTATCCCGAAAGGGGATGAGTATCAGGTCTACGCGCCCAACCAGAACGAAAATATTTATACCAATAACTGGACCGGGCCTTTCTACGGCTTTGAGCGGGTTATTGAAACCTTCAAACTGACCGAAACGCCTCATCGCTTCAAGCCGGTGGATATTTACTACCACACCTATATTGCCAGCAAGAATGCGTCACTGGAGTCCCTGCGGCGGGTGTACCAATGGGCCAGCGATCAGCCGTATTTTCCGCTGTTCGCATCGGACTACAGCCGCAAAGTGCTGGATTTCAACGACATGGTGATCGGCCGCCGGGGCGATCAATGGTGGATTCAGGGCAACGGCCAGCTACGTACGTTACGATTGCCGGACGGGCTGGCGCTTCCCGCCTTGGCACAAAGCAGTGGTGTGGCCGGCTACCGCGAGGACAAGCCCGGACGTTATGTGCATTTGAGCGGTGAGCAGGCACATTGGCGAGGCCAGGCATCCAGCGAGAACGGCAGCCGGGTGCCGTATTTGCAGCAGGCGAATGGCCGGCTGACGACTTTTTCCCGCGACGGGCGAAACCTGCGCTTCTCTCTGGAAGCCATGACGTCGCTGGCGTTTTCCCTGGGCAATGCCCGGGGCTGCACGTTGTCTCATCAGGGAAAAACACTGAAACCTGCCGGCAGGGAAGGCCGGCTCTACCACTACAGGAGTGCGGCGCGTGAGCTCAATGAGCTACGGCTACAATGTCCGCACTGAACGGCTGCGGGTTCTTGGTCTACCGGAATTATTTGCCTTTCTGATTCTTATCGGGGTGGTGTGCTGGATGGTGTTCCCGCGGGACCTGTCTTCGTCCCTGCGTAGTGCGCGGCTGGACGCGGTGACGTTCAGCTATATGCAAGCCTGGCTGAAAGCCAAGCCGGATGACCACGAATTGCGCCTGTTGATGGCCCGGGAATTGATTCTGCAAGGTGATTTCGTGGCGGCGGATGAGCAGCTGCAAGTCGTGACCGCGGACAGTAATGGGCGCTATGACACCCAGATTGCCTGGCTGGAACTGCGCCGGGATTTTACCCGTTTGATGGCCATAGACGCCGACAACCGTCGTGGCACCATGCTTGAGCATGAAACCCTGACCCGTTTGCGCGCGATTGACTGGGCGGCCCTGAACAGTGAAAAACGCATTCGTTTCGCCGAGATGGCCCTGGCCATGGGCAGCGTGGACCTGGCGGTGCAGGCCTACCGCCGGTTGGCTGACAGCGCGGCCAACCCCAGCCAGTGGCACGTCAAGGCGGCGAAAGTACTGCTTGCCCACGGGCGCTATTCCGAGTCTGCGGATGCCTACATTGCAGCCATGGATGCGCGTGGCAATTACACGGTGCGTAAACGCTATTTCCTCGCCGCACTCAGCGCACTGCAGTCGGGTAGCCTGCATGACAAGGCGCTGCGCCTGGCTCAGGCGCGGGAGCGTGCTTTTTATAACGACAAGGCGGTGTTGTACCGCTTGATGACCCTGGCCCAGGCCGGCGGCAACATGCCCCTGGCCGAGCACTATGCAGTGTTGTTACTGGGTCTGCCGTCCGAGGAGGGCAGCCGATGACCCGCCGCCCGCTGATACGACGATGGCTCCATGCGGCCATTTTCCCCTTGGCGCTGTCTACCGTACCGCTTGCCCATGCGGACACGCCCGCGCCTTATGTGGAGCGCTACTACGACCGCAGCTACCAGGTGTTCGTGGGGTCGGGGAACCTGGTTCGGGCCCGGCAGGTGGCTGAGAATGCGCTTTACTGGCGCCCGGATGATGAACGCTGGTGGCGCCGGCTGGCGGAGATATCCCGTTGGCAGGGGGATCCGGAAACCTCACTGAAAGCCTGGCGGCAGGTGGCTTTGCGCAGTAATGATCCGGAGGCCTGGAAGCAGGTGCTGGTGTTGGCACCGCTGACTTACAGCAACCGCCTCGCGCTGCGGGCCAACAAGGCGCTGTTGAGCGCCTCTCCCTACGATGCCGACATCATTGCCACCATCAGTCAGCAGTATGAGCTGCTGGGGCAACCGGATGAGGGCCTGCGTTTCTTCGCAGACTGGCGTCGGCGTTACCCCAGTAAAGCGGCATTACGGGAAATGCAGCGGCTCGCCTTGAATCAGGGTGAGGATGTGCTGGCTGCGCGCTACTCCCGTGAATACATGGACCGCTTTGGCCCGGAAGAGGCCATGGCTGCCCAGGCGGCAGACCTGTTCTGGCTTAATGGTCAGCGCGAAAAAGCCCTGCAGGACCTGGACCGTGACGCCAGCGATTTAGCCTATTCGCCGGCACTGTCCCGGCGTATTGCGGTGATGGCCGGAGAGTTGGGCGAGTGGGATCTGGCGCTGGATCGCTACCAGCAATTGGTGGATCACGACGACGACCAGATTACCGATTTGTACCATTACATCACGCTGGCCCGTTATTACCGCCCGGATCGTGTGGCATCACTGATGGATCGGGCCTGGCAGAAGAACCGCAATCCGCAATTTGCCCTGGGGGCGCTCTATCAGCTGAACGATCGCCGTGATGATGAAGCGATTGATGCTTTCCTGTCAGGGTTGAGTGAAGAGCAATGGCAAACGCTGATACAGACTCCGGAATTTCTGCGCTTCTATGCCAACCTGCAATTGCGTCGCGGGGACCCGCAAGCCGCGCAGCGCTGGTTGCAGAAAGCACTGGCCCTGAATCCGGCTGACCGGGAAACCCGGGTCAGCTGGATGTGGCTGCTGATTGCCACCGGCCAGGACCGGGAGCTTCGCCAGGCCCTGGTCACCTGGGAAGGCGCGGCCCGAAGTGATCGGCGCTACTGGGAAGTGCTGTCGGCGTCACACATGGCATTGGGCAATGCGGAACAGGCCTTGCGCTATGAAACCGAATTACTGAAAACCGCCCGTCAGAACTGGGAGCGCCAGTGGTATTACGCCCAGGCGTTGATTGCCACCGGTCGAAACGGGCAGGCCTGGCCGGTGCTGCGGCACCTCAAGGAACAATTGCCCTTGACGGTCGAGCCGCAAAAGCAGGCCATTTACCGGGATATGCAATTGACGCTGAGTCTGTTGTTTGACGATGGCGATACCTCGCTGAAGCTGGCCCGGGCGCAAACGCAAGGCATGGATAGTGATCCGGTGGCCCGGGCCGAGTGGTTGGCGCAATGGGCGATCGGGCAGTCAGAGCCCTTGCTGGCCCAGAGTTGGTATTTGCGTAAACAGCAGGCGCAAGGGGCGCTCAAAGCCGGCTCGGCACTGGCTTTTGCACTGGTGCAGGATGATCTGGACGCGGTGGCGCAGATCCGTGAGCAGTATCAGGGCCAGCTTACCCTGTCCGAGCAGCTGGAAGCCCAGGTGCGGCTGGATGAACCGCGCCGTGCCGCCAGTACCTTTATGGCGATACAGGCCGGGTCACCGGAACTGGCCGGGAGCAATAACCTGCAGGAAAGCCTGCTGTTGCCCACGGCTCGCTCGTCACAGTTTCATATTGAACAGCGCCGTTTGGGGGCGCTGGATATTCAGGATCTGCAGTTTGTGCAGTACCAGCCGCTCAGTGATTTTACCCAGCTGTCTGTGGAAGCACGCCAGCGCAATTTCAGCAGCAATGATGATGAATTGCTGCAAATCAGTGATGACGAGCAGCGGCTGTCGATGGCGCTGGCTTACCAGCGCGAACGGTTCCGCAGCCGCCTGGAGCTGGGCCAGCGCAACCTGTTGGGCAACAGCGAAACCATGGCGGACCTGGAGCTGGGCGCCAACTGGACCCGGTACTGGTCCGGTAGCCTGAATTACCAATGGCGAATGCCGGCGGATGAGTCGTCCCTGCTGATTCTGGGGGCGTCGCGTACCGGTAGCCAGTGGTTGCTGAACTGGACGCCATCTTCTACCTGGCAAAGCAGTGTGGATTGGGGCAACTATGACTATCAGGATCTCAATGATAGTGATCTGGGCAGTGGCAGCATTATCAATGCCCAGAGTACCTGGCGCCCCTGGTTGTCGCGCTTCTCTCCCGGGGTACGGGTGAGGCATACCCGGGCTGACTTTACCGCCGGTGAAGACAGCATGGCAGAAGTGCGTGCCTTGCTGCCGCCGGGTGCCCAGACGTTACCGCTGCCGCAGGACTATCACGAGTCGGAAGTGGTGCTCCTGCTGGGCCAGCCGGATGTGCATATTCGTCCGCACCGTTTGCAGGGCTGGGCAGAAATAGGTTACAGCCATAACAGTCTTTCGGGAGCGGGTTTTACCGGCCGCTTCGGTGTGGAAGGGCCGCTGATCGGCCGGGATGAATGGAAGCTGTATGCAGAACAACAGCTCAATAGTGGGGGCAGTGGTGAAGACAGCTACCGCTTCGGGCTGCAATATAGAGTTTATTACTAGGAGTGAATCCAATGAGACTGAGCATTCCGCTACTGGGAACCTTGCTGTTAGCCACCGTGCTGGCCGGGTGTACCCATGTTCGCAGCAGCCAGGATGTGGAACTGTCCGGCGAGGGCAACTGGCTGGTGCTGCCGATGGTTAACCGTACCGCGACGCCCCAGGCGGGCTTACGGGCGGCGTCCATTGTCGAATCCGTGCTGTACCGCCATGGCGTGAATAACGTAACCCGCTACCCGGAAAGCGATAATGAAGGAGTGTTGTTTGAAGGCACCTCGGCGGCCAACCGCAAGAAAATGAATCAGTGGGTTGCCTCGCAATCGGCCCAGTATGTGGTGAGCGGGGTGGTGCACGAATGGCGCTATAAAACCGGCGTTGATGGTGAGCCTGCGGTGGGGGTGATGATCGAAATTCGTGAGTTGCCGGCAGGTCGTATCGTCTACAGCGGTACCGGCTCACGGGCCGGCTGGGCACGCCAGTCGCTCAGTGAAACCGGGCAGAAAGTCATCGATAAATTGCTCGCCCCGGTGGTGCAGTAATGCTCGAGCGCATCAGTAACGGCAAGCTGGCGGGGCTGTTCATGCCCGAGCCAAGAGTGCTGTGGTCGCTGTGCGAAGCAGTGATTCTGATGGCGCTGGCGGTTGCCATGGGGTTGTGGCTGCGCGAGGAGGATCCGCTGACACTCATCGGGACCTTCCGTTGGGTGTTGCTGGTGCCCATGTTGCTGGCGCTGCGTTATGGCAGTTTGCTTGGGGTATTCGGCATGCTGTGCCTGGTGGCCAGCTGGTTTGTGCTGACTGCCCTGGGCTTCTATCCAGGGATGGAGTTTCCGGAATCCACCATGCTTGGTGGTTTCGTGATTACCCTTATCTGCGGTGAGTTTGCGGATATGTGGCGCGTCAAGCTGATGCGCGCAGACAGTGCCGCCAGCTATGCGCTGGAGCGCTTGCAGAACCTGACCCAGCGGTATGTGCTGTTGCGCCTCTCCCACGACCGGTTGGAAGAAAATCTGCTGATCAAGCCGTATACCGTGCGCGATGCGCTGGTGCGGTTACGTGATCTGACCCTGGATGAAAGTGACAAGGTGCGCCTTCCGGCGGCGGATGACCTGATTCACATGTTGGCAGAATATTGCCAGCTGCAACGTGCCGCGCTTTACCGGGTGGTGGATGGCGAAATCGATGATGAGCCGGCGGCAAAGCTGGGGGAGAACCGTCCGCTGGAGCGCGACAATGATTTGCTCCAGCACGCGCTGGACAACCAGCTGCTTGCCCATATTCAGCAGCACGATCACGACAGTCATTACCATGGCCAGTACCTGGTTGCGGCCCCCATTATCAACAGTGGTGGCGCCTTGATCGGGGTGATGGTCATCGAGCGTTTGCCATTCCTGTCCATCAATTATGAAAATCTGCAGTTGCTGTCGGTGCTGCTCAACTTCTATGCGGACGTGGTGCATGCTGGCGATGAAGTCGATGACATGCTGGATCGCTGGCCCACCATGCCGTTCCGGATTGCCAGTGAGTTGGCCGCGCTGGTGCGTCTGCGCGAGGGCGGCCGGGTGGATACCTCGCTCACCTTGTTTGTCGCCGATGACAGCGAGCAGGCGGGACTGATTCTGGATGCATTGGCTCGTGGTTTGCGTAGCCTGGATCTGGCCTGGTGGGTAAACGACAACGCGCTGATGATCATGATGCCGATGACCGGGGAATCCAGTCTGGAAGGCTTTGTGTTACGTACCGAAAAATGGCTGGCCGATGAGTATGCCTTCATGAGCCTGCGTCAGGCCGGGGTGCAGTTCTATTACCGTCACCTGGATCAACGTGGCGGGATGGAGCAGGTGGCTGAGCTTCTGGAGGCGGCGAGTGTCTAGTCTCAAGCTGCTTATTTATGCGATCAGCGCGGAGATCGCCTCCCTGCTGTTGCTGTTGAGCAGACAGGCAGACCTGTCCCTGTTCGTGCTGTACCTGTTCTCTCACGGGTTGGCATCGGCATTGCTGTCTGTTGTGGCCTGGGGGCTGCTGCCGCCACGTTTCAGAACGCCAAAGATTCTTTCCTGGGTGCTGATTTTTTCCTTTGCGTTTTTTATTCCGGCGGTGGGGCTGGTCACTATCCTGGGTGGGGTCGCCTTGGGTATCTGGCTGCCGGCGTTGTTTCGGGACAAGCCATTCGGGCTGGTGGACCAGCCCTATTTTACCCCGGTGCAGGTCAATAGCGCGGCCGGTTTTCGGCAAATCGATCTGAAAAGCCTGCTGACCACATCAAGGGCGCCCAATGCCCTGCGGGTGCAGGGCATGCTGGTGCTCAAGGACATGCCAGCCAAGGTAACCGGCAATTTGTTACGCCATACCCTGGGGGATTCCTTTGAAGATTTGCGGCTACTGGCCTACGGGATTCTTGATCAGAAAGAAAAGGAAATTACCCGGGATATCGAGCGCGCCCTGCACCTGTTGGAGCGGGCCAAGGAGTCACGCCGCTACCGTTTGGCCCGTCGCCTGTCCGAGCTGTATTGGGAGCTGAATTATCAGGACCTGGTGCGCGGGGATATCCGTATCCTGACGTTGGAACGGGCAGCATTCTATGCCGACATGGGCTTGATGGAAGCGCCGGAAGACGCCGGCTTGTGGTTGCTGCGCGGGCGCATTCAGTTAAGCCAGGGGGAAATCGGTGAAGCGCACCAGTCCATGACATTCGCCCGTCGCCTGGGGTTGTCCGCAGCGAAAGTCAATCCCTGGCTGGCCGAGATCGCGCTGCAACGTCGGCAAATACCGCTGGTGCGGCTGCTGATGCGTGAAATTACCGATGACAGCCAATTCACCCAACTCAATAAATCCGTTGAATTCTGGAGGGCCTATGAGCCTGCCACGGGCGGATAGCGCCGATATCTGTTTATTACTGGAAGGCACTTTCCCCTATGTGAGTGGCGGCGTGTCCAGTTGGGTAAACCAGATTATTCGTGGTTTTCCCGAATATACCTTTGCCTGCTGTTTTGTGGGCAGTCGCCCGGAAGACTACGGCGACATGAAATATGAGCTGCCGGATAACGTGGTGCATTTGGAAGTGCACTACCTGCACAATTTTCAGCGGGGGGCGCAAAAGCGTTCCCTCAAGGGCAATCGTAAGGCCTATGCCGATCTGCGGCGTTTCCATGAAATGGTGAAAGATGGCATTCATTCCCGGGAGCGCAGCGAGCTGTTCAGCCGCATTGTCACGCACCTGGGGGAAGGCGAGGATTATTCCGAGGAATCTTTCCTGCACAGCCGGGCCAGCTGGGATTACATTGCTGAATCGTACCGCGAGTTCAGCCGCGACCCGTCCTTTGTGGATTATTTCTGGACCATCCGCATCATGCATTCGCCCATCTGGGTGCTTAACGATATTGCCGACAACCTGTTGCCGGCAAAGATGTACCACACCATTTCTACCGGTTATGCGGGCTTTCTTGGTGCCATGCTCAAACGCCGCACCGGCAAGCCGTTGCTGCTGTCCGAGCATGGTATTTATACCAAGGAGCGCAAGATCGACCTGTTCCAGAGCGAATGGATCAGCGATAACCGCGGCCTGGTAGAAAAGAACAATGCGGAGATGGCCTATTTTCGCGAAAAGTGGGTGAATTTTTTCACCGAGCTGGGGCGTGAGTGCTACCAGGCATCGGACCGCATTGTGGCGCTTTATGAGCGCAACCGTGAGCGGCAAATGGAAGATGGCGCGCCGCCAGAGCGCACCCTGAATATCCCCAATGGCATTGATCTGCCCCGCATGCAGAAAGTGCGTGCCGCCCGGGGTGACAACATTCCCCCGGTGGCTTGCCTGATTGGTCGTGTGGTGCCCATCAAGGATGTGAAAACCTTCCTGCGCGCCATGCGTACCCTGGTCAATGTATTGCCAGAGGCGGAAGGCTGGATTGCCGGCCCGGAAGATGAGGACAAGGAATACGCCAAGGAGTGTCACGGTCTGGTGACCAGCCTGGGGCTGGAAAAGAATGTGAAGTTTCTGGGCTTCCAGAAAATTGATGAGCTGTTACCGAAAGTGGGCGTGATAGTGCTCAGCTCCATCAGTGAGGCGTTACCGCTGGTGTTGCTGGAAGGCTTTGCCGCCGGGGTGCCAGCGGTTTCCACGGATGTGGGTTCCTGCCGTCAGCTGATTGAAGGCCTGGGTGAAGCCGATCGGGCCTATGGAAAAGCGGGCGAAGTGGTGGGCATTGCCGATCCGGAAGCGCTGGGCAATGCGGTGGCCGCGCTATTGAAAAACAAGGACGCCTGGCACCAGGCGCAGCAGGCAGGCATTCGCCGGGTGGAGAACCTGTACACCCAGGAAATGATGTTTGGCGCCTACCGTGACCTGTACCAGTCGCTGGTGGAGGACACTGCCGCCGCCAGCCCGCAAGAAAGCAACAATCGTCGCCGGGAGGGACGCCACTAATGGCCGGCATTGGTTTTGAACTGCGTCGATTGCTGCGCAAGGACACCCTGCTTGGCCTGATCCGGGCCTATGCCTATGCCGGTGTAATCAGCTCCGGCCCCTGGGTGTTGTCGATCATCGGTATTCTGATTATCGGTATCTTCAGTTTGGGTATGGTGGTGCCGGATGCCTCGGTGACACAGTTTCAGGTCACGGTGACCTACCTTATCGCCATCAGTCTGATCCTTACCGGCATTGTGCAGCTGGCCTTTACCCGCTTCTGCGCGGATCGCTCGTTTGAAAACCGTGAAGACCTGATTCTGCCCAATTTTGGTGGCGTTACGGTGCTGGTGACGGTTATCTCCGGCGTGCTGGCGTTGCCGGCTGCCATGTTCCTGTTTCCCGGGCAGAGTGTGCTGTTCCGGGTGTTGCTGATCGCCTGTTTTGTGGTGCTGAGCAATATCTGGATTGCCACGGTCTTTCTGTCCGGCATGAAGCAGTACAAGGCCATTCTGTTGCTCTATGCCCTGGGCTACACCATTACGGTGGTGGGTGCCCTGATGCTGCGGTTTCTGGACCTGGATGGCCTGCTGCTGGGGTTTCTGCTGGGGCAGGTGACCCTGCTGGCGGGGATGCTGGTACTGATTGTGCGAGGCTACCCGGCCGAGAGCATCGTCTCGTTCGACATGTTCGGCAAAAAATACCTGTACCCCAGCCTGATGCTGGTGGGCTTTTTCTATAATGCCGGGGTGTGGGCGGACAAGGCCATGTTCTGGTTTTATGACGGCACCGGTAGCGATGTGATCGGGCCGCTGCGGGCCTCGTTGATCTACGACATTCCGGTATTCCTGTCCTATCTGTCACTGATCCCGGGCATGGCCGTGTTTCTGGTGCGTATGGAAACGGACTTCGTGGAGTATTATTCCAACTTTTATGACGCGGTTCGTGAAGGCGGGTCGTTGTCCTATATCGAAGACATGCGCAACCAGATGGTGTTTGTCATCCGCCAGGGCATCTTCCAGATCCTCAAGATTCAGGCAATCTCGGCGCTGGTGATCATGGTGGCCGGTGCGCAGATCTTTAACGCTTTGGGCATTTCGGAACTGTACCTGCCGCTGCTCAAGGTGCAGCTAATCGCCACCGCGCTGCAGGTGGTCTTCCTGGCCATCATCAACGTGTTCTGTTATCTGGATCAGCGCCGCATGCTGGTGTTGCTGACGGGGCTGTTTTTCGTGCTCAACGTGATCTTTACCGGCATAAGCTTGTACCTGGGGCCCCAGTTCTTTGGCTTCGGTTTCCTGCTGGCGTTGGCCGTGTGTGTGCTGCTTGGCCTGTGGCTGGTGAGTCGCAAAATGGCAGAACTGGAATATTCCACCTTTATGCTTAATTGACCGGGGCAGGATGTGCCCTTGGTTAATTCTATGTTTGTAGGTCGAGTTAGGCGTAGCCGTAACCCGGCATCTCGCTTTCTCGCAGGCAAAAAAAACGGCGCCAAAAGGCGCCGTGAATAGTTTGGCTCGGGAGAGCTATCACGGAGTAAAACTCCGGAGCCGGTGAATGGGACTCACCGACACCCGGAAGTATGTGGACAACTGTTCTCACAAGCATTCGCTTTGTAGACTTTTTGTTTAGCCTTCTAGGTCAATATTTGCACTGTCGTTCAGTTTTTGCCCGCCATCAGGCATCAGATTGCATTGCCGCAGGCGCTCCTGCCAGAGCGAGACATGGTGCTTGAGCGCCCGGTTTAACTGGCTTTGCAGGCCTGTGTCGGAAAAATAATGGTCTTGCCACTGTGCAAAAGCAGGGGGTGTGGGGGCCAGCAATGCTTCTATCTTCGCCAGCGCGCTGGCCAGTTGCTTGCGCTGGCGCTGTGCGTCTGCCAGGGCCTGTTGCACCTGGCTGCCCCAGATATTGTCCAGCACATTGCGCAGTTTTCGGGCTTGAGGCGTGGGTCGCCCTTTGGGGCAGAGCGCTACCGGGTCAATGTTTTCGAGCAGGGTGTTGCCTCGTTCCAGCTCTCGCAGCGCCAGCGCCAGCCGCCGCAGCAGTTGCCCGCCGGCCTGGCTGTGCGCGATTTGCTGCAAGCGGGCTTCCAGCCCGAACAATTGCTCAGGGCTTGGCAGGGTCTGGCCCTGAAATGGAGGCTGGGCCAGTTGCTCCAGGCTTAACAGCGCTGCTTGGCTGTCGCCGGCCATGGCAGAGGGCGACTGGCTGAAAAACTGACGAAATTCCGCGCTGGCCACCAGCGCATTCCAGTACAGGGCGGGTAGCGCCGCCTGTTTCTCGGTGACTACCTGTTCAAGCAGGGTGATCAGTGCCTGATTGTCCAGTTTGTCACTGGCCAGGCACTGGCGGGCACGGCGGATAAAGGTCACTTCATGTTTGAATCGCAAGGAGTCGGCCTGCAGCTTGCCGAGCACGCTATTGCGCTCGCTGATCAGCGACATCAAGTTGCAGTGGCGCAGTTCCAGATAATCGAGCATGTCGACCCGGTGCTCGGGGATCGGTTGGTGCAGTTCCCGGTTGCCGGGGTAGGGCACTATCGGCAGGGGTGCCCGTTCGGGAACGGCCTGTTGTGAAAGCCGCGCCAGACGGGAGAGATAATCCTCCCAGCGGGCCTCGCTGTCGTTGCCGGGCATTAGCCACCACAAGGTGAATGCCACCAGAAAAACCGCCGCAATGATCAGGAAACCCGTTTTTATCCTTGCTGCCAAATCCATCCCCTGGATGCCGTTACTGACTGCTGTGCGCCGCCTGCTTAGCCACTTGTACCGTATCTTGTTTCTGAATGTGCGGCCTTGTCTCTGCGCGATTTCTTGATGTGATAGTTGCGACTATCGTCGAACGGAAGTCCCATGTCTGTGGTATGTTTCCCACGTTAACCATTTTGCCAGGGAAGGGTGTTATGCCAAGTCGGGGTTTGTCTGTTTTTCGTCTCTTGATGTTGTGGACTGTGCTGCTGATCACGGCCTGTGATGATAAGAGTGACACCACCGGAAAGGGGGAAAGTAACGGCGCTGTTGCAGAGCAGGGTGAGACCGACCCAGCCGTCTCCCCTCTGGATGACCGCTGGCAAACCCATCTGGCAGCCCTGCCGGCCGGTACCATCAGTGCCCGGGCGCCACTGGTTGTGCGCTTTAATCACCCGGTGGTGACTCCTGATCAACTCGACAAACCTCAATCCGGGGTCGCGCGGCTGTTGCCGGAGCGGGCTGTCACGGCGGTGTTTACCGCCGAAGACCGGCTGGAAATTCGCCCCGCCGAGCGGTTACCCGGCGGGGAGTCGTTGACCCTGGTGCTGTACGCCCAGGGGCTGGCCAATGTGGATGATGCCTTGAGTCCCGCTGAGTTCTCCCTGCAGGTGCTGCGTCAGCAGCTGAGCCTGACGGTGGAGTCCCTGTTGCCCACGGACGATGGCGGCGAAATGGTACTGCGCGGCAGCCTGGAGACTCGCGATCTGGCGGACCAGGCTCACGTAGAGGCGGTATTGGATGCCCGCCAGAACGACAAGACTCTGGCCATTAACTGGCAGCATGACAGCGCCGGCCTGCGCCATGATTTTTCGGTGACCGGGATTGTGCGCGAACAGCAGGCCAGTGATGTATCACTGCGCTGGGATGCGGCGCCCCTTGGCGTGAACAACGAGGGCAACCGTCATTACACGGTGCCGGCACTAAAAAACTTCGCGGTAACCAATGTGCGGGCGGTCAGTTACCCGAAACCCCACGTCCAGGTGAACTTTTCCGAAGCCTTGCAAGCCACCCAGAACCTGAAAGGGCTGGTCACGTTGAATGGCAAGGCGCCGCGAGTGGAAGTGGATGGCAGCACCCTGCGCATTTATCCGCAGGATGAGCTGGAAGACGATGTGAAGCTGGTGATTGACGGCAGTCTGCGCTCCGCCAGCCAGGGTCGCCTGGCCGAGAAACTGGAAAAAACCGTCACCCTGATGACCAATAAGCCCGGTGTGCGCTTTGTGGGTGATGGCACCATCCTGCCCGACGGCAAACAGCTCAGCGTGCCGTTTGAAGCGGTGGGGGTGCGCTCGGTGAAAGTCCAGGCGTTCCGGGTTTTCGATGACAACATCGGCCGCTATCTGCAGGGCAGCGAGCTGAATGAAGCCGACATGGACTCTCGCAGCGGTCGCTACCTGTGGCAGAAAACGTTGACCCTGCCGGGCAATGGCGATGGCTGGCAACGTTATCAGCTGGATCTCACCGAGCTCATGGCCAAACACCCCAACGGCCTGGTGCACCTGACGCTGGCGATTGATGGTGACGACATCAGCTACAGCTGCCCGGACGGTGCCCTCAAGAAAAAAACCACTTTGCCGGACAGTTATGAAGGCCCCGGGCAGGATGAGGACCGCTCTGACCTCTACGAAAATTACTATGCCGACGCGGGCTACCTGAGCTGGTACGAGAAGGATAACCCCTGTTCTGACAGCTACTACCAATACAATGATCTGGCCAGCAGCACCCGCGCCTTCCTGGCCTCCAATCTGGGCCTGATCGCCAAACGCGGCCAGAACGATACCCTGCTGGTGGTGGCCACCGAGCTGGACAGCAACACCCCCGCCGAAGACGTGGTGCTCAAGGCCTACAACTACCAACTACAGCAAGTGGGTATGGGACTCACCGATGCCGAGGGCATGGCCAGCCTGACACTGGATGGTTCCGCCTATTATCTGGAAGCGGTCAAGGACCGGGACAACGGTTACCTGAAACTGGCTCGCAACCGGGCCCTGCCCACCAACCAGTTCAACACCGGTGGTCAGCAAGTACGCGATGGCCTGAAAGGGTTCTTCTACGGCGAGCGGGATGTGTGGCGCCCCGGTGATGACATTCACCTGACCTTTATTCTGGAAGACCAGGACAACACCATCCCCGAGGGCCACCCACTGACGCTGGACTGGTTTGATCCCCGTGGTAACAAGGTGAAAAGCTATACGCTGGACAAGCCGGTGGGCGACTTTTATGCCTTTACACTACAGACAGATGAGGACGCGCCCACCGGGAACTGGCGCGCGGTGGCCCGGCTGGGGCAACGCTATTTCGATACCCCAATCCGGGTGGAAGCGATCAAACCCAATCGGCTGAAAATCGAACTGGATCTGCCGGAGACGCTCTATACCAACGAAGCCACCGACATTGGGTTATTTACCCAATGGCTTAACGGTGCCACCGCCGCCAATTTGAAGGCCGACATGAAAGTGCGGGTGAGCGCGCGCACCACTCGTTTCAGTGGCTACGACGCTTATCACTTCGACGACCCCACCCGAAAGCTCAGCAGCGAACCCTTCACCGCCTTCGATGGCAACGTGGATGCGAAGGGCAACGCCACTGTGCCGCTCACCGTGAATGTGGAGCAGACCCCGGGCATGCTGCGCGCCACCCTGACGACCCGCGTGTTTGAAAACAGCGGCGATTACAGCACCCAGATTCGCAGCGTGCCGGTGTACCCGTTCAAGCATTGGGTCGGCATGCGCATCCCCGAAGGCAGCGGCTGGGGCGGGGCACTGTCCCGTGAAGGCCTGCATGCCATCGACCTGATCAGCCTGGACAGCGACGGCAAGCCCGACGCCAGTCGGCCTTTGGATATCAGTGTCTACCAGATTGATTGGCGCTGGTGGTGGGACCGGGCCGGTGACGACCTGAGTAACTACATTAGTGACCCCAACACCAAACGCGTAGCCGATGCACAGATCACCACCGATGCAGAAGGTCGCGCCCAGTGGAACCTGAACGGCGAAGACTACGATTGGGGTCGCCATCTGATTCGCATTTGTGACCGACAAAGCGATCACTGCACCGCACAAACCGTGTACCTGGGCTGGAGCTGGGAGCAGGCCAGTGGCAGCCAGGATGCAGCCACACGCCTGTCCCTGTCAGCGGATCAGGACCGTTACGCCGTTGGCGACACGGCCCATATTCAATTGCCCGCTGTCGCCAAGGGCCGTTTGCTGGTGAGCCTGGAAACCGGTTCACGGGTACTGGATCACTACTGGCTGCCCGCCAACGGTGAAGCGCAAACCCTGGATATCCCCATCACCGCCAACATGGCGCCCAATGTGTACGTGCATGTGGCGCTGCTGCAGCCGCACAGCGGCCGCAACAACGACCGGCCCATCCGGCTTTATGGCCTGGTGCCGCTGTTGGTGGATGACCCGAACACCCGTCTTGCCCCGCAAGTGAGAGCCCCGGACAAGGTGAAACCGGAAGACACCTTTACCGTTAAGGTCAGTGAAAAGCAGGGCAAGCCGATGACCTACACCTTGGCGCTGGTGGATGAAGGCCTGCTCGGGCTGACCAACTACCAGACCCCGGATCCCCACGACAGTTTCTACCGTCGCGAAGCCCTGGGCGTGCTGACCTGGGATCTGTTCGACATGGTGGTGGGGGCTTACGGGGCAGAACTGGATCAGCTGCTGGCACTGGGCGGCTCCGACGGGGCTGACGATGGCCGGGAAAAGCAGCGTCGCCGCTTCCCGCCGGTGGTGAAGTTCCTGGGCCCGTTCACGCTGGATGCCAATGAAACCGCCAATCACGAGATTACCTTGCCGCCGTACATGGGCCAGGTGCGGGCCATGGTGGTGGCCGGTGACAACGGCGCCTACGGCAAGGCCGAACAGGACATTACCGTCACCCAGCCGCTGACGGTGTTGAGCACCTTGCCACGGGTACTGGGGCCGGGTGAAAGCGTGTCGCTGCCGGTTACCGTGTTTGTCACCGACGACAGCCTGAAAAAAGTCACCCTGACCGTGGATGCCGACGAAGACCTGTTCGAGGTAGAGCAGGGCAACGCCACGCTGACCTTCACTGGCCCGTCCGATCAGATTGCCATGCTGAAAATCACCGCCAGGGAACAGGTGGGCACTGGCGACATCACCGTCACTGCGAAAGGCGGCAAACACCGTGCCTCGGAAACCGTGCACCTGCCAGTGCGCGCGGCGAACCCGCCCACCACCCGCGATACCCGCAAGGTGCTGGCGCCCGGTGAAATCTGGGCGCTGGAATCGCAGCCCCATGGCATGGCCGGGACCAATAGCAGCACCGTGGTGGTCAGTGCTTTGCCCGCCATGGGTCTGGAGCGCCGGTTGGACTACCTGCTGCGCTACCCGCATGGCTGCATCGAGCAGACCACCTCATCGGTGTTGCCGCAGCTGTACCTGAATCAGCTACTGCAACTGGACGAGCAGCAAAAGCAGGAGGTCCAGGACAACGTCACCGCGGGCATCGAGCGCCTCAAGCGTTTCCAGCTGGCCGATGGCGGTTTCAGCTACTGGCCCGGCCTGGCCAATGCCAGCGACTGGGGCACCAGCTATGCCGGCCACTTCCTGCTGGAAGCCAAACGGCTTGGCTACGCGGTGCCGGCCACCATGCTGGATAACTGGACGGCCTATCAGGTTCGCCGCAGCCAGAGCCTGGGCGACCGCCCCTGGCAGTGGAGTGCGGAAGCCTATCGCCAGTACACCCTGGCCCTGGCGGGCAAACCGCAGGTCGGCGCCATGAACCGGCTGCGCGAGCGGCTGCAAATGGCCAAGCCGGATTACTCACGCAGTGCCAGTTATCACAGTGGCCGCTGGTTGCTGGCTGCCGCCTACCTGCAAATGGGCCTCAGCGATGTGGCGGCGGAGCTTACCGCCAACGCTGCCGCCGAGCTGGAATACGATGGTGCCAGTTACACCTATGGTTCCTTGCTTCGCGATCAGGCTATCCGCCTCACCGTGGCCGATGCCCGTGGCGATACCGCCGAGGCCTGGACCTTGGCGCAGGACATTGCCAGCCAGCTTTCTGCTGATCACTGGTACAGCACCCAGACCACGGCCTGGTCGCTGATGGCCATGGCCCGTTATGCGGGCAGCCAGAGCGATGAGCAGGGCTATCAATTTGCGATGCGTGAAGGCAAGCAGGGCTGGCAGGACATCGCGGCCACCTCGCCGGTTTACCGCCAGGCGCTGACCGATAGCGAAACCGCCCAGGCCTTTAGTGTCCGCAACGACAGTGAACGCAAACTGTTTGTCACCTTGAGCAACACCGGCACGCCGTTGCCGGGGAACGAACAGGCCAGCAGTGACGGACTCAGCCTGACCACCCGCTTCCTGGCAGAGGGCAAACCGGTGAACCCGGCCAGCTTGCCCCAGGGGCAGGATTTTGTTGCTGAAGTCACCGTGACCAACACCGGGAACCGCAGCCTGGAGAACCTGGCGCTCACCCAGATCCTGCCGTCCGGCTGGCAAATTACCAGCAGCCGGCTGGATGGTAGCGCCGACGATCAGGAGCGGGTCACGTACCAGGACCTGCGCGACGATCGGGTGATGCATTACTTCGATCTGAAACCGGGCAACAAGCACCGCCTCACCGTGCGCGTGGCGCTCAACGCCTCCTTTGCCGGCCGCTTCTACCTGCCAGCCTGGAACGTGGAAGCCATGTACGACGGCACCCGCCAGGCCCGCAGTAAAGGGCAATGGATTGAGGTGAAACGCGATTAGACCCAAATGCTCAATGTCGGCTTACGCCTTCAGGCTAAGCCGACCTACGGGGAGTGGCCACGCGATATTTTGACGCCCGGGCGTGTAGGTCGTGTTAGGCGTAGCCGTAACCCGACACCCTGCCTCGTTGCTTGCAGCACATGCCCAATGTCGGATTACGTCTTGCAGGCTAAGCCGACGCAGGGGTTATTCGTTACCAATGTCGTCCGGAAGCAGCGGATTGCCGCCCCAATCAGCCGGATACAGGCCACGGGCCACGTCGCGGTGGAAGCTGCTGTAGGGCCAAGCGGCGGGTTGGTGGACGTAACCATGCTTTACTGGGTTGAAGTAAATGTAGTCGGTGTGATTATACAGATCGCTTTCATCTCGAAGGGTGTGTTCCCAGAAGCGGTTTTGCCAGATCGGGGTGTCTATTTGGCGATTTTTTGTGACCATTCCTTTGAGTAAACGCCAACGGGTTGAGAAATCATGATCTTCTTCCGGCAAGGTCCAAATGCAGTGGAGATGGTCCGGAAGGATGACGATGGCGTCGATGCGCAAAGGGTGACGTTTTTGTACGGTTTTGAAAGCGTGGCGAAGTGCGTTAATCGTCGGTTCATTGGTCAGAATCGGTTTGCGTTGATGTGTGACCAAGGTGAAAAAATAGCAGCCGCCGGAGAGATAATTGCGCCGGTAGTGCATGGGGCCTCATTGTTTGTTTTGGAATATCAGATTACGACCCAATACGCGAGAAAACGAGAGGACATTCGCGCAACCCATTGTCGGCGTTATGCCCACCGTGCAGCCCTCCGTGTAGGTCGAATTAGGCCGAAGGCCGTAATCCGACAGCCCAGGGTACGGCCACATCTAACCCTTGTGTCGGATTACGCCTTTAGGCTAATTCGACCTACATGCAGGAGCTCGGTCGTAGGTCGTGTTAGGCGCAGCCGTAACCCGACAATGGGACTTGTTCCGGGCTCTCACCGACAATGAACCTGCGCTACGTCTTCCTGATCCCGCTAATCACCGCCGTGCCGATCGTCGCCGCACTGCAGTTCTGGCCGCTGCCGGATCGGCTCACGAACACCCCTTACGCCACCTTGATGCTGGACCGGCATGACCGTCTGCTTGGTGCCCGTATTGCGGCGGATGAGCAATGGCGCTTTGTGCCGGTGGACACCTTGCCGGACAAATATCGCCAGGCTTTGTTGAACTACGAAGACAAACGCTTTTTCGCCCATCCGGGTGTCGATCCGCTGGCCATTGCCCGCGCGGCTTGGCTCAATGCCCGCGCCGGGCGGGTGGTCAGTGGTGGTTCCACGCTGACCATGCAGCTGGCGCGGCTGCTGCGCGATGACCCGCCCAGAACACTGCCTGAGAAAGCCCGCGAAGCGCTGCTCGCCCTGCAACTGGAATGGCACTTCAGCAAGGACGACTTGCTGATTCAGTACGCCAGCCGCGCCCCGTTTGGTGGCAACATCGTCGGATTGCGTGCCGCGGCCTGGCGTTATTTCGGCCGGGAGCCGGCGGCACTGAGCTGGGCAGAGGCTGCGTTGCTGGCGGTGCTGCCCAATGCCCCCGCCTTGATTCACCCGGGCCGAAACCGCGAGCGCTTGCTGACCAAGCGCAATACGTTACTGGGCGCGTTGCACGAGAAGGGCGAGCTGTCGGCCACCGACCTGAAACTGGCCTTGCTGGAGCCGCTTCCCGACGCGCCGCGATCGCTACCCGGCAGTGCCGACCACCTGCTTACCTCACTTTCCTCTCGCAGTGGGCAACATCTGTTCCACACCACGCTGGATGCCGACCTGCAACGTCGGGTGCGCGAGCTGGCGCGCCAGCATGGCCAGCGGTTAGCGGGGGAGGGGGTGCATAACGTGGCGGTGGTGGTGATCGACCACACCGAATTGGCCACCCGGGCCTACGTGGGCAACATGACCCACGGTGATGCCCGCGAATACGGGGCCGCCGTGGATATCGCCCGTTCGCCGCGCTCCACCGGCAGTGTGCTCAAGCCCTTGTTGTATGGATTAATGCTCGATGACGGCCTGCTGCTGCCTGACACTCTGGTGCCGGATTTGCCCACCAACTACGGTGGCTTCAGCCCGGAAAATTTTGATCACGAATACCGTGGCGCGGTCCCGGCCCATCAGGCGCTTAGCCAGTCCCTGAATATTCCGGCCGTACGCATGCTGCGTGAATACGGGCTCGGCCGTTTTCACAGCCAATTGCAGCGCATGGGCATGAGCACCTTGTTCCGCAGTGCGGAAGAATACGGCCTCACTCTGGTGTTGGGTGGCGCGGAAGGCACGCTCGATGAACTGACGGGCATTTATGCGCGCTTGTTTGCCAGTGCCATGCGGGCACCGTCCTACCCGGTGGCAACGCTGCAGCCGCTATTGGCCGGGCGGGAATCTGCTCGCCCGGTGCTTAGCCCGGGGGCGGCCTGGCTGACGCTGGATGCCCTTCGTGATGTGGCTCGCCCTGGCACCGCCCGCCAGTGGCGGCTGTTCAGCTCCAGCCAGCCCATCGCCTGGAAAACCGGCACCAGCTATGGCCTGCGCGATGCCTGGGCTATCGGCAGTAACGGCCGCTACACCGTGGGTGTTTGGGCCGGTAACGGCAATGGCGAGCCGGCGCCCAGCCTGGGGGGCGCGGCCACCGCTGCACCGCTGATGCTGGATGTGTTCAGCCTGCTGGGGCCAGCGGCCTGGCCGGAACCGCCACTGGCAGACCTGAAGACCGTGCATGTGTGCAGTGATGATGGCTATCTGGCCGGCGGTCGCTGCCCCACGGTGGAGCGGCTGGCCCCGCTGCACAGCCATTTTGAAACGGTGACGCCGTACCATGTGCGGGTGCATCTGGACGATAAGGGGCAGCGGGTTCACAGCCAGTGCGAGTCGGTGGATGCCATGCGCCACCGGGACTGGTTTGTGCTGCCGCCGGGGCAAGCCTGGTTCTATCAGCGCCGTCACCCGCACTACCGGCCGCTACCCGCCTGGCGCGACGATTGTCTGGCCGGGGCGCGGGCCATGAATAGCGCACCGCCCATGGCGTTGATTTACCCCCATGCGGGCACGGCGATGTATATTCCGGTGGAGCTGGATGGCCGGCTGGGCAGGGCGGTCTTTCGCGCTGTCCATCAACGGGCCGGCGCCACGCTCTACTGGCATCTGGATTCTGCTTATCTGGGCGAGACCCGTCATTTCCATGAATGGGCACTCACCGCCGAGCCCGGCTGGCACACCCTGACGCTGGTGGATGATCAGGGCTTTCGGTTAAAGCAGCGCTTCAAGGTGCTGGGAAAGTGAGACGCTTCACGCAGGCATGCTGCACGCAACCACGCTGCCCAATCCTTTTCCCGCTTGCGGGAGAAAGACAGTGTTCATTGTCGGATTACGGCCTTCGACCTACAAAACTCAAGCATCAAGTAGGTCGAATTAGCCTGAAAGGCGTAATCCGACAAGCAATCTGGATGAGGTTTTTCTCCTTGGGGTAGGGGATGAGCGCAGCGAATTAAAGAAGCACACACATCCACCGCGCCTTTTTCACGTGAATCTGATAAACAAGGACTCTAAACGCAACGAACGGGGCCAAGGATGAAGCACCTGCACTATCACACCTGCAATCTTTGCGAAGCCATGTGCGGTATTGAGATAGAGCACTGCGGCGATGACATACAAGCCATTCGTGGCGACAAGGCCGACCCCTTCAGCCGTGGCCATATCTGTCCCAAGGCGGTGGCTCTACAGGATCTGCACAACGACCCGGACCGCCTGCGCCACCCGGTCAAGCGTACCGCCGATGGCTGGGTGCCGATCAGCTGGGAGGACGCCCTGGACGAAACTGCCCAGAGGCTGCACCAGATACAGGAGGAACACGGCAAGAACGCGGTGTCCCTGTACCTGGGCAACCCCACGGCCCACAACCATGGTGCCTTGTTTACGCTATTGCCGTTCACCCGGGCGCTGAACACTCGCCAGCGCTATAGCGCCACCTCTGCGGATCAGCTTCCCCATCAGTTGGCCACCTACAAACTGTTTGGCCACCAGGCGCTGTTCCCGATCCCGGATATCGATCGCACGGATTACTTCATGGTTATCGGCGGCAACCCGGTGGCGTCCAATGGCTCGATCATGACGGTCCCTGACGTCAAGAACCGCATCAAGGCTTTGCAAAAGCGGGGCGGGAAAATGGTGGTGATCGATCCCCGTCGGACCGAGACCGCCAAGGTCGCCGACGAGCACCACTTTGTCCGTCCGGGGACCGATGTCTATCTGCTGCTGGCGTTGGTGCAGGTGCTGTACGCTGAATCGCTGGTGGCGCCGGGGCGGCTCGATAGTCTGCTCGACGGCAAGAAAGCGCTGGAAAAACTGGTCGCGCCCTGGACACCGGAGAAAGCCGCAGCGGCGGTGGGGCTGCCTGCTGCTGCCATTCGCAAACTCGCCCGTGACATTGCCAGTGCCCCCAGCGCGGCGGTGTATTCCCGCGTGGGCGTCACCACCAGCGCCCATGGTGCGCTCAGCGCCTGGCTGGTCTACGTGATCAATATCCTTACCGGTAATCTGGACCGGGAAGGGGGCGTCATGTTCACCAATCCGGCCTTTGATATCCTCGCCATGAGTGGCCTCAGCGGTGATACCGGCAGCTTCGATCGCTACCGCAGCCGGGTAAAGGGTTACCCGGAATTCGGTGGCGAATTCCCGGTGACCACCATGGCTGATGAAATGCTCTCCCCGGGGCTGGGCCAGGTGAAGGCGTTTATTTCCCATGCCGGCAATCCGGTGCTGTCCTGCCCGGATGGCAGCAAGCTGGATCGGGCCTTGGCCGGGCTGGATTTCATGGTCAGTATTGATTTCTATATCAACGAAACCACCCGCCATGCCGACATTATTCTGCCCCCCACCGGGCAGCTGGAGCATGGCCAGTTCGACCCGATTTTTCAGGCGGTGGCGGTGCGCAACGTGGTGAAATATACGCCACCGCTGGTGCCCCGGCCGGAAGGCATGCTGTATGACTGGGAGATTTTGCTCGGGCTCACCTCACGGTTGAACCGGCTTAAAGCGCGCACTCGCCGCAGCCGAGTGAAAGCGGCCGCCACCGACCGTTTTATCCGCAAGCTGGGTGACCGGGGGATTATTGATCTGGGCCTGCGCCTGGGCCCGTATGGTAGTGGCGGCAAGGCCATGGCCAGCCTGAAGAAGAACGGCCTGCATACGCTGCCCAATGTGGCCTGGCGCCTGTTGCGCGGGAAGGGTGAGGGGCTGACGTTCAAGCGCCTGCAAGCGGCTCCGCATGGTATTGATCTGGGGCCGTTGACGCCCATGCTGCCGCAGCGCCTGTTCACTCCGGACCAGCGCATCAATCTGGTTCCCGCACTTTACCACCGCGCCTTGCAGGGCTTGCCGGTGCCATCTGCTCCACAAGAGAATCAACTGCTGATGATTGGCCGGCGCCATATCCGCAGCAATAATTCCTGGATGCATAACAGTCAGCGCCTGATCAAGGGCAAAGGCCGCTTCACGGTGATTGTGCACCCGCACGATGCCCTGCGACTGGGAGTGGAAGAAGGAGCAGATGTGACGGTCAGTGGTAGCGCTGGCAGTATCAGATTACCGGCCAATATCAGCGACGACATCATGCCGGGCGTCATCAGTGTGCCCCACGGTTGGGGCCATGACCGCGAGGGTGTGCAACTGGAAATTGCCCGCTCTACCCAGGGCAGTAGTGTTAACGATGTGATCGGCACAGAGCGGGTGGAAGCGGTGACCGCCATGGCGCAGCTCAACGGCATTCCCGTAACCCTGGCCCCTGTGACCCCATGCCAGTGAGTATCGCTCCGTGGTGCCGGGTTGTGTTTATGGCCGGCTGGGTGCCGCTGGCCGGCGCAGCGGCGGTTACCGAAACCGATGCGTTTATGGCGAACGTGGAGAAGGGCAGCCATGCCCCCAACCTGGAAAAGGGTAACTGGGTAGTGGCGCCGATCCCCGTGTCCAACCCCACCATGGGCACTGGCTTGCAACTGGCGACCCTGTATTTGCACCCGTCTCGTGATGGCAACGGCGGCCCCAACCCCACCAGCGGTCTGGGTGCCATGTACACCGATACCGATAGCTGGGTGGTGGGCGCATTCCATCAGGATTATTTGCTGGATGATCGTTTGCGGGTAACGGCCGCCGCCGGCACCGGCTCCCTGAAGCTCAAATATTATGGCTTTGGGGGGGAGGGCTTTTTCGCCAACAATCCGCTGGATTACACCATCGACATGGCCATGGGGTTTGCCCGTGCCCAGTGGCGCTTGCCGCAATCCGATCACTGGTTCCTGGGCCCGGCGCTGATCTACTCGGACGGGGATGTGGAGATGGAATTCGATCAGCGTATTATCGGGCTGCCGGGGTTGAGCAAAAATATCGCCGTCGGCGGAGCGGGGATGGTGTTGACCTATGATTCCCGCGACAACAATTATTTCCCCACCCAGGGGATCAATTTCAGTGCCTCCTATTTTGATTTTGCCGAGGCCCTGGGCAGCGATTTCGATTACGGCAAAACCCGGCTGGACCTGAGCTATTACAAACAGCTGTTCCCGGATCTGGTCCTCGCCACCAACGGTGCCTGGGAAAGCACCTCCGGGTGGGCGCCGTTCTTCAATCAGGCGTCGGCCGGGGTGCGCGGTTATAACCGGGGCGAATATATGGATGACGATGCATTGAAAGCCAGCATCGAAGGTCGCTATTCGATCTTGCCGCGCTGGGTGTGGGTGGGGTTCTACGATTATGGTTGGGTCAACGATGGGGATGAGCCGATTTTCCAGGGCAAGACTGCCCATAGCATCGGCACCGGCCTGCGCTGGCAAACCACCCCGAGCAAGCCTCTGCACATCGGTGTGGATGTGGCCTTCACCGATGACGATACCGTTTTCTTTATTCAGCTGGGCGAAAGTTTCTAACGCTTGAGCGGGGTTTTCGGTGCTTTGTCTGAATGTCAGGTTACGCCTTTCAGTTAATCGGCCTGCGAAACTGGATCTCACCACACCACCTGAGGCACTTTCTGCAGTTTTTCCAAGCTATAACCCCGGTCTTTGGCGGTATCCAGCAAGTGCTGGTAGACGCTGGCATCCAGTTGCGGGCTGCGCGCCATGATCCACAGATAATCCCGTTTCTGTCGTCCCACAATGGTTGTCTGGTAATCCGGGCTTACATACAACACCCGGAAGTCTGCCTTGAATGGCCAGAGAAACCGCATCTTCCAGATTGCCGGATTCTTGTCGCTGACAAAGCCGGTGGCGGTCATGGTTTTCAATTCACCGTCCGGGCCATCTTTGCGGAAGGTGAAGGTGGTCGCAATTTCATTGGGCCCAGCCCGGCGATAGGTCTCGATGGCGTTATAGGCGCCTTTTTCCGGAAAGGTGGGAATATTGGCAATCACATACCACTGGCCCATGAAGCGGTCCAGATCGAGTGGACTCGCCACTTCAATGGGGTCAGTCGGCGTGGTCTGGCAGGCGTTGAGCATAATCAGGCTCACTATCAACAACATTGGGCGCATAGGTTTCTCCATGAAAGAGAGAATCGCATCCGCCGGTGCAACGCCGGGTGAATCTTGGTGATTCCGTAGGTCGAATTAGGCGTAGCCGTAAGCCGACAACCAAGCCTTGCTGCCCATCCACAATGGTTGAATGTCGGATTACGCCTTTCAGGCTCTCTGTGCCCTTGGGTAAATCTGACCTACACACCCGTTACCCTTGAAAGTCCTCCACGTCATCACAACCCCTGTTAATACCTAACCGGAAAAGGAGAACCGCGTGAACGTTCTTATTGCAGGTGCAAACGGCAAAATTGGTCGCCGGCTGATTCCCCATCTGGTGGCAGACGATATCCACGTTACCGCCATGGTGCGCGATGCGGCCCAAGCCCAGTCCCTGAAAGAGCTGGGCGCCAACGATGTGGTGGTGGCCGACCTGGAGGGTGATTGCCGTGAGGCGTTGAAAGGGCAGAACACGGTGATTTTTACCGCAGGCTCTGGTCCTCACACCGGTCCGGAGAAAACCCTCGACGTGGATCAGAATGGCGCCATTGCGTTGGTGGATCAGGCGAAAGAGCAGGGTGTGGACCGCTTTATCATGGTCAGCTCCATGCGCGCCGATGACCCGGACAGTGGCCCGGAAAAAATGCGTCATTACTTTGAGGCCAAAGGCAAGGCGGACAACCACTTGCGCAGCAGTGGTCTGGACCATGTCATTGTCCGCCCGGGGCGACTAACAGAAGAGCCGCCGCTGGAGAAGGTTCGGCTGGAGCCGAAAATAAAAGACTTTGGAGAAATCTCCCGCGAAGATGTCGCCAAGGTGCTGGCGGAAGTCACCCGGATGGAGATTCGCAATCAGGAATTTGATGTGATCACCGGAGAGACTCCCATCCGGGATGCGCTGTAAAAGGTTTGAGGTATACATGTCGGCTTACGCCTTAAGGCTAAGCCGACCTACGGTAAGTATTGCCAAGGCGGGGTCGTAGGTCGGTTTAGGCCGAAGGCCGTAAACCGACACCTCTTCGCTCTCCATTGCAAATCATCCCCTGAATTGTCTGACAATTTCATCGATCCCTCCCTCATCCTGTCCCTAGGTATAAAGAGGTCTGCGTCACCAATACGTATGAATTACGTAGAGTTAGTGCTGAAACCCATTCGCATTGCAGTAAACAAACTGTAAAATGCCGCTGCTTGTCATATGGATGACAAAAAAAAGTACGCATAATCCGCCCCTCGATGTTAGAACAGCTGGATAGGATGTCCTTAGTGCAGTTTTCTTTACAGCTCACCCGTTGGTGCCTCGGGGGCTTGGCCTTTGTGTGCGCCACCAGCGCACAGGCCGCTTCGCCCTGGGTGCCAGCCGGCGATCTATCCGCGCGCCATCATATCGAAGCGCTCCAGTCCCAGGGTTGCCTGGATGGTGTTACCCTCAGCTGGCCGATCAGCTGGGCCGCGCTGATGAAAAGCTACCGCCTTGCCCGTCACAGCCTCCCGGAAGCGGAAGCCAAACGTTGTGAAAACCAGCATGCCGCCTTCCTCGAAAAAGCCCTACAGCAGGCCCAGCAAAGCACCCGTGGTGTTTCCATTGAACTGGGTGGCGCCAACCAGGAGCCGCTCTACACCAGTTTCGATACCCAGGTAGAAGACGAATTCACCAGCCAGGTGGCACTTTACGGCATGGGCGAGCGCTGGGCCGGGCAACTGGCCATTGGCTATGTGGACGGCGAACGCGACAGCCAATATGTGCGTCTGGATGATACCTACCTGGCCGGCATTATCGGCAACTGGCAGCTGGGCGTCGGTGCTGTCGATCGCTGGTGGGGCCCGGGCTGGCAAAGCTCGCTGGCCCTGTCCAATAATGCTCGCCCGGTTCCCGGGCTATGGCTATCCCGACAAATGCCGCTGGCACCCGAAAGCCCCTGGCTCAGCTGGATTGGCCCCTGGGACCTGCAACTGATTGCCGGGCAATTGGAGCAGGACCGCGCTATCCCGGATGCCCGCCTGCTTGGCGCCCGCTTTGTCTTCAAGCCGCTGGATTCCCTACAAATCGGCCTGTCGCGCCTGGCGCAATGGGGTGGGGAAGGGCGTCCGCAGGGCCTGGATGCCTTATGGAATGCGGTTATTGGTCGCGATAACGGTGAAACATCCGGCCTGGAAGAAGGGCAGGACCCCAGTAACCAAATTGGGGGAGTGGATTTCCGCCTGTCTCTGAACCCGGGTGACGTTCCCCTCGGTATCTATGGACAATTCATGGGTGAAGACGAAGCGGGGGGCTTGCCCTCGAAGCTATCGTCTTTGGCTGGCGTGGATGTGGTCACCGGCTGGGGCAAGGGCTCCCAGCGCTTCTTTGTGGAAGCCACCGACACCGTTGCCGGTAGCTGGTTTAGTGACCGCCGCCACAATGTCATGTATGAGCACAGCACTTATCAAAGCGGTTTCCGCTACCATGGCCGCAACATGGCCAGTACCTGGGAAGGCGACGCCCAGGCCGTCACCCTCGGCATTCAGCAGTTTTTCCGCCACGACGTGTCGGTGGCGCTGAGCCTGTCGCAAGCGACCCTGAACGAAGAGGGCGGGATACGCGCGGTGGTCACGGAAGATGGCGACGCTATCCTTCAGGCCGTTGAAGAACAGGACATCACCCTGGCTGAATTGCGCATCGGCCACCCCTTATTCGGCGGCCGCCTGAACTGGCTGCTTTCTGCTACGGATGAACCCGTAGTGACCTATGAAGAGCGGGAGCGGTTCACCGCCGGCCTTCAGTGGACCCGCCACGTGAATTGGTAACAGAGTTTATGCAGGTATCTATGAATCCTTTCGGGAAATTTCTGGCTGTCGGTCTCCTGGCTTCACTGGCAGGCTGCACGGTTGTGCCGGGCTCCCACATTTCCACGTCGCCGGGCTGGTTCCTCGATGAAGACGAAAGTGCGGAAGAGGCCGAACCCCTGCCGGATGTGGTGCAGGTGCATACCATTACCACCAATGTGCTGAAAGCCGAGCCCCAGGACAAAGCCAAGCCAGCCCCGGTATTGCTCGAAGAACCGGAAGATTACGATTACGTGGTCGGGCTCGGTGATGTGCTACAAATCACGGTGTGGGATCACCCGGAACTGACCATCCCGGCAGGCTCCATGCGTAGCCCGTCCGAGTCCGGTAACTGGGTACACAACGATGGCACCATCTTTTACCCCTATGTCGGCAAGATCAAAGTGGTCGGCCTGCGTGTCACCGAAATTCGTGACCTGATCGCCCAGCGTATTGCGGAATACATCGAAGACCCTCAGGTGGATGTGACCATTGCGGCTTTCCGTAGCCAGCGCGTCTATGTGTCTGGTGCGGTCAAACAGCCCGGCGCCTACCCGGTAACCAATGTGCCGCTACGCCTGCTGGATGCGGTGAATTCGTCGGGCGGCTTGACCGAAATGGCCGACTGGAACGACGTCACCCTGACCCGCAACGGCCAGGAATATACCCTGTCGCTAAAAGCGGTCTACCAGGAAGGCAACCCGGCCTACAACGTGTTGCTGCGTCCCGGTGACGTGGTCCACGTGGCCCGCAACGATGACAACAAAGTCTTTGTGTTGGGTGAAGTGGGTGAGAATCAGCCCGTACCCATGACCCGTAACGGCCTGACTTTGGCAGAAGCCTTGTCTGCATCCGGCGGTTATACACAAGACACTGCGGATGCCCGTGGCATCTTTGTACTGCGCCGCGCGCCGCAGGGGAGTGATCATCTGATCGACTTGTATCAGCTCAATGCCAAAGACGCTACCGCCCTGATTCTGGCGGACGGTTTCGATTTGCAAAGCCGCGACATTGTCTATGTCACCGCCGCGCCGCTGGCCCGCTGGAATCGCGTAATCAAGAACATTCTGCCGACCTTCCAGACCATTTACTACGGGGCGCTGGCGTCAGACCGGATAAGGGATTTGGACGAGTAATGTTTAATCGCATCTTGGTGGTGTGTGACGGCAACATCTGTCGCAGTCCCACCGTCGCCGCCATGCTGCGGGAGCTGAAGCCGGAAAAAGCCATCTCTTCTGCGGGCCTGGTGGGGCTGGTGGGTCAGGACATGGAAGCGACCGCCCGGGCGGTGGCGGAAGAAAACGGCCTGGATTGCGGCGCGCACGTGGCCCGCAAGCTGGACAGCGAACTGTGCCGCGACAGCGATTTGATTCTGGTCATGGAAAGCCGCCAGAAGGAACGTCTGGGCAGAGCTTTTCCTGAAGCCAGTGGCAAGACATTCCTGCTAACTCACTGGAATGGCGGCCACGATATCCCCGACCCCTACAAACGCGGCCGGGATGCCTTCGAAAGAATCTACCCGCCCATGCACGAAGCCACAAAAGCCTGGGCCGAAAAATTGTAAGGGCAACATCAGGAGGGCTCCCTTCCAGAGCGCGAATAGACGATTGTAGGAGTTCCCTTCCAGGGGACGAACCAAGCGTCAGCGCGGAGATAGCCCAAAGGGTGGTTAGCAACAGGTGGCCTCTAGCCCGAAATGAAGGTCGGCAGCTGGTGCCCGCTCGCCAAGGCTCGGGTTCGTCCCCTGGAAGGGAACTCCTACAGTGGCATCGATAAAACTGGCGAGCTAACTCGTCATTTGGGAGAGGCGGTTCCACCGCAAAAACGCCCAACAGCAAACAGACAGCAGAGCAAAAAACATGGCAGAAAACGCAACAAACACAGCAAGGCAGCCGCAATCGTCTTCCAGCATGGCCGACGAAATTGACCTGCAACGTCTGTGGGGGCTACTGGTCGACCACCGCTGGCTGATTGTCGGCACCACGTTTATCGCCCTGTGCCTGGGGGTGGCTTATGCTTTGCTGGCCACGCCCATCTACAAAGCCGATGCCTTGCTGCAAGTGGAAGACAAACAGGGCGGCGTGCCCGGCTTTTCCGAGCTCAACGAGCTGTTCACCGAAGAATCCTCCGCCGATGCCGAAATCCAGATCATTCGCTCGCGCATGGTGCTTGGCGATGTAATCGACCAATTGCAGATGGACATCCTCGTTCAGCCGGATCGTCTGCCATTGATCGGAGGCCTGGGCGCACCGGATCCAGCACCGGAATTTGTTGCCAAGCCCCTGTTTGCCGGTTACCGCGACAGTGAAACCTTTGTCACCATAAAAAACTTCCGGGTACCGGATACTCTCAAAGGCGAAGCCTTCACCTTACTGGAAGAAAATGGCCAGCCAACCCTGTATCTGGAAGACCAGAAAGTCGGCAGCGCGCCTGTTGGTGAACCAATCAAAAGTGAAGATGGGCGTATCCAGCTGGAGCTGGGTGAGTGGGAATACGGGGGCGAGCCGCTTTCTCTGGTGAAACAGGCCAGAGCCGATGCGGTGAATCAACTACGTGGCCGCTTGTCGGTAAGCGAGCAGGGCAAAGCCACGGGAATTATCGCCATGGCGATAACCGGCCCCCACAAAACCCGCATCCGTACCGTTCTCGACAGCATCAGCGAAAATTACTTGCTGCAGAACATCAAGCGCATGTCCGCCGAAGCACAAAACAGCCTGGATTTTCTCGATGAGCAACTGCCGGAAATCAAGGAAAAGCTCACCAGTGCGGAAGAAAAGCTGAACGCCTACCGCCTGAAAAGCGAATCGGTAGACCTCTCCCTGGAAACCCAGTCCGTACTGGAGCGTCTGGTGGCCATCGAGGCCAAGATCAACGAACTGAAAATAAAAGAAAGCGAAGTGTCAGCCCGCTTCACCCAGGAGCACCCCGCGTACCGCACCCTGATCCAGCAGCGCGGCTCCCTGATGCAGGAAAAAGAAGAGCTCAACAAGCAGATCAAGGCCCTGCCGGAAACCCAGCAGGAAGTCCTGCGCTTGATGCGTGATGTGGAAGTGAACCAGGAAATCTACGTGGGCCTGCTAAACAAAGTGCAGGAACTGCGCATCATGAAGGCGGGCACAGTCGGTAGTGTACGCATTATTGATAAGGCACTGGTACAGCCAGAGCCGGTCAAGCCCAAAAAATCTCTGATTGCTATCCTGGCAGCCATGCTGGGTGCAATGGGCGCAGTTGGTTATGTGCTTGTCAAAGCCGCGTTCAACCGCGGCATAGAAAGCCCTGAACAACTGGAAGAGCAGGGCATTTCGGTTTATGCCTCCATTCCATTGTCTGAACACCAGCAAAAAGTGGATAGGCTGGAAGCATTGAAGCGTCGCCGCCGTCAGAGGAAGGACAAAGAGCCCATCCCGCTTCTTGCCCTTTCCGATCCTAACGATCTGGCAATCGAAGCCCTGCGTAGCCTTCGAACAAGTCTGCACTTCGCCATGATGGAAGCCAGTAACAAAGTGCTTATGGTCTCCGGTCCCAGCCCGGGTGTAGGGAAGTCCTTTGTCACCGCTAATCTGGCGGCGGTATTGGCACAAACCGGGCAGAAGGTGGTGGTGATTGATGCCGATATGCGTAAAGGCCATATGCACCGTTTCTTTGATAACCGCAATGATGCAGGGCTGTCCGACTACCTTTCTGGTCAGAAAGAGCAGGAGGCGGTTCTTCAGAAGACTGAAATGGAGAACCTCGCCTTTATTCCTCGAGGTAAGGTGCCCCCGAATCCGTCAGAACTACTTATGCATAGTCGCTTCAAGGTGCTCATGGAGTCTCTGAGCGAGCAATATGACATCGTGCTGGTAGATACCCCGCCCATTCTGGCCGTCACTGATGCCGCCATTGTTGGGCAACTGGCCGGCAGTAGCCTGATTGTTACCCGTTTCGGGGTGAACTCTGTTAAAGAAGTGGACATCACGCTGACACGCTTTGCGCAGAATAATGTAGAAATTAAAGGTGCGATCCTGAATTGCATGGAGCGTAGAGCGTCCAACGAATACGGATATTACGCTTATGAGTATAAAATTTAGGAATAAATTAAATCGTATTTCGGTAGGTGAACATAAATGATGCTGCTAGAAATTTAATCACCCTCAGGAAGGTCGCGATGTTGCATGAGATTGGGATGGAAAAAACAGAAACGTACCATGAAAACGGTAGTTTCTTAAAGGCTTTCGTAGTCTTGATCTCGTCCTTAGCGCTGTTTTTTCCTGTTGAGGTGGCTACGGCTGGAGGTTTTCCTCTGTCGTTGGCTGATTTTTTGCCAATATTGGCCGTGCCTTTTTTTGCTCTATATTTTTCAGTATCGATACAGTCAGTTTTATTTCTGCTGTCTGTTGTTGTTATGTTCTTAATATGTTTTTCCGGGAATATTGAAGGTATTTGGAGTGGCAGAGATGTTCGCCCTATTGTTTCGATGCTCTTTTTTTGTAAAAACGGTTTGGTTTTTTTTCTCGGAATGTATATTGCAAGAAACTGCCCCAAATTATTTATTCGTGCCTCGGTGCTAATTGCATTTTTTTTTGCAGTTGTTTTTTTGATGGACGTTGCTTTGGGCTACGAATTCAGGGTTAGAACTGGATCTTACATTAATGGTAAAGCTTTAGGGATGAATGTTTATGGTAGCTATGGCGTTAATTCATTCTCTGTTCATGCAGCATTAGTGGCAATGTTTCTCTTTCTTGTTGCTAACTCTCTGGATGGGATGGATAGGCGCCTTTCTTATTGGGGATGTTTTTTATATTCATTGATTACGGTTATGAGTTTTTCTAGAGAGGCTATTTTAGCGCTGTTAATTTTCTTTGTTGGGGTTGTTGTCACCAATAAGAAAGTAAGCTTCAAAGGATTGGTTTGTTTTTTTACTGCAGTTTTGATTTTTTGGTTATTATATGATTATGGCGCTTTTGCTGGACTTTTTGAGTCTAAGTTAAATCAAATAAATGGTGCGTTAAAGAGTGGGTCGTTGAATGACTTGTCCAGTGGTAGGGTTGACCTTGTTTGGGCCGCTTTGATTGATATTTATAATAACCCTCTATGGGGTACTGTGTTCAATGGATATGAATTTGAAGGGGGAGGGCGATTACAGGGGAAATACGAAACATTGCAGGGGTTGTCGCCACATAACTATTTCGTCACCCTTTTTTGGAAGTCAGGAATTCTGGCTGGGCTTATCTACCTTTTCTTTATAATTTCCTGTCTTTCGCCGGCTTTAAAGTTTCATAATAAAGGCTATATTTTAAGCTTTTTTGCGGCCGTGGTGTCGATGATGATGTTGTGGGATGTTTTAATGATAAGCACTTTTGGGTCGTTATTCTTTATTGCCATGCCTATTGTTGGTGTATTTTCCTGGAGGGGAAATTGAATATTGGAGGCCGAAGTGCAACTGCTGTGGCGAGTGTTGCGCTTACGCTGATCGGTATGGTGCTTCTTGTTTTTACCGTCTCTTATTTAAATGGAGTGCTGTCTGGGAAAGATTTTGGAGAAGTTCTTTTATTCAAAAGGCAGGGAGCATTAATTGCAGTTTTAGTTTCTTTGGGTTTGTCGCAGGCGTTGATCGGGCTTTGTAGTGGAAGGAACTCGAAAATCTATAAGAAGACAATATTGTGTACCTTTTTATTCGTTTGGGTTTTTGTTTCTGTCTTTTATTGGGGTTTTTATTTGATCTTTTCTTCTGTCTCTTTTTTGGTTGGAGGGGGGGTCATTGATTCCTTGATAGGAGTGTGGGCCTTCTATTTATATATCTCTGGACTGATGTTCTCGGGTATGGTTTGTTCTGCGTTGTTGTCAGGCTTGCAGGTAGTGCTATCTAGTTGCTTTTCTATTCTTTGTGGGAGTCTTTTTTTGCTTTTTCCTGCATTTGCTTTTTTGAAATCAGAGCCGATTATCCTGTCATATTCTGTTATGGTTTTTTTCTTTTCTTTTTTTTGTTTTATATTGATTCTTGCAAAAGAATTTCGCGGTGCTTGGGGTGCTTGGGGTGCTTGGGGTGCTTGGGGTGAGAAAAAGTACATAGTGCGGTATTCATTTTGGCGGGGAATGGTTTCGTTTTTGGATTTGGCGGCTTTCTCTTTAGTCCCATGGTTAATTTCATCTGACTTGGAGTTGTCAGGGCATTTTTCCGCTGCTTATATATTTGTAAGGGCTGCAACATCTGCAATCGGCCCTTTATCGCAATTGATTGCCGTCAGAGTTATGAAATTTGGTAAAAATTCCGATATAAAGTATCAGTCTAAAGTTTCGGCTGTAGTCTTTTTTCTTTTTTCTTTGGGTGTAGGGGTCTATTACTGCATTCCTGATAGCGTTTACGGGTTTTTATTCTCGAATAACCGAAGAGATATAATTTCTGTTGCAGATGGCATGGTGTTTTTTTTGCCATTTGTTGCTGTTTTCTATTTTTTGAGGCCAGCTTACGATTATCGGTATCGTTTTCCTCCCTCTATAGTGTTTTATGCAATTTCATGCGCTTCGATGGTTTTTATTGTCTTGTTCTTTGGAGAGGGGCGAAGAGTTGCGCTAATAGCAGCTGAGGTGGGCTTGTTCGTTTTATCTATTGGTGGGGTTTGTTTTTATTTTTTATTGAGAAGTTTTTTGGGGGGGGCTGAAAATGAGCGGGTCAGAATGGAGTAGGTAATATTTTTGGTTTTCTTTCTATCGGTTGTTCCGCTTAAATTAAATAGCATGTGGAGATGGTTTTGTTACAGGGTGCCTCTGAAGTAAACAACGTCAACTTGCTTTTCGCTGGGTTTATAACGGATGATGAGCTTTTTAATAAGTTGGCTAAAAAAGATTCTAATCCACAATATGCGGCACAAAATTACCAAAATAATCTAGTAAAAGTTTTGCGGCGTGGTGAATGGAAGAGTTTTTCTGTGCTTGGCTCGGTTCCATGCTCCCCGTATCCAAAAAACAAAGTAATTTTTGTGGCCCCTAAAAAATGGGGGGATAATAACGAGCGATTTTCGGGCCCGGTTTTTAATCTTCCTGGCGTCAACTTTTTACTAAGGGCTTTTGTCTTCTTTTTTTATCTGGTTGTTTGGTCTTTTAAAAATAAGGGTGAAAAAGCCGTTTTCTTGTACGCTTTGCATACCCCTCATGTGTTGCCTCTTTTGATCGCCAGGTTTCTCTGGAAATTGAAGGTGGTTGTTTATGTGCCTGATCTTCCTATGTATATGAACTTTGGAGGAGGGGGTGGCGGTTTGAAGCGAATCCTAAAAAGGCTGGATTCTTGGTTTTTATTGTCTGCCTGTAATCAATTTGATGGCAGAGCTGTGATAACGCCGGCGATGTTTGATTATGTTGATCGTGACGGCTCTGTTGTTGTAGATACAATCGTTGATGAAAGTCTAGAGCAGGGCTTTTCTCTCCCTGCTGAAATGCCAAATGGGGTGAACTTTACTTATACCGGCGGGCTTAGAGATGGTTATGGTGTGCTTGAAGCGTTAGAGTATTTCTCGCAAGTTTCTGTAAAAAATAGAGGTTGGAATTTATTGCTTTTCGGGGCTGGCCCATTACGTGATGTTTGTATTAAGTACGCAGGCTTGCATGAAAATGTACATTTCTATGGCCAGGTGCCTATTGATAAAGCAAGGTCTGTGCAGAGTAAGTCAGATTTTCTTCTCAATTTACGTGACCCCTCTGATGCAAGGTTTAACTATTCTTACCCTTCAAAAATAACAGAGTATCTTGCTTCGGGTGTTCCTGTTATTACTACTAAGATTGCAGGGATTCCTGAGGATTTCTTTCCTTATTTGAATTTTGTTAATCTGGACGATTTTGATGTCGAAAGCCTGGTTGAAAATTACCAGGAAATCAGAGAGAAGGCTGGTGAGGGGAGGCGCTATTTGTTTTTAAGTAGGTCGTTTGATTGCCAATTAAAGAAGTTGGTGGGTCTGATTAAAGAACTTTGGAGTTTCTGATTATGCATGAAGTCGTTTTGGTAACAGGTGGCACTGGCTCTTTCGGAAAGGCAATGGTTAATAAGCTGCTTGCAGAAGGTTACCGAGAAATTCGAATTCTCAGTCGGGATGAAGCCAAGCAGGAAGAAATGCGCATTTCCTACTCGCGACCTGAGCTGAAGTTTTATATTGGTGACGTGCGTGATCGTGCTTCTGTAGACAAAGCGATGAAAGGAGTTAATCTGGTTTTTCATGCAGCCGCATTGAAGCAGGTCCCTTCTTGCGAGTTTTTCCCGATGGAGGCGGTCAAGACCAACATCATTGGCAGCCAGAATGTCATCGATAGTGCCATAGAGGCTGGTGTGAAAAGTCTCGTATGCCTGAGCACCGACAAGGCAGTAATGCCGGTTAACGCCATGGGGATGTCCAAGGCAATGATGGAGAAGGTGGCCCAGGCCTCTAGCCGGCAGCTTGGCGACAACGATACGGTTATTTCCTGTGTACGCTATGGCAACGTGATGTGCTCCCGTGGGTCGGTAATCCCCCTGTTTATCAAACAGATCAAGGAAGGCAAGCCGCTGACCCTTACCGAACCGACCATGACCCGGTTCATGCTGTCCTTGAACGATGCTATTGAGCTGGTTGCCTTTGCTTTCGAAAACGCCAGCCAGGGTGACATTTTCATCAAGAAAGCTCCCGCCTGCACGGTAAAGCTGTTGGCAGAAACCCTGTTGGAAGTTTTTGATGCTGATAATGAAATTCGTGTTATCGGCTGGCGGCATGGCGAGAAGTTGTATGAAACATTGGCCAGTGCAGAGGAGCTGCTGCGTTCCGACGACATGGGAGAATATTACCGTGTCAGCTACGACAACCGTGATCTTAACTATGCCAAGTTCTTTACCGAAGGTGATGTGGAAGAGGCAAACACGGAAGATTACCACTCTCATAATACCTACCAGCTCACCAAAGAAGAGCTGAAGGACCTTCTGCTGACCTTGCCTGAGGTTCGGGAAGCGTTAAACGGTTGATACCAGATTCGTCATGCACGCTTAGTTCCTACAGATATGGGCTGGATGAGAAAGAAGGAGTTTTTATGAAAACGGTGATTACCGGTGCTGCCGGCTTGTTGGGCTGGCATTTGCAGTGCCACTTGAGTGTGCTGGACGGTTGGAAAGACACCGTTGTTGCTTTGGATCGGCAGGCATTCAATGATGATGCCGTGCTTGATGCCGCCCTGGCTGGTGCTGATGTCGTGGTTCACTGTGCGGGCATCAACCGGGCAGATGACGACGAACTGGAACAGGGTAATATCAACCTGGCCAATCGACTAGTCGATTCGCTCGTCAGGGTCGGTGGCAAACCGCATCTGCTCTATAGCAATACCATTCATAAAGAGCGCGACAACGCTTATGGCCGGGGAAAGGCAGGAGCAGGTCGGGTTTTTCAGGAATGGGCAGAGGCACATGGCGCTCGCTATTCGGAACTGGTATTGCCGCATGTCTTCGGTGAAGGTGGGCGCCCCTTCTATAATTCTGCGGTCTTTACTTTCTGCCAACAGATTGTCGATGGAGAGCCTCTGTCGATCAATGCTGGGGGTATGCTGGAATTGCTCCACGCTCAGGATATTTGCGCACGCATTGTCGAGTCTGTGGAGCGCGGACAGACCGGTGAAATGCGTCTGAAAGGGCGGGTTATCTCTGCTGCGGAAGTCGCGGGCAAGCTTTCAGCCATGCATGCCAGCTATACAGGGCACGTGGTGCCAGACCTGCGCGATGCATTCGATCTGCAGTTGTTTAATACCCTGCGCTCATTCTTGTATCCGGCTCACTATCCTTGTGAGCTTACGCTGCATACGGACAACCGCGGCTCATTGTTTGAGGCCGTAAAAACAGATAATGGCGGGCAGGCATTCCTTTCAACCACGAAGCCGGGTATTACCCGGGGTAACCATTTTCACTTCGGTAAAGTTGAGCGTTTTCTGGTGATTCGTGGTGAAGCCGTGATTCGCTTGCGCCGGTTATTTGATGATGAAGTAAAGGAATTCCGGGTTTCAGGTGATGAGCCAGTTTATATCGATATGCCGACACTACACACACATAGCATTACCAATGTGGGTGACGGTGAGCTGATGACCTTGTTCTGGAGCCATGAGATTTTCGACCCTGAATCGCCAGACACCTATTTCCTGCCGGTCCTTCAGGATCAGGAGAGCTGATTGATGAAAGTAATGACGATTCTGGGTACACGCCCGGAAATTATTCGCCTTGCCCGTGTGATGGCGGCGCTGGATCAGGTTGTGGATCACAAGATCGTCCATACCGGTCAGAATTACGATTACGAGCTGAATGATGTTTTCTTCGAGGAGCTCGGCGTCCGCAAGCCTGATCATTTCCTGAATGTTGACACCTCTTCACTGGGGCGAAGCCTGGGTGAGATCCTTATCAAGACGGAAGAGGTTCTGCTGAAGGAAAAGCCCGATGCAGTGCTGGTTCTGGGTGATACCAATAGTGCTACGGCCACGCTTATGGCCAAGCGTATGAAGATCCCCACTTACCATATGGAAGCAGGCAATCGCAGCTTCGACGCCAATGTGCCGGAAGAAATTAACCGTAAACTGGTTGACCACCTGGCTGATTTCAACCTGGTTTACACAGAACATGCGCGTCGGCACTTGATCAGTGAAGGCTTGTCACACCGGTTTATTTATCTTACTGGTTCCCCAATGCGTGAGGTGCTTGAGCACTCCCTGCCAAGTATCCAGCAATCAGACATCCTCGAGCGATTGGGGCTGGAAGAAGGCCGCTTCTTTATTGTCAGCGTTCATCGGGAAGAAAATGTGGACAGCCGTGAGAACCTGAAGAAGGTGGTTGAAGCCTTGCAGGCTCTTCACGAAGAGTTCGGGTTTCCGGTGGTGGTATCCACGCATCCCCGCACCCGTAATCGCCTGGAGAAACTGGGTCTGGCGGATGACAGTGAGGCAATTCGCTTCCTGAAGCCGTTCGGGTTCTTTGATTATAACAAGCTGCAAATGACAGCTTTTTGTGCCATTTCTGATAGCGGCACCATCAGCGAGGAATCCTCTATTCTCGACTTCCCTGCGGTAACTCTGCGCCGTTCCATTGAGCGCCCTGAAGCGCTGGACACGGGGGCTATTGCGTTGACCGGGCTGGACAAAGAGGTGCTGATTGACGGTGTGCGTATTGCTACTGCATCACGGGATATTTTCTCTGGAACAGAGCGCGAAACCCCTGAAGCCTACAAGATACGCAATGTTTCAGAGCGCGTAGTACGCCTGATCACCGGGACGGCCAAGCTGGCCAGTCATTGGAAAAATATGGATGAGTTCAGCCGGTATGACTGGAACTGAGGCCGATGGCCTGAAAATTCTGGCGATACATCGCTATTACTGGCCTGACACGCCCCCTTATGCATCCATGTTGCGCGCGATCGTACGTCGTTGGGTGGGTGAGGGGCATCATGTCGACGTGCTGTCATCCCAGCCTTCCTACAAGGCCGGGCTTGATAATGAAAAGCAGCCGGCCAAGGAAGTTGTTGATGGTGCTACCGTCTACCGTATGACTCTGCCTTCAGAGGCGGGTCGGCCGTTGATACGGATGCTTAATGCCCTGCGACTTGGGCTGGGCATTTTCATTCGTGCGGTACTTCTGCGGCGCTATGACGTCATTATGGTCTCAACCTCTCCGCCGGTGCTGGCTGGCTGGTTTACGGCACTTGCGGCGCGCCTTTCCGGTGCAAGATTTGTGTATCACTGCATGGATGTGCACCCTGAAATTGGCCGGATATCCGGAGAGTTTCGCAACCCGGTGGTATACCGTCAGCTTGCACGAATGGATGCCTGGACATGCCGGCAGGCCAATCCCGTGGTGGTTTTGTCACAGGACATGGCTGACAGCCTTGATCGGCGCTCTGAGTCGGGCGCTGTTCCGCAGACTGCCGTGATTAATAATTTCAGCTTGCCTTCCGAGTCTGAAGCTGTGGGTGATCTGCCATTCCCATGGCCGAATGAGCCCTTTGTGCTGCTTTTCGCCGGTAACATCGGTCGTTTCCAGGGCCTGGATGTGCTCATGAACGCCATGGCACAACTTTGCGAGCGATCAGACATTCGCTTGTTGATGATGGGTGAAGGAACGGAAAAAGCGGCCCTGGAAAAGCAGGCCGCCGAGAGTGGTGCCCGGGTTTCTTTCGTGGGCCACCACTCTGTATCTGTTGCGAAAGCTGCCATGAAAAAGGCTGGCGCAGGGTTTGTCAGCCTGGTCCCGGAGCTGTACCGGTATGCCTATCCCAGCAAGACCATGACATACCTGGAGCAAGGTTGCCCGGTGTTGGTGGCGGTGGAGCCAGAAAGCCGCCTGGCTGCAGATATTGTTGAGAATAGCGCCGGATTGGCGGTGCAGGGTGGCGATGCAGATGAACTGGCACAGGCAATTGCCCGTTTGGCAGATGACGATAAGCAACTGCAGAAGATGAAGGAAAATGCTGCCGGCCTGGCTGAGCAGGCATTTTCACCGGAAGTGGTGTTGGCCCGCTGGGCTTCGCTGGTTAGACCCGTGGACAAGAATTGATGATGCAAAATATGGATCTGGTAATTATCGGTGCACCCAGATCGGGCACCAACATGCTGCGTGATGTGCTCACTTCTTTTGACGGTATTGGCACCTGGCCCTGTGATGAGATCAATTATATCTGGCGTCACGGTAATGTCCGGTATCCGTCCGATGAGATCCCCGCAGACAGGGCGACACCCGCTGCAGCTGCTTATATCAGGGCTCGCTTCGAGGACATTCGGCGTACGCAGAATGCCCGGATCGTGGTGGAGAAAACCTGTGCCAGCTGTTTACGCGTTCCTTTCATAAACAAGGTGCTGCCCGAGGCTCGTTATGTCTATATTTACCGTGATGGTATTGATGCTACGGGTTCAGCCAAATTACGTTGGACGGCCAAGCTGGACATTCCCTATCTCATGGAAAAGGTCCGGTTTGTGCCGTTTACGGATTTGCCGTACTACGGGTTGCGCTATTTCTGGAGTCGCATTTATCGAGTGTTTTCCCGGGAGAGGCGTTTGGCATTCTGGGGGCCGAAACTCGATAACATGGATGAGATTCTTGAGAAGCATACCCTGAATGAGGTCTGCGCCCTGCAATGGCAACGTTGCGTTGAGAAGGCCGACAGTGATCTTGCTCAAATTGAACCGGAGAGGGTAATTCGGGTTCGTTACGAAGATTTTGTTTCTGATCCGGCTCCGGAATTAGAGAGAATCTTTGATTTTCTTGGTTATAAGGCTCCGTCAGATTTGATTCAGACTGCTGTAGCTGGAGTTTCCAATGGCAGCCTTGGTAAAGGGCGAAAAGCATTGGGTGAGGAGGAAGTGGCTCGCCTCGAAGCATTAACGGGTGAAACGCTTAAACGTTATGGCTATCTCTGAAATGGAATATATGCCCCCTTCGTTAACATCTTCCCAGGCGATGACAAAGCGCCTTTTTGATTTTGTCGCGGCCTTACTGGGGCTGCTTGTTTCCTGGTGGTTGATCTTGATTGCTTTCTTGGCGGCCTCACTGGATACGCGCAGTAATGGTTTTTTTATCCAGAACCGTGTGGGTAAAGACGGAAGGATCATTCGTGTAGTAAAGATCAAGACGATGCGCCCTGATAGTAAAACCACTACTACAGTGACGCGTTCTGGAGACCCTAGAATTACTCCTCTAGGGCGTTTTTTTCGGAAAGCCAAGATTGATGAGCTTCCGCAGCTCTGGAATGTGCTGCTGGGACAAATGAGTTTTGTCGGCCCTCGCCCGGATGTTCCTGGTTATGCAGATCGCTTAACCGGTCAGGACCGTTCAGTATTGTCGCTACGCCCAGGAATTACCGGGCCTGCAACCCTGAGATATCGAGATGAAGAAGCAATTCTGGCTTCTCAGGATGACCCCGAACAGTATAACCGTGAAGTTATTTATCCCGATAAAGTACAAATTAATCTCCAGTATATTCGGGATTGGTCTTTCTCCGGTGATCTACGTTACATCCTCGAAACGGTTTTGGGCTAAGTTACCTGTCTTTATCAAAGTTAAGTTTGAGTATTTCTTATGCTAAATGGCCCTTTTTCTGCTTGGCCTTCTTTCACCAAAGAAGAAGCCGATGCAGTGTCCCGTGTGTTGCTTTCTAACAAGGTCAATTACTGGACCGGACAGGAGGGCCGCCAATTTGAGAAGGAATTCGCGGTCTTCGCAGGTACTGACTATGCCATTGCAGTTGGGAATGGCACCTTAGCATTGGATCTGGCTCTTGAGGGTTTGGGTATTGGTCCTGGCGATGAAGTTGTTGTCACGCCGCGTACTTTTCTGGCGTCGGCAACGGCGGTGATTAACGCCGGGGCTACACCTGTTTTCGCTGATGTGGACTCGCAAACCCAGAACATTACCCCTGAGACGGTCGCCGCTGTGGTAACCGCGAAAACCCGGGCAATCGTGTGCGTGCACTTGGCCGGCTGGCCCTGTGATATGGACGGCATGATGGCGTTGGCTGTGGAGCACAATCTGTTCGTGATCGAAGACTGCGCCCAGGCTCACGGTGCCACCTATAAAGGCAAGCCGGTCGGTGGCCTGGGCCATGTGGGGTGCTGGTCATTCTGCCAGGACAAGATTATGTCTACCGGTGGCGAGGGCGGGATGGTCACGGTGAATGATCGTGACTTATGGTCCCGGATGTGGAGTTTCAAGGACCATGGCAAAAGCTGGAACGCCGTTTATGAGCGTGAGCATCCGCCGGGGTTTCGCTGGCTGCATGAGTCGGTGGGCACTAACTGGCGGCTGACGGAAATGCAGTCCGCCATCGGCCGTATTCAGCTACAGCGCATGCCCGAATGGGCCGCCGCGCGCCAGGCCAATTGCAGGGCAATTTGGGAAACAGCGACATCATTGCCGGGGTTGCGCGTGCCGGTGGTACCTGAAGGTATTGGCCATGCGGGATACAAGTGCTATGTGTTCGTGGATGAGGCTGTTGTTAATGAGCCCGTTGTAGATGTGCGTGACCGGATTATGAATGCGATTGTGGCGGAAGGCGTGCCGTGTTTTTCAGGGTCTTGTTCCGAGGTGTATTTAGAAAAGGCATTTACGGAACTTGGGCTGGGGCCGCAAGAGCGGTTGCCCGCTGCCAGGGCCTTGGGTGAGAGTTCGCTGATGTTTGTGGTGCACCCAACGTTGGCCGAGGCCGAGATTAATAAGACCTGTGAGGTGTTGCGAAAGGTGATGAGCTCGGATGTCGGGTTACGGCCTTCGGCCTAACACGACCTACGAACGGGGGCAGTGTTTGTTTCGAGTGTCCCGGTTTCGGGTGAATGTCTTTCTTTAGTGAACGCAAGGCGGCGATAACAGCTTTGCAACAAATTGAAAAAGATGTGTGATTGCGGGTGATTATCACGGACATCAGTATCCGTTTGTCGCTTAATTGTCACCGTTCATGACTAGATTGCCTCGAAATTAGTGCTTTTTACCCGTTGGATATCCTGAGTAACGGCTTATAATGCTCCCCCGGCTAAACAGTGTGATGAAAGTCACAATCTTATGGCTAAGAGGGACTTTGCCGTGTTAGTCGGCCCTGTGGTCGTATGGATGGACCTGTTATGACGAACAAGTATCTCTATTCCCCTGTACACCGGATGGTGTCTCTGTCTCGTACGGCCAAGCGGCTGGTCATGCTCAGTGCGGATGCGCTGGCGGCGCCGTTGTTATTGTGGCTGGCCTATGGGCTGCGCTTGAATACAGCAACCCCTGAGGTTGCAGACTTGTGGCTGCTGGTTGCTGCGCCTCTGGTGTTGTTGCCTGCGCTGTACGTCTTGGGTTTCTACCGGTCTATTGTGCGTTATCTTGGTGCTGAAGTGGCATGGTCCATTCTCGCTGGGGTGACTCTGTCGGTGGTGCTGTTGGCTGCCGCGTCATATATGGCATCGGCCTCCACGCCTCGATCGGTCTTTATCATTTTCTGGGCGGTGCTGGTGCTGTATCTGGGCGGCAGTCGTTTCATGATGCGCCGTTTCCTTTATCACGTACTGGGTAACCGTATTGACCGCGAAGCCGTTGCGGTTTTTGGTGCCGGTGGTGCCGGCGCGCAGCTGGTATCGGGGCTGCTGTCCACCGCTGAATTGCACCCGCTAATGATTGTGGACGATGCGGTCGGCAAGCAAGGCACGCTACTTTGTGGTGTGCCGGTGGTGGGTCGCCGAGCCTTGGAAAAGGCCGTGGAACGTGGCGCGATTCGCACTGTGCTGCTGGCGCTGCCGTCCGAGAGCCGTGCCACGAGAATGGCGGTGGTGCGCTGGCTGGAAACGCTGAATGTGCATGTGCAGACGGTGCCGTCGTTTGCCGATATTGCCAGCGGCAAGGCACGCTTGGAGGAAATCAAGGAAGTTGCCATTGAGGACCTGTTGGGCCGGGATGCCGTACCGCCCCGCGCTGACTTGCTGACACGCTGTATCAGTGGCAAGCATGTGCTGGTGACCGGTGCGGGTGGTTCCATTGGCAGCGAGTTGTGCCGGCAAATTCTCAAGTTGAGCCCTTCCAAGTTACTGTTGCTGGACCAAAGTGAATTCGGTCTGTATGCCATCGAGAAGGAATTGCAGACGTTCGCAGGAAATAGAAGCAAAGACATTGAAATTGAGGCAGTGCTCGGTTCGGTGGTCAATCGTGGCTTGATGGAACGGCTGTGCCGTGAGCATCGGGTAGATACGGTCTATCATGCGGCCGCCTATAAGCATGTGCCGATTGTTGAGGCCAACCCTTCTGCTGGCGTGCGTAATAACATTCTGGGGACGCTGGAAGCGGCACTGGGCGCGGAAGCCGCCCATGTGAAGCACTTTATTCTTGTGTCTACTGACAAGGCGGTGCGCCCTACCAATGTGATGGGGGCCACCAAGCGTTTTGCGGAACTGGTACTTCAGGCCATTGCCGCGCGGGGCTCGGAGACGGTGTTCTCCATGGTGCGTTTTGGCAATGTGCTGGGCTCGTCCGGCTCGGTGGTGCCCTTGTTCCGTGATCAGATTCAGAAGGGCGGGCCGGTGACGGTGACCCACCCGGATGTGATTCGCTATTTCATGACCATTCCGGAGGCCTCCCAGCTGGTGATCCAGGCGGGTGCGATGGCCCAGGGCGGTGAAGTTTTCGTGCTGGATATGGGCGAGCCGGTTCGTATTGTGGATCTGGCCCGTACCATGGTGCATTTGATGGGTATGTCCGTGCGGGACGAGCAGAATCCTGACGGAGACATTGCCATCGCGTTTTCCGGGCTGCGACCGGGTGAGAAGCTCTATGAAGAGCTGCTGATCGGTGATTGCAGTACGCGCACCGAGCACGAGATGATTATGCAGGCCCATGAAGAAAAGCTGGAATGGGATGAGATCTATTTTGCGCTGGAGGCCTTCCGCAAGGCGTTGACCCGCGCTGATCAGGACGCCCTGCGGGCTTTGCTGCGTAGTTATGTGAATGGGTACGAGCCGAGCGGAGTGAGCGTCGAGGCGCCCAAAAGTGCGCCTAGCCGTGAATTGCCGACAATGGTGGCCAAAACCGCAAGCGCGGTTGAATAGCTTTTCCTGATAATGTCGGATTACGCCTTTTAGGCTAATCCGACCTACAAACCCTGACGTTGAAGCCGCCGCGGTTGTTTCGTCTGTCAATGTGTAGGTCGAATTAGGCTTGGCCGTAATCCGACATTGTTGGCTGAGACGTTGGTTTTTTGCTTATGTCATATTTGACTAAGCCCTCCCTTTTTATATTCCCTTTGCCCTGTAAAATGCTCTTTTGCTGCGTGGGTTGTCGCGTGGCGTCCGGGCTTGTGTGGTTTACCGAATGACCGTGGAAATACTGATAACACTGCTGATCGTACTGGCTGTGCTAGGGGCACTGGCCAGTAACCGTGTGCCTGCGGATATGACCATGATGGCAGCGCTGGTACTGGTGCTGGTCACGGGCATTATTTCCCCGGGGGAGGCGTTGTCCGGTTTTGCCAACCCCGGCTTGATGACCATCGCGGCGCTGTATGTGGTGGCGGCGGCTTTGCGGGATACGGGGGCTATTTACTGGGTGGCACATCGGTTGCTGGGACAACCCAAGTCCGTACTCTCCAGCCAGTTCCGTTTGATCGCGCCAGCATCGATTTTGAGTGCGTTCCTCAATAACACCACCGTTGTGGCCATGATGATTCCTGCGGTGCAGGAATGGGCGCAACGCTTACGGTTGTCTGCCTCCAAACTGCTGTTACCGCTGAGTTATGCGGCGATTCTCGGCGGCACTTGTACGCTTATCGGCACGAGCACCAATCTGGTGGTGGACGGTTTGGTACAGGAAAAAGGGTTGCCGGCCTTTGGCATTTTCGATGTGGCCTGGGTCGGTGTGCCGGTGTTGCTCGGCGGTGCGGCCTTTATGTTGTTGATCAGCCGCTTTTTGCTGCCGAACCGGGCCAGTATGGCGTCCCAGTGGGAAGATGCCCGTGAGTACCACGTCGAGATGCTGGTCGCGAAAGGCAGCCCTCTGGCAGGGCGCACCATTCAGGATGCCGGGCTGCGGAACCTGACCTATGGTTTCCTGACCGACATTCAGCGTGATGAGCGACTGTTCACGGCGGTTGGTCCGGAAATGACGTTGCAGGAAGGGGACTTGCTGGCGTTTGTCGGAGTGCCGGAGTGCGCGAGGGAGCTACAACGTATTAACGGCTTGCAGGCTGCCCATGGTGGGGCCCACAAGCTAGGCCTGAATAATCACCAGCGCCATCTTGTGGAAGTGGTGCTGAGCCCGGAGTTCCCCGGCATTGGCCGTTCCGTGAAGGAAACCGGATTCCGGACCCGTTACCAGGCAGCGATTTTGAGTATCAGCCGCAATGGTAAGCGTGTGCCCGGCAAGGTGGGCGAGCAGTGTTTGAAGGTGGGGGATACCTTGTTGCTGGAAACCAGCCAGCAGTTTGTGGAGCAGTATCAGTATCGTCGTGACTTCATGCTGGTCAGCCCGTTGAAGGATTCCACCCCCCCGGACTTTCGCCGGGCGCCGCTGGCCGTTGCGGTGCTGGTGGCGATGGTGATGGCGAATGTGTTGGGGCTGGCCTCGACTCTGGAGGCGGCCATGTTTGCGGCCGGCCTGATGATTGCGCTGCGCTGTGTGACCGTGAACCGCTCGCGGATGAACGTGAGTGTGAATCTGCCGGTGCTGGTGGTGATCGGCGCCTCTTTTGCGCTGGGTAAAGCCATGGAGTCCAGTGGTGCGGCGGCCTGGATTGTGGAACAGGTGATTCCGGAGGGGGGCTTGTCGCCTTTTATGGCGCTGGTGATCATCTACCTGCTCACGGCCGTGTTTACCGAAATGATCACCAACAATGCCGCCGCCGTGCTGGTGTTTCCCATCGCCATTGGGGTTGCTGAACAGCTGGGTGTTAGCCCCATGCCCTTTATTGTTGCCGTGATGTTCGCCGCATCCGCGAGCTTCATGACCCCGCTGGGCTACCAGACCAATCTTATGGTTATGGGGCCAGGGGGCTACACGTTCCGGGATTACCTGAAGATCGGGTTTCCGATGAGTGTGGTGGTGGCGGTGATTAGCCTGACGGTTATTCCGATGGTTTGGGGGTTTTGAAAGTTTCGAGCTACGAGCTACGAGCTACGAGCTACGAGCTACGAGCTACGAGCTACGAGCTACGAGCTACGAGCTACGAGCTACGAGCTACGAGCTACGAGCTACGAGCTACGAGCTACGCTCAATTGGATAGAGAAAACCGGTAAAGTTCCTAAGGATAGGGGCGCTAATAATGTGGAGAGGCAGGGATGCGTCTTGAAAATTTGGATATCTGGCGTCGGTCAGTGGATTTAAGTGTTGAGATCTATCAACACTTTGCTGGCCACCGTGACTTCGGGTTTAGGGATCAGATAACCCGATCCTCGCTGTCCTTGCCTTCGAATATTGCAGAGGGCTTCGAGCGAGCTTCCGACAAAGAGAAAGCGTTGTTTCTGAACTATGCTAAGGGCTCGGCGGGTGAATTGAAGACCCAGCTAATTATCGGCAGCAGAATCGGTTATATCCCTGATGAAATGAGCAAAAGGTGGGACGATGAGGTTGAGCAGCTATCGAAAATGCTGTTCGCGATCATGCGCAAATTGAAGTGAATTTATAATGCTGGGCCAAAGGCCCGGTTGTGTTTTTCTAGTAGCTAGAAGCTCGCAGCTAGCCGCTGCTCTTCGAACAAAGTGAGGTATTTATGTCTTCCCCATACCAGGAAAAAGCAAACGAATCCAAGGCCCATGTCGTATGGCATGAGTCTAATGTGTCCAAGGCAGACCGCGCGAAGGTTAAGGGCCAGACGCCGAAGTGTATCTGGCTGACGGGTCTGTCCGGTTCCGGTAAATCTACACTGGCGAATGCGCTGGAAGTGGCACTGACCGAGCAGGGTCAGCACACCTATTTGCTGGACGGCGATAACGTGCGCCACGGCCTGAACAAGAACCTGGGCATGAGCGATGAAGACCGTACTGAGAACATCCGTCGGGTGTCTGAAGTGGCGAAGCTGATGGTGGATGCTGGCCTTATTGTTGTCACCGCCTTCATCAGCCCGTTCCGTGCGGACCGTGATGCCGCCCGCGAGTTGTTCGAAGATGGCGAGTTCGTGGAAGTTTTTGTGGACGCGCCACTGGAAGAGTGCGAGAAGCGCGACCCCAAAGGCCTGTACCAGAAAGCGCGCCAGGGCATTATCAAGGAATTCACCGGTATCGATAGCCCTTACGAAGCCCCGGCCAAGCCGGAGCTGGTGGTGAATACCGCTGAAAACGATATTGAAGCCTGTGTGAAGCAACTGATCGCTGCGATTGTGTAGGGTGGGTGTTGGCTAAGCAGTATGTCGGATTACGCCTTTCAGGCTAATTCGACCTACAAAATTGCGCCTTTCAGGCTGATTTGGCGTAGGTCAGATTAGGCGTAGCCGTAATCCGACACAGTGCAGTGATTGGATTTTGTCCTCAGGCCAAGGATGGTCTGCCTCTCACCCCTTTCAGGAAACGACAAGGATCATCTCCATAAGCCGCGCCCGAGCGGGTTCCCTCGTAGTTACCGCACGGCGCGGGGCGCGGCGTGACCGGTGCTGCCCATGAGTGGGTGGTGAGCGACAGCGCTTCGGTGCTCATCGACTGTGGCTTGTTCCAGGAGCGCGGTCATTCAACACTGGTGAGCATGGGGTATACGGTAATTCGGCCATCGCTATGTCGGTCCTCGACAGCAATCCGCACATCCACATAACCAAATGCATCGGCCAGTTGCCGGGCGTGCTCCCAGCTATTGGCTGGGTAGGGGCTGGAGGTAAGCTCAACAGTGTCCCCGGTGCTGAAGGTATGGCGGAAACTGGCGCGGTAAAATGGCATAGTGATCATACCTGTTGTGGTTCATGTGGTGATGGCAGTGCTGGAGTGTTGAATTCCTCTGCCGTTCAGCTAGGCACCCTACGTGGTTGAAGGGGGCCGGTGAGTCATCCAGAAACCACTTTTTGAGTAAGACAAGTCTGAGGCGAGAGCTGAAGGCTCGGAGGCAAACGATGAAAAGCATTCTGGTAACGGGCGGCGCGGGTTACATCGGTTCTCATACCGTTTTGTTGTTGCTGGAAGCTGGGCACCAGGTAGTGGTGCTGGACAATTTGAGTAACAGTAGTCGGGAGAGTCTGAATCGTGTTGAGCGGCTTGCGGGCAAGTCCGTGGCGTTTGTGGAAGGCGATATTCGCGATGCGAACTGTCTGGATACCCTGTTCTCAGATTATGACATCGCGGCGGTAATCCATTTTGCGGGCCTTAAGGCGGTGGGGGAATCTGTCACCATGCCGCTCAGTTATTACGATTGCAATGTGACGGGAAGCCTCCGGTTGCTGGAAGCGATGGAGCGTGCAGGCGTGCACACCATGGTGTTCAGCTCTTCTGCGACGGTCTATGGCGATCCGGCAACGGTGCCGATTCGGGAGGATTTTCCTCTTAGTAGCACTAACCCCTACGGTGCGACCAAGCTGCATATTGAAGATATGTTGCGGGACCTTTATCGGAGTAACGAAAAATGGAAGCTGGCGTTGCTTCGTTATTTCAACCCTGTGGGGGCCCATGAGAGTGGGCAGATTGGCGAAGATCCGGCGGGTATTCCCAACAACCTGATGCCTTATATCGCCCAGGTGGCGGTGGGTAAACGTGAAAAGCTGGGCGTTTTTGGTGGGGATTATCCGACCGCGGACGGAACCGGAGTCAGAGACTATATCCATGTTATGGATCTGGCCCAGGGGCATCTGGCTGCGCTTGAGGCGCTGGACGCGGATGCTGGCCTGTTAACAGTGAACCTGGGAACCGGTCGGGGGTACAGCGTGCTGGAAATGGTTACGGCGTTCTCACAGGCATCTGGACGCCCTGTGCCCTATGAAATAGTAGAGCGTCGCCCCGGCGATGTGGCGAGCTGCTATGCAGATCCGGCCCATGCCAATGCCGTGCTGGGCTGGGAGGCGCAGCGGGGCATTGAGGAAATGTGCGAGGATCATTGGCGCTGGCAGAAACAGAATCCGGAAGGGTTTTAGGAAAGGACGCGCGAACAATCATGAGACAAAGAAAAGCCCGGTATCGGAAGATGCCGGGCTTTTCTTATTGTGTTTTGCCTGCTGGGCTCGAACTAGGCAAATTCAACTGAATTTGCCAATGATTAACAGTTGGCCGCAGGACAACCAATCATTGTGGCGCAAAAAAAGGGCCTATCCGATGGGTAGGCCCTTTCTATTTGGCTCCGCCTGCTGGGCTCGAACTAGGCAAATTCAACTGAATTTGCCAATGATTAACAGTTGGCCGCAGGACAACCAATCATTGTGGCGCAAAAAAAAGGGCCTACCCGATGGGTAGGCCCTTTCTATTTGGCTCCGCCTGCTGGGCTCGAACCAGCGACCCAATGATTAACAGTCATTTGCTCTACCAACTGAGCTAAGGCGGAATGTCTTGAGGCGCGTATATTAGTGACGCCTCCCGGGGTCGTCAACACCCCGGGGGTGCGTTTGTTGCTTATTTAGCCAATGCCTGCTCAATCCGGCGGATGGCTTCTTTCAGGGTGTCCATGCCGACGGCGAAGGACAGGCGCATGCAGCCGGGGGCGCCGAAGGCGGAACCGGGCACCAGCGCGACTTCAGCCGTTTCCAGCAGCAGGGTGGCCAGGTCGGTATCGGATTCCACGCCATCCATGTTGGCAATGGCTTCGGAGAAGTCCGGGAAGGCATAGAAAGTGCCGTCACCCTGGGCACATTTCACGCCAGGCAGGGCATCCAGTGCGGCGGTGAGGTAGTCGTGACGTTCCTTGAACGCTTTGACCATCTCGTCCACGCAGCCCTGATCGCCGGCCAGTGCGGCTTCAGCGGCAGCCTGGCTGATGGAGGCCGGGTTGGAGGTGGACTGGGACTGCACCTTTTTCATGGCAGCAATCAGCTTTTGCGGGCCTGCCGCGTAGCCGATGCGCCAGCCGGTCATGGAGTAGGCCTTGGAGACGCCGTTCATGACCACGGTGCGGTCGTACAGCTCCGGGGTGGCATTGACGATGTTGATGAACGGCTTGCCGGTCCACAGGATATGCTCGTACATGTCGTCGGTGGCGACGATGATGTTCGGGTGCTTCTTCAGTACCTCGCCCAGAGCCGCCAGTTCTTCCAGGGAATAGGCCATGCCGGAGGGATTGGAGGGGCTGTTGATCACGAACAGGCGGGTTTTCGGCGTAATCGCTGCTTCCAGCTGTTCCGGGGTGATCTTGAAGCGGCTGTTCACGTCGGTTTCGAGGATCTTCGGTACGCCGCCGGCAACCAGCACCATATCCGGGTAGCTCACCCAGTAGGGGGCCGGAATGATGGCTTCATCGCCGTCATTCAGCAGGGCCAGTGCCATGTTGAAGAAGCTCTGCTTGCCACCGCTGGAGACCAGCACCTGGCCGGGCTCATAGGACAGGCCGTTATCGCGCTGGAATTTGTCGATAATGGCTTTCTTCAGGCCGGGAGTGCCGTCCACCGGGGTGTATTTGGTTTTGCCGGCCTTGATCGCTTCAATGGCGGCGTCTTTGATATGATCCGGCGTATCGAAATCCGGCTCACCGGCACCCAGCCCAATAATGTCTTTGCCCTGCGCGCGCAATTCACCGGCTTTGGCGGTGATGGCAAGAGTGGGAGACGGCTTGATGCGTTGTACGCGGTCGGAAAGGCTGATATCGGACATGCACTCCTCGTTCATCTAGAGAGTCGAATGGTTGCGCTTTTGACGCAGGATCGACGCAGAAAGGGGCGTGCATTTTACCGGATCAGGCAGGGAATGTCCCGTATTTCCTGTGGGGGACGGAGGGTGGGGGGCTCAACCAGCGCTGGCTTGTTGGCGCTCGAGCTCTCTACAAAGCCGCTGTAGGAGTTCCCTTCCAGGGGACGAATCTGCGCAGGGCCTTTCAGGCCAGGTGAATAGCGGCCGGACACTCTGTCATCATCCAAAACCTTCGCCCTTTGGGCGTTTCGCGCTGCGCGCGGTTCGTCCCTCGAGAGGAACTCCTACAGGGGAATCCGGTGTTTCTGGCGTTGTTGTTCTGCCGCGCATTCACGCCGGCTCTGTTACACTGTGTCTCGATTTTTAAACCATGATTTTGCTGCCTTCCCGGCGGGGAAGGATAGCCATCAGGAAGACCCCATGTCCGAAAGCCTCTTCAAGCTCCATTCCGATTACCAGCCTGCCGGTGACCAGCCCACGGCCATTGCACAGCTGATTGAGGGTATTGATGATGGTCTGGGTCACCAGACGCTGCTCGGTGTCACGGGCTCGGGCAAGACTTTCACCATGGCCAATGTGATCGAGCAGACCGGCCGGCCCACTATCATCATGGCGCCCAACAAGACGTTGGCAGCCCAGTTGTATGGGGAATTCCGGGAGTTTTTCCCGGAAAACGCGGTGGAGTACTTCGTTTCCTATTACGACTACTACCAGCCGGAAGCCTACGTGCCCAGCTCTGATACCTTCATTGAGAAGGACGCCTCGGTGAATGAACAGATCGAGCAAATGCGGCTGTCTGCCACCAAGGCCATCCTGGAGCGCCCGGATACCATTATCGTGGCCACGGTGTCGGCCATCTACGGTCTGGGTGACCCGGCCAGTTATCACGCCATGGTGCTGCATCTGGTGCGGGGTGATCATATTGATCAGCGTGAGCTGCTGCGGCGCTTGGCCGAACTGCAGTACACCCGCAACGAAATGGATTTTCGTCGCGCAACCTACCGGGTGCGTGGGGATGTGATCGATATCTTCCCGGCGGAAGAGGAAAAGGAAGCGGTGCGCATCGAGTTGTTCGATGACGAAGTGGAGTCCATCAGCATCTTTGATCCGCTCACCGGCGAGGTGATTCGGCGTATCGGGCGCACCACCATCTACCCCAAGAGCCATTACGTGACGCCCCGGGAAACGGTGCTCAAGGCGGTGGAGATGATCAAGGAAGAACTCACCGAACGGCTGGCGGAGCTAAAGGAGCAGAACAAGCTGGTGGAAGCCCAGCGGCTGGAGCAGCGCACTCGGTTCGACATCGAGATGCTGCAGGAGCTGGGTTACTGCAACGGCGTGGAAAACTACTCCCGGTTGTTTTCTGGCCGCGCGCCCGGCGATGCGCCGCCCACCCTGTTCGACTACCTGCCGGAGAATGCGCTGCTGATTGCCGATGAGTCCCACGTGACCATTCCGCAGCTGGGCGCCATGTACAAAGGCGACCGCTCCCGCAAGGAAACCCTGGTGAGCTTCGGGTTCCGCTTGCCCTCGGCCATGGATAACCGACCGCTGAAATTCGAGGAATGGGAGCAACTGGCGCCGCAGATGGTGTTTGTGTCTGCCACGCCGGGGCCTTACGAAGCGAAATATGCCGGGCAGGTGGTAGAGCAAGTAGTGCGGCCCACCGGCCTGGTGGACCCGAAAATCGAGATCCGCCCGGCGACCACTCAGGTGGACGATCTGCTGGGGGAGGCCAAGGAATGCATCGCCAAAGAGCAGCGGGTGCTGGTCACCACGCTGACCAAGCGTATGGCGGAAGATCTTACCGAATACCTCAACGAGCACGGCATCCGTGTGCGTTACCTGCATTCCGATATCGATACGGTGGAACGGGTGGAAATTATCCGCGATTTGCGTCTGGGCAAGTTCGACGTGCTGGTGGGGATCAACCTGCTGCGTGAAGGCCTGGATATGCCGGAAGTGGCGCTGGTGGCGATTCTGGATGCGGACAAGGAAGGGTTCCTGCGCTCCGATCGCTCATTGATCCAGACCATCGGCCGCGCCGCCCGGAATGTGGAAGGGCGGGCGATTCTCTACGCGGACAAAATGACCGGCTCCATGGAGCGGGCCATCGGCGAGACGGACCGCCGCCGCGAGAAGCAGGAAGCGTTCAACAAGGCCAACGGCATTACCCCGCAGGGGCTCAACAAGAAAATCCGCGACATCATGGATGACAGCGGCGGCAGCCGTTTCGATCGCAAGTACAAGGGCGAGAAGAAAGTGGCGGAATCCGCCGCCGATTACCTGGATGCCCGCTCCCCGGCGCAGGTGGCCAAGGAAATCAAAGTGCTGGAAGCCAAGATGCTGGAGCACGCCAAGAACCTGGAATTCGAGGATGCCGCTGCCACCCGGGACAAGATCCACCAGCTCAGAGAGCTGGGCTTTATGCGGTAGGTAGAGAGCAATTAATAGTTAATAATGAATAATTAATAGCTGCGCGAGCAGCGGTAACCGTATTGTAAAAGCAATGAGGCCGCGCCCAGACTCTGGCCGCGGCCTCATGCGTTTCCGAACATGAAAAACCGTCTCGCGACGTTATTAATTATTCATCATTAACTATTAATTCTCCACTGAGCTGCTCCACCCAGATCAGCGTTCCGGCAATCACCGCTACCGGCATGATGAACAGGTTCACCAACGGGATCATGGTCAGGGCCATGACGATGGCGCCGAAGGTGAGCACCAGCCAGCGTTTTTCTTTCAGCCGCTCCAGCATCACCTCAAAAGGCACCTGGCGGTTGTCGGCGCCGAAATCGATGTACTGCATGCCCAGCAGCCAGCCTGACCACAGAAACCAGATGGCCGAGGCGAACACATTGATCACCGGGATGAAGTAAACCACCCCCACCACAAACAGAATCAGCACGGCACGCCACAGCCAGTACCAGGTTTTGCGCAGCTCGCGCTTGAAGGTGCGCACGATCATGGCGGGGATGGATTCGTCGTTCATGGGGTGGCCGGTGACCTGGATATCCACTTTTTCCGCCAGAAAGCCCATGAAGGGCGCGGCAATCAGCTGTACGCCAATAGAAAACACACTGGCGAACAGGCCCAACAGCAGAATCCACACCAGTATCACTGCCGCATCGACCAGGAAGTGCAGAGCGCCATTGAGGAAGCTCCAGAAGCCAGTCAACGCCCAGTCCGCGGTGGCGGCGGTGATCCAGCCGGCAATCCAGCTGCCGCTGAGCCAGTACAGGCCGCCAAAGACCAGGATGTTGAAGATCAGCGGGATGATCACATAGCGCCGCAGTTCCGGGGTGCGGGCCAGTTTCAGGCTGCGGGACAGGTAAGCAATGGCATCGGCTATCTGGGACACGGGTAATCCTTGTATCAAGAGACGCTTCACGCATCATGCAGCACGCGCTGACGCGAAGACAGGCTGTGGAGAATGTTACCTGTCGTGCCCCGTGCTGCACAGTGTGCAGGCAAGTTGCAAGCGGTACGCCTCAAGCTGCAAGGGAAAGCGAGAGATGTTGGGGCGTTTTGCCGTTGCCGGTGCCCTACGGGCATTTGCGGTTCGTCCCTCACCGAGCGAAGGAACGCCTGTAAAGGCGGTCCCGAAGGGGGGGAGCGCAGCGAATAATTGGGACGCCTGCGGTCAATCTCCTTTGCGAGAGCGGTCCTTCGACCGCGAAGGCTGGCATATGCCCTGAAAACATCAAATGCGGTAAAACGTGTCCGGGTTTGCGGCGTGTTGCTTGCCGCATGAAGCGTGCAGCGACCTTAATCGGTATCTCGGCTGATGAATTCGACTGCGGTTGTCGCTAGACTTAGCCCTTTTAGTGCCCAGGCGCGCCGTAATCGCTTCAAGGGGCGGCGAAAACCTTTGTTTTTGCCCAATTTTTGGCCTGTTGGCCCGAGTTAAGCAGACACTATGCGACTGAAATCAATAAAACTGGCCGGGTTCAAATCCTTTGTGGACCCTACCACCACCAATTTCCCGGAAAACCTCACCGCCGTGGTGGGGCCCAACGGGTGTGGGAAGTCCAATATCATTGACGCGGTACGCTGGGTGATGGGGGAATCCTCCGCCAAGCACCTGCGCGGTGAGTCCATGGCGGACGTGATCTTCAATGGCTCCAATGCCCGCAAGCCCGTGGCCCAGGCGTCCATTGAGCTGATCTTCGATAACTCCGATGCCACTGTCACTGGCGAATACGGCAAGTTCAACGAGATCTCGGTAAAGCGTCAGGTCACCCGCGACGGCCAGTCCAACTATTTCCTCAACGGCACCAAGTGCCGTCGCAAGGACATTTCCGACATCTTCCTGGGCACCGGTCTGGGCCCGCGCAGCTACGCGATTATTGAGCAGGGCATGATTTCCCGGCTGATTGAAGCCAAGCCGGAAGAGCTGCGGGTGTATATCGAGGAAGCGGCAGGGATCTCCAAGTACAAGGCCCGCCGTCGGGAAACCGAAAACCGTATTCGTCGCACCCGTGAGAATCTGGAGCGCCTGACGGATATTCGCGACGAGCTGACGCGTCAGCTGGAACGCCTGAGCCGGCAGGCCAGCGCGGCGGAGAAATACAAGCAGTACAAAGAGGAAGAGCGCCTGAAAGGTGCCCAGCTCAAGGCGTTGCGCTGGAAAGGGCTGGATGTGCAGGTCAAGCAGCTGGATCACGTGATCGGCGAACTGGACGTGTCCATGGAAGCGAAAGTGGCAGAACAACGCCACGTGGATGCGGAAGTGGAGCGCCTGCGCGAGAAACACCACGAAGTGCAGGAACGCTTCAACGAAGTCCAGCAGCATTTTTACGCCCTGGGGGCGGAAGTGGCGCGCCTGGAGCAGAGCATCCAGCATCAGCGCGAGCGCAAGCAGCAGCTGTACGAGGAGCTGGACCAGGTACGCGCCAGCTGGAAAGAAGGCGACGAGCACCTGCGCATCGACAGCGAGAAAGTGGCGGAACTGGATGCCATTCTGGCCGAGCGCGAGCCGGAGCTGGAAATGGTCTCCGAGCAGCAGGAAGCCTCCAGCGAAGCGCTGGCGCTGGCCGAAGAGACCATGCAGAACTGGCAGCAGGCGTGGGAAGAGTTCAACGGCAAGTCCGGGGAATCACGCCGCCAGGCCGAGGTGGAGCAGTCCCGCATTCAGCATCTGGACAAGTCCCAGGAGCGGCTGCGCGACCGTATCGACCGTCTGAAGAAAGAGCAGGAATCCCTGGATGCCGGCCCGCTGGCCCAGGAAATGCGCGAGCTGGAAGAGCAGGTGGAGCAATATCGCGGGCAGTCGGAAGAAAACGAACTGCGCAGCGAGTCCCTGCAGGAAGAGATCAACCAGCTTCGCCGTGATAACGGCGACCGGGGCCGGCAGCTGGATGAGGCCCGCGAGAAGCTGCAAAGCCTTAAAGGGCGTCGCACCTCCCTGGAAGCCCTGCAGAAAGCGGCCATGGGCGACGATGGTGCGGTCAGCGACTGGTTGACCCGGCATGAACTGGATGACGAACCGCGCCTGGCCGACCAGCTGCAAGTGGCGGAAGGCTGGGAAAAAGCCCTGGAAGCGGTGCTGGGCGACAGCATTCAGGCCGTCGCCGTTAGCGGTTTTGATCAGCTGGGCGAATGGCTGGATGACCTTTCCCATGGGCGGGTGGCGCTGGTTAGCCCCAGCGCCACGACGGCGGCGGGCAGCAAATCCACGCTACTGCGTGAACACGTTCAGGGGCAGGCTCCGGAAGGTCTGCTGGCCGGGGTGTACGTGGCCGATAATCTGGATGCGGCCTTGACCCTGCGTGGCCAGCTGGACGCCCACGAATCCGTGGTCACCCGTGATGGTATCTGGCTGGGCCCGGACTGGCTCAAAGTGGCCAAAGAGGAAGATCAGGAAGCCGGTATTCTCGAGCGCCGCCGTGAGCTGGAGACCCTGGAAGGCGAGATTGATACCCTCCAGGCCACCGTGGATAGCCTGAAAGAACAGCTGGAAAGCACCCGCGAACAGATTTCCGAGCTGGAAGAAGAGCGCGAAGACGTGCAGCGTCAGGCGAGCCGGATCAACCGTGAGCTGGGCGAGATTAATGCCCAGGTCAGCGCCCGGCAGGTGCGTCTGGAGCAGATCACCATGCGCCGTGAGCGTCTCAGCCGGGAAATGGACGAGACCAACGAGCAGCTGGAGCAGGAACAGGAACACCTGAAAGAAGCCCGGGCGGTGCTGGCGGAAGCGCTGGATGCCATGGAAACCGACAGCGGTGAGCGCGAAACCTTGCTGTCCCGCCGGGATGAGCTGCGCCTGCGGCTGGACGAGTCCCGTCAGAAAGCGCGCCACGACCGCGATCAGTCCCACCAGTTGGCCATGGAAGTACAGGGGGCCCGTACCCAGGCAGATTCCCTGCGCCAGAACCTGAGCCGCCTGGAGACCCAGGTGCAGATGATGGCGGAGCGCAAGGCGCTGCTGGAAGAGCAGACCAATGAGGGCGACGAGCCGGGTACGGAACTGCAAATGCAGCTGGAAGAAAAGCTGGAAGTGCGTCTGGAAGCCGAGCACAAGCTCGCCGAAGCCCGCCGTGAGCTGGAAACGGTGGACCATGAAATGCGTAACCTGGAAGGGCAGCGCGGCCAGTTTGAGCGACAGGCCCAGGAAGTGCGCAGCACCATGGACCAGAAGCGCATGCAGTGGCAGGACTTGAGCACCCGCCGGCAGACCGTGGCCGAGCAGCTTTCTGAACAGAATTTTGATCTGGATACCGTGCTGCAAAACCTGCCGGACGAGGCGGATGAGCAGCAGTGGGCCCAGGAAATGGACATGATCGGCCAGCGGATCTCACGCCTGGGGCAGATCAACCTGGCGGCCATCGACGAGTATCAGCAGCAGTCTGAGCGCAAGAACTACCTGGACAGCCAGAACGAAGACCTGGAAGACGCACTCGGTACCCTGGAGAACGCCATCCGCAAGATCGACCGGGAAACCCGGGCGCGCTTCAAGGAATACTTCGACCGCATCAACCGTGGTCTGCAGGAGCTGTTCCCGAAGGTCTTCGGCGGTGGCCATGCGTACCTGGAACTCACCGGCGACGACCTGCTCGACACCGGTGTCACCATCATGGCGCGGCCACCCGGCAAGCGAAACAGCACCATTCACCTGCTCTCCGGCGGTGAAAAAGCGCTCACCGCCTTGTCACTGGTGTTCAGTATCTTCCAGCTCAACCCGGCGCCATTCTGTCTGCTCGATGAGGTGGATGCGCCGCTGGATGACGCCAACGTGGGGCGTTTCTGTAACCTGGTGTCGGAAATGTCTGCAAAAGTGCAATTTATCTACATCACACATAACAAGATTGCGATGGAGATGGCTGCTACCCTGATGGGGGTCACCATGCATGAACCCGGTGTATCCCGTCTGGTATCAGTGGATGTTGAAGAAGCGGCCGAAATGGCGGCGATGTGAGGAATCGGTGCCGCTGTAACAGCGGCACTTCAGCACAAGCAAGGAAGAAGAGGCGATGGGCCTGAACCTGGAAACATTGATTGGCATTCTGGTTATTCTGATTCTGCTGATTCTGGCCGACGGTGTGCGGCGGATGATCCGGGAGCGGCACGGGCGACTGCGCATGCGCATCGACCCACGCTACCGCGATCAGGCGGAGGAGGAAGAAAGTAGCGGTTACAACCCGGAGCTGATTGGTTCTGCTCGGGTGATCCGTCGGGCCATGGAGGACGCAGAGCAGGATGAGCGTCCGCCCATGGTGATGGAACCCGATGAAGCGGCGGCGGAAGCGCGTACTGCAGAACAGCAAAGTCTGTTCGACGGTGAGCAGGAACCAGAGCCCCAGCCAGAGCGCACGGCGGAGCCTGATGTCGAGCCCGCCCCGGCGCCGACACAACCGGTAGCGGAAAAACCGCCTGAGCCGAAACCCGAGCCCGAACCGGCCCCTCGGGTTTCGCCGCGTCAGGCGCCTCGCCAGGAACTGCGAGTAGAAGCCCGGCCCGCACCCAAGGCGCCCCGTGAGCCCCAGCCCGTGCTGGAAGTGATTGTGGTACACCTGATTGCCCACCGTGGTGCGCCTTTCGATGGCAGTGCCCTGTTGCGCATGTTGCTGGAAGCGGGCCTGCGCTACGGCCGCATGAATATTTTCCACCGGCATGTGAGCGTGCAGGGTGCCGATGAGCTGCAATTCTCCATGGCCAACGCGGTGGAGCCGGGTACCTTCGATCTGGATACCATGGAAGATAAAACCTTTGCCGGTGTCACCTTCTTCCTGAAACTGCCGGGGCCGACGGATGCTATTGGCGCTCTGGACAAGATGCTGTCCATTTGTCAGCGCCTGGCCGCTGAGCTGGACGGTGAGCTCAAGGATGAACAGCACAGCGTGCTGACCCCGCAGACCATGGAACACCTGCGCCAGCGCGTGCAGGAATTCGAGCGTCGCCAGCGGGTACCCAGCGCGTAACGGGTCGCATCACGCATCACGCAACAAGCTGCACGCTTAAACCGGAACCCTGCCGGGTGCAGTTCGGCCCGGTGCCGGCTTCGACACTACATTGTAGGAGCGCCACTTGAGGCGCGAACCCGGTGTTGTTTTTATACCGCTTCGCGCCTCAAGTGGCGCTCCTACAGAGCGAGTTGCTCGCTATTCACTATTCATTATTTGCTGCTGCTACCGTGCCTAATCCAGACATCATCCAGAAAGCCCAACACCTCCGTGACCAGCTCAACGACTGGTCTTACCGCTATTACGTGCAGGACGATCCGGCGGTGCCCGATGCGGAGTACGACCGGGCGTTTCGCGCTCTCAAAGACCTGGAAACCCAGTACCCGGATTTGATTACCGCCGATTCGCCGACCCAGCGGGTCGGGGACGTGCCGCTGGATGCGTTTGAACAGGTGCAACACGAAGTGCCCATGCTGAGCCTGGATAACGCCTTCGATGATGATGACCTGCACGCCTTCGACAAACGGATTCGCGAACGCCTGGATGTGAACGAAACGGTGGATTACGTGGCCGAGCCCAAGCTGGATGGGCTGGCGATTTCCCTGTTGTACCTGGACGGGGAACTGGTGCGGGCGGCCACCCGTGGGGACGGTCAGACCGGCGAGAACATCACCGTTAATGCCCGCACTATTCGTTCGGTGCCCCTGACACTGCGCGGCGACGCGCTACCGTCGCGACTGGAAGTGCGCGGTGAAGTGGTAATGCCCCACGGTGGTTTTGCGGCGCTGAATGCTCGCCAGGAAGAGGCCGGGCAGAAGATCTTTGCTAACCCCCGCAATGCGGCGGCCGGCAGTCTGCGCCAGCTGGACCCTCGTATCACTGCCAGCCGGCCGCTGGAATTTTATGCCTATTCCATGGCCCAGCTGGAGGGTGTCAGCGAGCCGGCTACCCACGCTGACATGCTCGATGCCCTGCGCAGCTGGGGGCTGCGGGTCAACCCGGAGGTGCGGGTGTGTGCGGGTGTTGATGCACTGCTGGCGTTCTACCACGGCATTCTGGAAAAGCGCGATCGACTGGATTACGACATCGATGGCGTGGTTTACAAGGTCAACCGTTTCGACTGGCAGCAGGATCTGGGTTTTGTCAGCCGCGCCCCTCGCTGGGCCATTGCCCACAAGTTTCCCGCCCAGGAAGAGCTTACTGTACTCAACGGCGTGGACTGGCAGGTGGGCCGCACTGGCGCACTGACACCGGTGGCACGGCTGGAGCCGGTGCATGTGGGGGGCGTGATCGTCAGTAACGCCACGCTGCACAATATCGATGAAATTCAGCGCCTGGATATCCGTATTGGTGACACCGTGGTGGTGTACCGGGCCGGCGATGTGATTCCCAAGGTGGTGCGGGCGTTGCCAGAGCGCCGCCCGGCGGACGCCCAGGATATTGCCTTGCCGCCGTCCTGCCCGGTGTGTGGTAGCGACATTCTGCGCGGCGATGATCAGGTGGTGGCTCGCTGTACCGGCGGGTTGATCTGTGGAGCCCAGCAGCGTGAAGCCATCAAGCATTTTGCGTCCCGCCGCGCCATGGATATCGATGGGCTGGGTGACAAGCTGGTGGATGCACTGGTGGATCAGGAGTTGATTGCCACCGTTGCCGACCTGTACCGCTTGAAAGCCGAACAGGTGGCGGGCCTGGAGCGCATGGGCGAGAAGTCTGCGGATAACCTGATTGCCGCACTGGAGACGTCCAAGACCGTGGGGCTGGGCCGTTTCCTGTTTGCTCTGGGTATTTTGCAGATCGGTGAAGAGACCGCCAAGAATCTGGCGGACTGTTTTGGTGATCTGGAGGGCATTCGCCGCGCCCCCTTGCTGCTATTGCTGGCGGTGCCGGATGTGGGGATGGAAGTGGCCAAGGCCATTGGCGCCTTCTTTGCGGAAGCGGATAACGAGGCGGTGATCGACGGCTTGCTGGCGGAAGGGGTGAACCCGCAGGCCAGCGGCGTGCCCTCGGCAGCCTTTGTGAACAGCCTGACGCTGGCGCAGTTGCTTAAATCCGCCAAGCGATTGGGCATGAATCTTGAGGGCATTGGTGACAAGTCGCTGGAAACCCTCGGCGGGCACTTCCGCACCGTGGCTGAATTGAGCGCGGCGGCGGCTGAAGGCGCGGGCGCCGAGCCCAAGGGTGTGCGCTCCGGTGTTATGACACAGCTGGCCAGGGCGCTGGCGGAGAACGGTTGGCAAGCCCGCTTGCAAGATGCAGAGGATCAGGTTGCCGCCCTGGCTGCTCGCGCCCCGGCCCAGGCCGAAAGTCGGCCTCTGGAAGGGCAAACCTGGGTGCTTACCGGCACCCTGGAGCAGCTTACCCGTGACCAGGCAAAACAGGCCTTGCAGCAGTTGGGAGCAAAGGTGGCGGGGTCGGTGTCCAAAAACACCAGTACGGTGGTGGCGGGCGCATCGGCAGGCTCCAAACTGGCGAAAGCGGAATCGTTGGGCGTTGAGGTATGCGACGAAGCTGCGCTACTGTCCATGTTGACCCAGCACGGCATTGATCCGGGAGCGTTATGAAAATCTGGCTAACCCTGCTTTTGGCAGTACTGACCCTGAGTGGCTGTGCTGGCACACCGACCAACACGGATAATGTCTGCGCGGTGTTCGATCAGCGGGGTGGCTGGTTCAACAACTGGTACAAATACGCCAAGAGCGCGGAAAAAGAGTACGGGGTACCGGTGCCCGTGCTGATGGCGACCATCTATAAGGAATCCGGGTTCAACGCCAAGGCGAAACCGCCGCGCACCAAGCTGCTGGGCTTTATTCCCTGGAAACGCCCGTCGTCGGCCTATGGGTATCCCCAGGCGCTGGATGGCACCTGGGACTGGTACAAGGACGCCACCGGTCGCCGTGGTGCGGACCGGGATGATTTCAAGGATGCGGTGCGGTTTGTCGGTTGGTATCACTACCAGAGCTACAAGAAAAACGGCGTGGCCAGGAACGACACCTATAACCTTTATCTCAATTACTACGCCGGCCACGGCGGCTATGCCCGCGGTACCTGGAAAAACAACAAGTGGATGAAAGGCGCGGCCCAACGCACGGCATCCATGGCCAACCGGTACCAGCAGCAAATGCAGGCGTGCGGGAGGGGGTAGCTACGAGCTACGCTCGATTGGATTAGGAAAAGTAGAAAAGTTCCGTCCTTGTGACTTGGTTTGATTTGAATGGTTCTCGATTTTTACTTGTCGCTGTAAGCTTTGTAGCTTGTCGCTGATTTTTCCGGGGTGTTTTTTGGATAACGAATCCATCGTTTACGGTTGCATCAAGCATTTGCCATTTGGCAATTTGCAGGAGCGCAAGACGAGCTGTTTTCAGAACCGTAAAGCCATTCGGCAATTGCCGCAGGCGGATGAGTGGCCGTTCCTGTGCCGGGAGATGTTTTCCGTGCCCGGCGATGACTTGATGGGCGGCACCTTCCAGACCCAGGTGATTCATTTCGGCATGTCTTACCGGGCGGTAGAGTACGAGTGGGAACACTGGATCGCCAAGTTCGAATCTTTGCTCAAGAACATGTACTGGGTGAATGCGGTGGTGCATCTGGAAACCGAATTGTCCGGGTTTCATACCTTCGTGTGGGACAGTGCCGATGTGTACCACGAACCCTCTGACGCCCCCCTGCGGGTGCGCTGTGAATGGGCCCGTGAAGGGGCTATTGCCTGACTCTTCGCTTCATTGTAACGATCCTGTTGAGTGTTGGATTACGGCCTTCGGCCTAATTCAACCTACACTAATAACGACTGCTCCATCGGCTCCCGCTTGTAGGTCGTGTTAGGCGTAGCCGTAACCCGACATCTGGCCTCGCTGATTGTGGTAAAATCCAATGTCGGATTACGCCTTTAGGCTCTCTGTGCCCTTGGGTAAATCCGACCTACGCGATAACCCCTTCCCCTGTGTCTTTTTTCCCTTTTCTGTGATTGCATTCTTATCCCCTTGCGGCATAGTCGAGGGAGACGATTATAAAAAAGGTGAGAATGATGGCTCTCGATTATTCATTGCTTGATGTATTCGCGGGTGCACCCTTTCAGGGCACTCAGGTACCGGTGGTTACCCTGGATGCGGCTAACAGTAGTGATGCCAGTAAAACGGCCATTGCCGGTGAGTTTCAGCAAACCGAAACGGTGTTTATCGAGCCGGGCAACAGCGCCTCGCCAGTGACGGTGTTCAATAGCAAAGGCCGGCAATTATTCGGTGCCCATACCATTCTGGCTGCGTCTTATGTGGCCTATGAAATGGGGATGACAAAAGACGAGGGCGAGTTCGCTTCGTTTCTGCTCAAGCAAAACGAACAATGGATTGAGAGCTTTATTGATAAGGGGGACAGTGCCCCCGGTGCGATTCAGTTTGCCCGGGTGCTGACACCGACCATTGACCGTTACACCCCGGAAATTCCTCGTCTGGCGGCGGCGCTGAATATTGATGAGAAACACATTACTTTCAGCAAGTACAAGCCGATGGTGGTGAGTGTGGACAAGCCCACGCTGATTGTGCCGTTTACCAAACCTGAGCACGTACTGGCCGCGAGTCTGAACCCGGATCGTTGGTCGGACCTGTTCGGTGATGTGTATACCTCGGAGCTGTTCCTGTTTGCACCGGGGACCATTACCGGCTTTACGGAATTCCATGGTCGTTTGCTCAACCCGACATTGCCGCGTGATGCTTTCCCTCCCATCGGGGCGGTGATGCCAGAGTTTATTGCTTACCTGGCAGAGCAGGGTGAGGCCGCGCCGGGTACGCATACCCTGTCTGTGGACCGGGGCAGCCATGAGACGCGCAAGAGCATTTTGCATGCGGAATTCGACAAGCGCCCGGGCAAGGAAGTGCGCTGCCGCATTGGTGGCAACGTAATCAAGATGGGGGTCGGGTCGTTGCTCTATTCCTGATCTTAGTCGTTTCCGGAGCGATTTTTCAGATAGACGATGAAAGCCACAGTGGCGATGACGCCCAGGAACACGACAAAAGCGGTAATCAGCTGGTCGAGAGTCAGGTTATTGAGCATATCGTTTTCCTTGGGGTGTGGTCGGCCCTGGTGAATGGCTGAATTATGGTAGCGGATACGTTGCCTGAAAAGCAGCATCCCCTCCCGCAAGAGGAGGGGCTCCTATCCGTACTTCCATGTCCGTTCTGCTATGGGATCGCGCAAAGTGCCGATCGGGTTTTGTCCCAGCCCAGGCAGCCATCGGTAATGGACAGACCGTACTGGAGCGGCTTGTCCTGCCCCTGCCGGCCTTCATGGAGATGGCTTTCCAGCATTACCCCGGCGATGGCGGTTTGCCCCTGCGCCCGTTGCTGCAACAGATCCTGTAACACTGCCGGTTGCCGCAGAGGGTCCTTGCCGCTGTTGGCGTGGCTGCAGTCCACGATCAGTCGCGGGTTGCAGCCCTTGGCCTCCAGTGCGGCGGCGGCGCGTTGCACACTGCTGGCATCGTAGTTGGGGCCGTCGTGGCCGCCGCGGAGCACCAGGTGGGTGTCCGGGTTGCCCGCGGTTTGCAGCAGGGCGCTGTGGCCGTGCTCATCCATGCCCAGATGCGTGTGTGGGTGAATGGCAGCCCCCATGGCGTCGCAGGCCACGCCGATACTGCCATCGGTACCATTCTTGAACCCCACCGGCAGGGGCAGGCCGCTGACCATTTCCCGGTGAATCTGCGATTCCGTGGTGCGCGCGCCGATGGCCGCCCAACTCAGCAGGTCGCCCAGGTAATCGGCGGCCATGGGGTGCAGTAGCTCGGTGGCGAGTGGCAAACCCAGCCGGGCCAGATCCAGCAGCAGGTGGCGAGACACATTCAACCCGGTGGCAATGTCATTGCTGCCATCCAGATGCGGGTCATAGAGCATGCCTTTCCAGCCCACGGTGGTACGGGGCTTTTCCACGTAGGCACGCATGACGATGAAGATTTTGTCGTCCAGCTGCGTAGCCAGCTCCGCCAGACGGTGGCCGTATTCCAGGGTGGATTTGGGGTCGTGGAGGGAGCAGGGCCCGGTGATCACCAGCAAGCGGGAGTCTTCGCTATTGAGAATGTTGCGAATGGTCTGGCGCTGGTGCTCAATTTGCGCGGCGAGTGCGGCATCCACCGGCAGGCGCTGACGCAGTACCGTGGGGGAGGGCAGCGGCAGGCTGCGTCGCGGCGAGGCCTGACGGTCGTGGATTGGGCTGTCGGCGTTCTCTGTCTGTTGGCTGTTTACCTGTTGCATGATCTTCCCTTAATACTGCGGCGCGTTATCGTCGCGCGTGATTCGTCGATCGTTGTGTGGCGGTGCGCTGGCGTAGCCAGCGACTAAATCGGGTGGTCAGGCGGTTCGGTCGATAGCGATACATGGTGTTGTCCCTGTGTTGCATTTGTCTGTTTGTCTGGGCAATAAAAAACCCCGGGCGGGTTACCGGCCGGGGTTTCATGTGTTCGGCAGGCGTCCCTTAACGGGCGCGCCTGAGTACGGGTCAGGCGCGCGAGCGGCTAAACCAATACCCGTAATAAGACGCAGCAGACACCGCCATACCGGCCATTGGGCCAGTCAGGGTATGTGTGTTGAGCTCTGCTGCGTGCATGGTCATGTCTCGTGAATTCGCTTCATTGAAGGTCAAAGAGTAGCGGCAGCGCGGGGAGGGTGCAAGAGGCTGGAACCATGCCGCACGATAGCCGGTGGCTATTTCTGGATGCGGGTAGTGCTTTCGGGCCCACCGCAATCAAGCCCAGCAGGACGATCAGGTATTTAGCCTGGTGCATGCAGCGTGAAGCACTGCGGCCGCAGAGTGGCAAAAAAAACGCCCACCGAAGTGGGCGAGGAAGGTGGAGACAATCCACATTTAAGACAAGACGGAGAAAACAGAATCAGAAGATGTTGGCATCCTTGATCGCGTCGGTAATGGTTTTGGCATAGTGGTCCGCGCCTTTTTCCAGCCCCTTGAAGCCGCCGGTGTTGAAGCTGACGGTCTTGCCGGTCCAGACAATGGCTTTCTGGTCCACGTCCCACAGTTCCAGGCGAGCGGTATAGATGTCTTCGTTGACATAGAAGTCCGGGCTGTAAACCTGTGGAGTCATGGTCATGCCGGCACTGGCCGGAATGGCCACGCCTGGGTCGCCTTTGACCTCGGTGGTTTCTGTGGTCAGGTCTTCCAGGTGGATCGCCAGAGCACTGTCAAAACCGTTGTCTTTCATGCGCTTGGCCAGGTAGTCCAGGCTTTTGCCTTCGACGCCCTTGTCACCGTAAACGGTGTAGGCGGCGGTGGCTTTGATGCCCATGGTGGCAAACTTGCCGACAATGGCATCTTCCAGATGCTCACGCAGTTCATGATCGACCAGCACGCCAACCACCAGGGATTGGTAAGGGCCTTTGGGGGTGGCCTGGGAGCCGGTTTCAGCGCTGATGACTTTGGTATCGTGATAGCCGCTGGCACAGGCTGCGAGCAGTACGCTGAACAGGGCCAACAGGGTCAATTGCAATTTTTTCATGGTTTCCATCCTCTTGAGAAAAGCCGGCCGTGGCCGGCTGTTTCACTATCCGTTTAGAAGTTGTAGGTGGTGCTCAGGGACAGGTAATCCCGGTCTTCGACCACGCTGTACTCTTCGTCGTTATAGGTTGTGTAGGACAGGTTGGCGCTGAGTTGCTTGTAGGCCATGCCCAGGCTCACGCCGACGGTACGGGCATCTTCCTGCATCGCGTCATCACTGGAATAACCCTCAACACCATGATTGAAGGTCAGGCCAGGGGTCAATGAGACCGCGCCGATGGCGTTGGCGTAGGTGGAGGTCAGGCTCAGCTGATAGCCCCAGCTGAAGTCGGTGACATAACCGTCTTCTCCCAGTTCGCCGACACCAAAGTTGGTGTGGCGACGGAAGCGCATCTGGTCCTGCTTGGGTAAATCAGGAATAAATTCCGAGCCCACCTGCATGGAAACGACGGTTTTCTGCGCGCCCATCAACTTCGGAATAATGGTGGTGAAGGCCAGCTCGGCACGCTGAATGTCAAACTCCTCAAAGCCGTGTACTTCGCTCCCGGAGTTGTAGACGTAATCGATGGTGCCCTGTGGGATGGAGAAACCCGCTCCCTGTACCGCTGCTGCAGGAACGCCGTTGGCTTCCAGTACGCGGGAGGTGGTCAGGTCAGGGGTATTGATCTGGATCGGCATGTCCGGCAGGTAGCTCAGGTTCAGCGCCAGGTTGCCTACGCCTTCAAAGGTCTTGTCGGCGGTGAGGCCGAATACCTGAATGTCTTCCGGGTATTCATAGAAGTAGGCGATATCGTTGCCTGCGGTGATGCCCTGGGGGAGCGGGCTGTCTTCCTTGGTCACCGAGTAGTAAGGCAGTCGGCTGTGATAATTGAAGAAGTAGGTGCCGATCTTGGCCTTGGACTCCGGGAATGCGTAGTCGAACTTCAGGCCGTATTGTCCGCCGTCCTTGGGTTCATTTTCATCCCTGCGGGGAATGTAGGCTCCGGCGTTGTAGGCATCCTGGTTCGGCATGATGACGGAGCTGGAGAAGGTGGCATCACAGCCCAGTGCGGTGTTGTCCAAGGTAGAGAAGAAGGTCCCGCAACCGTCCAGATTCGCCGCACGCCATTCATACTGATAGAAGGACTTCATGCTCAGGCGGTCGGTGAACTTGTAATCCACGGTGACCATGCCGGAGGGCGTCAGGAATTCCGTGTATTCCGACCCGGGGCGGTGCAATGCGGCCAGGTCGACTGCATTCAGTGAGCTGAAGGAGCCACGTGAATAAAGGCTACGGCCCCACAGGAGCAATTTACGGCCCGCTGCCACTTTCAGGGGCTGTTCGTTCACCTGGAAGGTGCCGTGGGCAAAGACCTGCTGGAAGGTCGCGCCCTGGAACTTGGAATTGCGATGGAAACCGTCGTCGCTCAGCTTGCCACCCTGGAACTCATTGGGGTAGTTGCCCTGGGGAACATAGCCTTCCTTCTGGGTGTAGTCGTACCAGGTCTTGGCTTGCACGAAGAGGCCGTAGTTCTTGTACTGCAGGTTGAAGTCACCTACGGCTTTGACCACGGATGAAACCACTTCGCCGCCGTCATAGTTCAGGTTGCCGTCATCGGATACCGCCGATCCTGCGGTACCACCGGGAGTATCACCGGCGAACAGGTTTTCCTTGCTGGCAGATTCCATCCGGGAGATGGCGCCCACGGAGGCCTTCAGATTCCATTTGGCACTGAAGTCATCGTTGAACTTGTATTCACCGCCGGCCATGGCCGGGGCGGCGGCTGACAGCAGGCCCAGGGCCAGGACGCTGCTGTAGCCGACAGCGATTGCTTTGCTTCGCATTATTTTGCTCTCCCACTGCTCCGGGGATGAACCGGGCAGACATTCCGTTTGTTGTTGTGAACGTTGTTGTAGCGCACTTGTGAAACTCGCCCGGTCCCTTCGGGCGTTGTATTTCTGACTCTGCGGATTTCGTCGTTGTTTTTTTGAATCACGATTCCGAAAACCGATCAGTCATGCTTAATTCATACATACCGCTTGGTATGTGGTCAAGACGACTAAAGTGGCAAAAATCGGTGCGGAAGTGGTTTCAGATGAAGGTTATGGGCTTTTTTTGGGGCAATCGTGCCAGTAAGTCGGCCTAAAAATAGACGAAAGGAAACATAATAATGATATGGGTTTACTTTCGAACGTGGTTCGTTACCCCAGGTAACAAGCAAAAGGATGTTTCGTTTTTGGTGACTTTTTTTGTTTCTGGACACATTTTTTAATGATTGTGAGGCAGTTCCCTGCTGAGCAAAGGGGGAATTCTGGTTGATGGCGTCATGTCACTGCCCGTGGCTTGTGAGAGATACCGTAATAACGACAGCGACTCAGGTAATGGGGTTTGACGTCAGGCACCGGGCATCGAGGGTGTGGCAAAGTGCCAGGTATTCGCGATAAGTCAATCCGACGGCGAGAAACGTGTTATCCACGCCAGTGCGCGATGAACCAAAAAAGGGGGCACCAGGCGGTGCCCCCAAGGGGAAACAGAATCAGCGCGATTCCGTCTAGAACACTTCGAACAGACCTGCAGCACCCATGCCGCCACCGATACACATGGTCACGACCACATACTTCACACCGCGGCGCTTGCCTTCGATAAGTGCGTGGCCGGTCATGCGGGCACCGGACATGCCGTAGGGATGGCCAATGGAAATCGCGCCGCCGTTGACGTTGTATTTTTCCGGATCGATGCCGAGCTTGTCACGGCTGTAGAGACACTGGCTGGCAAAGGCTTCGTTCAGCTCCCAGAGGCCGATGTCATCAACGGTGAGGCCGAAACGCTTGAGCAGTTTGGGCACTGCATACACCGGGCCAATACCCATTTCGTCGGGGTCACAGCCAGCGACGGCCATGCCGCGATAGGCGCCCAGCGGTTGCAGGCCCAGGCGCTCGGCTTCCTTGCTGTCCATCAGTACGCAGGCGCTGGCGCCGTCAGACAACTGGGAGGCGTTACCGGCGGTAATAAAGCCGCCTTCCTGTACCTGTTGGCCACCCTTGAATACGGGCTGCAGGGACTGCAGGCCTTCCAGGGTGGTCTGCGGGCGGTTGCCTTCATCTTTGTCCAGGGTCACTTCCACGTCGGAAATTTCCTTGGTCTCTTTGTTCATCACTTTCATGACGCTGGTCATGGGGGCGATTTCGTCATCAAACTTGCCGGCTTCCTGGGCGGCAGCGGTGCGCATTTGTGACTGGAAGGCGTATTCGTCCTGGCTGTCACGGGACACGTTATAACGGTCTGCGACAATTTCGGCGGTTTCCAGCATGGACATGTAGATGTCCGGGCGGTTTTCTTTCAACCATGGGTCGGCGGCGCGGAAGGTGTTCATCTTGTCGTTCTGCACCAGCGAGATGGACTCCAAACCACCGGCCACGGCCACATCCATATTGTCGACGATGATTTCCTTGGCGGCGGTGGCGATGGCCATCAGGCCGGAGGCGCACTGACGGTCCATGCTCATGCCGGATACGCTGGTGGGCAGGCCGGCGCGCAGGGCCGCCTGGCGGGCCACGTTGCCACCGGTGCTGCCTTGCTGCAGCGCGGCACCCATGATCACGTCCTGAATGGAGGAAGGATCAATGCCTGCGCGCTCCACGGCATGTTTGATGGCGTGACCACCCAGTGCCTGAGCCTGGGTGTCGTTGAAGGCACCGCGGTAGGCCTTGCCAATGGGGGTACGGGCGGTGGATACGATTACGGCTTCTCTGGTCATTGCTCTCTCCTGGTCCAGATAAGGGCTGCTGTGAGGGGAGGGTGCAGCAGCCTGAAGTATGTGAGAAGCGAGTGATGAGTACCGGAGTTTCGAAAGGCGAAACCAGAACACGTTAGCAACCCGGTTTTGTGCTTCGAAACTCGGTACTCGCCTCTCGCTATTGTCCTTTAACCCAGCTTGATGCCCTTGGCTTTGGCGGCCATGGTCAGAATCTTGGTTACGTGGTCGCCGCCGGCCATCATTTCGCTGGCGTTGTCCATGTTGCCGATTTGTTCAAAGTGGGCGGCTACGCCATCCACATTACGCTCTTCGTCACTCAGGTAAACGCCTTCGCTTTCCATCAGACGTACCATGGCGTAGCAACCGGCGCCGGCCAGCAAAATGCGGTGGGTGGGCGCTTGCGTACTTGCCAGGAAGAGCACGGCCGGGGTGATTTCCTTCGGCTCCAGCATGGCGAGCACTTCCGGGGGCATCAGGTCTTCGGTCATGCGAGTGGCGGCGGTAGGGGCGATGCAGTTCACCTTGATGTTGTACTTTTCACCTTCCAGGCACAGGGTGTTCATCAGCCCGGCGACAGCGGTCTTGGCGGCGCCGTAATTTGCCTGGCCGAAGTTGCCGTACAGGCCCGAGGTGGAGGTGGTCATCACGATGCGGCCATAGCCTTGCTCACGCATGATTGGCCAAACGGCCTTGCTGCAGATTTGTGAGCCGGTGAGATGGACGGCCACCACCTTGTCCCAGTCGTCCTGGGTCATCTTGACGAAGCTCTTGTCACGCAGAATGCCGGCGTTGTTGATCAGCACGTCGATACGGCCCCAGGTATCCATGACCTCTTTGACCATGGCCTCAACCTGGGTCACGTTGGACACATCCGCGCCATTGGCAATGGCGTCGCCACCGGCGGCCTTGATTTCAGCAACCACCTGTTCGGCGGCTTCACTGGAGCCACCGCTACCATCGCGGGCACCCCCGAAATCATTGACGACCACCTTGGCGCCGAGTTTAGCCAGTTCCAGGGCGTGGGATTTGCCCAGGCCGTTGCCCGCGCCGGTGACAATGGCCACCTGATCATCAAAACGAATTGTCATGCTTCTTTACTCCTGAAGATAAGTTGCGAGTACCGAGTTACGAGAAGCGAAAGAAAGACCGACCCCGGGCTTTGGTTTTCGCTACTCGTTACTCGCAGCTCGTCGTTCGCGACTGTTATTTGACGATTGCCAGGCTCAACCATTCCGCAATCAAGGCGGGTTTTTCCTGCCCTTCGATCTCGACCTGCACGCCGTGGCGAAGTTGCCATTCATTGTCGGAGCGCTGTTTGACTTCCAGCAGGGTGAACGAGCCTCGGATTTTGCTGCCTTCGCGGACCGGGTTCATGAAGCGAACCTTGTCGAAACCGTAGTTGATGCCCATGACCTGCCCCTTGATGGTGGGCAGTACATCGATGGCCATGGCAGACAGCAGTGACAGAGACAAAAAACCGTGGGCGATGGTGGCGCCGAAGGGGCTTTCCTTGGCGGCTCGTTCCGGGTCGGTGTGGATCCACTGGGGATCTTCAGTTAACTCGGCAAAGCCGTCGATGCGCTGTTGGTCGACGGTGCGCCACTGAGATTCGCCAACGTTCTTGCCAACGTTTGCCTGCAGCTCTTCGATGCTGGTTTGCTGTTTGCTCATGGTGCTCTCCCGTTGGTGGCCCGGATAATGGCTACCGAGACCTGCTTTTCAAAATGTTGTTTTAAAAAGAATCAGTATGCGAGCGGCGTAATCAGCCGTAAAGGGTGAAAAGCGCCATGGAGGGCGAGAAATCCGTCATGGCTTGCCTGTGTGGTCAATGGTGGCTCTATCAAGTTATGTCAGACTCCAGTCGCAAACCGTCCCAAGAGCGAGCAGGCACAAAGAAAGGCGGTTGCAGGGCTCCTTTAAGTCACCGTGGCGGAAGGGTGAAGGGGGCAAAAGGCAAGGATGAAAGGACGGGAGACACGAGTATGGCGAATCCGAATGAGGCATTGGTAAACGAACCGCGTGAAGCGATTCTCGACGCGGCCGCGCTGTGTTTCATGGAGCGGGGATTCAATGCGACCAGTATTGATGATATTGCCCGTCGCCTGTCTGCCACCAAGGGCATGGTGTATCACTATTTTAGCTCCAAGGCAGAGCTCTTTTTCGAGATTCACCACCGTGCCATGGATGCGCTGTTTGACGGTCTGACCCCGATTGCTGAATCCGGGTTACCCGCCCCGGAACGTTTTACCGCCATGGCGGAAAGCTATGTACGCACCCTCATTCTGACTCAGCCTTATCAGCGCACGGTCTCGGAAGCGGTGCAGATGTTGTTGCGTAGTAGCACCACAGCGGAGCAGCGTGCCCAGCTGGAACGCCTCCAGGCCCGGCGCAATCGCTGTGAAGAATTGTTTATGGCCGTTCTGGAAGAAGGCATTGGCAATGGCACCATGCAGGCCGTTCGCCCCCGGGTGTCCATCAAACCGGTGTTCGGAGCGATGAACTCGGTGATTCAGTGGTACCACCCCCGCGAGGGCGATACGCCGGCGCAACTCACCGAGTTGATCAACGAAGTGGTGCAGGTGTCGCTGCGTGGGGTGATGAAGTGACATCAAGCCAGACGCCAGACGCTAGAAGCAGTTAGGTTTTTCGGCTGTTTGCTTCAGGTACCGGGCGTTAGGCGCCTGGCGCCCTCCGCAGTGAATTGATCAGGCAACACTCTCAAACCATTGCCATTCCCTCAATTGCGTCATGAACTTTATTTCTTCAGGAACCCGGCGAACATCGCCCGCGTGTCGTCACTGAACATGCGCTCGGCAAACATCACACTTTCCTTTTCTATCTGCGTCTTGATGGCTGCGTCACTCAGGCGCGTCAGCTGTTTGGTCATGGCGATGGCGGCCGGGGTTTTTGCGGCCAGTTTATCCGCCAGTGCCTGCGCTTTGGTCTCCAGCTCGGCTACGCCCACCCGATAAGCAATCAGTCCCATCCGCTCGGCTTCCTCCGCGCTGAAGGTATCCCCCGCGAGCAACAAGCGGTTGGCGTTCTGGCGACCAATCAGGGCGGGAAGAATCAGGCTGGAGCCGGCTTCGGGCACCAGGCCCAGGTTGATAAAGGCGGTGTGGAAGCGGGCGTCATCGGCGGCAATGACCAGGTCGGCGTGCAGCAACATGGTGGTGCCGATGCCGGTGGCGTTGCCCTGTACCGCCATGATGACGGGTTTATCCAGAGCCATCAGGGCATGAATGAGCACCATCGCCGGGCTCAGTTTGCCGTCGTCGCGGCTGGCCGGGTCCGCCTGCAGGAAGTCCTGGATATCGTTGCCCGCGCAGTAGCTGCGCCCTTTGGCGGTAATGAGTAGTGCATTCAGGTCATCCCGTTCCGCCAGGTGTTGGACCGCTGCGGTGAGGTCCTGATACATGGCGACGGTAAGCGCGTTGAGCTTGTCAGCGCGATCCAGGGTGACGTGCAGCACGGCGTTGTGCTCACGGGTTTGAATAAATCCGCTGGTGAGTGTCAGGTCCGTCATGGCGCATCTCCGGAAAGGGAAAACCATGGACGATATCGGAACAGTGTTCCGAATAATAGTCATTGCGGAATGCATGGAATTTATTGAGCGGGATGCAAAATATCAATTTCACTAACTAAAGACCCTGATCTAGTCTGGTCCAATCGCTTTTCAGATCACGAGGATTCGCGCATGACCCAGTTCTATCTTGTCCGCCACGGGCAAGCGTCGTTCGGTACCGATAATTACGATCGCCTTTCCGAACTGGGTCACCAGCAGGCACGCTGGCTGGGCGAGTATTTTGCCGAACGGGATATGGGCTTTGATGCCCTGGTGTGCGGTGACCTGGTGCGTCACCGGGAAACCGGGGCCGGCATTTGCGAAGGCCTGGGCGTGGCCTTGCCCGAAGACATTCAGCCGGGGCTTAACGAATTCGATTTCCAGTCGCTGGTGGATGCCTATCTGACGCAGCATCCGGATCAGGTGCCCGGTGAAGGGGCTCCGGTGGCGGCGTTCTATAAGGCGCTGAAAACCGCCATGAAACATTGGCGCATGGATACACTCACTGGCGATCTACCGGAAACCTGGCAGGGCTTTTCCGACCGGGTTGCCGGTGCCCGCGATCACATCCAGCAACAGTACAGCGGCAAGGACCGGGTGCTGATTGTCAGCTCTGGCGGTGCCATGGCCATGTTTATCAAGCATGTTCTGGGGGCGTCGGATGATGCGGTGGTAGAGCTGAATCTGCAGATTCGCAACAGCAGTGTGAGCCACGGCTTTTTCAATCAGAAGGTGGTGCGCATGGCGAGTTTCAATAACGTGCCGCATCTGGACCGTCCGGACCGCTTCGAGGCGATTACTTATTATTAAAGAAAGACATTCAGCACCCATGATGGCGCCTTTGCCTGTAGCGTGAGGTGTGCTGCGTGCCGCATTTTTCAATGGGAGAGCTTCATGGATTTTCAGTACACAGAAAAAATGCAGACATTGATCGCCCAGGTGCGCGATTTCATCAACACCGAAATCCGCCCGGTGGAAGGGTTGTACCACGAGCAGCTGGAAAAAAGCCCGTGGGAAACCCCGCCGATCATGGATGAGCTGAAGGAAAAAGCCAAAGCCAAAGGTCTGTGGAACCTGTTCCTGCCCAAGGAATACGGGGAGTACAGCGCTGGCCTGAGCAATCTGGAATATGCCCCGCTGGCGGAAGAAATGGGTCGCTGCCGCATCGCTTCCGAGGCGTTCAACTGTGCGGCACCGGATACCGGGAATATGGAAGTGCTGGCCAAATACGGCAACGAAGCCCAGAAAAAAGAGTGGCTGCAGCCGCTGCTGGAAGGCCGTATTCGCAGTGCCTTTGCCATGACCGAGCCAGAAGTGGCGTCTTCCGATGCCACCAACATTGAGACACGTATCACCGAAGACGGTGATGATTACGTGATCAATGGCCGCAAGTTCTACATCAGCGGGGCCATGCGCAAGACCTGTGAAATCATGATCGTCATGGGCAAGAGCAGCCCGGACAACCCCAACCGCCACCAGCAACAATCCCAGATTCTGGTGCCCACCAATACGCCGGGGGTGAACATCGTCCGCCCGATGCAGGTGTTTGGTTACAACGATGCTCCGGAAGGCCATGCGGAAGTGATTTTCGACAACGTGCGTGTTCCCAAGGCCAACATGATTCTGGGTGAAGGCCGGGGTTTCGAAATCGCTCAAGGTCGTCTTGGTCCGGGCCGGATTCACCACTGCATGCGCCTGATTGGTGCTGCCCAGGAAGCGTTCGAGCTGATGTGCAAGCGGGTCAACCAGCGTGAAGTGTTTGGTGCGCCCATGAGCAAGCAGGGTTCCGTGCGCGAAGATATCGCCAAATCCTACTGTGAAATCGAGCAGGCCCGGCTGCTGACGCTGAAAGCGGCAGACGCCATGGATCGCGCGGGTAACAAAGACGCCAAGGATTTGATTGCTATGATCAAGGTGATTGCGCCCAATATGGCGTTAAATGTCATCGATCGGGCGATTCAGATCCACGGTGCCGTGGGCCTGAGCCAGGATACGCCGCTGGTTCACTTCTTCAGCTATGCGCGCACCCTGCGTTTGGCCGATGGCCCGGACCAGGTGCACATGATGCAGCTGGGCCGGAACATGGCCAAACAATTCGCCTGATTTCAGGTGCTGGCCCGGAGCGTTAACAGCGCTCCGGGCTTTGCTATTAGCGCAGCAGAACAGAGAAGAACAGGAGAGCTCCATGTCCCAGGTGGATACACTGGATACACAGAAACTGGCTGAATACCTAGAGCAGCATATCGACGGCTTCAAAGGCCCCATCGAAGCGGACAAGTTCGAGGGTGGTCAGTCCAACCCCACCTTCAAGATCACTGCCGCCTCCGGCGCCTATGTGCTGCGTCGTCAGCCGCCGGGCAAACTGCTCAAGTCCGCCCATGCGGTGGATCGCGAATTTCGTGTTATGGCCGCATTGAAAGACACCGATGTACCGGTGCCCAATGTGCTGCACCTGTGCGAAGACCGTGATGTTATCGGCTCCATGTTTTATGTGATGGAGTTCTGCGAAGGGCGCATCCTGTGGAGTGCCGGGCTGCCTGAAATGGGTGAGGGCGAAGCGGCGAATGCGGTGCGTGGTGAGATGTACTCGGAGATGAACCGGGTGCTGGCGGCCATGCACAGTGTGGATCTGGAGGCCGTTGGCCTGACGGATTACGGTAAGCCGGGCAATTATTTTGAGCGCCAGCTCGGCCGCTGGACCCAGCAGTACGAAGCCTCCAAGTTGCAGGAAATTCCAGCCATGGATTCGCTGATTGAATGGCTGCAGGCCAATCAGCCGGAAGACGATGGCCAGGTATCGCTGGTGCACGGTGATTACCGCCTGGACAACATGATGTGGCATCCGGAAAAACCGCAAGTCATTGCGGTGCTGGACTGGGAGTTGTCCACCCTGGGCCACCCGCTGGCGGACCTGGCGTATCAGTGCATGGGCATGCGGATGCCACAGCGTGGCGCCAAGATGGCCGGCCTGCAGGGCAAGGATCGCACCGCGCTGGGTATCCCCACCGAGAAAGAATACGTGGCCATGTATTGCGAACGCCGGGGTATTTCCCATATCGATAACTGGGAATTTTACCTGGCGTTCAGCTTCTTCCGTCTTGCTGCCATCTGCCAGGGGGTAGCGAAACGGGCTGAAGACGGCAATGCCTCCAACAAGCAGGCTGCCGAAGTGGGTGCCCTGGTCGAGCCGCTGGCCACCATGGCCATGCAGATCATCAACGAAGGGGCGTAAAGCCGCTTCACGCCGCACGCTGCACGCAACACGTGCGGCGCGGTGATTTCTTTTTCGAATGGCTACAGGCTGGTTCGCGTTGTTGCGTGCAGCGTGTAGCGTGAAGCTTTTTTCGGGAGAAAAACCAATGAGTACCAATCTTTTTAACCTTGAGGGCAAGACTGCCCTGGTCACCGGTGCAAGCCGGGGTATTGGCGAAGAAATTGCCCGTCTGCTGGCAGAGCAGGGCGCTCATGTGATTGTGTCCAGCCGCAAGATTGATGGCTGTCAGGCGGTTGCTGATGCCATCAAGGCAGACGGTGGCAGCGCGGAAGCCTTTGCTTGCCATGTGGGTGAACTGGCACAGATTGAAGCAGTGTTTTCCCATATCCGTGACGTGCACGGCAAGCTGGACATCCTTGTGAATAACGCTGCCGCCAATCCGTTCTTTGGCCATATCCTGGATACCCCGGTAGATGCCTTCGACAAGACTGTCGACGTGAATCTGCGCGGCTATTTCTACATGTCCGTGGAAGGGGCCAAGTTGATGCGTGAACACGGCGGTGGCGCCATCGTGAATACCGCTTCAGTGAACGGCCTGACTCCCGGTGAAGGTCAGGGGGTCTATTCCATTTCCAAGGCGGCTGTTATCAGCATGACCAAGTCTTTCGCCAAGGAATGCGCACAGTTCAACGTGCGTGTGAATGCCTTGCTGCCGGGCCTGACCAAAACCAAGTTTGCCGGTGCCCTGTTCACCAACGAAGACATCTACAAACAAGCCCTCAGCCAGATTCCCATGCGCCGCCATGCGGAGCCAAAGGAAATGGCTGGCACAGTCCTTTACCTGGTTTCCGATGCATCCAGCTTCGTGACCGGCGAGTGTGTTGTGGTTGATGGTGGCTTTACGATTTAACACTAACGTTGCTATCAAACCGCTGTAGGAGTTCCCTTCCAGGGGACGAACCGGGCGAAGCCCGAAGGGCGTTCTCGGTATGGCAGGGCGGGATGGATTTTTAGCGTACTGCTGCTTAGCGTTTTGCCACCTTCGTTCGCGCCCTGAACGGCGCTCCTACAGCGGCTTTGTGGCAAGTTATGGATGTTGAAAGCGGAGAGTAAGTTTGCCTCGCCGCAGTTAAGAAGGAGAACACAATGGATCCGATTCTCGATTTTACCGGCAAGACTGCGCTGATCACTGGCGCGGCCAGCGGGTTTGGCAAATTACTGGCAGAAGAGCTGGGCAAGCGCGGGGCCGCGCTGGTGCTTGGCGATATCAATATGGATGCGCTCAATCCGCTGGCAGATGTGCTGGCGGAGCAGGGCGTCAAAGTCGCGGCACTGCGCTGCGATGTATCCAGTGAAGCGGACTGTAAAGCCATGGTCGATGCGGCGTTATCCCAGTTTGGCCACCTGGACCTGGCGGTGAACAATGCGGGTATTGCCCACGGTTTTATCCCGTTCGCGGAATTGACCGAAGAAGTGCTGGATCAGCAGATGAACGTGAACGTTAAAGGCGTCATGTTCGGCATGAAGCATCAAATCAATGCCATGAAGGCAAGTGGTGGCAGTATCGTCAATGTGAGTTCTATGGCCGGGCTAGGCGGTGCACCCAAGATTGGTGCCTACTCGGCGGCCAAGCATGCGGTGATCGGCCTCACACGCACCGCAGCGGTGGAATACGCCAAACGCAATATTCGGGTCAATGCGATTTGCCCGTTCTACACCCATACACCCATGCTGGATGAGGGTGAGCTGTCGCAGGACAGAGAGCAGATGCATGCCATGCTGGCATCCGGTTGCCCGATGAAGCGCTTGGGGCAGCCCTCTGAGATCGTTACCGCCATGCTCATGCTGCTGTCGCCAGCAAACAGCTATATGAATGGCCAGACCATTGCCGTGGACGGTGGTGTGTCTGCTTTTTGATCGTTTTTTTGCCTTCTGCGCCCTGTTGACCTACAGGGCGCTATTTTCAATCCAATAAAATACTACTTTAGGACAATAGCGCCTTCAGTCTTAAGACCATAGAGTAATGGGAGATACAGGCTGTTTAGACTGGCTCGATTGTGTGAGCAGGCCAAACATGGAGCCTCTGACGATAAGCACAATAACCCAGCACTTCATGGTGACAGGAGAGTGCCGTCCATGTACCAGATCCTGATCGCAGATGATCATCCGCTTTTCCGTGAGGCTATTGCTCGTGTAATTGATGATGGCTTTCCTGGAAGCACTTTGCTGGAAGCCTCGGGGCTTGATGGTGCTTTAGAGATCATCGATCAGAACGATGATATCGATTTGGTCCTGTTGGACCTGAATATGCCAGGTATGCAGGGCTTGGGTGGGCTGGTGCAATTGCGAAACCAGTTTCCCGGTGTGCCCGCGGTGATCGTTTCCGCCGAAGAAGACAAAAAAGTTATATTGCAAACAGTGACTTACGGAGCGGTAGGATTTATTACCAAATCTACACCCCGTAAGCAGATGATTAGTGCATTAGAGCAGATCCTTTCCGGTTCAATATACCTTCCCTCAGATATTATTCGATCAGGGGGCGGTTCTGTGCAGACCCGAAATCAGGAGCCCGGGCTACTCCCCGAGCTGTTGGAAAGCCTGACGCGTAAACAACTTCAAGTGTTTGAAAGAATGACCCGGGGCGAATCCAACAAAATGATTGCCTACGAACTAAGCATTGCTGAAAGTACTGTGAAAGCTCACGTATCAGCAATTCTGCGAAAGCTGGGAGCCACTAATCGGGTACAGGCGATTCTGTCAGCAAGTGATATCGATTTTGGAGCGTACTTGAAACACCCGAGTCGCATGGCTGAGCAATAGGCATTTCTAATTATCTGGTTTGTGATGACAAATCAAGTAACAAAAGCCCAACGACTGTTTTCTTCACTAGGACAACAAGATTCCGCAGAATTAGCCGGCAAAGGCGCCTAGCAAGAGCGCGACAATAAAAATCCGGGAGAGTCTGATGACTGCCGCCCCACCAAATGCTGTGCTAACCATGTTCAGTAATGCCGCCGATGAAGAAGTCGCTGCTGCCGAGTTGGCGGCAAAGTTGAAAACCCCAAACTTGGGTTTCGTGCTGTTTTTTTGCTCAGTGGAATATGATCTTGATCGCTTGGGTGCAGCCATGCGCGACAATTTCACTGGGATTCCCATGTCAGGCTGCACCTCCTGCGGTGAAATTACCTCCAAGGGCTATGATCAAGGATCGATTGTGGCCATTGGGTTTGATCGCCGCCTATTCACAGTCAGTCACAAGCTGGTGGAAAATGTAGACTGTTTCGGTCTGCTCGATGCTCAACAGCTTGTTGATGGTTTGCTAAACGAGTGCAGTGACGGTGTTACTGAGACACCAGCAGAGAATAATACCTTTGTATTGACTCTGATGGATGGCTTGTCAGTGAATGAAGAGATGGTTCTGGCTACGCTGAATTCGGCGTTAGGAAGCATCGCTTGCTTTGGTGGCTCTGCAGGTGATGAATACCGATTAAGTGGCACTTACGTTTATAGCGATGGTGGCTTCACCAGCGAAGCTGCTACGGTAATAATGATTTCTACTTCATTGGATTTCGAAGTATTCAGCACCCATCATTTAATCCCGGAAAAAAACAAGTTTGTAGTAACCTCGGCAGATCCGGAAAAACGTACCGTCTATGAACTCAATGCTGAACCAGCGGCAAAAGCCTACGCACGTCTGATTGGTGTTTCGGTTGAAGAGTTGGACGATATGACATTCGCTTGTTCGCCTTTGGCGGTACGGATTAATGATGGTTACTATGCGCGCTCTATTCAGCGAGTTAACGATGATCTTAGCCTGACGTTTTATTGTGCGGTTGAAAATGGCATCGTTTTAACGGCAATGAAAACGGGCTCCTTACTCGATGATCTAGAGGCTAAGCTCAGTGGCATCGAGCGCCGAATGGGGCCGTCATGGCTAACGCTTGGGTGTGACTGTTGCATGCGTTATGCGCAAATTGAATCCGAAGGATTAGTGGATCAGGCATCGGCCTTGCTCCGTCGATACGGGGTGATCGGTTTCAGCACTTATGGGGAGCATGTTGACGGTATGCACCTTAACCACACGTTGACAGGGGTCGTCATTGGACAAAGAAATCGGCTCTGAATCGGGGTCGCCAGAGAGTGAACGATCTCCCTGGGATCTCCATGAAGCAAGGCTAATGGCTGAGAATGCCAGGCTGAGCCGGATTTGTGATGCCTTAATAGAAAGGGTTGAGGCTAGCAACATGGCTCCTACAGCCCCCTATGCGGCATTTCAGCATTCTGTGGTTCTGGCTGAACAGGTGCGGGAACGGACGCAGGCCTTACGGGATGTCAATCAGAAGCTACTGGAAGAAATCGAAGAACGTCGCCACATAGAAATGCAGTTGCGTGAAGCACGGGAAAAAGCGGAGCAGGCGAATCTCTCTAAAACCCGTTTTGTTGCAGCGGTGAGCCATGATTTGATGCAGCCGCTGAATGCGGCACGGCTTTTTACCAGTGCCTTGCAGGAAAAACCCGATAACATGGCGTTTCAACTCGCCCATATCGGCACAGCTCTTACTGATCTTGAGTCACTGATAACCACACTTTCAGATGCTTCCAAACTGGATGCCGGGGTGGTGACCGCTGAGTTTGAAGTATTTCCGTTAAGTCGTTTGTTGGATGTGCTAGCCGAAGAGTTTCGACAAATAGCGCAACAGAAAGGGCTGCGTTTTCGTTATGTTCCCTGTGGTTCATTGGTTAGATCTGACTCACAACTGTTGAGTAGAATTCTTCGTAATTTACTGTCTAATGCGGTGCGTTATACCGACAGCGGTTCAATTTTACTGGGTTGTCGAAAACGTGGAGAAGGGGTTGAAGTGGTGGTCACGGATACCGGTATAGGCATCCGCGATGATCAGCGTAGCGAGATATTTAAAGAGTTTAAGCGAGGCAAGGAAGCAGTAAGGCACCATGAGAGAGGCTTGGGGCTGGGTCTGGCCATTGTAGAAAAGATTAGCGAGATACTCTCTCATTCATTGCGCTTTCATTCCCAGGAGGGGAAAGGGTCTAGCTTTGGGTTACTGATTCCCATTGCGGAGCCTGAAGCCTATATCCATAGAACTTTGTCAGAAGATCCTTTTGTTGATCAGTCTCTGCAAGGTCTGCGTGTCTGGGTGGTAGATAACGATGAAGCAATATGCATTGGAATGAGAACCCTGATGGAAGGCTGGGGTTGTGATGTGGTGGTGGCTGATTCGCTAGCGTCTTTACGTAGTAAGGTAGATACCGGCTCTGATAATGCGAATGTATTGCTCATGGATTATCATCTGGATCCCGGGACAGATGATGGTATTACTGTTGCAACGTTCATTAATTCTGGCCGTCAAATCCCATTACCGGTAATGCTGGTAACGGCTGATCGTAGTGCAGAGCTAAAACAACGCTGTATCCAGAATGGATTTATGCAGATTTACAAGCCATTGAAGCCATTAAAGTTGAAAATGGCGTTGAAGAATTTGTCCGGCAGGTTAAAAGGAAAAGAAGAGTAGCCCCCGCCTGACAGAGAAGGGGGCTGAAGTCCGCGGTTTACGGTCCAGGTCCGTCTTTATAAGCCCAATCAAAGGGGCAAGCGGTGCACCCGTGCATGTCCATGCTCTGGAAGTTTCCATAGCGCAGGTTTGCGCCTTCCAGGTTGGCATTGCGTAAACTGGACAGGTTGAGTTTTACTTCTTGCAGATTAGCATCCTGAAGGTTTGCGCCGTTAAGCTTTGCCTTGTTGAACCAGGCCATCTCCAAGTTTACTCCCGTCATATTAGCATTGTTCCACTCAGAGCGAGTCAGCCGGCCAAATTCCAGATTGGCACCGGTGGCATCCACGTTGTCAAAAATGGCTTTTTGGGCAAATAGATTCCAGCTTTGAATGGCAAGCAAGCGCGCGCCGGTAAGGTCTGCCATGCGCAGGTTAGTGCTCATTAGGCGTGCTCGGCTCATGTTTGCCTTGCGAAGATTGGCTTTTTCCAGATTGACTCCCTTAAGGTTGCTGTGTCGCAGGTCTGCGCCTTCAAGATTGGCGCCTGCAAAATTTGCTCCCGTCAGGTCTAAGCCGCTAAGGTCCGCACCTTTTAGGTCCGCACCTGCGCAGTCGGTGGCTGGCTTAAGTTGGCAACCATTATGGCTGGGAATGTCCGCGCTAAAGTCGTCAGCATGAACGCCGCCATTTAGAGCCAGGAAAGTGACTAAAGTTATTGCTCGAGATAACGTTATAAGTTTCATTATATTCTCCTGGAAAAGCGTCAGCCCGCAATGCGGGCTGACGTTCCTGTTACTTGCTGGCCAGGTCCTTGGCGAATTTGGGGAGTTTAAATACCCAGAAAGAACCGCCTTGGGAGATAGGCTTGGTTAGCTCAGCCATGTCACCGCCCCAGAGTGGCACTGCACCGCCATACCCGGCTGTGACACCAATGTATTGCTCACCATCCATTTCCCATGTGATCGGCGGGGAGATAATCCCGGTACCAACCTGGAATTTCCACAGTTCTTCACCGGTTTTCGCGTCAAAGGCCTTGAAGTAACCGTCACCCGTGCCAGTGAAGACCAGGTTACCTTTGGTTGCGAGTACACCGGCCCAAAGTGGCATCGGCTCTTTGTGTTCCCAGGCAACTTTGCCGGTAGCGGGGTCCATGGCACGGAGGATGCCTACGTGGTCATCGAACAACCGTTTGATGCGGAAACCCATGCCCAAATAGGCTGAGCCCGGCTGATACTCAACCTCTTCGGTCCAGTAATCTTCTTTCCAGTGGTTGGCAGGAACGTAGAACAGGCCCGTATCCTGGCTATACGCCATAGGGTTCCAGTTCTTGCCGCCAAGGAAGGGTGGAGAGACCTCCACTGCAGGGGAGCGGGTTTCACCATCCTTGAGACGTGCAGGACGCTGACCATCGACTTCAATGGGGCGGCCGGTATCCAGATCAATACCTTTAGCCCAAGTAATGCCGTCTACGAATGGGAATGCATTGAGAAGTTTACCGTTAGCACGGTCGGTCACATAGAAGAAACCATTGCGGTCAGCGTGAGCGCCGGCTTTATGTTTCTTGCCTTTCTTATCCTTGTAATCAAAGAGAACAATTTCGTTATTACCCGAGAAATCCCAGGCATCGTTAGGTGTATGTTGATAGAACCACTTGATTTCACCGGTAGTTGGATCAACACCGACTTGGCCTGATGTGTATAGGCTATCGTAGTCGGCAGGGTCACCGTCTGGTGCAGTACGCGCCCAGCCGTTCCAGGGAGCCGGGTTGCCAGCGCCGATGATGATGGTGTTGGTTGATGCATCAAAGGTAGCGCTTTGCCATGGTGCACCACCACCTTGGCTCCAAGCTTTCACTTTACCTGTTTCTGTATTGGGGTCATCAGGCCAGCTAGGCGCTCTAGGATCACCACTCGGGGTGCTGTCTTCACCGTTAAGGCGGCCAACGTGCCCTTCCACAAAAGGACGCATCCAGACTTCTTCGCCCGTTGCAGGGTCGCGGGCAAACAGTTTCCCGACAACACCAAATTCGTCACCGGAAGAGCCATGAATCAACAAAACCTTACCGGTTTTTTGATCTTTAACAATGGTTGGCGCGCCAGTCATTGTATAACCGACTTTATGATCGCCGAACTTTTTACGCCAAACGACCTTACCCGTGTCTTTGTTCAGAGCCACTACGCTGGCATCAAGGGTGCCAAAGAAAATGTTGTCGCCATAAATGGCGGCACCGCGGTTTACAACATCACAGCAAGGACGAATGTCGTCAGGTAGACGATGTGAATAAGTCCAGATGCGTTTTCCAGTTTTAGCATCAACAGCGAAAATACGGGAGTAGGAACCCGTTACGTAGATCACGCCTTCATGCACAAGGGCTTGAGATTCCTGGCCTCGCTGCTTTTCATCACCGAATGAGTAAGACCAGGCGGGGGTAAGCATAGACACATTTTCGCTATTAATGTCCGCTAACGTGCTGTATCGCTGGGCGCTGGTGCCCATGCCATACATTAGAACATCTTCAGTGGTTTTATGGTCATTGGCGATATCTTTCCAGGTGACCCCTTCTTCAGCAATAACTGTCCCGCTACTGCATGCAGTCAGCATGGTGGACATCGATATGACACCGATCATGCGGGACAGTCTCCCGCGATGCGGTGGGTTGTGGGTTGTTTTACTCATAACGCAGCCTCTGCTTTGATTTTAATATCTGATCACACTGGCAGAAATGCGATCAGGGTATGGAAAGTTACGGCGTGCCAGTTTGAGAATCCCCAGCAACGCGGTGTATCCATTCAGGCAGAGAGAGGGGGATGCAAGATACCGTCAGTGGAAGTAAATGATCTAACCATTTGGGTCTACGACTAAGGGAGTACGCATGATGGCCCGAAGGGCTAGTGCTGAATCTGTCAGGTGACTGTTAGATTAATTTCCATAATGCAATCCATTGGTTGGAGTGAAGTATGAATGTAATGATGCGCATAGTGGGAAGTGTGGCTTTATTAGGTTGCTCTGTGGTGGTCCATGGCCACGGTAATGTGACTCCACAAGGCGTAGATCTTCGCGGGTTGGAGACTCTTGGTGAGGAGTGGCGCGATACCAACCCTTACCGTGAAGATCATCCGCAGCATGAATTGGCTGTGGATATTGGCAGCTCTGCGTATAACCAGAACTGTGCAGCTTGTCATGGCCTGGAAGCCAAGTCGGGAGGTATAGCGCCTGATCTGCGAGAGCTGGAAAACGGTGATTACGGTGACGAATGGTACAAAGAACGGGTTGTAAATGGAGCTGTGCGCGATGGTCGCGTTCTGATGCCGAAAATGGCCGATTATCTCAGTCAGGAAGCTTTGTGGGCTATCCGAACCTGGCTTGAGACGGTCAGCATGGAAACAATGGGACAGTAAAATGCGATCTGTAATGGTGTTTCCCGGGCTATTGTTCCTTCTACTTATCAGTATAAGTTCAGCGCAAGAGAACAATACTCGTCAAGATAAGGATCCTCTTGATTCATTCATGTGGGAGCTATATCAGGATCGTTATCTGTCCAACGCACCAGTACATTTTGACTCGAGAGTGAAAATAACCGCCCCTGATTTTGCCGAAGTGTAGTGGTCTAATGAATCCGGACACCAACATAGGTGGTAAAGTTACCACCTTAATCGAGGTGCCAGATGACCAGAAAACGACGTTCCTTTACTCCTGAATTCAAGCAGGAAGCCGCCAGCTTGGTG